>Ga0307414_10000006_pt1 | contig 451918 bp, 351 predicted proteins | sample DK1Ometagenome_FD_203804 | JGI IMG/M metagenome (GOLD analysis project Ga0307414, IMG submission 203804) | Maize rhizosphere microbial communities from greenhouse at UC Davis, California, United States - DK15-O-3 | ecosystem: Host-associated > Plants > Roots > Rhizosphere > Soil | place: USA... | reverse complement strand
CGTGAGGCCTTTGAGCTGCGCCTCGAAGTCGATCTTCGGTTCGGCAGGGGTTCCAGTGATCACCAGATTCACACGTCCGCTGCCGGCAGAGAGTGGCGACTTTTTCTCCGGCAGCCAGGCGGCGAGACGGGCGTTGTCGATCCACTCGGATTCGAGGAAAACGCTGATCGGTTCCGTTTGTTTGAGAAAGCCCTTCAGGTCGCCGGGCTTCTCCGGAACGGGGATTTCCGCCCGGCCTCCCACGAGTCGTGTCTCGCCATCTTTCCATTCGATGCGCGTAACCTTGAGCAGCTTGTTCGCGAGGGTCGCTTCCGCCTCGATGGTCTGGCCATCGGAGATGGCGGTCAGGTTGCTCAGTGTGACCTCCTTTGGCCAAGCGTAACTTCCTTTCGTGCGCAGGATGAGAGGCGGCGTGTCCTTTCGGACCCATTCAAAAGAGGGAATGTCAAAGGTCCCGCGATGCGGTTCCGGGGCGAAGTCTCCGCTCCCTTTCCACGTCCCGGTGGCGTTCATCCCGGTGGGCAGGGTGCTTCCAGCGGCTGCTGCCCACGCGGCCAGTTTCTCCGGACGGAACGATTCCAGATCGGCGCTGCCTTCGTAGCGTTTGGCAGTCAGATCCAGCAAATAGGTGGCCCGCAGGCCATCGGTGCCGAGCGTGCCGCCGAGTTTGCCATCGGGTGTCCACTTCGTTTCGCCTGCGATCGAGGCCGCGTCTTTCTCCGGCGAGAGGAGCCAGCGAGCGTCGGCAGAGCGGATGCCCTCCGGGCCCGAGTCCACCTTCGCATCCAAGGTCAGCGAGGAAGCGGGCAGGGGAGGCGCTTCGGCGGGAGCGAACTTGTACTTCTGCTTTAGCCTGGCGAAGAGTGGCGCCAGTCGCGGGACCGATGCCTTGGCGCTTGCCTCGAAATCCATCCATCCCCCGGTGCTGAGATCCCGCCAGCGCAAGTCCGCATCGCCGGCGAGGCTCGAATCCAGCGCGGAGAGCTCCCAAGTCAGCTTGCCGTTGCCGCCGTCCTTTGCAGCGTCAACTTTCAAGGACTGCACCTGCCAGTCCTCATAGACCACATCACCCACCTCGGCTCTGGCGGTGGCCTGCCATTGGTCCGGGGTCTTGTCCAAGCCGGTGAAGTCCGCTTCGAGCGAGCGCAAGGTAATCTCAAGAGGCAGGCCGAGCGCGAAGTTCTTTGCGGCTTCGTGAATCGGCAAGGGCTCACCTTCCATTCTCAGTTTGGCGGAGGTGAGGGTCCCATCAAGGACCAGCCGGGAATCCTCCACCCTCGCGACGCCGGAGGCGGCCAGCCCCCCGCTCAGGGGCATGTCCACCCGGATATTCCGGACGCCGAGGCGCGGCGTGAGATCGAATTGATCGAGCGAGAGGCTTTCGTCGGTCCAATGGATGACCGTTTCCTGCGCGGCGAAGGCGTAACCCGCTCCTGCCGCGAGCGCTCCGAGCTTCAGCCGGAAATCGTCGCTGCCAGGCGCATGGGAGAAGTCGCTGGTATCAAGGGTGACCAGAGTCTCCTCTCCGCGGACGAGCTGGAACCGCAGGTCGGCCGCGCTGAGATCCATGGGGAGGAGGATCGCCCGCACTTTTCTCAGGGTCTCAGGCAGCTTGTCCAACGGGAAGGGTTCCCTCGGATCCTTTGGAACCGCGGCGTCCAGATCGATCACTGCATCGATCCTGCTAACCGCGACGCCTTGGATCTCGCCCCGGATGGCACGGCTGACCTTGTAGAGCGGGCCTGCCGAGCCGATCTCCAGTTTCCGGATCACCCCGCCCCTCAGGACCAGCTTCTCCACCCTGACTCCACCGAGGAGGGTGCCCTTCAATTGGAAGTCGGCAGTCAACCCGGCCTTGTCCATGACCCTGTGCAGCGCGATGCCGCCGAGCCAGCGCCAACCCGGACCATTCAGCCAGACGAGTCCGGCAAGCAGCAAGACGAGCACGACCAGCAGCTTCCTGCCACGGCGGCGCGGGCGCTTTTTCTTCTCCTCTCCTGCTTCCTCCTCGCGACTCATGGGTAACTGACGCGCATCCTTCCTCGCTCCTGATGGGCGGCGGGTCAACGCTTGCTCTTCCCGCGTGCCATTTCTCTAACTTTGCTCCAAGCTCATGGCATGCCCGATTTCCCTGCCGCTCCTGTTTCCCTCCGCGAGCGCTGGCGCGAGATAATCTTTGAAGCGGAGACTCCGGCAGGCCGCCGATTCGATATCATCCTTCTCACCCTCATCGGGTTAAGTGTCCTGGCGGTGATCTTGGAAAGCGTCCCGGAGATCGCGGCGAAACACGGCGCTACCTTGCACTCGATGGAGTGGGCCTTCACCTTGCTCTTCACCGTGGAATACGGGGTGCGGCTCTGCGTTGTGCGGCACCCGTTGCGATATGCCCGGAGTTTTTACGGCGTCGTGGATTTCCTCTCGATCCTGCCGACGTATCTGATGCTGATCCTCCCGGGAATGCAGGCACTGCAGGTCATCCGCGTGCTCCGAATGATGCGGATGTTCCGGATTTTCAAGATGGTCCGGCATGTGAACGGTGCGGAACTCCTGCTTCACGCGCTGTATGCCAGTCGGGCGAAGATCACGGTGTTCTTTTCCTTCATGCTCGCGATCACTCTTATCGCGGGAACCCTCATGTACCTCATCGAGGGACCGGAGGGCGGCTTCACCAGTATCCCGACCGCGGTCTATTGGGCGATCGTAACGATTACCACGCTGGGCTTCGGCGATATCACGCCGGGCACGGCCTTGGGGCGGATGCTGACTTCCATCCTCGTGCTCACCGGTTACGCGATCATCGCCGTGCCCACCGGGATCGTCACCTCCGAGCTTTCGAAATTGGGCGGGGATGACACTTCGGATGCCTGCCCCTCCTGCGGGGTTCACGGGCACCTCCCTGATGCGCGCTTTTGCCGTCGCTGCGGGGCTCCCATGGGTTGAAAAAACCAAGATTCCACAAGGTCCGGCCATCGCATCGTCAATACGGCGTGCCTACCCTCGGAGGATTCCGCCGCGATGTTCGGTCGGCAGGTTGACAAAGGGGGAGAGGCTTGACCAATCTGCGACCGCCGGGTTGTGCACAATGCCGTCCCGGCACGAATCGTTTTCCCAAAGGCCCGAAAACCCGTGTTCTCAAACGAAGACTACTTGGCCGACCTGCTGGTGGAGGCAGGCGCGGTGTCACCCGATAGTGTCGATCAGGCCCGTCGCAGAGGCGGCTCCGTGATCGAAAAGCTGCTCAGCGAGACTGACCTCTCGGAAAACACGATCTGCGCCGTCCTCGCCCAGAATGCCGGGATCGAAGCGATTGATCTGGCAGAAATGGCGATTCCACCGGCGGTCGCTGACACCATTCCGGACGATATCGCGCGCCGCTATCGGGCAATCCCCGTCGCCGACGATGGCATTTACCTTACCGTCGCGGTTTCGGACCCTTTCAATTTCGAGACGATGGACAGCTTGCCCCACGTGTTGGGTCGGGAGGTCAGCTTCGTCTGTGCACCGGCCAACGCGGTGCAGATGTTCCTGAAGCAATTCTACGGAGCGACCGACGCGCAGAGCGCGATGGATGTCACCGGCGGGCACGATGTCGAGGTCTCCGACGGTGATGCCCCAATCATCCGCCTCGTCCAGAACCTGCTGGTAGAGGCGATGAAGAACCGCTGCTCGGACATTCACATTGAGCCGCTCGAGACCTCTGTCCGCGTCCGCTACCGCATCGACGGCAAGCTGATCGAGGTGGACAACCACCCGAAGAAGCTGCTTCCGGCCATCATCGCGCGTCTGAAGGTGATGAGTGGCACGATGTCGATCGCCGAAAAGCGCCTGCCCCAAGACGGCCGTATCCAGGTGAAGGCCGGCGACAAGGAGGTCGACCTCCGTGTTTCTTCCGTTCCTTCGAACCACGGCGAATCGATCGTCATGCGTATTCTCGACAAGTCGGCCCTCGTGCTCGGCTTGCCGGAACTCGGTTTCTTTTCGGATGACCAGGCGACCTTCGAGAATCTCATCGGTCTGCCGGACGGCATCATCCTGGTGACCGGCCCGACCGGTTCCGGAAAGACCACCACGCTCTACGCGTGTCTGAACGTCATCAACAAGCCGGACAAGAAGATCATCACCGTGGAAGACCCGGTGGAATACGAGCTTCCTGGAATCAATCAGGTGATGGTGAAGACGGACATCGGCATGACCTTTGCCGCAGCGCTCCGCGCCATGCTCCGTCAGGCGCCGAACATCATCATGATCGGGGAAATTCGTGACGCGGAGACGGCGAACATCGCCATCAACGCGTCCCTTACCGGTCACTTGGTGCTCTCCACGCTTCACACGAACGACGCGCCCTCCGCCGTCGCGCGTCTGGCGGATATCGGCATCAAACGCTTCCTGATCGCTTCGGCTGTCCGGGCGGTGCTTGCCCAACGTCTGGTCCGCAAGCTCTGCCCGATCTGCAAGCAGCCTCACGTCCTCACCGACAAGGAGGCCCGCGCGTTGCGCTTCGACAACCGCGGGGACAGTTCCTCAGTCATGGGCCCGGTCGGCTGCGACAAGTGCCGCCTAAACGGCTTCCGCGGTCGTATCGGCATCTTCGAGCTGTTCCAGATCGACGACGAGGTGCGTCACATGATCAACGAGAATCTTTCCTCCAGCCAGCTCCGTCGCCGGGCGCGGGAACTGGGCATGCGGACGCTTCGCGACGACGGTGTCCGCAAGGTGCTCGCCGGGCTCACTTCTCCCGACGAAGTCATCCATGTGACCATGTCCGACTTCGACTGATCCAAGGACAAAACACCCATCGATTTCCTAATTTCCGATTTTTCAAAACCCGATCCATGGACAGTAACCAGATCGTAGAACTCTTTGTCAGCCGGGGCCTTATCGACCGATCCTTGGCTCAGGATATCCTCCACGAGGTGGATAATAGCGGCAAGGAAGCCGCCGAGATCCTCGCAGACTTCCAGGTCATCAACAGCCGGGACGATGTGTGGCCGGTGGTCGCTTCCGAGCTTGGCGCGCCTTTGGTTGAACTCCGCAACTGGACGCCGCCGGAGCAGCTCTTGGCCCTCCTGCCTGCGGGGATGGCTCGTCTTCACGGTGCGCTTCCTGTGAATTTCGATGCGGAAGGTCTCCACATCGCGCTGGTGGACCCGATGAATCCCCAGACGATCGAGGACCTGCGTTTCGCTCTCGGCCGCGAGGTGGTTCTCGCCGTGGCGCCGGACTACCTCGTCGAGCAGAAGATCAATGACTGCTACGGCGGGGAAGGGAAGGCGATGGAGGATATCCTCCAACAGCTCCAGACCGGCGTGGATGCCAACCTGAGCGCCGCGGAACTTGAGGCCGAGGCGAACTCGGCCCCGATCATCCGCTACGTGGATCTGGTGCTCTTCCAAGCCATCAAGGAGCGCGCTTCGGACATTCACTTCGAGCCCTTCGAGAAGGAATTCAAGATCCGTTACCGGGTGGATGGCTCGCTCTACGAAATGGCGCCACCGCCGGTGCACCTGTCCATCTCGATCATTTCTCGCGTGAAGGTCATGTCGAACATGAACATCGCCGAGCGCCGCGTGCCGCAGGACGGCCGTATCGTGAAGCAGGTGGGTGACCGCCAGGTGGACATGCGTGTTTCGACCCTGCCGACGCAGTATGGTGAATCCGTGGTGCTCCGCGTTCTTGACCGCTCTTCCGTCAATCTTTCGCTGGAGAACCTCCACCTTCCGGAGGCGATCTACGAATATATCTGCGACACGATCGAAAAGCCGAACGGCATCTTCATCGTCACCGGCCCGACCGGTGCGGGTAAGACGACCACCCTCTACGCCGCGCTGGCCCGGATCAATACCATCGATTCCAAGCTGCTGACTGCGGAAGATCCGGTCGAGTATGACATCGACGGCATCATCCAGATCCCGGTCAACGAGGGGATCGGCCTGACCTTCCCACGCGTGCTGCGCGCCTTCCTCCGTCAGGATCCGGACCGGATCATGGTGGGGGAGATGCGTGACATGGACACGGCACAGATTGCCATTCAGGCCGCCCTCACGGGTCACTTGGTGCTTTCCACCCTCCACACGAACGACGCGCCCGGTGCGGTGACCCGTCTGGTGGACATGGGCTGCGAGCCCTTCCTGGTGGCGGCCTCTCTCGAAGGGGTGCTGGCCCAGCGCCTCGTCCGGACGATTTGCAAGAACTGCAAGGCGTCCTACGAACCGAACGAGAGCATCCTCAACCAGCTGGGCGTGGCAGTCCACGAACTCGGCGACAAGGACTTCTTCACCGGCCGCGGCTGCGAAATCTGCGGAAACCAAGGTTACAGGGGCCGGAAAGGCCTCTACGAGTTGCTCGACATCACCGATCCGATCCGTGAACTCATCACCGACCGCGCTCCCACGGTGGTCGTGAAGCAAAAGGCGATGGAACTCGGGATGCACACCCTCCGCGAGGACGGCCTGCGCAACATCTACCTCGGCCACACCACCATTGAGGAAGTCCTGAAATACACCTGATCCGACACCTTCCGACTCGAATTTTGAGTCGCCAGCCATTGATTGTGCGATCACATTCCTTTCACTCGATTTAAAAACAACCCCATGCCTCAGTTCCAATTCACCGCCGCGGATGCCAAGGGCGAGCAGATGTCCGGCACCATCGAATCCACCAGCGAAGCGGAAGCCATCCAGCAACTGCGTTCGCAGGGCTACTACCCCCTGCAGGTTGTCGAGGCCGGCAAGGGCAAGCTTGCCGCCAAGAAGGGTGCCAAGAAGGGCAAAGGCGCTGCCACCCCGAAAAAGGCCAAGTCGAGCACCGGCGGTCGCATCAAGCCGAAGATCCTCATGATCTTCACCCGTCAGCTCGCGACGCTGATCGACTCCGGTCTTCCGCTTCTGCGCGGTCTGACCGTGCTTGCCAAGCAGGAGCCGAATCCGGTGCTCAAAGGCACGATCGGCGCGCTGGCCGATTCCGTGCAGTCCGGCTCCACCTTCTCGGAAGCGTTGGCGCAGCACCCGAAGATTTTCAACAAGCTCTACGTCAACATGGTGAAGGCGGGTGAGCTGGGCGGTGTGCTCGAAGTCGTCCTCGTCCGCTTGGCTGAATATCAGGAAAAGGCCCACAAGCTGAAGAACAAGATCGTGTCCGCGATGGTCTATCCGGTCATCGTCATGTTCATCGCCGTGGCGATCCTTGTCTTCCTGATGCTCTTCATCGTTCCGAAGTTCGAAACGATGTTCGCCGAACTCGGCAAGGACGCGGAACTGCCGATGATCTCGCAGATCGTCTTCGGTACCTCGAAGTTTTTCCTCAAGCCAAGTATCTGGATCATCCCGAACATCGTTTGGGTGTTCCTCGTCTTCATGCTCATCGGCTTCCTGATGAACATGTGGGGCAAGACCAAGAAGGGCCGTCGCGTCATCGACTCCGCCAAGCTGAAGCTCCCGATCTTCGGGGACATCCAGCGCAAGTCCGCGATCGCCCGTTTCTCCCGCACGCTCGGCACGCTCGTGACCTCCGGTGTGCCGATTCTTCAGGCGCTGAACATCACCCGCGACACCGCCGGCAACGTGGTCGTTTCCGACGCGATCGAGAAGGTGCACGAGGCGGTGAAGGAAGGGGAATCCATCGTCACGCCGATGCAGTCCTCGAACATCTTCCCCTCCATGGTTATCTCGATGGTGGACGTGGGTGAAGAAACCGGCCAGCTCCCGGAAATGCTTCTGAAGGTCGCCGACGTCTATGACGACGAAGTGGACAACGCCGTGACCGCGCTTACCTCTATTCTGGAGCCGATCATGATCGTTATCCTCGCGCTTGTCGTCGGTGCGGTGGTGTTCGCGCTCTTCCTGCCGCTCATCAAGATCATCTCCGAAATGGGCAACATGTGATCGGCCCCGGGTCCTGTTTCCCCGGCGAGATCCGGTGAACGGCCCCGACTAGTGAAAACCCGGAATATCCATGAAAATCAACAAAATCCGACGTGACGCCGGTGGCTTCAGTTTAATGGAGCTGGTGGTGGTCGTGGCGATCATCGTCCTTCTGGCCGGCCTCACGATGGCTGGCATGGCGTTCGTCAACCAGAAGAACGCCCGCGAGAAGGCGAAGGTGCAGGTGAAGCTGATTGAGAACGCGCTGGAGAATTACTTCGGTGACAACCGCGCGTATCCGCCAGCCCTTGATCCTACGGGCGAGCGCGGGGACGAGGTGCTTTACAAGTATCTCTATTACGACGGCTTCGAAGCCCGCGATGAGGGCGGTGTCGTTTATCTTCCCGAGCTTGATCCGGAAAACAATACGAAGTCCGGCCAAGCATGGATGGAAGGCAAGGATGCCCAAGCCCGCATCATTGATCCTTGGGGAAGCTACTACCGCTATCGTTCCGGTGAGGCTCCCGATGCCGTGAATCCCGACTTCGATATCTGGTCCGCCGGTCCGGACAAGAAGACCAATGCCGATCCGAAGCACAACGACTGCTTGGACGACATCAAGAACTGGTAAAGCATGACCTGCGGGCCTGCCTCATGCGGCCCGCGCCCATCCACTTTGAAAAGCCGCCGGGTTTTTCCGGCGGCTTTTATTTTAGCTGATTTTCCAAGAACCGGGCTTTCCGCTCGACGTTCAACCAACACAAAGGCTTTTTTCCCGCGAACAATGAGCGAAGATTTCGAAGACAACGCCGCCCCTGCTGAAGCTCCGGCTGCCAAAGTAGCTCGCAAGCGTCCCGCCGTGCGCAAGTCGGCCAAGGCGCGTCCGGCTCCCGATTCGGATTCCGCCCCTGCTGTGGAAGCTCCGGCGGCCGAGGAATCCCGTCCCGCCCCGAAAGCGGAAAGTGCGCAACAGGCGGAGAGAACTCCGGCTACCACCCCCGCCGAGGGTGGTTCGGAAAGTCACGACGCGGGTCGCATCGCGTTCCTTGTTGAAACCCCGGCAGCTGAACCCTCCGGTAATTCCAAGAAGCGCCGCCGCCGTAAAAAGAAGCACGGTCAGCCGCAGCAACCTCAACATCCCCATGCGGTGGCACCACATGGTGAAGCCCCCCCGTCACCACCAGCCGCCGAGCATGTGAGCGCTCCGGTCATGCATGCCGCGCCGCGTCCAAAGCTGGATTCCGACCAAGTGGCGAAGAAGGCGTGGAAGATCTTCCAATCCGAAGTGGGCGAAGAAGGTCTCGCCTTGATCGACGATCACGACGCCCGGGAGATTTCCCGCCGTTGCTTCCGCCTGGCGGAAATCTTCCTGGAAGAAGCGGCTCGCCGGAATCGCTGATCTACCGGGGGCGGCAGGCGGGTTCCGCCGAAAGATTGGGAGGCGCCATGCTACATGGCGTCTCACCGCTGCGTATCCTTCGGGCTGAAGAGGCTTGTGGCTTCCTGATTCTCGGAGTTTGCCCGTGTCCGATCCCTCGGCTGTTCCGCTATCCCACGTTACGGGAGCCCCGAAATTCGGGGAGCGGTAGCGGGCGATCACCGACCTGGATGGATGGAACCCAGGGCGGACAATCCGCCGCCACGCTCCGCTCCCGCCTCGTTCCCGTGCGGGACGATCAAGGTTCAATTGCTTGCCTCGGCGGGGACCACCGGTGGAGGTGGATGAGGGGAATCCCCCCATGGCATGCTATCACCTATGCCTACATCGACAAATCCCCTTCCCGGGCACTCCCCGGCAAATAAGCCAAGCCCAATGCCCCCGGGCCATGGGGTTTCACCTGTTATTCACCTGCTTATCAGGTGAGGAGTTCGATGCAGAAGCGGGACGCAGATTTTCCGATCCCATTGCACGGCCCACGAAGTTCGGCCCGGCTCAAGGCGGCTACGATTCAACTTAAACCGCGCTGGTGATCAAACCTTCGCGTTGCCGAGCTGAGCCTTCAATTGACCGGCCAGATCCGTCTTCCCGGTGGCCTCGGCAAGGGAGATGCGTAGCTTCAGGACCTCCGGGGTCGAGCGCTCGGCATCGCTCATGGATGTGAGGATGTCGATGGCGGCTTCGTGATCCCCGATGGCAAGCGAGCCCTCCAGCAGATCCGCCGCCGTGATGTCGCCTGGAGGCAAGGGCTCACTCTGATATACCGCCCATCGCGCCTGCTCCGGGATGTCCCCTGGCGGATTTTTCATTTCGTCCAGATAGACGAGTTCATCGCCATCCCGCAATTGCCGCCAATAATTGAGGGTCATCACCAGCACGAATCCAAGGATGCACAGGGTGGTCTCCAGGATGAACGGGGTCGTTACGATCCCGAGAACGCGCCCGAAAAACTCACCCGCCAATCCCGGCAGATGACGCCCGAAAACCAGTAGCAGGAACAAGCCGGTAACCCCCGCAAGGATCGCGAGCCCTCCGCCCACTTGCTTCCATCGTTCGTCGCGCGCCATCTCCGGTAAAAAAGCACGGGATCGGGTCGTTGCGAACCTCAAATATTTTTAAATAACGTTGATAATTTCTAAAAATTTAGTTTCTTTGGCGCGGACGCATGACCTTTGAACGGATCAGGCTTGTTGCCCTCGCGCTGCTTTGCGCCGCCTTGACCTTGGCGGTGCGACGCTCGATCTCGGATTCGTCCGGCAGAAGGGCTCCCGATGGCTCCGTGCATGCCATTTCCGCGGATTCGTCCGGCGACGAAGCAGCGTGGATCATTCCCGTCGAAATCGTCGAGGCAGGCCAAGCCCCGCGGATGCATCAGGTCCGGGTCGGGCAATGATCTGCCACGATTGCACCGTCGCGGTTGAAATCGCCCGCGGCACCCGCTAGACCCCCTGCCGATGCGGCTTTACGACACGCTGGCCCGCGAGCTCAAGGAGCTCCGCCCTCTCGACGGCACGACCTACCGGTTCTATTGCTGCGGTCCCACCGTGTACGGCCCGGCGCACATCGGGAACTTCCGCACCTTTGTCCTGCAGGATGTTTTTCGCCGCACCTTGGAAACCGGCGGAACCCGAACCTTTCACGTCCGGAACATCACGGACGTCGATGACAAGACCATCCGGGATTCGCAGGCTGCCGGGAAGTCGCTGGGCGATTTCACCTCGTTCTGGACGGAGAAATTCCACTCGGATTGCGAGGCGCTCGGCCTCCTTCCTCCTCATGTGGAGCCGGGAGCGGTGGACCATATCCCGCAGCAGATCGCGATGATCGCCACGCTGGTGGAAAAGGGGAATGCCTACGCGTCGGACGACGGTTCGGTCTATTTCAACATCGCTTCCTATCCCGCTTACGGGAAGCTTTCCCGTCTCGATCATCGCGAGTTGGAGTTGGGCAAGACGCAGAACGCCCGCGCCAACTCCGACGAATACGAAAAGGACAGTCTCTCCGATTTCGTGCTTTGGAAGGGACGCAAGCCGGAGGACGGCGAGAACTACTGGCCGTCCCCGTGGGGCGAGGGGCGCCCGGGCTGGCACCTCGAGTGCTCGGCCATGATCCAGGAGTATCTTGGCGCGGACTTCGACCTCCACTCCGGCGGGGAGGATCTCATGTTCCCGCACCACGAGAACGAGATCGCCCAAAGCCAGTGCGCCTGCGGTGGCCACTTCGCCGCGCACTGGTTCCACATTACCCACCTGCTCGTCGATGGTGGAAAGATGTCGAAGTCGAAGGGGAATTTCTACACCCTCGATGATCTGGTGGCGAAGGGCTTCACCGCAATGGAGATGCGCTACGTGCTCATCGGCGCCCACTACCGCAAGCAGCTGAATTTCACCTTGGATTCCCTCCATGCGGCACGCGAGGCGATGGCGAAGCTTGCAAAGGGGCAACGCAACCTCGCCGCGAAAGTTCCGGCCGATGTCGTGCTCACTTCCGTCGACTTCGGACCCTTCCAGGCCGCATGGGACGCCCTTTCCGATGATCTCAATACCCCCGGCTGCCTTGGCGGGCTTTTCACGGGTCTGCGTGAAGCAACCAAGCTTGAAGGGGAAGACGCCGCCAAAGCGCTTGCCGCTTTCAACCGCATTCTCCGCGCCATAGGGCTCACCTTGCCCGAAGAAGAGCCGGAGGCTGAGGTGCCTGCGGACGTCCGCGCCCTCGCGGAGGAGCGCTGGGCAGCCCGCACCGCGAAAGACTGGGCAAAGGCCGATGCCATGCGCCAGCAGCTCACGGGACTGGGTTGGAATATGAAGGACGGGAAAGAGAGTTATGAGCTGACTCCGGTTTCTTGAATCTATTGCTCTCGTCTCATGTCCACCCGATTTGGAATCGCTGCAGCGGTCGCGTCCGTCATCCTGACGGGATGCGCTTCTCGCCCTTTGCCTCCGGCTGCTATCCTACCCAAGGGAGGGGTGGCTTACCGGAATCAGTCGATTTCCTATTGGGACCGAAACGGGGACGGAAAGCCGGACCGCATCCGCATCTATCAGGGCAGCGGCTACGCCAGTGAGTATTTTGACGACGGTTTCGACGGCGATTGGGATGGGATGGAACATGCGCCGAACCGAGAGCTCGCCACGGGGCTGAAGGAAAAGCGGGTGCCCGGGGGATTGGATGTTCGGGATCGCGAGCGCATCGCGTGGGCTTTGACGCATTGCGTGTCGGCGCGGTGACCTGCCATCAAGCCCATGCGAACGGGAAGGGAAAGCGCTTCCCTTTGCGGAGCGGGTTTCAGATTCTCGGCGTGCCCTAGTTTGCTTGGGGTCGCGCCAATCCACTCGAATTTCGCCATGCACATTCGTCCTCGCCGCAACCGCCGCACGCCGGCGATCCGTTCGCTTGTCCGGGAGAACGTCCTTACGCCGGCGGACTTCATCCTTCCGATGTTTCTGCATGAGGATGCGGAAAATGCTCCGATCGCCTCAATGCCGGGCGTGACCCGTTGGTCGCTGGACGGGCTGGTGAAGGAAGCGGGGGAGGCACACGCGCTCGGCGTGCCTGCGGTCGTGCTCTTCCCGAAGATCGAAGAGGATCTGAAATCGCCGCTGGCCGAAGAATGCGCGAACGATGATGGGCTCGTCCCACGCGCCATCCGCGCTCTGAAAGCGGCGCATCCCACACTCTGCGTGATCACCGATGTCGCGCTGGATCCCTACAACTCCGACGGCCACGACGGCGTGGTTCGGCGCGACGAGAAAGGGGACCTGCACATCCTCAATGATGAGACCGTCGAAATTCTCTGTCAGCAAGCGCTCTGCCACGCCCGTGCCGGGGCGGACATCGTCTCGCCCAGCGACATGATGGACGGCCGCGTCGCGGCCTTGCGGCACGCCTTGGATGCTGAAGGCTTCAAACACGTCTCGATCCTCAGCTACTCCGCGAAATACGCCTCCGCCTTCTACGGTCCATTCCGCGGCGCGCTCGATTCCGCTCCGAAGGAAGGGGACAAGAAGACCTACCAGATGGATCCCGGCAATGCCCGCGAGGCGATCCGCGAGGTCCTTCTCGATGAAGCCGAAGGCGCGGACATGGTGATGGTGAAGCCTGCCGGTCCCTACCTCGACATCATCGCCCGGGTCCGCGAATGTACGACACTTCCCGTAGCCGCTTACCAGGTGAGCGGGGAATACCTGATGATCGAAAGCGCCGCCGCCGCCGGCTGGGTCGATGGCAAGGCGATCGCCTTGGAAAGCCTGATGGGCATCAAACGCGCGGGAGCCGACATGATCCTGACCTACTACGCCAAGCGCGCGGCGGAGTGGCTGGCGGGGAAATAGCCGGGCCGCTCAGTCGAGATGGAATACCTCACGCAGTTCCACCGATACAGGTGACGCATCCGCATTCGCGGGCATCACCTCTCTCATGTACTTCCACCAGCGCTGGCACACCTCGGTCTCCGCGATGGCCGCCCAGCGTTCCTCGCTCTCGATCTCCGCGTAGCCGAAAAGCTGCCGGGTCTCCGGGTGCAGGAAAATCGAGTAATTGCGGACGCCGTGCGCCTTCAGTGAGTCTTCCAGCTCCGCCCAGATCGGCTGGTGCCGCCGCTCGTATTCTTCCTCGCAGCCGGCATTTACCGACATCACGAATGCTTTCCGGATCATCGTCCCGATTCCGATGTTAGAGGCGGTGGCCCATGCGCTCTCGCTTCGTTTCGAGGTAGCGGGCGTTGTGAGGATTTGCCGGGAGGCTGATGGGAAGCTGCTCCACGATCTCCAATCCGTAGCCTTCGAGGCCGACGACTTTCTTCGGGTTGTTGGTCAATAGGCGGATCCGTCGGACCCCAAGGTCGCAGAGGATCTGCGCCCCCATCCCATAGTCACGGAGGTCGGAGCCAAAGCCGAGTTTTTCATTGGCTTCGATCGTATCGAGGCCCTGTTCCTGCAGCTTGTAGGCGTGGATTTTCGCGGCGAGGCCGATGCCGCGGCCTTCCTGACGGAGGTAAAGCAGCACGCCACCCTCCTTGGAGATCCGTTCCATTGCCGCATCGAGCTGGCCGCCGCAGTCACAGCGCTGGGAAAGGAAAACGTCGCCGGTCAGGCACTCGGAGTGCACCCGGACCAGCACCGGCTTGGACGAATCGATCTCTCCGCGCACCAATGCCAGGTGATGGGAGCCGTCCGTTTCCACCCGATAGAGATGGCAGGCGAATTCGCCGTGGTCGGTGGGCAGGCCGATCGTTTCCTCACGCACTACCAGTTTCTCCGATTTGCGCCGCCAGCTGATGAGCTGGGCGATCGTGCAGGCCTTCAGCCCATGGGCTTTCTGGAAATCCCCGAGATCACCGACGCGGCCCATCGTGCCGTCCTCGTTCATGATTTCGCAGATTACGCCCGCCGGCTCCTGGCCTGCCAGGCGCGCGAGATCGATTGCCGCTTCGGTATGTCCGGCGCGGCGGAGCACCCCTCCATCGCGGGCCTGGATCGGGAAAATGTGGCCCGGGTGCACGAAGTCATCCGGCCCGGCCTTTGGATCGGCTAGCAGATTTACGCAGCGGGAGCGGTCGGCGGAGGAAATCCCGGTGCTGATCCCGCTCGCGGCGTCCACGGAGATCGTGAAGGCGGTTCGCTGAACCTCGCGGTTCCGACGGGTCATCTGGGGTAAATCCAGTTCCTCGGCACGCTTCTGGGTGATGGGGGCGCAGATAAGCCCCCGGCCATGGACCGCCATGAAAGAAATGATCTCCGGGGTACAAAGGGAGGCAGCGGCAATTAGATCCGCCTCGTTCTCCCGATTCGGGTCGTCGGCCACGATGACAACTCGCCCGGCGGCGACCTCGGCGATGATTTCCTCGATAGGGCTGAAGGTAAGCTCGGTGGCCATGGACGCGTGCAGCGTCGGCCCTGCCGCGCCCGAGGTCAAGGGAGGGGGTGGGGGATTGGCATAGGATCATGTCGCAATTTTCATCGCTTGGATGGATTTTCCCGTTCCCCCGGTGAAAGGCCTTCGCCAATCTCAACGCACCATCCCGCTCAACCGATCATGTCACGACCCGTCACACTCTTCACCGGCCAGTGGGCCGATATCCCCGCAGAGGAACTCTTTCCGAAGGTCAAGGCCATGGGCTTTGATGGCGTCGAACTCGCCTGTTGGGGCGATCACTTCGATGTCCAGGCCGCCCTCAATGATCCGGCCTACATCCCCGCCCGCTGGGAACTGCTGAAAAAGCACGGCCTCGCCTGCTACGCCATTTCCGCCCACCTCGTCGGCCAGGCGATCTGCGATCTCATCGACGAGCGCCACAAGTCGATCCTTCCCGAACACGTTTGGGGCGATGGCGATCCGGAAGGTGTCAGACAACGTGCCGCTCAGGAGATGATCGATACCGCGAAGGCCGCCCGGAAGTTCTTCGATGCTGGCAAGAGCTACATGGCCTCCCATCCCGCCGGCTCCGGCAAGACGGTGGTGAATGGCTTCACCGGCTCCTCCATCTGGGGCGCGCTCTACGCCTTCCCGCCGACGAGCCAGGAATACATCCAGAAGGGCTTCGATGACTTCGGCCGCCGCTTCAAGCCGATCCTCGATGCCTTCGAAAAGGAGGACGTTTATTTCGCCCTCGAAGTCCATCCAACCGAGATCGCCTTCGACATCGCTTCCGCCCAGCGCGCCGTGGAGGCCGTCGGGGGTCACAAGCGTTTCGGCTTCAACTACGACCCGAGCCACCTCGGCTACCAGGGCGTGGACTATGTGAAGTTCATCTATCAGCTCTCCGACCGCATCCACCACGCCCACATGAAGGATGTGTGGTGGGGCCACGGAGATGGCACCGTGGGTGTCTTCGGGGGGCACACGGATTTCTGCGACGCCCGCCGTTACTGGGATTTCCGCAGCGTCGGCCGCGGCGATATCAATTTCGAGGAAGTCATCGTCGCCCTCAATGACAAGGGCTACAGCGGACCGCTCTCGATCGAGTGGGAGGACGGCCGCATGGACCGCTTCCATGGCGCGACGGAGAGCTGCGCTTTCGTGAAGAACCTCGACTTCCCGCGGAATACCGTCGCCTTTGACGCCGCTTTCGACAAATCGAACCAGTAATTTTCAACTACCCATGTCCACCAAAGTAGGAGTCATCGGAGCCGGCGGGATGCTGCGCTACCACGCAGCCGGCTTTCGCCAGGCCGGAGCCACTGTCAATGCCGTGGCTGATCCGGCTCCGGGAGCCGCCGAGCGCGCCGCGGCCCAATGGCAGATCCCGGCCTCTTATGAAAGCGTCGAGGCCATGCTGGCCGAAGCCGATATCGACGCCGTCTCGATCATCGTTCCGAACAAGTTCCACAAGCCGCTGGCCATCCAGTGCCTCCAGGCGGGCAAGCACGTTTTCAGCGAAAAGCCCCCGGCGCTCAATGCCGCCGAGGTGGAGGAAATGATTGCCGCGGCGAATGCCGCCGGCAAGAAGCTGATGTTCAACTTCAACAACCGCGCCCGGCCCGAGTCGATCGCGATGAAGCAGTACATCGCGGACGGCACCGTGGGTAAGATCAATTCCGCCCAAGCCAAGTGGATTCGCCGCACCGGCATCCCGGGCTTTGGCGGCTGGTTCACCACCAAGGCTCTGTCCGGTGGTGGCCCGGTCATCGACCTGCTGCACATGATCGACCTGGCCCTTTACTTCATGGGCTATCCGGAACCGTCTCACGTGCTCGGCCAGACCTTCAACGATTTCATCACGGACAAGGGCTTCAAGGGTCCTTGGGGCATCCCGGACCGTGCCGATGGCACGAACGATGTGGAGGCTGCCGCTCACGGTTTCGTCACCTTCAAGACCGGACAGGTCCTTTCCCTCCAGGTTTCCTGGGCGGAAATGGTCAAGCGCGAGGAAGTCTCCGTGGTCTTCCAAGGCACCGGCGCCGGTGGCAAGGTCGAGCGGCTCTTCGGCCGCGACGGCATTGATGAAACCGCCATCGATACCTGCGAACTCTACGTTCAGGAAGGCGGCCGCTCGGTCAATCGCAGCATCGTCACCGAAGCTTGTGAGGACATGGGCCGCAGTGCTTCCGCCGCGAACTTCATCGAAGCGATCGAAGGCAAGGCCGAGCCGTTCAATACGCCGGACCAAGCCCTCAAGCTGATGAAGATCATCGACGCCATTTACCAATCCGCCGCGACCAAGGCACCGGTGGCCATTTAATCAAATGAATGAACCGCGGAGACGCGGAGGTCGCAGAGAGAAGCGCCGACGAGGAAGTTCCTTTATCAACCGATCTCCGTGTTCGCCCCTGCGACCTTAGCGACTCTGTGGTTCGTTCCATCCAATCTATCTCCCTATGAACCGAAAACTCCGCATGGGCATGGTCGGTGGTGGCCGTGGTGCCTTCATCGGCGCCGTCCACCGCATGGCTGCCAATCTCGATGGCAAGATCGAACTCGTCGCCGGCTGCTTCTCTTCCGATCCGGAAAAGAGCAAGGCCTCCGGCGAAGACTTCTTCCTCGATCCTTCCCGCGTTTACACCTCCTACGAAGAAATGGCGGCGAAGGAGGCCGCGCTGCCTGCGGACAAGCGGATCGACTTTGTGTCGATCGTCGTCCGCAACAACCTGCACGTCCCGGTGGCCAAGGCCTTCCTCGCGGCGGGCATCAACGTCATCTGCGACAAGCCGATGGCCCTCTCCCTTGCCGAGGCGAAGGAGTTCGCGGAGGTCGTGAAGAAGTCCGGCAAGGTCTTCGCCCTCACGCACAACTACACCGGCTACCCGATGGTGAAGGAAGCCCGCGCGATCGTGAAGTCCGGCAAGCTCGGCCGCCTGCTCAAGGTGGTCGCCGAGTATCCGCAGGGCTACGCCTCCAGCGCCTTCAAGGAGACCGCGCCGAGCAAGATTGCGAACTGGCGTATGGATCCGAATGTCTCCGGTGTCTCGAACTGCATGGGCGACATCGGTTCCCACGCCGAGAACCTCGCCCGCTACATCACCGGCCTCGAGATCGAGGAACTGGCCGCGGAACTCACCACCTTCGTCCCCGGCCGCAGCCTGGACGACGATGGCAACGTGCTGGTGCGCTACGAGAACGGGGTGAAGGGAATCATCTACGCCTCCCAGGTTTCGACGGGGGACGAGAACAACCTGAACATCCGCGTCTATGGCACCGAAGGTTCCATCGAGTGGCATCAGGAGCATCCGAACGAACTCATCGTGAAGTTCCTCGACAAGCCGCGCGAGATCTGGCGCCGCGGGAATTCCTACAATGGTCCCGAAGCCTCCGCGTTCACGCGCCTGCCCTTCGGTCACCCGGAAGCCTTCATCGAGGCCTTCGCGAATGTCTACCTCGCCGCCTCCGAAGCCATCCGCGACGAACTTGCCGGCAAATTCCCGCGTCCGGAAGGGTACGATTTCCCGAATGTCGAAGATGGGATTTCCGGCATGGCGTTTATCGAAGCCGCCGTCGCGTCGTCCAAGAACAACGCTGCTTGGACCAAGCCGGGCGCATAAGATCGCACAAACCACGAATCGAACGAATCCCACGAATCTCTTTTGAAATGAGAGTTCAGGAAACAACTTTCAGTATGAATGGCTGATTCGTTGGATTCGTCAGATTCGTGGTGCCTCCATTTACACTTATGAAACCCACCATCCTCCTCCCTCTGGCTGGCGCTGCCGCCACATTCTTTCTGGTTGCCGCCGGCACCGACACCGAGCAAGCGCCGCCGGGTGCCGCCGAAAAGATCGCCGAAGCGCTTCCAGCCGAGCCCTTTGCGAAGCCGGCGAAGGCGCGGAAGATTCTGGTCTTTTCCAAGACCGCGGGTTTCCGCCACCAGTCCATCGCCACGGGCAAGGTCGCTCTGACCGAACTCGGAAAGAAGACGGGTGCCTTCGAAACCGTGATCAGCGATGATCTCGCGAATTTTGAACCGAAGACCATCGATCAATTCGACGCCATCGTCTTCCTCAGCACCACCATGAATCCCTTCGCTCCCTCCGCGGAGGCTCTGAAGGGGATGGATGACAAGGCACGCAAGGATGCGGAGAAGCAAGTCGAGCGCTTGCAAAAGAGCCTCATGGAATTCGTGAAGGGAGGAAAGGGCTTCGTGGGTATCCACGCCGCCACCGATACCTTCTACGACTGGTCCGACTACGGCGACATGGTTGGCGGCTACTTCGACGGCCATCCGTGGGGCGCCGATCGCCAGGTCTCGATCAAGGTGGAGCCCGGCCAAGAAAAGCATCCGCTCGTCGCGATGTTCGATGGCAAGAACGTCGATTTCAAAGAGGAGATCTATCAGTTCAAGGCTCCTTACGATTCGAAGAAGGTCCACATGCTTCTCCGCATCGATCCGGAGAAGACCGACATGAAGATCCCCGGCATCAAGCGCACCGACAACGACTTCGGTGTTTCCTGGGCGCGCGCCTGGGGCAAGGGCCGGGTTTTCTACTGCTCGATCGGCCACAATCACGAGATGTACTGGCATCCCACGATCCTCCGCCACTACCTCGCCGGCATCCAATGGGCGATCGGCGATTTCAAGGTGAAGATCGACAAGTAATGTTGTGGAGGGCGGACACTCTTGTCCGCCTTTTCCATTTTGTAAGTCCTACATCTTCGGCACCGCCTTCAACCGCACGAACTCCCTCGGGTCTCCCGCCGCGGGAACCACCGAAACCCGGCCATCGCTGGCAACTGTCGTCCTTCCCGCCGGCACCGGCGTCCAGTTCTGCAAGTCGTCCGATTCTTCCGGGATCAAATCCGCGAACCTCAATCCGATGGTGCTGGGCATCCAGCTCAGCGATTTCCCCGGAGCGAAGTTCCCGGACAGCGGACGGCTGAAGGTGCCCGGCGGGGTCCCTAAGAGATACTCCACCAGATTCGGCAGGTTGTCGCGGTCAGGGTCCGCATCCATGCCCGATCCCGCTAGCCCGGCCGCGGCGATCCAATCCAGATAGGGTTGGTCGGGATTCAGCCCTAACAGATTCCTCAGGATCTCTTCGTCGGAGAACTCCGGAATGCTTGTTTCCATCGCAGTATTGAGCGCGCCGATCACCTCGTTTGCGATATAGGCCTGTGCGACGGTCGACGCATGGAAGCCGTCCTTGCAGAAGACCTGCGTCGGCGGATTCTCCTGGCTACCGGAAAGCGTGAAGAGGGTCCCGTTGATGTGGAATGGAACCTGGTCGAACACCCGGTCCGTGAGGCGGTCCAACCGCGCGATGGTGGGAGGCACCGGCTTTGACGCTGCCCATGCGATGATGTTCTGGTTGAATGCGGCAATCTTCGCCCGCGTGGTCGCCCGCTGTGCGGGCACGTTGTAGGTATTGGAAATCTGCGGCGTCGCTCCGACATCCGGCACGGTGCACACCACGATTGCCGGCGGATGGAGGCCACGGTTCGCCCTCACCCAGTCGTGAATCGAGTTCAGGCGGTTGATGATGGCGTTGAAGAAATTCGGAGCTTCGCTGTTGTTGAAGATGTCGTTGTACTCCTGCTTCAGGTCGTTCGAACCAAGCATGATGACCACCACCGGCGTAAAGAAGAGCTGCTCCTGAAGCGAGTCCTTCGTGGCAGCATAGAACGGACCCAGGGGATCATTCTCCCAATTTCCGGCAAGGAGGTTGAACCAGTTGGTGGTGGTGGTGCCCGGGATGCCGAAATTCCATTCGTGTCCCATGGTTCGTAGGTCCCCATAGGGCGGCGGGGAGGATTTGTAAGTTCCCAGTCCGACCTCGCCCGCGCGGAAAATTCGGAAGAGTTCAGGCCAGTTCCTCACATTCGCGTTGTCAGGGTCAGAATCTGGCGCGGAGAAGGTGAGTTCGAAGGCGTACTCCTCCGTCATGCTGTCACCAATCGCCAACACCTTCAGCGGCGCGGCACCAGCCGTGCATGCAAGGAAAAGGGCGGCCCCGATTCCGGGGAACAATGGCTTGAAGAATTCCATCATCAATCGCTCGCGCATTTTTGGCGGTGCGCGTGAAGACGCTCCCGTATCGCAATCTAGCGCTCATCGGGCCGCTGCCAAGTGACGGGCTTGTTTGAAGTGCTCTCGGATCCTCCGTTTCAACGAAATCCCGGGCAAAAAAAGAGGCGGCCCGTCTTCAGGTCCGCCTCTCTCACTGAGTCACGAGCAATGCATCAAGAAATCATGGAGACGTGATCTGCTCCACGGCCAAGCGGGCGAAGATCTTCCCCTGGCCGCCCGGCAGGTTGTAGGAGATCGTGTTGCCGGCTTCCACGGCGACCACCGGAGTCCATGGATCCGGAGCGGCACCGAGCGTGGTGGAATCCTCGATCACCCAATCCACGTCGCCATTGGTCATCGCCTCGGCACCCTTGGTGAAGGTGAGAACGCCTCCGGAGAGGGTTCCGGGGGAGGCGTTGGGCGTCGTCGGGGACAGGCCGAGCGCATACTCCATCAGGTTTGTCAGTTTGTCGTTGTCGAAGTCGCCGGTTGCCGGTTGGCCAAGAATCCCATTGCTGGCCGCCCATGCGTCGAATCCGGCAAGGGTTCCCGCTGTGAGGTCGGCTGGATCACGCGGCATGAGTTGGTAGCCAGCGTTGAAGGGGCTGCTGCCGTCGAACTGGCCAAAGACACCGGTGACATTCACCGGGTAGGACGGGGCGGTGGTCGCGGTCGATCCCGCTTGGATCCGGATATCGATGTTGGTGCCACCTGACTGCAGCACGACGGTAGCGGCCGTGCCCCAAGTGCCGGAGACGTAGAACAGATTCGGCACCGTGATCAGCTCACCTTCGTAAGACTCCGGGTCGGCAAAGAGCGTCGCTAGCGAGACCACCTGCGGTGCTGCCGGTGTAGCCGCGCCCAGATTGTAGGTGCTGGTGGCGCTGCTCGGAGTGATCTCGGTGAGTCCGTTGAACTGGAGGATGGAGCCGACGATGGCGAACCGGTTGTCGCGGACCAGATTGGGATTGGTGGCCGAAGCGAAGACGTTGATGCCGCCTGTCGAGTCCTGTAGGAAGCCGCTGTAGTTGCTGGTTCCGCCGCCGAAGTCAGCCTCGGTCACCACCCCCTCGATGGCGACGGTCGCTCCGATGTCCAAGGCCACACCGGTCGCGCTCACATCGCGGACGAGTGAAATTGGGATAAGGACGCGGACGATGGGCTGGCTCGCGATCGGAGTCAGATTGCCACCGCTAGCGCTGGTGGAAACCGACAGCGCGTACGACCCGAGATCAACTTGGGTCGGAGTCGGGGTCGTAAGGCCATTGATGGTGACTTCAAGCGCGTTCGTGGTCGTGGCGGCCGCCCCGGTGATGGTGATGGTCTGTCCCGTAACCACCGCGTTCGCTCCCGCGCCACCGGCTCCTCCCACCGTGGCGGCGGTCGGCATTCCCAAGCTGGCGGGAATCGTGATGGTCGCGCTTGCCACGGTGGCACCCGGGATCTGGGCATTGAGGGTCACTTTGACGGACTGTCCCGTCTGTCCATCGTCAAAGACCGGGAGGCCACTATAGGTGCCGACCGTTACGTTGGAGATTGTCGCGATGCCATCGCCATCGCCGAGGATCAGACCACGCAGCGAGGCGATATAGCCGGCGTTCGTCCCGTTGCTCGGAGCGCCGAAGTTCGAAACCGTTAGCGCAAGGCCGCCCGTCGCGTTCGTTCCGCTTGTGTAGTCCGCCAATGTGCTGGTCGGATTGGTTACAATGGCCCCCAGATTGGTCCCCGTGGTCGCCAAGGCCCTTACTTTGGCCCCGGTGAAGCTCGTGAAGAAGGTACCCGCCGTTCCGGCACCGAGCGTATGGATGCCACCGGTGATGCCAGCAGGAGCACTACCCGCTTCCTTGATCATGAGCATGTCCGTCGTGGCGATATCGAAAGTGCCTGAACCGGGGGCGGTGGAAAAATAGGTCGTGTCATCTAGTCCGACGCTCACGGTGAAGTCAGCGCTCGTCACGTCAGGGCTGGCGGCAACCTTGGAGGCAGTGACCAGTGTTCCGACCGGAACCGCCGACCACAGGGCGTCCGTGGAGAAAACGTACCAGCCGCCGCCGTCGCCTGCCATGCTCGTGCTGAAGTCCTTCAAGATCATCCCGCGCATGTCCACGGTTCCCCCGGCAATGCCGCTTCCGATCACGAGCAGTTCCACGCGATCCGGCGTACCGTTGAGATACTTGTTCACCACCACCGTTGGATTGGTCGCGGCGGAAGCGATCGTGAAGTTCCACCCGGTCGATCCATTGATCCCGGGGTAGGCATTGGGAGTCTCCGCGAGGTCGGTGATCGCGGTGTTCGGGATTTCCACGTAGTACGATGCTCCTGCCGTGAGCGGGGCGGGAAGGGTGATATCCAGTTTGTTGTCGATCAGGCTGATCTTGTCGAAATCCGTGATGTCGATGGTCGCGACCGTTGTCCCGCTGGGACTCGCCTTCACCAGGACATTTCCGGTTCCTATCGTGATGTTCTCGTTGAAAACGAGGCTCAGGACCTCGGCACCATCCACAGTGATGTTGCTGGAATTGTCTGGTGGAGAAAAAGATGCCACGACTGGAGGCTCAGTGTCCGAGGTGCTGCCGCTCGTCTGCACGGACCCGTCCAACCGAAGGTCAAATCCGGCGAGGGGACCGTAGAAATAAAAAGTACCGTTTGGATCGGTCGCACCGAAGGGAACAATCCGGAAGGTGACCGTCGTTGCTGAGAGATCCTGAAGCGCTGGGATCGAAGCCAGATCGATACCCGTTACCGTGGAGCCCGCGCTGGACGAGCTGCCGAGATCGAATTCCCCGACATCGGTGAAGACGCCCGCGCCGATCTGGTATTGCAGCGCGAACTTGTTCGGGCCGGAGCTGGAGCGGCGGTAGTTCACGTTAAGCGAACTCGCCGAGAATTCGAAGGTAGCGTTGGGAGTGACGGTGAAGGTGATGAAATTCTCCGCGGTGATCGCATCGGCTACGGTGGTCGGTCCTTCAACTCCATTGCCACCCCAAGCATTTCCTGCTGCCGAGCCAGTTGTGCCAAATCCCGCGCCGCGGGTAAGGCCGCCGACCGTCACGTCAGGATCTCCATAGGACGGGCTGGCCGTCGTCAAACCTTGGGTGCCGAATGCTGTCTGTCCCGTCATCTCCCAGCCGGCAACAATCTCGGCGTGGACAGCGCTGGCGAGTAAGTGAAAGGCGCTCGAGGCGACCGGTAACAGCCGCAGGGGATCTCTCGTGATCTTCATTTCAGGGGTAGGGCGTGGGATGGGCGGAAGAGTTAACCCAAAAAGCAGACTACGGGCCCAACCGGAGCCCACGCATTCCACGAAAGGTGTCCAATCCGTCACGGGTTCCACCTTTCGTATGAGCCCCGTTAATTTTCCTTGCTGGTTCTGAAGTTTCAGTAAATACTGAAAATAGATGAGCAAGGAACGGGAGCTTCTGAAAACGGTGCGCGATGAGTTTGTGACCCAATGGGGCGCGATGGGCTCGCAGTGGGGGATCAATCGCACGATGGCCCAGATCCACGCCTTGCTCATGATCTCGGCCGCGCCGCTCAGCACGGATGACGTGATGGAGGAACTTCAAATAAGCCGGGGAAATGCCCATACGAACCTCAAGGATCTCGTAGTATGGGGGCTGGTCCGGATCGTTGTGAAAAAGGGCGAGCGCCGCGAGTTTTTCGAGGCGGAGAAAGATGTCTGGCAGATTTTCACCACTGTCACGCGGGAGCGGAAGAAGCGTGAAATCGAACCTGCGCTCGCCGTTCTCAATCACTGCGCGGAGAGCACCCGCGACCTCTCGTCGCCCGAGGCAAAGGCCTTCCACGATCAAGTCCGGCAGTTGGAAGAGTTCGTCGGATTTGCCTCCAAGGTCGCGGACCGGATCGGCTCGATGAAGCATGGCTTCGCCGTCCAGCTCGCCGCCAAGTTGCTGGGATAGGACGAGGTCTATCCGTGGATAGGTTTCAAAATTTTCTGAAAGAAGAGGAACTAAGGGATTTCAAAAAGGAAAGGGAGATTGAAGTGAAGCCGCAAATCGTGCTTTTCGCCGCAAATGGATTTCTAGGCCGTTACTTGGCGCGCCACTATCAGAACCAAGGCCGCGAGGTGGTGTGTGTCGCCCGCCATCGGGACGGGTGGAGTGGCGATGGGATGTTTCTCGAATGGGATGGCAAAACCCTCGGTCCCTGGGCCTTGGCGTTAGAGGGCGCGGAACGGGTCGTCAATCTGGCCGGTCGCAGTGTGAACTGCCGCTACGACGAGCCGAATCGCCGCGAGATCCTCCAGTCGCGCCTCGACTCGACCCGCGTGATCGGTGAAGCTATCGCCGCCTGCAAGATCCCGCCGAAGCTCTGGATCAATTCGAGCACCGCCACCTACTACCGCCATGCCGAGGATCGGCCACAGGACGAGTGGACCGGCGAGCCCGGAGAGGGATTCTCGGTCGGCATCGCCCGAGCATGGGAAGAAACCTTCTTTGCCACTGCGGTTCCCGGTGCCACGCGGAAGGCCGCCCTGCGCACCGGCATGGTTCTTGCAAATGAAGACGGCACGGTCTTTGAGGTCTTGCGCCACCTGACGCGGCGCGGCCTCGGCGGCAAGATGGGGAAGGGGACCCAGCGCGTGAGCTGGATTCACATGGACGATTTTTTGTCGGCCCTTGATTTTATAGCGGCGGATCCGCTGTTGGACGGTGTTTTCAATCTAACCACGCCGGAATTTCCCACAAACCGCCAGCTCATGCAGACCTTCCGCGAACAACAGGGAGCGCCCTTCGGCCTTCCGGCCGCCGAGTGGATGCTGGAGATCGGGGCCCGCCTGCTGAAAACCGAGACGGAACTTGTCCTGAAGAGCCGTTGGGCGGACCCCCGGCGCCTTCGCGAAGCGGGTTTCCGCTGGCGCTGGCCTCATCTGGAGGCCGCCCTGGCGGATCTCGAAGACCGGATCGGTCTCGACGGTTTTTTCCGTCAGCCGGAGCGGCGCTCCGCCGGAGTGCGGATCTGGACCCCGGGAAAAAAGGCTACGGCCGCCCTAAGATAGCGGTGAATAAATAGTTCCTAAGATTGGTCACAGTTTCGGGTCTCCTCCTCAAGATCTTGCAGAGATGTACGGTTTCCTCGCCATCGTCCTCGCCGTGCTCGGTATCGCCATGTTTTCCGGAAGTATCTGGATGCAGCGCGAATGGCTGCCCCGGACGCGAGAAGCACAGCCAGGGCAAGGGATGCAGGCCGTTTCAATCGACGATGGCTATGAGGGAGAGGAAAACGCTGCCATGTCCGGTCCGGACGAGAGCTGGGTGGTCGATCATGTGCTCATGAAGTAACCGAATCTCATGCATACGGGGAGCTTCCACGGAGGTCCAGTGCTGCTGATGCAGGAAAGCTTTGTGAATTTGCAAAGATACCTGTAAGATCGAGCACCCTCCAGATGGCAGAAGCCGGAATACTCCAGAGAAAACCCCGGGCGACGCAGATGATCCTGTTGTTCGCGGCTCTTGTCGTCGTGGTGGCAGGGCTGAAAGCGGCGCAGTCGTTCTTCGTGCCCGTCTTGCTGGCTTTCTTTATCGCCACGGTCAGCTATCCGGTCACCAGCTGGCTCCAGCGGCACCGGGTTCCGCCTGCCGTGGCCGTGCTGCTCACGGTGCTGGTGGATTTCGCCTTCCTCGCTGCGGTGATCGTGCTTGGCGTGACGATCATCGGCGATCTGCAGGAAAAGTGGGACGCGGAGTATTATGATCTCACCCGCGCAAAGATTCAGGACGCCAGCACCTCGCTGGCGGGCAAGCTCGAGGAATGGGGCGTCGAGGATGGTGCAGAAAAGGTCCAGGAGTTCACGACAGAGAATCTGGCGGAGCTGCGGAACATCAAATTCCAGACCATTCTGAGCTTCGGAACCGGGGTGGTGGGGCGCGTACTCACTTTCTTCGCGACCTTTGGTGTCGTTATCGTCCTCACCGTCTTCATGCTCTCTGAGGCGCAGGGATTCAGCGGCCGTTTCGGAGCCATCCGCGCGGCGCGGGGCCCGAATTTCGACCGGCTCGCCAGCGCGATGCGGGATACCCAGCGCTATCTGGGGATCAAGACCGTCATCAGCCTCGCCACCGGAATGCTCGCCGGGATCCTATGCTGGGCAGCCGGTCTCGATTTCTTCCTGCTGTGGGGAATCCTGGCCTTCGTGATGAATTTCATCCCGGTGGTCGGATCGCTCATCGCTTCCGTCCCTCCAATCCTGTTGGCCCTCATTGCCAAGGACGGCGGCCCTACCCACGCGCTCGTCGTCGCCGGCGGCTACGGGCTGATCAACATGTTCCTCGATAACTTCGTGCAGCCCCTGCTGCTGGGACGGCGCTTCGGTCTCTCGATTCTGATCGTGGTGCTTTGCGTGCTCTTCTGGGGCTGGCTGTGGGGCTTGATCGGGATCATCCTCGCCGTTCCTCTGACCATGATTCTAAAGGTCGTGCTGGATAACAGCGACGAGTTCCGCTGGATCGCCGTGGCGATCGGCCAGGAAAACCAGCGGAATGGTGAGAACGGCATCATGAAAGAGGCCCCGCCGGAGAAGGCATCGGCCACACCGCCGGGCGCTACCGAGGCGCAAGGCGGCTGATCTTTCCCTGCCTATCAGGTTTGCATCCCGGCCCGGGCTGCCGATGATTCGCGGCGTCCATGACCCGCTTCCAGAAGTTCGCCACGGCAGCCCTCGTCTCGGTAATCGTCCTCATCTTCGTGGGAGCCATCGTGCGGGTCAGCGGTGCCGGCATGGGCTGTCCCGACTGGCCGCGTTGCTGGGGGCGCTTGATTCCTCCGACGCGGGTAGAGCAAGTGGACATCTCGAAGTTGAATTTCGAGAAATTCCGGAAGGCCGCCGCACGCTATGACCGGGATCCCGCTACGGTCACTCCGGAGCACATTCTGGAGAACTTCAACGCGGTGCATACATGGACGGAATTTGTGAACCGACTGACCTCGCTGCCAGTGGGCTTTTTCTCGATGGCTACCCTGGTTACAGCGCTCATCCGCCAGCGCCGCCGTCCTTGGGTTCGCTCCGCGTCAGCCGTCTCTGTAGTTCTGGTCGGGGTGAATGCATGGATGGGCAGCCAGGTGGTCTCCAGCGATCTGAAGCCCGTGGTCCTCACGGTCCACATGGCGCTGGCGATGCTCTTGTTGATCCCCCTGACCTTCGCCGCGTGGCGCGGCTGCGAGCAGCCTTGGCTGATCCCCGGAGACGAAACCTTCCGCCGCCGCATGCGCTGGATCGTCGGCCTGCTGCTGGTCCTGATCTTTGCCGAGGGCGTGCTGGGCACCCGCATCCGCGAGCTCAACAGCCATCTCGCCCGAACCCACCAGGGGATGGGCCGCGCGGAATGGATCGGCATTCTGGAGAACTCGTGGATCTACTTGATCCATCGTAGTTTCTCCTGGGTGATCCTTGCCGCCGCCCTGGGCTCCTGGTGGATGGCGAAAAGGGTCGCCGCCCCCGGTCGCACGGCCACCGGTGTTCTTGTCGTGGTGCTCGCCCAGATGGTACTCGGCCTCATCATGGCGCAGGTCGAAATCCACCCCGCGGTGCAGGTGCTGCACCTCGGGCTCTCCGGCATCCTCCTGACTCTGGCGATGCTGTGGTTCTGTGGAACTTTCCGGCCGAAGCCGGAAACCCCGCTTTCAAGAGACGCGTAAATTAGACGCCCAGGATTTCCGCGGCCGATGCCACTGGCATCCCATGCGCCTCGCCGACGGGGGCGCAGGTCAGCTTGCCACCCGCACAATTCACCGCGCCCAGCACTTCCTTGCGGACGCGCGCTGCACCGGCCACGCCGTTGTCGGCGAGCAGGGTGATCCAGCGTTGCGTGACATTGTTGAGCGCTTGGGTCGCCGTGCGGGCGTAAGCACCCGGCATATTCGCCACGCAGTAGTGGATGACGCCTTCCTCGACGTAGGTCGGCGCGTGATGAGTGGTGGGTCGCGTGGTTTCCGCGCAGCCACCCTGATCCACCGCGATGTCCACGAAGACGCTGCCCGGCTGCATTTGCTTGAGCATGTCGCGCGTGATCAGCTTCGGAGCACGGGCTCCGGGGACCAGCACCGCGCCGATCACCAGATCCACCCGCGGCAGAAGCTCCGCGAGATTGGCCTCGCTGGAGTAAACCGTGTGCGTTCCCGTCATCGTGATGTCCAGGAAACGCATGCGCTCGAAATCGACTTCTAGAATCGTGAAATCCGCACCGATGCCCGTGGCCACCCGGGCCGCGTTCACGCCCGCAGTGCCACCACCGATGACAACCACCCGGCCGGGTGCCACCCCGGGCACACCCCCGAGCAGGGTGCCGCGACCGCCATTGTGCTTCGCCAGATGATAAGATCCCACGATCGATGCCATGCGGCCAGCGATCTCGCTCATCGGCTCCAGCAGCGGCAGGCGGTGATTCACCTCCAGCGTCTCATAAGCCAGGGCCGTGCAGCCGCTGGCGACCAGCGTCTCCGTGAGCGTCTTGCCCGCTGCCAGGTGGAGGTAGGTGAAAAGGAGGTGATGCGGCTGCAGGCGCGCGATCTCCTCCGGCTGCGGCTCCTTCACCTTTACGATCATCTCCGCAGCGGAGAAGACCGCATCGGCATCCGGGAGAATCTCCGCGCCAGCAGCGAGATACAGTTCGTCGCCATAGCTCGCGCCCGCACCGGCTCCCGCCTGCACGAAGACGCGGTGTCCGCGTTTCACGAGTTCTCCGGCGGAGGCCGGGATCATGGAGACGCGGTGTTCCTGCGCTTTAATTTCTTTCGGGATGCCGATGTTCATGTTGATTCCTGATCGAGTGCACATGAACCCTAGGTTCTCTGCCGCTTCCTGTCTTTGCGGAAAACCGCGGAAAGCGGGGGGGAATGGGGCAAATTCCCCTGTTCGGGAAAAGAATCAGCCGGGAGCCGAGCCTATGCGACTCCCGGCTGTATGGCACCCGATCAAAGGAAACAATCAGTTCAGTACCACCCGGTAGAATGCCTTGCCGGAGGGCGGAGAGGGATCGGTGAAGCTCGCTGTGCCGGCGGTTCCGGGAACGGTAGCGATACTATCCCATGTGCCATTCAGCGTGGTGCTGCGTTGGATGGTGAAAGTGACTCCCGTGACACTCGGCCACTGGATCAGCCCGCCGCTGCTTCGCGTCGCGGCAAAGCGTGAAGCATCGCTATTCGGGATCAGGCCGAGCCGGTACTCCGTCAGGTTGTCCGTGCCGTCCTTGTCAAAATCGCCAGCCTCGGTTTCGCCGAGTCCACCGAAATACTGCTGCTCCCAAGCATCATCCAGCGCGTCTCCATCTGCCCCGGCGATGAAGAGGAATTGGCTGGCCGTGCGTGCCACCGAGCTGATCCGCACTTCGTCGAGAAGGCCGGGGAATGCGTCCGTGCTTCCCGCGCCGCTTCCCGCGTCACGGCCTTCATTGCCGATGGTGAAGTCGCAAGCGCCGCCCTCAAGCAGATCGGCGGTCATCTGCAAGGATGCCAATTGGTTGGCCTGGGTATGGGCGGGATCAAGCGTCGTCCAATACAGCTTCAGGTTGTCCGCGGTCGCCTCGGTGCCATTGTAGGTGACGGCCACATGATACCAGCCGCCCTGTGCGACCGCATTCGGAACGGCACCGATGGGAAGCGATGCGGACAACGATTGCACGTTTGTCGAACCGTGGAGGTTGATGAACTCCAGCAGCGGCGCGGTACCAGCGGTATTGCCGGGGCCGCCGATCGGGACAATCCGGAATTGCCATACCCGCATGCCATCGGCGTCGCTCTCCCCGGTGACGATTTGCATCGGCGCAACGGAAGTCGGCGCGACCGCGGGATCGAAGTCGATGCGGACAATCGCCTCGTAGGTGAAAGCTCCGTCTGCTCCTGCATACGGAAAGGTCACATCGTCGGTCGCATCCGCCTTCAATGGCAGCGCGGAAAGGACTCCGCCGGTGAGCGTGCCTCGTCCTGCGGAGGGATTGAGTCCGGTATGGAAACCCGCCAGAGATGGCGACCACATCAGCGCGCCATTCTCAAGGCTGGTGAGCGGGAGCCCGCTGCTGACGGCATCGGCCGCCGGAGCCTTCACTTCATCGAGATGCCAGAGGTGAAGTGTATCGGAATCCACGGTGTAAGGCTGGAATGCCTCCGCGGTATCCGCCACTGAGTCTCCGTCGATGTCGGTGATCGTGGAACTTGTGAGAGTCGGGTTGGAGCCCGCATTCTGCTCCTGCAGGTTCGTTCCGGAGTCGCTGTCCGGATTGCCGCTCGCGATTTCATCGAGATCGGAGAAGTAGAACATCTCCCAAGTATCGATTAGCGTGTCGCCGTCGGTATCGATGGGCGTGGAGCTGGCGTTCTCGGGATCGGTCCCGGCGGTTTGCTCCGCCTCATTCGTGAAGCCGTCGCTGTCAGGATCGCTTGTGCCGCTGTGCTTGCCGATGATTGTGAAGAGATCTTCTTCAGCGGAATCCTTGAACCAGAATACTTCCCAACCATCCGGGAGCCCGTCCGCATCGGAATCGAAGGAAGAGAGTATGTCCGTTGGATCGGTGCCGTCGAGAAACTCGGCGGCGTTGTCGTAGAAGTCGCCATCCGGATCGTCCGCGCCGGTATATTTCGCGAGGATCGTTGCGACTGACTCCTGCGGGGTAGCGCGGAAGTTCTCCTCTTCCCATTCGTCAAGTAGGCCGTCGCCATCGGTATCGTTGGCGTTGATCACCTCCGAGCCCGCGTCGTGCAGGAACTCGCGTTCTTCCGGCGTCAACGCTCCGTCCCAGAGGCGCACTTCATTATAGCGGGCGTTCGCGGTGTTGTCGGCGGCCCATTGGGACCGGCCGAGGTAGTTGAAGGTATCGTTCAACAGGGCGAGTTGGTTCGTCGTGCTGAAAGCCCCTTGTGAAGCTCCGTGATCCGAATTGACCGAAGGGTTCGAGTACCACGTCACCAGGGTGGAGCTATTCAGCCCTGCGCCTGGTTCGATGGTTATGACGATGTGGAATTCAGTGCCCGCCGTGTAGGGCTGGTTCGTGTTCGGACTGTTCGTCGTCACGCCGTCGATCCACTCGACCAGGTCCGTCGCCGCATTTGTGCCCTGCGTCCACGACATGTAGAGGGACTCCGTCGTCCCGCTGCCGAAGTCGAAGATGCGCGACCAATTCTGCACCGCCACTTGCGTGGCCCAGAATTCGAGCGTCACCGGAGTCTTCTTTCCTTGCAGGAGATTGGTGCCAAGCTGCACGTAAGCCGAGGTGGCGCGCGCACCGCCGCCAAGAAGAAGATCGGTCGATGACAGCGTGGAGGTTCCACCGACAAGATTGTCGCTATCGGGATCGATGATCTGGGCATGACTGGTGCCCACGGAATCGTTCAGATTGCCATTGAAGCTCCAGCGGTGGCCTAGCTTTGCTTTTACCGGCGTCCAGGCGGTATCGTTGGGATGCGTGTTGGCCAGGAACTCATCGATGTTCGCGTAGGTGTCGTTATCCGCATCATCATTGGGAAGGCGGGCGGTATTTCCGAAATAGAATACCTCCCACGGGTCGCACATGCCATCGCCGGTGCTACCTTCGGTGTCCGGGAATGAATTCCGGTCCAAAGGCAGGGATGAAGCCGTGTATTCCAGGGCATTCGTGGCGTAATCGTTGTCGGGGTCACCGCTGCCATTCTGGCTAGTCGTGTTTCCGAAATGAGTGACTTCCCATGCATCCGTCAGCCCGTCGGCATCGATGTCGTTGGGAGTCGAAAGGTTGTTCTTCGGGTTGCTCAGGCCGGTGTATTCGGCGAGGTCGCTGAAGCCATCGGAGTCCGCGTCGGCATGCCCCAGTCCCGAGAGTTCGGTCAGCGAGGCAGCATAGCTGAGCTCCCAGTTGTCATCGAGCCCGTCGGCGTCCGCATCGAGGACGAACATGAAGTAGCTCGGGCCGCGGGCGATGGTGCTGATCCGGACTTCATCGATGGCACCGCGCAGGCCTTCCGCTGCGACGCTGCGATTCTCGTTTCCGATGACCAGCGGTCCTGTGATGGCTCCGGCAGTGCTGGTGATGGTCATGGCGGCAGCTGCGGCATTGGCATTGTCGAGTGGCGCCAACGCGAGAGGTGCACCCACGGACGGATCAACCTTCGTCCAATAGAACTGGCAAGTGGATCCTGTGTATACGAACGCGACGTGGAACCACGTGTTTGCCGCATATCCGTGCACGGCATCGGCGGCGATCGTTGGAATCAAGGCCTTCCGTTGGGTGTTCGCGACGCCGATCAGGTTGAACTCGAGATATTTCCCCGCCACTCCTCCGGTAGGTGGCGTGTTGGTGATGCGGAATTGAAGTCCGCGCGTTCCTGCCGAGGAATCCGTGCAAATGATCTCGTGGTTTCCGGTAGGCTCGCTGGTGAATTTCACCATCGCCTCAAGCGTGAAAGGATTGGCCCCGTTGATGCCCAGCGTGCTCATCGTGACGGCGTCCGCACTGAGAACCGTGCCGCTTTGATCGGTTTGGAAAGCCCCGCTGGCATTCGCGTCGAAGCCAGCGAGATAGTCCACGTTTGTTCCGAAGTCGCCGGCATTTCCGTAACCGCTAAAGGCGCTTGCCCCGAGCACGTTGGTTACCAGGGCACCGGCTACCGGATTGGCGTCCACGGTGTATGCACTCTGACCCGCGCTACCGGCATTGACCGTAGCGGAGCCACCCGCGGCTTCATCGAAATGATAGAGATGGGGGGTGACGCTATCCGCCGTATAGGGGGTGCGAATCGCCGCGTGAACAGCGGGAATGGGCATGCCGGTGGCAAGCGCCGCCGCGGCGAAAAGATGGGTTTTCCGTTTCATGTTGCTTGGGTTCTCGGAAGCAGGGAAGGGAGGGAGACCTTCCGGCGAAGCTTCAGGGGATCATCAGAACATACCGACCCCGCAGAGTGCGGATCAACGAGATGCGGCCATCTCCCACGCAATGGGGAGGGTGGGAAAGCTCGCGATCCGGGGCGGCAATTCCCCGCGAACACGTCGGAATTTTATCCGGCGTGTTGGCCTCTTCCCCAAGGCAAAGAACACCGCGGCGCGGCACTCGAAACGTACTCGGCCCTCCTGAAATGGGAGACGGTGCCGGCGAACTATTGCCTGCCCAAATACTTCACCACCGCTTCGGTGCGGGTTCGCACATGAAGCTTGGAATAGATGTTGTGAAGGTGGGTTCGCACGGTTTCCACGCCGATGCCGAGGTCCCAAGCGATCTCCTTGTAGAGCCCGCCTTTCACCAGCAATTCGAGGATCTGTTTTTCCCGCGGAGTAAGGTTGTGATCCTCGTTCTTGGTTGGCGGCGCTTTCTGAAAATGCTGCACCACCTTGCGAGCGATCGCGCTCGACATGGGCGATCCTCCTTGCAGCAAATCGTCCAGACACTCGAGCAGCTTGGTGGGGGCGTCGCGCTTCAACAGGTAGCCGGAGGCACCGGCAGCAAGGGCGTCGTAGATGCGGTCGTTGTTGTCGTAAACGGTCACCATCAGCACCTGCACGGCCGGATGCGCCTCCTTCAAATTTGCAACGCATTCGATACCCGACATGCCGGGCAGCTGGATGTCCATGAGCACCACATCCGGGCATTTCTCCTTCATCGCCGCGAGCGCCGGTTCGGCAGCGGGGTAGGCGGCCACGAGATCCCAACCGGGTGCGGTCGTCAAAAGGTCCGCCAAGGTTTCACGCAAGGACTCGTCGTCTTCGACCAAGGCGATGGTATGGGTGGGTGCGGACATATTGGTTCACTTCGGGAGTTCAGGGAGGCGGCACATCAGAACAATACACGTTCCGTGGCCGCGTGACGAGTCGAGTGCATAGCTTCCGCCGATTTCCCGGATTCTGCTCGCCGTGTTGCCGAGTCCGTGGCCGTCCGGATGGGCCTTCGGGTCAAAGCCCCGGCCGGTGTCACGGATCGTGATCGTGAGGGTTTCTCCTTCCAGCGAAAGAGAAAGGAAGGCCTCGCAGGGCCCGGCGTGTTGCAGCACGTTGTGCAACGATTCCTTCACCGCGAGCGAGATGTGGTGCCGGAACTCCGCACCCAGCGGCCGGGCGGGAAGCATGGCCGGGATGTCGAGACGGCAGCGCACGGGGGAATCCCGGAACATCTCATCGGCCAGCCGCGTGAGGTGGGACCCGAGGTGATCGAGCGTGTCGTGCGCGGGATCCACCGCCCAGACCAGATCGTCCATGGCGGAGATCAGTTCACGGGTAGCGCCGGTCATCTTTTCAAGATGGCGCTGTGCCTTCGCAGGATCGCGCTCCATGTCCCGCCGGGCGAGGGCGGCGGTCATATTCAGTACGGTGACCCTCGTGCCCAGATCATCGTGCATGTCTCGCGCGATGCGGCTGCGGTCTTGTTCCAGCGCGTTCAGGAAGCGCAGCCGTTCGAGTCGTTGCTTCGATCTTCGTCGCAAATGCCGGAAAGCCGCGGCCGCCACCAAGCCTACCGAACCCGCCGCGATGGCGGGCCAGAACCAAACCCTCTGCCAGAAGGGCGGGGCGATCTGGATGGGCAGCGCGATCATTTCTCCGGTCCGCTGGTTGGCACCCGCCAGACCGATCGCGCGAAAGGTGTAGTCGCCCGGCGGCACGTTGATATAGGTCGCCCGGTTCAAGCTTCCCCCGATGACGTTGTAGGCCTCATCCCAGGAAAGTACCAGGGTCCGGCTCGTCCCGTTGCGCTTGGCCAGTTTCTGGACGGAGATCCATTCGCCATTCTTGGTCTGATCTCCATCCACCAGTCCCAGTGCCGGGCCATCGCTGCGGATCGAAAGGTAGGCGATCGCCGGATCCATCCCATTCCGGCGCCAACCCGGAGGGACGTCCGCCGGCGAGGGAGTCTTGCCGCCCATGTCGATGGTTCCATTTTCCCAGAGCGATGGCCTCTCCTCACCCGGCAAGGCGAGCGCGATGTTGTCGATCATCAGCAGGCCGGTCGTATCCGGAGAACCCGAGGTCAGGGATAGCCGCAGTGCCGCTGCCTCAGCGGGCAGATAGATTGGCTCGGTGCGATGCGTCATCTTGGAGTCGTCCAACGTCGTTTCCCATCCATCGCTGCGTCCCACCGCGGAGAAGACCGCTTGGGAGATGACTTGATTTTCGGGATCCAGTGCCTGGCAAACCAAGCTCATCCCGCGTTCTGTCTCCTGCCATCGTTCGTCGATTCCCTCGAGCTGGCATCGCAGCTTCACGTCGGCATTGATCTGTTCCGGGCTGAAGCCGAAATCGAAGTCCAGCCGGTGAAGGCCGGAGCCCAAGCGCAGCACTTCGCCTGGCTTGCCGGAAAGGGATGCTGATGAAGCGTCCACCAGCACGCTTGCCAGCTTCAGATCGGGGCGATCCGTGGCGGAGGAGTTCGCTGCATTTGCGGCTTTTGCACCCGGTGCGATCCGTTTTGCCACGGGAACGAAGAAGAAATCCGATGGGTGCCTCGCGACTCCACTGATGCGCACTTCCTCGATCAAACCGGGGAAAGGTTCAGCCTCTGCATTTTGGGTGAAACCTCGTGCTTCGTTGCCGATCGCGAGATCTCCGACCTTTCCATTCAGGTCATTGGAGAGCGTACCTCGCCCGATCAGGTTTGCCTCGTCCGCGTGGGCGTCGATCCTTGTCCAATAGAGCTTCAGGTTGTTCGTCATCCCCGCATTGCCATCATAGGTCACCGCGACGTGGTACCACTGGCCGATCTCCAGGGCATGAGGTCCCGTGGTCGGAATCGTCGCCAGTCCACCTCCCGTGGCCCCGCAGTGAGGCAGAGTCATGAATGCGAGGAAGCCTTGCTTTTCGATCCGGAAATTGAAGATCCGGTCATCGGCGTCTCCATCGAGCGATAGCAAGCCCAGTGCGATGACTCCCGCCTTGCTCGGCAGGATCTCGGGTTTGACGAGCATCTCGTAAGTGAAAGCGCCATCCTCGCCGAAGTAGCGGAAATGGCCGCTGACATTGTCCTGCACACCCGAGGCGAGCCGCGGGGCCGCCGCGAGGATCGCGCCCGCGAGACCCGACTCTCCCGGAACACCGCCGGCATTCGGCCGGAAGGAAACCGCGCTTCCAAGGCCGGGCAGGGAGGGCTGGCCCGCCAAGGCACCATTGAGCAGTCCTTGGAGTGGGATAGGCGCTGGGCCGGTGTCGCTGAACGGTGCCGCCGCTTCGTCCAGATGCCACAGGTGGAGCGTGGCTTTGTCGGCCACATAAGGGGCTTGGAAATCCGCCGCGCCAACCCACTCCAACATCGCGAGGCAAGCCGCCGCGATTTCCATCCATCGGCGGTTCATCACGGCAGGGACGTGCATACTTGGGAGTGATAGCAGAAAGCCGGGCCTCTTGCGAGACACCGGCTTTGAAAAAATGGGGCGGCAGCCAGGATTCACGCGCGCCGCCGGCGCATGATGCCAAGCAATCCGAAGGCTCCCAGCAGCGCCGCCGATGGCTCGGGAACAATCGCGAGGTTATCCACGGAGCTCACCGTCTGGTCATGGCGGACGTCCGCGTAGAAGCCCACCGCCGATCCGACCAAGCCGGAGGCAAAGGTGAATTCATTTCCTGCCGTGGCACCGTTGAGATCGAGCGTCACCTTTGTGGCGGAGGTCGTGTAGTAGCCGACCTCGAAGGAGCTGGTCGCCGTCCGGGTGATATAGAGCTGCGCGACCAGGTTTTCGGTGGTGGCGGAGGTGAAGCTCGTGACCGGTGCGGCGGCATTCGCGTAGCCAGCCCGGACCGTATCCTGGTTCGGTCGAACCGAGATAAAGAGGTAGCTGTTCGAACTGCGGGTGTCGCCGGACACTCCGGCAGCGAGTCCGGTCGGAGTTTCCGTGGTTCCGATCGCGAGACCGAAATCATTCACAATCCCCGCGGTGGCCAAGGTGCTCGTGATCGTGGTGTCGAGCAGCAGCGTCTGCCCCACCGCCAGACTGAAATCGTCGCGGAGGAAGAGCACTTGTTCCGGAACGTTGACGACGCCACCGGCGACCGTGGTCGAAAGGAAACCGCCGGTCGATGAGAACGAAATGTTGGACGCCGTGTTGCTGTCCAGCACGCGCGTCAGCGTGTATTCGGAAAGGCTTCCGTCGCTGAAGTCATCGATGACCACGGCGTTGGCGCTGCCAATGAGTATCGGAGCAAACACCGCGGGGGCGAGGGATCGGAGTCGGGAGGTCATGGTGGAAGGATAGGGGGGGCTTGTTAGTCCGCATCTTGCGCGCGGAATGGACGAGCATAAGCCCCGGACTTCCCTCTTCCCTCAATTCAAATCCCCCCTTCTCCCCCTTAATGGGGAAGCGTCTCCATCCCCGCTTTTTCAAGGAGGTGCCGACCTTTATCCTTTGACCGAGAGCGTCCAAGTTCCCTCTTTCAGGCCGATCACCTGACGGCCCTTTTCTTCCCGCAAGACCTTCGCTTCACCGCTCCCTTCAACCGAGATTTTTCCGGCGAAGGGGACGTGGAACTCGGCATCCGTTCCTGCCGGAATGGTGATTGCGGCTTTCCAAGTTCCGGCATCTCTCCCGCGGATCTCCAATTGAATCGGCCCCTTTGGGGTGGGGGTCTTGATCCGCGCCTTCTCCAGCGAGGCGGTCTGTGGCTTCACGCGGAAGCGCTTGAAGCCAGGCTCCAACGGCTCGATGCCCATGAGCTTTCGCGCAATGAGGTTCGGCGGAGCGGCACCCCAGGCGTGATTCCAGTCGAGGTTCGGCTTCAGCGAGGGATCCCACGCTTCCAGAGTGATGGTGGAGCCGACCGTTTCGCTCATGTTCAACCACGAGCGCAGACTCCGTGAAGTAAGCAGGGAAAGCGCATGCTCCGCTTCGCCCGCATCATAGAGGGCATCCAGCAAGAACTGCGCTCCATAAACGCTGCACGCCATCCCCTTTGGCTTCAAAAAGGCAATGACGCGGGGCACCCGGTCCTCCGGGACAAGGCCGAGCGCCAACGGAAAGAAGTTCGCATGGGCGGAGGCATGGGTGCTTCCCAAGCCATCGATGTAGCACCTGCGGCTATCATCCCAGAGCTTGTCGTTAACCGCTTGCCTGGTCGCTTCCGCAGCTACCGCGAATTCCTTGGCATCCGCCGCTTTTCCGAGATGGAGGGCGATCTTCTCAAGCAAGACCAGCGCCCGGTAGTGGAAAGCCGTCACCACGGTCTTCACCCCGGGCTTCATGTCATAGTCATCCCGTTCGTTTGCGGGCCAATCCACGATGTCGGTCACGTCACCCTCGTTCCATCCTTCGAAGAGCCCGTCCTTCGTGCGCCGCTCGATCATCGCCCGGCCCTTGAGCGTCGCGTAGTTCTTCCGGAGCGAGCGGTCATCGCCCGACCACAGGAAATCATGCCACGCGAGGATCACGGATTGCAGCCGCCATTCCGTCGGCCAGGTGGGCTTCTCTAACAGATGCTCGTGGGTGAGCCGCGCCGTGTCGTAGCGGGCATCTAGGCAATAGTGGGAGAGCTGGTTGATCAATACGTCCGCCTCGTAGGGCTTACGTTCGCGGTCGCCATCCACATAGAGGCCCATGAAAGTCGTGGCCTTGATGCTGTGCTTGCACAGGTCCCACACCGCATTCAGCTCGGGACTGGAGCTTTCGAATGTGGAGGCCTTTTCGTTGAAGGGAATATTCCACGAGATGCGCCGGACTTGATTGGCGGAAAAGGTCGGCGGCGCCCCCTCGATCTCGACATAGCGGAAGGGCATCACTTCACCGCACTCTTTCGGAGGCTGCAGGAATCCCTCCTCCATCCAGTCGGGCGGCTGCCATGTGAGCTGAGGCATCACGGGAGTGCCCGGTTTCAACGTCACTTCATGCCGCTGGTAGCGCACCGTGCCGGCCGGGTTGCGATCGAGGGCGGACGGGCCAGTGAGCGCTTCACCGAGATGCACCGTCATTTTCCCCTTCATTCGCGCGCCCGAAGGACGGATCGAAACGTTTCCGAAAGCCGCTTTGCCAAAGTCCACGAACCAATGCCCCTTGCCGAGTTGCTTCGCCTTCACGGGGGCTTCGCGGGTGGATATCACCGGGCTGCGTTCCTCTGCCAGAAGGGGAGAAAAGGGGAGGAGGGCGTAGCAGAAAAGGGGGCGCATCGCGACCGACATTGGATGGATTTTCGCTCTCACGGGGCAGGCTTTAACGTGGCATGATCCCCGTGTGCTCCGGGATCCGGCTCCGGCGAAGCAACCACCGTTCCGGTGTCCCGTCTGCTTCGAAGCGCAGTTCCCCCACGAAAGGGGGGCAAAGACAACAGGCCTTGCAGGGAGGAACCGGGGATCCGTATCCCGCTTCATGACAGGAGTGGGCCACGGTGCCCGGACCCGATTCTCAGCCGAAGCAAAAATTCAGCTTTCCGACGCCCGCGAATCACGGTAAATCGCCGCCCCCGGCGCGGTGCGCCTCGCCGGGTTCCAGGTGCCGCCGGCTTAGCTCAGTTGGTAGAGCAGTTGATTTGTAATCATCAGGTCACCAGTTCGAGTCTGGTAGCCGGCTCCATGGAAACACGCGCAGGCATCGAGGAACGGAACGACCGATTCGGTGCGAGCGGTTCAAGTTGAATCGTAGCCGCCTTGAGCCGGGGCGAACCTCGTGAGCCGTGCAAGCGGATCGGAAGATCCGCGGTCCCGTTTTTTTCGCCTCTTCTCACCTGATAAGCAGGTGAGGAACAGGTGAAACTTCATGGCCGGGGGGCCATTGGGGGCTTGTTTGCCGGGGAGCGCCCGGCGGAAGAGATTTGTCAATGTAGGCATGGGTGAAAGAATGCCATGGGGGAATACCCATCATCCACTTCCACCGGTGGTCCCCTCCGGGGCGAGCAGCGGACCCTGATCGTCCCGCACCCGAACGAGGTGCGTGCGGAGTGGCTACGACATTTCTTACCATGCTCTAGCTCCAGGACGGGACGTCAGTCGAAGAGCGCGGCCGTGTTCGGGGTATGTTCCCGCCGCACTTCCCGCTCCAGTTGCAGCATGCCCCCGCTTCCATAGATGCGGATGGTTCCTCCATCCCTCCTTGCCGAAAAGACGGCATATTCCATGGCTGCCTCGGCGTTTCGGAACCAGAGATCGGCATGCCTCCCCACGGAGTCCGTCAGGCCCACGCCCGGCCCTTTCTCCCGTGGGCGTATCTCATAGATGCTCATGAGTTCATGTGAACACTTGTAATTCGTGAGGTCAAGGCTTGTTTTGGGGTGGAGTTGCCGCCCTTGTCCGATTTTGGGTGCAACTGGCGGATTTAGGGAACAATTCGACCTTTCGAAACCTCCAATTTCTCTTAAGGTTTTGACGTGCGAGGGCGCTTCGGCTCCCAAGCCACCATCGAAAATCAGACGCCAGATCAAGCGTCGGTTGAAATTCCGGGGGGAACGTTCAACTGGTCTGCTGGCAGAGGTTCTCGGTGATAGAAAAAGCGCGAATTGGATTTCCGGGGGGAACGACGATTCGCGCTTTTCGTTTGCCCGGATGGTACCTTCCGGCTGGCGCGTGGCCCGCCGTCCTTCGATCACGTTGGATTCTCCAAGCCTTCATCAGGGGTTCACCGGCTGCGCGGTGAATGCTCCCATGACACGTCCGCTTTTCGCTTCGCTCGTGGCTATGGTCGTCATCGCTCTGCCTGCATCTGCCGAGCGTAAGATCGGAAATGTGACCCAGCCGATGTCGCTTCTCGGAACCGATCTGGATGCAAAGCCCTTGGAAGACGAGCCCTCGATGGCAGCGATGGTCGTTTCACGTCCTTGCCTCCTTCCCTCGGGTATTTTCGAGGACGTGATCGCAGCCGTGGCCCTGCCACACCATCTTGCCGGTGCCGACGCCGGCTTTCCCCAGGAAAGCAATCTGGTGATCCTGTTAGGCGCAAAGGTGAACGGAGTTCAGGCGGAAGGAAAGAGCACCATCACCTTCGATTTGTCGGGCACAACCGATCAACTTCTCAAACAGCACGGCGTGACCTTGGAGCAGTTCGCGAAGTTGCTCGTCCACTGCACCAAGAAGATCCTTCGCGAGAACGGAATGTGGGTCGACCAAGGCTGGTTTCACCTGGAGTGGAAATTGCCACCTTCCGGAGAGCCTTTGCGCGGCAAGCTACCGGCGATGATCGGCTCGAAGTCGTAATAAGCCGGACCGCATGAGACAGGTCCCGGGTGTCCGGGGAAATCTCCGAACCTAAACCCCGTTCAACAAGCCCCCGAGCAATCCTTCCAGCCGCGCCAGGCCATGGGCTTCGCGGAAGGTGGCGTGATTGGAATTCAGGGGCCGGTCTTCCCAGTCCTTGCCTTCGAGGATCCGGCGAATCGCTTCCAGCGCCTTGTCGGAATCGCCTTCCGGGATCGTCAGCCCGGTGCGGTAGCGCTCCACCCGGTGGCCGATGCATTCTCCCGCTGTGGCAAGGCAGGGGATGTCGTAGGACGCCGCCTTGCCTAGCGCGCCGCTGCTGCCTTCGAAGTTCTCGTAGGCCACCCATGCCACATCGAAGGTGGAGAAGATCGAGTTGAAATCCGACTCCTCCGGGATGCGGCCGGCGTTCTGATCGAAATGCAGGTTGTCGATCTCGCCGGAGGCGATCCTGGCCGAGGTGCTGTCGATCTGGGCCTGCTCTTCGGGGCTGTATTCCGGCCTTTCGTAACGTCCGGCGCAGGCAAAGTACCATGGAAGTCGTAGTTCGCGGGCCTTCTCCGCGACGCGCATGAGATTGAGCAAACCTTTGCGCCGCTCCATGCCGATCAGGCCGATGACCTTGCGTCCCGCTGCTTTCCGCAGGATCTCGTCTGCCAGGAAATAGGGTTTCTCCGGCAAGGACGAATCCGTCACGTCAGGGAAAGCATGCACCCGGGTGCCGAGATAGCTCTCCATCGGCCCGATGAACCGCTCGTCCAGCACTCCGATGCCGCGGCAGAGCGGGCTCCGGATGAGCGCGTCGCCCTTGGCCAGCAGGCGCGCGTTCTTCTTCGCGGAGGGAGTTTCGCCGAAGTGATGGTTCCGCAGGTAGAGCCCGCTCCATGGCCGGTCGATCGTCAGATGGGGCACCACGGGGAAGGGGAGAAAGCGCAGGTAGCTGTCCAGGTAGGGGAAGAACACCAGATCCACCTTCCTCCCTGCCATCTGCTCGGCTTCGTAAAGCGTGTCCGCGCAGCGTCTCCAGCGCTGATAGGTGCGGATCGGGTCGCCCTCGAAGCGGCCGCGGAAGAAGCTGCGTTTGCCTCCGTGCAGCTTGTGCATGGACACCCGCTCGTCGAAGTCCGGGAACTGCTTGATCGCTGCCATACGCGCCCCGGCGAAGGCCTCGCCCGGCTCCGGGCATAGCCCCATCACGAAAGCTCCCAGCCGCAGGAAGGCGCTGGTGAACTGTGAAAAATACATCGGGTGATGGCCGACCCAGAGGGGATCGACCAACGCGACGGTCTTCGTCGGTGGCGTGGCGGAGATCATGGGAGGGAAGGGCGCCGCCCGGCGTGGATCCAGGAAGCGCGCACGAGGAAAGCTTGGGACAGGCCCGCCATCACGCCGAATATCATGGCCGCAAGTCGTTCGTCGAAGGGGTTGGAAGTAAGCGTTTCACTTAGCAGGCAGCATGCCGCCACGAAGGGCAGGAAGGCCAGCCACTGGTCCGGACCGGGGTCGGACGCATTCGACCGCGCCGCTCTCAGGGAAGCTGCCATGACCCCGCCGATCAGCGCCAGGTGGGCCAACAGGCCGATCACGCCGCCAGAGAAGATCGAGTAGGTCCAGGTCGAGTGGCCCGCGAACCACACGTCGTCGCCGATCTCCTCGTTCGGCGGATAGACCAGATGGATCGCCGGCATGTAGGACGGATGCCAGTAGTAGGAGGCCCCGATGCCCTTGCCATGGACGTAGTGCACCGGATCCCGGTTGAGGATTTCAAAGATCCCGTCCGCCTCCGCCCGCCGGGTCAGGTAGGAAATGTCCTCCGTCGTGTTCCGGTCGGAAGCGTGGTGGAAGAGCCGCTCGTTCCAGCGCTCGATGAGTAGCGGCTCCACGATCGCCGCGGCCACGATTCCACCGATCGCCAAGGTTCCCGCGGCCGCGACGGGCATCAGCCGCTTCGGCAGCTCGATCCAGTGGAAGATGCCCCAGCGGTGGCCGAGCAGAAAACAAAGGCTGCTCGCCGCGGCAGAGGCCATCACCGGGAACAGCAGCGAGCGGGTGATCGTCACGAAGATCCCGATGAACAGCACGCCTGTTGCCACCAGCAGCGTCCAGTGGAAGCGCGGCCTCAGCAGCAGGGCACAGCCGATCCATGCGGCGATCCAGTTGTTCGCGGAGCTTTGCACTTCCACGCGCGCGGTCTCCAGCGTCACGCCCTTGAAGACGAACCCATGGAAAATCCGCCAGATCACGTTTGTGCACGCGGCGGCGAAAACGGGGGCAATGATCCGCGAGGGCCGCACGCCCACACATCCCGCGATGTGTGCGTTTATCATCCCTGCGAGACAGAGGCAAAGCGGCAGGATGATGCGGATCGATCTCCCGGGCGAGACTCCTTGGAAGAGCGCATTCGCTGCCATGAAGGCAAGGAACGCTCCCCAGCCAAGGATGATCCAGGCTCCCGGTCTCACGAGCAAATGACGCCACCCGAGAAGCAGGATACCCGCCGTCGAGAAGATCGCCCCGGCGAGGAAGATGAGTTGGTCGATCCCCGCTCCGCCACCTGCCTCGCGGGCTTGGGAGGCACGGTAGTCGAAGGCGAAGGAGATCATGAAAACCCACAACAATTTCTCCACCCACGGCGCGGCGGCCGTGGCGGGGATCTCGATGGGATCTTGGCGGGCGCTCATCACTCGAACGAAGCCGGGTTTTCCAAAGCCTTGAAGAGGGTGATGCCCCGGTCTTCCCAGCGGAAAGAGTGGCGGCAGGCCTCCAGTGCTCTCCGTGCCGCGTGGTTGAGAAAGTCGAGGTCGTCGATCCTTGCGGCCACCGCTGCGGCCAGCGATTCCGGGTCGGGAGCGGCGATCGCCTCCGTCCGCGGATCGATCGGCACGCCGCTCAGTGCGGCTTCCACCGAAGCGAGGGGAAGTCCGCGGAAGACGTAGTCGAGAGCCTTCAGTTTGAAGCCTCCTCCCAGCGCCTCGGGAATCAGGCCGATACGGGCTTGATCGAGGTAGGGCGAGACCGAGGGCACGTTCGCGTCGAACTTCGCCCAAGGGTGCTGCTTGGCCAAGGCCGCGAACCAAGCCGGGTCCGCTTTCCCCACCACTTGGAAGCCGATGTCGGCACGCTGGAAGGGTCCGGCGGCAGCGCTGAGGAAAGCTTCCAGGTTCCGACGCTTGGCCAGCCACTCGAAGGCACCGGCAAGCACTACCCGGCGCGGGATTTGTGCGGTGATCTCCCTCGGGTTCCCCTGCGGTGCCTCACCCTTGTATCCGGGGGGGAGGACGCACACCGGCTTTCCGGGGGCCTCCTTGCGGAAGGCGTCGGCGTCACGCGGCGTGATCGCGGAAATCAAATTCGCCCTGCCGCAGAGCGTGCGCTCCATGCGTGCATATTTGGCGGCGTCCCACTTCAAGGCCAACCGCATGGGAAACGAACCGCCGCGATCGAACGCCACCTGGCGGCGCACTTCGGCTTCGTGATTATGGGCGATGTAGGCTACTTTTTGTTCGCTGCCGATCATGCCGAGCGCCCAAGCGCCGGCAGCCTGATCGATCACGATCCAGTCCCATCTCTCCTCCAGCAGGAAAGCGAGGGCTTCCCGCTGCACCGGATTGCCGAGCCGGAAGGCATCGCCCGGCAATGCGGAAAGCAGGCTCTTCAATCGCCCGTTGGGAATTGCCCCGTGCAATGCCCAGCGCACCGGCGGTCCCCCTTCGCAGGGTGCGGCCGGCTTGTGGGCCAACACGGTGATCTCCATCCCCGGTTGTGCCGCGAGGGACTCCAGCAGGCCGAGCGTGTAGATCAGCTCGCCGCTATTGGCGGGGCGGGGGTCCTGGCGGGTGATCCAGAGGCAGCGCATGGGATGCGGGCGAAGCATACCGCAGGCGTCACGCCTTGGCTGTTAGAATATTCTCGAAGGTGCTCGCCGTCTTCTCGATGGGAAAGGTCGCCTCGGCATAGGCACGGGCGTTGGCGGCCAGCTTCGCGCATTCCTCAGGAGAGGCGTGCAGCCGCAGGGCCGCCTGCAGGAAGCCTTCCATGTCGTTCGGCGCTACGGTGAGGCCCGCCTCGTGATCCCGCGTGATGCGTGCCGCCAGGTTCTCCTGTGGCACCGCGAGCAGCAGGGGCCGCGCGGCACAGAGATAGCTGAGGGTCTTCGAGGGGACGGAGAAAACCCCCGCCTCCTGCTCCAGGATCCCGACCAGCACATCGCCCGAGGCAAGCAGGGCAGGAAGATCCGCGAAAGGTTGGTACGGCAGCAGGACCAGATTTTCCAAGCTGGCGCGCGCGGATTCTCGCCGCAGCCATTCCGCTCCGATGCCTTCCGAAACCACCACCACCTTCACGTCGGGGTTGCCTTGGAAGCGCTTCGCGAGCTCCAGCAGCATCGCGGGATTGTGCTTCATGCCGATGGTTCCGGAGTAGAGGAAGACGAACTTGTCCTCCAAGCCATGCTTCCGGGACCACTCGTTGTCTTTTGGCAGCACCGGCAAATCTTCGATCACTGCCCAGTTCGGCACCACGGAGACCCGGCCCGGATCGACGCCGAACTCCTTCGTGAGGATTGGCGTGAAGTCTTCCGTGATCGCCACGATTCCGCTGCTCCGCTTGAATTGCCTCAGGTCCAGCAGCCGGTACCACGCTCCGATGAGCCCACCCGCGACCGGGATTTTTTTCCTCAGCAGCTTGTCCACCGCGAGGCTGTAGAAATCCTGCACCCAGTAGTAGAAGCGTCCTCCCACCTCCACCGTGGCGCGGGTGATCGGCTCCTGCGTTTCCGTCGGGGTATTTCCGGAAAGCACGGCATCCGGTCTCCAGGAGCGCACGAAATCGGCAGCGGCTTGGCCGTAGCGGATCTCCATCGAGCGCCGGCGTCGGAAGGAATACTTGTAGCGCGGATACTCCGGATCCATGGGGATCTCTTGGAATGCCAGGCTCGGAGCGTCGCCGGAATTGCGTTGCAGCTCCCCTCTGGGGGTCTGCAGGGAGCTTGCGAAGACATGCACGACCTGATGTCCGCGGGCAGCCAGTGCGCGACTTAGTGACGGCGGAAAGGCATGGCCTGCGTAGTCGTGGACCACCAACTTCATGTTGGGGGGCGGGGGGTGCGTCTCAATCGTATCGGAAGCGATTTTCCAGTCAACGCACCTACGTCACGCGATCGCGGAGGTGATTTCCCCTTTCCCTTCTCGACCCGTGGTTGTTTCAAGCTATGCTGGCACAAGTGAAGAAAAGGCCCCCGCCAGACTTCGCGGAGCCCCCCGTATCGAAGACCGACCGACCTCCCCCCGGCAAATGGCCGCACGTGACACCACGACCGGAGGTAAGGATCGTCGTCGGCTATCTGGTCATCGCCAGCATCTGGATCATCTGGTCGGATCACATCCTGTATTCGGTGATGCCGAAGAACACGACCTTCATCCAGTCGTTCAAGGGGATCAATTTCGTCCTTACCACCTCGATCCTGCTCTTCTTCGTGCTGCGCCATGCCTATCGGGGCTGGCGCCGGGCGGAACGCGAACAGCTTGAGCTGCTCTCCGAGGTCAGCGACACCTTCCGCCACCTTTCCACCCGTGTGGAAAGCCTCCGGGAGGCAGATCGCACCCGGATCTCCCGCGAACTTCACGACCAACTCGGCCAAGGACTTACCGGCCTGAAGCTTGATCTCCGCTGGGTGGAGAACCGCATCGAGCTTCGGGAGGACCGGAGTCTGAATGCGGTGACCGACCGTCTCGTGGAGGCACAGGATCAGGTGGATGCCCTGATCGCCTCCGTTCAGCGGATCTCCACCGATCTGCGACCCGACGCGCTGGACAATCTGGGGCTGCCCGATGCCCTCAAGGAAGAGGCGGAACGCTTCCTTCTACGCACCGGCGTTCCCTGCCAGGTGGAGGTGGACGAACTTGCCGCGGAAGTTCCGCCGGAGGTCGCCACCGCAGCTTTCCGGATTTTTCAGGAGTCGCTCACCAACGTTACCCGCCACGCCCAGGCCTCGCGGGTCGATGTTACCTGTAGCGTCGATGATGGACATCTCACGCTTTCCATCGCCGATGACGGAAAGGGCATCGACGCGACGGCGATCACGGACTCTAAATCGCTTGGGCTGTTAGGCATGCGGGAGCGGGCCGGTCTGCTGGGGGGCAGTCTTGCCATCGCCCCTGGCAAAAACGGAGGCACAGCGGTGGAAGCGAAGCTACCTTTAGGCAGGAAGGAATCATGAAAATCCTCATTGCCGACGATCACGAACTCATCCGCCACGGACTGCGGGGGCTCCTGCGCGATCATTTGAGTGATGTCGAAATCATTGAGGCGGCGAACGCGAAGGAGGCTGTGGCCGCTGCGGTGAGGGGGGGCTGGGACCTTGCCTTGGTCGATATCAACATGCCGGGGCGTAGCGGCCTCGAGTTGATCCGGGATCTCAAGCAGTTGCACCCCGCGTTGCCGGTGCTGGTGGTGAGCGCTCACACCGAGGAGGACTTCGCTCTGCGCGCCCTGAAACTGGGTGCCGCCGGGTATGTGTCGAAGCAAAGTGCCGCCGATGTCCTTGTCGCCGCAGTGAAGAAGGTGCTTTCCGGCGGCCGTTACGTCAGCCCCGCGGTCGCGGAGAAGCTGGCTCAAGCCGCCGCCGAAGGGTGGTCCGGCACCCCTCACGAAAATCTCTCCCATCGGGAAATGCAGGTTCTCCAGATGATCGCCACCGGCCAGACGATCAAGGAAATCGCCGCGGAACTCGCGCTCAGCGAAAAGACCATCGCCACCTACCGGAGCCGCATTTCCGAGAAGCTTGGACTGTCCACCAACGTGGAATTGACCCGATACGCCATGCAGCACGGCTTGGCTGAGTGAAGTTCGGTGCGGTTCGGCGAGGGGTCACCGACTAGAAAAAAATCGCCCCCTCCCGAGACGATTTCTAATCATCTCCGCGCGGATAGAAAACACGTAGAAGGCACAAAATGAGGGTCGTAAACTGTATGATTGATTCTCGTAGTTAATTGATAACCAATCTTTAAAATTGGACTATCGGGGAAATCACCGACAGCGGGTTTCCGCAGTGGCCGACCTGCGTTTCAGGCATCCCCCAGCTGGTTGGAATCCGGCTTTTCAGCCATGGTGGGAACATGCGTTTGGAAACCCTTAGACAGTCTCTAGTTCGTCGATACGCCGTCATCTTGGCAGTTCTTTCGCCTATTCTCGTTTTTTCTTCAGCCATGGCTGCCGACATTCCTGCGGCGCCGGTGAACCTTACTTGGAATCCGAATCCGGAATCCGATATCACCGGTTACAAGGTGCACTTCGGCACCACCAGCGGCAACTACACGCAGGTCATCGACGTCCAGGGCCAGAATTTCGCGCAGCTGCCCCAGCTGTTCCTCGGGAACACCTACTATCTTGCGGTGAGCGCCTACAATGCCGCCGGTCAGGAGAGCCCGCGCTCCACGGAGCTGATCCTTTCCGCCACCCCGCCGTCACCCGCGGAAAGCACTTCCTTCGCCATGACCGCGCCGGGCACGGGCAAGCTGGCATGGAAGCACCCGAAGGCGTCGACCGCATCCGCCGGCCCGGCGGAGGGCTTCTCCGTCTACGGCAGCGAGGATCTCGTGAACTGGACCATCGTGGAGAACCTCGGCACCGAGGACGCGACTCGCTCGGATTCGCAGTATCTCTACTTCGAGTGGCCCTACACCGCCACGAAATCGAAGATGTTCTTCCGGGTCGCTGCCGGCAACGCCTTCGGCGAAACCAACTGACCTGACAGATTTCAAAGGGAGGAGAAACCCGCCCGGTGATGCGACCTCGTCGTGCGCCGGGCGGCGTTACGTCCGGGTGGATCGTTCGGGAATTTGTAGGTCCGCCCGACCAGCGTGCTGTTTTCGGTCAAAAAAGGGGGATTTGTTAAGCGAGGGCTCCCCGGGGGTTGCACCGCCGGGGTTTTCCCTTATTAGGGCGCGTCGCCGCATCTTTTCCGCTGAGGCGACGCACCTTACGCCATGTCTGCCCACACCGATTTCCGCAGCCGTCACCTCGGGGCCATCGGCTCCGATCGCGAAGAGATGCTCCGCGCCACCGGTTATGATTCGCTCGATGCGCTCATTGCCGACACCGTTCCTGCCGGCATCCGTTCGCACGCCGCGTTGGATCTTCCTGCTGCGAAATCGGAACCGGAGGCCCTCGCATGGCTGAAGTCCATCATGGGCAAGAACAAGGTGCTGAAGTCCTTCATCGGCCAAGGCTATTACGGCACGCATGTCCCCGGCGTCATCCTGCGGAACATCCTGGAGAATCCGGGCTGGTACACGGCCTACACGCCTTACCAGGCCGAAATCGCACAGGGTCGCCTGGAGGCGCTTTTGAATTTCCAGACGATGATCACCGAGCTCACCGGGCTCGATGTCGCGAATGCCTCTCTCCTCGATGAAGGCACGGCTGCTGCGGAGGCCATGAGCCTCGCCTTGGCTGGAGCGCCGAAGGGCAAGGTGTTCTTCGTTTCCGATGCCTGCCATCCGCAGACCATTGACGTGGTGAAGACCCGCGCCGAGCCGCTCGGCATCGAGGTGAGGGTAGGGGACTGGCGGACCTTCGACCCGTCTTCTTGTGAAGGCCTTTTCGCCGTGCTCGTCCAGTATCCGGATACCCACGGCACCGTGGCGGACTATACCGCGTTCTTCGAAAAATCCCATGCCGTGAAGGCGGTCACCATCGTTGCGGCGGATCTTCTTGCCCTCACGCTGCTGAAGGCTCCTGGCGAATTCGGTGCGGACATTTGTGTCGGCAATAGCCAGCGCTTCGGCGTGCCTTTCGGCTTCGGTGGACCGCATGCCGGTTTCATGTCCTGCAAGGATGCCCTGAAGCGCAAGCTGCCGGGGCGTCTCATCGGCGTGTCCGTGGACTCGCGGGGCAAGCCGGGCTTCCGCCTTTCCCTCCAGACTCGCGAGCAACACATCCGCCGCGACAAGGCTACCTCGAACATCTGCACGGCCCAGGTGCTGCTGGCAGTGATGGCGTCGATGTACGCCGTGTATCATGGCCCGGACGGCTTGAGGCATATTGCGCGGACGGTGAATGCGAAGACTGCCGCGCTCGCAGCAACCCTGACCTCGGCCGGGGTGAACGTGGTGAATGAAAGCTTCTTCGACACGTTGACCGTTTCCGTCGCGGATGCCGATGCCATCCTCGCCGCCGCAGTGCAGCGTGGGATCAACCTGCGTCGTATCGATGCGAAGCGTGTGGCTGTTTCCTTCGATGAGACGACCACGGATGCAGACGTCGCCGCCGTGGCCGAGGCGCTGGGAGCCAAGTCCATCTCCACGGACAAGACCACCGGCTGGCACGCCGATCTTTCCCGCAAGTCCTCCTTCCTCACGCAGAAGGTCTTCAACTCCTACCACTCCGAGACAGAGATGTTGCGCTACCTCAAGCGCCTGGAGTCGAAGGATCTCGCGCTGAACGAGTCGATGATCGCGCTCGGTTCCTGCACGATGAAGTTGAATGCGACTTCCGAGATGATCCCGCTGAGTTGGCCGGAAGTCGCTTCGATCCATCCTTTTGTTCCTGCCGACCAGAGCGCCGGCTATCGCGAGATGCTCGGCCTGCTGGAAGACTGGCTCGCCAATGTCACCGGCTTCGCTGCCGTTTCCCTCCAGCCGAATGCCGGTTCGCAGGGTGAATATGCAGGCCTGCTGGCGATCCGCCGCTATCACCTTTCCCGCGGCGATACCCACCGCGACGTCTGCCTCATTCCGGTTTCCGCGCACGGCACGAATCCCGCCTCGGCGGTGATGGTCGGCATGAAGGTCGTCGGGGTGAGGTGCGACGATCAAGGCAACATCGACGTCGGTGATCTCGAAGCCCGCATCGCCGAACATCGTGAAAACCTCGCCGCCCTCATGGTGACCTATCCTTCCACGCACGGCGTGTTCGAGGAAACCATCGTCGGTATCTGCGAGGCAATCCACGCAGCCGGTGGCCAGGTTTACATGGACGGCGCCAATATGAACGCCCAGGTGGGCCTCACCAGCCCGGGCCGGATCGGTGCCGATGTCTGCCACTTGAACCTTCACAAGACTTTCTGCATCCCGCACGGCGGCGGTGGCCCCGGTGTGGGCCCGATCGGCGTGGCGGAGCAGCTTGTTCCCTTCCTTCCCGGACATCGCGAGCTGGAGTCGGCCGAGGGTCCCGTTTGCTCCGCACCATGGGGCAGTGCTTCCATCAATACCATCTCCTGGATGTATATCGCGATGATGGGGCCGGACGGTCTGAAGGAGGCGACCGAGACGGCCATCCTCAACGCGAACTATGTGGCCAAGCGCCTCTCGCCCTTTTTCCCGATCCTTTACTCGGGCAAGGCCGGGCTGGTTGCCCACGAGTGCATCATCGACGTGCGACCGCTTTCCGAGAAGAGCGGCATCACCGTGGAAGATGTGGCAAAACGCCTCATGGATTACGGATTCCACGCTCCGACCATGAGCTGGCCGGTCGCCGGTACGCTGATGATCGAGCCGACCGAATCCGAGGCGAAGGTGGAGCTGGACCGCTTCTGCGATGCGATGATCTCCATTCACGGCGAGATCCTGGCCGTGGCCAACGGCGAGGCTGATGCCGAGGACAACGTGCTCAAAAACGCTCCGCACACCGCCGACGGCGTTTGCGCGGATGAGTGGACCCACGCCTACGGCCGCGAACAGGCGGCCTATCCCTTGCCGTATCTGAGGAACCACAAGTTCTGGCCCTCCGTGGGACGCATCGACAACGTCCATGGCGACCGGAACCTCGTGTGCACGTGCGATACGGTGGAGGCCTACGCGGCCGCCCAAGGGTGAGTCCAGCCCGTTCAGTGGTCCCCGGTTTCCACGGAGCCCGGGGCCTCTGTAAAACTTCGTGTAGTGCACGGTAATCCATGCTTCAACAGCCCCGCCGATGACTCCTTCACCGATCGATTGGGCAAGCTGGCGGGCCGAAATCCATGCCACGCTCCTTTTCATCGTTCAGAACGGGGAAATCCTCCTGATCGAGAAGAAGCGGGGTTTGGGAGCGGGGAAGATCAACGGCCCCGGCGGGAAGATTGATCCCGGTGAAACTCCCCTCGAATGCGTGATTCGTGAAACCCGGGAAGAACTCGGCATCACCGCGCTGCGGCCGGTCAAATACGGCGAACTCCATTTCGCGATGTCCGATGTGCCGGACATCCTTTGCCACGTCTTCCTCGCCCGCGATTTCGACGGTCATCCCGTTGAAACCGACGAGGCCAAACCGCTGTGGTGCAAGCTGGCGGACATCCCCTACGACCGGATGTGGAAAGATGACGTCCACTGGCTGCCGCACCTCCTCGATGATCGGAAATTCCACGGACGCTTCATCTTTTCAGGAGAAGATGTCGTCTGGAAAGATCTGGAGCTCGACGTTCACTGGTCTTTGCACCCTTGAAACCAGGTTACAGAGGCGGGGAGGTCGCAGTATCAATGTCGGAAAGACGCCATGGCTCCTGAGGCGTTGCCATATCCTGAAAAACGGGACTCCTCCATTTGAGAAGATGTCTCAAATAGAGCCCTTGTTAAAATAAAACGCCCGTTTTTCAAAAAGAAAAACGGGCGCTTCGAGAGGGGTTGAGAGTTCTGGTTAGAGAGCAGACTTAAGGGAGTTGAACTGGGCCTTCAGCTTGGCCAGTTCCTTCTCCGCCTTCGCGATCTGATCGTGAAGGGCCTGCAGCTTGGAAAGCTTCTTGCCGATCGGGCCTGCCACGGCGGCACCGCCGGAAATGACAGCTCCACCGCCCGCGCCGGAACGAATCCAGCTCGAAATGGTGAGCGGGGAGATCTTGTATTTTTTCGAAGCGGCACTTTGACCGCCGCGACCTTTCTCGGCATTTACCTTGTCGACGTAGGCGATGATATCCGCCTTCTCTTTGGAGGTGTACCGGCGGCCTTTCGCCGCGTTGACGTTGGAGTTGCTCATGACTCACGAGCTTTAATCTCGGGGGGGCAGAATCGCAAGCCGAAACTTGAATGAAGACAGGCTTTTTTCATATATTCGTAGTTCTACGGTATGGTTCACATGTTCGTTGTAGATTGTGAAATGCTGACATTACCAAAAACGGACATTGTGAGTTTGGTGAAGCTTTTCCCGTTAGAAATGCTAGTGAATCAATCGGTTGCATGGGGGGTATGACTCCGATGCGTGCCGTATTCGGGGTGAGTGGGAACCGGTGAGGAGATGATCGTTCTTCCGCAAGACACCTGATCGGCAGTGGTCCGATCATAGGAGAGTGTCCTTGGTTCGCGATGAAATCGCCCGAAGCTGCCATCGAAAGAAAACGCTCAAAGTCACGCAATTCACTGATGATTAGTAAATTGCAGGTGAGTGTTGAGGGGATTGTTTTAAAGGGATATGCCCACCGTGCAAGTTCGGCGGAGGTGTTGCGACGGGTTATCAATCCCGCATTTCCGCGGGGTCAAGCTGGGGCCCTCGATCGACTTGGGAGGACAACATTGCCAAAATCGGCCATGGAGGTGATCCACGCATCCGCACCGACTTTCACCGGCTCCCGGGCAACGACGCCCCCGAATCCGATGAAGAGATCGACCTCTCCCTTGGCTTCCAGATCTGAAACTCCGTCGCCCATCATTACCACGACTTCCGGAAGCATCGCCTGCTTCCATTCCCGGATAACCTCAGGCTTTCCTCCGTTTCGCGTGGTAGGGTAGTCGCTTCCATATCCCGTGTAGCTCCCATGGGCGTCAAACTGCAATGGCACCGCCTCCACATGATCGATACCCAGCTGTCGGGCCAGAGGAAGGATAAGCGGCGCGAAGCCGCCGGAGAGGATGACAGGGGTCCAGCCATCGTTCTTGAGAGAGGAGATTACCTCGGCGACCCCTGGCACGATGGTATCGACGTAAAGTTGAGCTACCGCGTCGGCCGTGGCCCGGTCGGGCCGGATGATCTCCATGCGCCGTCCGAAGACCTCGCTGATGGGCACCTCGCCGTTCATTGCCTGGTGGGTGAGGTGTTCCACCATTTTGAAAATTTCGGGTCCGCGGGCCCGGCCGAGCTCATCAATGCCCTCGATGGAGGAAAGGGTGGAATCGCAATCGAAGAAGATCAGTTTTCCGCGCCTTTTGGTCGGAGGAAGGATCTCGACAATCACTCCCGGCTCAACCAGATCGTGAAGTTCGATGATGTGACTGTTTGAAAGACGGATGCACCCGCAGCTAGCTGGAGTTCCGAGTTTTTCTTCCTGATGGGTGCCGTGGAAGTAAATGAAGCGATCGAAGGTGTTTGCATTTTCCGGCTGGAGGCCGCTGATGCGGATGATGCGGGTCAGGACGTGGTCTTTCCCGCTGTTCTCTTCGGGATGCCATTGTCCTACGGGCTCACGGGCGACGAAGATGGTGCCAACCGGTTGGCCATCTCCGATTTTCTGCACGATGACGAAACGCCCGGTCGGAGTGCGATGGCTGCCCGGAGTGAAGCCTGCGCCCTTCATCGCCGTGGAAACCGGCCATTCTCGCACGAATTCTGCGCCGCGGTAGGCGCGGAGCATCTGGTCATCGATGGAAACTTCGAGGCGAAGGTGGTTCATGGCGGTGCTTGGAGTGCGATCAGGGAGTTCTTGCCCCCGAGGGCGGAGGCGAGCTTGAAGACGGTGGCAGAGGGGGGAAGTTTCCCGGATGTCATTGCCAGGCTGGCAGGACAGGTCAGTCCCGCCATGGGTGGGGGCAGACATCGGTCCCGCATGAAGGCGGCGAGGATCGCGGCTTCTAACAATCCGCCGCCGCCGATGCCATGTCCCGTGACGGGCTTCAGCAAGCAGACGGAGGCTCCGCTGCCCAGGCCATCCACGATGGCAGCCGGTTCGAGCGAGGCGTGGGAGGCGGTGCCGCTGGCGTGAGGGCAGATCGCAGCGGGCGGGCCGAACCTGTCCTTCGCGTCGCGGAGCAGGGAGACGATGCCCGGGGCTCCGGCGGGCATGCCGATGGCGTCCGCGGCATCGGAATTCGAGAGGTAGCCGGTAAAACGCGGTCCGCCTGTGGTTTCCCCGGTATCGAGGGCGATTGCCGCGGCGGCCTCGGCTGGCAGGATGCCGGACGCGTGCGGTGAGTAGGGGTCGTTGACGTTGTTCTTCGAGAGGATGCCGGTGGCCGCGTAGCTATCGAGAAGCACGGGAGAAAGCGGCAGGTCTACGGCGACCACCAGGGCCCGGCGGGCGAGGCCGGATCCCAGCCAGAGGGCGGCCAGGCCCAAGGCGTCCAAGCCGGCGGCGCATCCGCTCGCCTGCACCTGCCATGGTCCCTTGATGCCGAGTTCGATGCTGATCGCCGCGGCGGGCTCGCTGTGGAGGGAATTGCTGGCCGACATCAGGGGAAAGGCCCGGCGCTCCGGCCAGGGGTCGATCCATCCGGCAGCGGTTCCGCGGCTGGTTCCCAGGAACAGAACCGCATCTGTTAGATCCTCCTTCGACCACCGTGCTTCGGTGATCGCCTGCCGCGCCACATGAAGTGCGGCCATGCTGGCGGGGGACCATTTGCGGCTCCGCAGCAGCTTCCGTTGCTTGATCCACGACGCGGCAAGATCGCGATGCGGACTCGCTTCGCCTAACAGGGCGGACAAGGGGCGGAAGTTCGTCTTTCCCTCCCGGATTGCGGAAACATGCCCCGGCATGTCTTCTCCTAGCCCGGAGAGTGCGCCAAGGCCCCTGATGGAAAGCAGCGTGTCGATGGAAGGGACTAGACGCTGCCGACCCCGGATGCCAACGCGGAATTTCGCGAGGGGTCAGATGGAGGGGCGCCCTGTCGCCGGAGCCACGGGTGGAAACAGCTTCTGCAGTCCGGGAGGGAGCCTGCGGATCACATCGTCCGGCACTTTCGGACCGTGCGGATCGAACTTGCCCCGGAAGGTGACATGGCCGCCCTTGCTCCCGGCATCGTCATGCAGCGTGTATTCGAGATCTTCGCTTCCATTGAAGAGCCACAGCCGCCGGGGCGATTCAAGGTAGACGAACCAGGGATCGCCAGCGGTCTTGAGGCTCATGCCACCGCGGGAAGTTCCTCTCTTCATGCCGCCGCCGGGAAGGGCCCGCTTGACCTCGATCTCCCAGTTCACCGTGGTGCCGCCGAGGCTGAGGTTCAACTCGCTGGACCCCCGGGCATCCGCGTGGTTGTAGGTGCCGGCCTTATCAATGAAGGTTCCGGCCTCCATGGTGTTCGCCACCGCGACGGGGCGTGGCGTGGTCACGACCCTCGATTTCCGGCATGAGGAAATGACGAGGGGTAGCAAAAGCAGGAGTCCAAGCAGGCGCACTACAACATCTCTTCCACAAACTTCTGCTTGTTGAACAGGGAGAACTGCTCGGGTTCCTCCCCGGTTCCGAGGAAGCGCGGCGCGATGCCGAGTTGATCGTGAATGGCGACCGCGACGCCGCCTTTCCCGGAACCGTCCATTTTCGTGACAATGACCCCGTCGAGGGGGCAGGCCTTGTGGAACTCCTTCGCCTGCTGGAGAGCGTTGGCACCGGTGGTGGCGTCCACCACCAGCAGGGTGAGGTGGGGGGCGGTCTCGTCGTTCTTGGCCAGGGTGCGTTTGATCTTGGAAAGCTCCTCCATCAGGTTGTGCCGCGTGTGCAGGCGGCCGGCGGTGTCGCAAATCAGATACTTCGATCCGTCCGCAATGGCCTTCTGGTGGGCATTGAAGCAGACCGAGGAGGGGTCGGCATTCGGCTGGCCTTTCACAACGGGGATATTGAGGCGTTGGCCCCAGCGTTCGAGTTGCTCGACGGCGGCAGCGCGGAAGGTATCCGCGGCTGCCAGCACGGTGGGCTGGCCCCGGCGCTGCAGCCAGTGGGCGAGCTTCGCGCAGGAAGTGGTCTTGCCGACGCCGTTGATTCCCACGACGAGGAAGACAAACGGCTTGCCATCCAAGCGCGGCAGGAGCGGCGGGGAGTCGGGAGGCAATCGGTCCGAGACGTGGCTGCGCGCCACATCGATGACATCCTCCGCTGTCACCTGGCGGCCTAGGTCCCGCAATTCCTGGATGATTTCCATGGCGAGCTTCGGCCCGAGGTCGGCGGTAACGAGTTCGGCCTCGAGATCGTCCCAGTCGATCTCCGCCTTGTTTGCGAGCTTGTTATAGAGCGATTTGAAGAAGCCAGCCATGGAGAGGCGGGGGTTCTAGCGGGCGGGGCCGGGCGGGGCAAGCACGGCGCGGTGGGCCCATGAACCCGCTTGACCGTCCCCCTATCCGCAAAAACGCGAGGGCAATTCGGCTTGCCGGAAACTCCCGGGTTGGCATTCGTGAGTTTTTGAAGTTGAATGCCGGGGCGGCTTGAGGATCAATCGCCGTGCCCGGGCAATCGTTCCGGGCCTTTCAATTGCATGAGCCAAGGATTCAGACGAGGTGGTGGCGGCGGTGGACGACGTGGAAACCGGAATGGCCCCAGAGCACGCAAGCTCGGGCCGGACGGGGAGGAGAAGTCTGTCGAAGTCGATGGTACGATCACCTCGGTGCTTGCCGGCACCCAATTCCGCGTTCAGTTGCCCAGTGGTCACGAAGTTCTCGCCCACATTTCGGGCAAGATGCGGAAGCGCTTCATCCGTCTTGTCGTGGGTGACAAGGTGAAGATGGAGATGTCTCCGTATGACGTCTCCAAGGCCCGCATCACCTATCGCTTGGGTTGATCCGTTTGCGGTCGCAACCCCCTGCACCCTGAGGAGGGCGGACACGTATGTCCGCCTTTCGCGTTTTTCAGGGATCGCGGGGGAAGGGCGCGATTGGAAGGCCGTCTTCCCGACCTGAGGAAACGGCTGCCCGGCGTGCTACGCCGGGCTTTCTTCCAGTTCCTCGTCGTCTTCTTCGATCCGCGGGGCGGTGTGCAAACGGCGTTCGATCTCGATCTCGCCGAGCAGATGGGTCTGGCGGAGGACGAACTGGTTCATCTTCATCAGCTCCAGCACGGCGAGGAAGGTGACGATGACTTCGGCCTTGGTGGTGGCGGTCTCGAAGAGGGAGTCGAAGCGTGCCGCCTGGCCGGGGACGAAGCGGTAGAGCAGCATCTCGATCTTGTCCGCCACCGTATAGCGGTCGTCCACGATGTCGCCGAGGTCATGGGACTCCTCGAAGCGCTTCAGGACGTTCTGGAAAGCCCGGATGAGGTCGAAAATCGAAACCTCCGCCAAGCTGACCGGCTCCTCCGGAAGTTCCGGTTTCTCCGGTTGAAAGGCGAAGGAACCCTCCTGTTCCACTTCCTTCAGCGACAGGAAACCGGCGGCGTCCTTGAACTTCTTGTACTCGATCAACTGGCGGATGAGATCCCAGCGCGGATCGTCTTCTTCCGCATCTTCCTCCGGCGGCTGGTCCTGCCGGGGCAGCAGGGTGCGGCTCTTCAAATACATGAGGTTTGCCGCCATCAGGATGAACTCGGCGGCGAGATCGATGTTCAGCAGCCGGAAGGTATCGATGTATTCCAGGTACTGGGCCGTGATCCGCGTGATCGAAATATTGTGGATGTCCACCTCGTCCTTCTTGATGAGGTAAAGGAGGAGATCCAGCGGACCTTCGAAAATATCCAGTCTGACCTTGTAGTCGGTGCCTTCCACGGCCGGATGGGTAGGGGATGAAAGTGAGGCGTGCGAGGGGAAATTTGCACTCGCTTCATTGAATCCGTGCGACTGTAATCCGCCCGTCCCCCTCGGGAATTAAGTTTATATGGAGGTCGATCAGACGCAGTCTTTCAACCAGAAGCTGAGCCAGTGGATCGCGAGCCAGGGGTTTTGGTTCCAACTCCGGCACTCGATGTCCGGTGGCGGCGGCTGGGCAATCACGGTAAGTCACTTGTTGCGCTTGGGTTTCAAGGTCCTGATCGCGCTTCTGGTGGCGGCCGGTGGCTTCGGCGTTTATCTGGTCCAGCGCGTGAAGTCTGAGACCTTCGAGGAGTCCCTGGACGCCGGGTTGAAAAAAGGACTCGGAGCGACGGATGCCAAAATCGTCGACTTTTCGCGGATCCAAGGAGACGCGCAGATACGCCGCTTGGGAGTAGAGGGGGGAGATACCTGCTTTTTCCGCAGCCTGGATGCCGGGAACATCCGGTTCAAAATGGACCTTCTGGATGGCATCGTGGGGGAATGGAATGCCGGGACCTTCGTCGCCAAATGGCTCGAAGTGGATCTCAGGGCGGGGGCGGATAGTCCCGAAGCGGCATCACAGATCGGCCAATCGATTTTCAAGCAATGGCCGAACTTCCGCTTTTCTTCCGTTGAGGTGGACGACGCGACGTTGACCTGGGGCTACCATTCTCCCTTGCCGCAGAACCGGATCGATACCCGGGGCAAGATCGAGCAAAGCCGGATGGCGGCCACCCGCTCTCCCGAAGGCTGGCGCTTCGTGTTCACGGGAGGGCACTTCTCCCAGAATTGGCTGAAGAACCTCGAGATCGAAAGGCTTGTGATCGACTGCGTTCCCGGTTCCCTCACCGTTAAGGAAGGGGCCTTCAAATGCGGCGGGGGCACGGCGGTCTTCCGCGACATGAAGGTCGCGGGAGGGGATAAGCCAGCCTTCAGCGGCAAGATCGAGCTCTCAAAGGTGGAGCTCTCGCAATTTCTTCCCGAATCGCTCAATGGCTTCGTGGAAGGCGTGATTTCAGGGGACTTCACGCTGTCCGGCTCCACGAACGCGACGGGTGGCATCCAGTTGGAAGGTGACGTCACCTTGGGCGGGGAAAACGTGGTGAGCCTGCGGGAGCGCTTCCATTTGTTCAAATCGCTCTCCGTGGTGGATGTCTACAACAGCTATCGGAAGGTGGACTTCAATCGCGGCAGCTTCCATCTGAAGACTTCCGGTGGAGTCCTTGAACTGTCCCGTATCGATCTGAAGGCGGATGAACTGATGACCCTCCAAGGCAGGGTGAAGGTCCGTCCTCCGGATGAAAAGGAAGTGGCCGGAGCCGTGGGAGAAAATGTCGGCCATTCCTTTGCCCCGGTTTTCCGGCCGGAGGTAGAGGCAGACCCGTCCAAGGGGAAGAACGAAGTCACCTTGGAAAAGGCAGCGAGCGGGCCTGGCACGGTGGCGGGCAAGGAGATGGCGATCTTCAGCCGGCGCGCCCAAGAGAAGTCCGAGGAACAATTCAAGAAGGACGCGTTCGCCCGCGAAACCCAGATGCTGCGCTATGAAGGCGGCTTCCGCATCACGATTCCGGGGGATGCCTTCGAGCGTGCGGAAGTTCTCCGCAATGCCTTCCCGGTGGATCCGGGGAATGGCCGCATTCCCATCGACGTCCCGATCCAAGGGACGATTTACGAGATCACCCGCCGTCAGGCGGAGGAGTTGCTCGACATCGTCACCAAGCGCTGACCGGAGAACCAAGTCGCCACGGCTTCAGCCTGCCGTGGCGAGACCGAGGCTGGAATAGATCTCCCGCGTGGCCTTGCTCTTGTTCAGCGTGTAGAAGTGGATGCCGTCCACACCGTGGTCCAGCAGCTCGGCGCATTGCTGCGCGGCGTAGTGGATTCCCACCTTCTCGACGGCGGCGGCATCACCCTTTGCGCGATCGAGAGCGCGCAGCAGTTTGGCCGGGAAGCGGGCTCCGGCGGCCAGGTCCGCCATGCGGCTCATGCTCGAGAGAGAGGTCACCGGCATGATGCCCGCGATGATCGGCACGTCGATGCCACGGAGGCGGCAGCGGTCGCGGAAGTCGAAGAAATCGTGATTGTCGAAGAAGAGCTGCGTGCAGATGTAGTCCGCACCGGCATCGATCTTTGCCTTCAGGTGGTCGAGTTCGAGCAGGCGGTTCGGAGTCGACGGATGCCCTTCGGGAAAGCCCGCGACGCCGATGCCGAATCCACGGGGGTCGGGATGCGCGCCGGATTCATTGAAGCGGCGGATGAAGGCGACCAAGTCGCGAGCGTGATTGAAATCGCAATCGGACCAGTCGTAGTCCGGCCAGTCCCGGGGCGGATCGCCGCGGAGGGCGAGGATATTGCAAACCCCCGCCTCGGCGTAGCGACGCAGGATCTCGGAGATGTCCGCTTCCGAATGACCGACGCAGGTGAGGTGGGGGATGGGCGGGATACCGGTGGTCTGTTTGATGCGCAGGACCAGATCGTGCGTGAGTTCCCGCGTGCTGCCGCCAGCGCCGTAGGTCACCGAGACGAAGGACGGATCGAAGGCCTCCAGCTCGACGATGGTGCGGTACAGGTCTTCTGCACCCGCCGCGGTCTTTGGCGGGAAAAACTCGAAGGAAAAGGTCGGGCGCCGCTTGGCGAGAATGTCGCGAATGTGCATGCGAAGTCGAAGTGCGGGGAAGATGCCTCCGATCGGGCGGCGGTGGGGAGCAAAAAACCCGGCGTTGTCGCAACTTCCGCTGATGGCGGGAGTTTTCAATCTCGCAGGCCACGAGGGTCCGCCGATATCTTTTCCCCGGATTCATGAATGCTCTCCGATACCCTTGGATCGCCCTCCTCACCATGGGCGCCGCATTGGCGGTGGAAGCTCCCGTGGAGGAAAAGCCGGCAACTCCCTCCCTTCCGGGCGAGGGGACGGGCGAGAAGCCTGCGGACGGCGAGAAAAAGGAGAAGTGGCCCGGTGGCCCGAAGGGCGAACGCGGTGGCAAGGAAGGACGCCGCGCCATGATGGAAATGTGGAAGAAGGCCGACACCGACGGCGACGGCTTCATTTCCGCGACGGAGTTTGCCGCCATGGAGCGGCCAGGCCGCTTGCCTGAAGAAAAGCGGGCGGAGATCTTCAAGCGCATCGACAAGAACGGCGACGGCAAGATCGGCCCTGACGAGATGGCAAAAGGACGTCCCGGCGGTGGCATGCCTCCGCTGGAGAAGGTCGATTTTGACAAGGACGGGCGGATCGTCTTCGTGGAGTTCCAGAAGTGGGGCTTCGTCGAGCGCCTGCCGGAGGACCGCCAGCGCGCGATGTTCGCCCGCATGGATAGCGACGGGGACGGAGCGCTGACTCCCAAGGACAGGCCGAAACACGACGGACGGAAGGGTGACGGCAGGGGCCCGCGCAGGCACAATCCCTTGGACATGGTGAAGGACCATGACAAGGACGGCGACGGCTCGCTTAGCTTTGAAGAATTCCGCCAGATTCCCTGGATGAAGGAGAAGGGCGAGGACGAGCAGGAGAACCGCTTCGAGGAGATGGACAAGAACAAGGATCTCAAGCTGGACGCTGGAGATTTTCCTCCACCGGAACCAAAGCCGGAGAAGAAGGAAGCCGTCCCTGAAGGCGCTGATGGGTAGCGCACGCCGGAGGCTCGCGCTCCGTTAGAAGGTCACTTCAAACCAGATCCCTGCGAAAAGGCGGTCGGACTCCGGGCTGCTGCTCATGGGAACCGAGGTGCCCGCGAAGGGCGTCACCGCGACGTGCTGGTTGAAAGCATAGGTCCAGCTCAGCCGGGCATACACATCGTGCCAGCCGCTGCTGCCGTAGTAGTCTTCGGTGAAGCTGGTCCCGGCGGTTGCGGAGATAAACGAGTCTTCTCCGGTGGGGTGCGACCACCCGGCTTCCAGATTTCCGTACCAGCCGCCGTCTCCGGTGTCATAGGCGAGACCCGCCCCGAGATCCCAGTCATCGGTGAGATGCCAGGTGAACGAGGGGTTGAGATCAAAGCCATCCTCAAAGAACGAATCCTGATAGTCCCGGTAGGTCACCGCCACACCGGCCGTCCATTGCTTCGTGTCGTAATTGAGATCGAGGAAGCCTGCGGCTTCGGAGAAATCTTCGTCGCCGGTGGCCGTGCCGTAGTAGCCGCCGAGGCTTAGGACCCACTCGTTGGACAGAGCGATTTCGGTCTCGGCCTGAACGTCGATGAGATCATTCGAGAGCTTGAAGCCACGATGGATGTACTCCGTGCGGTAGCCGGTGACCACTTCGATGCCGATGGGCATTTCCGAGAGGGAGTCCGCAGGGCCTGATGCGGTGGCTGAATTCGAGACGGGTTCACCTGCCAGGCAGGGGAATAGCAGGGCGAGGGCGGGAAGCAGGCGTCTCATGGCGCGGAAGATGGAGAATCGCGCCGTTAGGGGCAAGGCGGATTGGGAGAGCGGGTTTTCAATCCGCTTGGAGGGATGGTCTCGCTTCGCGGTGTGTGGTGGGAGGAGTGTGGGTCTGGTGGTTCCAGCGGGTTGGCCGCTCCAAAGAAGGTGGGAGGAGTGAGAGTCTGGTGGATCCAGCGGGTTGGAAACCCGCTCTCCAAATAAAAAAGGCCCGGCGATTGCTCGCCGGGCCTCTTCTTAGAGTCGTGCCGACCGCCGTTCAGGGAGTCGCTTGGATGTCGGACTCCGCCAGAGTGGTGTGAAGCACTTCCTTGCGGAGGCTGCCACCCTTGCGCTGGCTCCACCAGAGCACCACCGGGGAGGCGATGAACACGGAGGAGTAGGTGCCGATGACCAGACCGATCAGGATCATGGTCGAGAAGTCCTTCAGCGCCGAGCCACCGAAGATCGCGATGATGGCGACGGTCACGATGGTTGTCAGCGAGGTAAGGATCGTGCGGGAGAGCGTGGCGTTGATGGCCTCGTTCATCAGCTCCTTCACGTCGCCTTCCTCGGACTTCAGCGATTCGCGGATACGGTCGAAGATAACGATGGTGTCGTTGATCGAGTAACCGGCGATGGTGAGCAAGGCGCCGACGTGGATGAGGGAAAGCTCGCCGCCGATGAGGACGACGAGACCTGCGGAGAGCACGACATCGTGCAAGAGGGCAACGAAGCCGCCGAGGGCGAAGGAGAACTCGAAGCGGATCGTGATGTAGATCAGGATGCCCAGCAGGCCGAGCGCGAGGGCGATGCCGGAATCGATCAGGAAGTCCTTGCCCAGCGTTGCGGAAACGCCCTGCGTGCTCTGCTCGACAATGTAGCGCTCCTTGCCATCCACGGTTTCTTTCTGCCCGAGGATGTCGAAGGACTGGCGGAGGTGATCGGAGATCTTCGCGGCGTCTTCGGTCGCGCAGCGGACGGTGACCAGTTCACCGGTGATGGACTTTTCCACCTGCACGCTGGGACGCTTGCTGACCTGCAGCTTGCCCAGTGCGCCTTCGACGGCCGGCTGATCGAGGTGCTTGTCTTTCCCGAGCTGGAACTCCACCAGCGAGCCGCCGGTGAAGTCGATCCCGAGGCTGTTCTCGCCCCGCATGGAGACCGCTCCGACGCTCGCGGCAATGAGGATGCCGGAGACGATGTAGGAAAGCTTGCCCTTGGAGAGGAAGTCGAACCGGGTCGCCTTGATCAGATCAAGGAAGCTCAGTCTCTTCAGCAGGTTGAGGTCATTGCACCAGCGGAAGAGCACCCGGGTCACCAGGATCGCCGAGAACATCGAGGCGAGGATACCGATGGTGAGGGTGATCGCGAAGCCCTTGATCGAGGTGCTGCCCATCCAATAAAGGATGACCGCGGTGATCAGCGACGTGAGGTTCGAGTCGAAAATCGCGGTGAACGCCTTTTCGTAGGAGGCGTTGATCGCGGTCTTCAGCGATTTTCCGGCGGCGATTTCCTCGCGCAGGCGTTCGTAGATGAGCACGTTCGCATCGACCGCCATACCGATCGAAAGGATCATCCCCGCGATACCTGCGAGGGTGAACGTGAAATTGAACATCGCCATGCCGCCGAAGATCAGCAGGCCGTTCACCAGCAGGCCGAACAGAGCGACGAGACCGGCAGTGCGATAGTAGATGAGGACGAAGACCGCGGTGATCGCGAGGCCCATGATGCCGGCCCACATCCCTTGCTGGACGACAGCAGCCCCGAGGGTGGGGGAGATGGTGCGCTCTTCGATGATCTCCAGCGGGTTTTCCAACGGGTTCATCATCGCATTGGAGAGCGAGCGGGCCTCTTCATTGCTCTTCTGACCTTCGATTTGGAAGTTCTTGCCGAGCGGAACGGACTGAACCACCGGGGCCGTGAGGACTTCACCGTCCAGCAGGACCGCGATGCGATCCTGGCCCGGTGTCATGTCCTTGGTGAGTGCGATCATCTTGTCCGCACCGCCACTGGTGAGCCTGATGGAGACGGTGTGTCCGCCAGCCATCGATTCCGGCCAAGCCTGCTGGACATCCTTGCCGGTGAGGGCGACGCGATTGCTGAGAAGAAGATGGGAGATGAGCTCGGTGCCGTCGTCGTTCTTGTACTTCTGTTCGTAAACGCGGAAGCCCGGGATGCGGGGCTCGTCACCGGTGTGGATGCGCTCGGCCAGCGGGCGGCCATCGGGTCCGGCGGCTCCTCCTTCGAGATTCACCTTGCGGAGTTCGAGGCGGGCGACCTTCTGCAGGAGCTCCTTGATGGAGGCAGACTCATCGGGAGCCATGCCGGGCATTTGGATGAGGATCTTGTCGGTGCCCTGTTCCACGGCAAGCATGTCGATGTTGCCGTAGGCATTCACCCGCTTTTCGATGGTGGCCTTGGCTTGCTTCAGGTCATCCTTCGTGAGGGGGATCGGCTGGCCGGTACCTTCATCGGTCTTCGGCTTCACCAGCAGGGTGAAAGAGGAACCGCCCACGAGATCGATACCCCCTTTGAGGTTCTCCTTCGGCGGATAGATGGCGAGGGCGCAAAGGGCGCAGACGCCGATGAGGAGGACGGTGCCGATGTTCCGCTTGCGACGCTCGTAGTCGGTCGCGAAGTACCAAAAGAAGAGGATCAGCAGGGAGAGTCCGGCGAGGAACAGGGTCATCGGATCTTTGAGAACCGAGGCCGCAAGGACGGTGGGCAGAGACATGGCGGGAAAGGAAACGGGTGGCGCGCGGGAGAAGCGTGGTTTCTGGGACTAGGCGGGAGTGGCCGTGTCCTTCTTGATCACGGTAGCCACGGCGGGCTTGTCGAACTCCATCATCACGCCTTCGGCGACCTTCAGCACGACGGTCTTCTCCTTGACGTTGTGCACGATGGCATGGATCCCGGCGGAGGTGATGACTTCATCGCCCTTTTGGAGTGACGAGATCCTCTTTTCCAGTTCCTTGCGCTGGCGTTGCTGGGGCCGGATCAGCAGGAAATAAAACATCACGACCATGATGACCATCATGACCATAGGTTCGCCCAGAAGGCCGCCCGGCTTTGATGGTGCGCCTGCTCCTTGAGCGAGCAGCGTGAGGAAAGATGGCATCATTCGGTTTTCGCTTGGGTATATCTTCGGATGAAGGACTCCTTGAATTCGAGGAAGTTACCTTCGCTGATGGCCTCCCGCGCATTGGCGGTGAGGCGGAGGAAGAAATGCAGATTGTGAAAGGAAAGCAACCGCAAAGCGAGGATTTCCCCGGCACGGAACAGGTGCCGGATGTAGGCGCGGGAAAAGCGCGCGACGTGCGGGTGGGAGCTTTCGCAGAGCGGCCGCTCGTCCCGCTCGTAGGCGAGGTTCTTGATGTGGATGGGGCCATCGAGCGTGAAGGCTTGCCCGTGGCGCGCCACCCGGGTGGGCATTACGCAATCAAACATATCCACGCCGCGGCCGATCATCTCCAAGATCTGGGGTGGGGTGCCGAGGCCCATGGCATAACGCGGCTTGTCTTCCGGTAGGAAGGGGACGCTGTGTTCCACGGCCTTCATCATCTCATGCTCCGGTTCGCCGACCGAGACGCCGCCGATCGCGTAGCCATCGAAGCCGAGATCCACCAGCTCCCGCGCGGATTTCTCCCGCAGGTCCGCCCAGATGGACCCCTGCACGATCCCGAAATGCCGCTGCACGCCGGTGCCGCTGGCCGGGCGGTTCTTTTCGATCCAGTCCTTGCAGCGCTTTGCCCAGCGTGTGGTGAGGTCCAGCGACTTCTCGGCATAGGGCCGCTCGCAGGGGTAGGGGGGGCACTCGTCGAAAAGCATCGCGATGTCCGAGCCAAGGGCGGCCTGGATCTCCATGCTGAGCTCGGGCGTGAGCATCATCCGGGAGCCGTCGATGTGATTTTGGAAGCGCACGCCTTCGTCAGTGATCTTGCGGAGCTTGGCCAGCGACCAAACCTGGAAGCCGCCGGAATCGGTCAAGATCGGCCGGTCCCAGCTCGCGAACTTGTGCAGGCCGCCGAGGTCGCGGATGACCTCATGCCCCGGGCGGAGCCAGAGGTGGTAGGTATTGCCGAGGATGATCTGGGAGCCGAGCAGTTCCAGCTCGTCAGGGTGGAGGGTCTTCACGGATCCCTGGGTGCCCACGGGCATGAAAATCGGTGTTTCCACCGTGCCATGGGCCAGCTCCATCCGGCCGCGGCGGGCGAGGCTAGAGGGATCGCGCGAAAGAACCTGAAACATCGGGCGCGCGGTTTACGGGCAAAAGCCCGTGCGGGCAATGGAGAACGCGACTTCTTTGATTCACGGCCCATCGCACCCAAAAAGGAAAGGGCGTGAACAAGATTCCCCCCGGAGTCTAAGTTCACGCCCTTTCTGGGTCAGCCCAGGTTCCTGCTGCGAATCTGTCGGATCGATCTCCCCCCAGAGAATAATCCTTTGTAAGGGATACGCTGCACGGCCTGGCCTGTGTGCCAAGAAGCGGAGCAACTTGGCACGGTTGGATCTTTGTAAAAATATCAGGTTTTGAAAAGAATTAAGTGATCTGGAATGCCTCGATTGCTAATTTGAAACGGAAAAGCCTCGGGTTTTCAGTGATTTGCGTGGATGGCAAAATTTTCATCCGGTGCCCGGATTGCCAGAGCGGGCGACCACTGTTAGGTATGCTGCCATGAAATTGATCCGTTACGGCGAACCCGGACGCGAGGAGCCCGGTATCATCCTCGACGATGGCCGCTGCTTGGACGTTGGAGGGCAATTTAGTGACTACGACGAAGGGTTTTTCGCCATGGGCGGGATTGAAGCGCTGCAGGCGTGGGTGGAGGATGGCTGCCCGGATGCGGAGGAGATCCCCCCGGAAGTGCGGCTTGGCCCGCCGGTGGATCGTCCCTCGAAGATCGTCTGCGTCGGGAAGAACTACCTGGATCACGCGAAAGAGTTCGGGGAGGGGATTCCCACCGAGCCCGTCCTTTTCATGAAGGCCACAACCTGCTGGAGCGGGCCTTACGATGACGTGGTGAACCCGCCGGGCGCGAAGAAATTGGACTATGAGGTCGAGCTTGCCGTGGTGATCAGCCGCACCGCCTCGCACGTGGCGGAGGAGCATGCGCTCGATCATGTGGCGGGCTACTCGGTCTTTTGTGACTACTCGGAGCGGGCTTACCAGAAGGAGATGGGCGGCCAGTGGATGAAGGGAAAGAGCTGCGACACCTTCGGCCCCATGGGGCCTTGGCTGGTGCCCGCCGCTGCGGTCCCGGATCCCCAGGGCCTGCGCCTGTGGTGCAAGGTGAACAACGAGCTCCGCCAGAACGGCTGGACCGGCGACATGATGTTCGGCGTGAGGCACCTGATTTCCTACATCAGCCGCTTCATGACGCTGCTGCCCGGCGATGTCATCGCCACCGGCACCCCGGCCGGCGTGGGCATGGGAATGAAGCCGCCGCGCTACCTCGGCCCCGGGGATTGCGTGGAACTCGGCATCGAGGGCCTGGGCGAAATGCGCCAGCGGGTCGTGGCCAGCCACTGAAGCTTTTCTTCGAAAACCGCGATCCGGCGGCCTGCATTCCGCGCTTGCCGCCGGGCGAAGCGGGGACTACGCGGGGCGGGTCGCCCCCATTCCTCAAAACCATCCTCGACACGATGCCCATCGAACGCGCTCTTCTTTCCGTCTCCGACAAGACCGGTCTCGCCGACTTCGCCAAGCAACTGCATGAGGCAGGCGTGGAACTCCTTTCGACCGGCGGCACCGCCAAGGCGTTGCGCGAAGCCGGCCTCCCGGTGATGGACGTGTCGGAATTCACCGGTGCCCCTGAGCTTTTCGAGGGCCGGGTGAAGACCTTGCACCCGAAGGTTCACGGCGGCCTGCTCCACAAGCGCGACGACAAGGAGCACCTCGCGCAGGCGAAGGAGCACAATATCCCGCCGATCGATCTGGTGGTGGTGAACCTTTATCCCTTCGAGCAGACCATCGCGAAGCCAGACGTGACCTTGGCGGATGCGATCGAGAACATCGACATCGGCGGCCCCTCGATGCTGCGCAGCGCGGCGAAGAACTACGCAGCTGTCACCGTGGTGACCGATCCCAACGATTACCAACGGGTGATCGATGAGATGAAGGAGCATGGCGGGAACACCACCATCGGCTTCCGCGAGCAGCTTGCGGTGAAGGTTTTCCTCCGCACCTCGCAGTATGATGCCGCGATTTCGAACTACCTCGGCCAGTGCGGGCAGGGGACGCGCTGCAATTTCACCGTGAGCCTGCCACTCGAAATGGAGCTGCGCTACGGTGACAACCCGCACCAGAAGTCCGCGCTCTACGGCGATTTCCGGAGCTGCTTCACCCAGCTGCAGGGCAAGGAACTCAGCTACACCAATATCCTCGACATCGAGGCTGCGGCCGACCTCATCCTCGACTTCGTCCGTCCGACCATCGGGATCCTCAAGCACACCAACCCCTGCGGCGTTGGCCAAGATGACGAAGACCTGCGGGTGGCGTGGCAGAAGGCCTTTGAAACGGACCGCCAAGCGCCCTTCGGCGGCGTGATCGTGTGCAACCGCCCGCTGACGGAAGGGGTGGCACGGATCATCTCGGAGATTTTCACCGATGTCATCATTGCCCCGGATTACGAGCCGGAGGCCCGCGCGGTGCTTCAGAAGAAGAAGAACCTGCGTATCATGAAGTTGAACGACGCCTACCTCGTCGCGAAGCGTGCCCCTGTCGTCCGCTCCTGTCCGGGAGGGCTCATGGTCATGGACCGCGACCACACCGCGCTCGGCCTCGACAACCTCGAAGGCAAGGTGGTCACCAAGCGTCCGCCGACCGAAGAGGAAATGCGCGCGATGCGCTTCGCCTGGCGCGTGGTGAAGCACGTGAAGTCGAATGCGATCGTTTACGCCAAGTCCGACCGCACCCTCGGCATTGGCGCCGGCCAGATGAGCCGCGTGGACAGCTCCCGCATCGCCGTGTGGAAGGCGAAGGAAGCCGGCCTCGAGCTGAAGGGTTCCGTGATCGCTTCCGACGCCATGTTCCCCTTTGCCGATGGACTCCAGGCCGCGATCGAGGCCGGTGCCACGGCTTGCATCCAGCCGGGCGGCTCCATGCGCGATGAAGAAGTGATCGCCGCCGCGGATGCCGCGGGGCTCGCGATGATCTTCACCGGCCACCGCCACTTCAGGCATTAAAGCCTCGCTGCGGCAGCCTGCCGTCCAGCATTCACCCTGCGACGCACGCCTTCGGGCGTGCGTTTTGCGTACGGAGCCGGGAACCCAGCTCAAGTTGATATAAGCGGGCTCCACCATTTATTTATACGCTATCACGTTATGGGTGGATGCTTCTTGGTTTGGTACGTGTGCGGAGGTGCTTATCCTCGTCGCCATCGCCATTGCCATGTCCATGGGGCTGTTCGTCAGCCTTCTGGGGATGGTTGTGGCCTTGCAGCCGCGACGTTCGAAAGGCGCCAAAGGGGAGCGGATGGTGGCGAATCGCTTGAAGGATCTGAATCCCGAGCACTACCGCGCCTTTCACGATCTGTATTTGCCACGGCCTGATGGCAGCGGCAGCACACAGGTGGATCACGTGGTCATTTCCCGCTTCGGCATCTTCGTGATCGAAACGAAGTATCTCAACGGTTGGATCTTCGGAAGCGCGGGGCAGAAGATGTGGACACAATCCATCTACGGTCGGAGTACCCAGTTTCAGAATCCGCTTCATCAAAACCACCTGCACGTCCTGGCCTTGAAAGGATTCCTCGGTCTTCCGGAAAGGTCCTTTCATTCGCTCGTCTTCTTCGTCGATGGCGATTTCCGCTCCGAAATGCCGGAGAATGTGATCAGCAGCGATCTCTGCGGCTGGATTGGCCAGAGGGCGCACGTGCAATTGAGCGAAGACACCATTCAAACGGTGATCGACAAGCTGGATCAACTTGAGAAGAGCACCGATCGAAAGGCTGCCCACATTCGTCACATCCGGGAGTTGAAAGAGCGCAAGTCCATGACTCTGGCGAACGAGTCGGGGCTTGCTGAGGTGATTCCAATCTCTGCCGAGGTGGAATCTGGCCCCTTGCCTCCTCCACCCCCGACTTCGCCGTGGTGCGGGGACCGGGTGTCGGCGGTGGCTGCGGCAAAGCTTTCCGGCGATTTGGAGAATCTGAGGGCAAAGCAAGAGACATCTCCCATCTGATCTCCAGATGCTGGGGATTAGCGGGGCACGAGTTCCCGTAATTTTTTAAGTGCGCCTCCCGGAACCCGGCGGTATGCGGGGGCATGCTTCTGGGCGTCAATATCGACCATGTGGCGACCTTGCGGCAGGCGCGATACGCGCTGCTGCCGGACTCGCCGAACGCGGAGCCTTCGCCGCTGGATGCCGCGCATGACGCGCGCCTCGGCGGGGCCGATTCGATCACGATCCACGTGCGGGCCGATCGTCGGCACATGCAGGATCGCGACGCCTACGAGGTGCGTAACCACTGCGGCCTGCCGATCAATCTGGAGATGGGGGTAACGCCGGAGATGATCGCGCTGGCGCTGGACCTGCGCCCGGACTTCGCCTGCCTCGTCCCGGAAACCCGGGAGGAAGTGACGACCGAAGGTGGCCTCGATGTCGCCAGCCGGATTTCCGAAGTGAGGGACTGCGTGGCCCGGTTACAGGATCATGGCATCCGCGTGTCGCTCTTCATTGACCCCGATTTGCATCAGATCGAAGCCGCAGCCGCGATCGGCGCCGAGATGATCGAGCTGCACACCGGTTGCTTTGCCAATGCGGTGGACGGGACGCTGGAGCACGAGATCGCGAGGTTGATCGATGGAGCAAAGGCCGGACATCTTGCCGGGATCCAGGTGAACGCGGGACACGGCATCAACTACAAGAACCTCCACCGGCTCTTCGTCGTGCCGCACCTCACCGAGCTGAACATCGGCCACAGCATCGTCTCGCGCGCCATGCGCGTCGGCTTTACGACCGCAGTGGCGGAGATGAAAGGACTCATGGCCGCTTATCCGGAAGAATGAAGATCTTCGGCATCGGCATTGATGTGGTGGAAGTGGAACGGATCGGCTCCTCGATGGCGGAGTTCGGCGAGCGTTTTGCCACGAGGATCTTCACCGAGAGGGAGCGCGCCTATTGTGATGCGCAGAAGCGCCCTGAGATTCACTACGCCGCCCGCTTTGCGGCGAAGGAGGCCATCGCGAAAGCCTTCGGCACCGGGATCGGAAAAGATCTCGGCTGGCTGGATATGGAGATCGTGCGGAAGGAAAGCGGTGAACCTTCGCTGGTCCTCAGCGGGCAGGGAAAGACATTCGCCGAGGCAAATGGGATCGCCGAAGTGAAGATCAGCCTGAGCCACGCCCATCACTATGCCGCGGCGAATGCGGTGGCGCTGGGGATCCAGTGATCTGTTGATTTGTAATCATCGGGTCACCAGACCGCCGTTCCAGACGGCTAGGGATTTTCCAAGTGCGGGATCTCGGAGAAGTTTTCATGCTCGCAGCCGATGAAGATCACACGGGTGTGCTGCCAAGGATGCGGCGCGGACTTGCAGGTGGATGAGGCTGTGCGCCTCGTGACCTGCAACTATTGCCATGCGAAGCTGGAGGTCGTGCATGATCCCACCGTGACTCATACCCGCCTGCTGGAGAAACTGGATCGAACCACCGATCGGATGGCGGGGAATTTGCGGGTGATCGAGCTCCAGAACGATCTGGAGCGGCTCGACCGCGAATGGGAAAGCGGGTATGGAAGTGGCGACGCGCCCGCGGTGACTTCAAACATCATTGGAGCGGTGGCTTTCGGCCTCTTGGGGTTGTTCATGCTGGGTGAGCTTCTTCGCGGAAAGGGTCATCCGCTCCTTTCGTGGGTTTTTATGGGGTTTTCGGTTTGGGCCGTGGTGAACGCGGTGAAAGGAGTGACCTTTGCCCGGGACTACGCCGATGCCGCAGCGGCCTATGATGCGGAGCGCGAAGCTCTGATCCAGCGGATCGAGGAAGCGCGGCGCAAGTGAGGGCGGTGTCGCGATGCGGCATTGCATGGGGATGCGGGCGCGGGATCATGGCGGGCGATGAAAGCCCTCCTTCTCGCCCTTTCGCTTGGCGTCGCCGCCTTTTCATCCGTCTCGCATGCCGCCGAGGCCCGGGAGTGGAAGACGGCCGATGGTGGCAAGACGATCCTTGCCGAATACGTGAGCGCGAAGGACGGGAAGGTGACCATTCGCCGGAAGGCGGATCAGAAGGTTTTCACGATCGCCCTCGATTCGCTTTCCGAGGCAGACCGGGATTGGATCGCGAAGCAAGCGGAAGGGGAGGCGGAACAAGCTGCAAAGGCCGACAAGGACAATCCCTTCGCCAAGCTCCTCACCGGCGAGTGGCAGCGCACGGAGGGGCACGGTCTCTCCTATCGCATCTACGGCGCACGCAAGCTAAGGGGCTCCGATGAGACCGGCTTTCCGCTCGTGATCTATCTGCATGGGCGCGGCGGCGACGTGATGACGCCCGAGGAGCCGGGAGAGGCCCGCAGCTTTTCGGGAGAGGACAACTACCGGAAGCGCCCCTGCCTCATCATCGCGCCGCAATGCCCGAAGGAAGGTTCCTGGGACGCTACCAATAGCGCCGCCGTGGTCGAGATCATCGAGGACCTCGTGAAAAACCTCTCCGTGGACAAGAAGAGGATCTATCTGACCGGCTATTCGATGGGAGGCTATGGGACCTTCCACCTGCTAGGGGAAGAGCCGAAGCTATTTGCGGCCGGAGTGCCGATTGCCGGCGGGGGCGATCCCAACAAAGCGGAGATCTTCAAAAAGGTTCCGGTCTGGGTCTTCCACGGTGCCAAGGACGAAACGGTGAAGCCGGATCAAAGCCGCCGGATGGTGGAGGCACTGAAGAAGGAAAAAAGTAACGTGAAATACACCGAATACGAGGATGGCGATCACGGCATCGCCGGTCGCGTGTATGCGGATGTCAAAATGCACGAGTGGCTTTTCCAACAGCACCGGTGAAATACCTCAAGCGGGAGTTTGCGTGCGGCGAAAAATTCGTTCAGAATTCCGAAATGCCAGGCACCTCGCCTTATCTTGTTCGAAAGGCTTCCGAGTACGATGCCACCCGCATTGCGGAGATTCAGGTGGGGACTTGGCAAGTGGCCTACCGCGGCTTGCTTCCGGATGATTATCTCGACGGGCTCGACCCGGTGAGACGGACCGTGGTGTGGAAGGGTCTGCTCTCCGCGGCCCAAGGGGTCGTCTTCGTCGCCATGAAGGATTCCCACATTGTCGGCTTCTGCGACGTGCTGCCTTCCCGCGATGCAGCTGCTCCGCCGGAGATCGCTGAGATCGCCGCGCTCTACGTCGAGCCATCCGCATGGGGGACAGGGGCGGGCCGGAGCTTGGTTGCCTCGGCGGTGGAATATGCGAGGGATCATGGCTTCGTGGTCCTGACCTTGTGGGTTCTTTCCACCAATACCCGGGCGAGGCGCTTTTATGAAAAGGCAGGCTTTTCCCCCGATGGAGCGGAGAAGTCCGAAGAAAGGTCCGGCGTGTCGCTCCATGAACTGAGGTATCGCCTGGATCTCTAGCCAAAAGGGACTATTCCCTCATGCAATTGGCGTGACGTTCCCATGCGGCGACACCACAGAGCACGATGGTTGCCAGGCTCGTTAGAAGCCATGGGGCCAGGTGAGGGGCAGCGGGGATCAGCAGCGCCAGGATGGCGGTGGCGGTGAAGTGCGAGAGCGGGGTTTTCCCGGAGATGGCGCGCTTGAAGAGCAGGCTCCCCATCAGATAGAGCGCGGAACTGCCCAGCACCGCGATCGTGATCTTCCCGGATGAATGGCCGGACGGATGGGCCAGCACGAATTCATTGGCCACGGCGGTTAGGATGATTCCCGCCACCAGGAAGATATGCAGATAGGTGTAAGCCAGACGCCCCAGGTGGCCGGGATTTTCGGATGAGGAAATGACTTTCGTCCCGAATTCCGAAGCAGTGTCGAAATACAGCCACCACATCGCGATGCTTCCGATGACGGATGCGGCGAAGGCGGCGATCACGGGGCCGGTCCATTCCAGACCGCTGAAGGTAGCGCCCGTCACCAGGATCGATTCGCCCAGCGCGATGATGATGAAAAGCCCGCAACGCTCCGCCAGATGGTGGCCGGAGACATCCCACTCCTTGGAATTCGCTTTGCCCAAGCCCGGCGTCGCGAAACCCATCGAGGGGGAAATGTATTCGATCACGAGGGCAAGAGCCCACCAAGCCATCCGTGCGGACGAATCGGCACATCCCCCGGCGATCCAGAAAACGCCTGCCGTCGCGAACCAGGCAAGGATGCGATGGAAATTCCGGGTTAGGGTCGGATGGCCTCTCACCGCCCAGAGGAAGAAGAGACTCCGCCCGACCTGAAGGGTGACATAGGCGCCCGCGAAGGCGAGACCCCGCTTCCCGAAGGCCTCCGGCACGGACGCGGAAAGCACCAGCCCGAGCACCATCATGATCAGCAGGGCGATCCTTACCGGGTGCTTCTCGGGATCGAGCCAGTTCGTCACCCACGCGGTGAAGATCCACACCCACCACACCGAGAGCAGAAGCATCAGCGTCTGCAGCCCGCCGACCGGCGAGAAGTGAGTGATCAGCGAATGGGAGAGCTGCGTGATCGCGAAGACGAAGACGAGATCGAAGAACAGCTCGATAAAAGAGACCTTGTCGGACTCATGGCCCTTCTTCGTTCTTAGTAAACCGCGATCCTTCGTCACGAAGGGGATTCTTGCGGTTGCGTGGCTTCGATCCAAGAGAGAAGCAGCAAGCCGCCGATGGCAGAGATATTTTTCAGGAAATGCAGGAGCTGTCCGTGCTGCTCGGCACCGCTGTAGTGCCAGAACGGGTGCGCCATGAAGGCATCCACGGAGAGGAAGACCGCCATCAGCAGGGCCACCCGCCCGGCCTGCCAGCCGATCATGATCGCGACACCGGCCGTGAGTTCAAAGGTGGAGAACAAGAGGCCCGCCGCTGTTGCCGTCCCGCGATCGCTTAAGATACCTGCTGCGCCTAGCAGACGCTCGGTCCCCAATCCGGCGAAGACGCTGGCGATGAGAACACGGGCAAGAATATAGAGGATCCTTGGATTCATGTCAGGAGGGGGAATGAACCGGACGATGTAATACCGGAAAATACGCAGGGAAGCCAAGCAAAGTTATGTGCGCCGCAACGGGGCACTGGCGGGCGGGTGGGGGATCGGCGATCAGCCGCTACGGTAGCACGCTCACGGCTGTTCGCCACTTACCGTGACCGACCGGAAATCGGTCGGATCATCATAGCTGCCGAAGCCGACCCTTCCGACCGGAAAAGTCGTGTTGTTCGCGGTCATGAGGGGCGTGCTCATGTTATCGCAAAACACGGCGATGGCACCGGTGGCGGTATGGGAGACGCGGAGGGTCTGCCAAGCGGTGGTGAGCTTACCCGCCACGGTGGCGGGAGTTTGGATATTGGTCTGGGTCGCGCCGTCCACCTTCACAATCTTGCTGCCGTTCGAGCCGCCGTTGACCAGCGCGTAGTAGAAATGGGTCTCGTCCACGTAGCCGAAGATCAGGCTGACGTCCCGGCTGTTCGCCGCGGTCTTCGTCTTCGATTCCACCGTGAGCGTCACATTCCGCCAATCGCCCGGAACAAGAGCATAGCCCCCCGGCCGCGGCACCATCCCACTGACCTGGGCCGCCGGCGTGGTGAGCGAAAGAAGGCCATCGCTGTGATTCCAGATGCTGGAGGAAAGCAAGGACAGTCCCCGCGGCAGATCATCGCCCGCGAATTCCGTGGCCCATTCCGATTGATGGAAGTCCCGGCGGGAGAGCTCGGCCGCCTGGAAGAAACGCTGCGGATGTACGATGGGAACCGTAAGTGCCCGCCACGAGTTGTCGCCCTCGGCAATCGGGCCGATCGGAGCCCATGATTTCAGGTCGCCGGATTCGTAGAGCTGGAAGGCGCGGTTGTGCACCGTGGGATGGGAAAGCGTTACATTGCCGGCACCCTTCGCCAGGGTCGTCTGCGTCCACACAGGAGCGAGAGGATCCGCGAGATTCGCTCCTTCGTAGGCGTGGAGGTCGTCGATATCGACCGCCAGATTGCCGAAGCCACCGCCGTTGGCCGCGATGGCGAGGAAGTGGGTGAGGGGGATCTCCGCCTGGCGGCGGAAGTAGACCGTGCTGCCGAGCTGGACCTGTTCCGGAAAGGATCCGCCTTGGATGTAGGCGCGCCAGGTTTGTCCCCCCGAAGCGAAGCCTCCGTTGTAGGCCACCACCCACACATTGTACCAGACACCCGCTTCGAGTTTGGGGCAGGGAGCGCCATTGACCGTTGCGGGAACAAAGGCTTCCACGCCGGCGGGACCATCGTAAAGAGCGGGCGTTCCAGCGGCGATGCGAAGTTGCGGGGCGAAGTCCTCTTCCGAGTAGAGCGAGGTGTTGTAGGGATCCGTGCCGCTGGCGCCGAAGCTCTGCTTCAGGTCGGTGCCCTGCAGCCGCATCCGGTAAAAGACCGTCAGCGTTTTGCTGACCTGCGTGAGGAAGGGCAGGCGCTTCGCCGCGATCGCATTCGGATTCGCAGTGGATGACGAGGATGCCGCGCGCCGGAAGAAGTGATTGCCGGAGGGCTCGGTCAGAATGGTCGCGGCCTGCGCGCCGGGACTCGGAAGATCCCACGAGTCGAGCGGCGATGCTCCTTCGAAATGATCCACCAGACGCCAATCCGGAGCCACCGGCTCGGAGAGATTGTAGTGGCCCACGTCGACAAACAGGTCGTCGAAATAGATCTCCGTTCCCGGTGCCAGACGCCAGAAGAAGGTCTTCAGCGGAGAGGCGGTTCCGGTCCGGAACTGGACGCCGGTCTTGACCAGCGTCGGCACGCCGTAAACGCCGCCCTTCACATGGACATCGAAGAGGTCGCCGGTGGAGCCGGAGGCATTGTTGATGTGCAACCATGCGGAATACCAGGTGCCGGCCTCGGCCTCGAAGGCGGGCGTGTAAGCCGCCGAGTCCCGGACTTCCACGAAGCCCGGGCTGCTGCTGACCGAGTGCATCTCCACCTTGAAATCGGACAGCGCGGCCGGAGTCGTTTTCTCGCCGAGTCCCCATGAGTGTTCGTGGTTCTGATCCGGAAGGAAGAAGCGGAAGAAAACCGTGCCGCGTCCGTTGTCCGGAATGTTCGGGATCGGAACGCTGGCATTGACCGTCGTGGTGCCCGCGGAGTGCATGCGCATCACCCGGTTCACGGGACCTTGGGTCGGATCATTCACCGTTTGGACCGAGCTTCCCGTCACCGATGGCGTGACGTTTCCGATCGATCCGTCCTCGAAGGTGCCGACGGTTTGCCAGGTCGTGCCATCGCCCTGCGGCACGGCACTGCCGGCCGAGGTGTCCGGCAAGACCTGGTAGATCTTGCCGTTCTGCTTCGAGAGCAAATAGAGCTCTCCGTCGTTGTCCTGGCCGAGCCGCAGGTCCGCGCGGGTGGCTCCCAGCAGCGAGAGGAAAGACGTGGTCACGCCGCCCGATTTCACGCCGAGGAGTTTCGGCGGGGCGGGCGTGTCCCCGGTGCCGGTGTAGGCAGTGAGGTTCATCCCTGTCTCCGGGCTCACGAAAAGGTCCCCGCTCACGATGTCGCCACACACATAGTTTCCCCGGAGTCCGGGGATGGCGGAGCCGCGGTACACGAAACCGCCCGCGATTGCCGCGCGGCCTTCATCGTGGTCATACTGGGTGACAGGATAAGAGCTGCCGGAATTGTCCGAAGCGGGCAGGGGATAGACGTGGGTCTTGTCCGAGACGTCGAAAAGGTAAGAGCCCTCCCGCCTTGGCCAGCCATAGTTGATCCCTTTGGTCACGCGCTCGACCTCCTCGATCATGCTCTCCCCGATGTTCCCGCAGAACATCTTCCCCGTGCCGCCACGATCCCAGGAGATGCGGTGGGGATTCCGGAAGCCATAGGCGTAGATCTCCCGGACCACCGGCCAGCCGTCGCCGGGCGTGGGGTCCGCCACCGCAGAGAAGGGATTCGCTTTGGGGATGTAGTATTTCCCATTGGCGGAAAGTGTGAAATCGGTGGTTGTCGTTCCGCTGGCAAGGATCGGCGCGATGCGGTGGATGCAGCCCAGCGGCGAATCGATGCGGCCGATGTTTTGCGGCCGGTCGAGGACCACCGAGCCACCATCGCCGAGGCAAATGAAGAGGCAGCCGTAGTTCTCGTCGCCAGGCTGCGCCGTGGGATCGAACTCGACCTCCTGGATGTCGTGGAAGTTGTAGGGGAAGCCGATGCGCAGGATTTCCCGCTTCGTGAAGTTGGCGGGTGAAGTGGTCAGCGAGTTCGCCGCGGGGTCGGACATGGTCCACTCGGTCACGATCCCGAGTTGGGACAGGTCAGGAGTGATCGGCGCGATCAGGTCCGGAGCCGCGCCGGTCGCCGCCTCGCTGTGGGAAGTGTAGAATTTTCCATAGCCCGGCTTCCCGGCCTGATGGAATTCCGGGTGGAAGGCGAAGGAGGCGAAGCCGGTGCCCAAGCCCGGCGTGGGGATGAAATTCGGGGAAAGGGTCGAGAGATCGAGGAACTCACTGGCCGAGGTGGCGTTCTTGTCGGCGATCACCCACAGCTTTCCGCGCAGGTCATTGCAGAAAAGACGGGCGTCATCCGGGCAGGGCTTCAGGTGATTGATGCGGGCCTTCGGAGCCGAACCACTGCTGGCCGGGATGGTGAGCCACGACTTTACCTCCACACTCAGTCCGGATGGCAGGACCTTGGGCAGGGGATTGGTCATCGCGCCCGTGGCGCCGGACGCGGCGAGGGGTAGAACCGGGAGGAGAAATCCTGCGAGAATCAGGATTTGGTGTTTGGTCCCTCGGGCAGCAAGGGGGATCAAGGAAAACACGGGGCACTATCTCCACCATGTTCCCAGTGGGGGCAAGTGGAATGGTCTAACACTTAGATTTTCAGCCATTTAGGGGCATTTTGACACAGGAATTGCCGATTTCCGTGATCTGGCTTGTTGCGGGCTCCCGCTACGGAAATGCTCCGCCCCGTGGATGCATCGAAGGCGGTTTTGGCGGCGGTTTTGCCGGTTTACTTGCTCATTTTGGCCGGTGCGCTCCTGAGAAAGATCGGGATTTTGCGCAAAGAGCAGGACGATCCCGTGTTCCGCCTCGTCTTCAACGTGCTCTACCCCTGCCTGATTCTGGACAAGATCCTGGGCAGCGAGAGTGTCCGGCATCCGTCTTCCGTCCTGTGGGGGATCGGCACGGGGTTCGTTCTCACCGTCCTGAGCTTCGGCGGGGCTTGGCTGGCGGCGGGATTGCTGAAGTTCCAGAAGGGCACCGGGAAGCGGACGTTCGCCCTCTCCGCCGGGGTCCAGAACTTCGGCTACACCGCCATCCCGGTGGTGGAGCAGCTCTGGGTCGGGGGCGGGGCCATCGCCATGCTCTTCGTCCACAATCTCGGGGTGGAACTCGCAATTTGGTCGGTCGGCGTGATGATCATTTCCGGCGACAAGAAGATCCCCTGGCGGAAACTGGTGAACGGGCCGGTCGTTTCCGTGCTCCTCGGCCTCATCCTCGTGGGCACGGGCACCGACAAGTTCCTTACCGGGGCAGGGGATCCGGACGTCTTTTCCCTCGGTGCCTCGATCCGCAAAACCATGGCTTGGCTGGGAGCGGGGGCCTTTCCGGTGGCGATTCTCATTACCGGCGCACTCATGATTGATCTGATCGGGGAGGATCGGCCCTCGCTCCGCGTAACCTTGGGCGGCTGCGTGGTCCGGCTGGCGGTTTTGCCCTTTTTGCTCCTTGCCGCGGCGAAGTTCCTTCCAGCCCCGCTGGCGCTGAAGCAAGTGCTTGTCGTTCAGGCAGCCATGCCCTCCGCGATGACCCCGATCATGCTCGCGAAGATCTATGGCGGTCGGCCGGGGGTGGCGGTGCAGGTGGTGATCGCCACCACACTGGTCAGCCTTTTCACGCTTCCGTTCGTGATTGTGTGGGGTAGCCGGTGGGTCGGGTTGGCAGGATAAACGCGTTAGAAACTTGAAAGAGCGGTTTTGGTTTCTTTGTATTGGGCGGCGCACGCCGTTTCATATGACAAACGAAACCGACTGGGAAAACACCGCGGATAATCCGCGGGCTCGCTACATCGTCCCGAACCTCGACCGTGCCTTGGTCATGCTGGAACTCCTGAGTTCCCGTCCCGAAGGCATTAACGTCAGTGACCTGGGTGTTGAACTCAAGATTCCGAAGAACAGCGCATTCCGCATCGCGGTAACGCTGGAGAACCGGGGCTTCCTTGAAAAGGTGGAGAACACCAAACGCTACCGTCTGACACCCCGCCTGCTGGTGCTGGGCGCGATGTCGGTGACGGACGCGAATCTTTTCGAGAAGTCGATCGACGTCATGCGCCGCCTCCGCGACGCGACCGGCGAAACCGCCCTGCTCGGCACCTTTGCCGATGACGAGGGCGTGGTGCTCGACCAAGCGCTGGGCACGCATCATTTCAAATTCGCGGTCGATCCCGGCACCCGTTTCTGCCTTCACACCGCCGCCCCGGGCAAGGCGATGCTCGCCGGCCTGCCGGAGAAAGAACGCATCGAGCGTGTCGCCCGCCTCAAGCTGCCACGCTTCACGGCGAACACCATCACTTCTCACGAAGAGTTCCTGGCGCACCTGAAGGAAGTCGCGGCGCGCGGCTACGGCTTCGACCTCGCGGAGGAAATGGAAGGCCAAACCTGCATCGGCGCGGCAATCCGCGGAGCCACCGGCAGTGTGATCGCGGCCCTGTGGATCACGGCGCCTTCATCCCGCATTCCGGACAGCCAGCTCGATGCGTTTGGCTCGATGGTGAAGTCCCACGCCGATGAAATATCCGGGAGGTTCGGCGCCGTTCTGTCCCAGATTGCATGAGGGGACGGTGGGTCATCGGTCTTGGAGTTTTGAGTTCCGCGGCATCCATACATGCTGCCGACAGTGAAGGCGTTGAGTTCTTCCGCAATGAGGTGAAGCCGATCTTGGAGCAAAACTGCTTCAAGTGCCATGGCGGGCTGGATGAGAAAGGTCATCCGAAGGTCCGCAGCGGCTTGCAGCTCATCAGCCGGAAGGGCCTGATGAAAGGGGGCAGCCACGGCCCCGTCTTCGATGAGACCGACCACGCGAAAAGCCTCCTTCTGGAGGTCATCTCATACAAGAACGAGGACTTGCAGATGCCTCCCCGCGGCAAGCTGGCCGACGGGGAGATCGCAAAGATTACCAAGTGGATCGGGATGGGCGCACCTTGGACTCCCGAGGACGCCGATCGGCTCGTGGAAATCCATGATCCGCTGGCCGGTGTCACGGAGGTCAACGAGAAGACGAAGGCCCATTGGTCCTACAAGCCGATGGAGCGGCACGAGCCGCCAAAGGTTTCCGATCCGGCATGGGCGGAAAATCCGGTGGACGCTTTCATCCGCGCCAAGCTGGAGGAGAAGGGCCTGCAGCCTGTCGGCGAGGCTTCGCGTGCCGCGTTGCTACGGCGTTTATCGTACGATTTGACCGGGTTGCCGCCGTCGCTTGAGGAGATCCGCGCCTTCGAGGCGGATACGTCTCCCGATGCGTGGAGCAAGCAGGTGGATCGCCTGCTTGCCTTGCCGAGCTACGGGGAAAAGTGGGCGCGCCATTGGCTGGACGTCGTCCGCTATGCCGAGTCGAACGGTTTCGAGCGCGACAACGAGAAGCCCTTTGTCTGGCGCTATCGCGACTACGTCATCAAGAGCTTCAACCAGGACAAGCCCTACAATCGCTTCGTCGCCGAGCAGATCGCCGGTGATGAATTGCCGGAGAAAACGGCGGATTCGCAGATTGCGACCGGCATGCTCAGGCTGATGCCGTGGGACGATGAGCCGGCCGATCGCAAGCAGCACTTCTTCGACGTGATGGACGACAACGTCCGCACCGTGACCGAAGGCTTTCTCGCGATGACGGCCGGGTGCGCCCGCTGTCATGATCACAAGGGCGACCCGATCCCGCAGACGGACTATTACAAGTTCATCTCCTTCTTCCGCGGCACCGAGCCGATGGGACGGGGGGGCAAGCAGACGGACTACGTGAAGTCCGAAGAGCATGCGGACGAGCGGGCGAAGACCCTCACCCGGAATGCCGAGGAAGGGGAACGGATCCGGCAGTGGATGAAGACAGCCGAGGCGAATGCCCTCGACAATCTGCGCCGTACCAAGCCGGACCTTGCCCAGACCGTGAACAACGTCGGTCGCGGAAACCGCTGGATGATTTCCGATGCCCGGATCAAGCCGACGACCTGGTTCTACTCGGTGGCTCCGCCTCCGGAGGACTGGTCCACCGTCGGATTCCGGGCCGAGCAGGCACGTTGGCAACAGGGTGAGGCTCCCTTCGGGACCGCTGTTCCCGGTTGGCAGGCACGCACCGTCTGGACCGGTCCGGAAATCTGGTTGCAGACCACTTTCGGCCTCGATTCCATTCCCTCGTCGGTGGTTCTCCACCTTTTCCATGACGAGGATGTGGAGATGTATCTCAACGGCCAGCCGGTCTTGAGCCGACAGGATTACTCGACCGAATACGAGCGCATCGCAGCGCCCAAGGCATTCATGGCGGCGCTTCAGACCGGGCGCAACGTGCTCTCGGTCCACGTCCGCCAGAATGAGGGCGGACAGTTCTTCGATCTCGGGATCGAGGTCGATGCCTTGACTCCCTCTGATGTGGTCTTGCGCGCTGATCTGCGCGCGGCGAGCCGGAAAGACCGCGAAACCTATCGCCGCAGTGCGGCCAGGCTGGAGGAGATCGAGGAATACAACCGGTCACCCGGGGTGGAAGCGATGGTGATCACGGAGAGCGGTCCGGTGCCGCCACCGACTCATGTTCTTCTCCGCGGCAGCGCGCATGCGGAAGGGGATGTCGTGACACCCGGTTTCCCCGCGATCTGGGGCGGCGAGGATGCCGTGATTCCGGCGACAGGGGAAGGAGCACGCAGCAGCGGACGCCGCCTCGCGCTGGCGAAATGGATCACCCGTCCCGACAATCCGCGCACCTCGCGTGTGATGGTCAATCGCATCTGGCAGCATCATTTCGGGCGCGGCCTGAGCCCGACTCCGAACGACTTCGGCTACCTCGGCACGGCACCCACTCATCCCGAGTTGCTCGATTGGCTCGCCACCGAGTTCGTGGCAAAGGGCTGGAGCGTGAAGGCGATGCACCGCCTGATCCTGAACTCGAAGGCCTATCGCTTGTCGATCGCCTCCGAGCCGAAAGCAGCTGCCGCGGATCCCGGGAACGATCTCTTCTGGCGTTTCAATCCACGCCGTCTGACGGCGGAAGAACTGCGGGACTCCATCCTCGCGAGTACCGGCGAGCTGAACCTTCAAATGGGTGGTCCCAGTGTCTATGTGCCGATGCCGGAGGAGGTGCTTGCCACCTCTTCGACCAAGGGCGGCAAGTGGGGCACCAGCCCTCGGGACCAAGCCAGCCGCCGCAGCATCTATGTGAAAATCAAGCGCTCCCTGCAGCCGCCGATGTTCACCGACTTCGATTTGGCGGACACCGACAATAGCTGTCCGGTGCGTTTCACCACCACCGTGCCGACCCAAGCCCTGGCGATGATGAACAGCGAGTTCATCCACGAGGAAGCAGCCACCCTCGCGACACGGCTGAAGCGCGAACATCCGGAGAATCTCCAGGCACAGATCCGCCGCGCCTTCCAACTGGTGCTTTCCCGCGAGCCGGACGAGTCCGAAGTCGCGCTCTCTCTCGCCTTCATCAACGAACTCAAGACGGAGAGCAAACTCAGCCCCGATCTCGCACTGCAGCGCTTCGCGGTCGGCGTCTATAGCTTCAACGAGTTCTTCTACCTCGACTAGCCGGTCACATCCTTTTCCAAGCCATGATCCTTCGTCCTCCTCCAGGTAACTTCTGCGGCCGTGTCCATCGCCGGGAGTTCCTTCATCAGATCGGTGGAGGTTTCACCTCGCTGGCTCTGGCTGGCATGCTTTCGCGCGATGGTGCTTTCGCGGCCGATCTTGGTTACGACAATCCGCTCGCACCGAAGCAGCCGCTGCTTCCGGCCAAGGCGAAGTCGGTGATCTTCCTCTTCATGTACGGCGGTCCGAGCCACATGGATACCTTCGACTACAAGCCGAAGATGTATCCGTTGGATGGCAAGACGATCCCGGTGAAGACCTTCGGCCGCGGCGGTAAGAAGAACGAGGGCCGCGTGGTCGGTCCGAAGTGGAAGTTCAAGCAGTACGGGCAGTCGGGCAAATGGGTGTCCGATCTCTTCCCGAACGTCGGCGAGTGTGTGGACGACATTGCCTTCATCCACTCGATGACGGCGGACTCGCCGATCCACGGCTCCGCGATGCTGATGATGAACAGCGGCTCGCTGCTCACCGGCAAGCCGTCCATGGGATCCTGGGTCAACTATGGCCTCGGCTCGCTCAATGAAAACCTGCCGGGCTACGTGGTCATGCTGGACAAGACCGGCGGCCCGATTTCCGGTGCGAAGAACTGGAGTTCCGGCTTCATGCCCGCGAGCTATCAGGGCGTCGTGTTCCGTTCGCAGGGCAACCCGATCCTCAATCTTCAGAACCGCCCCGGCATGGACCGCGTCCAGCAGCGCTCGTTGCTCGATTTTCTGGGCGATATCAACAAGGCCCACATGAAGGGCCGCGAGCACAACTCGGACCTCGCCGCGCGCATCGCTTCCTACGAACTCGCCTTCCGCATGCAGGCGACCGCTCCCGAAGCAATCGACGTGGAGAACGAGCCGGAGCACGTGAAGAAGCTCTATGGCATGGACGGCACGCGCACGGATGACTTCGCGCGCAAGTGCCTCCTTGCCCGCCGCCTCGTCGAGCGTGGCACGCGCTTCATTCAGATTTACTCCGGTGGTGCCCACAACGATGACAATTGGGATGCCCACGGTGATCTCGTGAAGAACCACGAGTTCCATGCCGGCAATACCGACAAGCCGATCGCGGGTCTCCTGAAGGATCTCAAGCAACGTGGCCTCCTCGATGAAACGCTCGTGATCTGGGGCGGCGAGTTCGGCCGCCAGCCGACCGCCGAATATGCCGAAGGCACGGGGCGCGACCACAATGCCTACGGCTTCACCATGTGGATGGCCGGCGGCGGCATCAAGGGCGGCACCAGCTTCGGCGAAACCGACGAACTCGGCGGCGAAGCCGTGCGGGATCGGGTGCAGGTGAAGAACCTCCACGCCACCGTGCTCCAGCAAATGGGCCTCGATCCGAATCACCTCAGCTACTTTTACGGCGGCCTCGACCAGAAGCTCGTCGGCGTGGAAGGCGCGGATGCGATCAAGGAGATCATCGCGTAAGGCGCGGCCGACGCCTTGCCCCTTCCATCCGGAGCCGGATTTTCCAATGGCTGTCAGGGGCGGCGCCGTGCTACATCAGGGCAAATGCCAGTGGCGATCCACAAGCTCTGTTGCCAAGGGTGCGGTGCCACCTTGCCTGTGGAAGACGGGGTGCGGTTTCTTACCTGCAATTATTGCCACGCCCGATTGGAAATCGTCCACCGCGCTGAGACCACCCATACCAAGCTGCTCGACGACATCGACGAACGCACGAAGCGGATCGAGAAGAAACTCGATGCCATCCAGGTCCGGACGAAGCTTGAGGATCTGGATGCCTCGTGGAAAGCCTACCAAGCTTCAATCTCCACCAAGGATCGCGAGGGCAACCTTCATCTTCCCTCGATGGGCGCGGCTCTTGTCTATGCAGGGGTGACCCTCGTTATTGCTTTCGTCATTGCTGTCCTGCTCGTGCGGGAGGCGATCTTGATCAGCAGCTTGAGTGTCGGCTTGGGGATCTGGATCGCCGCACGCTTGTGGAGCACGGAGGAGGCGAAAGTTCGCGCATACGAAGGCTTGCAACTCAGATACCAGTTGCAACGGAAGGAGCTGTTGCGGCTGATCGCGGAGAGCGGTTCGCCGTGCGTCGCGTGAGCGCGGCAGCGCCGCCTTGGACTGCGTGCAGCCTGCTGCCGCGTTTGGCTGGAAATCCAAGGACGCGATGCGTCGATTTGCGATTCCATCCCGGCGCGACGCTAGCGCACTCTCCCGCCATGCGAGTCCTGCTGGCGTGCGACAAGTTCAAGGGATCGATGGGAGCCGTGGAAGCCTGCGAGGCGATCCGCGCGGGCCTTCCTGCGGAATGGCAAACCAGCATCTGCCCGATCGCCGATGGGGGAGAGGGCTTCGTCGATGCCATGCTCGCGGGCAGCGGCGGCGAGCGGGTGATCGAGCATTGTCTCGATCCGCTCGGCCGTCCGGTGGAGTCGAGCTACGGGATCTATCGTAGCAATGGAGAGACGGTCGCGGTGATCGAGATGTCCGCCGCCAGCGGGATCTGGAGAGTTCCCGCCGAGGAACGTGATCCCCGCCACTCCAGCACCTACGGCACCGGGGAATTGATGCGGCACGCCATCGAGGTTCACGGAGCCGTCCGCCTTCTCGTCGGTATCGGGGGGAGTGCCACGAATGACGGCGGAGCGGGCATGGCGGCGGCACTCGGCGTGAAATTTCTGAATGCCCGCGGGGAAGCTCTCCTGCCGATCCCGGAAGATCTCGCCAATCTCGCGACGATCGATGAATCCGCCCGGATCTCCTTGCCCGAAATCATCGTAGCCTGTGACGTGGACAATCCGCTCACCGGTTCACGCGGAGCCTCCGCGGTTTTTGGTCCTCAGAAGGGTGCCACGCCGGAGGATGTCGGTTTTCTCGATGCCACCTTGGGCCGTCTGGCGACGATTTCCGGTGGCGAGACATTTGCCGTCACACCAGGTGCCGGAGCCGCCGGAGGCTTGGGTTTCGGCCTGCTCCGCTTCGCCGGGGCGAAGTTGGTTCCCGGCTTTGACTTGGTGGCGGAGGCCCTTGGTTTGGCCGCACGGATCACCGATGCCGATCTGGTGATCACCGGCGAAGGCTCGCTGGATTCCCAGACCTTGGGCGGCAAGGGACCTGCAGGGATCGCCGGGCTGGCGAAAGCCGCGGGGGTGCCCGTGGTCGCCATCGCCGGCCGGGTGGAGGACGCCGCCCGCCCGCTTTTCGACGCCACGCTCTCGCTGGAGACCTTCGGCTTGCCGGTGGCGGAATGCATCGCGCGGGCTCCCGAGCTCGTTTCCCGGCTCGTCTCCGGGCATGAGGGCTTGCTCCGCAGCCTCGTCGCCCGCTAGGACAGCGGTCGCAATGAGCGACGTCGTACTTCTATTCTCCGGACAGGGCGCCCAGAAGGTGGGCATGGGCAAGGATTTCCACGAGGCTTCGGAAACGGCCCGGGCTCTGTTCAAGCGCGCCGACGAGGTGCTGGGCTTCCCGCTCTCCCAAGTGATGTTCGAAGGTCCGGATGAAGAACTCACCCGCACCTCGCGCTGCCAGCCTGCCCTTTACCTTCACGGTCTCGTTGCGCTCGCGCTGCTGAAGGAGCGGGTGGGGGGACTGAATCCTGTGGCGGCTGCTGGACTTTCGCTCGGCGAATTCACCGCTCATTCGGCTGCGGGAACCTTTTCCTTCGAAGACGGGCTGAAGGTCGTGGCCCGACGTGGCCTTTTCATGGAGGAAGCCTGCGAAGCGACCCAGGGCGCCATGGCCGCGCTCATCGGCGGTGAGGAGGAATCGGTGAAAGCCCTTGCTACCGAATGCGGCGTGGACGTGGCCAATTTCAATGCTCCGGGCCAGATCGTGCTCTCCGGTACGGTGGAGGGGATCGATGCCGCCGTGGAAAAGGCGCGCGATCACGGCATTCGCCGCGCCATCAAGCTGAACGTCGCCGGAGCCTACCACAGCCGCCTCATGCAAGGCGCGCAGGACAAGCTGGCCGAGGAGCTCGTCGGCGTTTCCATGCAATCGCCCGCGATCCCGGTGGTCTGCAATTTCGGTGCTTCTGTCGTCTCCGACCCCGCCGAAATCCGTTCCATGCTTGAGAAACAGGTCACTGGCTCCGTTCGCTGGACCGAATCGATCCGTCTGCTGATCGAAAAGGGCCATCGCACCTTCATCGAGCTTGGCCCCGGCAAGGTTCTCGCCGGTCTCGTCGCAAAGATCGACAAGGACGTGACCGTGTATTCCATTGAGGATCTGGCGTCTTTGGAATCCGTCATCGAGCAACTCGAATAAAGGTTAAGAAAAAGTCAAAAATGATGTTGCGCGGTCACGGGTGCCTCACTAGCCTCGGCGCACGCCGCAAGGCGACTCAACTACAAGCAAAGGAGCGGTAGTTCAGTTGGTTAGAATGCCGCCCTGTCACGGCGGAGGTCGCGGGTTCGAGTCCCGTCCGCTCCGCCACTTGTTGCTAAAAAGGCCGCCCCAACGGGCGGCTTTTTTGTGTGCTCGTCTCCGCTATTCCAAGGGAGCGCAGGGGATGAGAACCGCGCTGGAGCGAAGCGGAAGCCTTGCGGGTTTGAACGCGGCAGGTGCATCGCGACCGACCGGTATCGGCGAAGCCGCAAGCATGCGTGGTCTGGAGGACAATCCTGTCCGCTCCGCCACTTGTTGGCTAAAAAGGCCGCCCCAACGGGTGGCTTTTCTGTGTGCTCGTCCCGGTAACTCCCATGGAGCGGCCGGGATGAGAACCTCCGCCGCAGCGAAGCGGAAAGGTGGTCCGCACAGTCCTCTGTGCGGTCGAAATAGCGGGTGTCTCTCCGCCCTGATCCTCACCCCGGCAAATGCCGTAGCAGCCAACCGATCAGCGACCATCTTTTGCTCACATAGACGATCCTTCGGCCCTTTTCCGCCGCGTCGACGATCTGCTCCGCCGCTTTCCGCGGGCTAGCCACCCAGAACGGCTTCTCTGATTTCATCATCGCGGTATCGACAAATCCCGGGCGCACATCCGTCACCCGGATCCGTCCTCCCGACTTCTTCGCGCGGAAATGCAGCGCCTGCAGATACCGCGAGACGAACGCCTTCGTCGCGCCGTACGCCGGAGCCTCACCCGCACCGCGCAATGCAGCCACGGACGACAGACCGACCAAATGACCATGCCCTTGTTTCTCGAAGATCCCCATGGCGGCACAGGCGAGACGGGCGAAGCCGGTGGCGTTTGTTTCGATCGTGTCTTCCTCCAAACTCCAATCGAGCTCCGGATTGAGAAAGCCGACTCCCGAGCAGATGAAGACGAAATCCACGGTACCGAGATCGCGCGCCATCTCATGGAAGCGCGTGGTCGCTTGCGCGTCCTTCAGATCAAGCACCCCGCAGGCCACGACGTTCGGATCAGCCGCCGCATGCGCCTTGAGCAAGTGCTCGCGCCGTGCGGCGATGCCGAGGCGATAGCCTCTGGACGAGAGCACCCGGGCGAGTTCAAGGCCGATGCCAGAGGATGCGCCGATGATGAGTGCGGACTTGGCCATGGAGGGTGAAGGGCGCGGCAATCTTCACCATCCGGGGTGCTTCGCAAGCTCCGGGGAGCAGGTCTCCAGACGTTTTTTGTTAGGGAGACGGGCTCGCCAGTAGCTCCAGAATCCGCCCTGCAGCGGTCATTCCGAATACCGCGGTGACGTGGGTCGCAGTGCCGTAGCCGGCATCGCAACGCAGGCCGGAGGGAAGGTCTTCCGGGCGCTCGTGGCTCACAGTGCCTTCACAGGTGGGATAGAGCGGCGGCTCTTCGGAATACACGGCTTCAATGCCGAATTTCTTCACCTTCTCGCCGGTGGGTGCCTTGGGGAAACCATGCTCGTCCCGCAGGCGCTTGCGGACCGCCATCAGCAAGGCGTCATCGCGGGTGCGCGCGAGGTCGGCGGTCTTGATCAAGGTGGCATCGCGGCGACCACCTGCACCGCCACAGGCGATGACCGGCACGCCGCGGTCCCGGCAGCGGGCAAGCAGCACGCACTTCGCCCGCACGGCATCGATGGCGTCGATCACGGCATCAAATCCACCGTCGAGGAAATCATCCACATTCCGATCCGAGAGGAATTCATGGCGCTCGGTTACGACGACCTCGGGCTGGATAGCGCGGAGGCGATGGGCCATGACCCCGACCTTTGGCTTCCCGTAGGTGCCATCATGCGCGTGGATCTGGCGGTTGGTGTTCGTGACGCACAGATCATCCGCATCGATCATCGTGATCTTCCCGATGCCGGAGCGCGCGAGGCATTCCGCTGCCCAGCATCCCACGCCGCCGACACCCACCACCGCGACATGGGCACGACGAAAGCGCTCCAAGGCGGCGGAGCCGTAGAGCCGGGCGATGCCGGAAAAGCGGTCGAGGTAGGGATCGTTCACGGCAAGGGTCATAGGCGCGCATCGCAGGGCGGGCAAGCATCCCCGAGCGGCTCGCCTGGCAGCATGGTTATCCTGCAATCTCAGGAAATCCCGCCACAGGATGCTTTTGGCTGCCCAAACCGAAAGTCAGGCCCGTTTGATTCCGTTGTCACGATCTCACTTCACCGACACCTGATGATCCCGATCCACCTCTCCCTCCCTTGCATGGCAGTACTGTCGTGGCTTGCTGCATCCATTCCGCTGATCGCCGTTGAGACGGGTGACCTCGTGGTCGCGGATTTCGAGGGCGATACTTGGGCGCCCTGGAAAGCCAGCGGAGACGCCTTCGGAAAGGCTCCGGCGAACGGCGCGCTACCGGGCCAAATGCCGGTGGACGGTTTTCTGGGCGCGCGTCTGGCCAATGGCTATCACGGTGGAGACGACGCCACCGGCACGCTGGAATCGCCGCCTTTCAAGATCGAGCGGGAGCATCTCAATTTTCTCATCGGTGGCGGGAAGTTCCCGGGTGAGACATGCATCGATCTGCTTCTCGAAGGGAAGACCGTGAGGACCGCTACCGGTCGCAATGATCGCCCGGGAGGAAGCGAGCGGCTGGAATGGGAAAGCTGGGATGTGACCGATCTCCGGGGGAAGACGGTTTCCCTGCGGATCGTCGATCAACGGAAGGGGACCTGGGGCCATCTGACCGTGGATCACATCGTTCAGAGCGATGCTCCAAAAACACTGGAGATCCGTAAGGAATTCCTAGTCGATGCACGGTACCTCATCTGGCCTGTCAGCCGCGATACCAAGGAACGCCGTCGCTTTTTCCTGACACTGGACGGGGAGGAGAAGCCGCTGGTTTATTCCGATATCTGCCTCTCGAACAATCCGGACTTCTGGGGCTTCACCGATCTCTCCGACTATCAGGGAAGGAAGCTCATCGTGACGGGAAGGCTGCCGGGGAATCTCGCAAGCGCATGGGACAAGGTGCGCATCAGCGATACCTTTCCGGGCGAGGAAGAAATCTACAAGGAACCACTACGACCGCAGTACCATTTCACCAGCAGGAGGGGATGGATCAATGACCCCAATGGCCTCGTGTGGAAGGACGGCACCTGGCATCTCTTCTACCAGCACAATCCCTACAATCACGGCTGGGACAACATGCACTGGGGGCACTCGACCAGTCCGGACCTGTTTCATTGGAAGGAGAAGCCGGCTGCCTTACTGCCGGACGCGGAGGGTTACATGTATTCCGGATCCGGCTTCGTGGTGCCGAAGGGTAAGGCAGGCTTTCCGATCAAGGGCGATGACGCGCTCGTGCTCGCCTACACCGCGGAAGGTACCCATAGCTACCTGCCCGGGAAGCAGGCCGAGCAGGCGCTCGCGATCAGCGACGACGGGGGCAAGACCTTCCGCAAGTTTTCTGGCAATCCGGTTCTCCCGCATCAGGTCGGGGGGAACCGCGACCCGAAGGTCTTCTGGCACGAACTCTCGAAGAACTGGGTGATGCCGCTCTATCTCGATGGCGACCAGTACGGCCTCTACACCTCGCCGGACCTCGTGAAATGGAAAGAAGCGAGCCGGTATCGGATTCCCACCGATGCGGAATGCCCGGATCTCTTCGAGTTGCCGATCGATGGCGATTCAAAGAACACGCGCTGGGTCGCGTGGGGGGCGCAGGGGAAATACATGCTCGGCAGCTTCGATGGCCGGGAGTTCAAGGCGGAAAGCGGTCCGCACCGCCACTACTTTGGGAGCGCGTATGCGGGGCAGTCTTACGACAATGCTCCTGACCAGCGACGCGTTCACATCGGCTGGATGCGTGATGGCGGCGCGGGTCTGCATGGCGCGCCTTTCAACCTCCAGATGACCCTGCCGATGGACTTCTCACTCCGAAGGCTGGGGGACAAAGTCCGCCTGTGGATCGAGCCCAGCGAAGAGGTAACGAAGCTTCGTAGCGAAACGAACGAGTGGAAGGATCTCACGATCGAGCCTGGTGATGTCGATCCTCTGGCGGAATTCACGGGCGGCCGGTTCGAGGTCGAAGCGGTGATCGATGCAAAGTCGGGCGCCTCCGAAATGGGCTTCCGGATCTTCGATGATCACCCGGCAATCTGGAAGCGTGACGACCAGAGCTTCACCGGGGCCGAAGGCGCTCAGGCTCCCATTGATGGCAAGCTAAAGGTCCGCATCTTTGTGGATACCGTTTCGATGGAGGTGTTTGTGAATGGCACCTACGTCAGCCGCTATCTGAGGCAGACGCCGGGAACCAAGCCAGTGCGGATCGTGACGGGCGGTGGTGCCGTGCACTTCGATTCGCTCAAGGTGCACACCTTGAAATCGGTGTGGTAGTGAGGAGGACCGACCCGAGGCGACCGCTAGCGTTCACCTCTACTTTACCGCACTGCCGGTAACCACGTCGGAGGGAGGGGCTTCCTCGAACAACCACCCGTAGTCGACTGTGGAATAGTTGAACAATCCCTGGCTTTTGAGAAAGCTGTCTCTTTCGGCAACAGATTTTGCATTTATCGATTGCACCCTCCTCGTGTGGGTGACGGGCATCACGTCCACGATTCCCTTCTTTCCGATCGGGGCGTAGTCATAGCCCCACCCGCTACGGTTGTCTTCGGACAAATAGTCGAAGAACCGGCTCCACCCCTGCCGTGAAAAGGCAGGCACCATGATCTCCACGAAGTTTGTGAGCCGTCCGGCTATTCTGTAGGGAGCGCCGCTCCGGTCGAAGAACCGCGGAGGTGGTGTCCCGTGAGGTGCCGTGATCCCATGAGACAACCCATGGGGGGACAGGATCGCCGGTTGAGCCATATCAAGCGAATTGATTTCCATGATACGCGAGAAGCGTATCGGATCGAATGCGTTAGGCCTGATGTCGTCGTCCCAGTAGAAAATATAGTCATAGTCCGAAACATCCTCCGGTCGCAGGTGCCGCATTGCCAGTGGAAATTTGTGTCCGGTATCGCGGATAAGTGACGAGTTTTGCGGCCACTCGAATTCGACCCCGTCATAGGCAATGAAGAGGATGTCGACCTGGCTTGAGCTGAAGCAGTTCGAAATATCGCTGAGGAGATGAACGTTTGCCTGACCTACGGGTGCGGCAAACAGGATCTTGGGAGGGGAGGGGAGCGGCTGGTGTCTAATCCTGATGTTCGCAAGCGGAACATCCGGAATGTTAGTGGGGAAGTGAAGCTTTCCTTCGACGAACTCCGGTGACTTTTCCCTGATTGTCCGTGAATCATACCACCGAGCCTTTCGATGCGGGGGACAGAATTTTCCACCTCCGCCGATGTCTTCAACGAGGAGATTTGCCCGTTGAATCAGGGTGGGAATCAAGACCTCCATATGACCGTTCCAGCCCTCTGCCGCTCCGTCCAGGACTGCTCGCGCAGCGGCGCGGCTGAAGCGGACAATAGGCATCGCGGCGGCCAAGAGCTGGCTGTCGTCGATGATGGCGGTGCCATTTTGCACCGATCTCCAATGAGGCCAAGTCTGGTCGTCATCGACTCTTCTCAATCGGGTCGCAAGGAAATCGGCGGAACATGAATCGAACTCCAAATAAAAGCAATCCCAGTCATCGTCCAAATACACGAAAGGATGCACGAGCCAGAAAAACTCGCTATCGCTCTCAAGAAATTCATTCAGGCAGCTGAGGAACTCGTTCATCGTGACTGGAGGGATCGGGGGCTGAAGCTCTCGCCGAGGAGTTCTGCAGGATGGCTTTTGCCGCGAGAAATTCGTGTGTCCAATTCGGACAGTGTCGGCAGATCCGCTGCCTTCGGAAATTTTCTCGCAAAGAAGCTTGGTGACTCGGCCAGCTTGCCTGCCAAACAATCGTCGAGCCTATGGTGGACCGCCGGATAGCCGCTGGTCCAATCGACCCAAGTGGATGGCGTCGGATTGATCCGGGAGACTGGAAACCCTCGCATTGCCAGCACGCTGCCAAAATAGTGTTCGTCCGGGGCGAAAGTGAATTCAAACTGCTCCGTGGCATCGTGTTCGAGAATGCAGCGGGCTGCTTCACGGTCCAAGAGCATCCATTGAGGATGGTATCTCCAATGTTCGTATGGTATGCCGACGGTTGAACGGTGGCGGACCGAATGGCGTTCCGGCATATCGGAGCCATCCTGCAACCATAGCATGCTTCTTGGATCGGCCTGAAGATGTTGCCGAAGTCTATTCCAGGATTTGATGGGAATGCAGCTTTCGGACAAGAAGGTGAAATGACTGATTCCGGGGTCGGCGTAAGCTTCGGCCAGCAGGGCGAGCATTGCCCGGACCAGAGAAATCTTCGCCCATGCGGTTTCGATCCTCTGCGAAATCATGGAGTCAGAGATGAAGCCGGGGGCAAGGTCTTCGCGGCATTTCGCGTGGCTGAAAACGGATACCTCAGACCCAGCTTGATTGAAAAACTCAAACCAGATGTTCTGATTGTTTACGTCGTCGATGGTAAGGAAGAGCAAACCGAGCTTAGGAACGGGATTCCCGTGTGTGAGCATGGCCAAGGAAAATTGGGGTGATTGCAATCGGAATGGATTGGCCTGTTTGCGAGGCTAGGCTCCGACCGGATTCAAGGATGGGTTTTATGGGTGCCTACAATCGACTCGGAATCAACCTGGCGGGATGCGATGTAAGCGTTCCGCTTTCTGAAAATCATCGCTTCCCTGCTGACAGAAACCCGAAGCGCCCGGTTGAAGCGGCGCTGCCGGTCGTGTTCCATGTGCCCTGGGCTGGCGGGGGAGGTGGAACGGATATGAAAATCATATATCACTGGGAAGTCGATCCGCCCGGGTGGAAGATAAAGTTCGAAGGAGCTTGTTCGAATTAATGTAAACTTCCCGAAAATTAAATGGCAGCTACTTCCGTCGAGTCCCCGCGCACGTCGATAGTCTGGGTTGTCTTGACGAAGGTGCGTCGCGAGAAGGCTCGGGGGCCTGGGTGGCTGGACAAGGAACTCATTGAAGTTGAGGTGTTGGTTATGCTTTTAGTCTTGCAGTTGGTAAGACGGGCGGCGACTATAGGGATGTTGCTACAATGCTTGAAATTCTGCCGTCAAGAGCCTTCCGGTATTCCACTCAAGTAATTTTTCTTGCCGCGCTAAGGGAGCGAGTGAGCAGAGCTACCCGATCATCTGCGGCGCGTTCTTTCGGCTAGCGAAGTTCGAAACGAGTTTGTCATGAGTTGGGCCGATGTTTTTCCCTGCGGATGGATGCTCCTAGATGACTATTTCGGTGTCGCGCGTGAAGAGAATTCCCGGGATGGGATGCATCTGGTGGCCACGAGTCGGTTTTGGAGAGCTGACGTCCCGACAATCCCTGGGAGGTGTTCAAAAATATCTGGTCCCTTGCCGCTGGGGGCACTCATTGTCAGCGTGGCCCAACGACAAACGGGAATTCCGTTTCAGTGTGAGTCAGGACTCAATGCGGATTGGACCCTTGATCACGGAGAAGGTGGAAGGATGAAAATTACGGCGACAGGGGGTAAATCGAACCCCACGCGGCAAGCAATGGTATGGCGCGTGGAATCCATTTGAGGCACGGGTTGCCTGCTCAAGGAGAATTCACTTCAGCTCCTTCACGAACAGATTCCGGAACTCCACACCCGCTCCCGGATGCTGGAGAACGATCGGGCCGCGTTCCGGAAGATCCGCGATCTCGGTACCTTCCACGACGATCTTCTCATTCAATTCCACGGTCACCTTCTTGTCTTTCACAGTGATGAAGAAGCGATTCCATTGACCGCTCGCGAGATCGGCCTTTTCCGCCGGGGCAGTGCTTTCAAGTCCGCCGGAACCCTTTTCGCCGCTTCCCATTTGAATCCGTCCGGATGCCAGACCGCGGAGCAGAATGCCTGCATTCTCCACGCCAGCCGCGGACTTGTCGGTGATTCGCCAATCCACGCAGAGCGTGAAGTCGCCGAAATCCTTTCCTGACGACAAATTCTTTCCGGCCATGGCCTCGCCACCTGCCGCGGTGAAGACCACACCATCCGAAGTCCACGCCTTGGCGGCATCGGCAGGGCTCTTCCAGTCACCCATGTCCTTGCCATTGAATAGCTGTGCGAAGCCCTCGTAGCCACGGGCTGTGTCCTTCGCCGTGGCGCCCGTGGACGGAAGCTCCTTGATGCGGATGTTCTTGAAATGGGCCTCGGAGCCCTCGCTCTCCAAGCAGATGAAGCCCCTCTTCGGGATGCAGTCTTTGCCAGTCGTCACCAGTTCGCCGTTCACGGAGAGCTTGATCTCGCCGTTGTTGCACTCCACCCGGTAGTGATTCCATTGGGGAGAGGGCAGGGTGAGTTCCTTTGCAGGAAAGCTGCGCACGCCTTGCGCGGCCACCTTGCCGGTCGGGGTCATCGTGGCTCCCCAGATCGGGAAGATGTCTCCATGGGTGGTGAACCAGTGGTTATTGCCGTCGTTCTTCGCATACCCGAGATCGAGAATCTGAACCTCGATCCCCCGCGCATACGGAACCCCCGGGGCGGGCAGTCCTTCGCCCCAGATGAAGAGCCCGCTGTTCCCGGCTTCCTTCATGTGCTGCCAGTCCAGCTCGATGATGAAGTTCTCATACATCCGTTCCGTCCGCATGAAACCGATCGGCGTGCCGGTGGTCACGATCATGCCGTCCTTCACGAAAAAGGTGTCAGCCGCCACGTTGCATGGAACCCAACCGCTCAGGTCGGTTCCGTTGAACATGGGCTTGAATCCTTCTTCGGCCGAAACAGGGGACAATTGAACCAAAGCGGCAATGGCGAGGAATTGGCGGCGGAGCATGTCCGGAAATACTGGACATCGCGGCGTAAAATTGCACGAATGAAATGATTCGGTGATTATTTTAACCGGATGCCCTGACTGCGTCCGAAGGAACGACAAAATCCCGCTCTATCCAGGCCCGTGTCGGGACACCGCGGAGGCTATCGGGTTTCGCGGCCCAACCGTTTGCTTGGATGTGCTCCCACTGGGCGTGTGTGGTGGTCTTCGGGAACAGCCACACTTGTCGCGGACCGGACAGCCGAGGAACAAAGAGTCCGCCTACCCGGGACGCTGTTTCATCGGCGTGCGAGTATTCGAAGGCTCCAAAGGGTGCCAGATAGGAGGTTCCGTTGTCGCCAACCAACACGACTTCGTAAGTACCCTTGGAAAGAGTCGCCTTGAATTCGGTGGCGATGGCCCCACGGGTGAATCGTAGGTCGAGATCCCGGTCCAAATCGATCGCATCCCTGCAGGTGCGCTCAACCCCGAGTTCGCGAAGTTCTGATGCTCCGAGGCTTCGTTTAACCCCCCACAAGACGCGAGTAAGCAGGAAAGCGCTAGAAGAAGGATTCTGGTCTTCATGAGGTGTGAGTGGATGAAAGCCGGGCGTCGAACGACATGCCTGGAATCGGAGGTCCAACGCTGATTATCCAAAGAACTTCCTCACCAACGCCAGCACTCCGCTCAACACCACACTCACCAGAATGCACGTCACCACGGGAAAATAGAAGCCGCCTTTGTCGCCCTCCACGCGGATGTCTCCGGGGAGTCGTCCGATCCATGACAACCAGCCCTTTCCACCCGCAAACCACAGCACGCAGCCGAGAATGGCCAGGCCGATCCCCGCGAAGACGAGCAGTTTTCCCGCGTTCTCCATGGATCTACGATCACGCGATGCTATTCGGAATCAAGCGCCCTTCGATCCGCCTCAATTCCAGTCCGTGTAAAGCTGCACGGCCAACTTGGTTTCATCGACCGGCCAGATCTCGACGTGCAGCCAATCTCCAACCGATGAGTCGCAACTGTATCGGGTGATCGCCGTCGCCGCAGGCTTGGCGAGGGGAAGCTGATACTCGGGATTGCCGGGGACGAAGGTCGTCAGGCCGGGGTGGACCTTGAGTTGGGAAACGAAGGAGGGGAGATCGGAGGAAGTGATTTCAAAGGCAGAAACTGCGCCGCGATCGAGAAAGCCCCTTTCCGAATCGCCACCGAACTGGAGGTCCGTGGCTGACGCGGGGATCACGACGCCGTGCCCTCGTTCGATACGGGAGCGGGGATCGGCTTGCTTTGAAAAGAACGCGTAGGCCAGCACGACGGCCGCCGCGATGCCGACCAAGCAGATGATGGATCGTCGCATGGGAGATGGGGGATTTACCAATCCCGACCCTGACGGGAAATCTGGCAGAGTCCAGCTTCTCCCTTCAGGCGAAGGCATTCCGCAGCAACTCCAAGCTCTTCGGGATCGCGGTGAGCGGATCTTCCTTGCCTTCGAACTCGAGCGAGACGTAGCCGGTGAAACCAGCCGCCTTCATGATCTTTGCGATGCGGGGGTAGTCGAGATCGAGCGTGTACCACACGCCGCTGCCGAAATAGGTCTTTGCCTGCAGCAGCACGGTGTCCTTCGCGAGCTTGGTGAGGCGATCGTAGGGGTTTTCGAGGAAGTTTCCGGTGTCGAGGGTGACCTTCAGCCATGGGGAGGCGATGGCATCCACCACGCGCTTCACGCCTTCCGGCGTCACCCCGAGGCCCCAGTGGTTTTCGAGGCCGAGGACAACGCCGCACTTCTCGGCGACGGGGAGGATCTTCCTATAGGATTCGATGACCCAGCCGTAAGCATCTTCTTCCGTGTAGCCTTCGAGCGGTTGCTCGACGCCGCGCTTGGCCATCAGGTCATCGAAGTCCTTCGAGGTGCCCCAAGTGCCGGAGTTCACCCGCATCGTCGGGATGCCGAGGGCGTAGGCCTGCTCGATGCACTCGATGGTGTGCTTGATCTGAGCCTCGCGCTTTGCCTGGTCCGGCGAGAGGAAGCCTTGGTGGGTGGAGTAGCCCATGAGATCGAGACCGTTTACAAAGGCATGGCGCTTGATCTTCTGAAGCTCGGCATTGTCGTAGGAAACGAGCTGCCGCTGCAGCACTTCGAAGCCATCGAAGCCCATGCGCGCCGCGTGATCGATGCAGGTCGGGATATCGCGCAGATGGTCCCGCTGGAAGCCCCAGAAAGAGTAGGAGGAAACGCCGATGCGGTTGGGCCGGGAGGAAGTAGCCGGTGCGGCTTCCTTGGCTTCCTCGCACAAAACGGGGAGGGGAAGGGCGGCGAGGGTCCCGGAGGTCAGGAAAAGGCGGCGGTTCATGAAAATGCGAGAGACCATGCCGAGGGGCGGAATGCAAGCAGATGGGTCGTAAAAGGCTCAAGAAAGCGCGAATAGGTGAGTTTATGCGACGGGATCGGCGTCGCGGGCCCCCTCCTTGCGAAGCGTTTCTTGCGGCCGTATGGTGTCGTTTAGAGGCTGGATTCGGGTTCTCCGGCGATTGTGAACAACTCGTCCCAAGGAGGAAACATACAAGCTGAGGGGCGGATTGACGGTATGGTTCGCGCGACCCATTCCCGCGCTGCCACCCGGTTCGACCGCCGGATAGCCCAAGTCCGATTTGGCGCGCCTCCCGTTTGACCCAAAACCCCTCCGCTCCCGGAAAACCCCATGGTACTATTGCATCGAGTTCTAGTTTTGTTTGTTATGTCGTCGCTGTTTGCAGCGGGGCAGACTCTCAACCTGAACAACGATGTTCACCGGACCGGGACACTTGCAGCGAACACCGTGGCGACCCTGACCGGGAAGTCCGAGCTCCACATCAACGACCCCGGAGATCCCATCCCGGGCTGCACCATCCATCTGAACTCGACGGACTCGTGGGTCTTCTTCCACAAGATCCTGCCCTCCACCACGGTGTCCACCTTCCTTTCGCGGATCCGGGTGAATGGTGCGGCAGCGGTGTTGGATACCAATGTGAGGGTCGTCGAGCACGTGGCCGGTGCGGTGGTGATTCCCCAACCGGCCTCTTTCCAGCCGCTGGAGGTTTTCACCGGTACCCATCTCACGGGAGCCTCGAAGAAGCTCAGCCCCTACGCGGCCTATAATAGCGGGACACTCGGGGTGTTCGGGAACAGCATCCGCTCCTTCGTGCTGAAGCGCGGCTATACTGCCACCTTCGCGCAGAACGACAACGGCAGCGGGATCAGCGTCAACTACGTCGCCCAGGATAGCGATCTGGAGGTGTCGTTGCTACCCGCCGCCTTGGACCAATCGATCAGTTTCATCCGCATCTTCCCGTGGCGCTGGACCGGTAAGAAGGGCTCCTGCGATGTCGGTGCGACCTCCCTGAAGGCGAACTGGTATTACAACTGGAGCATCAGCTCGAACTCCACCTTGGATTGGGAGTATGTGGCGATCAAGCAGCAGCCAAACTGGCCCGGTTTGGGCGAGGACTGGAAGTGGCGTGGCGTGAATCATCTCTCCGGCTACAACGAGCCCAACAATCCGGTGGAGGACGCTTACACGAACCTCGACCCGGACGGGTCGGTGGACAATGCCGTCGCCCGCTGGCCCGAGCTGCTGTCCACCGGTCTGCGCGTCGGGGCTCCCGCCGTGACCGACGCCGGAACGGGCTGGATCACCGACTTTGTGAACAAGGCCAACGCGGCCGGCGTGCGGGTCGATTATGTCCCGATCCACTACTACCGGAGCTACTGGAACAAGACCGATCCGGCCGGTGCGGCGACGCAAATGTACGATTTCCTGAAGACGATCCACGATGCCACCGGAAAGCCGATCTGGGTGACGGAGTTCAACAACGGCGCGAACTGGACCGACAACGCCCACGATCCCGACGTCACGCAGAACCGCAACGCGGTTGAGGCGATGATCAACATGATGGATAGCACGCCGTGGATCGAGCGCTACGCGGTCTACAGCCACGTCGAATGGTTCCGCCAAACGCATTACGACGACGGCAGCATCACGCCGATGGGGGCGATGTATCGCGACCATGTGGCCCCCATCGCCCATCAACAGGTGGTGCCGAACTCCGGAACCTCTCCCGCCTCGGACTTCCTGTTCGAAGGAAGCATCCGGGACACCCGGAGCGGGAACAATCCGACCGTATATGGCTCTCCGGAACTGGTGGCAGGAAAGCATGGCAGCGCCCTTTCTTTCGACGGCGCGGACGACTATCTGGAGCTTCCCTCCCGCATGGGCGACAGCACGGATTTCTCCTTCGCAGGTTGGGTAAAATGGGGTGGCGGAGCGAACTGGCAGCGCGTTTTCGACTTCGGCACGGGCACGAATGCCTTCCTCTTCCTGAGCCCCAAGGCGGGAAACAATGCCCTGCGCTTCACCATCAAAAATGGCGGTGCCGAGCAGCAGCTCAATCACACGGCGGCCTTGCCCGTGGATGTTTGGACCCATGTCGCCGTGACCCTCACCGGCACCACCGGCAAGCTCTTCGTGAACGGTGCTCTCGTGGCGACCAACACCGCCATGGACATCAATCCCGATGCGATCGGCACGAACTCGAATTTCATCGGCGACAGCCAGTTTGCGGCCGACCCCTTGTTCAATGGCCAGCTCGACGACCTGCGCTTTTACACCACCGCTCTCAGCGACGTGCAAGTCGCGGCTCTTGCGGGCAGCACGGCACCGCAGTTCAGCGCGGAAGTTCTGGTGAAGCCCGCCGCGCTCAAATATCAGCCCTATGTATCGACCGTGGCGAGCGACCTGAGCGGTAGCGCCACCTTCAGCAAGCTCGGCGGGCCGGCATGGCTGGCAGTGGCCCCCGATGGCAAGCTCACCGGGGTGCCGGGTCTGGACGATGGTGGCGTGAATACCTTCCTCGTGCGGGCGACCACCAGCGAAGGGACCGTCGAGACCGCGACTCTTCAGGTGACGGTGAATGAAATTCCCGGACAGAGTTCCCGGTATGCTTTCAACGGGAACGTGCTGAGCAATACCGGCAGCGGACACGGTGTCGCCAGCGGAGCTCCGACCTATGTCGCCGGCGTGCGCGGCCAAGCGATCGATCTGGATGGCACGGACGACTTGGTGACCTTGCCCGCAGGGGTGGCAACGCACGACGAGATAACCGTGGCAAGCTGGGTAAACTGGGATGGCGGTGGCAACTGGCAGCGCCTCTTCGACTTTGGAAACGGGACGGGGGAATACATCTTCCTGTGTCCGAAATCCGGCAGCGACCGGATGCTGTTGCTGATCCGCAAGGATGGCGTGGAGAACGCCACGGATACGACCACGCTCGCCACGAACCAGTGGGTGCACCTCGCCGCCACCTTGGGTGGGGGGAACCTGCGGCTGTTCGTGAACGGGATCCAAGTGTCCTCCGTGGCGACGGCGTTCAAGGTCTCGGATATCAATCCCGCGGCGAACTACATCGGCGACAGTCAGTACGCGCCAGATCCGCTTTTCAACGGACGTGTGGATGAGTTCCAGATCTTCAACCGCGCGTTGACCGCCTCCGAGATTACGGCGGTCATGGGTGGGCAAGCACCGGCCTTCACTTCCGACTCGATCACGAAGCCAGCGGGGGTGATCGGACAGGCCTACGAGCAAACGCTCGCCGGGCAAGCGACCGATCCGAATGGCTCTACCACCCTGACCTTCTCGAAGGCCGGCGGGCCTGCCTGGTTGAGCGTGGCGGCGAACGGCCGCCTTTCCGGTGTGCCTTCCGCCGCGGATGCCGGACTCAGCCGCTTCATCGTGAGGGTGACCGATCCGACCGGACTGGCCGACGACGCGACGCTCAATATCAGCGTTCCCGGGCCTGCGGATCTGATCGCGCACCATCAGTTCAACAATACTCCGGCGGATAGCACGGGCGGTGTGACCGGCACGAACTTCGGCACTCCGGTCTATGACGACGGGCTCTTCGAGCGGGCGCTACGTCTGGATGGGACGGATGACTACGTGAAGCTCCGGACCAATGTGGTGAACGGTCTAACAGACGTGACGATCGCCGCGCGGGTCTTCTGGGATGGAGGGAACAACTGGCAACGGATCTTTGACTTCGGCAACAACACCACCCAGTACATGGTGCTCACCCCGAAGTCGGCCGCGAACACCCTGCGTTTTACGATCACGGTGAGTGGCAACGGGGCCGGGGAACAAATCCTGGAGACCTCGCCTTTGCCGGTGGGAGAGTGGTCGCATGTAGCGGTGACACTCAGCGGCGACACGGGGACCTTGTATGTGAATGGTGCCGTGGCCGATAGCCGCACGATAACGATCAATCCCGCGGACTTCTCGCCATCGCTCAACTACATCGGGAAGAGCCAGTGGCCGGACCCGTACTTCGACGGGCTGGTCGATGATTTCCGCATCTACAACCGCAGCCTGAGCACCACCGAGGTGAACGCGCTGGCGGTGCCGCTGCCCGCGGTCATCGTGCCCGATCCTTCGTTCGAGGCATGGGCGCAGGGCTTTGCCTTTCCTGGGGGGGAGGGAGATGCGGAGGATGATCCGGATGGCGACGGAACGAGGAATTTGTTGGAGTATCTGTTCGGGACGGATCCGCTGGCGGCGGGAACGAGCGCGCTTCCGGTGGCCAGCGTGAAGACGGCGGCGGAATTGGGCGGCAGTACGGAGGCGGGGAAGAGGTATCTAACGCTCAGCAGCCGGATGAAGAAGGTGAGGCCCGGGGTGACCTTGATCCCGGAAGGTGCGGCGACCTTGGAAGGGTTGGCCTTGCCAGCCGCGGCGGCGCAGATGGTCCAGGCGGGAATGCCGGTGGCCGACGGGAATTACGAGACGATCACCTGGTACTACAACGTCGCGATCGAGGACGGGGCAAAGGGCTTTGTCCGATTGCGGGCCCTGAAGTAGAGCTTCGGAGGCTGCGGGTTCGGTTGAGATGTCAGGGTTTGGACGCCGTAAGGGCCTTGGCCGCTTTCTCCAGTGCATCCCGCCGGCGCCCTGCCGGAAGGTCCTGGAGGTAGCGGTTCATTCCTTCCTCATCCCTCTGCTTCCATGTGCGGACTATTTTTTCCGCATAGGAACGGTCGGTGAAAATCATGTCGCCGCGGTCCTCCATGTTGCGGAGGTAGACGAGGGCGTCGAAATTCGCCGCGGCCGCGGCGGGGTCGATCTTGGCCCAGTAATCGCTGAAGCGTAAGGACCAGTCTTGCTGGCTTCCCCCGCGACTCATCTTCTGCAGGCGTGCCATCACGGCGGGGGCATCCGCGTCCGCCCAAGTGTGAAGCATGGTGTCGATGAAGGTGTACATGTTTTCCATGCCCCCGAACCGGAAATCCTGCTTCTCGATGTGAGCGAAGGTGCCTTCGGGATCTTCGGTAGTCAGCCGGCGGGCGGTCTCCCGCAACTCGGCCTCCGTCTGCACCTCGCCATTCGCCAGCGCTTGGGCGAGTTGGTTCGAGGTCATCGCTTGAATGCGACTGTTGAGGAAAGCCCGGGTTCTCAGGGGACTCTTCCGTTCGGCGACCAGAATGTCGATGGCCTGATCCAGTGGGACGTTCTCTTTCATTGCGGGCGAAGCCGAGAAAACCATCCGTGTGGCGGTCGTTTCGAGAGTTTCGGGAGAGCGGGCCGTTTTAGACGGCGCGGCCTTCCCGGCGGGAGTCCCGGGGGTGGCCATGGCCGAGTCACTAGCGCCGCCCATCATTCCTCCAATGGCCAGGCCGAGCAACAGGCAGCCTCCGTAGATCCATGCTTTCATCGCTTCGTTCCCTCCTTGTTCAAGGCATCCCGCATGACCACGGTTTTCGGCCCCGGCGGTTGAGTGGAGAGCCAGTCCGCAAGCGCGACCGGATCCATTTCGTTCCACCGGCGGACGAAAGCGCCGAGCGTTTTCTTGCCTCCGGAGCTTTGTGCAAAGCTGTCCGGCAGATGTTCGGCGGCCTCCGTCACCGCAGCGGGATTGCTCCAGGCGGCACCCTTGATCGCGCCTTCGTAGATCAGGATTCTCTGATCCTCATCCCGGGCGATTTTCAGGATTTCGGGAAACTTGTCCGCGTAGTTCACCATGGCCGCTTGGGCGAAGGTCCGGATATTCTCCGCGGTCCAATCCGCGGGAAAACCTCCCGAGACATCGCGGACGGGCGAGGCTTGTCCGGGAATGATCGAAGAGCCCGCGGTGGTGATAGCCCACCAATAGATTGCGTTGTTCCGGGCCTCCAGCCTTGCTCGGGCATCCCCGATGTGATTGGCGATGGCGAGTCCTTCAAAGCCGCGGATTTTCGCCACATCCATGGCCATGGACCGGAGCAGTGGCCTGCTGACTTGTTCGTCCGGGTAGGAGGCCACCCAGTCGCCGGCCGACAGGGCATCGCTCCGGCACCAGAGCCGTGCGACGCGCTCGAACAGCATCCGGTCGGCCTCGGGCCAGTCCTTGGCGATCCGGTCGACGAGTGCCGCGGCCTCCGCAGGGGTGCGCTCGCATTGATAGGTCACATATTCGGAAAGGAAGCCTTTGTCCTCGTCCGATTTGTTGGCGAGCATCATCACCACGGCAGTTTCGATATCCTGATTGAGCCAGGTGATCATCACGGCGCGTCTCGCCTGGTAGGAGAAGTCGGCGGCTTCCTGCGAGCGGGCGAGCGCCGCGGCAGGATCCCGCTCCGCCCAGCAGGCGAAGAGCGCCGCCGCGATCTGTTGAAAGCGCTGGTGATCCCGGGATGCCATCAGGATTTTGAAGACATCTTCCAGCGCCTCTTCCGGAACCAGGAACATCAGGCTTCGCAGCCGGCTTTCCAACCGCGGGTCCGGGGTCTCGGTCCGGTCGTAATCGTTCATCGCCTCCTTCACCATCTCCAGGGTGAAGCCCCGCTCGCGCCTTGCGGCCAATGCGTATTCTGGATCCGATTCCGTTGCTTCCCCGGTCCGGGACCCGACGTGCGGAGGGAGGCGCAGGGGATCGTGTGTCAAGGCTCCCCATCCATAGGCAAGCAAGACCCCGCTTCCCAGACTGATCGCAACTCCTGTTTTCATTGTTAGTAAGACTGCCAGTTTTCCCGCCGCCGCTGTATCCCTTGCGCCTTGCTCGAGCGCGCGGCAGGTCAGGGTGTGAAGGACCGACGCGGCCACGCCCGCTTCGGCGCGCGAGGTCAGCAGGTAGGCTCCCATCGCGACCCCGGAGACGGAGATCCCGCGGGCCCGCAACTTCCGCGCGAGCTTCCCGAGAGCGCGCACACTACGCTTTTGCCATGCCTCCGAAGTTCCTCCCAGTCGGCGGGAGATGGTTTCGAATGTGAGACCCTCCAGATAGTGGAGGGTCAGGACCCAGCGATCTTTCTCGTTCATGGTGTCGAGCGACTGGTCCAACTCCGGCGCGATCTGTCGCGCGAGGCCTTCCTGCTCCTCCGACACCTCGTTCTCTTGATGAGCCATGGTCTCACGCAGCCTCCGGTTGACGGCCTTCCTGCGGGCCTTCCGAGCTTCCAGGACGACGACCCTGTGAAGCCAGGCACCGAGGCATTTCACCTGCCCAAGCTCGGGAGAGCGGCGTGCTAGAACGATCAGGGCCTGCTGAAGGATATCCTGCGCCTCGACCCTGTCTCCACAGATGCGGAAGGCGGCCGCGTAGGCCATGGCCTGATGCCTCCTCACGAGCTCGGTGAACGCTTCCTCGCGAGCCGAGTGGACGAAATCCGCCCACAAGTCCCGGTCGGTTCTGTCGCGGACGTTCGGCATTCTTGAGTTAGTGCCATCCCGACCGACGAGTCGGACAAAAAAGTTCCGGCGGCGTCAAAAACGAATGGAGACGTGAAGGTGGGGCGGGGGAGTCTGCATTTCCCGGGGGGGCGCGTGCCGGGCGTGGCGAGCGGTCCTGAGGCATGGAGGGCTCCGGGACCGCGGAGTTTGGCCACCCCCGCGTCGAACGAGAGATGGCGTTCAAATTCCGGGAGTTGATCGGGGATGACCTTGCCGCTTAGTTCGGTCATGGCCGCGCATGCCGAGAGCTTCCAAGTCCGCACCCGGGGAAAGGGGACCTTTGAGATCACCGATGAGGTGGCCGGCATCGTCCGCCGCAGCGGCATCATGACCGGGATCGTCACCGTCTTCGTCCGCCACACGTCGGCGAGTCTCGTGATCATGGAGAATGCCGACCCGAGCGCACGGCGGGACTTGGAAGCGTTCTTCGATCACCTGGTGCCGGAAGACACGCCTTACTTCATTCACACCTACGAAGGGCCCGACGACATGCCGAGCCACATCCGCATGGCGCTCACCCGCACCAGCGAGGTGATCCCGGTGATGGACGGGCGCATGACTCTGGGCACCTGGCAGGGGATCTTCCTCTTCGAGCACCGTCGCGCCCCGCACCAGCGGGAGATCGTGGTGAGCGTGACGGGTTAGAGCATAAGGAGGAATGTCGTGGCCTCTGCGGGTCGGGAGCGGGTCGTCCGATTTTGATCCTTCGCCGGGAATTGCGCTTTGATCCCTTGTCCCTCAAGCGCCCTGAAAGGGCGGCACGGAGATAGCTCGGGACAAGCGCAGCGCCGCCCGGGGCTCCAAATTCCCCGATTGCTTGATTTGCCGGGTTCGCCCTAGCCTCCCGGCGTGGAAAAAAGCGTGGAGCGATTGATCGATGCGGCCCTTGAAGAAGACATAGGAGCCGGAGATCTCACATCGCTGTATTTCGTGCCGGAAGATCGCAGGGCCACTGGATTCATCGTGGCGCGCGAGCCCGGAGTCCTGTCCGGCGGGGAAGTCGCCCTTGCCATCTTGAAGAAAGTGGATCCAGCGATCGAGGCCGGGCTGCTCGTGGCCGATGGCGACCGGATCTCAGAGGGCGCCTATATCATGAAGATCGATGGCCCCGCCCGTTCGGTGCTGACGGCGGAGCGCACGGTGCTGAATTTCATGCAGCGGATGAGCGGCGTGGCGAGCGCAACGCGCCAATACGTCGACGCGATCCGCGGGACCAATGCGGAGATCCTCGACACCCGGAAGACTATCCCGGGTTGGCGCTACCTCGACAAGCTGGCGGTGACGCACGGCGGTGGGACGAATCACCGCATGGGCCTCTACGATCGTGTGATGGTGAAGGACAATCACTTGGTAGCGGAAGGTCGGCTCGATGAACTCCAAGAGGCGATCCAGAGGTTGAAGGCGGATCATCCGGAAGTGGAGGTCGAGCTTGAGGCCGATCGCCTGGAGCAGGTGGAGGCATTCCTTGGTCTTCAGGGAGTGGACTACCTGCTGCTCGATAACATGAGCCTCGAAGACATGGCGCAAGCTGTCGAACTGCGGGGCGAAGGCGCGATGCCACGTCTCGAAGCAAGTGGCGGCGTGAACTTGAAAACGGTGGCAGCGATTGCCGCGACCGGCGTCGATTTCATCTCCGTGGGAGCCATCACGCACTCGGTGAAGGCGATGGATCTCGCACTCGATTTCGTGAAACGCGAATGAACTCCCTTTGGCGAGATGCCGTGTTGCCGGAAGGCTACCGACTGGACTACCGCGAAAGCACCGGCTCGACGAATGACGACGTCCGGCAACTCGGGCGCGGAGGTGCTGCTGCCGGCGTGGTGGTGGTCGCGGGAAAGCAGGAAGCAGGGCGGGGGCGTCGCGGCGCGGCATGGGTTTGCCCGCCGGGTGAAGGACTCGCGTTTTCGGTGCTACTACGGCCACCGGAGAACAAGGCCCTGTGGCCGCGACTCTCGCTTGCGGCGGGCCTCGCCGTGGCGGAGGGCCTGGACCGCTTCGGAGTGGCGGCCGAGGTGAAGTGGCCGAACGACGTGTGGGTCGGAGGAAAGAAGATCGCGGGAATCCTCGTCGAGGCCGGCGAGGATTTCGTGGTCGCCGGTATCGGGATCAATGTTGGCGTGACGGAGTTTCCCGAGGCTTTGGCGGAAAGCGCGACTTCGCTCGCCTTGGAATGTGGCGAGCCACCGCTATTGCCGATGGTGCTCGCGGCGGTGCTGGAGCGCTTCCAAGTATGGCAGGCGAAAATCGGCCACGACTTCAATGAACTCATCCGCCACTTCCGCGTGCGCTGTGCTCTCACCGGGCACGAGGTGACCCTCATCGCGGCCGACGGCGTGCTTCACGGCACCGTGAAGGGAATCGGCGATGGCGGGGAGCTGCTGCTGCAGACCCCGGAAGGTACCCGCAAGCTGGTGCAGGCGGACGAGGTGCGGGTGGTCGGCTAGAAGCATGTAGCGGCGCTCTATGAGCGTCGGAAACCGGCGGCCATAAGCCGCATCGTTCGATCCTCGTTCCGCAACCACAAGGTGCGGCTCCTGCCGCTCTCTTCCAACAGTCACTCAGCCTGCCTTGGCTGCCTGGGCTACTGCGGCGACAATGCCAAGCACGACGATGGCGATGAGCACCAGGGCAAAGACGCCAAGCACGATCCACACGACCTTCGAGGTCTTGTATTTTACGTTCGGGGTGATCTCGATGATCTGCTTGTACTCCGGGCTGAAGACCATGTTGCCCTTCCGGGACATCAGGAGATAGAGCACGTAAGCGCTGATGATGGTGCCGATGGGAATGCCAATCAACCCGATGGCGGTGAGGATGGCGGCCACCGCGCGCGCTGGCTTCTTCAGCTTTCGCAATCCGCTCCCGAGCCAGAAGTGCAAGGCCGTCATCACTGCGAGAAATCCGACCAAGCTCCATGCGGACTCCTCGGCGAGCGGGCCACCACTGACCATTGCATAGGCGTAGAACAGCGTGCAACCCGTCAGGCCGATGGCTCCGAGCAGGTAGAGCGTGCCGATGCTTCGGACCGATGCCTCGTGCGCGATGTGCTCGCGGCGGACTGCTTCGGGATCATTGAGGAGCGGTAGATCACCCGGAGCAGCGGCGGGTGCAGCGTAAGGATTGGCTTCCATGGGACAACGGGTGAGCCGATGGAGAGTGAGTTGAGGGATATTGAATGTCAAGATGGCAGGCCTATGGAGTACGGTGGCATGACCTGCCCGTTGCCCACATTTTGAGCACGTCTCGATTTGCAGCGGGGGAAAATCCTCACGGAACGGCTGTTTTCGTGGCTGATCCCACGGGAGCTCATTTCCACAGGCAGATCGTCATCGCTATCAATATGACCCTTCAGCCGGGAATGGGCAGGCGGATGTCGTGCTGATTCCTTTGGATGTATGCGAAGAGTTGCCCTTCGATGTCTTCCTTGTTGCGAAAATACCGGGCGTCGCACATTTCCAAGTGCTCCTCTACTCCATCTGGAAGTTCGGAGGCATGATCGGAAACCATGTCGGGGGAGAAGTCTTCGGGGAGCCCGAGGGCTCCGATCGCATCTCCTGTGATCGCGGCCACCAGCGGGCAGCCGATGCGCTCCAACGCGGGGACGATGGCCTTGGTATACTCTGATGAGGAGTTGATAAAGAATTGCTCGTAGCCGCCGTTGTTCACTTCCCGTTCCAGCGCCTCCACCGAAAGTACGGTCAGTTCCGCCTCCGTGAGATCCAGCGCGGGCCGGGTCACCATCGATTGCTCGATCGCCTGCTCGATGGCTAGCACCAGCGAGTCGATGCGGTGGGTCGCCTGCATGCCGATCAACTGAGCCAGCGTTTGTCCACCGTATGTCTCAAGGAAAGGCTTCATGAAATGAATGATCGGGTGCGGAGCTTGCAGCAGCTCACTCCAGCTTCGCCAAGAGGTCATCGCTATCCACCTGATCGCCCTTCTTCACGAAGAGCTCCTTCACCACGCCATCCGTGGAGGCGCTGACGGTGGTGAGCATCTTCATGGCTTCCAGCACGATGAGCTTGTCTCCCTCCTTCACCTCCTGGCCGGGAGAAACGGCGATCTCGGTAACCATGCCGGGCATCGGGGCGCAGGCTTGGGCGGGATCGTTGGGATCGCCTTTCACGCGGGCGGCCTTCGATTCGCTGATGCGGGACTTGTCGACGACCACGCTTTCACGAGGCATGCCGTTGAACTCATAGAAGAGCGTACGGCGCCCATCTGCGTCCGCGTCACCGATCGAGACGAGCTTCACGAAGAGCGTCTTGCCCGGGTCGATCTCGACTTCCACTTCTTCCCCGACATGCATGCCGTAGAAGAAGGCGGGGGTGGCGAGTCCACTAAGGTCATCGTACTTCCGGCGGAACTCGACGAAATCCGCGAAGACCTGCGGATACATCAGGTGGGAGTAGAGATCATCGTCATCCACGTGACGGCCGATCTTCTTGGCAACCTGGCCACGGGTGGCCTCGAGATCGACAGGCTCGGCGAGGTCGCCCGGTCTTTGGGTGGTCGCCGTCTTGTTGCCGAGCACCACCTTCTGCACGTCCGCGGGCCAGCCGCCATCCGGTTGGCCGAGGCCCCCGGCCAGCATGTCGATCACGCTCTCCGGCCAATCGATCGAGCCGGGCTTCAGCTTCGGCACGTCCGCGGCCTTGATCCCGCGGGTGATGAGGAACATCGCCATGTCTCCCACGACCTTTGAGGAAGGCGTGACCTTCACGATGTCGCCGAAGAGCTGGTTCACGTCCGCATAGGTCCGGGCGATCTCACGCCAGCGATGGCCGAGGCCCATCGCATTCGCCTGCTCCCGCAGGTTCGTGTACTGGCCGCCGGGCATTTCGTGCTCATAGACCTCCGCCGTTCCCGCGCGCGGCGCGGAGTCAAAGGGCTTGTATTGCGCGAGCACTTCTTCCCAGTAGTCGGAAATCTCGTTGAGCGTGTCCGCATTCAGGCCGGGATCGCGGTCGGAATTGGCCAGCGCGGCGCAGACCGAGTTGAGGTTCGGCTGCGAGGTGGAGCCGGACATCGAGGCGATCGCCAGATCGACGATGTCCACGCCCGCGCGGGCGGCCGCGATGACCGATGCGGCGTTCAAGCCGGACGTATCGTGCGTGTGGAAATGGATCGGGATCGAAATCTCCTGCTTCAGCGCATCGACCAGATTGTAGGCAGCCTGGGGTTTGCAGAGGCCGGCCATGTCCTTGATCGCAAGGATGTGCGCACCCATCTTTTCAAGCTCCTTCGCCTTCGCGACGTAATACTTGAGCGAGAACTTGTCGCGCTTCGAGTCGAGGATGTCGCCGGTGTAGCAGATCGCGGCCTCGCAGAGGGACTTGCCGTGATCGCGCACCGCTTCCATCGCCACCTGCATGTTCGGCAGGTAGTTCAGCGAGTCGAAGATCCGGAAGATGTCCATGCCCGCATCGGCGGAATGCTTCACGAAGCCCGCGACGACATTGTCCGGGTAGTTCGAGTAGCCCACGGCGTTCGAGCCGCGGAAGAGCATCTGGAAAAGAATGCCGGGAACCTTCTCCCGCAAGCGGCGCAGGCGCTCCCACGGGCACTCCTTCAGGAAACGCATCGCGGTGTCGAAGGTCGCGCCGCCCCACATTTCGAGCGAGAACAGCTCGGGCAGGCCCGCCGCGTAGGCATCCGCAATGCGCATCATGTCCAGCGTGCGCATGCGCGTGGCGATGAGCGACTGGTGGGCATCGCGCATCGAGGTGTCCGTGATCAGCAGGCGTTTCTCATCGAGGATCCATTTGCTGAACTTCTCCGGGCCAAGTTTGACGAGCAGGTCTCGCGAAGACTCCGTGGAGGAGCCGTCCGTGCTCTTCTTGAGAGGCAGCTGCGGGACACGCGGATTGAGGATCGGCTTCTCCGGCTTCCAGCCCTTTGCCGTGGTATTGCCGTTGACGGTGATGTCGGAGAGATAGGAGAGCAGCTTCGTCGCGCGGTCGCGCTTCGCCTTGAACTTGAGAAGCTCCGGCTTGGTGTCGATCAGCTTCGTGTGAGCCTGGCCGGAGCGGAAGGTCTCGTCACGGATGACGTTTTCGAGGAAGGGGATGTTGGTCTTTACCCCGCGGATGCGGAACTCGCGCAGGGCGCGGTCCATGCGCTGGCAGGCGGTCTCGAAATCGCGGCCCATCGCCGTGAGCTTCACCAGCATGGAGTCATAGTAGGGCGTGATCACCGACCCTGCGTCGCCGGAGCCCGCGTCGAGGCGGATGCCAAAGCCTGCGGCGGACCGGTAGTTCAGGATGCGGCCGTAGTCCGGCGCGAAGCCGCGCTCCGGGTCCTCGGTAGTGATGCGGCACTGGATGGCGTAGCCGTTGCACGGGATTTCGTCCTGAGCCGGGATGGCGATCTCATCGCTGAAAAGGGAGTAGCCTTTCGCAACGAGGATCTGGGAGCGCACGAGATCGATGCCCGTGACGCACTCGGTCACGGTATGCTCCACCTGGATCCGCGGGTTCATCTCGATGAAGAACCAGTCGCCCTGATCCATGTCGTAAAGGAACTCGACGGTGCCAGCGTTGTTGTAGCCGATGCCCTTCGCGAGCGTCACCGCGGCATCGCAGAGGTCCTTGCGGATCTTCGGGTCCAGCTCCACCGAGGGCGCGATCTCCACCACCTTCTGATAGCGGCGCTGCACCGAGCAATCGCGCTCATGGAGGTGCACCACGTTTCCGTGCTGGTCGCCGAGGATCTGCACTTCGATGTGCTTCGCCCGGGAAATGTAGCGCTCCAGGAAAACGGCCGCGTTGCCGAAGGCGTTCAGCGCCTCGTTCTGGGCTTCCGAGAGCAGGCCGGCGAGGTTCTCCGGCTTCTCCACGACGCGCATGCCGCGACCGCCGCCGCCGAAGGCCGCCTTGATGATGAGCGGGAAGCCGATCTCTTTTGCCACCTTGAGCGCCTCGGCGGGATCCGTGATCGGTTCCTCCGTGCCGGGCAGGGTGGGGACATTGAACTTCGCGGCGAGGGTGCGGGCCGCCGTCTTGTCTCCCATGTTTTCCAAGAGCTCGGGGGAGGGGCCGACGAAGGTCATTCCTTCGCGTGCGCAGGCACGGGCGAAGGCTGCGTTTTCCGAAAGAAAGCCGTAGCCCGGGTGCACCAGCGTCACCCCTTTCGACTTTGCCATCGCCACGATGCCCTCGACATCGAGGTAGGCACCCACCGGTCCCTTTTCCTTGTCGAGCTGGTAGGCCTCATCCGCCTTGAAGCGGTGGCGGGAAAAGCGGTCCTCTTGGGCGAATATCGAGACGGTGCGGAGTCCGAGTTCGTTGGCAGCACGAAAAATGCGGATGGCAATTTCACCGCGGTTCGCGGCGAGGAGCTTGTCGTTCTTGGGGTGCGGCATGCGGGTCAGTTCCTAAGGGAGCGTTGGTGAATCGGCCAAGGGGAAAGGTGACAGCGGCATGCCCCATTCGGGGTGCAGGAAAGTTTCTGAAGAAACTTTTCCGAAAAGTCTTGACGGGTCGGTCGGTCGCTGGTAATCCTTCGGCGTCGCGACAATAGTAGGCGGCCCGATTGAGGAGTTCACCGGTTTTTGGGTTTTTCCGGGTACTAGTCGATCGGGCCGCTTCATTTTTGCCCGGATGGCTTGTTTTTGAAGGGGTTGCAGAGTGGCGCCATGAGTGCTGCCGGGACCGCGGAACTCCAGTTCCGCAGAATGAGAGGGCGGGATTCGCCTCATCCACGGCTCCTAACGGTAATGGCGTGGCAACGTAGCGGCTTTTCCCTTGGTGGGAGCCGGAGGGAGCCGATCGACGGAATTGAAGTTCCCCCGCTCCCAAGCTTCCAGCCGCGGTGCCTCGTGCCAGCAGGGACTCAATCTCCGATCTCCAGCACTTTCGCGATCCTCGCCCGGTCCAGATCGAAAGGGCTGATCTCCAACAAAACCACCGACCCATCCGGTAGGACCGGCGGATTTGCCGCGAGTTCCTTGGAAAGATGGGATGTCACTGCTTTGCCATTCGGCAGCGACGCCTCGTAAAGTCCTTCCGCGATCGTCCTGAGGATCGTGCCACGGGTGCGCAGGCAGTCGTCATGCTGGGTGGAAGGCGCTCTCACGGGGGGAGGCATCTATCGACGGGCGGCGTTTTGCAAGCTCCGGCAAGGCCCCGGCTTGACGAGCCGGAAAGCGGAACGCATTGTCAGGGCTTTCCGGCGGCATCGTGTTGCCGACTCGAGATCCTTCCAAGTAACCATGAATCTGCGACTGATTCTCCCGGCCGCCGCCACGATCCTGTTGGCGGCTTCGTGCACGCCTTATGTCGAGCCCCCGCCGGATGCCCCGTCCGATCCCGCTTCCCGCAGGGAACTGACTCCGGAGGAGCAGGAGAAGATCAAGAAGCAGCGCGAGGAGAAGCGGAAGAGGGATCAGGAAGCCAAGAAGGAAGAAGACGGCAGCACCACTCCCGATGGTGAGCAGGCCAAGGTCGAGCAGATCGACCCGGATGCTGCTAGCGAGAAGCCCGGTGGCGGCACCAGGCCCGCTCCCGAGAAGAGGGAGATCCCCGTGGCCCGTCCGGTGCCCGGAAAGCCCGGCTTCGTTTTCAGCCCGTTCAACAACAAGGTGATCGACGTGAAAGGTTTCCCGCCCGGTTCCCTGGTGGCGGACCCGACTTATGCGACTTCGGAAAAGAAGCATTTCCGGGTTCCTTGAAGCGTAATTACCGCCGCAACATTTGATTTCGAGGAGCCGGGTCCCGCAGGGTCCGGCTTCTTCGTTCCGGGAGATCACGATGGAATTCAAAAAGGTCGCCATTCTTGGCGGGGGGCTGCTCGGCGGCTCCCTGGCACTGGCATTGCGACAGCGCTTTCCCGGACACGCCGTTTCCCTCTGGGCGCGGCGGGTGGCGACCGTTGATATGGCTAGGGCACGCGGGATCGCGGAGGCCACCGGCAAAATGGAAGAGGCGCTTTCCGGGGCAGATCTGGTGGTCCTTTCGACACCGGTCGGCGCGATGGCCACGGTGCTCCTCGCCGCCCAAGGCGCTGGACTCTCGCCACAGGCTTTGGTGACGGATGTGGGCAGCGTGAAAGCATCGCCCCACCGGGTTCTCCGACCGCTGCTGGCCCGGACCGGCGGGAAATTCATCGGGAGCCATCCCATGGCGGGGTCGGAGCAGACCGGCATGGAGGCGGCGGATGCGGGGTTGTTTGAAGGCGCGGCTTGCCTGCTGACCGATGACGACGCGGTGGGGGAGCCCTACGCCAGCCGGCTCCAAGGATTCTGGGAAGAGCTGGGTTGCCGGGTTTCATGGCTCGGAGCCGCCCGGCACGACGCCTTGGTCGCACGCATCAGCCACTTTCCCCACGTGATGGCCGCGGCCACGGCAAAGGTGGCGCTCGAGAATCCGGCGGACGGGAATTTCGGCGGTGGCGGCCTGCGCGATACCACCCGTGTGGCCGGGGGGGACCCGGCAATGTGGGCCGAGATCGTCATGGAGAACCGGGACGCCCTCAGGGGGGTGCTGAGTCATGGCATCAAGGAGATGAGTGAAATGCTTGCCATGCTTGAGGCGGGCGACCAAGAAGCCGTGCGCCGGTGGCTGGCGGACGCGAAGGATGCCCGCGACGCTTCCCGCTCCGGCGTCAGAAACGATTTTCCATGAGCGAGTTCCGAGTCCGATCGATCCGCACGCTGGACGCCGCCTTCCCGGTGCCCGGCGACAAGAGCATGTCCCATCGCGCAGCCATGATCGCCGGTCTGGCAGATGGCGTTTCGACCGTTCGCAACTTCCTGCCCAGCGAGGACTGCCTGAACACCCTGGGTGCCATGAAGGCCTGCGGCGTAGAGGTGGAAGTGCTGGAGGAAATGCCGGGATTCGGCCCGACCTCGATGCGGATCCACGGGAAAAAAATGCAGCTTTCCGCGCCTTCTGCGCCAATCGACTGCGGGAACTCCGGCACCGGCATGCGCTTGCTGGCGGGCCTCTTTGCCGGCCAGTCCTTTGATTGTGAGCTTTTCGGCGACGAATCGCTTTCCGGTCGGCCAATGGGCAGGATCACGGATCCGCTCGGCCAGATGGGTGCGAAGATCGATTGCCTGGGTGCCAAGCCCGGCTGCGCGCCGCTCAAGATCCACGGCACGAAGCTGAATCCGATCCGCTACGAACTCCCCGTCGCCAGCGCCCAAGTGAAGAGCGCCGTGCTGCTCGCCGGGATGTTCTGCGATGGCACCACGACTGCCGTTCAGCCCGCGGATACGCGCGACCACACCGAGCGCATGCTGGAGTCTTTCGGTGTAAAGATCACCACGGAAGGACAGGCGATTTCCATCGAAGGCGGCCAAGTGCCGCAGGCCCGGGATTTCCGCGTGCCGGGGGACATTTCCAGCGCTGCCTTCTGGGTGGTGGCCGCAGCCGCTCTGCCGGGCTCGCGATTGGTGATCCGGAATGTCGGATTGAACCCGACCCGCACCGCCGTGCTCGATGTGATCGAGCGCATGGGCGCACAGATCAAGCGCACCGTTCTTTCCTCCGACGACGGCGAGCCGATCGGCGACGTCGAGATCCGCGGAGGGACCTTGAAAGGTACGGAACTGCTCAAGGCGGAGATCCCCAATCTCATCGACGAGATCCCGGTGATCGCCGTTGCCGCGGCAATGGCGGAAGGGAAGACGATCATCCGCAATGCGAAGGAACTGCGCGTGAAGGAAACCGACCGCATCACCACCGTCGTGAACAACCTCCGGGCCATGGGTGGCCAAGTGGAGGAATTCGAGGACGGGATGGAGATCACCGGCGGTGCTCCTCTTCACGCCGCGACCATGGAAAGCCACGGCGACCACCGCATTGCCATGGCCTTCGCGATCGCAGGTCTTTTTGCCAGCGGCGAAACGGTGATTGGCAACACCGACTGCGTGAACACTTCCTATCCCGGCTTCTCCAAGCAACTCGCCGCCGTGCTCGCCGAGAGCAAGGTGGAGGCTGACTACGATCTGCCCACGGTTCCCGTTCGCCCATGATCCTCCATCGAGCCATCGCCATCGACGGTCCGGCCGCGTCCGGGAAGAGCACCCTCGCGCGCATCCTTTCGAAGCGTCTCGGTCTGATTATGGTGAATTCCGGATCGATGTACCGGGCCGTGACGTGGAAAGTGCTCCAGCTCGGGCTGGATCCGAATGATCGCGCCCAAGTGGTGGAAGCCCTCCGGAACATGGAGATCCAGTGCGGCGTGGACGGGCTGTCCTCGACCGTGGCCGTGGATGGCATCGATCCAGGTGATGAGCTCCGCAGTGAGGAGGTGAATGCCAATGTCTCCGCCGTCTCCGCCGTGCCTGAGGTCCGCGAATGCCTCGTTTCACTCCAGCGCGACTACCTGAAGCTCGGTGATGTGGTCATGGAGGGCCGCGACATCGGCAGCGTCGTGTTCCCGGAAACGCCCTACAAGATCTACATGGATGCGGATCCGAACGTGCGTGAAGCGCGCCGTGAGGAAATCGGCGAGGTGGACTCGGTCGCTGCCCGCGATCATGCCGATAGCCGCCGGGAGACCGCCCCGCTAAAGATTGCCGAGGGTGCAACGATTCTCGATACATCGGGCCATACCATCGAAACCGGCGTGGCGGCTGCTTTGGAAATCCTCGTGAATCAGGGTTTCACCGTGCCCGAGAGTGCGTGGGAGGAAAGCTCCCCGCTCTAACAAAACATTCTTTCCGCTCCTCACTGGACTATGATGCGTTGGGTTTATTGGTTCGGCTGGTCGCTTTTCGGAAGTGCCTATCGCTCGCTTTTCGGGCTGAAAGTCATCGGACGTGAGCATCTCATCCACGACGGAGCTGTCCTCATCGCCTCGAATCACGAGAGCTTCCTCGATCCGCCGCTCATCGGAACGCTCTACCACGACGAAATGTTCTATCTCGCGCGCAAGAGCCTGATGAAGGGCGCGTTGCTCAAGTGGATCTACCTGGCGTGGAACTCGATCCCCGTCGATCAGGATCGGCCGGACATGACGAGCCTGAAGACGATCGTGAAGCTGTTGAATTCCGGCGAACGCGTGCTCGTCTTTCCCGAAGGTGAACGCAGCCTCAACGGAGACTTCGGCACCGCCCAGCCGGGCGTCGGCCTGATCGCGGTAAAGACGAACGCCGTGATCCAGCCCATCCGCATCCGCGGTGCCCGCGAAGCATTGCCCCGTGGCTCCGCCCGCATCCGCTTCAACCAGATTTCCCTCCACATCGGCCCGCCGATCCGGCTCACCGAAGAGGAACTCGTCACGGCGAAAGGGAAGCACGGCTACCAGCACATCGCGGACCGGATCATGGACGCGATCCGGGCGCTGTGACGATTATACGCCCGAGCCCAACTGCGCCTCCTGGTACACCCGTAGCAACTCGGTCACGCGGATGCCCTCGATCGTCATGCGGTCGTAGCAGGCATTTTCGATGCTCAGGCCGGAGCAGTTGGCATCGGTGATTGTCGCGCCGCTGAAGGAAACGTCTTCAAAGGACGCTCCGGCGAAAGTGACATCACCAAAGCGTGCGTTGGCGAGATTCACGTCCTGAAAGCGGGCGTCGCCGAGATCGACGTTGAAAAACTCGGCACCTCTCAAGCTGGCGTTTTCGGTTCGGGTATTCATGGCGATCTCGAACAACCCGGTGTGCTAGCGGGAGACGGCGCGTTTGGCTAGTTCGCAATTGTTCCGTTAGCGACGGCTTTGTCGATATTTCGCAAAAACGGACACGCGATTCACACAAGTCCCAGGTGCTGCAGGACCTCGGGGGGCGGCCCGGGAAACTCCGCCATGGGAGTATTTCCCACGTAGCCGATCGCCTTCCAGCCTTCAGGCGTGGAGAAATAGCCGCCGATGATCAGCCATCGCAATCGCTGGAAATAACCGAAAGCTTGCTCCCGCGCGGGAGTGCCTTCCGCCACCACGTCGGCAACGATCGCGAGCTGTTGTTCCGGCGTCGCGTTCGGGAAATCCCGGCTGAAGCGCTTGGTGCACTCCGTGTCGAACCACTCCAGGCCCTTGCGGACGATCTCGAGATCGGCCATCTGGACTTCATAGGGCGCACTTACCCACTCGTTGATGAACTCCGGCACGCCCACCCTGCTTGCAGCGGGGCCGAGTTCGTCCGCGGGAATGATCACGTCGCACAGCAAGGTCACGATCATCATCTCTTTCTCCACGAGCTGGAGATTCCATGGGATGTCCTTTGCCAATAAATTTGGATCATAGCCGATGCCCCTGCCGCCCGGAGCTTGGGCGAAGGCGGGCATCTTCATCGTGGCGAGGGCGGCGGAGAGCGCGGCCACCCGTTTGAGCGCGACGCGGCGGGAGAAGGAAGAAGGAGGTTCCATAGGGTTCGCGTCCGTGGTTCTCAGATGTTGCCCTTGCGCATTTCCTCGGCGAGCCAGGAGCAGCTCCGCATCGCGATGGCCATGATGCTGAGGGTCGGGTTCTTGTCGGCGTTGCTGGCGAAGGGCCCGCCATCGGTCACGAAGAGATTCGGAACCTCCCACGCTTGGCAATACTGGTTGAGGACGGATTTCTCCGGATCGCTGCCCATGCAGGTGGTGCCCACCTCATGGATGATCGTGCCGCCACCCATGATCGCCTTTTCGGGATCCGTCTCCGGTGTGCCGAGCACCTTGCCGCCCATTTCCCCGATGATCGCGGCAAAGGTCTTCTGCATGTGGACGGCCTGCTTTTTCTCATGATCGCTCCACTTCCAGTGGAAGCGCAGCACGGGAATGCCCCACTTGTCCTTTCGCTCGGGATCGATCTCGCAGTAGCTGTCCTCGTTCGGGATCATCTCGCCGCGGCCGGCGAAGCCGACGATCGAGCCGAAGTAGCGGCGTGCGTCTTTCTTGAGCTTGGTGCCGTAGCTCGTGGAGTCCGGGAGGTAAGTCCCCATGCCAGGCATGCGACGGCCACCGCCGATCTCAATGTGGTAGCCGCGGGCAAAGCCGAGCTCCCCGGCGAGCTGCTCCTTGTAGAGCCACCACGGCGAATACACGTGCATGCTGGAGGTGCCGTCCTCGTTGTGAATCGGCAGGTTCTCCAGGGCGGGGATCTGTCCGGTAAGATCGCTGCCCACGGTATCCATGAGATAGCGTCCGACTTTCCCGGAGCCGTTTGCCAACCCTTGCGGAAACTTCGCGGACTTGGAGTTCAGCAAGATCCGCGCGCTTTCGCAGCCGCTCGCGGCAAGGACCACCACCTTCGCCGTGGCTCGTTCTTCCTTCCCGGTCTGCTTGTCGATGTAGAGCACCCCGGTCGCCTTGCCCTCGTCATTGACGATCACCTCGCGGACCATCGCCTCCGTGATGATATCCAGGTTGCCCGTCTCGATGGCGGGAGGAAGGAGCACGGTGGTGCTTTGGAAATTCGCTCGGATGGAGCAACCCCTCCCGCAATCGGTGGCGTAGAAGCACGCCGCACGTCCGTTCAACGGCTTCGTGAGGATCGCCATGTGAGCGGGCACCACCGGGATCTTCAGATTCTTGCAGTGCTTCTGGATGAGCAGCTCGTAGCCCCGTGGCTTCGGCGGCGGCTGCAGGGAGCCATTGAGGGAGTCCGGCGTGTTCTCCAGTCCTTCGTTCGAGCCGAAGACGCCTACCAGTGCCTCCGTGCGATCATACCAAGGTTCCAGGTCCTTATAGTCCATCGGCCAATCCAAGCCGAGCCCGTCGCGGGACTTCGGTTTGAAATCGTAAGGTCCCATGCGCAGGGAAATGCGGCCCCAGTGATTGGTTCGGCCGCCCAGCATGCGGGGACGCCACCAGGTGAAGCTCTGTTTGGTGGTTTTCGCGCTCCAATCGCGCGCGTCATGCCAGCCTTCCTCGCCTGTCCTCCTCACCCGGTAGGGCTCGTCCGGGACGGTCCATCCGCCGCCCACCGTGGCATCGAAGAAGCCGAAGGGCTTCTCCGGGGTCGAGGTGCCACGCAGAGGTGCCTGATCGGTCCGCTGGAACATCGGCGTTTCCTTTTCCGGATCGTAATTTCGTCCGGCCTCCAGCATCAGGACCTTCAGGCCTTGCTTGCAGAGCGTGTAGGCCGACATCCCTCCCGCGGCACCGGAGCCGACCACGAGCACATCATACGAAGGAAGCGTCTTGCGAGGGGTGATGACAGGCATGGAGGACGGGGAATGGGTTGCGGGAAAGGCAGGCGAAACGGACTCCTGCTTTTACCCTGTTGGTCTCTAGACCGGGCCCCGGGGGATGTCGAATCCCATCCAGCCCGCGACTTGAGAATACCGCCATTTGATTGAAAGGCAGAATCACCAATCATCAATCCTCCAATCATCAATCCTCCAATCATCAATCCTCCAATCATCAATCAGAGTGCGCTTCGCGGGGGCTGGGACTGGGAGTTCGGCAGGCAGTCGTTGGGATTGTGCGGTCCCGCTTTTTCACCTGTTCCACCTGATAACCAGGTGAGGAACAGGTGAGGAACAGGTGAAACTTCATGGCACCCGCTCATCGGGGTTGGCTGGTTTGCCGGCGAGATTTGGAATGTAGGCATGGGGGACACCATGCCATGGGGCGTTTCAGTCATCCACTTCCGCCGGTGGGCCCCGCCAAGGCGAACATCGAACTTTCGTCGTCCCGCACAGGAGAGGCGGCTTCACTTTGTCGTCGCCCGCCGGATGCCGAACTGGTCCCTTCATCGCCGCCCCACTGAATCCGCCAATCGGATATTGAGGCCGTGCCACCTGGCTCACAGCCGTCCGAATCTAACGACAGGGGCCGGTGTATGGGAACTCCCCGCAAATGCGGCAGCAGCAGCTTTGATTCGGCGGAACACGTCAAGATGATGGTCCGACGCCCGACGAGGGGCACCAACCTTAAAGGTTCTTTCGCGCGATTCGCAGCGAATGCTGCTGCCTCTGTGTGCCGCCCCATGGGTTGGCAAAACATGTCTAACAGATGCCTTGACTGAACACTCCCTAGAAAGACAGGTTGTCTCGTCTTGCCCTCCCTTTATGAACATCAATTGTGCCTCGCCGTTGTCTTACACAGCGGCAATTATTGCGTCGGTCCTCCTCCCCTCTTGTGCCAATCAGACAGTTAGAAAGGACGTGAGGGACAGCTACGGCGTTCTCTATCCCGTAAAGATCGCGGGCAGCTCGATAGAAGCAATTGGTAAGTCCGTGTCGATGGTTTCGTCACCGAAGAAGTGGATCTCGCCCCGGGAAAAGCCTTTCGAGCAGACAACCAGTCCTGAGAACGAAAAGTTGCTTGCCGAGAAGACCGTCGAGTACGACATCACTAAACCTTTTGAGATCCAAACTGGTGCAGGTGCGGGGGCGGGGCATTTCGGTGGTCCACTGGGTGCTAGACTTCTTCAAACGGAAGCGATGGTTGGCTATAGCTTTGATTGGCACCTCAACCCGTCTCTCAATGATGGCGCGATGGCCTATCCAGGAGGAGCTATTGTCATAAATCCTAACGTATTGGGCCATCTCTCCGTGCCAGGATCATTCTTCCTCTTCCTCCATGAAACCGGACACCACATCTTGGGCCACACAAGTAGCGTGGGCATGATGACGGCGATGAGCAGTCCTTGGGTAACCAAGGACCGGGAAACAGAAGCCGATATCTTCGCAGCCCAGAAAATGACCGACAACGGTGTGGCGCCTGCTACGATCATCTATGGGGCGCTTGAAAATTTCGGAAGTTCCCCCGGTGATGCGACCCACTATCCCGGCCACGTGAGGATTCTAAAGATCAAGGCTTACTTCGGTTGGCCATAGTAGTTCAACGCGCCACGGTCACATCCCAGTCCCCGGCGAGCGAGCCATCGAGCAGGCTAGCAGAAAGACTCAATCGATCCTGTCCGACTTGTTTAAGGAACCAGTCGGACAGGCCCTAGAGCACCTTCAGCATCTCGATTGCCTCATGCAGCTTCTCTTTCGGGGCGACCGAGGTGAGCCGCGGGAAGCGCCGGCCTTCCAGCATGATGTAATCGCCGCCGCGATGCAGCATCAGCCGCTGGCCCTTGATCTCGATGGATGAAACCCCTTTCCCCGCCGCGTTGAGCCGCAGGCGACCGACCGAGATCAAGTTTTCCGCGGGTTCGGGAAGACGACCGAACCGGTCGCGCCAGCGCGCCTCCACCAGGTCGAGGTCCTTCAGCACCATGCATTCCGCGAGTTCGCGATAGGCACTCACGCGGAGCTGTGTCTCGCCCAACCACGAATTCGGCAAATACGCCGGCAGCAGGGGACCATCGCCGGAGCCGCGTGCGAATTCCGATTCGGAAAAGGCGACGAAGTCGCTGCGGAAGGTTGCGTCCACCCGCGTCTTCGGCGTTTTGCCCTGGAGACGGTCCACCGATTGGCGAAGGAGCTGGCAGTAGAGATCGAAGCCCACGGCGGCGATGTGGCCGCTCTGCTTCGTGCCTAACAGATTGCCCGCGCCGCGGATCTCAAGGTCCCGCATGGCAATCTTGAAGCCGGAACCGAGCGCCGTGTACTGCTTGATTGCGTGGATGCGCTTCCGCGCGTCGCCTGCGGTGATGAAATCCCGCGGCAACAGCAGGATGGCATACGCCTTTTCGCCCGCGCGACCGACACGGCCGCGCAGCTGGTAAAGATCGGCGAGGCCGAAGCGGTCGGCCCGATCGATGAGAATGGTGTTCGCGTTCGGGATATCGATGCCCGTCTCGATGATGGTTGTCGCCAGCAGGATGTCGCCTTCGCCGTGAACGAACTTCCGCATCACGACTTCCAGCTCATCCTTCTCCATCTGCCCGTGGCCGACGAGAATGCGCGCTTCAGGAACCAGCTCTTCCAGCTTCTTGCGCATCATCTCGATGCTCTTCACCCGGTTGTGAAGGAAGAAGACCTGCCCGCCGCGTTTCATCTCGCGCTGGATGGCATCGCGGATGATGCGCTCGTCGTATTGCACCACGCTGGTGTGCACCGGCAGGCGGTTCGGCGGGGGGGTGTCGATGGTGGACATGTCCCGCGCGCCCATCAGCGCCATGTAAAGCGTGCGGGGGATCGGCGTGGCCGAGAGCGTCATCACGTCGATGCGGCTGAAGAGTTCCTTGAACTTCTCCTTGTGCTTCACGCCGAAGCGCTGCTCTTCATCGACGACCGCGAGGCCGAGGTTCTTGAAATGCACGTCACCGGAAATGAGGCGGTGTGTTCCGATGACGATATCCACCGAGCCATCCGCGAGACCTTGGATCGTATCACGCACTTCGGAAGGCGTGCGGAAACGGTTCAGCAAATCCACCCGGATCGGGTAATCGCTCATCCGCTCGCGGAAGGTGCGCCAGTGCTGCTCCGCAAGCACGGTGGTAGGCACCAGCACCGCCACCTGCATGCCGCCTGTCGCCGCCTTGAATGCCGCGCGGATCGCGACCTCCGTCTTCCCGAAGCCCACGTCGCCGCAGATCAGGCGGTCCATCGGCTTCGCCGATTCCATGTCGCGCTTCGATTGCTCGATCGCGCGGCGCTGGTCCGGCGTCTCGGTGTAGTGGAAGGAGTTTTCAAACTCCCACATCCACCGTGAATCGGGCGGGTGGGGGATGCCGGCCTCTGCCTGGCGCTCGGCCTGCACCCGGAGCAATTGCGCGGCGTAATCCAGAATCGATTTCTCCGCGGACTTGCGGATGTTTTTCCATGCCGCGCCGCCCAGCTTGTTCAGGTCCGGCGTCTTGCCGCCAAGGCCGACGTATTTGGCAACGAGGTGTGCTTGGTCGATCGGCACCGCGAGCAAGCCGCCTTCACGATATTCGATGGTGATCTCCTCGCCCGTCTCACCCGGAGCAATGCCCCGGAAGCGCCCGATGCCATACTCATGGTGCACCACCAGATCCCCCTCCGCGATGTCATCCAGCGAGGCGCGCGCGGTGAGCACGCGATGGCCCTCTTGCCGCGAACGCTTCAGCGTGCCGGGTGTGCGATAGCGGCCAAAGAGTTCGCTGGAGGAAAGCACCGCCATCCGCGCGGTGGGAACGGTGAAACCTTGAACCAGCTCCCCGCGCAGCCGGAGGAGGTCCGCGATCGAGTCTTGTCCGGCGAGCTCGATGAAGCGCTCCTCCTCGCCTTTGTTCGAGAAGACCATCCCGATCTTCCAATCCTGCGCACGCCATTCGTCGAGTTGGTCGAAGAAGCGCTTGCGCCTTGATTGCTCAAGCACGAAGTCGCCGGCCTCGAAGCTACCCAGCGGACTGCCGAAGCAGGCAGTGGAAAAGTCTTCCTCGCCCTCGCTGTTAGAAGCGCCGGAAAGGATGCGGATGTTCGCTTCCGTCTCCGCTTCCTCGAAGGCGACGCGGATGTCACCGGCACGGACGTAGTCCGCCACGGTCGCCTCCAGCTCCGGCTCCGCGAGAAGTAGCTCGGCTTGATCGAGCTTTCCGATGGACGCCTGGGCATCGACATCGAACTCCCGCAGCGAGTCGACTTCGTTGTCGAAGAACTCGATCCGGAGCGGTCGCCCGCCTTGCCATGGGAAAACATCCAGAATGCCGCCGCGCACCGCGAATTGCCCGCGGCCCTGCACGGTCGTGACGCGATCGTAGCCGTGGGCGGAAAGCTTGGCGGCGAGATCCAGGGGATCGGCCACCGAGCCTTGCTTCACCGTGATGCGGCTGCCCGCAAGCTCGGCAGGCGAGGGGGCTGCTTGGGAAAAGGCATCCGGTCCGCAGAGGATCACGCAGGCATTCTTCTGCGCGGCGGTATCAAGCACCTCCAGACGGGCGGCAGCGGCCTCCGGATCGGCAAGTTGCCCGCTCTCCAGTTCCACTGGCATCTCCGGCAGGTCATCGGCTTGGACTCCCCACAGCTCCAGCTCCGCCGAAAGTCGCTCACGCTGTCGCGGGCCCTCACATACCAGCCAGATGCGGCGCTTTCCGGCCCCGGCAAGATGGCGGCAAACCACCGCAGCGAGCCACGCATGGGCGGCTTCATCGGCATGATCGAACACGACGCCCCCCGCACCCGAGGCCGCAAGGGCCAGGCGCTGCTCGAAATCCGGCTGCCCGATGGCCCGCAGCAACCAGTCGTCCTGGACATCCGCCTTGCGGGGCACGCCGGAGAGCTACGCCCGGTGCGGGAAATAGAAAGCGCGAAGTTCTAACAAACCCGGCCAGCCTCCCGAGTGACACCTAGAACGCCCCGTTCAACTTCCGGCCGATCCAGAACAGCGATAGCAGGAAAATCACCAGGGCGACACTGGACCAGTGGGCCCAGAGCGCGATCCGGTTCTCGATCGGGCGCGGCTCCGGCAGGGCATCGATTTCCTTGATGAGATCGGGAAGTTGATCGGGGGAAATCATCCTGCCGCGGGCGATGCGTGCCATTTCCTCAAGCACCTCGGGCCGGGCGGGTTGGCCGGTTTGTTCAAGCTCCACGCCCTGCGCCAGCAACTTCGTCTCGACGGCCTCCGCCCCCACTTCATCGATGGATGCGCGGAGCTTCCATTCCCCGGGCAAACCGATCCGCAGACGCCCGGAGTAAGCGCCCCACGCAGAGTCATTCCGTTCGAGGGCAATGCGCTCGCTCGTGCCGTCCGGAGCGGTCGCATCGACATACACATTCCCTTCCTTCAGCGGGGCTCCGTTCTTGTCGAAGGCATTGGCGTTGAAGGTCACCGAATCCCCCGGCACCGGGCGCTCCGGCGTGAAATAGAGCCGCACGCGTTCACCGGAGGCCATGTTCCGCTGATAGGACATCCAGCGGGCGACCTGTCCCCAGAAGCGGTAGTGATATTTGTCCTCCACGCCGCGTCGCCAGCGCCAGGCGGAGTCGATGCCCATGAAGAGCACCTTTCCATTCCCCGCGAGCTTCGTGACGATGATGGGGGTGAGACCGTAGCGACCGCGGCGGTTGGTATGCACGGCGAGGACCTCCGTGCCACCCTTTGACTTGATCACGGGAGCATGCCAATGGAAGCCGGGCAGGCTGCGCCAGACGTCGGGATTCGCGTCCTCCGAGTCCGCCAGCATCGTGAGCAGCGAGCCCCGGCCTTCTCCGGTCAAGGTGAGGGGAGAGGCGACCGGATCGTTGAATCCCCCCTTGTTTTCCGAATCGAGATCGACCGGCATCAAGTCGCGTAAGGCGGTGTCCAGCAGGGTGAATTGGTTTCCCTGCGGGCCGGGCATGAAAACGATGCCACTGGCTTGGTTCTCTACCAGCCCGCGCAGGAGCTCGCACTGGTCCTTCGTCAATTGATCGGGCGCGACCCCAACATCACCCAGGAAGATGACATCGTATTTCGACAGATCCTCCGGCTTTTCGGGGAATTCCTGGATGTAGTCCGGTCCTTCACCCTTCCCAAGCTGGGGATGAAAAAGCAGGCACGAGAGATCGACGCCCGGATCCCGCGAAAGGGCATTGCGGAGGTAACGGTACTCCCATCGCGGCAGGGTCTCGATGACGAGCACCTTGATGGATTCCGGTTTGCCGGAGAGGGTGAATTTGCGCGAGTTGTTCGCCTCGATGCGTTCGCCCTCCGTCATGGGGATGGACATCTCAAGGGTCGATGAACCTTCCTTCTCCAGCTTCCAGAGGATGGCGTCATAGGTCTCCGTGCCGGGCGCGAGGACCAGTTCCTTTGTCTTCTCCTTTCCACTGTCGTCCTTCAGGCGGACGACGGTGCGGACCTCGCGGTCCAAGGAAGAGCGGACCGTGAAGGGGATCTGCACGTTCTCGCCGACAATGCCATAGGCAGGAGCGGTCACCGTGAGGAGATCGATGTCCGGCAAACGCTTGCGGCTGCCGACGGGGATGGTGAAAAGCGGGACACCGCGCTGTAGCATCTTCTGCGCGGCGACGACCGGTGGCTGGCCGCTGTTGTAGTCGCCATCGGACAGGAGAACCGCCGCCCGCAGGTTGGGTTCGTTTTCCAGCAGGTCCTCGATGGGTGCCGAGAGATCGGTGCCGGCCAGCGCGGCTGCGGCAGGGTCTGCGGGAGGCGCGGCGAAGGAACGATCCACCACCTCGTTTTTGCCGCCGTTCTTGAGCGGGGCCCACACCGGGCTACCGAGCGCCGACTTGGTCCACTCGGCACGCGAAACCACCTCCCGGGTCGGGGAGAAGAGTTCGGGAAGCTCGGCATCGAGCGTCTCCATCGACTTCGATGCGTCCCAGAGGATCGCGATGCGCGGCTTCGTCTGGGGATGGATGATGGTCAGCCACTCCGGCTTCCAGAGCAGAAGTACGACGATCAGCGTACAAAGGAAACGCACTCCCTCTAGTAGCGCGGTTCGCGTCGGATGCGGGCTGCGGCGCCATGAGATGTAGCATAGCGCCCCGACAAGCACGAGCGCCACCAAGCCGATCGCGAGGGTGACCGGAGTGGGGGAGAAGTGCAGGCTCTGAAGATTGAAGGACAAGGGGGTGCGCTACAGGTAAATATTGAAGAGCCAGACTCCGGGATGAACCTCCTCGGAGTGGGCCGCGTAGGAGGGGATCTCCGGTTTCACGCCGGCGGTGGAGGAAATGGCCAGTCCCCAGCGCCGCGCCATCGGGCCGCCCCATTCCACCTGCAGTGTTTCTCCTTTCAGGCGGACCTTGGGGTAAGGCTGGACGTCGAGGCGGTCGAGGGGTGCCGCAGTCTTGAGCCACTTCTCCTTGTCGGAAGAAAGCACCGGATTTTCCTCTTTTGTCAGCCACTTCGGCGGAGAGGCGGTAGTCGCCTTTGCCAGCGCGATGAAGTCGGCGCCGCTGGTCTTGCTTCGGAGCGTTTCCTGCACGCCATTGTTGAAGGTGGGCAAGGGTAGGAAATCCACAGCGGCTATACCCACTGCGGGCAAAGCCAGGATGCCGAGCTTCAGCCAGTGGTCCCTCCTCCGGATGATCCGGTAGAGGGCGAAGAGTGCGAGCATCAGGAGAAGCAGCAGGCAGAGGATCAGCATCAAGATGATCGCCATCTTGACCAGGATGTTGCTTTCACCCAGGGCGAGCCCTTCGAAGTAATTGAGCAGTCGGCCCACGAGTATCAGCCCGACTGCTCCTGCCGAGAGAAAGAGATAGCCCGCCCAACCCCAAGTCCACCGGGACTGCGGTTTGTCGTGTTCGGGAATGGCGTTGCTCATGCCTTGGTGGGTTGGCCGGGACCCTTGGCACCCGCGAGTTGTTCGGCCGACGTGCGTCGTGGCAGGCACAGCAGGGCTTCCGAGATCAGGAAGAAGAGCATCGCGATCAGGAAGGCCCGCCAGACGTCGCGCGAGACATTCTCCTTCGTGGAGGTCCCCCGGTCGTCGAGGAAAGTATAGCCGGTGCCTTCCAGAACTTCATTCAGGGTGCTGCGCGGGATGATGGCGAGATCGTCTTCCACCGCCGGACGGTTGAGCGCCAGGATCCGTTCGCCAAAGCGATGGATGCCTGCCTCGAAGCCTTCGTTGGAAGGAACCGGTGCACCGTAGTCGTCCAGGCGGGTCCGGTTCTCCCCGGGACGGGGCTGGGCGGCGCGGGTGCCGATGTTCGCGAGATATCCGGCATCGAAGCGTTCCGCACCTTCTGCCACCGAACGCTGGGTGATCGGGAGCAGGACGTCGGCATCACCGAGATTCGACCACGTGTAATCCGGCAGGGATCCCACGAACCAAGCGGTTCCGCGTTCCACGACCCGGCGGGCGAGGAAGGTCTTGCCGTCATCCCAGCGGGCGAGATTGGCCGCTTCTCCCTCGGGGACACGCCGTTTGAGGGCCTTCATCCGCTCGGCGGGAATTGGCGTGCTATCGAGTCCGTCACGCAGCAAGCCGTCATCGTGATCCCAGGAATCGAGGATGAAGAATTTATCCTTCGCCGGTGAGGTGATGGCCGACCACCGCATGCCGAGGAACTCGGCGGTGCTCTCTCCCTGGGGAGCGAAAAACACCACTTCTCCGCCATCGATGAGGAAACGGTTGAGGGACTCCGCGACCTGACCGTTCGGCAGGGGAGCTGCCCAGAAAATCGCGGCGACGCCCTCCGTGTCCAAACGCGAAAGCTGGCCGGGGTCAAGACGCTCGACGGTCTGCGGACCTTGGCCGCCTGGCGCGGCAGCGATCGCCAGATAGTCGGCGGCTTCTCCGGGCGGGGCGACCAGCAGGCTTTTGATCGGTCGTGCCGGACCGTAGGCGAAGAACGCGGCGTTGTCCCTCAGGTTGCCATCGCCGGGGATGGAGAGCCAACCGTAGCCGGACTCTTCCTTCGGCGGGATCGGCAGGGATTTCCGGAAGCGGAAGTTCTGGCCGGAAAGCGTGACGTTGTTGGTACTGCGGACGCCATTGAGCGTCACGGTCAGCGGAAGATTGAGGGGTGTCGCGGCGTCGTCGGTCCGTGTAATCTCGATATCCAGCACGAGCTGCTCTCCGGCACGGCGCGAGGAAAGGATCCTCACTGCTTGGTTAGGCGACGGTTCGCCCCCCAAGGCGAGCACGCGGAGCTTTGGCGGCTGAGGAAGCGAGGCCAAGGCCGCTCGAACCGAGGTCCATCGATCGTTCTGCGGATTCCAATTGGAGGCCTGCAAGTCGGAGATGATCCAGACTTCCGAGCGGCCCGGGGTTTCGGTCAGGAACTCGGCGGTCCTTGACATGAGCGAGGGGAAGTCCGCCGCGGTGTCGGTGGCCGCGGTGGTTGAAATGCGGTTGAGGACATCGGGACTGGGCACGTCCTGAGGTTGTCCCGAGGCGCTATCGATGAGCACGAGGCGGGTTCCATCCAGTTTGTCGAGCGAGCTGCGCACGCGTTCCATCGCAAGCTCCCGGCGGGGGACCGTGCCGCTTTTCGGCGTGGCTTCCATGCTTGCCGAGCGATCCATCACCAGCACCACCAGATCGGGCCTGCCACCACCCCATCCGAACATTCCGCCCAGCAATGGCCGGGAAGCCGCCGTGACGAGCGCTGCGATCCCCAGAGTGCGGCAGGTCAGGATGAGGATGTGCCGGAGCTTCTTCTTGCCCCGGGATTCGCGGGTCGCCTTCAACAGGAACTGCATGGCGGCCCACATCACCGTCTTGTGCCGGCGCCGGTTCAGCAGGTGGATGATGATGGGGATCGCGGCCGCAAGCAGCCCCCATAGCATGAATTTCTGAAGAAACGTCATCTCAGGAATGGCCTTTCTTCGGCAAGCGTGCGGTCAGGAAATCCCGCAGCAGGGGTTCGAGCGGTGTGTCGGTGGGAACCAGCTGATAGTCGGCGGCCGCGTCGTGGCACTTGGTGCGAACCGCGGCGAGAAACTCGCGAAGGGCAGTGTGGTATTCGTCCGCGATCAGATTGGGTTCCACGACCAGGGAGGTGCCGTCCTCCATGTCCACGAAGCGATGCGGACGGTCGAATTCGAAGCCGAGCTCTTGCGGATCCATCAGGTGGAATACGCAGATGTCGTGCTTCCGGTAGCGCAAATGTTGGAGTGCGTCGGAAAACGCCTGCGTATCGGTGAACAGGTCGGAAAGGATCACCACGAAGGCACGCTGGCCGATCTTTTCCGCGATCGTGTGGAGTGCGGGGACCAAGCCCGTCTCGCCCGAAGGTTCCAGCTTCCCGAGCGTTTCGAAGACATGCTGCAAGTGCGCGGGCCGGCGGCTGGGTGGCACTTCCAAGTGGAGCTTGTCCGTGCAAACCGATAGCCCCGCGGCGTCCCCCTGGTTGACCAAAAGGTAGGACAGCGATGCCGCGATGCGGTTCGCGTAGGCGATCTTTGATTCGCCGCGGGCGTGAAACTTCATCGAGCCCGAGGCATCGACGACGAAGTAGGCGCGGAGGTTCGTGTCGGCTTCGAATTCCTTGATGTAAAATCGGTCCGAACGGGCGAAGGCCTTCCAATCCAAGCGGCGGGTATCGTCGCCGGCCACATACTTGCGGTACTCGGCAAACTCGACCGACGAACCGCGGTGGGGCGAACGATGTTTCCCGGCAACATTGCCCAGCATCGGCACCCGCGTTTCCAAGGGGATGGCACCGAGCCGTGCAAGAAGGCCGCTATCGAGGAAGTCGTATTTCATTCCACAACTACTCTTCGCGCATTTCCCCGATAAGTCGCTCGACGACTTTCTTCGAAGTCATCCCCTGTGACTCGGCGGCGAAATTGGTGATCACGCGATGGCCGAGGACGGGCACGGCGACGGCTTCCAAATCTTCCAGGCTGGCCATGTAACTTCCCCGCAGGGCGGCGCGGGCCTTGGCTCCCAGGATCAGATACTGCACGGCACGCGGTCCGGCACCCCAGGCGACGTAGTCCTTGATCCAGCCCGGCGCCTCGGGAGTGCCCGGGCGGGTCTTGCGGACGATGGACACCGCGTAGTCGTAAATGTGCTCCGGCACCGGGACGCGGCGGACGAGTTGCTGGTAGGCCATCACCGCGTGGCCATCGAGCAGGTGATTCAGGATCGAGCGGGCGGTGCCGGTGGTTTCGCGGGCGATCCGCTTTTCCTCCTCGGCGCTCGGGTAATCCACCTCGATGAGGAACATGAAGCGGTCGAGCTGCGCTTCCGGCAGGGGGTAGGTGCCTTCCTGCTCCACCGGGTTCTGCGTCGCCAGGACGAAGAAGGGCGGGTGGAGGTCGTAGCTCCGGCCGAGAACGGTGACCTTGAGCTCCTGCATCGCCTCAAGCATCGCGGACTGGGTCTTTGCGGGGGCGCGGTTGATCTCGTCCGCCAGCACGATATTGGCAAACACCGGACCACGGACGAATTCGAACTCGCGGCGGCCCCCGACCCCGGATTCCTGGATAATATCCGTTCCGGTAATGTCGGCAGGCATCAGGTCCGGGGTGAACTGGATGCGGTTGAAAGTGAGGTCAAAGGTCCGCGCGACGGAGGAAACGAGGAGGGTCTTCGCCAAACCGGGGACGCCCATCAGAAGCGCGTGGCCGCGGGCGAAGAGGCAGATGGCGAGCTGCTCGATGACCCTTTCCTGGCCGATGATCGCTTTTCCCAATTCCGCCTTCAGGGCTGCGTAGGTTGTCCCGAGCTGATTGATGGCCGCCACATCGTCCGGCGGGAGTTGGTGATCGGTGTGATCGGCCGTCTGGGGCGCCGGGGCGGGGATGGTTTCTTCCATGGGCTGAAGCGGATTGCAGAATTTCAGCGAAGCTAAAGAGGGGCTTCGTTTTGTCGAGGCGGATGAAGGGAAAGCGGTCGCGACATCGAGGGTGCTGCTAGACCGTGATCAGCAGGAAAAGGGCCGCAGCTGCCTCGCGCGCTTTTCGCAGGGTGCTTGGTCCGTGGTTCCTTGCTCTCGTGAGGATACGTTGTTTGCTGTCATACATCTTTCCGAATGCTGCTTGCACACTCGGGCGGAGCATTCAGGCTGCCAGTATGCTGAGAGCATTGGTTTTTACCGGATTGCTGGCCGCAGGTCTGCCTGCAGGGGCGGAACAGTGGGAAAGTCTTTTCGACGGCAAGACCTTGGACGGCTGGGAATCCGCCAAGGGCGGCAAGCCGGGTGAGGGCTGGAAGGTCGAGGATGGCTGCATCCATCGTAGCGGGGGGAGCGGGGATATTCTCAGTGAAAAGGAGTATGGGGACTTCACCTTGGAGTTTGAGTGGAGGATCTCGCCGGGAGGAAATAGCGGGGTGAAATATCGCGTGCGGAAGTCCCCCGGTGGCTGGCTTGGGCCGGAATACCAAGTGCTGGATGATGCCAAACATCCCAATGGCAAGGTGGCGGATACATCGGCGGGCTCGCTCTACGAAATTGTTCCGGCTGCGAAGGACAAGGTCCTGCTGCCGGCCGGACAGTGGAACCGCTCGAAAATTGTCGCGAAGGGCACCGTCGTGGAACACTGGCTCAACAACCAGCTGGTCCTGAAGATCGATACCGCCGGGAAGGAGTGGCCGGAGCTCAAGAAAGCCAGCAAGTTCGCCAAAATGGAGGACTTCGCGGGCCCTGCAAAGGGACGGATTTTGCTCCAAGACCACGGCGATGAGGTGTGGTTCCGCTCCATCCGGATTGAAAAGCTGTGAACTTCGCAGGAAAAAATCGATTTCCCGCTTGCCAGTAGGGGGTCGTCTGCTAAACAGCCCGCCCGCTTCGGGGAGGCCGATCACGTATTCGTGGGCCTTTCCCGCACCGGCTACTCGCTCACCAAAGCATCACATGGCACGTATTTTCGGCATCGAAATCCCAAACGAGAAGCGCATCGAGGCGTCGCTGCAATACATGTACGGCATCGGCAACACCACCGCCGGCCGTATTCTCGAACAAGCGGGCATCGACCCGGACATCCGCACCGGTCAGCTCACGGAAGACCAGCTCGTGAAGATTGCCACCGTGATCCAGAGCCAGAGCATCATCATCGAAGGTGACCTCCGCCGTGAGAAGCAGGCTCAGCTCAAGCGCCTTACCTCCATCAATTGCTACCGCGGCATCCGCCACAAGCGTGGTTTGCCTGTCCGCGGCCAGCGCACCCGCACCAACGCCCGCACCCGCAAGGGCAAGCGCCGCACCGTCGGCGTGAAGAAGTAAGCTGCGCCTGAACGACGAACATTTTTTCCGAAATGGCTGACGAAGAAACCAACACACCGGCACCGGAAGCCGCCGCGGCACCCGTCGCTCCTGCGACCCCGGCTGCACCCGCCGCGCCTGCTGCTCCTGCCGCCCAGGCAGAAGAAGTCGCTCCCAAGAAGGACGACAAGAAGCGCGACATTTTCGCCGAGATCGCCGGCGCCGAGGAAACCCAGATCAAGGTCCACAAGGCCAAGGGTTCCAAGAACATTTCCCGTGGCATCGTCCACGTGACCGCCACCTTCAACAACACCATCGTCAGCGTTACCGATTCGAACGGCAACACGCTCGGCTGGTCGAGCGCTGGTAAGATGGGCTTCAAGGGTTCCCGCAAGAGCACGGCTTACGCCGCTCAGGTGGTGTCCCAGGACGCCTGCCGCCAAGCGATTGGCCACGGCCTGAAGGAAGCCGAAGTCCGCGTGAAGGGCCCGGGTTCCGGCCGCGAGTCCGCCGTCCGTGCCGTCCAGGCGCTCGGCATCGAGCTGCTGGCCATCAAGGACGTCACTCCCATCCCGCACAACGGTTGCCGCCCGAAGAAGGCTCGCCGCGTTTAATTTCCCTTTTTACCGATCATGGCTCGTTATACCGGTCCTACCACCAAGATCAGCCGCCGCTTCGGCGTGGCTCTCTTCGGTTCCTCGAAAGCGCTCGAGCGCCGCAACTTCCCGCCCGGCCAGCACGGCCTGCGCGCCGGCCGTAAGAAGAAGAGCGACTACTCCGTCGCTCTCGGCGAAAAGCAGAAGCTTCGTTTCCAATACGGCGTTCTTGAAAAGCAATTCCGCGGTTACTACGAGGAAGCCGCCCGCCGTCGTGGCGTGACCGGCGAGATCCTCCTGCAATTGCTGGAACTCCGCCTCGACAACGTCTGCTACCGCCTTGGCTTTGGCAACAGCCGCCAGGCTGCCCGCCAGCTCGTCAACCACGGCCACGTGCTCGTGAATGGCAAGCGCGTGGACATCGCCAGCTACTCCGTGAAGCCGGGTGACAAGATTAAGGTCGGCGGCAAGCCGTCCTCCCAGCAGCTTGCTCTCCGCATGATCGACCTGACCCAGTCCGCTCCTCTGGTTGACTGGCTCACCCTCGACAAGGAAGCCCTGGAAGGAACCGTCTCCCGCATCCCGGAACGTTCCGACATCGATCCGCTCGTCAACGAGCAGCTCATCGTCGAGCTTTACTCGCGCTGATCTTCCAAAGATCGACCGATTTCAAAAGACGCCCGGAGGAGACTCCGGGCGTCTTTTTTGTGTCGCGTCCGCCGCCTCCCTGCTTGGCCGATCCAAGGTAGGGCAAACGGCCACGCTTCAAGGTAGGTAGGAACCCCCGCTTGTCCGCACTTCCAGAGCCCCAACGGGGCGGCAGGGAGAGAGCCCAGGGTAAGCGAAGCGCAACCCTGGGTCAGTGCAGGCCAATCGAAGGCCCCCTGAATTGGGGGCAAGGAGGCGGGTTTCATCGGCATGTGCCGGCACGACCAGACCTCCCGGCCCCCAATTTCGGGAAGCTCGCTCCCCCTTGCCGCAACCCGGCGCTGCGCGTTGCTTGCTTCGGACTATCTCCCGGCCGCCTCTCCGAGGCTCAAGAGGCTCCGCACCGAGGCCGGATCGTCTCATTCGGGACCACGAAACAAAGCCCGGCGTTGCGAAGCTACCCGCCCCATCACGATCCTACGCCAGCTGCGTTTGTGGGACCGCGTATGCATCTAGGTCGGCTGCCTTTGCGATTATCTCTTCTGCTTCCATTCCACCGCGCCTTCAGCATAGGTCTCTGTATATCGCGCGGGTTCCGGGGTAGCTTTGGGCGCACAAAAAAGCACCGGCCCTCGCGGACCGGTGCCATACCGATTAACTTAACCAAGAAAAGGTTCAGAAGAACGAGCGGAAGCCGAAGAGCCAGGTGAGGGCATCGACTTGGCCGTTGCCGACTCCGGGAGTGGAGAGGTGCGCGTATTCAGCACCCGCCTGGAACTTCAGGTTATCGCCGCAGATCAGGTAATTGAGGCCGGCGTAAACGGTGTGCAGCGAGTCTCCGCGGCCGCCGTTCACGATGTTCGGATTGCCACCGCCGCCGTAGTTGGTGGCGCGCACGTAGCGGCTGTTCATGCGGATGCCTTGGTCTTCCTCGGCACCGGCATAGGCGTATTGGACGACGGCCTGCAATTTGGCCGGAACGATCCAGTAGTAAGGCGTCGCGACGAAGCCCCAGAAGTTGCCACGGCGTGCGGCATTGCCCTGCATTTCGGAGCCGCCGTTGTCGCCGTAGAAGCCTTCCACATTCACACCGCCGTTGCCGATGGTGTATTCGGCGGAAAGCGTCGAAGCCCAGCGGTAGTCGAGCAGCGAGTCTTCATTCGCCAGTCGCTCGTCGGCGTTGTTGTAGAGGAATTCCCAGCCGAAGCGGAGGTCATCCGTGGCGGTGTAGATGAGCTCTGCATTGTACATCAGGCTATCGTTCCATCCGCCCCAACCTTCGACGTTGCCGCTGTCGACGCCGAATTCATCGGTGCCTTCATCCGAGCTGTAGATGCCGAGCACGGCATTCACCGGGCCCTTTACGGCGTTCACGAAGACGCCGGTAGGACGTGCGCTTTGGTAGAGCTTGTTGGAGATGGCGGAGCGCTCGACGGTCAGAAGCGCGTTCGAAGAGGTGCGGGCTTCAAGGCCGCCGTGCCACTTGATGCGACCGACGTTCAAGGTGAGCACATCCAGATTCGGAACGCTGAAGGCCTTCAGGGCGTCGAAGGTGAAGTAGGACTCGTCGAAATCGATGTAGTCATATTCCAGGTCACCGCCGTTGAAGCGCTGGTCTTCCACCAGGTTCACGATACCCTTGTAGGTGAAGTAGTTCAGGAAGCCGATCTTGCCGCCGAGACGGAAGCGGCGGACATCCGTGTAGTCTTCGCTGAAATCCTGGCCATTCACGCCCTCGCCGTCCACGTAGGCGGCCTGCCAGTGGTAACGGCCTTCGAAGACGAGGCTCTGGACGATCGGATTATCGGGGATCTTGACGGTTCCGGGCTTGCCGGACCACCAAGAGCAGAAATCGAAGTCCTGGAGTACCGAACCGCTATCCGCGGGTGCGGGTTCCACCGGAGGCTCGCCGGCGAATGCGATGCTGGAGAGTCCGCACGCGAGCGCGGCGGTCTTCAATCGGATGGTATGGTGTTTCATGGTATCGAAGGCGAAGCCCGTATGAATGCTTGGGCATCGGATGGGCGGCGGAAATCCAGCGAATGTGACGGTCGTGTGACAGGGTGCTTTTGTGACACTGCCGTCACATTCGCGTTAGACCGCTCCATCCCTTGCTGGCAAAGGGGCACGCTCCTGATCCGCGGTCCCGGAGGAGAGGGTTTCGTGACAAACCCGTCACAAAGCACCGGTGGACGTTTGTGACGATGCTGGCATCCATGCCGTCGAGCGCCATTCGTGGCGCCGAAATCCATTATCATCATGCGCACTACCATCCGATTCACTGCTGCCAGCCTGTTTGCGGGAGCCATGCTCGCTGCCACCGCCGGCGCCCAGACCATCAGCATCAAGGGTTCCGATACCCTCGGTGCCAAGCTCGTGCCGCAGCTTGCCGAGAGCTTCAAGTCGAAGAACGGCGGGGTGAAGTTCGAGATCGCCGCGGAAGGCTCGTCCACCGCGTTTCCGGCCCTTGCCAATGGCACCGCCCAGATCGGCATGTCTTCCCGCAAGGCGAAGCCCGAGGAAATCACCGCCGCCCGCGCCAAGGGAGTGAAGCTCAACGAGGTCGAAGTCTGCCACGACATGCTCGTGGTAATCGTCAACAAGTCCAACCCACTCAAGGCACTCAACAAGGATCAGGTCGCGAAGATCTTCACCGGGGCGGTGAAGGATTGGAGCGAAGTCGGCGGCACCCCGGGCCCGATCTCCATCTATACCCGCAATACCTCTTCCGGTACCTACAAGGACTGGCAGACGCTTGCCATGAAGGGCAAAAACTACCCCTCCAACTCCCAGAAAATGGCGGGCAACGAGCAAATCGCCCAAGAAGTGGCCAAGAACAAGAACGGCATCGGCTATGTCGGGCTGGCCTATAGCAAAGCCAGTGGCATTCACACGGTGCCGGTGGACAATGTTGAGCCGGTGGCTGCAAACGCCAAGAAGTACGTCTATAGCCGCGCTTGCTACCTCTACGTGCCCGAAAGCGCGGATGCGACCACCAAGGCGTTCGTTGATTTCGCAACCGGCAGCGAAGGCCAGAAAATCGCCGAGCGCATTGGTTTCGTGCCCAACCACTGAGGCCATCTGTCGATTTTGACACGCAATCCCGGCGCGGAATCAGCCCGCCGGGATTGCCATTTCCGCGACCGCCCTTCACGTTCGCACCGCTCGCTCGCGCATGTCGGAATCACCGAATTTACCCCCAGTTCCCATAGGCCACCCGTTCCGCAGGAAGGGCAGGGGCACCGATGGCCTTATCAAGGCCTTCTTTGCAGGAAATGCCGGCCTGACCATTGTCATCCTGATTCTCATCATCGTCTTCCTCGTGCGTGAAGGGGCGGGCTTCTTCCCGGACTACCGCAAGGAACTGGAGATTTATCGGAAAACGGGCCTCGAATTCGTGGACATCCCGCGGAAGGACCTTTCGGCGCACGAGCAAATGAGCTCGCTGCTGAACCGGGCCTACTACGCCCAAGTGAACGCCGCCTGCCGTACGGAGTTCCAGCGATCCCAGGAGGCATCCGCGGTCGTCAGCTATATCGGTGAATCGGTCACACCGGCGCAGAACGCGCTCCAACGTGTCCAGGAGAGGGCAGGGGAGGAAGGGGTGCCGAAAGACCTGCACGATTCCCTCACGGCGAAGTACAAGGAACTTCTCGCCCATGCCGTGGCGGGAAAAGCAGGCGAGGGTCTGCCGCCGACGCCCCATCTTTCAAAGGAGGAACTGAAAGGACTCCTCGACTCGATCGCAACCCGCGACCCGCTTTCGACCGACGACCCGCCGCTGGTCACGGCGCTGCAGGAGCAGCTCTTGGCGAAGCAGACCGATGCGTCCGCTCCTTTCGCTGATTTCCGCGCGGCGATCGATGCTTTCGCCGAGTCATCTTCCGCGCTCGATACGCTGGTCTCCGAAACGGGCGACACCGTCAAAGCAACCAAGGAGGCGGCGACCCTTCACGAGATTGAGATCACCAAGCGTGCGACGCTGCTTGAAGCCGCTGCCAAGGCCAAGAAGGAGGATCTGAAAGCTCAGCTCGAAGAAGATGCCAAGGCTGCTGTCACCACCGAGCCTGTGGATTTCAAGGTCTCGCTGCAGCCCGTTCTTGATCGCCTTCCGGAATTCCGCGATGCGAACGCCGCTTTGATCGCCTCGGCTCACGAGATCACGACCAAGCTCCCCGCGAAGCTGGAGGACGGAAAGGCAGACCGCTACCTCGCCGCTTTCCGCAAGGCACTCTCCAAATACACGAACGAACTCGCCGACACCGTTGGGAAAATGGAGGCTTGGAGGAACGACGTTCCGGTCGGGCTGGGCGCCACCATCTGGGGATTCATCACCGGCCGTGACTGGATTACCGGGGGCGAGTGGCAGGATTTCTACGGGATCGTCCCGCTCTTCGTCGGCTCCTTGCTCATCGCCATCATCGCCCTTGCCTTGGCCATCCCGCTCGGGGTGGGGGCGGCGATCTACACGAACCAGCTGGCTGGTCGCCGCCAGCAAAATTTCGTCAAGCCGACGATCGAATTCCTGCAGGCAATCCCCTCCGTGGTGCTCGGTTTCCTCGGAATTGCGGTGCTCGGCACGGTCCTTCAGGAGACGTCCATGAAAGACGCCTTCTCCTGGGTGCCGGGCTTCCCCATCCAACAGCGCCTGAATATGTTCACGGCGGGCTGCCTCCTTGGCTTGATGGCGATTCCAACGATTTTCACGCTTTCTGAGGATGCGCTCAACAACGTGCCCTCGTCCTTCGCGGAAGCGTCGGATGCCCTGGGAGCCTCGAAGCTGCAGACCGTTTTCCGGGTGGTGTGCCCCGCCGCCGTTTCAGGGATCCTCGCCGCGGTCCTGCTCGGTTTGGGGCGCGTGATCGGGGAAACGATGGTGGTGCTTCTCGTGGCAGGGAACCGGATCGAGATCCCGGATTTCACGGAGGGCCTCGGCGTCTTCTTCCAGCCGGCTCACACGCTCACCGGCATCATCGCGCAGGAACTCGGTGAGGTGCCTTTCGGCAGCGTCCACTACCGCGCGCTTTTCGTCGTCGGCATGGTGCTCTTCTTCATCGTGCTCGGCATCAATTGGACCGCGCAGCGCATGCTTCACAAATTCCGCATCGGCCACGAGTGATGGACAATCCAGAACAACTCATCCGCAAGGGAGTCCACCACGAGGGCATGAAGGAAGGAGCCGTAAAGGGCTTCCTTGGCGCTCTCACATGGGGGATCGTGATCATCGCGCTGCTCATCTTCGGCCGCATCTGCTGGGACGGTGTGCCAGTGCTGGTGAAGCCGGAGTTTCCCTTCCTCGACGTCGGCTTCCTTACGGAAAAAACGCAAACACTGCACGTCTTCGACGATGCTTCCGGCACCCGCCACAGTCTCCCGGCGACCGATTACCACGCTTGGGTGGACAAGAACGGCGCGGACGCGATTTTCAACGAGCAGACCTACTCCTACTCCGGGGGAGGCATCGCGGGGCCGATCGTCGGCACGGCGTTGTTGACCCTGCTGAGCATCGTGATGGCCCTCTTTTTCGGGGTCGCGGCGGCGATTTACCTCAGTGAATACTCAAAACAGGGCCGCTTCATCAATCTGGTGCGCCTCGCGATCCTGAACCTGGCAGGCGTGCCTTCGATCGTCTTCGGTCTCTTCGGCTTCGCGGTCTTCGTGTTGGCGGCTCCGGTCTTTACGGATGTCCCTTCGGACCGCTCCTTGTTCGCGATTCCCCTCGGCTTCACCTACTTCAGTTTCCAAGGGTGGAATTCGTCGCTGATCGCGGGCTCGGCTACCTTGGCCTGTATGATTTTGCCGGTGATCATCACGGCCTCGGAGGAATCCCTGAAAGCGGTGCCGCAAGGCTTCCGGGAGGCATCCCTGGCGCTTGGCGCGACCCGTTGGCACACCATCCGCAAGTGCGTGCTGCCCTTCGCGCTGCCGGGCATCCTTACCTCTTCCGTGCTCTCGCTCGCCCGGGCGGCCGGCGAGACCGCCCCGATCATGTTCACCGTGGCCGTGGCCGCGAAGGACGATCTGCCATGGGAGGGTGTCTCAAATCCCTTCGGGGTGTTGCAGAGCCAAGTGCAGGCTCTTCCCTATCACATCTATACCCTCGCCGCCCGCATCCCGACCTCCGAATACACCCAGCGGGCGCAGTATGGTTCGGTCTTCGTCTTCCTGATGATGATCTTCCTCTTCTCGACGATTTCGATCATTCTCCGCAACCGCGTCCGCGCGAAGCTCAAATGGTAAACGGATCTTCCACCAACGGCGTTCCTGCGATCGCGATTGAAGATCTTCGCTTCAATTACGGAGCGAAGCAGGTGCTCCACGACGTCAACCTCGAGATCCCGGCACGGGAGATCACCGCGTTCATAGGTCCTTCCGGATGCGGTAAATCGACACTGCTGCGTTGCTTCAATCGCATCAACGACCGCATCCCCGGAGCGAAGGTGACCGGCGGGGCGATCCGCATCGCAGGCATCGATATTGCACGGCCGGACCTGGATATCCAGGTGCTCCGCCGGCGGGTCGGCATGGTCTTCCAGAAATGGAACCCCTTCCCGAAATCGATCTACGACAACATCGCCTACGGCCTGCGGATCCACGGCGAAAAGGACTCGAAGGTGCTCGATGAGCGGGTGGAATACTGCCTGCGGGTCGTGGCCCTGTGGGATGATGTGAAGGACCGGCTGCACTCCAGTGCCTTCGGGCTCTCCGGCGGCCAGCAGCAGCGCCTCTGCATCGCCCGCACCATCGCCACCAAGCCGGACATCATCCTCATGGACGAGCCCTGCTCCGCGCTCGACCCGCTTTCCACGCTGAAGGTGGAGGAGTTGCTGCTGGAACTGAAGAAGAGCTACACGATCGTCATCGTGACCCACAACCTCGCCCAAGCGAGCCGTTGCTCCGACAAGACGGCCTTCTTCTACCTCGGCAAGCTCATCGAGCACGGCGAGACCCAGAAGATCTTCTCGAATCCCGACGTGAAGCAGACCGAGGCGTATGTTTCGGGTGCGTTCGGTTGAATAAGGAGAGCGGGTTTTCAACCCGCCGAATGGTTCCCGGCAGTCCCTATTTCTTCAGGGTGCCTTCCGGCGATGCCACAGTCAGGAATGTTCAAGCGGGTTGCAACCCCGCTCTCCCTACCCCGCGATCTTCAGCCACAGCCACATCGACACGTAGGCGACGCCGCCGGCCGCAGGCAAGGTCAGCACCCAGGCACCGAGGATCCTCCTTACGATCTTCATGTCGATCGCGCTGAAGCGCTTCGTGGCACCGACGCCCATGATCGCCGTAGTGATCGCATGGGTCGTGGAAACGGTCATGCCGAACTTTCCGGTCACGGCAAGCAGGGTGGCGGCCGTGGTTTCCGCAGCGAAGCCGTGCACCGGCTGCAGCTTCACCATCTTGTGGCCCATCGTCTTGATGATGCGCCAGCCCCCCGCGGAGGTTCCTGCGGCCATCACCAGCGCGCAGACCACCTTGATCCAGGCGGGGACATCCGGCGCGAGATCGCGGACCTTTCCGGCCATGACCTTCATACGGTTCTTGCCGTCCTTCTCCGCCTTGTCGCCTTCGGCATCGAGGGTTTTGATCCAATCGGTTGGCTTCACCGCGATCATCGGGCCGAGGATGGGAACCTTCGGGAGAATGCGCTCCTTCTGGTAGGCGATGTTCGCGTCGTAGTCCTCCTTCACATCCCCGCGCGCGCGCTCGGCACCGGCGGTGTCTCCCAGATCTTCATGCACCTCGGCAGCCAGCGAAAGGAAGGCCTCGCGGAACTCGCCGGAGCGCATCTTGAAGCCTTCCTCCTCCAGCTTCATCGCGGTCTCCCGGGTGTGCTTGCCGTCCATCACGGTCAGGATGAGCTGCTCCGCCGCCGGGGTCTTCTCCATCTTGAGGAAGTGCAGGGCCTTCGGCAGTGTCTCGAAGGATCCCGCCGTGGTCGCCGTGACCAGCGCGAGCGTGATGATCCCCATCGTCTTCTGCGCATCCGCCAGACCGTGGGCGAAGCCCATGTAGCTCGCGCTGAAGATCTGGGCGCGGCCGAAGAAGCGGTTCACCCACATCGGGCGCGCGTTCCGCAGCAGTGCGTAGAGGATCGTCATGACGATGAAGCCGCCCACCAGCCCGACCACGGGCGAGCCGAGCATCGGGATGATCACCTTGTGGAACACCCCTTCCATCACCACCTTGCCGTCCTTGATCTTTTCCTGGGACCAGATGATCGCGCCGAAGTTGTTCTGCGCGTTTGCCAGGGTCGCGCCACAGAGACCGCCGACGAGTGCGTGAGTGGAGCTGGAGGGAAGGCCCAGCCACCAGGTCAGCAGGTTCCACACGATCCCGCCAAAGAGCGCGCAGATGATCGTGGCGGTCGTGACAAACTGCGAGTCCACCAGCCCGGAGGACACCGTCTTTGCCACCGCATGGCCCACCAGAGCACCGAAGAGGTTGGTCACCGCCGCCAGCATGATCGCCTGGCGCGGCGTGAGCACCTTGGTGGAGACCACGGTGGCGATCGAGTTCGCCGTGTCGTGGAAACCGTTGATGAACTCGAAGGCAAGCGCGACGAGGATGACGACAAGGATAAGCGTCATATCCCGCGATCAGGAGTTCTTGTAAGCGATCTGTTTCGCCACGTTGCCGACGTCGCGGCAGCGGTCGAAGACCTTCTCCAGCAGGTCGTAGAGATTCGACACGATGACAACCAGCAGGGTGTCGTATTTGCCGCTATAGAGATCCTTCAGGCAATCGAGCATCAGCTTGTCGGCATCGCCCTCGATCTGCTGCATGCGGTCGTTGAGCTCCTTCATCTTCACGATGTCCATGCCCTTGCGCAGGGCCTGGATCATTTCGACCACCAGGCCGGTGGCTTCATCCAGCATCTGGGCGTGCGTGTTGAAGTCGGTGGTGGCGACCTTGTCCTGCGAGATCAGGTAGCGTTCGACGAACTTTTCGACCGTTTTCGGGATCTTGTAGAGGGCGGTGGAAAGGGCCTCGATGTCCTCGCGCTCCAGCGCGGTGACGAAGGATTTCACCAGCAGGTCGCTGATTTCCTGGGTGATCGCCTTGTCCTTTTTCCGCACTTCCGCGAATTCGCCGAGGGACGGTGCCTTCTCGTGGCGCAGGATGTGGGTCAGGCCGACAATGCACTGCCGCGCCTCCTCGGCGCTGGCGATGAGCAGGTCGAAAAAGCGGTCCTCTTTGCCGAACAGGCGTTGGATGGAGATCATGGGAAGTTTTCCGGCGCGATTTGTGGCGAAAACGTCACACGTGGCAAGCCGCGCGGTTCGATTTCCCTGACAGATTGCCGGTGCCGCCCGTCGGATAAGGGCGGCGATCCCTTTACAAGCCGCCATGTCACTGGTAACCGAAGCCCCGCCGCGCAAACGGCCGACGCCCCAGCCGATGACGCACGAACACCCTGCGCCGCCCGCCGCCAGTTCCCCGGATCCCGCCGGCATCCCGGCGATCCAGGTCAATGGCGTCGATTTCTCCTATGGGGACAAGCAGGTGCTGAAGGACGTCTCCCTCGACGTTCCGACCCATCAGGTGGTGGCCTTCATCGGCCCCTCCGGCTGCGGAAAAACGACGCTTCTGCGCTGTTTCAACCGGATGAACGATCTCGTCCCCGGTGCCCGGGTGACCAAAGGCTCGATCATCATCGAAGGGGCGAATATCGCGGACAAAGCCATCGACCCCGTCCAACTCCGCCGCCACGTGGGGATGGTCTTCCAGAAATACAACCCATTCCCCCGCAGCATCTACGATAACGTCGCCTACGGGCCGCGGACCCTCGGGGAGAAGAAAAAGTCCACCTTGGACGAGATCGTGGAGAAATCCCTGCGCCGCGCCGCCCTTTGGGACGAGGTGAAGGACCGGCTCGATGACATCGCCACCGGCCTCTCCGGCGGCCAGCAGCAGCGCCTGTGCATCGCCCGGACCATCGCTGTGGATCCGGAGATCATCCTGATGGACGAGCCTTGCTCGGCGCTCGATCCTATCGCCACGGCTCACGTGGAAGACCTGATCCTCGGCTTGCGGGATCACTACACGATCGTGATCGTGACCCACAACATGCAGCAGGCCACCCGGGTTTCGGATCGCACGGCTTTCTTTTATCTGGGGGAAATGGTGGAATACGCCACCACCCGGAAGATCTTCGAAAACCCCTCCCACAAGCGCACTCTCGACTACATCAGCGGCCGTTTCGGTTGATTCCCACCCATGCACTCGGACACTCCACACATTCTCCGCGAGTTCGACCAAGCTTTCGCGGCCCTGCGCAACGAGGTCATTTCCATGGCGAGCCAGGCCCGCCTCAATCTGGAACGCGCCATGCAGGGCCTCCTCAACCGCGACCTCGAGCGCTGCAAGGCGGCGATCGCGGATGACGACGAGGTGGACGAGGCGGAACTGCGCATCGACCGGATCGGCATGGAGACGCTGGTCCGCTTCCACCCCGTGGCCAGCGATCTGCGCCTGGTGATCACGTCGATGAAGGTCGCCGCGAACCTGGAGCGAGTCTCCGACCACGCCACGAATATCGCCAAGCGCGCCCGCAAGATGCTCGCCCGTCCGGAATGCACGGAGGTCAGCTTCCTCGAGCCGCTCTACGCGCTCGCGGACCAGCAGATGCGGGATGCTCTCTCCGCCTACACCGACCGCAATGCCGAGCTCGGCCAGTCCCTCCAGATGAAGGACAAGGAGCTCGACAAGATGCACAAGCGCTTGGTCGCCACCTTCAGCGCCCGTCTGGAGGAAGGGGGAGACCGTGCGGAGGATTTCCTGCACCTGATCTTCGTTGCCCGTTCCCTGGAGCGCATCGGCGATCTCGCGAAGAACATCGGTGAAGACGCCGTCTTCCTCGATCAGGCCCGCGACATCCGCTACGACCGGCACAACCGGCCCCCGAGCGAGGAAGTGCCGGCGGAGTGATCGACAAACCGGTGCTCTCAGCTTTGATAGAGGCATGAATGCGCCGGTGCCGATCCTGAGGATCTTTGACGAGGCCAAGGCCAAGGAATTCTACGTCGGCTTTCTGGAGTTCTCGGTGGATTGGGAGCATCGCTTTGGTGATGGCTTCCCTCTCTATTTCCAAGTCAGCCGCGGGGATTGTGTGCTTCATCTTTCCGCGCACCATGGGGATGCATGTCCCGGAGCTTCCCTAAGAATCGAGACGCCAGACTTGAGCGACTACATTGCCGGTCTGAGGGCGAAGGACTACCCCTATGCCAAGCCGGGGGAGCCCAAAGCGATGCCTTGGGGGTGCCGGGAGATCTGCATCACGGATCCTTTTGGCTGCCGCCTGATTTTCTGGGAGCCGGCAACGCAGTAAGAACGGATCAAGGATGGCTGTCCGGTGGATAGCGCCCGTTCCGTTCCGTGGTCGGTATTCACCCCCGGCGGGGCGACCCGACATTAGCCGGTTGGCGTAAGCCACCGGTAACCGGGGCGTCACGTCCAAGCGCCGCCCATTCATTTTTCAGACAGCCTCTTAGCCCTCCGAACCGCGAACGGGAATCTCCGATTCCGGAACTGGCGCTAATGAGCGGTTCGGAGCGGCGGCTTGTTGTGCTTTCTAAATTCCCTCTGGACCTAGGTAGAGGGAGACTGTCGATCCAAGTCCAAAGTCCAAATCCAGAGCCCATCATGCAGCGGCTCAAAGGTAAACTCGGCCGGACACACGGTGGGGGCGTCGATCCCGTAGGCAACGCCCCAAGAGAAGTTGCGCCCCTTGTGGAAGATCACGAACTTGATGCCCTTGAATTCGAAAGCGGGAAGTTGGCCGCCAACCATCGTATTCAGCCGCTCGCTTCCAAGAGAAGGAATCGCTCGAAACTCGTCCTTCTCGTAGGCTTACCCGTGGAGCACTGGATCTTCGACCGTCTTCACTTCGAGATTCCGCAACTCCGAGAAATTAACGTGCGCGGCGACAACCCGCCGACCGCCGGCTCCAGTATGCTGCCCCAGGAAGTAAGCCACGCCGCCAATGACAACGCCCAGCACCGCGAGAAAAAGTATTAGCCGCCCCCGTGATTTCATTTTCGGCACAACGTCACAGATGACGGCGCTGACTCTAGCGCCTTGTTAGGCCATTTGTGCATCGGGAGCGGAATCCTTCGACACCCTTGTCGCTAGCAATAGGGAAGCAACCAACATAACAGCGACGAGGATTCCCTGAGCAACATTCCACTGAGTGCTTGTCCACGTCTCCGTGCCGTGAGCGGTAAACACTGACGCCGCAGTCGCCGGGCCGAAAAACAAATCGCGGGTCCAATTCCATGCGCTATGGACTCCCACCGCAGCCGGAAGACTGCGCCAGCGAAAGAACACCAAAGCGAATAAAACGGACCCAGCCGTCGTGCTTATGAGCGCAACGTCCCATCTCCATCCGCACACTACATGGAAGCACGCAGCCAGGAGTGCTACGACCAACTGTGAGGGCCAAAAGCCAATCGAGCGTATGAGGCTGTCGAAAGCAAATCCACGCCAAGCAAACTCCTCGCATGCGCCCGTCGCTAGATGGTAGCACGCGACGCTGCTGATCGCGGTGAGCGACACCGTGGGGCCAAGGACCCATTCGAAGGGTAATGCAGTCCGCAAACCGACCATTCCGATGCCAAACAACACGAAGCCGCCGGCAAATCCCGCCAGCAAATCCCTCGAAGATCGCCACGAAAACGAAACTCGGTAGTCGGAGATCGAGCGACCTTCTCGGCGGAGCAGCGTATGGGTGAAATACGCCAGAATGACTGCGATGAGGGACGCACGAGCGATGGGCGGCAACTGATGGCCCACGAACGGGAATCCCTGGTAGGCGACCACCACAAGCGGAAACGCCAGGAGCAGAAAAACTCCAGCGAGCCCAGCGCGCTTTGATCGAGACATCGGACTCATGTGCAGAGTATTACTTCGTCTTCCTGCCTAACGTCTGCAATGTAGGCAACGGCGGGGTGGAGCGTCCAGAGCGAAGCGAACGAGCGGCGTTGCCGCCGTTGCCTACCATGGCTTGTTCGGCTTGGTCGTTCATTCGGGCGCGGCTTGCTCGACCACTCTTGTCAAAATACTCTCGCCCCTCCCGTCTGCCGCTCCATCAACGATTCGCAAAAGCACGTCGTCAGGGAACCGTTGTAGAGCACCTGACTCTTCTTGTCCGTCCGGGGTTGGCGTGCCTTTCTTGCGCCGGATGGCTGCGCGACTCGGACGCTTCATAGAGACCTTTCGGGGAAGTTCCTTCCCGACCTTGGCCGAGACCACGGATGGTGAGCGTGTTGTCATCAAAATGCGCGGCGCTGGTAACGGGGCAGGAGCCCTCCTGTCGGAGTTTTTGGTTAATCGCTTCGCCTATCTCTGCGGGCTTCCGGTGCCGGATGTGAGGATCGTCGAGATTGCCGCCGATCATCCGTGGGATTTCGGGACGGATGAGTTCGACGACCTGCTTCAGAAAAGTGCCGGGGCGAATTTGGGCATCTGTTGGATTCCCGCGGCGAGGCAAGTGTGCGCGGAGGAGGCGGCCTCGCATCCGGAAGAATTTATCTCCCAGGTTGTGACGCTCGATCTGACCTTCTCAAATCTCGATCGCAGCCCTGCCAGTTGCAATCTTCTAAGGGAGCAATCCGGTCATCGATGGATCATCGATCACGGGAGTTGCCGCTTCCTTTTCAGGCGTGGCGCGGTGTCTGGTGCCCTGCCGGACGATCACATCTTCCGGGGTAGGGTGGATGCCTTTGATGGCAAATGGTTAGAGCCTCTCGTTTCCGCTCTGGTGGAGGAAACGGTGACGGAAGTGCCCGAACAGTGGTTGGCGGAGGAAAGTTTTTCGCGGGAACAGATTCTCACGTGGATCGGGTCGGCCTTGCCTACCCAAAAATGAAACGGTCCGGCGCATACACGCCGGACCGTTTGGCACCCGTTGGAAGGTGACGAAGGACGGGTCACCCCGCCCCAAGTCACAGAAGTTCGTTGAGGATGTTTTCGAGCAGTTCCTGACGACCGGAGGCAACGACGGGCTCGCCGTTTTGCTTCACCCACTCGGTCAGTTCATCGAAGTTCGTGCTGCCGCTTTCGATGCGCTGGCCGATGCCGCTGTCCCAGGTGGAGTAGCGGGTCTTCACGAAGTCCTCGATGCGGCCGTCCGCGCGGATCGCGGCGGCGACCTTGAGGCCGCGGGCGAAGGCATCCATCCCGCCGATGTGGGCGTAGAAGAGATCGACCGGCTCGTGCGACTCGCGGCGGCGCTTCGCGTCAAAGTTCAGGCCACCGGTGGTGAAGCCGCCCATCTCGAGCACCTTCAGCATCACCTTGGTGGTGCCGTAGAGGTCGCTCGGGAATTGGTCGGTGTCCCAGCCGAGCAGGGTGTCGCCCTGGTTGGCATCGATCGAGCCCAGCGCGTCGGAGCCGAGGGCCACGGTGAGCTCGTGCTCCATCGTGTGGCCGGCCAGCGTGGCGTGGTTGGTTTCGATGTTCAGCTTGAAGTGGTCCAGCAGGTTGTACTGGCGCAGGAAGTTCAAGCACGCGGCCGAATCGGAATCGTACTGGTGCGTGGAGGGTTCGCGCGGCTTCGGCTCGATGTAGAACTGGCCGGTGTAGCCGATCTTCTTCGCGTAGGCCACGGCCATGTGGAGGAGCGCGGCGAGGTGATCCAGCTCGCGCTTCATGTCCGTGTTCAGCAGCGTGGCGTAGCCTTCGCGGCCACCCCAGAAGGTGTAGCCTTCACCGCCCAGCTTGTGGGTGGCGTCCATGGCGGCCTTCACCTGCGCGGCGGCGTAGGCGAAAACGCGGGCATCCGGAGAGGTGCCGGCACCCTGCGAGTAGCGCGCGTGGGAGAACAGGCAGGCCGTGCCCCAGAGCAGCTTCTTGCCGGTGGACTTCTGGAGCTGGAGAAGGTGATCCACCACGGCATTGAGCGCGGCGGTAGACTTGTCGAAGTCGTTCAGCTCCGGCGCGATGTCGCGGTCGTGGAAGCAGTAGTAGTCGATGTCGATCTTATCGAGGAACTCGAAGAACACGTCGGCGCGCTTCTTGGCATTGTCGACCGTGTCGGAGAGGTCGTCCCAAGGGGTCACCGCCGTGCCGCCGCCGAAGGGGTCGGAAAGGCTGTTCCGCATCACGTGCCAATAGGCCGCGCCGAAGCGCATGTGATCGCGCATGGTTTTCCCTTCGATCACCTCGTCGGGATTGTAGTGTTTGAACGCGAGCGGGTTCTTGGATTTGGAACCCTCGTAGACGATCTTGGGAATGTCCGGGAAGTAGGCCATGGAAGTCACCGCAATACGTGAGCCCCCCCACCGAGTCCATCACTGAATTGTGTATGTTTCCGCATTTTTGTGTCGCCCTGATCAAACCAAACCCAAGCCGACGGAAACAGGGTTGCCGGACCTCCTGCTAAACCTAGGCTCCCATTGTGACGTAAACGCCACAGCCCGGAAAAATCTCCCCCTCTTCCATTCCCCGGGAAAACCCATCCGATGCGCCTGCTTTTAGCCTGCTTGCTCCTCTCTAGTGCCTTTGTCCTACCCGGGGCGGCCGATCCCGTGATCTCGGAATTCTGCGCGAGCAACCAGAACGGCCTCGAAGATGAGGACGGCGATCGCCCGGATTGGGTGGAAATTTACAACCCGGATGCCACCGCAGCGGACCTCACAAATTGGTATCTGTCCGACAACTCGGGGGAAAAGACCAAGTGGAGATTCCCCGCCGCCAGCATCCCTCCCGGCGGGTACCTAGTCGTTTTCGCCTCCGGCAAGAACCGGCGGATTCCGGGGCAGCCGCTGCATACGAATTTCTCGCTTGGGGCGGATGGCGAGTATCTCGGGTTGATCCGTCCAAACGGGACGACCGTAGTGTCGCATTTTACCCCCGGGTATCCGGGGCAGTTCGCGGACATCTCCTACGGCTCGCCCTCGAATTTCACGGAGACCATGTTCGTTCCGGAAACCTCTTCCAGCCAGTGGATCATTCCGACATCCGCGTCAAATCCGGCCACCACTTGGAAGGATCTCGTCTTTACGCCCAGCGGCTGGTCCACGGCTCCGATGGGACTCGGTTATGACCGGGACACCGCCGCAGTGAACTACCTGACCCAGATCGGGGCGGGAGGAAATACCGACGCGGCGATGACTGCGGCCAATAATACCTCCTGCTATGTCCGCGTGCCTTTCACGATTCCGGCAGGCACCAGCACCGCCGCGCTGAAGTTGCGGGTGAAATACGACGATGGATTCGCCGCTTGGGTGAACGGCCAGCCTCTGATGTCCGGAGGAACGCAAGTTCGCAGGAATAGCCCGGCTTCGCTGGCATGGAATAGCGCTGCCACCGGTTCCCATGCTGATTCGCTGGCCGAGGTCTTCGAGGAGTTCGACGTGACGGAGAGCATCGGGCTTCTCGCCAGCGGTCAGAACGTGCTCGCGCTCCACGCTTTCAACCGGCAGGCGAATACCACGGATTTCTTTATCCGCGCGGAATTGGTGGCGGAAACGGTGGTGGCGGGACCGGCGCCGGCTCCCGGCTACTTCGGCACGCCGACGCCCGGCGCGAAAAATCCGGGGACGAACGGTCTGGTCATCCCGCAGGAGGTGGTCTTCTCGAAGGGATCCGGCACCTTTTCCACGAACAGCTTCAATCTCACCCTCAGTGGCAGCATTTCCGGCCAGCAGATCCGATACACGCTGGACGGCAGCACCCCCACGGCGGCTTCCACGCTCTATTCCGGCGCGATCACCATCAATAACAGCGCGCTGGTCCGCGCCCGGATCTACGCCCCCGCCACCGGTGCCCTCGGTTTCATCAGCGCCGCACACTACGAGAAGCTCGCCACGACGCTCTCCAGCTACTCGGCCACCGGCCAATCTTTCAAATCGGCCTTGCCCATCGTGGTGCTGAACAACCGCGGGGCGGGGGAGGTGCCGAACAACAACCTCGATCAAAGCGCCCGCATCCAGATCTACGACCGCGATGCGAACGGCTACGCCTCGATTTCGCCAGCCTCGGTGCCAGCGCTTGCGATGAATGCCAACGTGAAGCTGCGCGGCCGCAGTTCGTCGGGCTTCCCGAAGAAATCCTACGGCATCGAGCTCTTGGACGAAAGCAACGCCGGAGCCGTCGCCGAAGTGCTCGGCATGCCAGCGGGCGAGGATTGGGCCTTGGTCGGCTGCTGGGAGTATGACCGCGCCTTCATGCGGAATGCCTGGATCTACGAGGTCAGCCGCCAGGCAGGCCGGTGGGCGCCGCGCACCCGGCTGGTGGAGGTGTTTTTCAATCAGGATGGCGATACCTTGAACTACAACAACGCGGACTACCGCGGGGTCTACGTGCTCTGCGAGAACATCCGTCGTGGCTCGGATCGGGTCGATGTCGCGGGCATCGAGCCTTCCGATACCACGCTGCCCGGCGTGAGCGGCGGCTACATCTTCAAGGTGGATGCGGGTGAAGCCGATGAGTTCATCTGGCGGACGACCCGCAATCTTCCAACGGCCGGCACCGGTGGTGACGGATTGGTCATCCATCGCCCGAAGAAGGCGGACCTCGCGTCCCAGCAGTCCACCTACATGGTGAACTATTTCCAGAGTTTCGAGAACGCGCTTTTCACCGAAGCCTCCGCCGGCTTCTCCACCCGGAACTACCGCAGCTACATCGATTCGTCGGCGTGGGTGGATCACAACCTTTTCTGCACGATTGCAAAGAACGTCGACGCCCTGCGGCTGAGTGCGTATTTCCACAAGGATCGCAATGCACCGATGGCGGCCGGGCCCTTGTGGGACTTCGACCGCTCGGGAAACTCCACGGACTGGCGCGACGACAACCCCGCTTCTTGGGTGGGCGAGGGGGACGCTACGAATTACTTCCAATTCTCCTGGTGGCAGCCGCTTTTCCAAGACGTCGAGTTCCGCCAGGTCTATGTGGACCGCTGGCAGGCCATGCGCCGCGGCACGCTTTCCAACGCGAATGTCGGCAGCATCCTCGACGGCTATCTTGCGGAGTTCAAAGCGGCCGACACGGACAACCCTTCGAAACGCGACTATGCGCGCTGGTATAGCTCGCCGACCTCGAACGATATCACGACGGAGAAGAACATCCTGAAGAACTGGCTGATCAACCGCTCGGCGTGGATCGACCAGCAATTCGTCGCCGCGCCGACGATCGTTCGCCCGCCGGGACCCATTGCGGCAGGTCAGACCACCACTTTCACCGTGCCTTCCGGTGCCACCGTTTACTACACCACGGATGGAACGGATCCGCGGGCGGAAGGCGGATCTCCCTCAGCTTCGGCGATCGCCTATTCGGGCACTCCCGTGGCCATTCCTGCCACCATGAAGGTCATCGCCCGGTCGTGGAAACCGGGCAGTTTCGCAGTTCCTGCCACCAATTGGAGCGGCCCGGTGGAGGCGCTTTATCTGGTCGATGAAACCTACGCGACAGCGGCCGACCTGCGGATAAGCGCGCTCTGCTACAATCCTCTTTCCCCCGATGCTTCGGAGGCGATCGCGCTGCCGGAGGTCGAGGCGGGTGACTTCGAATGGATCGAGCTGAAGAACGTCGGCACCGGTGCGGTGAATTTGGAGGGTGTCTCGCTCGGGGAAGGCGCACCGGCTGCGAAGGTGACCTTGCCCGCTTTCACCCTGGCACCGGGAGCGCGCGGTCTCGTCGTGAAGAACGCTCCGGCCTTCACCCTGCGTTACGGAGCTGTTGCCGCCGCACGGGTCGTCGCGACATGGCCGGGCGATGGCAGCTTGGACAATACCGGTGAAACGGTGCAGGTCTACGATCGGAGCGCGGGCGCTATCGCGGAGTTCGCCTACGACGATGAAGACGATTGGCCGGAGCGCCCGGACGGCGATGGCAGCGCCTTGGAATACACCGGCAGCGGCAATCTAACAGCCGACTACGGGAATCCATTGAATTGGAAAGCGAGTGATGCCGTCCACGGCAGTCCCGGCATCGCAACGGTTCCTGGGCTTGCGACCGTGAGGGTGAACGAGGTCCTCGCGAACACGACCGCGCCGCAACTCGATGCGATCGAACTCTACAATGCCGGTGCTTCTCCCGTGAATGTCGGCGGTTGGTTCCTTGCGAATGTCCCCGCAGCCACCAAAGCGGACGACTATCGCATGTTCCGCATCCCCAATGGCACGGTGATCCCAGCCGGCGGCTTCGTGGTCTTCGATGAAACGGACTTCAATCCGAACGGCGAGTGGAACCCGACTCCCGGCACACCTGGAGCGGGTGAGTTCGCACTCGATGGGAATCGCGGCGGCCATCTCTGGCTGCTCTCCGCGGATCCCGCCACGGGCAGACTTTACAACTTTGAGGAGGCGATGGAGTGGTCCCCGCTACTTCCCGGCATTGCCTACGGGCGCTCGCCGGATGGCAGCGGAGCATTTGCACCGCTCTCAAACTACACGTCCTCCACCAGCAATTCGCTGCCGCGCGTGGGGCCGGTGCAGGTCACGGAAATCCACTACCATCCCTCGGGCGTCACGCCGGAATTCGTGGAGCTTTCAAATACCGGAGCGCTCGCGCAATCGATGGCCCAGTGGACCTTGCGCGGCGACGTTGATTTCGACTTCCCGGCGGGCTTCACCATCGCGCCCGCGGAGGCGCTGGTGATGGTGGCCTTCGATCCCGTGCTGCTTCCCACCCAGGCCACGGCCTTCCGTTCACAATATGGCGTCCCTGCGGGAGTGCGCTTGATCGGCCCATGGTCGGCGGGCGACTCCCTCGGCGACGGCGGCGGCGCGATCCGGCTGCGCCGCACCGTCTCGCCACCCGCGGACGAACCGAACTTCGTCGGGCTGATGGTCGAAGATGAAGTGAACTACCTCGCCCATGCCCCGTGGCCCGCCACGGCATCCGGCACCGGTTCCTCGATCCGCCGTCTCGGCGTCCGCAGGCAAGGCAGCGATCCGTCGGCGTGGCTTGCCTCCGCACCGGCACCCGGCGCAGGTGTCGGCGGCTACACGGCGTGGAGCCTTGCCGCCTTCGGCGAAGCAGGCGCAGGGGGGAAGACCGGTGATCAAGACCATGACGGCCTCTCGAACTTCGTGGAGTACTTGCTAGGCACCGATCCCGGGGCATTCACGGGTCTCGCCACCAGCTTCGATCCAAACGGCGGCAATCCACGCTTCGTCTTGGACTACAGCGTGCGGAAAGACCGGGACGACGGCACCCTCTCGCCCCTCCAAACCACGGATTTCGAAACCTGGATCCCGGCGGTAAACGACAGCGTGGTTTCCGACAACGGCACCATCCAATCCCGGCGCGCCTGGCTCCCGATCAGCAAACGTGGCTTCCTCCGGCTCCAGGCAGAGGAAGCACCCTGATATCGACCATCTAAACTCCCTTTACCGTTTCCCTCGCCACGCCCCGCATCTCGAAGATCCGGAAAATCGTGTCCTCGATCAGGTTGTTCGGGCAGGAGGCCCCGGCGGTGATGCCGATCACCACGGGCTTCTCGCCGAGCAGGACGGAGGGGTAGCTGCTCGAGATCTCGGATTTTTCATGCAGGTCGAAGTGGACGATCTGCTCCAGCGATTCGAGGCACTCGGCGTTCCGGATGAAGAAGGTGGGCAGGGATTGCTCGCCGATCTCCACGAGGTGCGTGGTGTTCGAGCTATTGTAGCCACCTACGACAAAAAGCATGTCCATCGGCCGGCGCAGCATTTCGAAGAGCGCGTCCTGCCGTTCCTGGGTTGCTCCGCAGATGGTGTCGAAGAAGATGAAATTCTCCGCGGAACCATCGCGGGCTTCCACGGCTGCCCGGACTCGGCGTTGGATTTCTTCCGTCTCGCTCTTGAGCATCGTCGTCTGGTTGGCGACACCCACCTTGGCAAGGTGGAGGTCCGGATCGAAACCCTCCGATGCCGCGTGGGCGAAACGCTTGAGAAAGGCCTCCTTGTCCCCGCCTTCCCGGATGTAGCGGCAGACCGCGTCCGTCTCGTCGAGAGTCAGTACGATGAGGTAGTGGCCCTTGCCGTCGTCGCCCATCGCGCGGGAAGCGGTGGCCTGGGTTTCCTCGTGGCCGGCCTTGCCGTGGATGATGGAGGTGATGCCTTCTTTCGCGTAGCCGCGAACCCGCCGCCAAACCTTCATCACGTCGCCGCAGGTGGTGTCTACCACGTAGCAGCCCCGCTGCTCGATCTTCTCCATGAAGTTCGTCGGCGCGCCGAATGCCGGCACGATCACCACGTCCTCGGGGTCGAGCCGGTCATAGTCATCCGTCAGCTCCTTCCACGGCAGGGAGACGATTCCCATGTCCACCAGCTGGCGGTTTACCTCGGGATTGTGGATGATTTCGCCAATGAGGAAGATTTTCTGGTCCGGGAAGACCCGGCGTGCCGCATAGGCGAGATCGATCGCCCGCTCCACGCCGTAGCAGAAGCCGAACTGCTGGGCGAGCCGCACGGTGGTATTGCCGATGGTGATTTCGCCGCCGTTTTCACGGATCTTTTCGACAATCGACGAGCGATAATGACGCTCCACCTCGGCATTGACCTGGGTCATCACGTCCGGGCGGCGGACGTTCACGCGGGGGCGCTTCTGCTTGTCGGCGGTTTCGCTCATGCGGGGGCGATATAACGCCGCTTTCCCCCGCGACCAAATCATTTCCCGGGTCTTCGCAGCACCGGGAGCGTCAGCAGGGAAAAGAGCGCGGCGCCAAGGACTTGCATCCAGATCAGGTAGATCGGCCAAGGCCCCATGTGGTCCAGCAGGCTGGGATTCACCGGCTTGCGGGAGGCGAATGCGAAATTCGTGCCGAGCCAGGCATTCACCGCCATCGCCACCGCGAGGTACAGGTTTCCCCAGAGGAGGGCTTGGAGTGGCGATTTCCACCAAGGACGCTCCGCTCGCCAGCCACGGACGATCGGCAGGTAAAACGCCGCGCCCACCACCGCGAAATGATGGACGAAGAAGGTGATGAACGCGGGGTGGGGGAAGCCGATCGAGATCGCCGGCGTCGCCAGTGCCTGGATCGTCGCCGCCAAGCCCCAGAAATACGTCAGGGTGGCCAGGAGCCGGTTGCCCGTGAGCAGCGCGAAGCCGCCGGTGAATGCCGCGATGTCGCAGAGATGAAGCGGCAGGGCACTGTCGAGATCCGGGTCACCCTCGACGGTTGCCCACGCGACTTGGGAATAGGCAAAGGCGGCAAGGCAGAGGAAGGCGAGGATGCTGCGTGCGATCCGCTCGTTGCGGCCCCCCGATTTCCCGAGAAGGATCAGTGCGGTGATCCCGATTGCCCCCGCCACAAATGCCCAACCGTGCATGGCGGAAAAGGGCACGAAGCGAGGTGGCATGCTTGGAGAAGAACCGTCCCCGCCCGACACCGCAAGCGTGAGTTGGGCAATCGCGTGCGTTCCGCGAAGAGATGGCCCGGACAAGAGTGTCCCCGCTCCTTATTCTCCATCACTCCAGATCCATCCGGAAGAACCCCGAGGGCGTCGCGGACATCGGGGAAATCATCCTTGAAGTCGTCCATTCAAACCCCTCGGGCGCGGGGGGAAGTTCCCCCGGATTCGGCACGATGTGCAGACCCGTGTTCCATGTTTCCAAGTCCTGCCCGGCCTGGGGATCATAGACATGGCCCGCCCATTGATAGGAGCTTCCGATCCAGATCCCTCCGCTCCGGTGCAACCAGGAAACCTGGAAATAGTTTTCGCCGGAGGCGGCCACCTGCGAAAGCCGGGTCGCGGGCGAGGCACCCGGATCGGAAGGATCGGTCGCTCCCAGCAGGAATTCCGTCCGGTTGTCATAGCTATCGCCATCGAAGTCATCGGCGGGACCGGACAGAGGCGATCCCGTTAGGCCATGCTGTCCGAGGAACGCGGCGAAGGTGAAGCTATCGATCCCGGCAAACGGTTCCGCCGCCGTTTCCACGCCATCGATCTGCTGGAGATACGCGATGAGCTCGTCTTGTTCCGCCACCGTCAGGCTGCCAGCCGCTCCGTGCGTCCCGTTCGGATTCCGCGTGATGAGCACGTCCCGCAAGGTCGCGGCCGATCCATCATGCAGATAAGGCGCGCTATTCCAGACGCCGCGCAGCGTGGGCGTGTCGATTCCATCAAGCGGCCCGCCCAAGCGCTGGCCGGAGTTCGGGGTCAGCGTTCCCACATTGTGCAGCGCACCCATGCTGCTGTCGGTGAAAGCACTGCCTCCGTGGCAATTCGCGCAGCCGAGCGTGCCGAAGTGCGCCTTCCCAGCCACCGCATCCGCGGTCAAGGAGCCATCGCCATTCCGATACGGACTCGGCGCGAAGGTATCGAGGGACGTGACATAAGCCGCGAGGTCATCGAGATGCTGGCTCAGACCCGATTTGGGAAGCCCCAGGGACTCGGAGCGGGTGCCTTCGGAAAAGTCCGCTTCACTCATCATTCCGCTGCCTTTTCCAAGCAGCCGGATCTGGCCTTCAAAGTCGTGGATCTCGTCAAAGTTACCGCTCCAGTGAACCCGGCCGTGACCGGTTCCGGCCCGTCCCCGCAAGTCGATGGTGTTCCGGAATCCTTCGCCCATCGGCTCCGAAAAATCATAGACCCGGCCATCCTGTCCGCCATCGAGATGGCAGCTCGCGCAGCTCATGTAGCCGGCCAGGTTGAGATCCGTGGAGACTGCGTCGTAGAAGATCCGCTTGCCACGGAGCACCGCGGGGGCCAGTGGCTCCGTGGCCACGAGCGGAGTCTCACCCAGCACGGTGGATTCGGAGCCGCCGCTCAGGATCGGTGCAACGTCGTAGGTGGAGATGCTGCGCGACAGGAAATTCAGCACGAAGAGCCGCTTCGAAACAGGATCTAACAGCGCGCCCTCCGGGACGTGGCCGGTCTGCAGCGTGTTGACCTCGGAGCCATCGTAGGCATCGATGATCTTGAGCTCATCGTTGCCGGGCAGGGTCACGAACACCAGGTCGCCAAGCTCGCTGAAGGTGCAGGAGTGGCAGCGGTCCGAATCATCGTAGTCGATCCGTTCGCCCGGCATCTCGATCCCGGTCGCGGGATCGATGGTTGAGGTGATGGCCCTCAGGGTCACATCATGATCGAGCGCCTGGCCATCGCGCAGACCGCCGCGATCGATGTTGTCTTTCTTTGATGGAATCCATGCCCGGGTGGCGTCGGGACTGATGGTGATCGATGTGAGATAGTTCGGCAGGCCGCGCGAGAACTGTGCTCCATCCGTGCCGTTGCTCTTTGCCAGCGTGATCACCTTGGTCACGGTCATCGTCGTGGCATTCACCTGATAGATTTCGCCGGCGGCGTCCGGGGAAACCATCCGCGTCACGAAGACCAAGGCGCCATCGCTGCTGACGGCCACGCCTCGTGGCTGGGGCACGATTCCCGCGCTGTCCGGACCGAGATCGAGCGATGCGGTGATGGACCGGGTCGCGGGATCGAGCTTCAGCAGCTTGCCCGTGGCTTGAAGGGCGACATAGCCAGCGCTCCCATCTGGATCAAAGGCAAGGCCGACCGGTTGCGAGGCGAAGGGCAGCTCGATGGTATCGATCACCGAGGCGCTCGCCGGATCGACGACCGCGATTTCCCACGATTTCCGGCACACCACCCATAAGCTCCCATCGGCAGCTTTCGCGATCGCCTTCGGTTCCTCCCCGACGGCGATCTCGTGCACTTTGGCGAGGGTCGTGGCGTGGATGGCAGAGATGCTGTCCGCATCCGGATTCACTGCCCATACCAGATCATTGGCGCGTGCCATCGGCTGGCTCGTGGTCGGCTGCTGCGGTGTCAGCGGATTGTAAACCACATGGACGAATGAAAAGGTCGAGATATCCCCGCCCGCATTCGGATGGGGCAGTTGCAGGTGGTCGATGTTCGGACCTTGGTTACCGGCGTTCGCGATGAGCTCGATGGTGTTCGTCCCTGCGACGAGGGCCACGCCCGGCACCGTGAGGTTTACCCAGTTTGTCCAAGCGCCGGTTGCGGTGAAGTCCAGGAAGATCGGCGCGCCACCATTCACCACCAGATTCAGAGGCCGCGGAGGATTCGCCGCAACCGCGTAGCGGAAGACGAAATCCTGCACGCTGGCGGCGGGGCACTCCACGGTCCAAGTGATCTTCACGCCGTCTCCTTGCGTGTTGGGATAGTCGGCAAAGCCGGTGCCCGTGTACCCGGCATTGTTGGTCGCCGTCACGACCCCGCCCGCCATCACGGCGTCTTCTCCTTCGAGCGTGAGCGTGGGTCCGATGGCGGATTGGAACTGGATCGAGTAACGGCCCGCGGCCGCATAGACGTGCGAGGCTTGCGCGCCGGTTGCGCTGTTCCCGTCGCCGAAGTCCCACGCGTAAACCCGCTGCGGTTCGGGCTGGGAAACGCTGAACGCACTCGACGTGCCTTTCACCACCGCAGGCACGGGATTCACCTCATCATTGCCGCCAAATCCCGTATCGGAAATCCCGGTGCGGAAGGTGGAGGTAAAGGTGGTCGCGATGCCATTGCCCACCAGATCGGTGATGCCACCGGCTGGCAGGACGATCTCGTAGTCGGTGCTCGGGTCGAGCGGGGCATCCGGTGCGAAGGTGAGCGTGGTGTAGGTGCAGCCCCATCTCCCGCTGACGGATGCTCCGCCGGGCTTCCTGACGATGAACGTGGAAGGATCGACCGACTTGAACTCCGGCCACTCCGAGAGCGAAATCGCGATCTCCACGGAGAGGCGTTGGCCGCTCAGGCCATCCGCGGGCCGCACCATTTTCACCGTTGGGCCGGTGGTATCCGGAACCGTGTCCTGCACCGCGATCACCGCGCCCACATACTTGCCATCTACCAGTTGATCGTCCGCGATCAGCAGCAGGTTTCCCGCGGGACAGGAGAACTGGTCATCCCACCGGCTGTCGCGGCCCATCACCCGGCCGACGAGGCTGGGGCTCGCGGGATTGGAGATGTCGTATTTGTAAACGCCCTGCGTCCCGCCGCGCAGTCCGCCGAGGTAAAGGTGGTCATCGGCGAAAGACACGTATTCGCTCGCGGGCAGCGATACGCTGGCTCTCTGGACGATGTTGTAGGGATCGGTGGTGACGTCGTAGGTGCGGAAGGGCGTGATCAGGTAGGCGTCGGTTCCGTAGAAGCCGCCGATATAGGAATCCGAGGGAGGATCGAATGAATCCATCAGTTTCGGCTTTCGTGGATCCCGGATGTCGATCGTGGCGATGCCGGAGGAGGTCTTCGGAGTCACCACTACCAGCAGATCTCCCAGGGCGAAAAGCGGCCCCGCCATCACGCCGCCCATCTGCGCGCGGGGCAGGGTGGCCACGTGCGAAGGTGCGGCCGGATTGCTGACGTCCACCACGTAGAGGCCGTTCGTGGTGGCACCACAGTAGAGATGGTCCCCTTGCCACGAAACGCCCCAGATCGCTCCCGCCACATCGCCGTAGTTGATCCCGGGCAAGATCAGTTCCGAAACAGCAACCGGCTGCGTGATATCGGTGACGTTCCAAATATCGATCCCTCGCCCCGAGATCGTGGCCATGTAGTAGTTCCCCGAGGCGTCGCGCCCGTAGGTCACCTGGTGGGACTCCGCTTCACCCGCCGCGTGATTCGAAAGCAACTCCGCTTTCAGCACCGGCGCGTAGGGATTCGAGATGTCCCACACCTCGTGCTCGGCATTTCCCGCGAAGACCGCGTAGCCATTGAAAACCGACGGTTGATTCATGTGCCGGGTTCCCAACTGCGGGCTAATGATCTGCCACTGTTCCCCGGCGGGGTAATTTTGGTTCGGAATCACGCCGTCCGCCGCGAGGCAGGGCGAAACGGCGCTCCATGAGCACGCGGCTCCACAGAGGATGGATGTGAGGGTTTTTTTCATCCAGATTAACGGCGAATCAAGCCTATGATACTGGCGCGCACCATCTAATTTTACGGGATTTAGGCAGATTTGTGTGACAAAAATCGGGCCTCAAGCGGACTTGCATTCGGAGGCTCCGCTGATCCGGCATGGGGATGCCGATATGAGCGATCTCGTGGGGGCGCTCGTCGGAGCGGCAGGCAAGTTCGTTCGCGGTACCCCGTTCGAGGACGACGTGTGCCTTGTGGGGGGTGAGCTTTCTGTTTCCTCAGCCGAAGGGCGCGGAGGACTGGATCCGGGGCTTTCCCTTGAGGATGCGTTCGCTTGAGGGCGGGTGCCCCTTACCCCACCGTTGACGGCGAGCACTTTCCCCCCTGAAATGCGCGCCCCCGGCAGGTTCCGGGCATGTATATGGACTATTCGCAGAAAATCGCCCGTCAGATCGCAGGCATTCCCCGCTCGGGAATCCGCGATTTCTTCGAGCTCGTCCAAGGCCGTGAGGGAGTCATCTCCCTCGGCGTTGGTGAGCCCGACTTTACGACTCCTTGGCATATTCGCGAAGCCGCCATCTACGCCTTGGAGAAAGGACACACCAGCTACACCTCCAATCTCGGCCTGCCCGCCCTGCGCAAGGCCATCGCCCGCTACGTTTCCGACTTCTTCCACGTCGAATACGACGCCCTGACCGAGGTGCTCGTCACCGTCGGCGTCTCCGAGGCGATCGACATCGCCCTGCGCGCTTTGGTCAATCCGGGCGACGAGGTGATTTATCACGAGCCATGCTACGTGTCCTACTCACCGAGCATCGTGATGGCCTACGGCACGGCGGTGGGAGTCCACACGCGCAAGCGCGACGGCTTCTCGCTGAAGCCCGAGGAACTGGCCAAGGTCATCACCCCGAAGAGCCGGGTGCTGATGCTGAATTTCCCGACCAACCCGACCGGCGCCACCGCGAACCGCGAGGATCTGGAAGGCATCGCCAAGCTTTGCATCGAGCACGATCTCTTCGTGCTCACCGACGAGATCTACAGCGAGCTGCGCTACGATGCCTCGGAAGAGCACGTGTCGATCGCGGCGCTGCCCGGGATGAAGGAGCGCACGATCCTTCTGCACGGCTTCTCGAAGGCCTTCGCCATGACCGGCTTCCGCCTCGGCTATGCCTGTGCGCCTCAGCCGATCACGGAAGCGATGATGAAGATCCATCAATACTCCATGCTCTGCGCCCCGATCATGAGCCAGATGGCCGCGATCGAAGCGCTTGAGAATGGAGCACCGGAAGTCGCGAAGATGCGGGATGCCTACCATCAGCGCCGCGATTTCCTGGTGAAGCGCCTCAACCAGATGGGCCTGAGCTGCCACTCGCCGGGCGGTGCCTTCTATGTCTTCCCGGACATCCGGGAAACGGGTCTTTCCAGCAAGGACTTCGCGATGCGTTTGCTGGAAGAGGAAGGTGTGGCCGCCGTGCCGGGAAGCGCCTTCGGAACTTCCGGGGAGGGCTTCCTGCGCTGCTGCTACGCCACCGGCTTCGATGACCTGAAGCTGGCGATGGACAAGATGGAACGCTTCGTCGGCCGCCTTTGATCTGTTTTACCAAGGAGGGGGCGCGTCTCGCGCCCCTTTCTGCGTTTAAGGAGAGGGGACACTCCTGTCCCCGGCCGGCACATCCACCCCGGCGACAGGAGTGTCGCTGCTCCTTATTGCTGCCGCATGGGGCGGAGCCTGTAAGGAGCGGGGACACTCTTGTCCCCGGCCGGGCACGTCCACCCCAGCGACAGGAGTGTCGCTGCTCCTTATTGCTGCCGTATGGCGCGGAGCTGATAGGGATATCACCGGACCTCTCCACACGGATTGACTCCACTTCGTGATCCCCCTTACTCTCCCGACGCCTGATGCCTGCAAACACGGAGCCTCCCCTTTCCCCGCGCGATGCCCGTGCGTCCCGGCTGAGACTTGAACAAACGGATTCCTGGGTGCGTGCCCAGATCGTGCCCTTCGCGGTGTTCATGGGCTTCATGCTGCTGCTGCAGATCCTCGGTGCTTTCACGTGGGAACATCCCGCCGCCCCGTGGTGGCGGCACTGGCCGGAGCAGTGGGTGTATCCCTTGCAAACGCTGGTGACCTTGGGGCTGCTGGTCCGCTGGTGGAAGTACTATGAATTCCGTTGGTCGTTGAAGTGGTGCGCGGCCGGTGCTGTGTTCGGTGCGGTGGGCATCGGATTCTGGCTGCTTCCGACGGTGATATACGATCGCCTGGGCCTGACGGGGGAAACCTCAGGCTGGCAGAAGGCTCTGGGCCTTGCCGCGCGCACGAAGGGCTTCAATCCCGCCGAAGCTTTCGGTGACGGCACACCGGCCTATTGGGCCGCGTTGGTGATGCGGTTCCTCCGGGCGGTGGTCGTGGTCGCCTTGGTCGAGGAAATCCTGTGGCGCTCCTTCATGATGCGCTTCGTCACCGATTGGGAAGGGGACTACTGGAAGCGGCCCTTTGGTCAGGCATCGTGGAAGTCATATGCCATCGTCACCGGACTCTTCATGATCGCCCACGCGCCGATCGACTATGCCGGGGCCTTCATCTATGGCTCGCTGACCTACCTGCTCTGCATCTGGAGCAAGAACCTCGGTGCCTGCGTGGTCATGCACGGGGTCGCGAATTTGCTGATGGGCTTGTTTGCCGTTCACTTCGGTAAATTCGGCCTGTGGTAGCTCATTTCACCGGCCAGAAGAACAGGATCAAGGGTACGCCGACGACTAGAACCAACAGGGAGAGCGGAGCCCCCATGCGTGCATAGTCGCCGAAACGATACCCCCCGGGGCCCATGACGAGGGTGTTGCACTGGTGGCCAATGGGAGTGAGAAAATCACACCCCGCGCCGACCGCGACCGCCATCAGGAAGGCGTCCGGTCTCATGCCCAGGTCCTTGGCGAAGGTCGCGGCGATAGGGGCCATGACCAGCACGGTGGCGGCATTGTTGAGAAAGGGCGTGGCGGTCATGGCAGCGACGAGGATCAAGCCGACGGCAGCCCACGGGGGAAGTCCCGCCGCCGCCGAGGAAAGCCATGCGGACACCAGTTCCGTGCCACCGGTTGTTTGCAGGGCCTCGCTGACGGGGATGAGCGCACCGAGCATGACGAGGATCGGCCACTCGATGTGATCGTAAGCCGCGCGCACCGGCAGCGCGCCGGAGAGGATCACGAGCGACGCCGCACCGAAGAAGGCGACCGCGGCCGGAATCAAGGAGAAGGCGGTGAGTGCCATGGCTGCTGCCAGAATGAACAGAGGCAGGAGCCCCTTTCTCACGCTGCCCAGATTGATCGCGCGTTCCGCGAGCGGCAGGCATCCCAACTCGCGCAATTGGTCCGGGAGGATGCCGAGCGGTCCTTGCAGGACGATGACATCACCGGGCCGCAGGCGGATATCACCGAGGGCTTTGGTGAGACGTTGGCCGGAGCGGGAGATGGCCAGCAAGTTCACGCCGTGATGCTCGTGAAGCTCCATCGTGGCGGCGGCGCGACCGACCAAGCGCGAGTTTGCGGTGACGACCGCTTCCACCACGCCGGTCTCGCCCTCCGGAGCTTCCTTCGCCGCGAGCCGGTGCTGACCCTCGAGTTCCAGTCCCCAGGTGGCAATCACGCGTTCCAAGTCTTCCGGCGCTCCTTTCAGGATGAGGATATCGCCCTCCTCGATGGAGGAATCCCGCTGCGTAGGCCGCGTGCGCTCCTCGCCACGCAGGATGGCGCTCACTTCGATCTCATCGTCGGCAGTCTTGGCGATGTCGGCCGCGCTTTGACCGATGATGGACGAACCTGCCGGGACGGCAGCCTCCGTGGTATAGTCTTGGATGTCGAGGGCTTCACCCATCGTCGCGACAGCCCGGCGATCTTTCGGAAGCAGCCGGTAGCCGAAGTGCAAGAAGACGATCCCCACCAGCGAGAGGGTCAAGCCGACCGGTGCGTAGTCGAACATGCGGAAGGGTTCACCGGTCATCTGTTCGCGAACTCGAGAGACGATGATATTGGGCGAGGTTCCGATGAGCGTGATCAGCCCGCCGATGAGCGAACCGAACGCCATCGGCATGAGAAAAAGCGAGGGTGACGCTTCGGACTTCTTCGCCATCTTCAAGGCTGCGGGCATGAGCATGGCCAAGGCACCGATGTTCTTCACGAGTGCCGACAGAAAGGTGACAGAGGAGACGAGCACGGTGATCTGCCATTTCACCTTCTCGATCTTGCCGCTGATAAATCGCAACACTGTTTCCACAATCCCCGAGCGGGACACGGCGGCGCTCACGACGAGGGCACTGGCCACGATGATCACGATGTCATCGCTGAATCCCAGGAAGGCCTTATCCGGCGGCACCGTCCCCGCTGCGATGGAAGTGAGCAGTGCCAGCAAGGCCACCAGATCATACCTCAGCCGTCCCCAGATGAAGAGGACCATCGTTCCGGCGAGAATGCCGAAGGCGAGCAGTTGGGGAGAGTCCATGGGCAGGGGAATACCCTTCCTTTAGCGGAAGCCGTGCCCCGGAAGATACCCTGGAATGCCGCTATGCATGCGGATCTTCCGGAGGGACCTATGGTAGACGCTCTAGCAGAATGCAGTGAAGCAAAGATAGCGGGGTGCAATATGCATCTAGCCTGGCCTGCTGCAAAGCATTGTCCGATTCACCGCGAAAGCCGGGAAGGCTACCTCGGAAAACCAATCCGTCCGGACGCCGGGGACATTCACGCAAACATACTCCTCCCGGTCCCCACGGCGAAATCCCAGGCAGATCTCGTCCGTGGTCAGGCAGTCCTCCTTGGAGGCGATGATCTCGCTCACCTCCGCCCACGCGATGGTGGCTCCGGAGCTGTTCGTGAAACCGTCTGGACTTAGGGAGATGCCTGCCGTCGTCCGGGGCTTCATGGGTAGGGGAATGCCTCAGCCCGCGGTCGCCGCCTTCACCCGCTCCAGCACTTCGGCGTAGGCTTCCATCACGCCGCCGAGGTCGCGCCGGAAGCGGTCCTTGTCCATCTTCTCGCCGGTCTTCAGATCCCAGAGGCGGCAGCCGTCGGGGCTGATCTCGTCGGCCAGCACGATCGTCTTCGGATCGGTGGCGAGGCGGCCGAACTCCAGCTTGAAGTCTACCAGCTTCAGCCCGCATTCGGCAAAGAATTTGCCGAGGATCGAGTTCACCTTCAGCGCCGATTCACGCAGGAAGGCAAGTTCCTCCGGAGTGGCGAGGCCGAGCTCGCGGACGTAGTCGTCATTGATCAGCGGGTCGCCCAACTCATCGCTCTTGATGCAGAACTCGATGATCGGCTGCGAGAAAGCGCGGCCTTCCTCGATGCCGGTGCGTTTGCAGAAGCTACCTGCGGAAAGATTGCGGATGATCACTTCGACCATCAGGATATCCACTTTGCGGACCTCGACGTTCGTGTCGTCGATCTGGCGGACGAAATGCGTCGGCACGCCTTCCTTTTCGAGGAAGCCGTAAATGAGGGTGCTGATGGCGTTGTTGAGCCGCCCCTTGTCCTCAAACTGCGCCTTTTTCTCGCCGTTGAAGGCGGTCGCGTCGTTCTTGAACTCCATGCGCAGCACGTTCGGGTCATTCGTGGCCCAAAGTCGCTTCGCCTTTCCCTCGTAGAGCGGTTCCATGCAGGAGAGGTACGGAGGCACCGCGCGGGGGTCAAGCGGAGGTCTTATTCGCCGCTCGAAAAGTCCGCATTCGTGACAGTATTTTTGCCGCCGGCATTTCCGGTCGAGCTGTTGGTGAGGAATGCATCCTCCTTCAACCCTTGTTCCAGGGCGAGGCCGGGGCCCAGATTCTTTTCCAGCTTGTTGTTCTCGAAGATCAGGCGGGAGGCAGCGAAACGCACGGCCATGCCGCCGAGCAGGTTTTCCCGGCACAGGTTGCTGTGAATCCGCCCGGAAACCCCGGAAAAGGCCACAATCCCATACTCCCGGTTTCCCCGCAGGTCATTGTTCCCTAGCACGACGTTCTCGCCGTTCGTATCAACGAGGATTCCGTTGCCGCTGTTGTCCCGGGCGATGCTTCTGTGAATGGCACCGGTTCCGCCCTCCCAAAGGTCGTAGCCGTGGCCGAAGTTTCCGATCGATTCACACTCGGTAAATTCAATCCGGCTGCCAGGCCCGCGGACCGCGACGCCATCCCAGCCATTGTTCTCAAAAACACAGCGCGTGGCCGTGACCCGGCCCGCTTCCATGACGGCCAGACCGTGTCCCGCGGAGTCCGCGAGCCGGCAATCGCTCAGCGTCACCTCGGCCCCTCGCACCAGCAGGGCGGAGAAGCGGTTCAGCCCCGCATCAAATCCCCGGTGGCGGAAGGTGATTCCGCTGATCTGGGTCCCTGAGGCTTTTCTCCCGAAGGTGGCGGCGGTGCTGGCGGCCGCTTCCACTTCCACGATCGTCTTGTCCCGACCTGCCCCTTCGAGCGTGACCGGCTTGTCCAGAATGATCGGGCCGGTCCATGTGCCTTCACCGACGGTGATTCGGTCGCGATCGCGGGCCGCGGCGATGGCATCTGTCAGTGTCGAAAAGTCGCCCGGCACCTGCAGCGTGCGGGTGTAGGACGCCATCTTCTTGTAGAGGGCGGCGATGTCCGGATCATCCGGGGCGAGTGCCGTCGCCTCGCGAAGCCATTCCAAGGCGTCCCGGTCGAAAGTGCCTTGATCACGGACCTTGGCCGCCGCGTAGAGTTCCTTGGCGCGGATCCTGTCGCGGGCCTCTTTTTCGCGGCCCGCGCGAACTTCGGAAAGGAGGACATTGCCCTCCGGGTCACCGGGAAATAAGGTCGCCAGTTGCTTGGCCTTCGCCTCCGCCTCTTCCCAGCGGCGCTTTTGGATCGCCGTCGTGGCGGCGGCCACCAGCGCCTCGCGAGCTTGGGTGCTGCGCGCCTGCTCGATCTTTTCGAAGAGGGAGATGACCTCCTTTTGGTTCGGATATTTATCCAGCACCTTGCGCGCAGCCGCAGCGGCGTCGTCCAAGCGTCCCGCGTCAAATTCCGCCAGCGCCTGCCCCGACCAGTAACCGACGAATTGCCGCTGCTCTTCCTCCATCCCGGCCTCGATGCTCCGGCGTCCCAAGATTGCGATCTGCGAGCCTTGATCCAGCAGCTCGATCTCCTTGTATGCCAGATCGGCTTCGTCCCAGCGACGCGCCTCCACCATCCGTGCGCCCAAGCGCTCCAGGAAAGTCAGCCGCTCCTGGGACCGGAATTTTTCCCGCTCCTGAAGCTTGTGATAAACGATGCCTCCCCCTCCGATGCAAAGCAGCAGGATCACGAAAAGAGTGCCTACCAAGCGCCGGTCCGCTGGCTTGTCGGCCGGTTCCTCGTGCTCGAATTCCAGCTCGGCAAGGGCCTCCTCGGCCGAAAGTTCATCCTTCGCGCTTGGTTTGGCGGCCGGCGTTTCGTCGACATCGGAGCCGCGCGCCGCGCGCATCCATTCATCCCGCTTCGCGACCTCGGGATCCTCTTTTTCCAGGTCCTCGCGAAGCGCGGCGAGGGCGCGGTCGAAATCAATGAGACCATCCTGATAGCGCAGGGCGATGGTTTCGTTGGGCGCGGTGCGTACCAACTCGGCGATCCGTTCTCGGGCGGCGGCAAACTCGGCCATGTGAGTCAGTGGATCCTCATCCGCGGACAATCCGAGTATGCGCCGTGCCTCCTCCACAGTCATGCCGGGACGGCTGTAGCAGTCCCGCGACGCGGGGGGAAGGGCGCTTTGTGGAAAAACCCTAACATTCGCATCTTCAGCCGCCGAATCCTTGGGCCAGTGGCATACGGCGGCCGGTGCCGAAGGCCTTCGTCGTCACCCTCAGGCCAGGAGCTGCCTGGCGGCGCTTCCATTCGTTCTGGTCCACCCGGCGCTGCACCCAGCGGACGGTGGCTTCGTCGAAGCCTCGCGCGACGATTTCATCCGCCGCCATCTGCTGCTCCACATACAGCTGCAAGATTCCATCCAGAACGGGATAGGGGGGCAGGGTATCTTGGTCCTTCTGATCCGGCCGGAGTTCGGCACTCGGCGGCTTTTCCAAGATGTTCCAAGGAATGATCTCCCGTTCTCGGTTGATCCAGCGGCAGAGGTCGAAAACGCGGGTCTTCGGCACATCGGAGATCACCGCCAAGCCGCCGCACATGTCGCCATAGATCGTGCAATATCCAATCGCCAGTTCGCTCTTGTTACCGGTGGTAAGCAGGAGATGGCCTTCTTTGTTGGAGAGCGCCATGAGAAGCAGGCCACGGATGCGTGCCTGCATGTTTTCCTCCGTCTCATCGGCTGGCATGTTCTGGAAACGGGGCGACATGGCCGCCTTCACGGCTTCAAAGGTCTCGCCGATCGCCACGGTGTCGCAGCGGATTCCGAGATTCGCCGCGAGTGCCAAGGAATCCTCCACGCTGCCTGCCGAGGAATAGCCGCTTGGCAGCGTGAGCCCGTGGACATTTTCCGGCCCGAGTGCCTCTGCGGCGAGCACCGCGACCAAGGCGGAATCGATTCCCCCACTCAAGCCAAGGCAAGCGCTGCGAAATCCGCATTTCCATGCGTAGTCCCGCAGGCCGAGCACCAGCGCGCGGAAGATCTGGCTTTCCTCATCCCGATCCTCCATCGCCGCTTCTCCTGTTGGGAGATCTTCGAGGTCGAATGTTGCACATTGGACTTCGAAACCCCTCATCTGCACGGCGATCCTTCCGTCGGCCGCCGCGACCATCGAGTGGCCGTCGAATACCAATTCGTCCTGAGCCCCGGCAGCATTCGCATAGATCACCGGAATGGCTGCCTCCTTGGCCAATTCCGCCACGAGTTCCCTCCGGACTTCCGGTTTCCCGACATGGAAGGGGGAGGCGGAAAGATTGAGCAACACGTCGATACCCTGCGCACACAACTCCCGCACCGGATCCCGGTCGTACAGAGGACGCTCCTGGTAGTCGTCGGTCCAGATGTCCTCGCAAATCGTCACCCCCAACCGCAGACCGTTCCACAGGATAGGCTCGCACCTCTCGCCGGGCTCGAAGTAGCGGCGCTCGTCGAAGACGTCGTAGGTGGGCAGCAGGGTCTTCCAAACCTTCGCCTCCACTTTGCCGCGATGAAGAAACGCCGCCGCATTGCGGAAGTGCTTTCCCGGCCGGCCGCTTTCGTTGTGATCGATGTAGCCGACCAGCAGCGGGATTTCCTTCACCTCACCCGCGAGGTAGTCGAGCGCCTGCAGGCACTTCGGCACGAACTGGGACCGGAAGACGAGGTCGTGGGGTGGGTAACCGATCAGGGACAATTCCGGCGTCACCACGAGGTCCGCGCCATTTTCCTGACATTCGCGATATGCCTGGAGCAGGCGCTTCACGTTCCCGGGGTAGTCCCCGATCACCGCATTGATCTGAGCGATCCCTACCTTCACGCAGGGGAGACAACCACGATCGGGCGCTCCGGCAAAGGCCATAGGTCCCATAGGATTCCTGAGGGCTGCAAAGAGCGGAAAAAGAGAAAGGCGCGAATCGCAAGTCCCCCCGGAATCACAATTCGCGCCTTATCTGAACCAGCGGCTTCCTTGCAGGATGATCGGCCGAAATCCCCCCGGATCGAGAACCAATCAAAAGACCTGCCGGCCTTCCGCTGATGTGGCAACCGCACCGAAGCGCCGCTGCACGTGAATAAAATTGCCAGATAATTAGGGTTTGGAAAGAATTAATTTAGGTCAAAATTCGCCATATGCTCCCAAAATCGGTCGTTTTCCGGGATTTTGCGAGGATTTCCCCTCATTCGACCGCTGCGAATTCCAGCGTCATGCCCTTCGGCTTCCAGTAGCGGGCGAGGCTGGCCTGTGTTTCTCCGGCGGCCTCGGCTGCCAAAAGCGGGATCTCCCTTCGCTCTCGCGGATTGGCATTGAGCATCGTTTTCACAGCCTCCAGCCGCTGCGGCCCTCCGTGGAGGTAGTAGTGCGCGAGAAGCAGTGCTGTCGCGTAGGTCCGGTAGCGCTCTTCTTCGGGCAGTCTCTCGATGAGGCGTAACCAGCCGCGGCCTTCGAGTCCGGCGATGTCGGAGACGGCGACAAGAGGGATTCCCGGATCCTTCGGGCTCAGGCGGCTCCTTAGATGTTCACGGACAGCTTTATCCATGTCCGCGAAGGAAAAGCGTCCGCCGCCCTCGTGGGCGCAGGCGAAATACTCCGCCACGCCCTCGACCAACCACTGCGGCAGCCCCGCATTCTGGCGGTGCATGCAGAGATGCACGAGTTCATGAACCAGGATATCCTCGTCGTAGTTCGCGGGGAGAAATGCCTTGGCGGGGTCGCGCGGGTTGGTGAGAAAGTCACCACGCACCAGTACGAGCGCCTGCCGGGCCACGTAGAATCCGGCGCTGCCATGGTAGCCTCCTGCTTTCACATAGGCCGCGGGATCGGCATGGATCGCGATCCGTGAACGCTGGCCCTCCGGCGGTGCAAACAGTGGCAGAGGATGTCTTTTCACCGCGAGCGCGGTGGTATCGGCCACTTGGGCAAGCCGCAGCAGCTGGTTGCGCGGCATCTCCATGTCGGAATCGATGCGGAAGAACTTGGTGAGCCAGACTCTCCGGCCGTCCTCGTCCGCCTGCGCCTCCAGCACGGCTGCCTGTGGCGTGATCTCCCGGGGCAGGGGATCCGCAGTGGCGAGGAGGGGGAGGATGAGGAGCAAGAGGAATCGCATGGTGGGAAAATGCGGAACAAGGGATGAAGTGTGATGAAGAATGGATCGGATTCCGGTCAGCCACCATTCGTCATTCGGGAATTCTGGATTCGTCATTCGCGGAACGGCGCGTTACCGAAGGCTCGTGGAACCCGATTGGCTGACAACCCTGCGCTCGCAGATCGACAACCGCAACGACCCGTGGGTCGTACTCGAAGGCCAGGCGAGCGTCGAGGCCGCCATCGCCGGCTGGTGGGAGGTTCCCGGGGTCGTGGTGGCCGAGGATCACCCGTGGGAAGCGCCGGTTTGGTCGGGCTTGGAGTTGCTGCGCAAGGGACGCCGCGAGCTTGATGAGCTGGCGGATCCGAACACCCACGAGGGAGTGCTGGGGCTCGCCAAGCTGCCGAACGAAACCGGCGACGTGGCCGCATTCCTCAAGGGTCTGGAAGCAGAGGCCCTCCTTGTCGTTTGCCCCCGTCTCGATGATTCATCGATCATCGGCGAGGTCGTTCGCGGAGCGGAGGCCTTCGATGCGGCCGGGGTCATCTTTGGTGCGGAAGGCATGTCGCCCTTCGAGCCGGACGCCGTCCGTGCTTCCGGCAGCGCGGTCTTCAAGTTGCCGGTTCGCATCGCGGATGGCGGCATGGTCTTGCGATGTCTCTTGGCCGCCGGTTTCCAGCTGATCGGCTTGGATGAATCCGAGGATGCGATTGAAGTTGGTTCCTTGCCTCCGCTTGCCTCGCGCCGCGCCTTGATCCACTCCGACGAAGAGGGACAGATGGGCAAATTCTGGAGGACCGCTTGCAATCTCCGGGTCCGCGGACATGCGGATACGGTGCTGAGCCATATGGCGCTTTGAAGGGTTCCTGCCTCTCCGTTCGCCGCGGGATGTGCTCCGGCCGAAGTCGAGGAAGTCGCACAAGGCGCGGAAAAGGCCGGTTTTTTCCGCGTCCTCCGACTTCGAAATCGGAAGGGCCCGTTCCGCCAAAGTCCGGCGGTCACAGACTCGCCGCTCCATCCCGCCGCTCCAATCGGCCTCCGAAAAGAAAGCCGCGCGGACCTCTCGATCCGCGCGGCCTTCCTTTATCGATCCGCTCGCCGGGCAACGGGATTTCCCCGCGATCAAACTCACTCTGGAGTCCGCTTTGACCGCCGGTGGTAAACGATGCCTGCGATGGCGCTGACGAGCAGCGCGGCCAAGACAAGGGGCCAGATTTTGGCTTGTGCCGGCTAGACGGCTGCTTCCGCGGCCGGCGGAGCTGGTGGTGCCGCTTGATCCCGTGGCTGTCTTTTCGAGGTTGGCCTGCCGACTCCCGCCATCTCCGGCGTCAGACCCATCCCCTTCAGAGTGGGGATGCCCTTGGCATGCATCATCTCCAGGACATGATCCGGGCCGAAGTCGTCAGGCTGGGCCATCGACTCCTTTTCGTAGCCAGGCGGCGGCGGGATGCTTCCTTCGTAGAAGGTATTGAGCTCCGCCGGCGTGCGAACCAGGTGCCAGCTTACCTGAACCGTCAGTCTCAGCGGTACCTCCCTGAAGTAGGACTTCTGGAACCACACGCTGAATTGTTCCTTATGGCGACCTTCCCAAGTTCCCGCGAAACCGTCTGGATACTTCCCGAGCTTCGGGTCATCGTAATTCACCGGATTGAGATCCACCTCCTTCAAAAAGGCATACAGATCGGCGGGTGTCTTCTTGATGTAGGGGAGCCACTCCGTCATCGCCGCCCGTGCTTCGGCGGTGGTGGAGCTCTGGGATCTGAGGATCAGATTGTAGAGTCCCGATGGCTGCGGCCGGACTTCGGCTTGTTCCACTGCCACGGAGGGAAGCAGCTTTCCGCCACTGTCAGCCAGTCTCAGATTGGCATGCTTGAACTCGAGCACGTGGGACTGAGGATCCGTGAGATACGGGCGGAGGCCCGCGGCGAAGACATCTCTCAGCGTGGTGGCCTTGTTGACCCGAAGGGTGAACTTGGGCCAGCTCGCCGGGGAATAGTAGTCCGCCGGGTGCCGCATCTCGAGAGCGGATGCGGCACCACAAAGGATCATGACAAAGGCCAAGGCTTTGATCATCGCGTGCCTACCAAGCATCAGGGAAGTCATGCGACAAGGAATACTCATTGGCGTGGACGGAGTGCTTCAAATTAACGCGGGTCATGCGTTTCGTCGCGGAGAATCCGGGGGTGACTGTTGACGTTTCCAGCCAGATTTGGAGCATTCCCGAGCTCTGCGGAGGAGGCGCTGTCCATTGCAAAACGAACAATCCCGCTTTCTGATCGATCACGGGATCCGCTGCAGCGAGGCGGTGGCCCGGTCCTTCGAGGACGTTGGCCGCGAACTGGAACGGGGGGGGGCTCTGAACTCCGTCGTTGCAGCCGGAGTGGAGTGACCCGCGCTGCAGTCCACGAAGACCAGATCGCGGATTTCCTCCGGGCCCAGGTCGTCGGCGATCTCCGTCGGCACGTCGTTGAAGGGGCTGGGGATCAGACCAAGCCCCAAGCTGCGTGTTGGGCACGACCTTGTATTCCAGCGTCCGGAACCGCGAAAAAGCGGTTCACGAACTTCCATACCTCTTCCTCGTCCGTGTGGAAGCAATGCGGACGGTGCTGCTGGACTAAGATGCCGTCTTGCCGCGTCTCCTGACAGTTGCCGCTCATGTGCCCGCGCGACTCGAAGACGTCCACCGGTGACCGGCATCCGTCCACGAGCGCGCCGCCTCCGCTCCGACCATGACCCCGTTCAGGCAGTCGCGGGTTCCTCGTCCGGGGAAATCACACGGAAGCGCTCTCCATCGAGACCTGCATGGGCGGGATCTGCTTCCTTCGTTGTCTCGGTCTCCTCCGCCTTCGATCCACAGCAGGTCCCCACCGAGAAGAACACGAGCTGGCTGTTGGGATTGGCCCACGTGCAGTATTCCACGTCCAGCGAGAGCATGTCGGACTTCGAGCCAGCCGGAGCAAAGGTCAGCAGCCCCGCGCCCGCCACTCGCGGGTAAAAGGCCGCGGCAAGGAACCACTCGTCGAAGAAATGGTTCGGCCAACTCGCCCAGGGGATCGGGCGCAGCCCGCATCCCGGCAGTTCCGCCATCGTCGCGATCGTGCCGCGCCGCATGTGCCAGGTGAAGGCCTGCAAGAGCTGCTGCATCGGCCAACCGCCCTGCACCCCCATCTGGCTGCCGATGAAGGGCCGGTAATGAATGCCACCATCCGCTGCCGTGTCCATCGGGACCGCCACCCGCCATGCTCCGAGGCCGGCACGCTCCATCGCGATGGTGCGCTCGATGTCCGTCGCCAGTTCCGCCATCCGATCGGTGTCCGCCATGGTCGCCAGACGCCCCTCCTCGCCAAAAGGCAAGAGCCGCCACAACCCGCCGGGAGCGAAACGGAGAGACGGATGCCGCATCCACCACACCTCACAGCCGGCTTCCACCAGCGTCGGGATCAGGAATTCCAAATCGCGGGCCACGTGGACCCGTACCACGACGTCGGGAAACTCTTCCCGCAACCGCGGCGTTCCGTCCAGCAAAGGCTGGACGTAGTGGTCCCACGGGTTGAAGCGAGTCGCCAGGCCCAGCTCGTGCGCATTTCTCAGCCGCTCTTCCGTCGGCTCAGGGAAATCCGGGTCCGCCGCCTGCATCGGCTTCCAGAACAGCGAAAAGCTGACGATATGCCGCTTCTCGTCCTGCCGGTTGAAAACTTGCTCCACCGCATACCATTCCTCGAGTTCCGCCCGTTCTTCCGGTGTCGCAAGTTCCTCGAACTCGTCGACCAGGTCCGCATCCATCACGGGAAATGTTTCCGTCCAGCTCATGTGACTATAGATTCTATTTTATTGTTGTGTGTAAACTCATGGGTCTGACCGCCGGGCCGCGTCATCATCATCTGACTCAGTGTCCCCGCCAAGTGGCGATGCGCTGGGGGAGGGTGAATTAGAGGCTTGTCACTCGGGCCGGCCGCACCCGATATGCCCTCCTTCAGCATTTTTACTAGATATTCTAGCAGGCAATAGGGGTGGCCCCTCGTCACCTCGTCTACCGACTTGGAAACAGCGACTTGTGAGCTGTTCGTATCCACAAGGCCCGGTGCCTGATCGTTGGTGATGACGCCACTCGATAAGTCTCTTTTCGCCAGCATGCGTATCATGCGGCCAATCAAAGTCGTTTTGCCAGCTCCGAGGCCCCTCCCGCCAGCACGAGCATTTTCCGGCTCTGCTCAACTTCCCACGACATATTTCGCTCAGTGCTCACACAAATTGCTTGCCGGTCCTCCGGGCTTGTTGTCAAACCCATTTCGTAACTACGAAAACCATGAGCTTCGACAAACTAACACGTCGCACTTTCCTGAAAAAAACAACCGTTCTCGCCGTCGGCGTTACGGGTGCCTCGCTGCTCTCCGGATTGGCTAACACGACTAACGGATCGGGCTGCAAGAGCCATACCAAAGCCGCGCCAGCAGCAGGATGGACCGAATGCTGGATGACCGGATGTAATAGTACCACGATGACCGTCTGCGGTTGGGTCCCGGGCACGGTCAATGGGGTGGCGGTTCAGGTTCCGTGCTTTGTCAGTTGCGGAACTGGCTCTAACCATTGCAAAACGGTGAATCCTGCTTTCTGATAATTAGAGGCTTGTCACTCGCGCCGGCGGCACCCGACATGCCCTCCTTCAGCACCTTCACTAGATATTCTAGCAGGAAATAGAGGCAGTCCCTCGCTGCCTCGGCTGCCGACTTGGCGCCAGCGACTTGTTCGGTATCCGTATCCACAAGGCCCGGTGCATGATCGTTGGTGTTGACGCCACTCGATAAGTCTCTTTCCGCCAGCATGCGTATCATGCTGGCCAATCAAAGTCATTTTGCCAGCTCCGAGGCCCCCCACCAGCACGAGCATTTTCCGGCTCTGCTCAACCTCCATCGACATATTTCGCTCGGTGCGCACCAAATTGCTTGCCGGTCCTCCGGGCTTGTTGTCAAACCCGTTCCGTAACTACGAAAACCATGAGCTTCGACAAACTAACACGTCGCACCTTCCTGAAAAAAACAACCGTTCTCGCCGTTGGTGTTACGGGTGCCTCGTTACTTTCCGGATTGGCTAACACGACTACCGGATCGGGCTGCCAAAACCATACCAATCCCGCGCCAGCAGGATGGACCGATTGCTGGATGACCGGATGCAATAATTTCCCCACAATGACCGTCTGCGGCTGGAACCCGGGCACGGTCAATGGGGTGGCGGTACAGGTTCCGGTCCTTATCAGCTGCGGAGGAGGCACTAACCGTTGTAAAACGAAGAATCCTGCTTTCTGATGGATCACCGGATGCACCTTGTCATCCCCACGGCACCAGAAGCGCGGATCACGCCATGCACTTGAAGGGAAAGCACGTCCTCTTCGGCGCTTGCATCGCTTGCGGAATCGTCGTCGCCTTTTTCGCGTTCCGCATTTCTAGCACGGGGACGGAGGAGGCTGGGGGCGCTGGAAGTTCGGGTTCGGGTTCGGGTTCCACTGGCCATGGAGCAATCAGAGAGCCGGCGACGAGAAGGTCCCAGCCTGAGAAACGCAGGCAGGACTTGCGCCTTTTCAAGGACGCCTTGGAAAAGGGCGACCCGAACTACTATGGCTACATCGACTCGCTTAACGAGTCGTTCACGCTTGCTGAATTCGAGCAGTACTGGGAACTCCTAAAGAAGACCTCGCCGACCCAAGGCCCCAAAATCGCTTTCCAGCAGTTGGCGTTGGGTCGGCTGGCATCCTTGGGCGAAACGGATCAAGCTCTCACCTTGGCCCGTGAGACCTTCGGTCCGGGCTTGAATCACGACGTGGCCATCAAGGCCATTTTTTCCGGATCCTCGCTGCCGCTGGATCAACTGACAGAGATCATCTCGACGCTCGATTATGAGTCGGAAAAATCCGCTGCCCTGAAGGGTGTGGCGGAGAACATTGGCAAGCTTGCGAGCCTCGAGGACGCGCGCCCACTTTTCTTGAATCTATCGGATCTTTCGCGGTCGGCGCTGGCCGACGGCATCACCCGGTATTTTGTCAACAACTCCGGCCAAGCGGGTTTCAGTTACGAGACTTCACTCAGCACCCTCTCCGACCTTTGTAAAAGCAGTTCCAACAAGAAGAGTTGGGAGCTTTTTGCCAGGGTCCTGGGTTCGTCGGCAGCGATGGATCCTTTTGCAGCGTGGAAGTTAGCCAATGCCGCGCCCGCGCCCGGACAAGAATCCCTGCGGGGTGCCTTGCCGCAGATTTCACTCGAAATGATCAAGGTGGCTCCCGGCGAAGCGCTTGAGGCGATCCGGAATTCCTCCGGCTCGTCTTCCAAGCTGCTCGAAAGCTCCTTCTCGGCATGGCTGGACGCCGATTCGCATGCGGCAGGGGAATGGTTTCTAAAGAACCACCAAACGCTTGCTGGCGCGGAAGCGACGACCTTGAGACGTTCTATTGTGAGGCTTGCGCTCCGGAGTTCGGAGTTTGAATCCGCCCGGAACTGGGCGAGCGAGATCGCCCAGCCGGAAATCAAGGAGCAAGTCCTCGCCGAAATTCGCGCGGCTGAGGCCAAGAAGGGAGCTAAGTGAAGTGAGTGAGATGTACTTGGAGTCCGCCGTTGCAGACGGAGTGGAGTGACCCAGCGCTGGCCAGAACGGCCGCCATGGTCAACGACACCATGCGTTCAATGGCGGAGCTGCCTATTGGACGAGCGGCGAATTCGGCAAGGACCCTACGGCGAGCTGATGATCGTGCGGACCGAGGCGATCCAGCGGTACAAAAAAAGCCCGCGCACCTTGGCGGCACGCGGGCTTTCAAAATAGCTTTCTCGCGAACTTAGAGCAGCCCGGCGACGAGCTTCTCGAGCTTCACGATGTCTGCCGCGAAGGCGCGGATGCCTTGGGCCGTCTTCTCGACTGCCATCGGGTCTTCGTTGAAGGCGAAGCGGAAGGACTTCTCGTCAAAGGTGACCTTCTCGAGTTCAGCCTTGGCGGATTCTCCGGCGGAGAGGCGCTCTTCGATCGGCTCGGTGGAAGCGGCAAGCTCACCGAGGAGGCCGGGGCTGATGGTAAGCAGGTCGCAACCGGCAAGGGCGAGGATCTCACCCTTGTTACGGAAGGAAGCACCCATGACTTCGGTCTTGTAGCCGAACTTCTTGTAGTAGGTGTAGATCTGCTTCACCGAGATCACGCCCGGATCTTCGTCGCCTTCGTAGGTCTTGCCGGTGGAGGCCTTGTACCAATCGAGGATACGGCCGACGAAGGGCGAGATGAGCTGCACTCCGGCTTCGGCGCAAGCAACGGCCTGCGGGAAGGAGAACAGGAGGGTGAGATTGCAGTGGATGCCTTCCTTTTCGAGGATCTCGGCAGCCTTGATGCCTTCCCAGGTGGAAGCGATCTTGATGAGGATGCGGTCCTTGGAGATGCCTTCCTTCGCGTATTCGGAGATCAGGTGATGAGCCTTGGCCACGGTGCCTTCGGTGTCGAAGGAAAGGCGGGCGTCCACTTCGGTCGAAACGCGGCCCGGAACGATCTTGAGGATCTCAAGGCCGAAAAGGATCAGGATGCGATCGAGCACGGAGTCCATGAGCGCCTGGCCGGAAAGGGACGAGCCTTTGTGCTCTTCCACCGCCTTCTCGACGAGGTGCTTGTAAGCCGGTTTCTCGGAAGCCTGCAGGATGAGCGAGGGATTCGTGGTGGCATCCTGCGGTTGGTATGCCTTCATCGACTCGAAATCGCCGGTGTCGGCGACGACGGTGGTGAACTGCTTGAGTTGATCGAGTTGCGTGGCGCTCATGGCGGGGGCGGGGTAGGCTGGAATGGGACGGCTGGCGAGGGTAAAAAGTGTCCGCAACGGAGAATCATACCCATCTGGCGCTTTCGTCAAAGGCCGCTTCATCCATCGCAGAAACGCGATTCATTCATCGGTTCAATCGACCCGCTTGCCGCTCGCGGGATCGATCGTGACCGGCCAGCCGGGGTAGGGCTTGTCGTCGGGTGCCGGCTTCGCGGGAGACGCCCAGTAGGGCCAATTTTCCAGCTTCACCTGGCCACTTGCCGGATTCCAAGTGGTGAGGGTGTAACCCACCGCGCGGTCGAAGAGGCGGGCCGGTTCCCGGGCGATGTCCTGCGGGTTTGCGACCGCGTGCATCGTGATGTGGCTGCCGAAGGCGTCTTCGAATTCTCCCGTCCATTTCGGGGCATCGGAGCGGCGGTTCTTTCCTTCGGTGGCGGGCATCCAGCGGCGTGGCCAGATGTTTGCGATGGCGGGCGAGGTGATCCACCACGGGCCCTCGTTCCAGCCATCGAGCCCGTATTGTCCGGTGCTACCCAGATGCTGATCCCCGGTAAGGTGGACCGCGTGTGCATCTTTCATCAGACGCAGGGCCTTCATCCGGGGTGCCTGGGGCCAGGCATTCGAGTCGAAATCCGGCTTGGGTTCGTCGTCGGTGGGATATTGCCCTGCGGCGTAAATCTTCATGTCCGGCACGCTGCTGTCATCGCTCGCATCGCCGGGCAAGGTCTGTGGGGAGCAGAAGGGCGATTGGGAAAGGACGATGCGGAACTTTGCTCCTTTCGCGGGAGCCTTTGCCCATCTCGTCAGATAGTTTTCCTGCCGGATCCCGAGGAGATCGAGGTCGGCTGCGGCAGCCTCGGTCTTGGGATTCCATGCCGGGTTCATCGGCCAGCCGTTCTTGACCTTTGCAGCGGGGAGGGCGGGTGCGGGAGCGGACTTGAACTGGCGGTCGGAGAGAATGATGAAGTCCAGCGGGCCCCAGGCGTGGCGCGTGAAATAAACGCTGATGCCACTGCGGCAGGCCGCAGGATCAGCCGGGTCAGGGAGATTGCCGGTCTGGGTGCGGTGCACCACGTTCACGAACTCCACGGACATCTTATAGCCGCCGGAGTCTTGGGCGGGGGCAGCGTAGCCGTTGCTGATATCGGCAGTTTTGCCAGCGGCTCCCCACAAGTTCCCGTGAAAGACATCATGGTCGTCGGGGAGCGTGACCGAGGGCGTGTCGCGCAGGATCTCGCCCCATGTCCAGCCGTGCAGCGTATACTTGCGGAGATAGCAGACGATCGCCCGGTCGTTCGGGCGCTGGTCATACACGAGGCCGTATCCGCCGACCTCTTCGTAAATCTGATCCCCGAGGAAGGCGATGAAATCGGGTTCCTGGGCCCTCACGTTCGTGACCAGATCCTTGTGAGGAAAGCCCGTCGCATCGTTGCAGGAAAGGGACGCGATCTTCAGTGGCCGTCCTCCCGGTGCATGGCGGACCACGCCCTTGTAGCTTCCGCCTTCCAGCGTGACTTCATACGGGTGGTCCTTGTCCACATCGAGCCTTAGCAAGCGGAAGCGTGCGGTCCGTGACGCGGGATCGACCGTTGCGGTCTGCGGCTCCCGGCCCGGCAGCGTGAGCCGGGCGTTCAGCTTCTCCGTCCGCGCGAAGGGCGCTGCTTGGGCAAGGAGGCAAAGCGTCCCGTCGTTGTCGAAGGTGTAGGTGGTCCAGAGGATCGGTCCGAAGGCTCGCTCCGGGTGCATCGCGAATTTTCCGCCGGTCACGGTCAACCGGTCGAAGGCGAAGCGGGCTTCGCCCCCCCGCGTTTGGGAAACGACGGCGACTTTCACCGGCCGCGGGACGCTCAAATCCACCGCCGGAGCTGCCTGGGTGGAAGTGGTGAGCGCCAGCAGTCCCGTCAGCCAGCTCGCATGGGCCGGTGTCTCGACGGTGCCGAGGACCGCACCGCTTTCATCCTGAACGACCAGTTTGAGGGCATAGCTCCCCGCAGCCGAGGGTTCGCCTTTTAGCTCGAGCATTCCCCGCAGGGGCATGGGCAGCGCCGCGTCGCTCTTCACGCTTCCGATGAAAGGGCGGCCTTGAAAGTCGATGCCGGCCGCGAAGCCCGCTCCTGCGACCGCCGCTTCGCGAAAGTCCCCGGATTCACCCTGCAGGCCGACTTGGAAGCCGGCGAAGCCTTCTCCGAAAAGTTCGAAGGAGATCTGCTCGAGATGGACCCGTGCCGTGAAGGGCTTCGCTTCCGCCGTCATCTCGGCTGTTAGAAGCACCACATTCCGATTGCCGCCGGAGAAGGTGTTTTCGAGGCGGCCTTTCGAGAGGGTCCAGTCTTCGGCGGGATTTGCCCAGAAGTCCTTACCCGGCCAAGGGCGGGTGACATTCGGGGCGATCCCGGGAACGAAGGATTCTTGGGCTTGGGCGAGAGGAGTCGCCGCAAGCAGGAGGAGGATCAAGCGGGGGAGCACGGCCGGACCCTAGGGAAGATTCCTCTCGGGGTGCAACGCCTGAGTCCGCGGAATCAGCGGCTGCTCTGCAACTGGGAAGCAGACTTCTTCAAGTACTGCTCATCCCGTAGTTTGCGCAGATACTCGAGGTAGCGGCGCTGGGCGTCGAGATCCTGACCGCCCGGAGCGGGCGCTCCATTCACGGCCTTGGGCGGATTCTGGCCATATTTTTTCCAAGGCCCGTAGGGGACCTGGGCATCCTCCACGAAGCGCCAGTGGCACTTCTGGCCGGACTGGAGATTCAGGTAGTCCCGGATGGACGGGGAAATGTCGATCGCCGCGCTCTGATTGGAGCCGTTCTTCGGCGGCTTGCCTTGGAAAACGTATTCCCAGTCGTCGGTGACCCACGGCCCGCAATCTTCCCACTGGGCGTAGCAGCTGCGCTTGCCGTTGTAGATCTGGACCCAGCGGCCCTTGAGAACGGTCTTGCCGGGCTCCGGATTCATCCGGGCGAACCACGGGATGACCTTGGAGGCCTCCGGCTTGTGGCGGCCCCAGCCCGCCACGTCGTTGTAGGGGAGGGCGATGTAGAAGGGATTGAGCTGCGGCGTGAATCCTTTCGGCCGGAACTCGCCGGAGCGGTGATCGGCGATCCGGGCTCCCGGCTCGGGGTTGTCATAGCCGCCGAAGTTGGTCGCCCACTCTTGGTCCCATGAGGACTTGTGGTTGGGCGTCGGGTTGTTCTGGCTGGGCTGCTCGCCGATCCAGAAGACCGTGGCCGTGATGTTCGTCCGCCACGGGTAGAGGTTTCCGACCCCCGGCTGGATCGGGCGAACGGGTGCCGTCGGACGGTTCGAGGTCGGGATGACGACGCGGGGAAGGGCGTTCGAGGCGGTCGCCGTCTGTCCTCGGGCGGCGAAAGGCAGTGCCAGAATTCCGCAGACACCGAGCCGGAAGAACTTGCCCAGGCTTTGGGGGGCAAGCCTTGTGATCCGGTTCTGTGGTGCGGGTCTTCCCATCGTTCAATCTCTTTAAAACCGCCGGAGGACGGTATCCCTGAGAAATTTTTCGTCCGGGCCCGGGTAGTCTAGCGTATGATGCAAGCCCCTCGATTCCCGGCGGCGGATCGCGCAATCGACGACGAGGGAAGCGACTGCGACGAGGTTCCGCAACTCAAGAATGTCGGCGGTGACACGATGGCCCCAGTAAAACTCACGGACCTCTTTCTTTAAATTACGCAATCGCGTGCCAGCGCGGCGGAGGCGGTTGTCCGTCCGGACGATCGAAACGTAGTCCCACATCAGGCGCCGGAGTTCGTCCCAATTGTGGTAAATGACCACCAGTTCGTCCGGTGCGGTCACGTCCCCGTGGTGCCAATCCGGGATTTCCGGGGCGTGGTCGGTGTTTTTTGTCACCGCGTAGTGGAGGAGGATGTCCTCCAAGGCCTTGCGGGCGACCACATTGCCCTCCAGAAGGGAATTCGAGGCGAGACGATTGGCGCCGTGGAGGCCGGTGCATGCCACCTCCCCGATGGCGTAGAGGCCGCGGATCGTGGTCTTTCCGTTCACGTCGGTGACCACCCCGCCGCACTGGTAGTGGGCAGCGGGGACCACCGGAATCGGCTGTTCTTCGCAATCGAGCCCGAAACTGCGGAGCTTTTCGTAGATGAAGGGGAAGCGCTCCCGCATGAAGCCCGGCGGCTTGTGGGTGACGTCCAGATAGACGCAGGGCGCCCCGGTTTTCTTGATCTCCCGGTCAATCGCCCTGGCCACGATGTCGCGCGGGGCAAGCGATCCGCGCGGGTCCGCCTTTTTCGTGAAATCCTCGCCGCGTGCGTTGATCAGGATGCCGCCTTCGCCGCGGACCGCCTCGCTGACCAGGAAGGAGCGGGCTTCGGGGCCCATGGCCGCCGGATTGTAGAAGCAGGTGGGGTGGAACTGGATGAACTCCATGTTCGCCACGCTGGCCCCGGCCCGCCACGCCATGGCCACGCCGTCGCCGGTCGCGGAGTCGGGATTGGTCGTATAGAGGTAAACTTTTCCGCAGCCGCCGGTGGCCAGCATCACCCGATCCGAGCGGAAGATCTTCACCTCGCCGGTCGCCTTTTCGAGCACGTAGGCACCGAGCACCCTGTCCTCGGTGACCACGCCGAGTTTACCGGTGGTGATCAGGTCGATCGTGAAATGGTGTTCCAGCAGGGTGAGATTCGGCGTGCGCCGGGCGACCTCGACCAGCGATTCCGCAATTTCCCGGCCGGTGGTGTCCAGCGCGTGGAGGATGCGGCGCTTCGAGTGCCCGCCTTCCTTGCCGAGGGCGAAATGGCCGTTGCCCTTGTCGAAGTCCACGCCGTAGCCGACGAGATCGTCCACGGTCGCGGCGCCCTCGCCGACGATGGTCCGGACCACGTCCTCCCGGCACAGGCCGGCTCCCGCGTCGAGCGTGTCGGCCACATGGAGCTCCACCGAATCGCCCGGGTCCCGCAGGCCCTCCGGCAGCACCGAGGCGAGGCCGCCTTGCGCCCACGCCGTGTTCGAGTCGAAAGCCGTGCCCTTCGTCAGCACGATGACCGAGCCGTGTTTTGCGGCGCGGATGGCGAAGGAGAGACCGGCTATACCAGCGCCGATCACCAGGAAGTCGCACGTCATTGAGGCGGCAGAATGGCGGCCACGGCCGTGACGAAAAGGGCAAAAACCGTCACGCCTTTCGCCCGCGGCCCGTCAGGCCGCCCGCAGCGGCGAGGGGGCTTCGTTGTGCAACAGCCAATAGTTGGTGAGATCCTGCACCACGGTGACGAACTCTTGGAAATTCACGGGCTTGCTGATGTAGCTGTTGGCACCGCAGCGGTAGCTTTCCTCGATATCCTGGTCCTCGCGCGAGGTGGTGAGCATGACCGTGGGGATCAGCCCGGTGCGCGGGTCCGCACGCAGGCGTTTCAAGACCTCCGTGCCCCGCATCCGCGGCAAGTTCACATCCAGCAGGATCACCGCGGGCAGGTGGTCGGTGTCGCGCCCGATATGATTGCCGGTGCCAAACAGGAAATCGAGTGCCTCCACGCCATCGATCGCCACGGCAACGTGACTTTCGATCTTGGCGCGTTTGAGGGCGCTGAGCGTGAGGGCGACATCGTCCGGATTGTCTTCGACCAGCAGGATCAACTTCGAGCGTGTCATGGAGGGAGGGATGGGATGGCGGAGGATCCGCGATTCAACGGTTTACGCTATGTACTTCGCCAGGATTGCCGGGGGCGAGCGTAAAATAAAAGGCCGCCCCTTGGTCTGGCTCCGCCTCGGCGCGGATGGTGCCCCCATGCCGGGCGACGATCCGCTGCACGGTCGCCAAGCCAATGCCCACGCCCTCGAACTCCCGCTCCGTGTGCAGCCGGCGGAACGGCGCGAACAGATGGCTGGCGTATTCCATGTCGAATCCGACCCCGTTGTCGCGGACGAACCATTCGCGGCTGCCGCCCCGCTGGATCGCGCCGAACTCGATGCACGCGCGTTCGCGTTTGCCGGTGTATTTCCACGCGTTTCCCAGCAAATTCTCCAGCAGCGCCCGCAGCAGCCGCGGATCGCCGCGGGCTCCTTGGCCGGGGGCGATGATCCACTCGACCGCGCGGTCCGGGGCGGACTCCTGGAGCTCGGCGGATATGCTCCGCGCCAAGGCGCTGAGATCCACCGGCTCGCGGTGCATTTCGCCGCGAGTCACCCGCGCCAGTTGCAGCATCGCATCGATGAGCTGCCCCATCCGCTGGGAGGCCGCGCGAACCCGCCGCAGATAATCCCGGGCTTCCTCGTTCAAGTCCGGACCGTGCTCTTCGAGCAACAACTCGCTGAACCCATCGACCGCCCGCAGCGGCGCCCGCAGGTCGTGGGAGACGGAGTAGGAAAAGGCTTCCAGCTCGCGGTTGGCGGCCTCGAGTTCGGCGGTGCGCTCCACGACCCGAATCTCCAGCTCCTCGTTGAGCTGGCGGATCTGTTTCTCGGCGCGCTTTCGCTCGCTGATATCCCGGCCGGTGCCGACCAGTCCGACCACTTCGCCATCGGGTCCGCGCAAGGGGATCTTCGTTGTCAGCACGATGCGGACGATGCCGTCGAGGCCGGTGATGGTCTCCTCCTTGTCGATGACCGGCTCTCCGTGGATCGTCTGTAATTCGTCGGCGCGGAATTGGGCGGCCACTTCCGCGGGATAAAACTCGGTGTCGTCGTGGCCGAGGATCTCATCCGGCGAGGCGGCACCCATGTAGCGGGCACAGGCGACGTTGGCGACGAGGAAGCGGCTGTCGGGGTCCTTCACATAAATGAAGTCCGGGAGCAGATCGATCAACGAGCGCAGTAGTGCCCGTTCCCGCAGTTGTTCCGCCTCTGCCCGCTGGCGGGCGACCGCCATGGCCACCTCGTCCGCCAAGGAGGTGAACAACGAGATCTCCTCGTCCTCGAACCGGCTCCGCCGCGCGGTGCCAAAGGACAGCGTCCCGAGCAGCCGGCCGCGCGCGACCAGCGGCAGGCAGGCGTAGGCGTCAAATCCCAGCCCGCGGGCGAAAACGGTCATGTCGTCGGAACTCGCCTGGACATTCGCGAGGATGATCGGCTGCCGTTCGGCGGCCGCCTTGCCGCAGATGCCTTGGCCGAAGGCAAGCTGGCGAAATCCCGCGGTGGCTTCCTCGGCGATGCCATGATGGAGTACCAGCCGCAGCCGGGCCTCGTCTTCCTCGATGAAATAGACGCAGGCCTCCACATCGAGCCGCTCCGACAGCCACTTGAACAGCAGGGCGAGAAAGACGACCGGGTCCTCCGCGGCCAGCAGCCCGCTGGCCGCCTCCGAGAGGAAGGAGAGCCGGTGGTTGGCGCGCATGAGCCGCTCTTCGGCCTGCTTGCGCGCGGTGATGTCATTGAAAAGGATGGCGACCCGCCGGTCCTCGGGCTGCCCGTGGCGAAGGGCGTGGACCTCATACCAGCGGCCCAACTGCTCCGCGCGATTCTCGAAGCGTTCCGGCACTCCGGTCAGCGCGACCCGCCCGTAGAGCTCGAACCAGTGTTCCTCGAGCTCCGGCACGATCTGGCGAATCGTTTTTCCCGGCGCATCCTTGATCCCCGTCAGCGACTCGAACGACGGATTGACCTCCAGAAAACGGTAGTCCACCGCCTTGCCCGCGTCGTCGAAGATCACCTCGATCACGCAAAAGCCTTCGTCGATCGATTCGAACAAGCCGCGGTATTTCGCTTCCGATTCCCGCAATGCCTGCTCGGCCCGGGCGCGCTCGACTGCGGGAAACAGTCGCGCTGCCAAGTCGTGTAGCAATTGCACCTCGTCCGGCCGCCACACGTGGGGCTCGCGGACGGTTATCGAGATCAGCGCCGCTAGTCCGTGCTCGGTCACCAAGGGCTCGCTGGCGAAGGCCCTGACATCGATGCGGCGGAAGGCCCCGGCTCGCGCTGCCGTCCGCGGATCAGCGGCCACGTCCTTGACCGCGGTGCCCTTGCCTGCGCGCATGGCATCGCGTGTCCCGGCATCGGCATAATCCTCCGCCCGGTGCGTGCCTAGAACCGTCGGCCGACCGTCGAGGAATTCCTCCTGAACGGTCAGCGCCGAGCCGTCCGGCGTGAAGGTGCCCCAAGTGGCGTGGTCCACGCCCAGATGCGCGCCCAATTCCCTCAAGGTGCGGCGGACCATTTCCACCGGGTCGCGCTCTTTCATGAGATCGAGCTGGAGGCGGTCCAGAAAGGCGGCGTGGGATTCGCCTGATTTCATCGCGCTAGGACTTGGGGGAGGCTCCTGTCCGCCGTCTTGCCGACGTGGAGGGCGATCAGGCACACGTCATCATGAAATCCGCCCGTGCAAGAAAAGCGCCGCGCGTCGTCGAGCAGGTCGTCGAGGAAAGCCTCCGGCTCTTCACCCGCGTGGCTCCTCAGGGCCTCCGGCAGACGGGCCTCGAAAAACTCCCCTCCCGGCCCCTCCACTTCGGAGATCCCGTCGGTGTAGAGCAGGATGAGATCGTCCCCGCCGATCGGCACGGTGGCTTCGGGAAACACGGCCGTCTCGAACAGCCCGAGCGCCGGGCCGCGGCGCGGGGTCAGCCGCTCGACCTGTGCGCCGGCATGCCGGAGCAGGTAGGGCCCGGGATGGCCGGCGATCGAAATATGGAGCTGCCGCTTGGCCGGATCGACCACCACATAGCACGCGGTTGCGAACATTTCCGCCCGCGCTGGCCCCAGCACCCGGCTCAGCCCCGCGTTCAGACGCGTTAGCATCAAGCCCGGCGCCTCGCGCTCGAACTCGAACTCCTCGACCAAGCCACACAACAGCGCCGCGATCAGCGCGGAGCGCACGCCGTGTCCCATCACGTCGCAGATCAGGATGCCGACGCGTCCCTCGCTCAGGGCGTAGGCCTTGAAAAAATCGCCAGCCAGCGATTCGGTCGGCAGGTAGCGGTGCGCCAGTTGCCAAGGATGGGTTTCCGGATACTCGTGCAGCGGCTGCAAGGGCCCCGGCAACAAGGCCCGCTGGATTTCATGCGCCAGATCCAGTTCTTCCCGCAGCACCGCGTTGCGCGCTCCCAGTTCTTCGGCCAAGATGGCCATCTGCGACGCCACCCGCTTGCGTTCGATGGCATAGGAAATGGCCCGCGCGAGGCTGTCGCCATTCATTTGCCCTTTCACCAGATAGTCCTGTGCCCCCAGCCTCACGGTCTGGACCGCCGTCTCCTCGTCGTCATGGCCGGTCAGCACCAGGATCGGCAGGTGCCGGAAGGCCGTGCTCAGGCTCTCGAAGGTAGCGATCCCCCGGCAGTCCGGCAGCGAAAGGTCGAGCAACACCACATCGATTCCACCCCGTCTCAGCCGCTCAATGCCCGCGTCCAAGGTCGGCGCCCACTCCAGCTCGAAATGGCAGCGCCGCTCCCGGGTCAGCTCGCGGCGCGCCAGCAAGGCGTCGTCTTCATTGTCCTCGATCAGGAGCACCCGCACGGATTGCGCGACTGCGGGCACCTTGGCGGCAACCGCGATGTTCGTTCCGGGAATCATGGGGGGCCTCGTCAATCACTTTGTCGCTATCAGGAAGCGGCGCAAGCTCGATTAGAGAGCATCTGCCCGTCCTGCCACGGGAAGTGTCACGGAAGCAAAGTGACGTGGTCGATCAGGCGGACGTCGCCGTAAAAGACCGCCGTCGCAAGCACGGCGGGTCGCTTGATGTGGCTGGCGGGCTGGAGCGTTTCGGCATCCACCAGTTCCAGATAGTCGATCCGCAGGAAAGGGGAGTCTTCGAGGTGCTTCCGCGCCGCGGCGAGGAAGGGCGCGGCGGCCCGCTCACCGAACTGCAACAGGGACCGCGCGCCGTCCAAGGCCCGGCGGATGCGCGGAGCATCGGCCCGGTGCTCCGGGGAAAGGCGGACGTTCCGCGACGACATTGCCAGGCCATCCGCCTCGCGGACGGTGGGGTAACCGATGATTTCCACGGGGACGTCCAGGTCCCGGACCATGCGGCGGATGATCGCGAGCTGCTGGACATCTTTCTCCCCGAACACGGCGGCGTCCGCTTGGACCAGGTTGAAGAGCTTCAGGACGACCGTGCACACGCCATCGAAGTGTCCGGGACGGGTGGCCCCGCAGAGATGCTGGGAAAGGAGGGACTCGGTGACCTTGATCGAGCGGTCCGGGAAATACATGGAGCCGCTCTCCGGGGTGAAAACCAGATCCGCGCCCGCCGCTTCGCACTTGGCGAGATCGTCCTCCAGCGGCTTCGGGTAGGCGGCGAGGTCCCCCGGCCGGTCGAACTGGATGGGATTGACGAAGATGGAAACCGCCACGGTGCCTCCCGGGCCGGCCTTTTCCCGCGCCCGCTTGATCAGCGCGAGGTGGCCTTCGTGCAGGGCCCCCATGGTCGGGACCAGCACGAGGGGGCGGGGGAGGGTGGCAATTTCGCCGCGCAGGTCGGCGGGAGTGGACGTGACGCGCATCGCGGCCGAACATTGGTGCTGGAAACAGCCCGTGCAAGGGCCGGATGGGGCGTTGACGCTCTCGTTTTTTCGGTTCAACGTGCGCGCCGATCCCAAGGGGAACCCCACTCATTCATGACCATTATCCGCCGAATCACCGCCCTCGTTTGCGCCATCGCCCTGAGCGGTGTCGCCGCGGCCCAGGAAGGCAAGCTGAAGATCGCCACGGTCGATATGCAGCAGCTTTTCAAGGAGTATCACCGCACCAACGAGGCGCAGAAGGAAATCAACGTCGAGCGGGCGAAGATCCAGAAGGACAACAACGAGCGCCTCGGCCGCATCCGCGAGCTGGACACGGAACTTCAGAACATGCGCAAGCAGCTTGAGGATCCCTCGATCGCCGACTCCAAGAAGCAGACCGTTTTCAACGAGTGGAACGTGAAGCAGCAGGAAGGCATCGCGCTCGACCGGGAGCGCCGCGAGTTCCTCCAGCGCCGCAATTCCCTCCTCAACGAGAAGATGGTCGCCCGCATGAAGGGCATCCTTGAAGAGATCCGCAAGCTCGTCGAAGAGAAGGCCAAGGCGGAAGACTTCGACTACGTCTTCGACAAGTCCGGCCTCAGCACCTCGCAGGTTCCGTTCTTCCTCTATACGAAGGACGCCACGGACATCACCGCCGTCCTGCTCAAGGAGCTGAACAAGGATGCTCCCGCTGAAAGCACGCCTTCCGAGCCTGCTCCGGAGATCCCTGCGGGTGCGGGTGGCCAGTGATTTGACTCAAGGTTCAACCAAGTGGCACTGACTCTTTCCGAGCTCGCCCGTCTGGTCGATGGTGACATCGTCCGGGGCGGGCTCGATCTTTTGGTGGATGGCATCGCCTCGCTTGACGAGGCGGGTCCGTCCGAATTGTCCTTTCTCGGGAACGAGAAGTATCGGAACCAGTATCTGGTGACGCGGGCGGGAGCCGTGATCGTCCCGCGCGGTGTGACCGAAGGTCCGGAAACCTGCGCGCTGATTGCGGCGGACAATCCCTCCTTTGCCTTCGGCAAGGCGGTGAAGCACTTCGTCGCTGCCGTGGCCCGCACTTTCACGCCGGGCGTTCATCCCCGGGCCTCGGTCGATGAATCGGCTCGCCTCGATCCGGCCAAGGTCCGCATTCATGCCGGAGCAGTGGTGATGGCGGGGGCAGAGATCGGCGATGGCTCGGAGATCGGGCCGAATTGCGTGATCAGCGAGGACGTCCGCGTCGGCCGCGACTGTCTTTTCTACGCCAATGTCTCCGTTCGCGAGCGCTGCCTCATCGGGGATCGTGTGATTCTTCAACCCGGTGCCGTGATCGGCTCCGACGGATACGGCTATGAATTGGTCGAGGGCCGGCACACGAAGGTCGATCAAGTCGGCATCGTTGAGATCCAGAACGACGTCGAGATTGGTGCGAATACCACGATCGACCGCGCGCGCTTCGGCCGCACGGTGATCGGTGAGGGGACGAAGGTCGATAACCTCGTCCAGATCGCCCACAACGTGCAGATCGGGAAACACTGCCTCCTCGTCTCCCAATGCGGAATCGCCGGTAGCGCCCGCACCGGGGACTACGTGGTCGTGGCCGCGCAGGCCGGTGTGGGAGGTCACGTGAAGATTGGCGCCAAGTCGGTTCTTGCCGGTCGTGCCGGTGCCACCGCCGACCTCGACGGCGGACAAACCTACAGTGGCATGCCCGCACGTCCCTTCATGGAAGAGCAGCGTTCCCGTGCGCTCATTCGCCAACTGCCGAAGTTCGCCGAGAGGATCAAGGCGCTGGAGAAGAAGCCGGGCGAGCGTCCGTAGCGGCTTGCCGCGCACTGTGGCGGCGATTTCGGAATGCTCTGCCGATTCCCTAACCGGGACTTGTGTCTGGTTCCCGAAGATCGGATGAGTTGGGTGAACGATGGACCCCTCCCAATCCCGACAGAACGAGCCTCCGCAAATTTGTATGGTTTCAGAGGCGGACTTCGATGAGCTGGCATCGCTTCGTATCGCGGCGATGCGGGAGAGCTTGGAGCGTGTCGGGCGCTTCGATCCGGAGCGCGCTCGCGAGCGTTTGCGTGCGACCTTTGATCCGATGCATACGCACGGCATCGTCGTCGGGGGGCAGCGTGTGGGATTCTTCGCCACGAGGATGACGGAGGATGAGCTCTGGCTCGATCACCTCTACATTCATCCGTCGTTTCAAGGGCGCGGGCTTGGTTCCGCAGTTCTCGCCATCGTCGCCGACATGGCGGAAGAACTTGGGCGTCCTCTGCTGGTGGGTGCGCTGAAGGAAAGCCGGTCGAACGACTTTTATCGGAAGCACGGATTCCAGTTCAGCCATGAGGGCGAGTGGGACAACTACTACCGTCGCGATCCGTCGGCCCGCTCCGTTCAAAAGCCCTGAAAGGGCGGCCGGGTACGGATCACGACAAAACTCGTGCCCTGCCGGGGCACCGGGAGCTTGGTATGATATCGCGGCCGCGCGTGGTGTCGGCGGGAGTCCGCTTGAAGGAGTAGGGCGGGACGGAAGAACTCCCCGTCCTCCCGGTGCCCTTTCAGGGCACATCCGCGCTGCGCCGAACCCGGGGTTGCGCTGCGCTTACCCCGGGCTATCACCCGGCCGCCCTTTCAGGGCTCTTGAGGGACTTCCGGTCGGCTTACGCGTAGCTGCGGATCGAAAGGTGCACGGCTTCGAAGGCGAGCGGCTCCTTGTGAAGCTCGGGTGGAGCGTTGTTGCCTTTGTACTCCCACGCGGAGACGTGGCAGAACTTGTCGTCGTGGCGCTTCGCCTCGCCGGGCTGCGTCTTGCCGGCCTGGACTTCCGGGTCGGCTTCCGTGAACTGGTGCTCCTCCCGGAAATGGCCGCCGCAGGACTCCTCGCGATCGCGGGCGTCGTAGCACATCATTTCGCCGAACTCGAGGAAGTCGGCCACGCGGCCTGCTTTCTCCAGCTCCATGTTCGCGTTGGCGCCGGAGCCGGGCACGCGGACGTTTTGCCAGAATTCCTCGCGGATCTGCGGGATCTTCGCGATCGCCTCGGTGAGACCTTCGCGGGAGCGGGCCATGCCGCACTTGTTCCACATGACCTCGCCAAGCTCCTTGTGGAAGCTGTCGACGGTGCGCTTGCCGTTGATCGTGAGCAGGCGGTTGGTGCGCTCGGTCACCTCTTCCTCGACCTTCTTGAATTCCGGGTGATCGGTCTTCACCGAGCCGGGCTTCTGGGTCGCGAGGTAGTTGGCGATGGTCGCGGGAATGACGAAGTAGCCGTCGGCAAGGCCTTGCATCAGCGCGGAGGCACCGAGGCGGTTGGCGCCGTGGTCGGAGAAATTCGCCTCACCCAGCACGTGCAGGCCGGGGATGTTCGACATCAGGTTGTAGTCCACCCACAGGCCACCCATCGTGTAGTGCACGGCGGGGTAGATCATCATCGGGCGCTTGTAGGGGTCCTCGCCGGCGATCTTCTCATACATCTGGAAGAGGTTGCCGTAGCGCGCGCGGATCGTCGGTTCGCCGAGGCGGGCGATCGCATCGCGGAAATCGAGGTACACTCCGAGACCGGTCTTCGCGACACCGCGGCCGTCGTCGCAGGCTTCCTTTGCCGCACGGGAGGAAATGTCGCGCGGGGCAAGGTTGCCGAAGGACGGATACTTGCGCTCAAGGTAGTAGTCGCGGGCATCTTCCGCGACATCGGCGGGGTTCAATTGGCCCTTGCGGATCTTCTCCGCGATCTCCTGCGACTTGGGTGCCCAGACCCGGCCGTCGTTGCGGAGCGACTCGGACATGAGCGTGAGTTTCGACTGGTAGTCGCCGCTGACCGGGATGCAGGTCGGGTGGATCTGCGTGTAGCAGGGGTTCGCGAAATAGGCACCGCGCTTCGCCGCACGCCATGCGGAGGTCACGTTGCAGCCCATCGCATTGGTCGAAAGGAAGAAGACGTTGCCGTAACCGCCGGTCGCGAGGATCACCGCATCGGCCGCGTGGGACTCGATCTTCCCGGTGACCATGTCACGCACGACGATGCCCTTCGCGTGGCCGTCCACGAGGACGACATCGAGCATCTCGGTGCGCGGGAACATCTTCACTCCACCCTTGTGGATCTCTTTCTCGAGAGCCTGATAGCAGCCGATCAGAAGCTGCTGTCCGGTCTGGCCACGGGCGTAGAAGGTGCGGGAAACCTGCGCGCCACCGAAGGAGCGGTTGTCCAAGAGGCCGCCGTATTCGCGGGCGAAGGGAACCCCTTGGGCCACGCATTGGTCGATGATGTTCACCGAGACTTCAGCGAGGCGATACACGTTCGCTTCGCGGGCGCGGAAGTCCCCACCCTTGATCGTGTCGTAGAAGAGGCGGCGCACCGAGTCACCGTCGTTCTGGTAGTTCTTCGCTGCATTGATGCCACCTTGCGCCGCGATCGAGTGCGCGCGCCGCGGGCTGTCCTGGTAACAGAAGCACTTCACCTGATAGCCCAGCTCCGCGAGCGTGGCCGCGGCAGCACCGCCGGCGAGGCCCGAGCCCACCACGATGATGTTGAACTTCCGCTTGTTGGCGGGGTTGATCAACTTGGAGTCCATCTTGTGCTTGGACCACTTTTGCTCGATCGGCCCAGATGGAATTTTACTATCCAGAGACATGGCAGGAAAAATGATGGGGAGGCAGGTTTAGCGGCCGAATTTGAAGACTAGGATCGCAATGGGGATCGAGATGAAGCCAAGGTAGATCAGCCAAGCGAAGCCGATGGACAGGGCGTTGATCATCGGTGCGGCCTTCTTGGATCGCAGGCCGAGGGTCTGGAACATCGCTTGGACGCCATGGCTCAGGTGGGAGCAGAGGAGGGTCATCGCGATGATGTAGAAGAGCACCACGTACCAGACGGAGAAGCCATCGATCACCATTTTCCAGGCGTCCATCCGCTCCTCGCCGGTCTTCGCCAGATAGGCGGGATCGACGTAGGTTTCGTAGGTGTTGCCAGCGTGCACGGTGAAGTGCATCAGGTGATAGACGACGAAGGCGAGGATGGTGAGCCCTGACCAGATCATCAGTTTCGAGGACTTCGAGGTCTGGATGGTCGCCGGATGCGCGTAGGCTTCCCGCGCCGCACGATTTTCCCGGGTCAGGGAGATCGTGGCGGCGATATGCAGTGCAACCGCGATCAGGAGACTGATCCGGGCTACCCATAGGCCTGCTCCGTGGAGGAAGTGGCGAAGGAACTCGGCGTAGTCGTTGAACGCCTCGCGACCGACGAAAACCAACAGGTTCCCCGACAGGTGCCCTGCCAGGAAGAGCACGAGGACGATCCCGGTGATGGCGACGATGAGTTTGCGCCCGATGGAGGATTTCCAAACCCGGGAAACGATGGGATAAGAAGAGGCGGCGGCGTTCATGGGCGGCGATTTCGGATCAGCGCGCGGGAGAATTAGGACCGGGCCAGCGGCCATGCAAGGGGAGACTCCCCGGCACGCAGGATCGGGCGTGAAAAAAGCGAATCGGGCGGATTAAAACGGTTTGGCAAGACCGAGGTAGGCGGCGGCGATTCCTCCGATCAAGCAGATCCCGAGAACGGCACCGGCAGGCATGACCTTCCGCTTCACCAGCGCGGGCGCCGCGCCCAGGAAGAGCCAGAGGGCCACTTTCACCTGCCACCAATGCTGGTCCATCGGCGGTTTCTTGAGCATGGCGAAGCCGACCAGGAGCAGCAGGAGCAGCGAGATCCCGTGGAGCGCCGAAGCCATTTTCCGGTTCTTGTCGTCCGCCGCGGCGACGATAGCTCCGATGGCGGTGAAAACGCCCAAGGCACCCGCGAGGTGCAGGGTTTTGAGGAGGAAAGGATCCATGACCCCCGAATCTCTTTCGCCGCATCCCCTCCGGGCAAGCCAAACCTGCCGGAGACGGTGATCGGAGGCTGAGTTCCTCCTCAACCGGCCGCTTCCAGCTTCGGAATCGCTGCCAGCAGTTTCTTCGTGTAGGCGTTTTGCGGATTCTGGAAAAGCGCCTCCGCTTCGCCCTCCTCGACGATCTTGCCTTTGTACATCACCACGATCCGGTCTGCCAGATAGCGCACCACGCCGAGGTCGTGGGTGATGAAAATCATCGTAAGTCCCAGCTCGGCGCGCAGTTTCTTCAGCAGATTCAGGATCTGGGACTGGATGGAGACGTCGAGGGCGGAGACCGGTTCATCCGCGATGATCAGCTTGGGCTCGGGAGCAAGGGCTCGGGCGATCGCGATGCGCTGGCGCTGGCCGCCGGAGAACTCGTGGGGATACTTCTTCTGGAAGCGGGGATCGAGGCCCACGGTTTTCATGAGGGTGGCGACCCGTTCGGCGAGGGCTTCGCCTTTGACGTTCTTGTGCCGCTGCTTGATGGCCTCGGCCAAGGTGTCGAAGACGGTCATCCGGGGATTCAGCGAGGCGTAAGGGTCCTGGAAGACCATCTGGAAATCCAGGCGGCGCTTGCGCACTTCGGAAGGCGGCAACTGCGCGAGGTCCTCGCCATTCAGGATGATCGAGCCCGCCGTCGGGCGCAGGAGCTGCATCACGGTGCGGGAAAGCGTGGACTTGCCGCAGCCGGACTCGCCCACCAGACCGAGGATCTCGCCCTTCTCGATGGAAAGGTTCACCCCGTCCACGGCTCGCACCGTTTCGATGACGGGAGCGAAGACCGAGCCGGCGCGCTTTCGGAAATGAGTCTGCAGATCGCGGATTTCGAGGTAGGCCACGGGCTTTTCAAAGCATGACACGATCCGCTCGGCACGGAAAAAGTCCGCTTTACGAGATTCCGTGAGCCGGACAAGGATGGTGGAACAGGAAAGGGGAATGATTTGGCCCATGCCCTGCTAGAGCGATCTCCACCCCAAGACTACGCATGTTCGAGGCCTACGAGGCAGAAGGATTTTTCGACGAAATGTTCGCCCAGGGAGGCGAGGTAAGGCCGCACTATCGGGCCTTGCTCAATCGTTTCTCCGGCCTCGCGGCCGATGATTTTGAAGCCCGGCGCGCCGCGTGCGACCAGCACTTCCTGCGGCAGGGCGTCACCTTCAATGTCTATCATGACGACCGGGGGACGGAGCGTATCTTCCCCTTCGATCCCGTGCCGCGGGTGATCCCGGCCGACGAGTGGGAGCATCTCGAGGCGGGGCTGACCCAGCGGATCATCGCGCTGAATCTCTTCCTGCACGACATTTATCACGAGCAGCACATCCTGCGGGACGGGATCATTCCCCGCTTCTACATCGAGGAGGCGAAGCACTACCGCCCCGAGTTCCGCGGCATCAACGTGCCGAAGGACATCTACATCCACATCTGCGGCAGCGATTTGATCCGCGGTGCGGATGGAACGTACTACGTGCTGGAGGACAACGGTCGTTGCCCTTCGGGCGCTTCCTATCTCCTGGAGAACCGCAATGCGCTGAAGCGTGCGTTCCCGAGTCTTTTCGAATCCCTCGGCGTGCGCCCGGTGGATGCTTACCCGCGCGAGCTTCTGGACATGCTTCACCATGTGTCCCCGCATCGCGAAGGGGAGCCGGTCTGCGTGCTCCTGACGCCCGGGTGCTACAACAGTGCCTACTTCGAGCACTGCTATTTGGCCCGTGAAATGGGCATCGAGATCGTGGAAGGACGCGACCTCGTGGTGATGGATGATTTCGTTTACATGCGGACCACGAAGGGTCTCGTGCGCGTGGATGTGATCTATCGCCGCATCGACGATGATTTCCTGGACCCCACGGTGTTCCGGAAGGACTCGGTGCTGGGCGTGCCCGGCATCATGCGGGCCTATCAGGCGGGCAATGTCGCTCTCGCCAACGCGGTGGGCACCGGCGTCGCCGACGACAAGGTGATCTATTACTTCGTCCCGAAGATCATTGAATACTATCTCGGCCAGGATCCGATCCTGCCGAATGTCCCGACTTACCTCGCTTCGGAGGAGAGCGACCGGAAATACATCCTGGAGCATCTCCCCGAACTCGTCGTGAAAGCGGCAAACGAATCCGGCGGCTACGGGATGCTCATGGGTCCCTCGGCGACTCAAGAGGAGATCGCCAAGTTCAAGGACAAGATCATCGAGGATCCGCGGAATTTCATCGCCCAGCCGGTGGTGGCACTATCCCGTTCGCCCACTTGGTGCGAGGGGCACATGGAAGGCCGCCACATCGACCTGCGTCCCTACATCATCTACGGGGAAGACGTGAAGATCGTGCCCGGAGGCCTGACCCGTGTCGCCCTGCGAAAGGGCTCGCTGGTGGTCAATTCGTCGCAAGGTGGCGGCAGCAAGGACACCTGGGTCTTGAAATAACTTTCCGTCATGCTTTCCCGCGTTGCCAATAGCCTCTACTGGATGGTCCGCTACATTGAGCGGGCCGACAGCCTCTCCCGTCTCATCGAAGTCAACGGCCAGCTCCTGCTCGATCATGAGCGCCTCGATAGCGAACGTCTGCGTGCCTTCTGGAAGCCGATCATCCTCAGCACCGGGGATGATGAACTCTTCTCGGAGTTCTACAGTGATGCCAGCAGCGTGGAGGTGATCCGCTTCCTGACCAGTGACCGCCGGAATCCGAACAGCATCGTCGCTTCCATCGGCCAAGCCCGCGAGAACGCGCGCATGGTGCGCGACCAGCTTTCCGAAGAACTGTGGGAGGAGCTGAATTCCCTCTATCTGTTCATCAATTCACGGGAAGGGGAGCAGCTCCTCGCCGCTGATCCGACGCGCTACTACGAGACCATCCGTCGCGCCACCTTCACCTTCCACGGCATTGCCGCCGCCTCGATCGCGCGCAGCGAGGCATGGGAATTCATGGATCTGGGCCGGCATTTGGAGAGGGCGGACAAGATCACGCGCTTCCTCGATATCACGAGCTTCCTGCCGGAGTCCGAGGTTCCGGTGAATGGTGCCGCGACCTTCCATTGGACGGCGATTCTCCGCTCCTGCGGCGGGCTTGGAGCCTTCCGCGCGGAGCATCGTGGCGAGCCGTCGGCGGAAAGCGTGGTGAGCTTCCTGATGTTCTCACCGGATTTCCCGCGCTCCGTGAGGTTCTGCGTGGATCGTATCGACCGGAACTTGCACCGGATTTCCGGGTCGCCGCGCGGGACCTATACCAATGATGCCGAGCGCGTTTCGGGCCGCTTGCTGGCCGAGCTTGCCTTCGGCTCCGCGGAAGAGATCCTGCAGCGCGGGCTCCATCTTTATCTGGATGAGCTCCAGGAGCGCTTGAACTCCATCGGAGCGGAGCTGTTCCGCACCTACGTGCTGCTGCCGGACGCAACCGACAAGCGCCCGCCGATCCCGGCGGCGAACATGTCCGCGGTTGTCGCTTGGCAAATGGCCCAGCAGCAGCAGTGATTCGCCGCGCACGAACCCCACCTCGCGATTGAATCTGGAACTTCCCGAACTTGGCGCAAAACGTGCGCCGACTCCCGGATCGCCCATGGCACAGCCCTTGCAGCCAGGTCCCATCTTCCGCGTGCTGCACCGCACCGTGTTCGATTACGACGCTCCGGTCCGGGACAGCATGAACACGCTCCATCTGGAGCCGCGCACCTTTCCTTTCCAGCGGACGCTTTCGTCCGTGGTCAAGGTCCTGCCTGCGACCCGGGTGCGGCGTTTCCACGATCTCTTCCAGAACGTGACGCATCATTTCGAGATCCTCGGCGATCACCGGAAGCTGGAGATTGAAAGCCGCATCCGCATCCAGAACCTGCCGCTGGTCGTCCCGGAAGCTTCACAAAACGCGACGCTGAACGACTATCGCGGCGGCGATATCCCGGAAAGGACTTGGGCCTATCTGCAGGACAGTCGCTTCGTTTCTCGGCACCCGCAGATCTGGCGCCAGGCGCTCGATATCACGGCGGGGATCGAGACCGTCTTCGGCCAAGCGGTGGCGATCATGCACTGGGTGCACAAGGAGTTCCGCTATGAGGCTGGCTCGACGACGGTAAGCACGCACCTCGAGGAGGCGTTCGCCTTGCGCCGGGGTGTTTGCCAGGATTTCACGCATGTCATGCTAGGTCTCTGCCGGGCGATCGGCATTCCCGCGCGCTATGCTTCCGGCTATCTCTACAATGGCCCCCGCGATCACCTGGTCGGCGCGCAGGCCTCGCACGCTTGGCCGGAGGTGTTCTTCCCCGGTGTCGGCTGGATCGGCTTTGATCCGACCAACGAGACGCTCGCCGATGAACGCTACATCAAGATCGCGGTCGGCCGTGACTACGATGACGTGGCGCCCGTTCGCGGGACCTACCACGGCAGCGGCCACTGCAAGATGGGCGTGAGCGTGGACGTGGAAAAGGTGGAGTGAGCCTGGTCATTCGGCCTCATCCACCGGTACCAGCTTCACCGACCGCAGGTTCATCAGCCCGATTCCTTTGATGGAAAGCGGGCGGAGTTGCAGCGTCAGCAAGCCTGGCTGGGACAGAGTGAAGGTGCCGACTTTCACCTCATGGAAATCCCGCCAGTGGTTCGTCGGGAGGAGCTGATGTTGCAAGGTCTGGTCGAGCAGGCGGATCTCCACCTCGCCTCCCGCCCCGGGCGCGATGGCGTAGTCCAGGATGACCTCGAAGCGTCCCGGCCGTTTCTCCTCCTTGCCACCGGCGGAGCGGATCGCCAGCGGACTCCTCATGACGAAAGGGAACCACACGCTCTCGCCGATGTCGCTCCAGTAGCCGATGTGACTTTCCTCAAGGCGGACGGGAAGGATCGCCGTGACCGACGGTCCGAGAATAGCCTGCGGTGCGAGCAGGGTGATCGAGCGGTCTGGGGCCTGGCGCGGGTAAGGGGAGGAATCGAAAACGGGCGGCCCCTGGAGACGGATGGCGATGATGGGCAGCGGATTCCCCGGGTCGGGTGGCGTGAAAGGAAGCCGGACGACATAGGGGCCCGGCGAGCTTGTCTCCAAGGGCAAGGGCCCGCTCCCGAGCAGGGTGGCGGAGAGGCAAGGAGTTTCCAGTCCGTCCAGGGAAAGGATGCCGCCCGTCGGCCACTCGTGGAGATGGCAGTAAAGGATGTGGCCTTTTTCACCCGACGAGAGGGTGATGCGTCCCTTGAAGAGCGGATAGCGCAGTGGAGAACCGGTGGTGCCATAGATGGCTTCGCCGTAGCGATCCAGCCACTTGCCGACCTCGCGAAGGGTTTGCGCGGCGGGTTCGGGAATGCGGCCGCGGGCATCAGGACCCACGTTCAAAATGAGATTCCCGTTCTTACTAGAGGTATCGGAGAGAAGGCGCAGCACTTCAGCCGGTCCTTTCCAGCGCGTGTCGTGATAGCTGAAACCGAAGCTGTCGTTGAGCGAGTAGGAAGACTCGAAGGTCCGGCCGGGGAACCCCGAAAGCGGCACGTATTCTTTCGGCGTGAAGAAATCGCCGTTGGGGTTTTCCCAACCATTCCAAAAGCGGTTGTTGAAGATCGCCGCCGGCTGGTGCGCGCGCCAGAAATCGAGGATCGAGCGGGTGCCCCAATGGGCTCCTTCAATGCCTGCGGAGGAATAGTCCACCCAGAGGATGCCAAGCGGTCCGTAACCTTCAGCCAGTTCGCGGAGGTGCTGGAAAAGATAGCCGCGATAGCGTGCCGGATCGGGATACTGCCAATCGATGAGCGAGTAGTAGGCCCCGGGGACGATGCCCTCACGGCGGAAGCTATCGGTGAACTCACGGAAGAGATCCCGGCCTGGCGGGGAAATGTTGGTGCCGGTGGTGTCGGGATTGCCGAGGGAAAAGTCGGCCTTGCTGTTGAAGAGCGTGTAGCCTTCGTGATGCTTTGCCGTGAGGACGGCGTAGCGCATGCCTGCTTCCTTCGCGAGCTTCGCCCAGGCTTCCGTGCAACCGGGCTCCGGCAAGAACAGCGGCCTTAGCGCCTTTCCATATTCAGGCTCGGGGACCGAGGCCCAGGTGCGGATCCACTCGGCATCCTGATTCGCGTAGGCATGGCCTGTCTTGGGATCCGGTGGCCAGTAGCCTCCGGCACCGGAATATAGGCCCCAGTGGATGAACATCCCGAAGCGCGCCTCGCTAAACCAGCGGACGCGCTTCTCGTGCTCCTTTTCCCAATCCTTGTTTCCCGCAAAGGGGGTCATTTCCACGTCGTCGGGAACTTGGGCATGGACCCGCACCCCGTCTGCCATGGCCAGTGCGCAGCAGGAAAAGAAGACTCGGGTGAAGCGGGAAACCATCGCCGGAACGTTAGCGGAAAAACCCTCGGGGAAAGCCAAAAAGAACGGCACCGCCCCTCTCGGAACGATGCCGTCTCACTCCAACGTGAGATCAGGGAATGTTGACCTGGAGACGGGCGAAGAGCTTCGCTCCGGAGGCCAACGCAATCGGGATGCGCACCGTGATACGATCCGTTCCGGCGCCGTGGAAATCGTTGTCCGTTTGAACGATCACGCCGTTCACTCCGTTCGCCGCGGTGGTCCACCCGGAGAGGCTGGATCCGTATTGTACGAAGGGGGCAGTGGACGCCGACTCGTCGGTGCGGCGGAACACGAAATTGAGATAGGTGCTGTCGCTTGCAATCGTGGGAGCAAGCGAGCCCGAGTTGGAATTCGGTCCGCTCGGGTCGCCGCCGATCACGAATTCGATTCCGTTGGAAATCCCGTCGCCATCCGAATCCGCTGTCGCTCCCGCGCCGGCGATGCCGTTCGCGGTTTCCCAGTTGGAATACGATGAACCGGACGGCCCGCTCGTCACGGTCAGGGTGCCGCTTCCCGCGAAGCGTCCGCTGGGATGGGCGGAGTCATAGACACCGGCAGGTTGCTGGACACCGTCGATGAAGAGGGCCAGTACCGAATCGGTGCCGCTGAACCCGAGGCTGAGGGCTCCCGTGGCGGAGATGTTTACGGTGGAAGGATCCGCCAGTCCGCTCGCTGCCAGGGAAAGCGTGCCATCGGAAACGGTGGTCGCACCGGTATAGGTGGGAGCCGCGGTAAGCGACAGGGTTCCGGTGCCCGTTTTCACGAGGGTGCCGCTTCCGGATACCACACCGTCAAAGGTGAGCGTCGCGCCGTCCTGGACGTTGATCGTGTTGCTCGCGGCAGCCAGGCCGACGGTTGAGGCAACGGTCGCGTCGCCATCCCCACCGCCCGCCGTGGTGTTGATCGTTCCTCCGTTGAGAACAATCGGTTTGGTGCAGGTGATGGGGTTGGAGAAGGTGCCGAAGCCGAGGGTTCCGCCGTTCACGGTGATCGTGCCGGGATTGCTGTTGTCCACGTTCGCGCCGTATTCGATGCCGAGCAGTCCCTCGTTGAGATCGATGTCCTTCACCGTGACGCTGGCGAGGACCAGGCTGATCTGATTGCTTCCGATCTTGGTGAGCTTGAAGTTCCCGGCGAGGACGGAGCCCTCTCCCCGCACATCCCAGCGGCCGGTTCCACCAATGGTCGAATTGCTGCCGAGAGTTACATTCTGAACCCCGAACAGGTTTCCCCCCGAGTTATTGACGATCACGCCAAGTCCTCCCACCCCGCTCCCGTTGATGACGAGGGGCTCGTCTCCGAAGCCGGTGGTGGAGGTATCCAGTGTGGCACCGGCCGCGACCGTGGTGCCCGCCGAAATGTCGCCGAGGCAATCCGAATTGCCCGAGATGATCGTCCCGGACGTGACAGTCACCCCACCGGTGAAGGAATTTGAGCCGGACAACGTCAGGACGCCTGTGCCCGCTTTCTCGATGGTGCCATTGCCGCTGATCGAATTCAGCATTTCAAGCGTGCCGCTGCGGTTGACGATCAGGCTGCTATTGTTGGTCAAGGCACCCGAGCCCAGCGAACCGGTACTGCCGCCATCTCCGATCCTCACGGTTCCGCCGTCGAAGAACATCGCACCGGAATTGCTGTTGGAATTGGTAAACGTGACCATGCCGGTCCCGAATTTATCCAAGGTGCTGGAGCCGCCGATGCCTGTCCCGCTGAAGCTGTAGTTCTTCGTGGTATTGTCGATGACCACGATGGACGGGGTGACCGGCTCGGTGATTGTGATCGCGGTGGTGGAAGCGGTGTCGTTCAGAAGCACCTTGTCTCCCGCGAAGAACTTGGTGGGAACGGAGCTACCGGTGAAGACCCAGTTGCTATTTCCCTCCACGTCCCATGTGCCGCCGCCGGAGCCCTTCCAGGTGATGTCTCCCGCTTCGGAACCCGTGATCACGAGGTCGATGGTTGCATCGACGGTGTTGTTCACCAGCGAGCCTGCAATGCGGCCGGGAAGGGGGGCGAGCTGAAGTCCGGAAAATCCCAACCCACCGATGGTGCCCGTGTAGTAGATCAGCGGATAGCTGCCGATGGGGATCTCTCCTTCCTGCGTGATGTGGATGATGTGTTTCGGCGCGGTTCCGGCGACGACCGTGAGCCCGTCCGGGACGGTCACCACGGCGGAGTCCGCGATCGCCCCGCCGAGGCGGAAAGTGGACGCCTCATCGGTGGAGAGGTTGGCGGTGGTGAAAGTCGCACCCAGCCCCACGTTCACGAAGCTCGTCGGGATGACATCCTGCTGCAGGGCGGTCAGGATATTCGACGTCGTCTCTCCCGGGGAGAAGGTCACCACCTTCGCCTCATCGATGTGGCCGTCGAAATAGCCGGAGCCACCCGGCCTGACGGAAAGGTGGGGTGCACCGTGGACGGGGGCGCCGGAGTAGGTGGAACCTTGTGCCACGCCATCGATGTAGAAGGTGGTTACACCGCCTGAGCGGATGACCGCCAGGTGGACCCAGGTGTCGGCTTGGAAGGAACCGGCGCTGCCGCCCGCATCCCCGATCCAAGCGACGTTATGGCTGCTGGCCGCCCAGCCCTCGCTTTCGAGGGAAATCTTGAAGCAGCCGTTCCCGCCGCCGACCGTGAAGACATCCCCGCGGGTGTCGCCGGTGCTGGCGGCAGCCCGGGCGAAAACGCCAAACGCGAAATTATCCGTGGGAAGGTTGCTGAAGGTTCCGTCGGAATACCAGCCTTCGCTCTCAGTCGATGAAGTGTCGAGATATGCTGTGGAACCTACCGCGGCAGGGTGAAAGGAAGCGTTGCCGGTGGTGGCACCGCTGCCATTGATGTCGGAAATGAAATGCCGGACGTTTCCGGAGGAATCCTGAGGTTTGTTGGTTCCGGCTTCGAGGCTACCCGCCTCGCCGAGATGATACGCGGCGTAGGGGACGATGGTTGCTTGGGCCGCCGACAAGGTCAGGAGCGGGCCGAGAAAGGAGTTCGGGATCAGGTGTGGGATTTTCATTCGATCGGGGCGGGGACCTTGGTCCCCGGGTTTTCGGGGTCAGAAGGAGGATTGCGGACGGCGTCCCGGGACTTTTGTTGTCATGGCCACGGGACGCCGCCGCTGACCTCCTGGAAATCGAGAAGTGTTTGGTGGATCGGAGTGGTTGTCGTGATTTATCACGAGCCACGCCGATTCATGGCTTTTAGGAAAAAACCGCAGACTCCGATAGTCGCATAGGTATGCGATCCCCCTCCTCAAACGCGTTTTCCTACCGCCGACGCTCCAAAAACTTCACCACGGCCTCAGTCCGCGAGTGAACGTGGAGCTTCTCGTAGATCCGTCGTAGATGCGTTCTAACCGTATCCAGGCTGATCCCGAGCGCACCGGCGATCCCCTTGTATTGGGTTCCCTTCGCGAGGAGGCCGAGGATCTCTTCCTCCCGTGGAGATAGCTTGGCTTCACCGGCCGATGCTTGGCTCGCAGGTACCCGGAATGACTCCACGACCTGGCGGGCGATGCTTGGCGACATGGGTGATCCTCCGTCGCGGATTTGCCGCACGGCTTCGCACAAATCTTCTCCGGCAGTCCTTTTGAGAAGGTAGCCGGATGCTCCTGCTTTCAACGCCTCGAAGATGAGATCGCTCTCATCATACATGGTTAGAACGAGGATCGGCAGGGCGGGGAAGCGGGGCTTCAGTGCGCCGATCAATTCCACGCCGCTCATCCCGGGAAGGCGCATGTCCACGATCAACAGCTCCGGCAGGCGGGATGGCAGCACCTCAAGGGCTTCCTCCGCTGAGGCAAAGACATCGAGCACTTCCATATCCGGCTCGCCGGAAAAGAGCGCGTGCAATTCCTCTGCCAGCGGCAAGTTGTCTTCGACGATGCTGATGACCCAGGGATTCATGCTTGAGCTGACCATGGAACGGAGAGCGTGACCCGGGTTCCGCCCGCGGGTTGTCGAACGATGGTGCACGTGCCCCCGATTTCAGCAAGACGTCCTTCCATATTGGCCAAGCCGTCTTGCCCTGCGGACGTTCCCTCGGGTCGGACGATGCCTTTGCCATCATCGCACACGGAGAGTTCAATCGTCTTCCCGGTGGATTCAAGCGAGATGGTCACGTGGCTGGCATCGGCATGCTTCACGACGTTTTGCACCGCCTCCTTGACCGCCATGAGCAGCGGATGGCGGATCGCGAATGGTAAGACCGAATCCCGGTGTTCCTCCGAAATCTCGAATTCGCAGGACAGGCCGGCATCGGCGAGATACTCGGCGACGTGATTGCAGAGGTAGTCGGACAAGCTGCCCAAAGTGTCGTGGCGGGGATTGACCGCCCACACGATTTGATCGAGCGCGCCGACCGTATTCCTGGCCTCTCCGGCCAGTTTGGTGAGCATGCCCGGCTCCCTTTCCGGGGATCGCTTCACGCGATCCGCGAGCATCGCCACATGGGTCAAGCGGGCACCGATATCATCGTGCATGTCCCTCGCGATGCGAAGGCGGTCTTGCTCGATGGCGCGGGCCGCTTGCGCGAGCTGAAGCTTGTGCCGCAACCGGCGAATCGAAATCCACCAGCCCAAGCCTGCTGCGACCAAGCAGGATGACAACGCGACCGCGCCGAGACGCAGAGGACTCCTCCACCATGGTGCTGGCAGTACAAACGCATGGGTCTGGATCTGGCGGCTCCATCGTCCGTCGGTGTGCCGTGCCTGGAACTCGATCGGATAGATGCCGGGCTTCTCCAATGAGATCTTCATGATCTCTCCACCCTTGAATTCGATCCATGGGGCATCGGCTGCATCCGTGCGCCTCCAGCGGAAGGTCAGCAGCTCGGGCACCGGATCATCCGGGCCCGCCGAGATCGTGAAGCCGAGCAACTTGGTCATCGGGGGGACCTCGTTGATCTGACCGGTGCCGCGGCCGTCCGCCGTCACGTTCGATATCCGCGGATGAAGCTCGGGATAGACCTCCACCTCCGCCACTTGAGGGCGGGAGGGCGCGTCGATCGGATTGACGATGCGCAGGAAGCGGCCGGAAAACTTCTCCCCCGTTCCGTCCTCGGCCTGGATGACATCCCGTCCGCCCGGCGGCACATGGGAGCCGTCCTGCCGCATGCGGGCCTTCCACTGGACCTCCCCGGGTTGCCCGGTGCCATCATCCGCCAGCAGCTGGACTTCGTAGTCGCCGAGACGCTCCGCACGGACGCCATCGAGCCGGCTTCTCAGCACCAGATAGTCCAAGGCGCGGGTCCTTCCGAGATCGACCTCGAAATGGAAATCGCGTGCCGGTTGATCATCCGCGGGATGGGAAAAGGAAGCGGGAAACCCATCGGTCAGGAAGTGAGGGTAGAGCCCGATATACACCGGGCCGGACGCTCGGACAGGGCGTCCCAGGGCAACATTCGAGGAGCGCAAGGGATCGGGCTGGATCTGAAATTCATTGATCACGCAATTGCCGCCGGCACTGCGTCCGATGACTTTTTGTCCGCTGATGTGGCTTGCCATCACCGGGATGAAACGGAGACGGAAGCCCGTGACTCCGGTCAAAGGAGTGGTGGCCCGGACCGTCACGACCACGCGGTCGAGCCCCGCCGCCATATCGATCGTCTCCTCGCCGGCCCGGACGAGATCGGGGGCTTCCGGGAAAACGTCGGTCATCACCACGCCGGGCTTGAGCGGCTTCCAATTTCCGCTGCGGGCCGGCTGCTCATCGGAGGTCACCGACAATTCCAACTGGGCAGGATACGCACTTCGCTCCTTGGAAATATGCCAGGTCGTGAATTGGAAAACTTGCGCGGAAACCGGCGTCCCGGTCGCGAATACGATCGCGAGTTCCTTGAACTGCGCCTGGTCCATGTCCAAGCCATTGCCCGGGTTCACATCGCCGTCTAACAGCTCGGCCAAAGCGTGGCCGAAATTCATATGCGAGGATTCGACCACCCGCAGCGGTAGCAGCGGGGCCGCACCGAGCACGCCCGGAATGAATGCGATGATAATGGCCCGGCGAAGTGTCACTTCCAGCGGACTACGACCGTGACAGGCCTTTGCCGTCCTGCAAGCGCCGCCTTCCGAGGTGCCGGATCGGCCTCACTTGCCCGGCCCGCGATAGCTGATCGCTTCCGTCGGCGATTCCGGGATGGCGCTCATTCCGCTTGTAAGCACCGGACTTTCCCGGCGCGTTGGATGGAATGACCACGGTCGATCTCACCCGCATTCCCGCCGCTGATCCACACCGCGCCTACCGGTATCGGGACGGCCTCTATGCCGCGGATCTGGTCACGGCCGCGCTGGTCCATCTGGACTTCTTCACCTGGCTGGCGGCGCATCCCTCGAACCTGGCGGGGATTTGCCATCACTTCGGCTTCGCGGAGCGCCCGGCGGATGTGATGATGACGCTTTTCGCAGCCAATGGCTTCGTTCGCCGGGAAGGGGAGGTCTTCCAAGTTTCGGAATCCGGGATGGAGTTCCTGGTCGCCGATTCCCCGTGGTCGCTCGCTCCCTACTATCGCTCGCTGAAAGACCGCCCGGTGACGATGGACTACCTGAAGGTGCTGAAGACCGGCAAGCCTGCCAACTGGGGCGGCTACGATGAATCGGCAGATTGGCACCGCTCGATGGAGCAGGAAGCCTTCGCCCGGCAATTCACTGCGGCGATGGATTGCCGCGGTGTCCTGCTGGGACCCGCGATGGCCCAAGCGCTGGATCTTTCCCGTTTTTCAAAGGTGCTCGATATCGGTGGTGGCTCCGGGATCTACGCCTGCTCGCTGGTGGCAAATCACCCCCACTTGACCGCGACGGTCTTCGACCAGACCTCGGTGGAAAAGATCGCCCGGAAACGGGTGGACGAGCTGGGCTTTTCCGACCGTGTGGACGTGAGGGCGGGGGACATGCTGAGCGAACCGCTACCGGGTGGCTACGATCTGCACCTGTACTCGAATGTCCTGCACGATTGGGACCTGCCGGAGGTCCGCCTGCTGCTGGCGTCCTCATTTCTCGCCCTGAAGCCCGGCGGCATGCTGATCATCCACGATGCGATGATCGATGCCGCCAAGGACGGCCCGCTGCCGGTCGCGGAATACTCGGCCCTCCTGATGCACTCGACCCAAGGGAAATGCTACGCGGTCAGCGAATACGAGGCGCTGCTGACAGAAGCCGGTTTCAGCGGTTTTACCTTCCAGACCACCGCGGCGGATCGCGGGGTCATGACGGCGGGGAAACCGTGAACCTTTTTAAATGACCGGCATGGAGTGTAATATTCTGATAATCAGCGATATTCGCGATCAATGGAAAAACGCCCGGCAGATCGGGTGCATTTTCCAGAGACAAAGTTGCACGCCCGGCGGTTTTACGGGAGAAGACTGCCAGCAGCATGATTGATTTGTTGATCGACCCCGCCCGCCGGAGCGGATGCCAGGATTTGGATAAACTCGGCGAAGTTTTGGAGGGGGCGAGCCAACGCCAGCGCTCCCCGATTGACGATGTGCTGGATGCCGGCGTGGTCGATGAGGAGCCTTACATGCGGGAACTCGCTGCTGAGCTGGGCATGGAATGGCTGGAAACCATTCCCCAGGCGGAAGCTCCACTCCCTTTGCGAGAGGCCTGCGGGCCCCGTGTGGCACTGCGCCATCGCCTGCTACCGGTCGAAATCACCGATGCGAATGGTGAGCCTCACCTGAAACTCGCCACCTTCGATCCCTTCAATCTCGTCGCCCGCCAAGCGGTCGCTCAGGAAATCGCCATGCCGGTGGAGTGGTGCATCGCATCCCGCCGCCGCATCCACGAGTCCCTGCGCCGCCTCTACGGGGTGGGTGCCGATACCTTCGAGCAGATTCTGGAAGGCCGGGATCTCGACTACGACAACTTGGAATCCCACGACGAGGCGAACGTCATCGACGCCGACGAGGACGAGGAGGCCAGCGTCGTGAAATTCGTGAACCAGATCATCCGCGAGTCGCTGGAGCAGCGCGCGACGGATATTCACGTGGAGCCGCTTTCGAACAACCTCCGCATCCGCTACCGCATCGATGGCAAGCTGCTGGAGGTCACCGTGCCGGAAAATATCAAGGCGCTGCAGAGCTCCGTGATCGCCCGTCTGAAGATCATGTCGCGCCTCGACATCGCGGAGCGCCGCTTGCCGCAGGACGGACGTATCAACCTCCAGTTCGAAGGCCGCACCATCGACGTCCGCGTCGCCACCGTCCCGACCGTCGAAGGCGAAAGCGTCGCCCTCCGTCTCCTCAACCAGGAGAAGTTCAATTTGGACAAGCTGGGCATGGAGCCCCACGTGCGCACGAAGATCGAGAGCCTGCTGCACATTTCCAACGGCATCATCCTGATCACCGGTCCCACGGGTTCCGGTAAATCGACGAGCCTGTACTCCTTCCTCAGCGAGATCAACCACCCGGACCGCCGCATCGTCACGATCGAGGACCCGGTGGAAAACAAGCTCTCCGGGGTGATGCAGATCGCGGTGAAGTCGGACATCGGCCTGACCTTCGCGGCCGGCCTCCGCTCGATTCTCCGTGCCGACCCGAACGTGGTCATGATCGGGGAAATCCGTGACCTTGAGACCGCGGAAATCGCGATCCGAGCTTCGCTTACCGGTCACTTGGTCTTCTCCACCCTCCACACCAATGATGCGCTCGGCGGCATCAGCCGTCTGATCGACATGGGCGTGGAGCCCTTCCTCGTTTCCGCTGCCGTCCGTGCCTTCCTCGCCCAGCGACTGGTCCGCAAGCTCTGCCCGCACTGCAAGGTGCCGCGTGAAGTCACGATGGAGGACCGCCGTGAACTCGGCATCCCGATGAATCTCGAAGGCCAGGCCTTCGTCGCGAAGGGGTGCGACAAGTGCCGTGGCACCGGCTTCCTCGGCCGTCTCGCCATTTACGAAGTGGTCGTCCTCAGCCAGACGATGCAGGATATGGTTGCCCACGGTGCCACCGCGCCGGAGATCCGCGCGCAGTCGATCAAGGAAGGCTTCATCCCGATGCGTGGCTACGGCTGGATCAAGGTGATGCAGGGCATGACCACCATCGAGGAAGTCATCTCCGTCACCGCCACCGACGTCGCGACCGAGTAACCGTTTTCAGCTAGCCGTGCCCATTTACGCTTACAAAGCCCTCAGTGCCACCGGCGGAGTCCAATCCGGCGAGGTCGATGCTGCCGATCGCCCGGAGGCCCTGCGGGTTCTCGATCGCCGCGGTCTCCAGCCCGTGAGCTTGAAGGAATCGGCGTCGTCCTCGGTTTCGTCACCGGCGAAGAAGAAGGCGAAGAACGAAGCGGCTCCCGCTCCCGCCAAGCCGAAGGCTGCTCCGAAGGACTCCGCCAAGGCGAAGGCCTCGGGAAAGGATCCCGACGAGAAGACCTCCGATGGACCCCTGAAGTTGAAGCGCGCCGAGGTGATCATGTTCACCGAAGAGCTTTCGGACATGCTTTCCGCCGGTCTCCAGTTGGAGCCGGCGCTCAAGTCGATGGAGAACCGTCAGGAACTCGGCGGCCTGAAGGACGTCGCCAGCGGCGTTCGCCAGCTGGTGCGGGACGGCATGAATTTCTCCACGGCCCTCAAGCGGGTGAGTCCGAGCTTTGGCCCCCTCTATTGCTCGCTCGCTGCAGCGGGTGAAGCATCCGGTGCGCTCGATACGATTCTCAAGCGCCAGGCGCATTATTTGAAGACCATCTCGGAGCTTCAGACCCGTTTGATCCTCGCCTTGATCTATCCCGCCTTCCTCATGGTGGCGGGCATCGGGGTTTGCATTGTCTTCGTGACGACCCTCATCCCGCAGCTCACCACACTCATCGAGAGCACCCCGGGAGGAAAGCTTCCGGGGCCCATCAAGCTGATGGTGACCGCCACGGATTTCATCAAGAGCTATTGGTACATCATCCTGATCGTCCTCGTGGCGGCAGGGCTGTTCTTCAAAGCTTGGAAGGACAATCCAGAGAACCGGATGACCTGGGACCGCTTCAAGCTGAATGCGCCGCTGATGGGGCCGGTGGTTGCCAGCCGTTTCTACGTGCAGTTCCTTGAGACGATGGCGAACCTCGCGGGCAACGGCTTGCCGCTCCTGCGCGCGCTGGAGCTCTCCCGCGATGCCACGCAGAATCTCGCGCTGCGGGAGCAGCTGAAAACCGTGATCGATCAGGTGGGCGATGGACGGGCCTTTTCAAAGGCTCTCGTCCGCACCGGAGCGTTCCCTCCTCTTTTGATCGACATGGTTTCCGTGGGCGAGCAGACCGGTAAGCTGGATCTGTCCCTGCGCCGGGCAGCCGAGCGTTATGACAAGGAGCTCGACAAGAGCCTTTCCAAAATCATGGCCCTCATCATGCCCTCGATCCTCATCGTGATGGCCGGCCTCATCGGCACCATGGCCTACCTGATGATCACGGCGATCTTCCAGACGATCAAGAATCTCGGGGCCTAGTGTGGCTGCGGCATCCTGCCGCAGGCTGTTCTCCTTCCCTTAGCCTCCGGATCTTCAAGGGCAGAGGGACTTGCAAAGTGGCGCCTCGCCCTGAGAATCCAGCCGTGCAAGGTTCCAGCAGTGCGAAAGTCCTCCTGCTCTTGTCCGGCTGGGCGGTCGCGGCCTGGCTGATCGTGGCGCCGCGCGTGGATCCGATCTCGGTCTCCTTCGACTCCAGCGGCAAGCCGGGACCGCCTCCGAAAAGCGAGTTGGAAAAGGCCTTCGACAAGTGGGCCGCGGATCCTTCGCTGGATGGCGCCTCGATTGGCTTCTGCGTGCTCGATTCGAGTGGCGAAACGCTCTACGCCTCACCCCTTGCGGAAACGGCACTATGTCCCGCATCGGCGCTGAAAACCATGACGACCGCGGCGGCACTTGATCTGTTAGGTCCGGAGTTCCGTTTCGAAACGACCTTGCACGGCACCGCGGTCATCGGGCCGGATGGAGTGCTGCCGGGTGATCTCGTGCTGGTGGGAGGCGGGGATCCGACACTTTCCACCGAAGACCTGGAGGCAATGGTGGCAGAGGTCATGAAGGCCGGTCTGAAGCAGGTGACCGGACGGGTGACAGTGGATGCTTCCATTTTTCCGACCCAGGCGGTGAACGATCATTGGAACTGGGGCGATATCGGAAATGCCTACGGCGTGGGTGCCTTTGGCGTGAATGTGAATCACAACCGCCTCGAAATCCCCTTCGATCCCGGTGCCAAGGTAGGGGACCCGGCCACCCTGCGCTCGGGGTTGCTGGTGACCAAGGACACCCGCTGGATCAACCGGGTGACGACCGGCGCTGCGGGAAGCGGCGATCAAGTCGTGGTCTATTCGCAGCCCTACGGCCGCACCATCACGCTGCAAGGGACCGTCCCTCTCGATGAAGCTCCTTTCACCGTCACCGGTGCCATCCCGGATCCACCGGCGGTGGTGGGGGAGTATCTCACCAAGGCACTGCAGCAAAAAGGAGTGAAGCTCTTGGGCCGGGAGAGTATGGCTGCGAAGCCCGCCGCCAAACTGGCGTCCCATCAGTCTGTCCCCCTGCCGGAGATCATCGATCACCTTCACCGCGTGAGCGACAACCTGGAAGCGCAGTGCCTTTTCCTCATGATCGGCCGGCTTCAGAAGCTCGATCCGGTCAAGGCGCTCCGGAGCTACTGGGAAAAGCGGGGCGTGTACTTCACCGGCCTCCGTCTCATCGATGGCAGCGGGCTCGCCCGCGCGACCATGATCCGCCCGATCGATCTCGCGAAAGTGAACCACGTGGCCCGTCACGGGTCCCACGGCGATCGCTTCCGCCAAAGCCTCACGGCCTACCTCGATGGCTCGGTCCGCGCGAAGCTCGGCGCGATGTCCGGGGTGAAAACGGAGGTGGGATTCCTGACGCTTCCGGACGGACGCGAGGTAACCTTTGCCTTGATGGCAAACGGCCTCGATCCCGCGGTGAACTTTTGGCCTCTGCGGGAACAGCTTCTCCGGTCGATCCGGTAAGATATAGGAACGGTGGGAGGACGACTTACTCGTTGTCCTTGTCGTCGTCGTTGTCCCGATCCTCGTTCAGCAGCCTCCGCAGCTTCCGCACTTCCTTCTGCAGTTCCGTGATCTGTCTCTCCTGACGCTCCAGCCTGTGGGTCAGGTCGGCGAAACGGCGGTCGGGGTTCGGCGCGTCCCGACGCGCTTCATCGGGAGCCTCAGGTGGTTTCGGACTCCTCGGTTGCAACGAAACCGAGCGGCGCTCCCCGTGATGCAGAAACTCAAGCGCCACCGCCTTTCCTTCCTTGCCGCATTTTTCAACGACCTCCCTCATTTCTTCGATCGTCGCGACTTTCCGGCCGTCTGCGGTGAGGATGATGTCGTTTACCACAATCCCCGCATTTGCCGCCGGCGTGTCATTGGCCACCATGCTGACCTTGGCTCCGGAACCTTCCTCGATTCCAAGATGCTCGCGGATGAAGGGCTCGAGTGGCACCACGGAGATTCCGATGATCCATTGGGGAACCCTTGCTTCCTGCATCGGGAGATTCCCCTTCTCCGGCATCATCATCTCGCGGCGCACCCGGTCCCGCATCATGCGCTGCAACTTCTCCGAATCGGTCTCCGGCAAGCGGCCGTCATCCGGTAGCTTGGGCATCGCATCGCGTGCTGCTTTTTCGTGCTCTTCCTTGAAGAGTTGCTCCATCGTGAGGGGTTTTTCCTCGGGATCGGGCTCTACCGGGATCTCCCGGAACTCTTGGGCCCGCGCGGAAACGACCAGCGCCGCTGCGGCGAGAATGGCGGAGGGGATGGGTCGAATGGATTTCATGGCGATAAGGCAAAGCGAGTCAGATACCCTGGTTTTGTCTGTCGAGGTCAAAGAAAGATGCGATTCGCGGGCTTGACCCCGTGCCGGGGGGCTGAGAGCAAGGTGCCCTATCCCTATGAAAGTTCATCTCCTCGCTCTGCTTGCCCTGCCGCTTCACGCGGCACCCACGGATGAGCAATTGCTGCAGTTCGTGCGGGAACGGGCCAAGGCCGAGCGGATCACGCCGGAACCCTGCGATATGGAGCCGTTTGTTGCGACCCTTTGCTATTCGGGCTCGATCCCGACAGGGAATGAGCATGGCGGCTTCCTCTTCCATGTTTTCGCCAATGAACCCGCAGCTCTCCCGATATTCGATCCGTGGGGAAAGTTTCCAGAGGGAAGCATTGTGCTGAAGGAGAAGATCGGAAGGGAAGATGCCAAGCCGCAGGTCTTCACCGGCATGGTGAAACGGGAAAAGGGCTATTTTCCGGAGATGGGGGATTGGGAATTTTTCACGGCGGATGGAGCTGCCTCGAAGATCGCCGAGAGGGGAAAGATGGAGCGCTGTGCGAAGTGCCACGAGGACTATGCGAAGGGGGACTACGTTACCCGTGTCCGCTATGTAGGCCCCGCCCAACTCAGCGGGGGCCGCATCGTGCTCCACTCCAGTGGAGCGAAGGCGCACGGCGAGAAGCTCCACTACGAAGAGCAGGAGAAAAAGAACACGCTCGGCTTCTGGGTGAATCCTGCGGACTGGGCCTCATGGGACTTTGAAGTGCAGCGTCCCGGCACCTATGCGATCCATATCTGGCAAGGCTGCGGAAAAGGAAGTGGCGGCAGCGAAGTGGAGATCAAATGCGCCGGGCAAAGCTCGCGCTTCACCGTGGAAGACACCGGCCATTTCCAGAACTTCAAGGAGCGCGAGATTGGCAAGGTGACCTTCGACAAGGCCGGACCACAGGCCCTCGAAGTCCGCGCGCTCTCCAAGCCCGGTGGCGCGGTAATGGATCTGCGGCAGATCGTTCTGGTTCCGGTGAAGCAGGCAAGGTAGCGGAACGACTGAGGCGTAACGGGAAGCTCGTCTCACCGAGCCGAAGGCTCCTTGGAGCAACAGCGATGGACGACACTAGATCCGCTCCATCGCCCGGAACGTCAGATTGATCCGTGGTGTCGTGACCTTCGTCGTCTTCGGCAATTGATGATGCCAATGCGTCTGCGTCCCACCCTTCATCACCAGCAAGCTCCCATGCTCAAGCATCTGCGAAACCGTCTCCTTCGTCCGCTTGTGCCGGAAGGAAAACTTCCGCTCCGCCCCCAAGCTTACCGAGGCGATGCAACCGTTTGGCACGAGCTCCTTCTCATCATCGCTATGCCAGCCCATGCCCTCGCTTCCATTGTGGTAAAGATTCAGCAGGCAGGAATTGAATGATGCTCCCGCATGTTTCTCCACCAGCATCTTCAAGGCCGCCAGCTCCCTCGTCCACGGCAAGGCCTGCTTCGTCGTCCCGGAATAAGTGTAAGGGAAATCCGAATCTCCGTACCAAGCCACCTTCCTTGCCGTGATCACCGGCTTGCCGAACATCACCAACTCATCGTTCTTCCAAGGCACCGTGACCATCAGCGCCTCGAAGTAGTCCCAAGCATCGCAATCGCTCAGGATGCGGCCGTGGTAGTTTGCGATTCCGTCGTAGGGCAGCAAATTAGCGGGAGAATCGGACGGGAAAAGGTCCATGCGACGCAGTGGTATGTGTTCGAAGCAACATGCAATCATAGACCACTCTCAAGGCGCGACAAATAGTCCTTGAATCGCATGCGCGCCGAATCCCTGAGACCCGGGGAAGGTAGGATTAAATCGGCCCCGCCATCGTAAGGGGCGTAGATCGCCGACTTCTCCAGGGAAACGAAAACAGCATAGGTCTCGTTCATTGCTACCGCGCGCAGGATGTGTCGGAAAGCGATGAAATCCCATTTGCACGGCGAACCGGAAAAGGGCTCCGGGGGCTCATCTGTGTCTCCCACATCGAAAGGCGGCAATGCATCAAGAACATCGAGGGAAATGCTGCCGAAGCAGGAGAGCCTGGCATCGAATGGTGGCACCAGAAGCCAACACGGAGAATCTTCGCCCAGAATCCAGTCCGCGACTTCACGATGACGTCTCTCAAGGATCTCCCAATCCGCTTCATCCTCCGGATAGCGCCTGCTTTCCGGAAGGCTATGAATTCTCACCCAGCGCTCGGGCAATGCTCTGCGCAATTCGTAGCCCAGGGGTTGGGTCGCGCAGAAGTTATCGCGCCACCATGTCGGAAACGGATCGGGCAATCTCATCGCTGCAAGAAAACTTGCGATGATGAGATGCATCCGTGAAGCCCCGAATCAGCTCAACGCCAGCGCTCCACCCTCGCAGAAATCCTTATGGCCGAAGGTGGGGATGTGGTGGCCGAAGCCGTGAGCGATGGAGAGCCACAGCCGGTTGTGCGTCACGTTGTCGAATTGCATCGCCTGACCCGTCTTGAAGCCGAGGCCGCCTCCCACCAGCACGAAGGGGATGTTGTCCAGCGTATGGCTGTTGCCTTTCCCCAGCTCGTTGGTCCACACGATGGTCGTGTTGTCGAGCATCGAGCCTTGGCCGCCCGGCTCGGGAATCGCATCCAGCTTGCGGGCCAGATCGGCCAGCTGCTCGCAGAGCCACGTGTTGATCTTGATCAGCTTCTCCTGCGCATCGGCATTGCTGTCCGGCTCATGGGACAGGCCGTGATGATCGTCGTGGATGTTCAGCCAGCGCATGCGGGCTTGGCCGACGCTGTTTGTGTATTGAAGCGTTGCTACCCTCGCCATTCCGTTGGCGAAAGCGTTCACCAGCAGATCGGTCTGCATCGCGCTGATCTTCGGGATGCCATCGTTGTCCAGCGCCACGCCTTGCTCCAGTGCAGGAGGGGGAAACATGAGATTGACGGTATTCGCGCTCTGGAGATCGCGCTCCATCTCGCGGACAAAGGTCTCATGCTTCTCTAACAGATCACGTTCCTCCGCATCGATCTTCGAGGAAATCACGCGGAGGTCATTGCGCACTTCATCGAGCACGCTGCCGAGGTTCTCGCGGTCCTTGGTCTGGCCGTAGAGCTTGTCAAAGAGCGAGTAGGGATCGCTGTTCGGGGCGAGCGGTTGATTCGATCCGGCATAGGATTCGCGGGTCCACGGATCGGCCCGGTTCGGCACCGCCACCCCGAGTTCCAGCGAGCCGAAGCGCGTCGCGGTTTCCGGCCTTGCCTGGAGGAAATTCCGGATCTCTTGGTCGATCGAGATGTTCCGCGCCCATCCCGCAGGCTTGTCGCTTCCGCCCTGGATGTTGCCGGGTAAAAGTTCATCCGCGGTCAGCAGGCAGCTGATCCCGCGCATGTGGCCATCGCCATCGCCACGGATCTTGTTGTGGATGCCCTTCAAGGTCATCATCCGGCTCTTGAAAGGCTCCAGCGGCGCAAGGATCCGCTTTAGCTTGAAGTCCGGTCCTGTCTGGTCCGGCCAGAACTCCGGCGGGATTGTGCCGTTCGGCGTGAAGACGAAGATGATCCGCTGCATCTTCGCACCCGGTGCCGATTGCGCCAGCGATGGCAGCGCGGGCAGGAAGGGAAGTGCTGCCGCGGAAAGACCGAGCTGGCGGAGAAAGTGACGGCGTGTGGAGAGATTCATCGGCTTGCTTGATCGGGGTTATTCACGCCGTGACGGGCGGCGAGGCTTTGCATTTCGACGAGGAGCTGCCGGACGTGATGTCCGGAGGCGGTGAAAGAGGAGTCCAAGCGGGCCAGCGTATCGTGGCCGTAGCAGTTCGGGTTCTGCTTCAGTTCGTATTGGAAAAGCTGCCGGATGAACCCACGCCGCGCACTTTTGGATTTCACCGCGTAAGCAGCGACATCGCGTGCCCCCTTCAAGCGCAGCACCTCACCTTCCTGGGTGAGGAAATCCGCTTCCGGATCGATGGGACGCTCCTTCTCCGTGGTGCGGAAACGCCCCACCGCATCGAAGTTCTCCAGCGAGAAGCCGAGCGGATTGATCGTCTCGTGGCAGGTCATGCAATTCGCGTTGCGGGTCATCTCCGCGACCTTCTCGCGCATCGTCATCTTCGGATCGAAGCGATGATCGTCGAAGGCGATCGCCTCCGGAGGTGGCTTGAGGAAGCCACCGAGGACGTTTCGCGTCAGGAAGACGCCGCGATGAATCGGTGAGGTTGCATCGTGGTGGGCCAGCCGCGCCATGAGATAGGGATGGGTGAGCACGCCCGCCCGTTGGGTGGGCTCGAACTTCACCGGCTGGAAGCCTCCACCCTCCGGCATCGGTGCCTGGTAGAAATTCGCGAGGCGCTCGTTGAAGAGCACGTAGTCCGCCTCTAACAACTCCCGGTAGTCCGACTTGTCGCCCCACACGACGCGTTCGACGAAGAGCTCCAGCGAGCGCCGCAAGTCCGCGGCCAACGTGGCATCGAAGCCCGGATAATCCTCCGCATCCTTCTGCAGATCCGCCTCCGCATCGAGCTTCAGCCAGCGTTGGAAGAACTCGCCGACCTTGGCCTTGGCCCGTGGATCGGTAAGCAAGCGCTGTGCCTGTGACTGCACCTGCTCCGGGGTTCGCAACTGCCCGGCTTTCGCCGCGTCAGCCAGAGCTTGGTCCGGCAGGGAGTCCCAGAACCCCAGTGCAAGCCGGGAGGCCACGGTGAAGTCATCCTTGTCCTTCCCGAGCTCGGGATAGAGAAAGCGCGGCGAGGTGAGAACGAGGATCACCGCGCGCTTCACCGCTTGATCCGGCGTGATGCCATCCACGAAGGCACGATCAATGTATGTCTGGCGAAGCTCCGCAGTGAGTGGCCGCCGGAAGGCCCGCTCGGCAAAGACCGCCGAGAAATCCTTCAGGCGCTGGACGCGATCCGGAGCATCCTCCTTCACTCCGCTTAGCCGTTGGAGCCGAGCCACGACTTGATTGGACACATTCACCGCCGCCGCGGTGGTGGCCTCGTGCCATGCCTTGGACACTTCCGTGCCGCGTTCGTATCCCTCGCTGGCATCATCCGGCGGAAGGACCGTATCCACCACCGCGACATGGGCGGCATGGGCCGGAGAAAGGTAGGGCGTGGCGAGCACTGCCCAATCCGCACGCGGCTGCTTCCACTCCAGCTTCACCATGCCGCGCTTTTCCAGGAACTTGAAGTAATCGAGCCGGAAGGGATAGCTGCGCCCGCCGAGCAAGAAGACCCGGGCGGTGGCCACCCGCACCTCGCTGCCGGAGCTGACCCATGAGTCGATCAGGGCGCTCTGACGTTTCGCACCGCTATCATCGCGGAAGTTTCCGTCGCCATCCTGGCGCTCGTTGTTCAGATAGAGACGGGCTCCGTTCGGGGTGCTCAGGCGGAATTCATACCAGCCCGTCGCCGGGGCAAGCAGCGAGCCGTCCCATGCGATGGAGAACTGATCCGGCGTGATGCCCTCGCAGGGTGAGGCTTCGCCGAAATCGAAGTCCAGGCGCTGGTCCTCGCGGTCCAGTGCCTTGCGGGCCTTCTTGTTCATCCCGTCGGATTGGAAATACTGCGCCTTCAGTCCGCGACCCTCGCCGGGTTCCGTTGTGGGCACGAAGCTTCCGAGCAGATCGGCGATCGATTCGCGGTACTGCCGGTTCGTCAAACGGGCGACCGCCATCTTCGGCGTTGGCGTATTTTTCGCGCGGGCCTCCGGCGAATAGAAGGCACCCATGATGTATTCCGCCACCCGCCGGGATTCCTCGGCATTCAGCAGATCCGGATCGTCCTCCGGCATCTGCTTGTCGATGTAGCGGGACAGCGATTCCAGCGAGCGTTCCCCTTGGAGCGGCTCGTCGCATTCATCCTCCACGCCCTCGCCTTTCTTCCCGTGGCAGGAGGCGCAGTGCTGCGAGTAGATCGCATCTCCCGCCAAGGACGCTTCCTGAGCGGGCAAAATGCCCGCCAAGCTGGCCACGAGATAGCAGGAAATTCGTCGCATCGATCCACGTTAGCATACGCGGAACGATGCGGGATTTATCCAATGAGATTCACCCGTTGCGCTAAAATGACACCGCTCAAACTTCGTCGCGGGAAAGCCAGCGGAAGCTCTTCACTTCGAAACGGCGGCCGAAGTCGGCGCTATTTGCATCCTTCTGCGGGTTCAGGCCGAGCTGGTCGGGATTCAGAGGAGCGGGGGAGCGCTGCACCACGGCCTCGCACCATGCCTCCGCTTCCACCTCTCCATCCGCTCCCTGGCAGCTCCCGTAGGCCCGCACCACGAAGGTATCCGACCGCGCGGTCAGCGCCGGTCCGAGGAACTGGAGGACATCCGCCTGGGTCAGGAAACCCAGCGCGCCCCATGCCGTGGTGGATGGCTGGTTGGTCTGCTCCAAGCGCGTGGGATCCTTGATATGATCCATGTGCTGGTAGCTCGGCAGGGCCTTCGTGTTGTCGAGCGGCCATTCGCTTTCGAAGCGTTCGTTGAGCCCGGCCTTGTCGATCGCCGCCTGCAGCGCGCCTTTCTTCCCGCTCTCGTCATTTCTCAAGCGGCGGTTCACGAAATCTCCCAGCGAGATGAAAGGACCGCGCGACTTCACTTCGTTCACGATCTCCACAGCCAGGCTGTGGATCTCCGCGCGGGTGAAGGTGCGTTGACCGGTCCATCCGCCTTCACTCTGCACGCTCTTGCCATCCCACTCGCCTCCGGGAAGGTTCAGGATGCGCGGGAAGGCTACCTTGTCTCCGAACTGGCTACCCACGTTCGAAAGGAGCATCGCCTCCCATGCCGCGACGCTGGTCGAGTTCACGTTGAACGCGCCATCCACCGCCAGCTCCGATGCGGCACGATGGAAGTCGAGCAGCTTGTCCCCGCTGTCCGCAGCCTTGGCATACAGCTTCATGCGGCCGTTTGGCAGCGGCGCGTTGTCGGGCTTTTCCTGGAATGCCATCTTCTCCTGGGGCGTTCCGCTGGAGAGGAAGAATTCATCCCAGAGCGAGTGGTTGAGCTCGTAGCTGAGGTCGTAGATCAGGGTCTGGTCGAGAGCCTTTTGCTGCAGGAGGCTGCGGGCGCTGTAGGCCCAGTTATCCTCGCGCGTCGTGGCCGCATTGCCATTCGGATCGGAGCGACCGTCCAGCGCGTAGCCGATGGTATCCTGGTTCCAGCCGCCCTTGTTCGCGTTGACCTCTTCCGTCCGCTTGGGTTCGGTACAGGTCAATTCGATCCGCGGGTCGGCAAGAGAGTTGCCCAAGGCATAGGTGGGATGCCAGATGAACTCCGAAAAATTCACATGTTGAAGCGCTCCCAGTGACGCAATCTCCGTTCCTCTCCGGGGCACATCGAAGAGGATGCGCGGCGATGAAAAGCGGATCGGCTGATCGAAGGGATCGCCGTGGTTCTGCCCGCTCTTGAAGCGGGGCGCCATCTCGTTCCACCCGACCGCCGCATCGAAGAGATCGCGGGTGTAGATGCCGAAGAAATGGGGCGCCACGTCGGTGACGTTGTCGAAGGGGTTCCGGAACGCGTAGGAAGCACGCATGTTCCAGTTCGCCACCGGCGAGCATTCCAAGTGAGCCGTTCCGGCCAAGCTGCCGGAGCCCATGCGGTTCGACTGATGCTCCTCGGACCAGCGCAATCTGAAGCCATCGCGCGTACGGCGATCAGGGATCTGGTTGACCGCGGGATTCGCAAGGGAGGACATCGGGAAAGGCACCGGATCCTTGTAGCTCCATTCCACGGGAAGCTCGTCTTCATCGCCGTACTGATAGGCGCAGGAGACGAAGCGTCCTTGCGGGAGACCGCTGAAGGTATCCAGGTTGACGTTCCCGCCGCTTCCGGTGAGCGGCTTCCAGAGCATGACGTAGTCGTCGGACTGGGTGTAGCCGTTGGCCTGCAAGTTGCCGCCCGGCATCGCAGGCACGAATTCACGCCACTCGACCGGCTGGGCAGGGCAGCGGTTGTTCACCATTCCCGGCAGCAGCGGACCGTTGGTCACGATCTGGAAGAGCGGGGTGTTGTCGATCCGCTTGTCCTGATAGAAGCTCCGGGTCGGGCTCGGTGTCGCGCCTGGCGAGAGCACGTTATTGGAAAAAATCGTCTCGTCATAGGGACGGTTCGACTCCGGCGACCAGACCACCGTTTCGCCCGGGGCCAGGGTCGCGCCTCCCATCTTGAAGAAGATGCTTCCACGCTGTGAACCGCCGGTCAGCCCCCAATACATGCGGTAGGACTGCTTGCGACCCGCGGCCATCGTGACCTCGATGATCTTGTTGCCGTTGATCTGCATGTAGATCATCGATGGATCGACCTTCATCGAGAAGTTGTAAGGATTCCACAGGGCCACGCGTGGATACAGATGCACCCTCAGGCCGTAGGGGTTCCTCGCATCCGGAGGGGAGGCCGTGTAGTAGCTGACGTTGTAGTAGATGGAGGACTCCACCAGCACTGGCGTGAGATCGGTCTTCGCCCGGTTCTCGAATTTCGTCGGGTTTTTGTTCCAGCCATTGGTCGCACGGCCCACGCGCTGGGCATAGTCGGCGGAAGCGGTGTAGGTTCCGAACGGTGCGTCATCGGCCCGCAACGCCCAATCCCGGAGCAGCCCGAAATCCGGGGAAACCTCGGAGAATCGATCCGCCTGTCCCGGGGATTCGGAACGGCTGTCGGCAGCCTTGTTTCTCGGCCCCACCAGATTGTCGGAATCCCTGACTCCGAACGATGAGTTCGAGCCGGCGTTCAGATCGCTGATACTGCCTCCGCTGAGCAAAAACGCCGTCAAATCCTTCTTCAAGCCACCCTCGCGGACATCGACCAGCAGGCCGAGCGAATCGGTCGTGAGGTCATGGAAGGAACGCTTGTCGAGCGAAGCACTGTTAGAGCCGGTCAGGCCCAGCTGGCGCTGCGTCACCATCTTGTCCCGCTCCGCATTCGCGAGATCCGGACCACCGGCGGCGCTGAGCGAGGCATCCTGTGAAAGCAGAAGGGCCTCGAGTTCGGCCCGGGATCTCCTGGAGTTCTGCGACAAGTCCCGTGTCGCGACGTTTGCCTTGATGCCGAGATCCCCGACCCACCAAGCATAGGAGCCCTTCACCTTTTCTCCTTCATGGAGATCCACGCGCGGCGCGCTCACCTTGTCGTTTTCGGCGTCGCCGGAGACGGATCCGTCCCCGACCAGTTCAATCATCTCTTCTTCCTCCGGAAGGGAGGGGGAAGGGCCGTCCATGTAGCGGAGGCTCTCTTCATTGCCGCTCACCAGGCACGCGATGCGGCGATTGTCGGCATTCCATCCGTCGTTATTTCTCGTGTCGCTCAAGCCACCCCGCTCGGCATCGCGGACGATGACGGGCGTTCCGTCCTCACGCGTGGTTTTCCACACGTTCGTCCAATGCGGCTGCTGGAGCTTGGAAGCCGAGCTGCCGCTCACGTTCTTTTCGAGAATCCGCGAATCGGTGCTGACCCGCTGGTCGGGACCGAGATGCTTCTGCAAGTCCCCGACCGCGAATTGAAGGGCCAGGCGTGCATTCGCCTGGGCGTGGATCCGGGCCAGCTGGGTGGTCGATTTGCGGGTTTCGATGGCCGAAAGCCCGATCAAACCGATCACCAGGATTGCCAGCATCGGCAGCAGCAGCAGGGCCGTGACCAATGCGAAACCCCGCTCATGCGATGTGGGCACGAAGCACCGGACGTTTGTCTTCTTGCGAGGTGGAAGATTCACCTGGGGTGCACCGGATTTGTTAGAGGAATGGAACATTACGTTTCCGCGGGCTCTTGGGATTGATGGGGAAATGGGGCAGCCGCCCCTTGCAGGGCGGCCGCCTTTGATTGAGGGAGCAGGTGCTCCACGCTCCCTGGGTCAGGGAGCGGCGTAAGTAACGGTGAGGCGGTAGAACATCGGAGCGGTGCCGGCGGGCGCCGTCATCGAGATCTCCGTCGTGTTGTTCAGGACCGGTGAAGCATCGGACCAGTTCGCGAGGTCGGAGCTCGTCTGGATCTTGTAACTCATCCTGGAGTCAGCAGCGGCCGCGGCACCCTTGGTGAAGCGGATGCTGCTGTTACCACCTTCGATCGTCACCTTCGGCAGGGTGCCGGGTGCATTGGGATTGAGACCAAGCGCATACTCGACCAGGTCCACGATCCCGTCCTTGTCCTTGTCGGAGGTCATGGTGACACCGTTGACTCCTTGCGACTGCGCCCATTGCTCGAAGGGCGACAGGGTGACCGGACCCGTCGTTGCGGTGACGATGCGGAGCTGCGGGCGAAGGTTTGGATCGGCGAGCGCGCCGAAGATCTGCCAGTTGTCGCCGACCTCGGGCTTGAGGTTGAGGCCGTGGTTCGGAGTGCCGGCCCGCCATGCCTGGACGATGTCCGTCACGTCGAAGGAAGCCTGGCTTCCCTGTCCCATGCTGTAAGCCCTGTCCCGGCGTGCCGGAGCGATGTCCACGCCGATATCCGGACCGCGGACCCCGAACTGGGAGCTGGTGTTCCAGTCGTTGAGCATGCGGTGAACCGCGACCGGGCCGCGGGAATGGGCATTGGCGACACCACCGATGAACTGGGGTCCGCTGGTGCTGATCAGGAGTTCGGCTTTGACGATCTCCTCGTCAGCCGGGATCGAGCCAAAGGGAACGGGGAAATGGACGAGCATCTCTTCCGTGGCATCCGCGACTTGCACGATCGAAGCCAGACCAAGGCCCGCTCCGTCCGTGGTTGCCACATTCGCCTTCAACTGGGCGGAACGATCCAACTCGTAAGTGTAGGTGTTCGAGGACGCCGGCATGGCGTAGGAAACGACCAGCTTCGGCCGCTTCGCCGCGTCGGGGTTTCCTTCGGTGCAGTATTCCCAACCGTCCGTGGTGCTGGTCCCGGAGACGAAGATCGAGAAGCCGTAGTTGACGCTCGGATCTGCCGACCAATGCCTCACGAGGGAGGTGACATCGGCGGAGGAGGTCACGCCGCTTTCGAGGTAGCTGAAACCTGCGACCGGCACTTCACCGATGGACATGCCGGATTGACCGCGCACGCCTTCGAAGCCGGCCCCTTGGTCGAGCGTGGCGTAGGTGGTCGTGTCATCCACCGGGACCAGAAGGCGGTCCACCGTGAAGATCCCGCCGGACGGCGAGTTTGCGCCAGTATTGGTCGTGATCTGCAGCTCCGCCTTCACGATCACGGCTCCTTGCGGAATCTGGCCGGGGCCGGTGCCGAAGATGTTGTCGAAGCGAACGATACCGTTCTCATCCGGGCTATCGCCGGTGGGATCGGACCCCTGATGGTAAGGATAGCCGTCCACGTAGTCCGCAGCCACGGCTCGGCCGAGGGTGGAGGTATCCACGGGCGTCCCATACTCGTACTGCTGGGTCTGGGCATTCAGGGTGCGTGGCGTGACCCGCGTGACGACCTTGCTGTACTGGCCGGTGTAACCATCGGTCCCTTCCTGGAAGGAAACCATGGTCGTGTTGATGAGGCTGGCGGAGTTCAGGATCGTGCCCCAGCGGCTGGCAGAGATGCCAGGAGCATAGCCGGTGCCCGGAAGCACCGTCAGCGTCACGGTTTCTTCGACTTCGAGTTCGATGTCATCGAGCACGTTCACGGTCACGGTGGCGGTTGCTTGGCCGGCGGCGAAGTTCACCGTGCCGGGAAGCGTGCCATAGTCCGCGCCCTGCGTGGCGCTCCCTGACATCTGGTAGTTCACCGTGAGCGGCGAACTCAGGTCATCGCTGCGGATGAGCTTGAAGCGGATCGTGCTGTCGGTGCTGCGTTCTTCACCGATGTCGTCCACGGGAACCACGGCGACCTCATTGCCAGCCAAGGTCTGCGGATTGAACGGTGCCGCCATGAAGCGGAAGCCGCCCGACTGGAAGTTTCCGCCGAGGCCGGGAAGGTCGTGGGAGAAGACCACGAACTTGTTCCCCTGCGCGTAATAGACGTAGGCATTGTCGGCGCCGTTGCCGTTGTTGAAATCGGCGTTGATGAACAGTGCGGCGGTGGTGGGATTGATGAGCGTGCCGTCGCCGAACAGGATTTCATAACCATCGACGAGCTTCGTCACGGTCGCGCCCATGGAGTCGAGGCCCAGGTTCAGCGAGGTAAGGGTGCCGTTGTCCGCCACCTTGCCGCTCAAAACCTGCGTCGAGCTGCGCGGGACGTAGAGGAAGCCGAAGGGATCGTTTTCAACGTTCTGGCTGTTGTCGGTGTTCCGAAGCACCCAGCGATCTTCGGTCTGGCCGATCGAAAGGAAGTTGTCGGCCGTCGACCCCGTCGAGATGGCAAGCATGTTGCCACCAAGCGGAAGACCGCTGATCTGATAGTTACCCGTGCTGGGACTGGTGATCGCCACCTCGGCCGGGAGGTTTGAGCTGCCACCCATCACGGAAAGATCGGCAGCGATATTGGCGCCCATCCAGCCGTTCGCGTAGGGGAAGAAACCCAGCGAGAAGCGGGAGGATTCCACCTGGGTGGCCGGCTTGCCGGTCGAGAGACCCTTCTGGTTATCCAGCACCGTCAGCTCGTAGTTTCCGCCGGACAGGTTGGTGACGACGTTGTTGTCGATCGGTCCCCGGTTGGCGGCGTTGCTGTAGTTGTTGCCGGCGAAGTTCGAGCCGAGCAGGATGCCCGAGGCAAAGGGAACCGGAGCGCCGTTGATCATCACAGCCGGCTTGCCGGGCGTATTCCCGAAGGTGTCGAAAGCCTTCGGTGCCGGGGTGCTCGCTTCGGAGGTCCAGGCTGGCGTGGGAGAGGTCGGAAAGAGTTCCGCTTCCTGATCGCCACCGTTCAGCAGGCCCGCCGAGTAACCCGGCAGTGTCGGCCGCGTCGTGGCGGACTCTGCGAGGAAGCGGACACGCTTGCTTCCGGCGATACCATTGTCGCTGCTGGTGGCGAAAGCTTCGACCAGATAGATGCCAAGCGATGGCGGCGTGAAGGGGCTACTGTAGGGAGCCGTGGTATCCACCCCCACGGACACTCCATTCACGAAGAACTCCACCTGCTGGATCGTTGCGGGCGACGCCACGGTGGCATCGGCCGTGAGGGTCATCGGCACGCCGAGAGTGGCCGAGCCATGGCCGTCGAGCGGGAAGCTCAGGGAAACCGAGGGCTCGGAAGTGCTGGGATTCTGGGTGAGGAAGGCGAAGCTGAACATGTCTTCATCCACCGTGGCTCCGTCCTCCAGGGCGGCTCCCGGGAGATTGCGGCTCTGGATCAGCCAGCCGGAAAGGGACGACTCCCATTGGTAGCTGATGATGTTGTTCGTGTTGTTCGGCACGGGGGAAGCATCTGCAGGAGGAAGGCCTCCCTCCGGGGAAACGATCAGCGTTCCCGTCGTGTCGCTTTGTCCGGCCACGGTGAGCAGCCATTGACCCGTGCCCTGCTTGGTGACGGTGAAACTGCCGCCACCCACTTCCGTGCTGCCATCGCTCTGGATGCGGCCCAGGGCCTTCACCTTGCCTTTGCCGGCGGCAACGGTGGGGATATAGGCGAAGGCGACGGAATCCTGCGTGTAAGCTTGGGTCGTGGCGGCGGTATTCGCCATCGCCGAAACCGTGAACGTGCCATCGGCGTTGTCGCGGGCCATCGCGAAGGTGGCCGCATTCCGGCCGCCCGTGACGAGAAGGACGCCGTTCGAAGAAGTTGCCGGGACCCCGTGGGATCTTCTGGCCGTGAGGTTCACCGTGGAGATGCCTGCCGCAGGTTCATCGATGAATTCGGAGGCGAGCCGGATCGAGGGCGCGGCATAGATGCTTGTGACCGGGCCGTTGGCGGTGGCATTCCGCGTGTGGCCTCCCAGCCAGCCGTCCGCATAGGGGAACCAGGCGGCTGCAAGATTCATGTTATATTCCGTTCCGCCGGTCTCGATGCTGCCGCTGGTCGCGTGAACCGGCACGTAGAATCCGGTGGCCGCAATTTCCGCGTGGCTGGTGGCATAGGAGATGCCGTTCTTTCCACCACCGGAGAAATTGTTCCGTCCGTTCTGGGTGACGGAGGACAGCATCACGCCGTTGAAAGGATCTTGGGATGCGTTCGAACTGAACGCCATGTCGGTGTCTCCCTTGTTGTGACCTCGCACCACGAAGTCCGGGGTATTTCCCGGTTTCACGGTGATGGACACTGCGGGGGATTCGTGAGCCTGGTTGTTGTTCGTGTTGTTGAGCTGAACAATGTCGAGGCTTCCATGTTCAATGCCGGAGGCCGCGCCGGACACGGTGAAAGCGAGAAGCGTGGAGATGCACGCGCGGGATTTCTTCATGCGGCGCGGACCGTATGACAACTTCGCTGCGTAGCTATGAAACAAGGGTTACAGATGAGACACTAAATCCGTTTTAAATGATAAGCATTTGTCACAAGGGTGACACATGGAAATGTGTCGCCCATGTCACCTTTTTGACGGTGTTAGGCGCAATTCCTTGTGTGCCAAAGTTTTGAACTTTTATTCCAAAATGCGCAAGACGGCGTGGGGCAAGAACGTCACTTTGACGTTCATGAAACACGTTGGGATTTGTCCTACGCGGGGTGCTCATGAAGTTCTGCTTGTCCTTGCTGCTCCTCTTTTCCGGCACGCTTTTTTCGCAGGAAGCTCCCGTGAAGCATACCTTGCGGATCCTTCCTCTGGGCGATCCGCCGCCTTTCATCCAGGAGGTGAGAAATGGCGTGCGCTATGAAGTGCCCGCGGAGGAAGGCACCATTCCGCCGCGCAACATCGCGCTCTCTGCCGTTGCTCCGAAGGGAGAGGAACAGGAGAAATTCCCGATGCGGCTGCGGCTCGGTGTGGCCTCCACGCCGCTGGAGTTTCCGCTGCCGGCAGACCGTTCCCTTGAGGCGAAGCTGGAGACGGGAGGAACGTGGCTGAAGGTTCCGCTTTCAAAGACGAATTCCACCCTCGCCCTCGTCTGGCGCGGGGGGAAGGACTGGTTCCAGCCACGTGTCCTCACAGTGCCGGATGATGGAAAGGAGGGCGATTTCCTCTTCGTCAATGTCACCGCCAAACCGATGGCCGTCCTCTGGGGCACCGAGAAGCTGAAGCTCAATCCCGCGACGACGATGGTCCGCCGCTTGCCGGATGGGGCCGGCACGCTGGAATTGAATATCCAGTACCCGGCACCGGAGGGAGGGTTGAAGCCCTGCTTCTCTTCGCAGGTCGAAAAAATGCCGGGTGCCCGCCAGCAGTTCGTGATCTACGCTGCGGACGGCAAGGAAGCCCGTCTGCCCGTGAAAGTGCTGGCACTTTCCGACCGGCTATAAACTGTTCGATTGAACATTTAAAAATTCGGTCCTAGCATTCCCGGGTGTCCGCTCCGGCGATCGAGGATCTGCGCAGGCAACTGAGGGAGAAATTCCCTCAGGCTCATGCTGTTCCGCTGATGCAGCGGGAGGAAAAAGCGGACGAAGGCCAGCCCTTCGACCCGGCGTTTTTCCCTCCGGGCGCGATTTCCGAAGTGATCGGCTCCGGCATGGGCATGCTGGTGGCGGGCCTGCTGGGTGAGCCGGAGGAAGTGGCCGCGCTGCCGGATTTCGTGCTGGTGGACGGCGGGGATTGCTTCGATCCCGGCTCCTTCACGCAGGAGGCCTGCTCGCGGCTGGTGTGGGTGCGGTGTTCCTCGGCGCTGGAGATGCTGAAGGCGACGGATCTGCTGGTGAGGGATGCGAACATTCCTTTCATCCTGCTGGATACCTGCGGGATCGGGAAAAGGGAGCTCAGCGGCATCCCGGCATCGGCCTGGTGGCGGCTGAAACTGGCGGCGGAGGCTTCCAGTTGCCGGCTGGTGGTGATGTCGCCTTCTCCGCAGGTCCCCTGTGCGGGCGTGCGGGTTTCGCTGAATGCGAAGCTGGGCCTGGAGGACTTCGATGTGCCGCGCCGCGAGTTGATCGCGAGGCTGCGGGTGGTGCCGGAACGGATGAAACGGGCGAATTGAAACGATGTTTGCTGCCATCCATGTGCCGGACCTGACGGTCGCCGCCGCCTTGCGGGTTTTCCCCGAAGGGCAGGGGAAGCCTTGCGCGGTGTTGAATGCCGATGTCGATCCCGATGCCCTGCTGGAAAAAGTGAAGCTGCCCCTGCAGGCGGTGAACGACATCGCGCGCGACACCGGCATCGCCCCCGGTTGGCCTCTGAACCGGGCCTTGGTGCGTTGCCCGGACCTGAAGGTGCTGACACCTCATCCCCCGGGCGAAGCGGATCTGATGCGGGAGCTGATCGCGCTGGCGGAAAGCCTCACGCCGGATCTGGAAATCGCGGGCCGGGATACCTTGATCCTGGACCTCTCGCGGACCACTTCGAAGCACGCGGCGCGCTTGGCGACCTTGGAGCTTGCCGATGCGTGCCTGCTTTATGCCAAGGCAGCGACGCCGGATCTGGCCCGGCTTGCCGTGCGGCATCCGTCTTGCCACGGGCTCTTGGTGACTCCGCGCGAGATCGGCGGCTTGCCTTTCTCGCTCTTGGGTTCGCTGCCGGGCGGGGAAGAGTTCCTGCCTTTGTTGCAGGATTGGGGACTCCGGAGCTTGGGCGATTTCATGAAGCTGCCGCGGCAGGCCCTCACCGAGCGGCTGGGCACCGTGGCGGGGACGTGGCACGATATTCTAAATACGCGTTTTTGCAGACTTCTGCGACTTCATCGCCCTCCGGAAAGCCTGGCGCAATCGATGGATTTCGAGGATGCGGTCTTCTCCACCGAACCGCTGGTTTTCGCCTTCAAGCGGCTGCTGCATTCGCTTTCCGCACGCTTGGCCGCCCGGCATGTCGCGGTGAAGACGCTGCGGGTCGTATTTCATCTGGAAGGCGGGGCCAGCCTGCTTCGCGAAATCCGCTTGCCGGAGTCGCGCGTGGAAGAAGGCGAGCTGTTCCGGCCAATCGGGGTGGTGTTGGATTCGCTGAAGACGGGCAGCGGGATCACCGGTATTACCCTTGATGTGGAGACCACTCCGCCGACGGCCGCGCAGAAGGATTGGTTCATCCGCCAGCTTCCGCAGCCGGAGCGCTGGACGGACACGCTGGCGCAACTTGAAGCGCTGCTAGGCCCGGGAAAGACCGGCATTCCCGTGCCACCCGCAAGCCACCGGCCGGATGATTTCCAATTGTGTCCGGCGGATGGAGTCGCATCCACTTTGAAGAGCGATTCCTTGCCCTCTTGCCCGCTACCCTTGCGGCGGTTCCGTCCGCCCTATCAGGTGGCCGTGGTCTCCGATGCGGATCCCCGGGAGCCTCGTCCCTTGGCTCTGCTCACCGGACCCTATCGCGGGCAGATCATGGATTGCCGGGGGCCTTTCAAGCAGTCGGGGCAATGGTGGAATCCCGACGCCTCATGGCGAAGGCTGGAGTGGGACGTCAGCCTGGCGGGCCACCATCTGCTGCGTCTCGCTTACTCCCCGCCCGACCGGTGGCAGATCGACGGTCTCTATCTTGGAACCGGCATGCGAATCACGGAATACACCGAACACACGGAAATAAAGAAGGGGTTGCTCATGACAACCGGCCCTTTCCTGACTTCCGTGTGTTTCGTGTATTCCGTGGTTTTTGCCCTGCCTTTGTCATGAAAGCAGCGCTTCCATTCTCGGAATTTCACGCCCGTTCGGCATTCTCTTTCCTGAGGGGATCGAGCCAGCCGGAGCTCATGATGGCTTGGGCCACGGAGCTGGGATTGGAATCGATTGCCATCACGGACCACGGGGGATTCTACGGTTCAGCACGTGCCTACAAGGCGTCCAAGGCCTTGGGCGTCCGGGCAATCACAGGGGCGACACTGGAGATCGATGGCGCCCATGTGCCGGTGCTGTGCTCGACGCGGGAAGGCTACAAGACCTTGTCCCGGCATCTCACGAATGAACATCTCAAGACCATCGTTCCGCATGGGGAGTTGAAAGATGGCGGCTTGGTCGCACTGACCGGGGATCGCGAAGGCCCCGTGATCCGTCATCTGCTGAGGGACAACAAGGAAGCGGCCTTGCGGGCGACACGCGCTTTGATCGACATGTTCGGCCCGCGGAATGTCTACGTGGAAATCCACCGCCATGGCTTGCGCGATGATGGGAGATTGAACCGCTACCTCATCGATCTCGCGCGCCACTTGAAGCTGCCGCTGCTGGCCAGCAATGCTCCTTTGTATGCGCAGCGGGAAGACCGTTTGCTGGCGGATGCCTTTACCTGCCTGAGGCATCACACCTCGCTTGATGCCGCCGGTCTCTTGCTTGAGCCGAATGGAGAACGTCACCTCAAGTCGCCGAAAGAAATGGCACGGCTGTTCTCCGACCTGCCGGAAGCCTTGAAAAACACATGCGGGCTTTCGGATCGGATCGAATTCACCTTGGAGAAGCTTGGCTATCATTTCCCCGATTTCACGGAGGGGAGCGGGCGTTCATTGTCTTTGTCGGAGCAGACGGAGCATCTGAAGCAGAAGTGCCGTGAAGGTGCGATCTGGCGCTATGGGGCTTGCGATGGAGACGTCCGGAAGACCTTGAAAAAGGAGATCGAATTGATCGGTCGGCTGGAGCTTTCAGGCTACTTCTTGATTGTCCAGGACATCGTCGATTTCGCCCGCGCCAATGGCATCCTCTGCCAAGGTCGGGGATCAGCGGCCAATTCCGTCGTCTGCTTCGTGCTTGGCATCACCAATGTCGATGCGGTGGCCCAGAAGCTGGTCTTCGAGCGATTTCTGTCGGATCACCTGGCGGGAAAAAGCGAGCACAAGGCCTGGCCTGACATCGACATCGACTTTCCTTCCGGGGACCAGCGGGAGAAAGTCATCCAATACGTCTTCCAAAAATACGGTGCCCGCGGTGCGGCGATGACGGCGAATGTGATCACCTATCGTCCTCGCTCCGCCTTTCGCGAGATGTCGAAGGTGCTTGGGTTTCCTCCCTCCGTGGCGGACCGCTTTTCCGCATTGGGATCATCCCCTGAAGGACGTTGGGATGAGAACAAAAAGGAGAAAACCGATGAGGAGATGAAGCAGGCACGCCATGAAGCCTTTGAGGAAAGCATGGCCAGCTTGTTGCCGCCATCCCATCCCCGCTTGCCCGCGTTGGAGAAGCTTTACCATGCCGTGCTCGGCATGCCGCGGCATTTGAGCCAGCATTCCGGAGGGATTGTCATCTGCGACGGGAGACTGGATGAAGTGGTGCCGATCCAAAATGCCACCATGCCGGGACGGACGATCGTCCAGTGGGACAAGGACGATTGCGAGGATCTGGGGATCGTGAAGATCGATCTGTTAGGCCTCGGCATGCTGGCGGCGATGGAGAACATGATCGAAATCTGCCAGAGGACAAAACCCGGGTTCGAGCTGGCGGATATCGACCTCGAGGATCCGGCGGTTTTCGACATGCTCCATCGCTCGGACACCGTGGGTACCTTCCAGGTGGAGTCCCGTGCCCAGATGGCGACGCTGTCGATCCTGAGGCCGATTGATTTCTACGAGGTGGCGATCCAGGTGGCCATCGTAAGACCGGGCCCCATCGTGGGGGATCTCTTGCATCCGTATTTGCGCAGGAGAAGCGGGAAGGAGAAGGTCGATTGCATCCGTCCCGATCTGGAGGAGGTATTGGGGCGGACTTTGGGCGTGCCCCTGTTCCAGGAACAGGTCCTCCAGATGGCCATGAAAGTCGCGGGCTTCAGTGGCAGCGAAGCCACGGAACTGCGCCGGGCGATGTCCTTCAACCGCTCCGATGAAAGGATGCAGCGCGTGGTCGCCAAGCTTCGCGAACGCATGACCGAGCGGGGAGTTGGAAAAGAAGTGCAGGACAAGGTGGTGCAAGCCACAGGCAACTTTGCCCTGTATGGTTTCCCTGAAAGCCACGCGCTTTCCTTTGCCGCCATTGCCTACTGGTCCTGCTGGCTGAAGGTGCATCACCCCGCCGCCTTTTATGCCGGTCTGCTCAATAACCAGCCGATGGGTTTTTACTCGGCGCATTCGCTGATCCAGGATGCGAAGCACCATGGCATCCACGTGTCACCGGTATGCTGCGTTCAGAGCCTGGTGATGACGGATGCGGAGGATGAACGCACGATCCGTCTCGGGCTGCATCGTTTGCGGGGAGTGTCCAAGGATACCCAGGAGAAGATCGTCCGCGAGAGGGCGAAAGAGCCGTTCGATTCGCTGTCGGATTTCCTCTCCCGGGTTTCTCCGAATGCGAGGGAACGACGGATCCTCGCGAAGTCGGGAGCCTTGAATGATCTGCCAAAGGTCGGTCACCGGCGGCAGGCGATGTGGCAGGTGGAGCTGCCGCTCTATGCGGACTTGTTGGAAGGAAAGGGCGATGAGGCCGGAGAGGTCCTTTCCGCGATGACGCTGCCGGAGCGCCTGTCCTCGGACATCGCCATCCAAGGGGCATCGACAGGGCCGCATCCGATGAAGCTCTGGCGGAAGAAGCATCCGGAATTGAAGCTGGTGAATGCCAAGGGGCTCCAACTTCTGCCGCATGGCATGCCGGTAAGGGTAGGGGGGCTTGTCATCTGCCGCCAGCGGCCTAGTACGGCGAAGGGGCATTGTTTCATTTCCTTGGAGGATGAAACGGGCATCTCGAATCTCTTCGTGAAGAGGGAAACGTTCCGCCGCCTGAAGCTGGTGATCGTCAGCGAGCCCTTCCTGATGGCGATGGGGCGGGTGCAAGTTTCAGAAGGAGAGCAGCGGACGGTGTTTGTGGACGAAGTGCTTCCCTTGCCGGGCGCGGAGCCGGTCCACGCGTCGGAGTCGCATGATTTCCACTAAGGAGGGTGGACACTCTTGTCCACCGCATCGCAATGCAAGCCGACGCACAAGCTACTTCGCTCCCGCCAGCTTCGGATCATCCAGATCCAAGCGATAAAGGATCTGGTTGTAGTTGTAGCGCGGCGTGGGCTGCGGACGGTCGGCGAACTCCGCGGTGTAGGTTCCTTCGAAGACGATGAAGGATGCATCCTCCGGCGTCAGTTCCGCGTGAATCCTCGGGTTGTAAAAGGTGTAGTTGTCGTGGGTCAGCACCTTCACCGCTTTTCCCCATGGGCCCATCGGCGAATCCGCTTCGGCATACCAGATTTCCCCGAAGGCCGAGGGCTTGCCGAACTCCTGCGTGAAGATCGCGATCCAGCGCTTGCGGAAGGGACTCCATGCGATGGAGCCGCGGTGCGGTTTCACCTCCGAGCCATCTTCGGCGGAGCGCGGGGATGGAGGAAGTGTCACCTTTTCCCAAGTGGCTGGATTGCTCCAGAACTTGTAGTAGGGCTGGCAGCGGACGCTGGGAAAGGGGTCGCCGAAAAGTAGCCATTCCTTTTTGTCCGGATCGGTCCAACGAACCGGATGACCTTTCAAAAGGAGAGGCTTCTCGCCGTCGGATTTCTTCCAGAGGACCTTGGTCTTTTCGAAGGACTTCGACTCGCTATCCCACTCGCACAGGCCCACTTCGTATTCATCGAGATGGCCCTTGATCTTGGAATACGTGGCGACCAGATGGGGCACGCTGGAGGGACTTCCGATATCGGCCATCCCGCCCAACCACGTGGGGCCCTCGCCGGGCATTTGAGCCACTCCGCGGGGCTTGCCTTCCTTGTCGCGGAAATGCTGGAAAGGCATCTCAAGCGGAGGCTCGAATTTCTTGATGGGCTGCAAGGGAGTGGTCGCCGCGGTCGAATGGAAAACTCCCAGAGGGTATCCCGGCAAGGTGGTGTCCCCCCATAGCCAGAAGAGCTTGTCCCCCATCCTGGACATCAGCACGGAATCGCAGCCGAAGACATCGTTCTCGAGATCCCGCGCATGCCCGCCGAGCTTTTCCTCTTCTGAAAACAAGCCGGCACCGGTCAGGCGACCGAGCCGTTTCGCGACGTTCCGCCGCTCCACCTCGATCCGGACTTTTCCTCCGGCAACCATGGCAGTCCTGATGCCTTCAAAGCCGAACCCGTCTTTCGCCACCCCGTAGCCGTGGCCCTTGACGTGGAACCACACCGACTTGTCGAACAGCTCCGGATCCTCGATGGCGATCAACCCGGCATTGTCGCTGACATAGCGCACGTCATTTGTGGTGCGCAGCTCGACCAAGGGCACAGGCCAGCCGTTCTCCTTATCGATAATCTCGATGCGGCAAGGCTCCGCAGCAAAGGCAAGGCCGCTGAAAAGAAGGAGAGGGATGGGTCTCATGGGGCGGATGGCGCTTATCGATCGACCCCTGAACGATCAGGAGCGACTTCAGGCTATCAGCCATGACAAACCATTCCGGGCGATGACTCAATCCCGTACGCAGCGGAAGCCGGTGTGATTGGTCGGGGACTCGCTGTCCTGGGAATGCCGGGCTGCGGGCCGGTAGCGCATGCAGTAGGAGACATGGCAGAGGAAGGAGCCGCCCTTGGTCACGCGGTGGACATTCCCGTCGTTTCTCCTTCCGGTATCGCGGTTCACCCACTGGGCCGGGCCCTGCGGATTGTCCGGATCGCACTCGGTGAAGTAGGTGGGATCGTAGAGATCGTGGCAGATTTCCCAGACGTTGCCGGCCATGTCGTGGAGACCGTAGCCGTTCGGCGGGAAGGAACGTGCGGGAGAAGAGGCTTTGTAGCCGTCTTCGGCGGTGTTCTTGTTAGGAAAGTCCCCCTGCCAGGTGTTCGCCATCCATGTGTCGCCCGGCTTCAAATCGTCGCCCCAGGAATAGATCTTCCCCTCCAGCCCACCACGGGCGGCGAATTCCCACTCGGCCTCCGTCGGCAAGCGCTTCCCAGCCCATTTCGCATAGGCGGTGGCGTCCTCGAAGGTCACACAGACCACGGGATGATCGTCCTTGCCCTCGATCGAGCTGCCCGCGCCGGTGGGGTGCTGCCAATTCGCCTTAGGATCCCAGCGCCACCACTCCAGCGAGCGGCCGGGAATGTTGGGGTTGCCCTCGATGCGGGCGTCCTCGCGGAAAACAATGGCTCCATTTCCGAATGAGCCCTCCGGCAAATCGGAACGCGCCTCTTCGGGAAAATCCTCGGGTTTCACCTCGCGCTGGGCAAAGGTGACGTAATTCGTCGCCTTCACGAAGGCGGCGAACTGGGCATTGGTGACTTCCGTCTCGTCGATCCAGAAGGGCTTCACCGTCACCTTGTGGGAGGGCGACTCTTCCGGGAATTCCTTGGTGCCAAAAGACGTTTCAAAGGCTCCATCGTGCCCCATCACGTAGGACCCGCCCTTCAGGAGCACCATGCCATCCTTGCGTTCCAGACCAGGGACCTGCGCAGGAGCAGGGCTCACCGCCGTGGTTGGCGCCTGGCTTTGTTCCTTCTCCTTCTGGCAGGCGGGCAAGAGGGCGAACAAGAGAAGAAATCGCTTCATCGGGCGCATCGGATTGCCGGCAAAATGGCGTGTTCCCCACCGGCGGGCACGAAGTTTTTTAAGGGATGGGGAAAGCCGGATGCCGGACTCGGGATGTCGAATAAGAACAGCCTGCGCGCCGCGAGGTTGCGCTCGCAGCGGTCCCCGGCAGCCCGACATTGCAATCACGTCAAATCCGGCGAGCATGGCCCGGCCGGTTAGGCACTTGCATGAATTTCTATCCGCTCAAGGGGCTGCCGAAGCAGAAGCAGATTTGGACGTGGATCTCCTACGATGTGGCCAACCAGTCGTTCACGCTGATCGTGAACACGTTGCTGTTCTCGATCTTTTTCAGCGAGGTGGTGGTGCGGGATGATTCGAAAGATGACCGCCTATGGGCGATCACCTACGGGGTCAGCATGCTCCTCGCCGCCTTGGTTTCTCCCTTGGCGGGAGCGGCGGCGGATGAGCGGGCGTGGAAAAAGAGCGGCTTGGTGGCCACGGGGATTGTTTGCAGCGTGTTCACTTGTGCCCTCGCGTTCATCCAGCCGGGGCAAATCTGGCTGGCAATGTTGCTCTACATTCCGGCGAATTTCGCGTTTGCGATCGGCGAGAATTTCCTCGCCAGCTTCCTTCCCTCTTTGGCGAGGCAATCCGAGGTCGGCAGGGTAAGTGGATTCTCGTGGGGATGCGCCTACTTCGCAGCTCTTCTTCTGCTGATCGCCACCGCGGGCGGGATGATCGCGATGGATCTGCAGAAGAGTGATCAATGGCGTCCGTTTTTCGTCTTTGCCGGACTATGGTTCCTCCTCTTCACCGTTCCCACGATCCTGTGGTTGAAGGAACCGAGGGTGGAACAGACGAGCCATTCGGGGCGGAATCTCCTGACGATCGGATTCGTCCGCCTTTCGGAAAGCGTGAGGCATCTGAAAGGCTATCGGGATCTCGCGATGCTGATGCTGGCGTCCTTGTTCTACGGGACGGGAATGAGTGTGGTCGTGTTCTTCGCCAGCAAGCTGGCGGGGGAGTATGGCTTCACGAGCACGAAGATGGTGATTTTCGTCGCGGTAATTACCGTTTCGGGAATCATCGGGACGATCATCCCGACGCTCTTCCAGGACCGTTTCGGTCACCGGCGCTCCACGGTCTTTTTGCTCATGGTGTGGATTCTATCGGCGTCCGGTTTCGCCTACTACGCCCATCTCCATGAGGCCCATGCGTTGACGGGGGATAGCACTCCCTATCCTACGTGGCCGCTGTGGCTCATCGGGAATTTGCTCGGCTTCGGGCTCGGCTCCCTCGGCTCGGCGAACCGCGCCTTTGTCGGCTACCTCGCTCCGCCGGACCGGGCGGCGGAGATGTTCGGCATCTGGGGCCTGATGTTCAAGCTGGCGGCGATCATGACCTTCCCCTTCGCCTGGATGAAGGACACGGTGGGCACTCCGCAGGCCTTGCTGCTGTTGGCAGGCTTCCTCGGGATCGGCTTGGTCCTGACCCTTTTCATCGATGAAAAGCGCGGTCACGCGGCGGCGGATAGCGGGGTTTTGTAGGATTTTGTATGCTTTCCGATGCTTGACTCCCCGTAGTCAGCGCGGACTCTCTCCCGGCCATGACGAAATTCCGGCCGTGCATCGACCTCCATCAGGGAAAGGTGAAGCAGATCGTCGGCGGCACCTTGCGCGACGACGGACCGGGCCCGCGCGAGAACTTCGTGGCGACCGCCGGGGCAGGCGAGTTTGCGGGGAAATTCCGCGGTGACCAGCTCACCGGCGGGCACGTGATCAAGCTTGGCCCGGGAAATGACGAGGCCGCGAAAGAAGCACTGGCCGCTTGGCCGGGTGGCCTGCAGATCGGCGGGGGCATTCATGCGGGCAACGCGGAGGAGTGGCTCACTGCCGGGGCGTCGCACGTCATCGTGACTTCCTGGCTCTTTCAGGATGCGCGCTTTTCAGAGGAACGGGTGAAGGAACTGGTGGAGAAAACCGGCGCCTCGCGGCTGGTGATCGATCTCTCCTGCCGCCGCACGCACCACGGCTGGACCGTGGCGATGGACCGCTGGCAAACGCTCACGGACCTCGATGTCACGCCTGCCACCCTCGAGCGGCTGGCTCCGTGGTGCGATGAATTCCTGATCCACGCCGCCGATGTCGAGGGACTCTGTGGCGGGATCGATGGCGACCTCGTCGCACTGCTCGGGGTATGGGGAGGACGCCCGATGACCTATGCGGGCGGGGCGGCCTCAATGGCGGATCTGGAGAAGGTACAGGATCTTTCCGGGGGGAAGGTGGACGTGACGGTGGGCTCGGCGCTCGACATCTTCGGGGGCAGCGGGGTCCGCTACGAGGACCTGGTGGTGTGGAATCACCGTTGAATTTGGGTTTGAGATTTGGGGTTTCGGCCTTGAAATGGCCTCGCGATGTCGAAGTGCTCCGACTTTCCCTACCTCCCCTCCTTCTTCGAGCCTGAGGATGAGGTGCTCGATCAATTGAGCAACCGTCCCGGCACCCAGCGTTGCGTGGTTGGCCGGGACGAATTGCTGCTGATCGTGCACGATGTGCCGAAACCGGGCTCTCCCGATCGCGAGCCGCTGATCTTCTGGCGGAGGCAGGATGAGATCTGGATCGACTATGGCGGTGCGAAGGGCTTGCGGAAATTGAGCGATCTCCTGGACCGCTACACAAAGATGCTCGCCGATCAGCAGGATGTGATCGATGAGGCGGACACGGCTGCGGAGATCTTCGCCCTCGCACGCGCGTCCAGTCCGCTGGCCCGGGCAAGCAGGAACCTCGGCATTGCCATCGACCAGACTTTGGCAAATGACGAGGACAACCGCGAGCTGAGATCCATCCGGGATCGTGCGAAGGAAATCGAGCGGACCGCGGACCAACTCAATCAGGATGCCCGGCTGACCTTGGAGTTCTGGAAGGCGGAGCGCGGCGAGGAGCAGCAGGAGGCGGCGGAGAAGCTGAACAAGATCGCCTTCCGCCTGAACCTGCTGGCTGGCTTTTTCCTACCGCTTGTCGCCTTTGGCGGACTGTTCGGGATGAACGTGAATTTGCCGGATTTCGTCGATGGATGGTTCTGGGTGATTTTCTTCGGCGGCCTGACGATTGGAGGGGTTTTGGTCTATCTGGTGAGCAGAAAGACTGGAGCAAGCTCATGACCGGCCTCTTGATCCTGCTCGGCGGCTTGATCATCGTGGGAGCCTTCGTGTTCTGGCACGAGGGCCGCGCGGAGAGGCTGCGGAGGAAGCTCAGGTCGGTGAGGCTGGATGACCGCCAGCGGGCGATCGTCATCGAGCATTTCCCGCTATGGGAAGAAATCCCCGCAGACATCCGCGCCGAGACGGAGGAATGGATGCAGGTATTCCTCGCCGAGAAAAGTTTTGAGCCCTGCGGTGGCTTGGGTGAAATCACCGAGGAGATGCGCCTCGCGATCGCGGCGCCTGCCTGCTTGCTCATCGCCAGGCGCCCCCAGGATTACTACGAGAGACTTCGTAGCATTTTGGTCTATCCGGATGCTTTCACCGTGAAGGACGAGTGGGGGATCGAGGATGTCCGCCTCGGTGAATCATGGGGCACCGGAAGCGTGGTTCTCGCATGGCAAACCGTGAAGCAGGGCGACCTGAATCCCGAGGATGGCTTGAACGTCGTCCTGCATGAGTTCGCCCATCAGCTCGATCAGGAAGATGGTGCGGCGGACGGCGTTCCGGAGCTGAAGGAAATGACCGACTACGGGAAGTGGTCGCAGGCTTTCCTGCCCGCGTATGACGCCTTCTGCGAGCGGGTGAACGCGGGGAAACGTAGCGTACTGGATGACTATGGCGCGGAAAGTCCGGCCGAATTTTTCGCGGTCGCGACCGAGACGTTTTTCGAGCGGGCGAAGGGCCTGAAGCGCGAGGAACCGGAGATTTTCGCCGAACTGGTGAAGTTTTACGGGATGGACCCGAGCGAGTGGGGATAAGGACTTTTCACCACGCGATTCGCTGGATAGCGTGAGGAGCTTGAAGACCTTGTTTTTACTGGCCGCGATTCTTTGTGCCGTGTCGTCCCTCTCGTCGGGTGAGGATGATCCGTTTGGCGAGGATGGCCCACAGCCGCAACTTGAGGACAAGGTGAGCGAGAAGGATATCAAGGCTTGGAAGGAGTGGGCTGATGCCTTCGCCAGTGCCAAGGAGATCCACTTGGTCTGCCTCTACGGAAAGTCAAAGGGCGAGGTGTTCAAAGTGACCGAGGCGCAGAACTTGAAGGAGATCGCCAAGGAGGCTTCCACCGATCTTGAGGCGGCTCTGGTCACGGAGACGGAGTATTTCATCGAAGTCCGCATCCCCGGTTTCAAGCCGAAGCAATCCGCGGTGCTATGGGTGGCAGCCGCCGGTGAGGAGAAGATCCACATGGGAGAGATCTTCATGATCGGATACCTTTTTGAGGAAAGCACCGTTTCGGGAACCTCGGTGGGTGCATTGGAGGGGAAAACGATCCCGGCACTTAGCCGGCTCATTGCCGGGGTGGAGAAGAAGTGGGGCTTCAAAAGGGTTCCGGAGGAGCAGTAGCGGGGATCCCAACAGTCCATTGGATCTCCTTTGCCGCAAGCCGCGGAGGCGAAAGTAGGGCAGATCCAATGGCTTGGGTGGGGTAGGGCCGCTATTTGCCCATGAAATAGCTGCATCCACGGGGCTTGCCTCCCGCCCGGAAAGGGGGCAGAAACCCGGTGCCGATATGATCATTTCGCCCAAGATCCGTGGATTCATCTGCACGACCGCTCATCCCGATGGCTGCGCCGCGCACGTACAGGAGCAAATCGACTACGTGAAGTCGAAGCCCGCGCTGGCCAATGCCCCGAAGAAGGTCCTCGTGATCGGATCCTCCACCGGCTACGGCCTCGCTTCGCGGATTGTCCCGGCCTTCGGCGGCGGTGCCGCGACCATCGGCGTCTTCTTCGAAAAAGAAGGTGAAGAAAAGAAGACCGGCTCCGCGGGATGGTACAATTCCGTCGCTTTCGAAGAAGCCGCGAAGAAGGACGGCCTCTATGCGAAGAGCTTCAATGGCGACGCCTTCTCCAATGAAGTGAAGCAGCAGGTGATCGATGCGATCCGCGCCGATCTCGGCCAGGTGGACATGGTCGTGTATAGCTTGGCCTCCCCGCGCCGGACCGATCCGGTGACGGGCGAGGTTTACAAGTCGGTCCTCAAGCCGACGGGTGACACCTACACCAACAAGAATCTCAACACCGACAAGAAGGAGATCACCGAGGTCACCATCGAACCGGCCTCCGAAGACGAAATCGCCCAGACCGTGAAGGTGATGGGCGGCGAGGATTGGAAGTTGTGGATCGATGCCCTTTCGGAAGCGGGAGTGCTGGCGGATGGGTTCAAGACGGTGGCCTATTCCTACATCGGGCCTGAACTCACCTGGGCGATCTATACCGATGGCACGATCGGCCGCGCCAAGCTTCATCTCGAGCAAACGGCGAAAGAGCTGAACGCCGCCTTCGGGGAAAACACCGCTGTGGTGTCCGTGAACAAGGCACTGGTGACCCAGGCCAGTTCGGCGATTCCGGTGGTGCCGCTTTATATTTCGATCCTCTACAAGATCATGAAGGCGAAGGGCACGCACGAGGGCTGCATCGAGCAGATCCACCGTCTCTTCGCGGATCACTACGGTGCGGAAGGCGGACCGAAGCTGGATGAGAAAGGCCGCATCCGCATCGACGATTGGGAAATGCGTCCCGAGGTGCAGGAGGAGGTGGAGAAGATTTGGGCGATCGTCACCACGGAGAAAATCGACGAAGTGTCCGATTTTGAAGGCTATCAGAAAGAATTCTACCGGCTCTTCGGTTTCGGGCTGAAGGGGGTCGACTACGGTGCGGAGACGGACCCGCTCCGTCCTTTGCCGAGCCAATCCTAAGTTCAGAGACGCATGCCACAGTGGTACTTCGGATCATCTGCGGGACAAACCGGACCGGTCGAGGATCATGAGATCCGCGCACTGATCCAGGCCGGCACCGTTACGCCGGAGACCCTGGTGTGGCGGGATGGCATGAAAGACTGGACGCCCATGCAGGCGGTGCCGGAGCTCCATGTGCAAGCGCTGAGCTCCTATGCGCCTCCCTACGCGGCGACTCCCGGCTATTATGGACCACCGGCGGTGCCGAACAATGGACTGGCCATTGCCAGCATGGTTTGCGGGATCGTGGGCTATTGCACGTGTTACTTCGTGGCGCTCCTTGGGATTCCGGCGGTAATCTGCGGCCATTTGGCGCTTACCCAAATCCGCAATAGCCCGGTGCCGATGGCGGGACGTGGCATGGCCATTGCGGGTCTCGTTCTGGGATATCTTGGAATCCTCATCACATTGGGATTTATCACTTTTTTAGGAATCGCCATCGCGACGGGTAGTCCCTAACCATCTCCGAACCGCATGAACTGGTATTACGCAACGAACGGCCACCAGAAGGGCCCCCTTCCGACGGAAGACCTGAAGTCACGCATCGCCATGGGCGAAGTTTCCCCGACCGACCTTGCTTGGCGGGAAGGGATGGCGGACTGGATGCCTGTGGGAAGCATCCCGGAATTGAAGGTGGAAGCCGCGCCTGCAAGAGTTGACATGTTGCCTTCACCCGGAGCTTCCCAAGACCCGGAATCCGCACCAACTCCCCAACCCTACACGCCGCCCGCGTCTCCCGCGGCACCTGCACCGGGCTACAGCCCCATGCCCGGGCAGCAGCCTTCGCAAGGCCTGGCAATCGCCTCGATGATCTGTGGGATCCTTTCGCTCGTCGGCTGTTGCATCTGGCCGGTCGCAGGCGTGTTGGCGCTCGTGGCGATCGTTTTGGGACACATCTCGGTATCCAGAGCCAATTCGGAACCCCAGCGCTTTGGGGGCAAAGGAATGGCGAAGGGTGGGTTGGTCACCGGTTATCTCGGACTGCTTGCCGTGGTTACGATTCTTGGCGTGTCGATGTGGATGGCCACGCTCTCCCCGCAGGAGTTTGAAGACAAGGTCATCAAGATCCTTCCGCCGGAAATGCAGCAGCAGATGCGTGACCAGTTCGAGGAGCAGCGGAAGCTGCGGGAAAAATAAGTCATGAGAATCCGGCGCCCTTGGACTTGGCTTGCCATGGCCGGGGCGCTTGGATTCGTCCTGCTCGGCTTCAATTGGCCGCGGGTGACGGGGATTTTACCCCCGTGCAGCGTCCGCGAGCTCACGGGACTCTACTGCCCGGGCTGCGGGGGCACCCGTTGCGCGACGAATTTGCTCAAAGGCGACCTCCCGGGGGCCTTCACCATGAACCCGCTGCTCTTCGTGCTCGGGAGCGTGGCGACAGGCCTGTTGGCGACCGCGGTGATCCGCGAGTGGAAGGGGAATGCTCCGGTCATCCCGCAGCTTCCGGCTTGGCCCGCGTGGGTGCTGGTGGGGCTGGTGATTGCCTTCGGGCTGGTGCGGAACCTGCCGTGGTGGCCTTTCACGCTCCTCGTGCCGCATTGAAGCCATCCATCAGCTTCGCCACGTGCTTCGCGAGCAGATCGGCTTCCAAGTTGACCCGCGCACCGGTCTTCAGCGCCGGCAGATGCGTTGCCGTGTAGGTGTGGGGCGTGATCCAAAAGCGCGCTCTCTCTTTCGTGAGCTCCGCGATGGTGAGCGAGATCCCGTCGACGCAGAGCGAGCCCTTGTCGATGCATAGCCGCTCGATCTCCGGAGGCAGCGAGACATCGAACAGGTGGTCCTGTCCGCGCGATTCGATGGAGAGGACTGTTCCAGTGGCATCCACATGGCCTTGCACGAAGTGACCGCCAAAGCGGTCTCCGGCACGCAGCGCACGCTCGAGATTCACGGTCGAGCCTTCTTCCAAATCACCCAGCGACGTAACCGCGAGCGTCTGCGCCAGGAGGTCGAAGCATGCACCGGCCCCGTCGATGTCCGTGACGGTCAGGCAGCAGCCATTCACGGCGACGGATTCGCCCATCTCCAGTTCCTTCGCAAAAGGAATCTCAAGGGAGAGGCGGGCTTGTTCGCCGAGACGATCGAGAGATCGGACACGGCCGGTGGTTTCGACGAGACCTGTGAACATGGGCGGTCAGGGTGTTTCGGCTGGCGCGACGTAGCCCCGTTCTTTTTCCGGGGCAAACATTTCGTCGATGCCCTTGGCCGGAAAGAGCATCATGCAGAGCGCGACGATGATGGTGGGAATCATCGCGCCCGCGAGCAGCTTTAGTGGCGATACTCCTTCTCCGAAGAATCTGCCGAGCAAGGCTTGACCCGCAGGATTGGGAGCATTGGCGATCACGGTGAGCCCGCCGCCCGTCACTGCACCGGCAAGCACCGCGTATTTGAGCTGTGCCGGAAGCCCTTCGACCTGGCTGGCGAGGAAGGTGATGGCGGCATTGTCATTGAAGGAGGTGAGGATCGTCGACCCGATGAAAAGCGCCTCTTTCCCGAGACTGCTGATGATGGGGGCAAGCCACCACCCCTGCAGCCCTCCGTGGATCACAAGGCCCGCGAGGAAGAAGCCAACCAGGATCGGTCCGCGCAGGTTGATATCATGCTGGTGATGGGCGGTTGCTTGGGAAAACGCGAGGAAGAAGAGGAAGCCCCCGATGAACAGCGGAGGATAGTGGGCAAAGGCGACCGTCCATGCCATGAACGCGAGGTGAACGAGCGTGACGAAGAGCGGGATAGGCCGGGCCTTTTCCTTAAGGTCGCCCTTTCCGTCGGCATCATGATCACCCGCGCGCACGGCCATCCCGGCGAGTTCTTTCCGGAAATAAAAGTAGTAGAGCGCGGTGGAAGCAACGATGGCGACGAAGGCTTTGTCCCCATAGTGAAGCAGCATTTCCGGTGTGCTCAGGCCCCACTTTGCGGCCACCATGAGCACGGGGGGAGCGGCGAAGTTTGTTAGCACCCCGCCCACGGAGATATTCACGAAAAGCAGGCCCAGCGTGGCGTAGGCGAAAAGCGCCGAGGGCTTCAGCTTGTAGAATTTCTTCGCGAGCAGCATCGCGGAGATGGTCATCGCGCCCGGCTCCGTGATGAAAGAGCCGAGCAAGGGGCCGACGATCAGGATGGCGAGCCACCAGGCGCCAGGAGAGTCCCTGCCGAAGCGCGCGAAGAAGCCGAGACAGTTCTCCGCGAATCGCAAGACCGGGCGGGTCGAGGCCAGCGCCATGATGATCACCACGAAGAGCGGTTCGGTAAAGTTCACCCCCATCACGTAGGCTTTGATGGCCGCGAGATCGTAGAAAGAGAAGATCGCGATCAGGAGGGCGATGACCCAGATGCCGAAGATGGCCTCCACTTCGCCGAGGAAATGCAGCATCGTGGCCTTGAAGCTCACCATGTCGGCCGCTTTGGCATTCCCGAGTTTCTTGCGGATCCGTACGTCATGGTCGTGTTGGACTTTGTGAGCCAGCTTGGTGATTGGGATGGCGACGAAGGTGTGGAGGATCGCCAGAACAAAGATGAGGGTCGAGACCAGCAGGACGGGCTCCGCTTTCGCCCGGTAGGCGAGTTTCGCGCCGACGCCCTGAATGCCGGCGGCGGCCTCTTCCTTCGGAAAGGCAGCCATCCTCTCCAGGAACCTCGGCGTCTCCAGCGCGTGGGCATCCGCCGCGAGGGAGATGTTCCCCATGAGGAAGAAAAGAAGCAGCGTGATGGCGGGAGGGAAAAGCTTCATGGCGGAGATGCGCATTTTCACGCTCCTCCGGTATGCCGCAAGGCAAACCGGGTAGATTGCATTCGCGGCGGGAACCCTCTAGCGTTTCCCCATGAAATGGCATTGTCATCTTTCCGCGATCGCGGCGGGCCTTGTTTTCACGGGATGCGCCGGGAAAGACGGCAGCAGTGAGGCACAGGCAGGTGGGGATCCTTTCTACATCCCCCCGGCGCTTCGTAGGAATCCGGAGGGAGGAACGCCGATCAAGGGCGGGGGCAATGAAGCGGCGAAAGCCGAGGCCGCGGCGAGGGCAGCCGGCCATGACAGTGCCGACCTTGCGTGGACCGATCCCGACAACCCGGATGCCGAACTGCCGGAGCTTCAGGAACTAATGGCCCAGGGACCGCAGCAGGGGATCTGGATGAAGAGCGAGGCGGAGGCCCTCCGTGAATCCCGGAAGAGCGGCAAGCCGCTGCTCATCTGGTTTACCGACAGCAAAAACAGCACCGCCAGCAGGACGCTCAGCGAAAAATTGCTGACTACCAGCGAGTTTCAGACTTGGGCGGAAGAGAACACCGTGCGGCTGGTAGTGGACCAAACACAGGGATCAAACATCGACGACGCTGCGCGCAAGAAGATCTATGCCCGCGATCTGAAGAAGAAATACAACGCGCGCGGCTTTCCGACCCTCATGGTGGTTTCGCCGTCGGGAGAGGTGATCGGCCGCTACACCGGCTATCGCCGGGGCAAGGAGGACTTCATTTTCGGGCAGGTGAAGCAGGGGGTATCGGTCGCCGTGGAAAACCAGCGGGCTTGGCGCGCCTCTCTGGAAAAGAAGGGCTACCGCGAATGGTCGGACGGCAAGGGCCGGGAGATCTTTGCCAAGCTGGGATACTACAAGGAGGGCGAACTGGTGCTTGTGGAACCGGACGGGACCCGGGCGCGGACCCATGAAAAGCGCCTCTCCCCGGCGGACCGGGTGTGGATCCAACAGCAAAAGGAAGCCCGCGGAATCCACTAGCGGCGACCCTCGGCTAAGTTCCCGTCTCCGGCGGTTGACGGCACGGCATTCCCGCCGGAATACTCCCGCGCCCCGACTCCCGCAGAGTAAACATGGAAAACGTCATCATCATCGGTACCGGCTGCGCCGGCTACACCGCCGCCATCTACACCGGTCGCGCCAATCTCACCCCTCTCATGCTCACCGGCACCCAGCCGGGCGGCCAGCTCACCACCACCACCGAGGTCGAGAATTTCCCCGGCTTCCCCGAGGGCATCATGGGCCCGGAGCTGATGATGAACATGCAGAAGCAGTCGGAGAAATTCGGCGCCCGCATCGAATACACGAATGTCGAGGCCGTGGAGAAACGGGACGACGGGTCGTTCCTCGTGAAGACTTCCTCCGGAAATCACGAGTCGCACACGGTCATCATCGCGACCGGTGCCGCGCCAAAGCACCTCGGCCTGCCGAACGAAAAGGAACTCATCGGCCGGGGTCTCACCTCGTGCGCCACCTGTGACGGCGCCTTCTACCGCGATGTCCCGGTGGCCGTGATCGGCGGTGGCGACAGTGCCGCGGAGGAAGCCACCTTCCTTACCCGCTTCGCCAGCAAGGTCTATCTCATCCACCGCCGCGAGGAACTGCGCGCCTCGAAGATCATGGCGGACCGGGCCTTGGCGAATCCGAAGATCGAGCCGGTGTGGAATTCCACCGTCACCGAGTATCTCACCGACGAAGCCGGCGAGATGCGTGCCGTGAAGTTGAAGAACCTCGTGACCGGTGAAGAAAGCGAACTTGAGCTGAAGTGCGTCTTCGTTGCCATTGGCCACGTGCCGAACAGTGCTTTCCTCGGCGATCTCGTGGATAAGGACGAGAATGGCTACATCATCCAGAGCGATGGCCGTACTGCTACCAAGACGGCAGGCCTTTTCGCCGCCGGTGATGTGGCGGACCACTACTACCGCCAGGCCGTGACTGCCGCAGGTCAAGGCTGCGCGGCCGCGCTCGAAGCCGAACGCTACCTGGCGGATCACGAGTGATCCTTGATCCATCGCAACGATATTCGGGAAGGCGCTGTAGCGATACAGCGCCTTCTCATTTTGGGTCTTGTTAGAATTGCTGACTCATCGTCGCTCCGACCCGGCGTCGGCTCTGGCTCCGAAGGAGTGGTCCGCCAATCTCATGTAGCGGCGGTCTATGACCGTCGGAAACCAGCGGCAACAAGCCGCATCGTGAGATCCTCGCCCTCATCCGGCTTGAGGGACTCGAGGTTCCTGAAGTGACTTCCGTGATCTTCTTCGTCGAAAATCACCTGCTGTCCAGGACTGCACGCGATCAAGCAGACCCCTGTCCTCCGATAAGAAAGTTGTAGGCCTCATGCTTCTGCTTCTGTGCTTCCTCGAAGCGTTTGCGGGCCTCTTCGCATCGCCATTTCAAGCCCTTTGTCCCTCCCAGCGACTTCTTGATTCGATAGGACCAGTCCAACTGCGACGCGGACTCCTGGCTACCCCAGGATTCCGCGAGCGCCACCAACTCGGCAGCGTGGTCCCTAGCTTCCTCATCGGGCACGTCGAAGGTGTCGAAGATCAAGCCTTGAACGCGCTGAACGAGGGGAGTGACGGGAAATATGCTCATGCTCGTTGCTTCCGAATGAAAGCTCCGGGAAACAACAAGGGCGGCCATTCAGCCGCCCTCGTCTCTTAATCTTCTTGGATCAGAGATGCGATCTTCCCTCTCTTCTCGAGCCGCCGCTTCCAGATCATGGCCGGGCCCCTGAGCTGCTTGAGGCGGGTAGGGGACATGCGGCTGATCGTGCGGATCAGCTTCGCATGACTTGGCACGGCGACCTTCGGCTTACGCGTCCGCTTCCGCTTCTTGCGCTTTTTCTTTTTCGCAGCCTTGGCGGCAGGTGCCTTCTCCTTTTCGGCGGGTGCACCCTGCGGGGCACGCCGGCGGGGAAGCACGAGCGAGTCGTCGGCGAAAAGGAGGACGTGGCCTTGGGTGAGCAGCCAGAAGAGATCAGCGAGCCATTCGTTGCCCGGCTCGGTCTGGCCTTCCGGAAGGACGCCGGTCCAAAGCTGAGCAAGCTTGGTGTTCGGATTCGACTCCAGCCAGTTCACGATCGCGGCGGGGCGCTCGGCGAGCACCGCATCCGTGGTCAGGGGATGGGGCCGGGCCGGGCCGGTGAAGAGCTTGCCCTCGCGCTTGAAGACGGAGAGGTGCTCGTTTTCCAACAGCCGGCAGATCGCGGGAATCAGAATCGCGGGGTGCTTGCGCGCGTGCGATCCGGCGATGCGGACGCAGGCGAGCAGGCCGGACGACATGTTCTTCGCCGGGATATCTCCGGAGATTTCCACGGTGCGCACTTCCTGGAAGACTTCCGGGAAAAGGCGCGTCGCGAAGTCACGCTCGATCTCGCTGCGATCGAAACGCCATGCGCTGTCGTCGCCACCCTTCGGCCGCCAGCGCACGCGCTTGCGCATCGTATCGAGCCATGCGTTCACCGCTTCCTCACCGCGCTCGGTGCGAACGCGGGATGCATAGACTTCAAAGGGAAGATTCGAGAAACGCTCGCGATGAATGCGGCGGAGCGTGCTCTGATAGGAGTGGAAATTCGGCGGGCCGAGCCACTCGCCACTCATGCCGCAGCGGGCCACGACCTGGAAATTGCCAGCCGGTGGATCGGTTTCGGTTTCTTCCGACTCGTAGTATTCGCCCGCGGCTTCCGATTGCCAAAAGTGCGCGATCGCTTCCTCCTTGGTCAGCCACAGCGAGTGATCCTTGCGCGACACGAAAAGCGGTGGCGCCTTGTCGGAAAGGTTGAACTGCAGGTGATACCGTTCCCGTCCCGCCAGCAGAATTTGCGCGACGTCGAAGAGCGAATAGACCCGGGCGACGTGATGGATTTCGCGCACGACGAGGTGCACCGCTTCCGCCGCAGGGACCAGCGTGACACGCACTCCTTCCGCCGGCTGTGGAAGTTCCCGCGGTCCGAAGTCGCGGCCGCCGCCACCGTGGCGCCGGTCTCGGTCACGATCGCCGCCTCCGCGTTGCTGTTGCCGGAAATCCCCGCGACCGCCGCCTCGCGTATCCCTGCGATCGCCATCACGGCGGTCGAAGTCGCGTCGGCCGCGATCCCCGCGATCACGCCGCTCGCGTGGTGCTTCTTCTTCGCGGAACTCGGGTGTTTTTTTCGCCGGTGCATCGCCCCGGGCCCAGGAAGGGCCCAGTTCAAATGCGGACAGCAGGCGCTTGGCCAGCTCATCGGAGGGATCGCTCACGCCGCGGAGACTAGCGGACGTTCTGGAAATGACAAACTCGCCTTGCAACATTCTCACGTCCGATTTTTGGGCGCCGGGAGGGTCCAAGTCTAACATCGCCAGCAGTCTCCGGTCATTGCTTGAAGACGTGCGCGCCCCCCAAGCTCATGGGACGGAGCCTCCGTCATCGCGGGTCAGGAGATCCAGGATTCTCCCCGTGGCTCCCGCATGCACGTTCAGGATGCGGGAGGCTTCGTCGCACATTTGTTCGCGGCGCGCCGGATTCGACAAGAGATCGCGAAGGGCATCCAGAAATGCGGGGCGATCGCGGAAACGGACGGCTCCGTTTGCGGCCACGAGCGAGGAGGCGAGCGGTTCGAAGTTTTCCATGTGCGGGCCGAAGAGCAGCGGCCGCCGTGCGAGGATCGCTTCAGCGGGATTCTGCCCGCCGATACCGAGGATGCTCTTTCCAATCACCACCAGCGCGGCATGCGCGGTCCAATCCCGCAGCTCACCGGTGCTATCGATCACGAAGCAGGCCTTCGATGGATCGCGCGGCGGATGAAATGCGGAGCGGAGAATCACCTCGTAGCCCTCCGCCTCCAAAGCGGAACGCACTTCGGCACGGCGCTCGGCATGACGTGGCACGACGGCGTAGAGCGCGCCGCTCTGGTGCAGTGCTTTGCCGATCCATGCTTCCTCATCACCGTGGGTGCTCGCGGCGAGGATGACGGGGCGATCCTTGCCAAACGCATCCAACATCGCTCCGAACTCCGCGCGCGTGGCGGGCAAGGCTGCGGCTCCGGGGTCGAACTTCGAGCTGCCGGTTACCGTGATCTTGTCGCGTGAAACCCCGAGCGTTTCCCATCGCGCGATATCGGCCGGCTCTTGTGCAGCCACCGCATCGAGCATGCCAAACACGGGACGCACGATGGAGGCTACCTTGCGGTAGCGGGCTTCGGAACGTGGAGAAAGCCGCGCATTCACCAGGCGCACCGGCACGCCACGCTTGCGGCAGGCGAGCAACAGATGCGGCCATGCTTCGCCTTCCACGAGCACGATCTGCGATGGCTCGAAACGATTCAAATAGCGGCTCACGCAAATCGGGAAGTCGAAGGGAGCATAGGTGACACGAACGCCTTCCAGATTTGCTTCGACCGCGACGGCATGTCCGGTCGCGGTGCCCACCGCGAGGACGAAGCGTTTGCCCGGGCTGCGGCCCTGCCACGCACGGATGAGCTTCAGCGCGATCATCGTTTCCCCGACGCTGACCGAATGCAGGTGGACTTCAGCGCAGGGTTCTGACTCCTCGGGCCGGGAGTAGATCGAGAATCGCTCGCGCAGGCCGCTTCCAAAACCGCCGCGCCTTCCCATCCTCACCAGCCATCCCGGCAACGCGATCAAGAAGAGCAGCGGGAGCAACAGGCGATAGAGCCCGAGGACGAGGCGAAACGGCATCGCGCGCAGGCTAGGAAGGCGATGCCACAGCGTAAAGCAGGATGGCACTTCCGCCGTATTCGCGGCGATCTTCCAGCGTCCAACCCTCGGCCTCAGGCGAGCGCGAAGAAGCCGAACATTCGGCGATAAACCATCCATCCTCTTTCAGGCGCTCGCGCAGGGAGGATTTTGCCATCAGATCCTTCAGGTGATCGCGATCGCCGGGATATTTCGCATACGGGGGATCGGCAAAGATCAGATCGTAGCTTCCCGTGTCCCTCGCCAGCCAGGCATGGACGTCGGCCCGGACGACGCGGGCACCTTGGAGTTTCGATTTTTCCAGATTCTCCCGGATCACCGACTCCGCCTGGCGATGTTCATCGACGAAGACGCAAGTGGCCGCACCCCGGCTCAGGGCCTCAAGACCGATCGCCCCGGAGCCCGCGAAAAGATCGAGCACGGCAGCATTCTCCACCTTCGGGCCGAGAATCGAGAAGATCGCCTGCCTCACGAAATCGGTGGTCGGGCGGGCGACCGCCTTCGGCACTTTGATGGCCAGTCGCCCGGCAGTTCCAGCGATGATTCGCACGTTGTCTCAGATGCCTGGATTCCCGTCCTTCCGCAATAGCGGCGTTGGGAATCGGGAAAGGATCACTTCTTCTTCGGCTTGGGTGCCGGCTTCGCGGGAGCAGGCTTGGCAGCGGCGGGAGCCGACTTCTGCTTGATGATGCCGGCCTCGCCAAGCGGGAAACGAACCACCATCCCGCGATCCAGAAGACGCGTGCCTTGGGAGGAGACCTCCTGCAGGCGATAGACCACGAGACCGTATTTCTTGTCCCCGGTTTTGCCGACGGCGATGTTTTCCTTGGTGGTGCCGAGACCGGTTTGCTCCTCGTATTTCCACTCCTGGCCGGTCCATGCGCCGAGGGTGCTATTGGCATCGGCATTCACATCGTCGATGCGCTTGAGCACGCCGTTCGGCGAGCGGAAGGAATCTTCCTTGGTGTCGTAGCGCAGGGTCGAAATTGATTGCGCACCGCCGGTCATGTTGATGTTCCAGCGGCCTTCCTTGTCGCTTTTCAGTTGGATGGCAACGGCCTCCACCGGCTTGAACTCGCGCTTCCCCCAGAACTTCAGGTAATCGTCATACTCTTCCTTGGTCAGGCCGAGCCGCTCGTCGAAGGGCAGCGGGACGCCGGGCTTGCCGTTCTTGGCGTGCTGGCGGAACCACTCCGCATTTTCCGGGGATTTGCGGGCGGTCTCTTCCACCTTCGCAATGTATTTGTCGAGTTCCGGGGGCGGCACGATCACCACGATCTCTCCCTTGATCGGCGTGTCCGCCGGCAGGTAATCGGCGAGGATCTTCGGAGCATCAGCGGCGAAAGCACTGCTGCACACGAGGGCGAAGAGAGGAAACTGGACAAATTTCATGAAACGGATCGTTTGCCGGGAGGAGCGGGCGAGAGCATTTCCGCTCCGGGCGGAAACTCAAGCGGCAATCCTGCGCCGGACCTACGGTTCGCCCTTGGGGAACATTTCCGCCACGGGGGTTTCCACGTGCTGGTCGATCCAGCGCTCCAAGGCCGCTTGAAGCGGCGCCAGCACTTCGGGCAAATCCTCGGACAAGTCGTCGCGGCAATCGGAGTCGGTCGCGATCCGGAAAAGCCCGTAGTGGCGGTTGCCTTCGCTGCAGGGAGTGCAGACCACTTTCCAATTGCGGGTGCGCAGGCAACGCTGTTTTGCCACGGTCACCGGGGCCTCATACTCCTGCTTCATCACGAAGTTGTAGTTGTACTCCGGCACGATGCTGATCAGGTCTTCCATGCCGGGCAGATGCGGGCGTTCGACGCCGGGCACCTTGAACAGGATAAAGGGAAAGCTGGTTTCGCCGTAATACGGTTGATCGGCCGGCTGCTCGCTACCGCGCATCCATCCCGCCAATGACTTGCCCTCCCACTGCGACGGGCGTTCGACTTGGAGAAGGTCGAGCAAGGTCGGCGCGAGATCGATGCTGCGCACCTGTTCCGGAACCGAAGCTTGCGGGAGGCCCGGCGCGCGGATCGCCAGCGGAATGTGGAAAGAGTGGTCTCCACCATTGAAGCCGAGCCCGTGCGTGATTGTGACGCCGGGCTCATAGAGATCGTCCCCATGGTCCGCCGTGACCACGATGATCGTGTTGTCCTCCAGCCCGTTGCGACGTAGCGCCTCCCGGATGCGGGCGAAGCAGGTGTCGAATTGACGCGTGCAGCCGTCATAGAGCCCCCGGATCTGCCGGATGTCCTCCTCCGGAAGCGCCTTCAGCTTGTCCTCCATGTCGGTGCCCTTGACGAAGGAGTTGATGTCGAATGCCACCCCATGGCGGTGCTTTCCCTCGTAAGCGGGATCCGTGAACATGTGGTTGTACGGCTCCGCACAGCGATAGGGCAGATGATTGCAGGAGTAAAAGACGTGCCAGAAGAAGGGGCGGCCGGTGCTTGCCTGTTCGGCCAGCTTGTCTTCCACCCGCTTCGTCACCACCTCTGGCGTCACGAATTGGGAGAAGGATCCGATCTGAGGGAAAAGCTTGTACCCCACCGGATTGTCAAAATAGAGCGGCACCACGAAATGAGCCATCAGCACGGCTTGGCTCATGTAGATCCGGAAATTGTCGTAGCTGGAGACGGAGATGTCTTTGAAGCCCAGCGGCATCATTTCGTAGAAGCTCGCGCACCAATCGCCGATGGCCGCGGTATCATAGCCCTTCTCTTCCAAGACGGTGGCGATCGGCCGGATCGCCGCCTTCGTCGCCTCCACCTGATCCTTCTGCGGATACATGTGGCGGATGCCGTTGGTATGCGGATAGGTGGACGACATCATCGACGTCGCGGATTCCAAGGTGGATGCCATCGGGACGTAGCAACGCTCGAAGCGCACTGCATCGCGTGCCCAAGCGTCGATGTTCGGCGAGACCCCGCCCGCTGCCGCCCCATCCTTGCGTGCAGGCGAATAACCGGCGTAGCCGAGACGGTCGCCGCGCAGGGAGTCGGAGCCGATGATGATCACGTTCATCGGCTTTTTGACGGAGGATTCCGGCTCGGCGAGCGCCTTCCGGTGACCAGGGGAAAAGGCCATGGCCGCCGTCGCGAGCAGGCCCACCGCGACGATTCCCAGCCGCCAGCGGGGCCGGAAACGAAAGACCCACCAAGCGGCCACCGCCGAAATGGCTGCCCAAGGCAGGAACGTGAAAAGGAAGCTGTTGATCGGAGCTTGCCACGACTCCGGGGGAAGCTGGAGGATTCCCTGATACCAGCCGGCCGAAGGGAAGTTTCCGAGGAAATAGGGGCGACCTTGGATGAGCCGCATCATGAAGTAGCCGTGCAGCAGCAGGGTGAGGAGCAGCGCGGGGATCATCACGGATCCCCGGCCGCGCCACGGCAGCCGGCGGGCGAGCAGGGACGTGAGCGGGTAGATCAGCAGGATCGCAGCGCCCCAGAGAATGGCATAGCCCATGAGGACCAGCAGATTCTGGCCGATGAAATAGGAGATGTAATTCTCGCGCGCGAGCTGGCTGAACTTGTTGTCCATCTCGCTCGTGCTGGTCGTCAGCCGCAGCAGGGCATTGGCATATTGATACAGCAGGAAAAGCCCGGTTCCCGCCGCCGTTCCCCGCAAAATGCCGCGCCAGCAGGTCGCCGGTTTCATTGAATCGCTCACGTGCGGGAAACGGTCGCAGGCGGGCGGCCGGGGTCAAGGCGCGTCCTTCGGTTCCTCGACGTGAACCCAGCGGGGCTCGACAATTTTTTCAATCACGACACCCCGGGGGGATCCCGCTTCGGGCAGAAACCGCAGGCGCAGGATCACGGTGGCAATATTCTTTGGTGCTCCGGCACAAGCGGCCTCAAGGGCCTTTGCGGTTTCACTGCCCGCGGGAGCATAGCCGAAAAGATGCTCCGGTGAGTCCTTGGTCGTGATCCGGAAGCAACGCCAGCGCGACAAATCTGAAAATTCGTGGCTGTAGTGGTTGTCGCGCACCGCCCAAACGCGGAAATCCATGCTCTTGTCCGAAGGCCGCCTGGCGATGTACTCGCTCCACGGCATGGGCTGATGACCCACCTGGGTTTCCCAATCGACCTTGACCTCGGCTTCGCCCGTCTGTTCGAGCAGCAGATTCTCCGGCGAACCACCCTCCACTTCGGCCCGGACCACCCAGAAGGGCTTCCCATCGAGCATGGCGGGCTGGAACATCGCCAGGCGATGGAATTTCTGCGCCTTTTTCGGGTTCGTCTTCCACCGGCCCTCAATGAGGGGGCGCACGCGTTCAGGGTGGCGGACCAGCGGCAGGAGGGCCTCCATCGTGTCGGCTGCCAGATAGCTGCGGACAGTAGCCTCCACCTCGTCCACCAGATCCCGCGCGACGGCGTCCTCCTTCTCGTCCTGCTCCACCATTTCGCGCACGGTCTCGTGCTCGATCTCCACCTTCGCCTCGCCCTTCTTCATCTGCAGCAGGGACCAGATTCCGCCTCCGACCAGAGCGAGGACGATCAGCACGAACCATCCATACGGGATGCCGGAGAGACGGCGTTCGGTGTCTCCCCACGGTTGCTCGACCGTCTCGGAGGCCACTTCGTGGTCAAAGATCGCCTCGACCCCGGGTTCCACGCTGCGCCCCTCGAAGTGCTCGCGGGTCACACTTTCCAAGCGCGCCGGTTCCTCCGGGGCAGGGGAGCTGGGTTCGACCGGTCTTACCTCCGGAGCAGGCGTCGGCTGAAGGCGTTGTACCGGCCCCTGGAGAGGCTTTTCCGGTCCCAGTCGGACCACGCTCTCCTCCGGGTTGTCCTTGTCGTCGACGACTCGCAGTTTCGGGATCGGGTCGGAATCTGACATGAAAATGAGGGCGCTCCCGGACAAAAGCCGTAATTGCCGTTCGACGCAATGCCCGCCTTTAGCCTAAGAACCGCGCGACGCCTCGCCGATGCCTGCACGGATCCTCATTTGCACTGCCGCCTTCGGTGAAGGTCACAATAGCGCCGCCCGGAATCTCGCCCTCGCGCTTGAAGAAGCAGGTGCCGAAGCCCGTGTGACGGATCCCTGCATGCTGGGCGCGCCCGTGAGTACCAAGTGGATCTGCAAGGGATACCGCTTCGTCACCACCCGGTTCCCGCGTCTTTGGTATCGGGTCTATCTCTCCACGGATAAAGTGGACTTCACTCGCCAGCGGATGCCGCTGATGCGCAAGCCGGAGCGAAAGCTCGGGGAACTGGTGGAAACCTGGAAGCCGGATGCCGTCGTGGCGACCTATCCGCTCTATCCGTATTTCCTGGAGCGTCTGCTCGAAGGTCATCCGAACCCACCGAAGGTTTTCACGGTGGTCACCGACTCCATCGAGATCAATGCCGCCTGGCTCAAGGCCCCCACCAGCGAATGGCTGGTATCCGATCCCTATACCCGCACCGCCTTGGTTCGCAGCGGCTTGCCTGCCGAGCGGGTGATCGACACCGGCTTTCCGGTGAATCCCGCGTTTTCCCGTCTGGAGCCCGTGCCGGTGGATGATCCCTGCGAGCCCTTCCGCGTGCTCTATTTCACCACCGGCCGGCGCCTGCAGGTCCGGCGAATTTCAAAGGCGATCCTGCAAACCTCGCCGCGGACCCAGATCACCATCATCCTCGGCCGGAATGTCCGGCACTTGTGGCACAAGGCGAAGGAGATCCGCGACGCCTTCCCGGGACGGGTGAAGATCAAGGGCTGGACGCGCAAGGTGCCCGCTTTGCTGAATTCCCATCACCTTGTCGTTGGCAAGGCCGGTGGCGCGACGGTCCATGAGGCGATCGCCGCCCGCGTGCCGATGCTTGTCCATCACCTGGTCCCCGGTCAGGAAGAGGGGAATCTCAAGCTCTTGGAAGCCATCGGCGCAGGACACCTCGCGGAAAGTCCCGAAGCACTCCGCACGGCGGTCGCCGATCTGCTAGCCGACGACGCCGCGATGTGGCGCGCGATGAAGCGCAAGCTCGCCCTGCATGGCCGGAATTCCGGTGCCATCGCCGCCGCCCGCCACATCCTCGACCGCTGCAAGGTCCAATAAGGAGCCATTAAGGAGCCATTAAGGAGCAGGGAAACTCTTGTCCTTGGAGCGGTCCTCCGTCGTCCCGAGTTAGACCATCCCGTGCTCTGGTTGACGCTGCATGAGCTTCAGCATGCTTTCCGTACCATTTTCCGAGAAGGCTTCCTCCAAGGCTTGACCCGCAGCAGGGACGAAATCACTTGGGATCGCAAATGAGGGGAGCTAAGAGCTGCCCGACACCTCATCCCGTGACCTTCCTCTTCGACATCGGCCGCGTGCTCCTGGATTTCCATTTCGAGAAATCCCTCGGGACTTTGCTTCCCCCGGAAACGGCCGACGGCATGGAGCGCCTGATGATTCTTCTCGAAAAGAAGGACGAATTTGAAAGCGGTCTGATCTCCAACGAAATCTACATCCCGTGGGCGATCGAGAGGCTGGGAGGAAAGATTGAAGAGGAGCGCTTCATCCACGCATGGCGCAATATCTTCACACCGGTCGAGCCGATGTGGCGGGTGGTTGAAAGCCTTTCCGCTGCGGGGCACCGGCTGATCCTTTTCTCGAACACCAATGCCATCCACTGCCCGTGGATCTTCGAGACCTACGAGATCTTCCGGCATTTCCCGGAGGCGGTGCTTTCCTACGAGGCGAAGTCGATCAAGCCGGATGATGCGATCTATCATCACGCGATCGAGAAACACGGGCTTAGGCCCGCCGAAACGCGCTATATCGATGACCTCGGCCCGAACATCGAAACCGGCAAACGCCTCGGCTTCCGCTCATGGCAGTATGACATGAACGATCACGCCGCCTTCGAGCGCTGGCTCGCGATCGAGCTGATGCACGGGTGAGGGGTGCTTACTTTTCTTCGAGCACCGCCGCGGCGGTGAGCTCGACGAAAGATCCCATGGCACCCACGTAGTGGATCCGCCGCTCGCCATCGAGCACGTAGACCAGCGGCCAGCCGGCCACGCGGTAATCCGCTCCCAGCTTGTTCTCGGGATCGGAGAAATTCGGCCATGTGATCTCGCCGGCGGACTGCATGGATCGCAGGATTTCCTTCGGGTCACGACTGACACCGACCACTTCGAAAGGCTTTCCGGCGAAGCGCTCGCGCATTGCGCGGACCATGTCCAGCAGAGGGGCATTGTTGCCTTCTTCCGAGCGCCAGAAGAGCAGCACGACGACCTTGCCCGCGTAGTCGGAGAGCTTCATGGGCTGGCCGCCGGAGCCGGTGCCGTTGAGATCGGGAGCCTGGCGACCCTTGCTCAGGTATTGGATGATGTAGAGTTCGTCTTCGGCCAGCTTTGCGACGCTGACGCCGTTGATCTCGATGTCGCTGCTTTCGATGATCGCCTTGCGGAGCATGGTGAGGCGGCGGCGCATCACCTCGGGCTCGTCGCTGAGGTGTTTCATGATCATCGCGACCCCCAGGGCGGCGACCCCTTGGACCTGCTTGTTCGGGCTCTCCTTTTCCACCTTCTCCAGGAAGGGGAGGGCACCGCTATCGTTTGACGCGACCATCGCGAGGCAAAGGGGTGCGAGATCCTTGTTCGCGAGATGGTTTTTCAGGGCTGCCTCCCGGATCGCGGCGGATGCCTCCGCCATCATGGGTTTGGTGTTTCCCACCTCGTCGCGGGTCACGAGTTTGCCGGAATTCTTCAGAAGCCAGGCGGCGGGCTGGAGAGTCCATGCCTGAGCCAGGTCCGGCTGGATCACCGCCCACATCTTCTTCGCGGCGGAAGCGGCATCAGGGCGCTCCAGGGCGATCTTGTTCCGCTCTTCCGCGGTGGGGGCCACGTTCAGCTTCAGCACCCACATCTTGAAATCGCGATCGTAGGAATTGCTGATCTCCTGCGCCTGCTGGAGCGTGCCCGCCAAGGCGGGAAAAACGGTCGCCGCCAGGGCGGACGCGAGGAGGAGTGAAAAGCGCATGGTGGAGACGCTAGCCTCCTCTCCGCCGCTGACAAGTCCACCATTCGGCAAGCAGACGGAAGGTGAGGATGGGCAATTCTCGCCCTTGCCCCCGCCGGTGCTTTCCTCTCCAATCCGCCCGCGAATGGCCACTGAACACATCGATGTCCGCTACGTCGCCGGCTTGGCCCGGTTGGAACTCAGCGAGGAGGAGTGCGCCGTTTTCCAGCGCCAGCTCGACGCCATCCTCGGCCACGCCGAGTCCCTGGCGGCGTTCGATGTCACGGGCATCGAGCCGACTTCCTACCCGGCGCCGGTTTACGACGTGATGCGGGAAGATGTTCCCGGCGAGAGCCTGCCGCGCGAAGCGGTCCTCGCCAACGCACCGGATCAGGCGCAGGACCAGATCCGCGTCCCGAAGGTCATCGCCGACGCCTGAGCCTGCGGCTTTCGTCTCTCATCTCTCTTAGTTCCTCTCTCTTCTCTCGGAATGTCTCTCGCCACGTCCTCCATCTCCTCGCTACGGAAGCGCCTCCAAGCGGGTGAAATCACCGCCGTCGATATCATCGACGACCTTGCCTCTGCGGTCTCAGCCCGCGATGGAGAGATCGGTGCCTACCTTTCCTACGATCTGGAGGCTGCCCGCGCCGCGGCTACCTCTGCCGATCTTTCCAAGCCGCTCGGGGGCATCCCGATCGCATTGAAAGACAACATCAACGTGCTCGGCCAGCCCTGCACCTGCGGTTCGCGCTTTCTCTCAACCGGCTACAAGGCCCCTTACGATGCCCACGTGACCGAACGGCTCCGCGGGGCAGGGGCGGTGCTTTTCGGCCGTGTGAACCTCGATGAATTCGCGATGGGTTCGGCGACCGAGAATTCGGCGCTGAAAGTGACCCGCAACCCGCATGACCTGTCCCGGATCCCCGGTGGTTCTTCCGGTGGATCGGCCGCGGCGGTGGCTGCGGATCTCGCGATCGCCGCGCTTGGCTCCGACACGGGGGGCTCGATCCGCCAGCCGGCCTCGCATTGCGGGGTAGTGGGGCTGAAGCCTTCCTACGGTCGCGTTTCCCGTTATGGGTTGGTCGCCTTCGCGTCCTCGCTCGATCAAATCGGGCCCCTCACGAAGTCGGTGGAAGATGCTGCATTGGTGCTTCAAGCGATCGCTGGAAACGATCGTAGGGATTCCACCTGTTTGGATGTCCCGGTTCCGGATTATTCGGAAGAACTGAATAAAGGGGTTGCAGGTCTGCGACTTGGTATTCCGAAGGAGTATTTCGGCGAGGGGATCGATCCCGCCGTCCGCGCCCATGTGGAGGCCGCGGCGAAGCGCCTGCAGGCAGCGGGTGCCGAACTCGTCGACATCTCCCTGCCGCACACGGAGCACGCCGTGGCGACCTATTACATCATCGCCCCGGCGGAGGCCTCCTCGAATCTTTCCCGCTTCGATGGCGTTCGCTACGGCAAGCGCGCCGCGAATCCGGACGACCTGCTCGATCTCTACCGCCGCTCCCGTGAGGACGGCTTCGGGCCGGAAGTGAAGCGCCGCATCATCCTCGGGACCTACGTCCTTTCGTCCGGCTATTACGATGCCTACTACACCCGCGCCCAAAAGGTCCGCACCCTGATCCGCCGGGACTTCGAAAAAGCCTTCGAGCAGGTGGATGCGATCCTGACCCCAGTGGCTCCGTCTCCGGCACGGAAGATCGGCGGGTATGCGGATGACCCCCTGCACGAGTATCTCTCGGACATTTTCACCCTCGGTCCGAACCTCGCCGGGATCTGCGCCATTTCCGTGCCCTGCGGCACCGTGCCCTCGGGCGAGGGGACCGAGCTCCCGGTCGGCCTCCAGATCCTCGCGCCGCACCTCGCGGAGGCGAAGCTGCTCCGGGTAGCGAAGGCGGCAGAGCTGTGAAAGGTACGGCGATCCGGGCAGATCTCACCTGTTCCTCACCTGCTTATCAGGTGAAGTTCGGAGTTCCTTGGTCAAACCCTCGCCTTTTCTTTACAAACCTGCTTTCTTCCCTTGACTCTGGCGCGCTGGGAGCCTACCTCCGCCGCCCCAACGAACGACCCACGACTCTCATGGCCAACGCTCAAGTCATTCTCAAAGAAAAAATCGAAGGTCTCGGTGCCGAAGCCGATGTCGTCAAGGTCCGTGCCGGTTACGCCCGTAACTTCCTGATTCCTCAGGGCAAGGCCTACGAAGCGACCCGCTCGAACCTCCGCCACGTCGAAAACCTCAAGTCCACCCGCGCCAAGCGTGAGGCCGAGGAACTCGACCAAGCCAAGGAACTTGCTACCAAGATCTCCAAGCTTCGCCCGAAGTTCACGCTCGAAGTCGGCCAGGCTGGCAAGGCTTTCGGCTCCGTCACTTCGCTCGACATCCACAAGGAACTCGAAGCCGCCGGCATCAAGATCGACCGCCACGCGATCGAACTTGAGAAGCCGATCAAGAAGTCCGGCAAGAGCGAAGTGGTCGTCCGCGTCCACCCGGAAGTCAGCACCATCCTCACCATCAACGTCGAATCCAACGGCGCTGAGGAAGAGGAAGGCTGATTCTCAACGTTTTTCCCAAAAGCGCGGCTCCGGAAGGGGTCGCGCTTTTTCTATGCCCTCTGGGACCGCGGAACTCCAGTTCCGCATGAAGGCTCCCTCGATGCCTGCCTTTGCTTCGCCGGGAAATCCGTGAAGTGGCAGGTCTGCTGCTGATCAAGGCCCGCACCGAAGTCCGCGGTCCCGGTGTTATGCACAGATACTCACATGTTCCTCTGATTGACCCACCGGGCGTGCAAACGCTATAGCTTCCGCCCGCCGATAGAGCACCCCGGAGGCTTTTCTCTCCGCCCTTTGCTCCCTGCTTTCCGCCCTTCCTTTCCATGGCCGTAGATACCAAGCCCGCCCGCACTTCTGACGCCCCGAACCTGCAAGCCCAAGACGCCGCTGCCGTTGGGCCGGATGTAACGCGGGCGATGCCGCATGCCATGGGCCCGGAGAAGAGCGTGCTCTCCTCGATGCTCAAGGATCCGGAGCAGTGGATCGGCATTGCCCTGGAAGAGGGCCTGACCCGCGACCACTTCTACCTGCCCGCACACGGACTCCTGTTCGAGACGCTTCGCGATCTCAATGCGAAGGGGAAGGAGATCGAACTGGTGTCCTTGGTGGCCCTGCTTCACGACCGCGGCTTGCTCGATAGCGTGGGCGGCCCTGCAGCGATCACCGACATTTTCACCTACGCGCCGAATGCGGCGCACTTCCACAACCACGTCACGCTGGTAAAGGACAAGTTCGTCCTGCGCTCGATCATCCGCACCTGCACCGAGGCGGTGTCGGAGGCCTTCGACAACCCCGAGGAAACCGTCTCCTTGCTCGACCGCGTGGAGTCCAGCGTGCTCGGCATCCGCCAAGGCACCGAGAGCATCCGCGGCTTCCACATCAAGCAGTCGGTCAGCGAGGTGATCAGCCACTTCGAGGCCCTGCTTTCCGGTGACGTGGAGGTGCAAGGCGCGCCGACCGGTTACTCGGACCTGGACCGCATGTGCAAGGGCCTGAAGCCGGGTGAAATGTTCGTCGTCGCCGCCCGTCCGTCGATGGGTAAGACGTCCTTCATGATGAACGTGGCGGAGCACATCTGCATCGATCAGGGAGTTCCCAGCATGGTGTTCTCCTGCGAAATGACGGCGTTCCAGATCGTGCAACGTCTCGTGTTCTCGCGGGCCCGCTTTGCGATGGCGCAGATGGGCAGGGGCTTCAAGCCGCGGAAGGAGGACCTGCTGCGCATCAAGCGTGCGGCGGAGGAGATCGCTTCCTCGAAGCTCTTCGTGGACGATACGCCGGGCATCCTCATCGACACCCTCCGGGCGAAGGCCCGCCGTCGGAAGCGCGAGGATAACCTCGGCTTCATCGCAATCGACTACCTCCAGCTCCTCAAATCCGGATCGAAGCAGGCGCAAAACTCCCGTGAGCGTGAAATCGGTGAAATCTCCGCCGGTATCAAAGCGCTGGCGAAGGAGCTGAGCGTGCCGATTCTCGTCCTCGCCCAGCTCAACCGCGGACCTGAAGGCCGGACCGGCAAGTCGCTCGGTGTGCCCCGTATGTCCGACCTCCGTGAATCGGGAACCATCGAGCAGGACGCCGACATGATCGGCCTACTTTACCGGACCGCCTACTACGCCGAGACCGAGGAAGAAAAGGAGGCGGAAGCTGGCAAGGCGGAGCTGCTCCTGGCCAAGAACCGTAACGGTGAAACCGGCCATGTCCCGCTGACCTTCATTGCCGAGCTGATGCGCTTCGAGACGCGCGCGCGGGACGAGCACGATCACGGTCCGGAATAAAATGTAGCGGCGGTCTATGACCGTCGGAAGCTGGCGGCAACAAGCCGCATCCCTTGGGCTGGTTTTCGGGAGGATCGAACGATGCGGTGATGCCGCGAGTCACCGACGTCCTAGGCGGACAAGTGCCACCACCCCCGTGAAGCGCACTGGCCTGTGGGAAGATTAGTGTGCTTAGTGACTGGTAACTCCACCTTTCCCATGCCTCCGAAGAAAAAGGCCAACGCCAAGCCTCTGACCGGTGCCGCCCTGATCAAGGAGGTGAACCGGCGCATCCGCTTGGCGCGCAGCCTCTGGGACGCCCATCGCAACGCCGCCTGCCGCGGCGAGCGGGAGAAGGCCATCGCGCTCTACGAAACCCTCAGCAAGGAAGAGCGGGAGAAGGTGCCGCAGGAGCTGCGCGTGTGGCTCCGCTATCGCAGCGAGAAGTATTTCGGCGAGGGCCGGACGCCGCCGGGTGGCGGGCGATAAATGGGGACCGCGGTTCCCGTTTGCCATGGGCCCGGCGCTTGTGAATGTTCGTGCCATGCTAAAAGCCATCGCTGCTTGCTGCCTTGCCGTCGGCCTTTCTCTCTCCGCTTCCGCCCAGGACAAACTCCTCTATGAGCTGCGAACCTATCACGCGGAGCCAGGCAAGCTCGAGGCATTGCTGACCCGTTTCCGCGATCACACCTGCAAGCTCTTTGAAAAGCATGGCATGACCAACGTCGGCTACTGGGTACCGGTGGAGAACAAGGACAACCTCCTGATCTACCTGCTCTCCTACCCGGACAAGGCCGCGCGCGATGCTTCATGGAAGGGTTTCGGATCCGATCCGGAGTGGAAGAAAGCCGCCGCCGCCTCCGAGGCGAACGGCAAGCTAGTCGGCAAGATCGACGAACTCTATCTGAACTCGACCGACTTTTCTCCCGGCTTCCCCGGACCTGCCAATTCCGGCGCGGACCGGGTCTTCGAGATGCGCACCTACACGACTCGTGATGGCCTCCTGCCAGCGCTTCACAAGCGCTTCGCCGATCACACGATCAAGCTCTTCGAGAAGCACGGCATGACGAACCTCGGCTATTTCAAGCTCAGTGAAGGCCAGCCCGGCGTGGAGAACAAGTTGCTTTATTTCCTCGCCCACAAGGATTCCGACACCGCAACCAAGTCTTGGGCCGACTTCCGCGCCGACCCGGTCTGGGTGGCCGCGAAAAAGGCCTCCGAAGACGCCAATGGCGGATCGCTCACCGTGCTGCCGGACGGTGTGAAGTCCGTCTTCCTCAAGCCTGTGGATTTTTCACCGGTAAAGTAAGTAACCGGCCTCGTGCGTTTATCCCCATGGATGAGAACCGCTTGTTATACTCGAAGGGTTTCACGGAATAGGGGCAACGGCTCGGGACTCCAGCGTTTGTCATGACCTGGCTGAGAGGATTTCATTTTCCCGTGGAGCGATCCGGGGCCATCATACCAGCGTGATCGGGCCGGTGGACAAGTTCGGGCGGGGCATGCGGGATCTGCGGATTTCGCTGACGGATCGTTGCAATTTCCGCTGCCGCTACTGCATGCCGGTGGAGGTTTTCGGTCCGGGATACCGCTTCTTGCCGCGCGAGGATTTGCTGAGCTTCGAGGAGATCGTCCGCATGACTCGCCTCCTGGTCCCAATGGGGGTCGAAAAAGTGCGGCTGACCGGGGGCGAGCCCTTGTTGCGCCGCGGCATCGAAGATCTCGTGGCGATGCTTTCTTCAATCGAGGGGGTGAGAGACATCGCTCTCACGACGAATGGCGTGCTGCTCGCGCATCATGCCGAAGCTCTTGCTCTAGCCGGGCTGGGCCGCGTCACGGTCAGTCTTGATGCGCTCGATCCGGAAATTTTCGCTCGCATGAACGGCGTCGGAGCCAAGGTGGAGCGGGTGCTTGCCGGGATCAGTACCGCCCAGGCCTTCGGCCTCAAAGTGAAGGTCAATGCCGTGATCCAGCGCGGCGTGAATGAAAGCGAAGTCCTGCCGTTGGCCCGCTGGGCAAAGGAGCAAGCGCTCGATCTCCGTTACATCGAGTACATGGATGTCGGCGAGACCAACGGCTGGAAACTCGATGAGGTCGTGTCCGCATCGGAGCTGTTAGAGATTCTTGCCACGGAGTTCGACCTGGCCCCGCGTGACCCCGCGTATCGGGGTGAAGTGGCGCTGCACTGGGAGCACCGCGACGGCAGCTGCGAGGTCGGGGTGATCGCTTCGGTCACGCGGCCTTTTTGCAGGGACTGCCAGCGCATCCGCCTTTCCGCCGATGGCAAGCTCTTCACCTGCCTCTTTGCCGCGAATGGCCATGACATGCGCGACCTCTTGCGCGGCGGGGCAGGGGATCAGGTCGTGCAAGCAGCGATCTCCAGCCTCTGGAGCGTGCGCGAGGATCGCTACTCCGAAGAGCGGGGTATCGTTCACCGTCCGAAGGCGGAGATGAGTTACCTCGGCGGTTGATTGTGCCAACTAGCGCTTGCGCTGGATCGACATGAAGAAGGGCTCGAGCGGATGCCACTTCAGGAAGTAGTCGAGTTTGTCATGGGCTTTTCCCCTCATGGGATCGACATAAACGATCTCCCCATTCGCGATCTCCAGGATGGCGATGAAGTGCCCCGCTCCGCGACCCCCGGTGCCGATAATACCCGGTAGATCCTTCGTCTCGGGCAGACCATCCGGAGCGAGAAAGCGCACCTTGAAGCCGCGCTGCTCCACTGCCCTCGCGAGGTGCCAAGCCTCCGTGCCGCTCTGTGAAGTCCAGGCATCGTGGGCAAGATGGCTCTCCTTCGTTTCGCGATCTCCGAGAAAGCGCATGATGCTCGCGGCACTCGCGGGCCCGCAGGTCACCACGGAACTCTGAATGCAGGCATCGCCCTCCCAATGCTCCGTCAGTGATGAAAGATCCAGTGGCCGGAAGACCGGCTTGAGAAAGGGTAGGGTGAGGACGAAGACCGTCGCCGCGGTCGGCAGCGGCTTCATGACCTTCGGCAGGATCGAGCGCCACACCCCCGCCGCAATCCCGAAGGCGGCGAGAAATCCCTCTGACAAGGGCAAGGCCCTGAGCTGATAGAGCAAAGGAGGCTCCGGAAGAATGTGGAGATAGTAGAAGGCGAACAACGCGCCGGGCAGGCACAGCACGAGCGAGAGGATACCCACAACGATCCTCGGCCTCCTCCCGAGCTTCTCTGCCAGCTTCCAAGCGATGACGTGCAGCAACACGAAAGCCGCCAGCACGCCGCCGAATACAACCGATGCCGGCAGCGTCATGCGCTCAGGAAGCCAGTGAGCGGACTCGTCGCTGAAGCGGATTCCGATGCTTCGGGCAGGCCGAGTTCGTAGGCTTCGCGTCCGGCTTCGACGGCTTTCTTGAAGGCCACGGCCATCCGCGATGGATCGGAAGCGATGGCGATGGCGGTATTGATCAAGACGGCATCCGCTCCCAACTCCATGGCCTCCGCGGCATGGCTCGGCGCACCGAGACCGGCATCCACGACCACCGGCACGATCGCTTGCTCGACGATGATACGGATCTGGTCGCGGGTCGCCACGCCGCGGTTCGAGCCGATGGGAGCACCCAGCGGCATCACGGTCGCCGTGCCGACTTCCTGCAGTCGCTTGGCCAACACCGGGTCGGCGTTGATGTAAGGCAGCACGGTGAAGCCTTCCTTCACGAGGATCTCGGCGGCCTTCAGCGTCTCGATCGGATCAGGAAGCAAATAGGTCGGGTCCGGATGAATCTCCAGCTTCACCCACTTCGGCAGGCCTGCGGCGGCGGCGAGCCGGGCGAGGCGCACGGCCTCTTCCGCATTCATGGCTCCGCTGGTATTCGGCAGCAGCAGGTACTTCTCGGGATCAATGAAATCGAGGATGTTCGCGTAGGGATCCGCCTTTCCGGAAAGGTCGGCGCGGCGCAGGGCCACGGTTACGATCTGGGAGCCGGACGCCGCGAGGGCATCGCGCATCGCTTCGTTTGAAGAGAATTTCCCCGTGCCCACGAAGAGACGGGATGAGAATTCGCGACCGGCAATGACAAGCGGCTGGGACATCGGCGGCGGACTTTAGGGGACCAGCCCCGGCATGCAAGCGGCGTGTCGGTCTCAGGCCTGCGCAGGGACCCGGCGTTCGGGAACCTCATGCCAATCATGAGGGATATCCCTCATGATCAAGGCGTGGTCAAAGACGGCACCCCCGGGTGGAAAGACCGCGGGATCGTCGAAAAATGAAGAGTCCACGCTCGAGACCGCGAGCTGCTTCATCTCCCAGCGATGGGTCTCCAGCCGGATGCCATCCAGGCGGCAGCAATCCTTGGTCACCGAAAACCCCACGCTACCAGGCTCGAAGAAAGCGGAGGATTCCGCGAGCGAGCCAAAACACGAACTCGAGGGGAAATCCTCGGTCTCGGTCGCTTCCAGCCTCAGGGCCATGCGCCCGTCCTTGGATCGGATCTCCATCCTAATATCGCCATCCGCATCCACGACGTCGAACTCGGCAAGGGAATGCTCGCCTGGGAAAATCCGGCCACCGGCCAGGTGATTCGCCAGCGAGCTCGTATCGCGCCGCGGGATGAAGACGCCTTCGCGGGTCTTTCCCTCTTCGTCCCAAAGCACCGCGATCCGGTGGGCGGCATTCTCACTCGTGATGCCAGCCCAAGCGGGAAACGCCTTCGGGCGGATCTCCTCCAAGCGGATCAGGCAGATCCCGGCGATGGCGTTACCCTGATGGAGCTTCGGACGGAAACCTTCCGGCAGGATCTTCCCGATCGCTTCCGGCTCCACCCGGTAGTTCACCAGCAGGCGGCGGCGGATCAATCCGGTGATGGCGGGCAACTTCAGCATCACCGGCCAACAAAGCAGAAAGCCGCGGGATGTCCCGCGGCTTTCCATGAAATCAAGATGAGAAGCTGCCCGCGGATCAGGCAGGGATCAGATCCTTTACCGCCTCGCGCTCTTCGAGGAGCTCGTTAATGGTGGCGTCGATCTTGCCTTGGCTGAAGGCATCCACCGGCACACCGTCGATGACTTCCCAAGTGCCATTGGTGAGCGTGCGGATCGGCATGGAGGCCATGATGCCCTTGGCGATACCGTAGTGGCTGCCATCGGAGTAAACGGCCACACTGTGCCAGTCACCGGCCGCGGTCGGATTAACAAGGCTGACCACGGTGTCGATCGCGGCATTCGCGGCGGAGGCGGCGGAGGAAGCGCCGCGGGCTTTGATGATCGCGGCACCGCGCTGCTGGACGGTCGTGATGAAGTCCCCCTTCAACCACTCATTGTCGCTGATGACTTGGGTGGCGGGCTTGCCGTTGATCTTGGCGTTGGTGAAATCGGGATACTGGGTGGCCGAATGGTTGCCCCAGATGCAGAGGTTCGTGACCTCGGAGTGATGCGCACTTGCTTTCTTCGCCAGCTGGCTCTTCGCGCGGTTCTCATCGAGCCGGGTCATGGCGAAGAAACGGTCCTTCGGCACGCCGGCGGCGTTCGAGGCACAGATCAGGGCGTTCGTGTTGCAGGGATTGCCGACGACCAGCGTGCGGACGTCGGAAGCCGCATTCTTGGCGATCGCCTGGCCTTGGCCGGTGAAGATCTTGCCGTTGATGCCGAGCAGGTCTCCTCGCTCCATTCCCGCCTTGCGCGGCACGGAGCCCACAAGCAGTGCCCAGTTCGTCCCGCGGAAACCTTCATCGAGGCTCGCGGTCGGCACCACTTCGCGCAGCAGCGGGAAAGCGCAGTCATCCAGCTCCATCACCACACCCTCGAGCGTCGGCAGCGCGGGCTCGATTTCGATGAGGCGGAGATTCACCGGCTGGTCGGGACCAAAGAGCGCACCGGAAGCGATGCGGAAGAGCAGGGCATAGCCGATTTGGCCGGCTGCGCCGGTTACGGAGACGGTGATAGGTGTTTTCATGGGTTACTTTGAGTGCGCCCCACGGGTGTAATCTTCCCGCACGCATGCGGTCAACCGTGGAGGTTTCCTTGTCGCCACGTGGATTTTTTCCTGTCCCCGATGCTTAACGGATGCTAAGCACTTATCATCTAATGGCGCCGCGGCGGAAAAAGACCACGAAGACTGCGAAAAGCTCGAACGTGAAGTTGAAGCGTCTGGAAGCCCAGACGCGGGTCATCTGTACGTTCAATCGCATCATCTTCGCGGTGATCGGTCTGGTGCTGGGCTTGGCCGTGGTCGCATCCGCCCTCCCGCAAAAGCGGAACCTCCAGGATCTGGAGTTCAAGCTCGCCCGTGCGCAGGAGGAAGAGAAGCGCGTGCTGGCGGAGAAGGAGTATCGGGAGATCGAATACCGGGCGATGAAGGAGGATCCCGCTTTCCTCGAATTGAAGGCGATGGATCGTCTCAACGTGCATCGCGAGGGCGAGCGCGTCTTCCGCATCAAGCGGGCCGAGGACTGATCGGCCACTTGCCGCTTGATCGCCGGCCTCCGAAACGGGAATCCTTCCCGGCATGGAGAACGATATCGAGCGCGTGCTGGTGGATGAAGAGGTGATCCTCAAGCGCCTCGATGTCATGGCAAAGGAGGTCCGGAAAGACTTCCCTGGCGAGGTGCTGGTGGTCGTGGTGCTTCTGAAGGGGGCGCTCGTTTTTGCCTCCGATTTGTTGCGCCGGGTGCCGCGCATGCTCGAGATCGAGTGCATCAATGTGGCGAGCTATCACGGCGGTACCGAAAGCAGCGGCGTGGTGAATTTCCTGGATCACAAGCTGCCCGATGTGAAGGGGCGCAAGGTGCTCCTCCTCGATGACATCCTCGATACCGGCCGCACGCTGAAAGCGGTCAGGGACCGGCTGCTCGAAGAAGGCGCGACCGAAGTGAAGACCGGCGTGCTCCTCGCCAAGGACAAGAAGCGTGCGGAAGCCGTGGAGGCGGACTATGTCGGCTTCTTCATCGCGGACGAGTTTGTGGTCGGCTACGGACTCGATTACCAAGGACGCTACCGGAACTTGCCCTACGTCGGCGTGCTCAAGTTAGCGGCGCAGTAAGACGGCGCAGAGGGAAGACATCCACATCCACCTGGTCCACCCAGAGGACGGACTCCGGCGGGATGGCAGGCTGGGGCAGCCCGTTCCACTTGAGGGGCAGAGTGGACCATTTCTCGCAGAATGCCGGCGCCCAGCGATAGGGCGGGTGGTGCACTCGCCCGCTGAAGAGCCGGTTGTTCCTTCCTCGCGAAAAGAGGATGTAGCGCTCCAACAGGAAGAACTCTTCGGAACCCGGTTCCGCCGTCCGTGCATCTCCAGCCGGGCCGTAGGTGTAGCTCGCCTCCTCCTCTTCTCCGCGGCGCAGGCACTGATAGGCAGTGGTGGCCAGCGTTCCGCCGCTGCGCATGCGCGCATGCTGATAGGGGAGGAGGAAGAGATTCCGTGCGAGATTGACCGCCACCGGCTGATTGCAGTCGAGCGAAAGGAACCAAATGCCCGGCATCCCGGTATCGTCGTGGACATAGACGCGGACGTTCAGCTCCAGGAACCACGAGAGGCCGCGGACCGGTGGCAAGAAGATCGGGCGGATGCGCTCCATCAGAAATGGCACCACCCCCAGCCAAGCGGCCCCTTCATGCAGGTCGAGGTGCAAGCCCGGGGGCAGCAGAGGACGCAGCAAATCGGGATCCACCCGCCAATGGAGGAAGAGCAACCGTGACCAGCGCTGTTTCATCACCGGCCACCCCCGCGGTCGTTCGCGCGCGGCGAGGCGTTGGGCGAGCGTCGGGAGATTCATGACCGCAACATCGCCCGGTTGGAGGGTGCGGCCAAGCGCCGGGTTTCAGAGTCGCGCCATGACCTTCTCCATCCGCTTTCCGTATTCCACGTAGCTGTCGAAGCACTGCTGCCAATCGACCTGCGACTGGTCTTTCACGTGGAAGACGGTGGCGACGTGTGGCTCGATGGCGATCCATCCGTCGTAGCCCCGCGATTTCGCGTCGGCGAGGATTTCCGGGACCTTGGCGTCGCCTTCACCCGGCATGGTGTAGATCGGCTCGACACCATCCACGGTAGGGCTGATGCAGTCCTTGATATGGATGTGGACCACGTGGTCGCGCACCTTCGTCCAGAACTCCCACGGGTCCTGCCATGGCTGGGGTTCGCCTTTCGATCGATCGCGCTGGAAGAGGGGATTGCCCGTGTCGAAGACCAGTTTCAGGCCGGGAATCTCCTCGGTGAGCCGCAGCGTGTGTTCGGCAGAGAAGCCCCCCCAGTTCATGCAGTTTTCGTGGATCGCGGTGAGGCCGGCGTCGTTGAAGCGCTTCACGATCTCGCGCAGACGGCGGAAACGTTCCTGCTCCTGCTGGTCTTCTCCCCACGGCTCCTGGGCATAGGACATCACCCGGATGAGCTTGGTGCCGAGCCGCTTCATGCGCGGGATGGCACGATCGATCTCGGCGAGGGTGATATCGAAATCGCTGGTGATCTTCTTGCCCCAGTTTGCAATCAGGGAACCGAGCTCCGGCACCTGGATCCCTTCGGCGTCGAGGCGGTCCGCCACGGCGTCGAATTCCTCCTGAGGAAGTTCGTGCAGGTTCACGCCATCCACCATGCGGCAGGAGATGGCAGTCCAGCCGAGCTCTTTCGTCGCGCGGATCTGGGTATCAAGGTCGCGGCCTGCTTCGTCGGCAAATCCGGTGAGTTTCATGGTTCTCTCGAAAGTTGGGGCGACCCGGGCCGGGCCGCGGGGGATCTCAGATTTCGACGCGCTTGCCCCCGTTCTGGGCGCTTTCGTAGATGGCACGGATCACCGCGACCGGCTTGCGCGCTTCGGTGGCGGAGGTGGTGGGTTCGCGCCCTTCCCGGATCGCGTTCACCACTTCCTCGAAATTCCGCTGGTGCTGGTAGAAATTGATCGCCTTCGGGTCGTTGGCACCGAGGCCGCCGGCCTGGCCCTTCATGAGGGTGGAGCGGATCTCCGCGTCTTCCGGCTTTTCGTGCATGAAGTCCCAGAGCTCGAATGCCTCATCCGCGAGGAAGACGGAACCTTCCGTTCCACACAGTTGGACCCGGGCCGGATGACCGTCCTTCGACCACGTGCAGGTGGATCCTTCGATCACTCCGCGCGCTCCGTTCTCGAATTCAAGGATGGCGACCGCGATGTCTTCCACTTCGATGTCGGTATGGGCGAGGCAGGCGGTATTGGCCTGCACCGATTTGATGGGGCCCGCGAGATAGATCAGGGCATCGATGGTGTGGATCGATTGGTTCATCAGCGCGCCGCCTCCATCGAGCGCCCAGGTACCTCGCCACGCGGCGGAGTCGTAGTAGGCTTGATCGCGATACCACTTCACGTAGCAGGAGGCGGAGGTCAGCTTGCCGAAGCGGCCTTCATCGGCGGCTTTCTTGAAGGCATCCATGCCGGGATGGAAACGGCGGTTCAGCACCGCGGCGACCGTCTTGCCATTCGCCTTGGCGGCGGCGATCAGCTGGTCGATTCGCTCGACGGTGACTTCGAGCGGCTTCTCGCAGATGACGTGTTTCCCGGCATTCAGCGCGGCGAGCGAGGGGTCCAGATGCGAGCCCGAAGGCGTGCCGATGGTGACGATCTCCAACTCGGGATCCGCCAGGAAAGCGGTCATGTCGGAATACGCCTTCACGCCGTATTCCGTGGCCAGTTTTTCGGCTGCTTCGGCCCGGAGATCGAAGACCGAGTGGAGTTCGCCACCGTTCATCGCGGTGATCGCCTTGGCGTGGAAATGGCCGATCATGCCGGCGCCGATGATTCCGAATTTCATGTCAGTGATGTGAGGCGGGGTTTTGGAAAGGTGCAAAAAAGCCGTCCCGGGCGAGAGGCTCAGGCAGGGAAGAGCAGAGTCGAAATTAGGGGATTTTGCCAAGCCTTTTGTTGTATGACAAGATGACCACGGAGCTTGGAAGGGCAAGAATGCTCCATTCGGGTGATCCCGCCGGAAAAGAGATTTTCTATCAGCGCTTTCATGCTTGCCGGAAACCCTTCCGCACTCTGGACTCCGGAAACTCAAGCCCATCCTCGATGTCCAACTTGTCCGACAAATCCACCGGCTCCGCCAATGGCTGGTGGTCGCAGCTCGCCCCTTACCAGCGCTTCGTTTTCATCGTTGCGACCTTGGCGTGGCTTTTCGACTGCCTCGATCAACAGCTCTTCAATCTGGCCCGCAGCCCGGCCATGGGGCAGTTGCTGAAGCCGGGTGAGGATCCCAAGTTCTTCGGCGGTCTGGCGACGTCGATCTTTGTTCTCGGGTGGGCGACGGGCGGCATGATCTTCGGGTCGCTCGGGGATCGCTTCGGCCGCGCCAAGATGCTCGCGGTGACAGTTGCCTTGTATTCGATCGCGACCGGTTTGTCGGCGCTGTCCCAGCATTTCACGGACTTCGCAATTTACCGCTTCATCACCGGCTTGGGCGTGGGCGGAGTCTTCGGTCTGTCGGTTGCTCTGGTGGCAGACACGGTGCCAAACCACATCCGTCCCCGTGCCTTGGGCGTGCTCCAATCGTTCTCCGCGGTTGGAAACTGTGCCGCCGGGCTGATTGGCTTGGGAATCGCGATGAACAACTTCGGCCCCGGCTACTGGAAGTGGTTGTTCCTGATCGGCGCGGCTCCCGCCTTGCTCACCGCCAGCATCCAGATGCGCCTCAAGGAGCCGCAGGCATGGATTGAATCGCGCGATCGCGCACATGCCCAAGGAAAGAAGTCCGGTTCTTACCGTGAGTTGTTCAGTCACCCGACGTGGCGGCGCCATGCCTTGCTGGGCATGCTCCTTTCGTGCGCCGGCGTGATCGGCCTCTGGGGCATCGGCGTCTTCTCCAGCGATATGGTGGGAGACATCATCGCCCGCAATCTGAAGGAGCAAGGGAAGACCGCTGAGGAGGTGATCAAAGGCAAGCAACTCTGGATGTCGCTGAATCTGCTCTTCTTCAACGTCGGGGCATTCTTCGGCATGATGGCTTTTACCCGGGTCACCGAGCGTCTCGGGCGGAAGAAGGCCTTCGCCATCTTCTACACCTGCGCAATGGTGGTCACGATCTTCGTCTTCCAGAAGCTCAACGGCACCAAGGATATCATCTGGATGGCTCCGTTGATGGGCTTCTTCCAGCTTTCGGTGTTCGCCGGGTTCTCGATTTACCTTCCCGAGCTGTTCCCGACCCGCCTGCGGTCCACCGGGGTGTCATTCTGCTACAACGTGGGCCGATACTTGGCGGCAACCGGACCGTTCACGCTCGGTGTGCTCGCTGCCAATCTGGCGAAGAAGGCCGAGGCGAAAGCAGTGGTCGCGGCTGGATCCGACGCTGCCGAAGCCGTGATCGCGGCGGTCAAAACCACGGCGAAGATCGACGCCTTCCGTGATTCGGCATCGATCATGTGCGTGATTTTCCTCTTGGGTGTCGTGGTCCTGCCCTTCCTCCCGGAAACCAAAGGGCACCCGCTGCCGGAGGATTGAGCCCGTCGTCGTAGAAAAGCAGAGCGCCTTCCAAAAGAGCGGCAGTGCGGTTCTGTTAAAGAACGGCAATGCCGTTCCCTCCTATAGCCCAAGGTTGCCGCGACGAAGGAGCGGCTACCATGGGACCGGCGGCCACGAAGACCGAACCTCGAAGAGGTTCCCTCGGGCGCTATCAACGGGTGGCTCCTCGCAAAGTCCGACGGCTTTAGACTGCCTCTACATGTCAAAAAACCGCCGCAAATTCTCCAAGCTCTCCGTGGCGATGGCTTCCGGGCTGGGGGTGTAGTCAAACACCTCCACCGAAACCCACCCGTCGTACGACGTCTCCCGTAGCGCCTCGACAATAGGTCCATACTCCACCTCACCCATCCCCGGACCACGCAAGTTCGGATCGTTGGCGTGGAAGTGGACTGTCCAGTCCTTGCTCTCGCGGATGACCTGGCCGATCGGCTTGTCCTCGTAGCTCATCGCCTTCACGTCGAGGTGAAGCTTGCAGGAAGGGTGATCGACCGCCTGGCAGAGGCGGATCGTCTCCGCGGCGCACGTCAGGAAATTCGTTTCCACATGGCCAAGCGGCTCCATCGCGATGGTCACGCCGAGGGGGCCGCAATGTTCGGCGGCAGCGCGCAGGACTTCGACCGCGCGGGCGAAGGTGTCTTCGTAGGCCCAGCCCGGTTCCAAGGATCGTTGCATGGGGCTGCCCCAGACCATGATCGTGCCGCCCATCGAATGGCAGAGATCGGCAAGGTGCTTGGCGCGGTCCGCCGTCGCTTTTCTAACGGCGTCATCGGGAGTGGTGAGGTGGAATCCGGTGGTTTTTGCCAGCAGCCAGTGTAGTCCCAGCACCTCCATTCCTTCCTCCCGTACCTGCTTGCCGAGCAATTCGGCATCAGCAGTGGTCAGCGTGGAAACGTCTTCCGCCAGGGTGAAGGGAGCGACTTCAAGTCCCGTGTAGCCGATTCCCGCCGCGATCCGGGCTGCTTCTGCCAAGGGGATGTTGCCAAAGGTTTCATTGCAAATCGCGTAGCGCATGGTTAGAGAGGAAAGGGTAGTGGAGGGGATGACGCAATGCCCCGCGTGGGTAGGTGAGAAATGCTTGCATCTGAAAATTTGCATGCAAATAATTGGCGCGCCATGTCGCTCGAGACCCGCCACGCCGCCAAACGCTTCCGCCGCAAGATCACCGGATATGCCGCCTGCCTGCTGCCGTTCGAAGCGGACGGTTCGATTGCTCGCGAGGCCTTCGAGGCGGCCGTCGCCCGCACGACCGATGCCGGGCTGGGCTGCGCGGTGAACATGGATACCGGCTATGCAAACTATCTGACCGCCGACGAGCGCACGGAGATCCTGAAACTGACCAAGGGAGTGATCGCGGGTCGCCGCGACTTTGTGGCTGGTGTTTTCGTCGAGGGTCTGGTGGGGGATCTCGTGGATCTCTACCGCCGCCAGATGGATGAGATCGTGTCCTTTGGCGGCACGCCGATCCTGTTCCAGACGACCCGCTTCCATGATTGGTCGCCGGCCCAGATCATCGAACTCTATGCAAAGGTCTGCGAGGGCCACGAGTCCGTCTTCGGCTTCGAACTCGGCAAGATGTTCGCCCCCAACGGCATGATCTATGACGAGGAAACGATCCGCGGCCTGATGACGATTCCGGCCCTGAAAGGGATCAAGCATTCCTCGCTCGATCGCGGCAAGGAGCTGCGCCGTCTGGAAATCCGCGATGAGACCCGCCCGGAGTTCATGATCTTCACCGGGAACGACCTCGGCATCGACATGGTCGAGTTCGGCTCCGATTACCTGCTGGGCCTCGCCACCTTCTGCCCGGAGAAATTCGCCCTGCGCGACAAGTACTGGCTGGAAGGCGACGAACGCTATGCCGAGCTGACCGATGCGCTCCAGTACCTCGGCAATGTCGGCTTCCGCGCTCCGGTGCCCGCCTACAAGCACAGCTGTGCGGTCTTCCAGCACCTCATCGGACGCATCCCGACTTCGGAACCGCACAAGCTCTGCCCGCGCCGCCCCGATTGGGAGGCCGGAATCATGCAAGACTGCGCCAAACGTCTGGGCTACGACGTATGAGGAAACCCTCTTGCCATGCCGACCATCGATGACATCGCCCGTGAACTGGGCATTTCCTCCGCCACCGTGTCCCGCGCGCTCAATGGTTCACGGCTGGTGAGCGTTGACGTTCGTCAAAAGGTGGAAGGCGCGGCGAAGAAGCTCGGCTATGAGAAGCGCAACATCCGGCGTCATCGCGGGCGCGCCATCCTCAGCGTGAAGCTGGTGTTGCCCCGCCATGCCGAACCGGAGCGGGCGCTGTTCTATGACTTCGCCGCGCTGATCGAGGGGCTGCGCCGCGGCTTCACCTTGTGCGGGCTGAATCTGCTCTGCGAAGTGAACTCGCCGGACTTCGAGCCCTATCCGCACAAGAAGGGCGGGGACATCGACGCCTTCGTCTTCGCCTTCCAGCGGCCGAGCCAGCAGACCTTGAAGAGCCTGCGCGAACACGGTACGCCTTTCGTGATCTTGAACCGCTCGATTCCGGGCCTGCCCTGCGTGGGCTCGGACCATGCGGCCGGGATGTTGGATCTCCTGGACCATCTGCGCGCGAAAATGGCTGACATCCGGCCGCGCTTCATCTCCATCGAGGGCATCGGACAGGTTCACGAGGAACGTCTCGATGGCTTCGAACAGGCATGCCACCGCCGTGGAATTCCCTTTGATCGGGAAAGGGACTCTGTGGTCTTTCCCGACATTTCCTCGATCCAGACGGCAGGCGTCGCTGCTGCCGCGCAAGGCGCGAACGCGCTGGTTTGCGTGAATGATATCGTGGGCACTGTGCTATTGAGCGAGCTCGACCGCCTCGGAATCCAGGTGCCGGAGCAGATTTCGGTGACGGGCTTCGACGATTCGCCGGTACGCCGTTTGTCGCGTCCGCTGCTTACCACCGTCAGCCTGCCGGTTGAAGAACTGGCCCGCTATGCCGCCACGCGCCTGCAGGCGGAGATCATCGAGAATGAAGTCCCGGCCGCGCTGCTCCGGGTGGCAGGTCATTTGATTCCCGGAGAGTCCACCCTATGAGTCCCGAGCGCCTCGCTATCCATACCTTCACGAACAAACCGTGGTCGATCCACGAATGCCTCGAGAATTATGCCCGCCGCGGTATCGGCGGCGTGTCGATCTGGCGCGAGACGGTGGCCGGGCACGAGTTGAAGGCGGTGAAAAAGCACCTCGACGATAGCGGGCTCGTTCCCGTCAGTCTCGTGCGAGGAGGTTTCTTCACCGGCAAGGATGCTCCCTCGCGCGAATCCGCCGTTGAATCCAACAGGCAAGCCCTTCGCGAAGCCGAGGCTCTCGGTCTGCCGATGATCGTCTTGGTCTGCGGCGCGACGATTGGCCAGACTCCGGAAGAAAATCTCGATCAGATCCGCGAGGGCATCGCCGCGCTTTTGCCACAGGCTGAAAGCGCGGGCATCAAGCTCGCCATCGAGCCCTTGCACCCGATGTATGCGGGCGATCGCTCGGCCGTGGCATCGATGCGTGACGCGAACGAACTTGCGGAGTCCATCAACCATCCGCTGGTCGGCGTGGCCCTCGATGTTTTCCACGTTTGGTGGGAAAGCGGTCTTGAAGCCCAGATCCAACGCTGCGCGTTGGCGAATCGCCTGTTCGCGTTCCACGTCTGCGAGTTCAAGCCGGACTTCGACCATGTCCTGCTCGACCGCGGCCTGCCCGGCGAAGGAGTGAATGCCTCCGCCCGTATCGCGAAGATGGTGCAGGCCGCCGGCTTCGACGGACTCACTGAAGTGGAAATCTTCTCCCGCAAATACTGGTCCGAAAACCAGCACGACTTCCTCGAAAAAATCATCGCGAGCTGCGCGAGCCTCTAACAAACCCCGCCTTCCGCTTTCCGCCACCATCCACCTCATGAAGACCCGCAAGCTCGGCATCATCCTCAATGGCGTCACCGGACGCATGGGCACCAACCAGCACCTCGTGCGCTCCATTCTCGCGATCCGCGAGCAGGGTGGCGTGATGTGCGGGGACACGCTCGTGGTTCCCGATCCCATCCTCACCGGCCGCAACGAAGACAAGATTCGCAGTCTCGCCGCGAAATATGGTGTGGAGCGCTTCACCACCGATCTCGATGCCGCTTTGGCCGATCCCCACAACGAGATCTTCTTCGATGCCTCGGGCACGCCCTATCGCATCGCGTTCCTTGAGAAAGCCATCGCTGCAGGCAAGCACGTCTATTGCGAGAAGCCGACCGCCGTGTCCTTTGATGAAGCGCTTCGCATCGCCGAAGTCGCGGAAAAGGCGGGCGTGAAGAACGGCGCCGTGCAGGACAAGCTGTGGCTGCCTGGCCTGCGCAAATACCAGCTCCTCAAGGAGCAGGGCTTCTTCGGCAAGATCCTCAGCGTGCGCGGCGAGTTTGGCTATTGGGTCTTCACCGGCGAGCATCAGGGCCAGCCGATCCAGCGGCCGAGCTGGAACTACCGGGAGGAAGACGGCGGCGGCATGATCATCGACATGCACTGCCACTGGCGCTACGTGATCGATAATCTTTTTGGCAACGTCAACCGCGTCTTCTGCAAGGCGGCGACCCACATCGAGGAGCGCTACGATGAAAGCGGCAAGCCCTTCAAATGCACGGCGGACGATTCGGCGTATGCCTTGTTCGAGACGGACACCGGGATCACCTGCCAGTTTAACTCCTCCTGGAACGTCCGCGTTCGCCGTGACGACTTGCTGACCATGCAGGTGGACGGCACCGAGGGTTCCGCGATCGTCGGGCTGCGCAAGTGCTGGGCCCAGCACCAGAGCATCACCCCGCGCCCGATCTGGAACCCAGACATCGACAGCACGATCGACTATTATGACCGCTGGACCGAAGTGCCGGACCAGCTCAATTTCGAGAACGCCTTCAAGATCCAATGGGAACTCTTCCTCAAGCACGTCGTCAACGACGAGCCCTTCCGCTGGACCCTGCGCGAAGGAGCCAAGGGCGTGCAACTCGCCGAACTGAGCTGGGAGTCCCACAAGAAGGGCTGTTGGGTGGACGTGCCGGCGATCGGGTGACGGCCGCAGGCGGGACCCTGTTCCACCTGTTAAGCAGGTGAAGAACAGGTGACCCGGCGCGAGCAAACATCGAACATCGAACGCCGAAGTAGAGGAAGGTAAGAACCGACATGGCTGAAGTTTGCCAGGGCGGCCGGCTTCCCCGGAACCTCTGCGAGTGGTCCCCGTCCGCAACCTTCGGGCGGAGGGAGCCTGTTCCACCTGTTACGCAGGTGGAGAACAGGTGATCCGGCGGAGGTTGCGGCGCGTGAGCGCTTTGGTCGAGGTATATCAAAGCGGCAGGTTCCCTCGAACCTCTTTGCATGGTCCCCGTCCGGGAGATCATCCGCGAAATCCGCATTCATTGCGGACCCCATTCCTTAACGGCATTGGCTTAAAGACCGAATTGCGGACCTTGAGATCTCACTTCAGGCCAGCGAGGAACCGGAGGAGATCGCGGAGTTCCGCAGGCTTCAGAATCTCTCCCATCGACGGCATGGCGCTGATGGGCGTGGTCCTGCTGGTGATGTTGGCGAGTGGCACTTCCAACTTCGATCCATCGGGCTGGGCAAGGACCAGTTTTCCGTCCTTCTCTTCCACGAAGGCACCGGCGACGGAGCTGCCATCCTGCTTCGTCGCGGTCATGTTGCCATAGCCTGGGGCCACGTCACCCTGTGGATCGACCAAAGCCTTGAGAAGGTGTTCGCGGTCCTTGCTCCCAATCTTGGTCAGCGGCGGGCCGACATTCGACCCTTCCTCACCGATGCGGTGGCAGGCGGTGCAATTGGCGGAGAGGTTTTCTTCGAAGATCTTCTTTCCGGCCGCGGCGTTGCCGCCTTCCAAGGCGTAGCTCCATTTGCCCAAAGCCGACTTGCTGGCGAGAGCGGCTTGGACTTCGTGGACACTGTCGAGCTGTTGCGCGGAGGCGCTCTCGATGACTTCGAGTTGGATGCCGGGATCGAGGCGGCCCGCTGACAGCTCTGCTAGAAGCGAATCGAGGGTGGACTTTGAATCGCGCAATGAAGCCAGCAAGCGCACCGCGGCCTGGCGTTCGGCGAGATCGCTGGACCTCATCCCCGTCTCCCTCACATAGGCGAGGACCAGTCCGGGAGATTGGGCGCGGAGTTGCGCGGCCGCTTCGCCGCGCAGTGCTGGAAGTTCTGCCGTCAGGGCTGCTTCAGCAGCTTGCTGCCACTCAGCGGCCTTGCTGTCATTCAAGTGCCGGAGCGCGGCGATGCGAAGCGCAGCGTCGAGCAATGGATCCTGCACCTGCTTGACGAGCGCCGCGGGGTCCTGTTTCACGCCCAAGGCATCGAGCGCGGTCGCGAGGGGCTTGGAAAGCTCCGGGTCCCGCGCGAAAGGCGCGAGCATGCCGGCGACCTTGGCGACCAATGTGGCCTCGATCTTCAGCGGCTTCAGCGGATCGTAGTGACCATCCACCGGATCGAGCGGTTCGTCGGAATTCACGCTGGCGAGTGCTTCAAGAGCGACCAAGCGCATGGGGAGGGGACGGGTCGGATTGGCTGCAAAATTTGCGATGCGCATCAGCGATGTCTCGTCCCCGATGCGACGGTTTGTGGCGATCGTGCGACGCAGCGCCGACTCGCGCGCATCCGGCCGGTTTTCCAGAAGCTCGGCAAGTGCGCCGGAGAGCGGCTGGATTTTAGGTTCTCCGTAGAGAGCCCGGGCGGCTTCAGCGACAACGGCAGGGTCGGCATCCGAGAGCAATGATTCCGCCATGTGTCGCAGGAAAGGTGCTGGAGGCTGGATACCAGACTCGCGTTGGATTCGCAGGCAATCTTGGAAGTAATTGCGGAGCCCGACGACCGCAGCGATCCTCACGGCGGGCGAAGGATGGCTCGATACCTTCTGCCAGGCTTTCGCCGCGGCGTGCCGCAGGGCAAAGGCTCCGGCGTGCTGTAGGAAGGCATCCTTTCCGGCATTTGCCTCAAGCATCGCCAACACGCCATCGAGCTGGCTCTGGTCCTTCGCCTTGCCGACGGCCATCGCGGCGAGGAAGCGGACGCGTGCCGAGTCATCCGCGAGCAAGGACGTGAAGCTGGCGGGCAACTTCGCCCCGCACTCACCGGCCCACTTGGCGGCTTGACCGCGCAGCTCGGCGTCCTTGTTAGAGGACAGCGCGGTGAAGAGCGTCTCGGCGAATTGCTTGCCCTGCGAAAGTCCCCACAGCGCGTGGATGCGGGCGAGCTGCGGCGCTTCTTCAGAGGCGGCGACTTTCTTCAGCGCGTCCCAGCGCTTGCGATAGGCGAGTTCCCACTGGGCATCCGTGCGCACACGTTGGTCGGCGTGGCCGAGACGGGAGAGCAATGCTTCCTCGGGCATCTTCACAGTGCCTTCCTTGAGTAGCCCGGCCACTTCCTTGCGCATCGCGCTGCCGGCTTCCTTCGGGTCATCGATCTTCCAGACCGCGCCTTTTTCCTTGAGCGGATAGCCGCCTTGCCAGTCCGCCACGTAGAGCGCGCCATCCGGACCGAAATTGCAGCCAGTGAAGGCCGTTCCGGATGCCATCAGGTGATCGCCGGTCATCTTGAAGGATGCCCCTTCAGGCTCCAGCTTGAAGGCGTTGATCTTTCCCGCGGGGAATTGGGTGAGAAAGAAATGGCCGCGATAACGTTCGTTGAGACCGGTGCCGGGATTGTAAGCGAAGCCGCTGGGACCATCGAGGTAGAGGCAGAGTGGGGGAGTGGTGGAAGCAGGACGATCCTCGCCATCGGGGAAGGCCAGGCGCTCCGCCATCCATGGATTGTACCGCCCGCCCCGATATTGATAGTAGCAACGCCAGCCGGAATCGGAGCCTTCCGTGATGTAAAGGAGGCGCTCCTTTTCGCCTGGTTGATCGGAATCGTTGTCCACGCCGAAGATGTTCCCGTAATCGTCGAAAGCAATCTGCTGAACGTTGCGGAGGCCCCGTGCGAAGACCTCGAACCCGCTTCCGTCGGGATTGCAACGCAGCAGGGATCCTTCATGAGGATAAAGCCACTGCTTGCCCTCGCTCGTGACGTTTATCCCCTTGTCCCCAATGGTCCAGTAGAGCTTGCCGTCCGGCCCGAAGGTGAGGCCATGCATGTCGTGACCGGCGTAGTTGATGTGCACGCCGAAGCCGCTGGCGATCGCCTTGCGTTGATCGGCTTTGCCATCGCCATCGGTGTCTTTCAATTTCCAGACGTCGGGCGCGATGGTGGCATATACCTCGCCATTGCGAGCAAGCACACCTGCGGCGATGCCGGTGATTTCGGTATTGAAACCCTCCGCGAAAACGGTGGCTTGGTCCGCCACGCCGTCATGATTGGTATCTACCAGCTTGTGGATCTTCTCGCTGTGGACGGTGAGATCCTGCCAATCGATTCGGCCGTTCTTGTCGTGGTCCTTGAGCGAAGGATGATTCTTGAACCGCTCCGAGGTGACGTTCTTCCGGAAAAACTCCCGTTTTTCGTCGGTGGAGCGGTGTGAAAGATCGTCCGGGATCCACCAGGTGACCTCGCGGATGTCGAGATCGGCGACTTTCCGGCGGGTGGTCTCGGTGACGTAGATCGCGCCATCCGTATCGACCGCGACCGCGACCGGGTTCATGAACATCGGCTCGCGTGCCACGAGGCTGCGGACGAGACCGTTCTGACAGGGATAGCTCTCAGGGGCGGCGGATGCTCCGAGCGTTAAGATCGGGAGGAGGAGGGCCTGTCGGACAACATTCATGGGCGATCTCACTACGCAATGAGGTTGGTGTTGTTTGCAACGATGGCTCGGGTATCTCGGCCATGGTGGGTGCTGGATATGAGGTGACGCGGTTGATAGGGCGGGAGGTTTTTCTAACGAACCCGTTTTCATTCCACAACGGGCAAATAGGCTCGATCCGCGAGGGGGCGGCTCACCCCAAGGCCCACCGCAGCGCGTCGCCAAGCTCCTCGCGCCAGAACTCCATCGAGTGCCCGCCATCGAACTCTTGATAGCGCATCTTGGCTCCATGCTCATCGAGCACCTTGGCAGCATGCTGCACTCCTTCGATCTGCGAGAGCTTTTGATGCAGGCCGGTGGGCGCGTGATGGAAATCGGTGGCGGTTTCCTTCGAGCCCACGCTCAACCAGAACCGCGCCGGAAGGGGGGAATGACGCTTCACGGCTTCCTCGAATCCCTCCGGGTCCCACCAGTGGGAACCCGATTGGGAGATGCAGGATCTGAAGTGCTCTGGGTACCGCAGCGTGAGGTGGACGGCCATCACGCCGCTCAGGCTTAGACCGACCGTCGTGTGTCCTCCTTGGGAGAGCCCCGCGACTTGCCGTCGCAACCAAGGGACAACCGCTTCCCCGATGAAGCGGGCGTAGGCCTCGTTTGCCGTGAAATCCTGGTGGCGGTCCAAGGCACTGACATGACCGACGTAGGCCACCGTCATCCCGGAGGGGAGGGACGCGGTGATGTCTTCAAAGATGGGAACCGCGCCCATGTCCCTCCAGTAGCTTTCTCCATCGAGCACGAGACATAGCGGATGCGCCCTCGTCGCGAGGCCGCGGCTCAGGCGGATCAAACGCCGGTAGCCGGTCGCGGCGTCCTCGATCCAATGCTCCTCCAAGGCAAACCGCGGGCCGGGATTGTCTTTGAAAAGTCGTCTCTCGCCGTTCGCTTCATCCATGCGCCAGCCACGGCCGATCAAAAAATCCACCGGCATTCCCGAAGCCGGATCGCAAGCGGCCGAGATGGTTCCCCACCCGTGGGAGAACAACCACGCCTCCGTCTGGCGAAGCAACTCGCGACCAATGCGTTTGCTCCGGAACTCCGGCTGAACGCTCAAGCCCAACAGCTCTCCGGAACGCCGGCAGGCCGAGGCAACCGCAATCGGAACCGAGTCCGAGCACGCAACCCAAGCCGTACGGGTTCCGGCAGGCTTCCACTCCTCGGACACCAGCAGGTGTTCAATGCCGGGTAATGGATGATCCACGCGGGCAAAAGCAGCGGGATCATCTGCCCGGATTTGTCGAAATGCGATCATGCAGGAAGGTCGGTTAATGTCGGTGAGGACCGGCAGCCTTGCGGCGCATCGTCCCTCGGCAAGCTGGCCTCACCGCAAATCGGAGTATCGGTGCTTTTGAGATGGCCTCGAGGCACGGGCGAGCACGCCCGGATGGTCACCGGGCGCGAAAAGATCGGTCGGGATCGTCGGTCCGTATCAATCCCTCCGGGTCAGCTCCACGAAGACGTCTTCCAGCGTCGCGTCCTTCCGGTGCAGGCTGCGAAGCGGCCAGCCGTATTGGGAAACAAGTTCGTGGATGCGCTCGCGGGCGTCTGTGCCCGAATCGACCAGAATCTCGTAGTGAGTCCATTCGTCCCCTTGGCGCTCGGACGTCACGCGTTTCACGTGATCGAGCCGCTGCAGGGCAGGGGAGATCACCTCGGGATCCCCCAGGATCTCCGCGTGGACCCGGCCGGCGGCGCGCATCCCGGCCACGAGATTCTGCGGCGTGTCCTGAGCCTTGATCTGACCGCCATCGATGATGATCACCCGGCCACAGGTCATTTCGACCTCGTGGAGGATGTGGGTGGAAAGGAGGATCGTGTGTTTTTCGGAGAGCTTCTTGATGAGATCGCGAATCTGGCGGATCTGATTGGGGTCCAGTCCGTTGGTGGGTTCGTCGAGGATCAGGAGTTCCGGCTCGTGGACGAGGGCGTCGGCGAGGCCCACGCGCTGGCGGTAGCCCTTGGAAAGGACCTTGATCATTTTTCGCCGCACGCCTTCCAGACCGCAGATTTCGATGACCTCGTTGACCCGCCGGCGGGCTTCGCTCCCCGCGAGGCCCTTGAGCGTGGCCCGGAATTTCAAATACTCCCGCACCCGCATATCGTCGTAGAGCGGCACGTTTTCCGGCATGTATCCGATGCAGCGGCGGGCCTCCAGCGACTGGCGGAAGATGTCGTAACCGGCGACCCTGGCGCTGCCGGCGGTCGGCGGCAGGTAACCGGTGAGCATCCGGAGCGTGGTGGTTTTGCCCGCGCCGTTCGGCCCGAGGAAGCCGACGATTTCGCCGCGTTCGACGTTGAAATCGATGCCGCGCACCGCGTTGTGGCGGGCGAAGCTCTTGGTCAGATTCCGGACTTCGATCATGGAAAGGGATGGAGAGCAGGATTTCCCCGGAAAAACCGGCCTTGTGCGTTGACGCGTCCGGGGCGGCCTCTTACCTAAGCGCTGCGCGCGAGGGGCCAAGCGGGAATTTCCGCGATCTCCCGCCGGCACCCGAATCTACCGCTCATGAAATCGTCGGTTTCCGCCCGCTTCAATGCGGACTTGCTGGAGGAACAATACGCGCTGTGGTGCGCGGATTCCCGCTCGGTCGACCCCACTTGGGCGGCCTTTTTCGAAGGCTTCGAGCTGGGGGCGGCGCAGACCAAGCCCCGGGCCGGAGAAACGGGTGCGGGCGCGCCAGCCTCGGCTGCTCCAGTCCCGTCCGAGCATGATCAAGCCTTCTACGGCAAGGTGGTGAGCCTTGTTTATAATTTCCGCACGCTGGGCCACACCCAAGCGCACATCAACCCTCTCAGCGGTCCGGAGCGCAACCCGCGCCTGAATCTCGAGCAGTTCGACTTTACGAACGAGGATCTGGACAAGGAGGCGTCCAACCCGCTCTTCCGCGATGGGGCGAAGATGAAGCTGCGCGACATGCTCGCCGCCCTGGAGGCTACCTACTCCGGGTTCATCGGCTTCGAGTTCACGCATATTCACAATACGACGGTCCGCCATTGGGTGCGCCGCCATATCGAGCAGCACGCGCTGCGCGCGCCCGATCCGAATGACCGCAAGATCCGCGCGCTGAGCTGGCTGATCGAGGCGGACAGCTTCGAGAATTTCGTCGGCAAGAAGTTCCTCGGCGAAAAGCGATTCTCGCTTGAAGGCGGGGAAGGCGCGATGGTCGTGCTGAATGCCATTCTTGAGAAGTGTCCGTCTGCCGGGGTGCTGGAGATCGAAATGGGCATGGCCCACCGCGGTCGCCTGAATGTGCTGGCGAATTTCGTCCGCAAGTCCCTGACCACCATTCTTTACGAGTTCACGCCGAACTACATGCCCGACCTCGTGGCGGGGGACGGCGACGTGAAATACCATCTCGGCTACGAGAGCGTGCGCGAACTGCCGGATGGCAAGGTGCGCGTCAGCCTTGCCGCCAACCCGAGCCACCTCGAGGCCGTGAATGCGGTTGTCGAGGGCAAGGCCCGCGCCCGTCAGCGCCTGATCGGTGACGACGGTGTGAAGACCGATCGCAAGCGCGTGCTGCCCATCCTCCTTCACGGGGACGCGGCATTCGCTGGCCAGGGTTCGATCGCGGAACTGCTCAATCTTTCCCAGCTTCCCGGCTACCGCACGGGGGGCACGATCCACCTGATCATCAACAACCAGATCGGCTTCACCACGATGCCGGCTGATGCCCGCTCTTCCGCCTATGCGACGGATGTGGCGAAAATGATCGAGGCACCGATCCTCCATGTGAACGGCGAGGAGCCAATGGAACTCTACTGGGCGGCCCAATTCGCCCTCGAGTTCCGCCAGAAATTCGGCCGCGACGTGGTGATCGACATGTATTGCTACCGCCGCCAAGGTCACAATGAGACCGATCAGGCAGCCTTTACCCAGCCGCACATCTACAAGCTGATCCAAGGTCGCGAGACGATCGGCCAGATCTACAAGAAGCAGCTCGTGGCCCAGGGCGTCCTCTCGCAGGAGCAGGCTGATGGCATCGAGAAGGAAATCTGGGACCGCTTCGAGGCGGGTCACACCAAGATGCTGGAGCTCCAGGCCACCGGCGACCGCAGCGTCTTCAGTGGTTCCACCGCCGTTGAGCAGGTGGATTACAACCATGCCCCGGTGCCGACGGGTATCCCTCGTGACCTCCTGCAGCACGTGGGCAAGGTCCTGACCACGGTTCCGGAAGGGTTCAACCTTCACCCGACGCTGGCCAAGCGCTTCATCCCGCGCCGTGAAGAGGCGCTTCAGAACGGCGGCCCGATCGATTGGGCCTTCGCTGAATCCCTCGCATGGGGTGCCCTTCTGACCGAAGGCCATCAAGTCCGTCTTTCCGGTCAGGACTGCCGCCGCGGCACCTTCTCCCAGCGGCACGCGGTGTTCTACGATTCCGAATCCCGGGACCGTTACATTCCGCTGGAGCATGTGAGCCCGACGCAGGCGAAGTTCTGCGTATACAACTCGCTGCTCTCCGAATTCGCAGTGCTCGGTTTCGACTACGGTTACTCGATCGGTGCGCCGAACATGTTGACCATGTGGGAAGCCCAGTTCGGTGACTTCTCGAACGGTGCCCAGGTGATCATCGACCAATTCATCGCCTCCGCGGAATCAAAGTGGCAGACGCCATCTGATCTCGTGCTGCTCCTGCCACACGGCTACGAAGGCATGGGTCCGGAGCACTCCAGCGCCCGTCTGGAACGCTTCCTGCAGCTTTGTGCCGGGAAGAACATGATCGTTGGAAACTTCACGACGCCGGCCCAGTACTTCCACGCGCTGCGTCGCCAGAAGATGCGTCCTTTCCGCAAGCCGCTGGTGCTAATGACGCCGAAGAGCCTGCTCACCCGGCCCGAGGCGATCTCGTCCGAAGCCGACTTCCTCGAAGGCTCCTGCTTCCAAGAGGTGTTGCCGGATCCGATTCACTTCGAGGATCCGATGCAGGTGAACCGCATCGTGTTCTGCACTGGCAAGGTGTTCTACGATCTCGTTGCCTATCGTCAGGAGCACAACATCAAGAACACGGCAATCTTGCGCATCGAGCAGCTCTATCCCTTCCACGATGAACTCGTGAACGCGCTGGTGAGCCAGTATCCCGCTGCCTCGAAGTTCGTCTGGTGCCAGGAAGAGCCGCTCAATATGGGCGCATGGTCCTACATCTTCCCGCGCTTGGAGAAGGTGCTCGACCGCCGTGTCCGCTACACCGGCCGCGACCGCGCCTCCAGTCCCGCTGCAGGCTCGAAGGCCCAGAGCTACAAGGAACAGAAAGAACTCATCGAAGGCGCCTTCCAGCTCTGAGAACGTCCGCCGGTCAAAAATCCCGCTCAGTCATCCGTCATTTCCTCTCCAATGTCTCTCGAAGTCAAAGTTCCCGCCGCCGGTGAATCCATCACCTCCGCCAACGTCGCCCGTTGGCATAAGAAGGAAGGTGAAAGCGTCCGCAAGGGCGAAGTCCTCGTGACGCTCGAAACCGACAAGGTTTCCAGTGAACTGGAAGCCGCTGCCGATGGCACGCTGCACATCATCGTCGCGGAAGGGGAAGAAGTGGCGATCGGAACCGTGATTGCGAGCATTGAGGAAGGTGCCGCAGCTCCGGCAACCGCATCTGCTCCGGCTTCGTCGGCTCCAGCTGCTCCGGCCGCCGCACCAGCCCCTTCAGCCGGTGGTGAGGTAATCGATGTGAAGGTTCCGGCTGCCGGTGAGTCCATCACCTCCGCCAACGTCGCGCGTTGGCACAAGGGTGACGGCTCCGTGATCGCGAAAGGGGAGGTCCTCGTGACGCTCGAGACGGACAAGGTTTCCAGCGAACTCGAGGCCGAAGCCTCCGGCATGCTGAAGATTCTCGTCCCCGAGGGCAATGAAGTGTCCATCGGCACCGTGGTGGCCCAGATCACCGTGGGTGCCGCACCCGCAGCGGCCCCGGCTGCTGCACCTGCGCCGGTAGCTGCAGCTCCTGCCCCGGTGGCGGTTCAAACACCCGCCCCCACGGCCCCTGTCGAAACCGCGAAGCCGAAGCCGGATTTCTCCGCGCTTTCCGCTCCGGCTCCCAAGGAATCCACGGCTCCCGTATCCAACGGCCGCACCACGCGGAGAAAGATGAGCATGCTGCGCCGCAAGATCGCGACACATCTCGTCAATGCCCAGCAGACCGCGGCAATCCTCACCACCTTTAACGAGGCCGACATGTCTGCCGTCATGGATCTCCGCAAGGCGGTCCAAGAGGACTTTCTCAAGAAGCACGGCGTGAAGCTCGGCTTCATGTCCTTCTTTGTGAAAGCCGTCGTGCAGGCGCTCAAGGATGTGCCACAGGTGAATGCCATGATCGATGGCAACGACATCGTGGAAAACCACTTCTACGATATCGGCGTGGCCATCGGCACCGAGAAGGGCCTCATCGTTCCGGTCATCCGCGACGCCGATAAGAAGAGCTTCGCGCAGATCGAGCAGGACATCATCGACTACGCGAAGAAGGCGAAGGAAGGGAAGATCGCCATCGAAGACCTTCAAGGTGGCGTTTACACCATCTCGAATGGCGGCACCTACGGCTCGCTGCTCAGCACTCCGATCCTCAACCCGCCCCAGAGCGGCATCCTCGGCATGCACACCATCCAGCAGCGTCCGATGGCGGTGAATGGCCAAGTGGTCATCCGTCCGATGATGTATCTCGCCATGAGCTACGACCACCGCCTGGTGGACGGCAAGGAAGCTGTGACCTTCCTTATCCGCATCAAGGACTGCATCGAGAATCCGACCCGCCTGATGCTGGAGATGTAATGCGCGGCTGCGGCATCCTGCCGCAGTGCTTTTTCAAGGCGATGCCAGCCCCACGGTTGGCATCGCATTTTGTTGATTGGCCCGGGCTCGCCAAGTCTCTCTTCCATGGCAGTATCACCCGTTCAGGGAGTTTCAAAACCCCTCGATCGGGGATTCGCCAACGTGCAGCGATTGCGGGTTAGGGTGGATCTTGCCCAAGGCTTGACGGTTCGTTCCTTGCGGAAAAACCGGAACCAAAGAAATACATGAACGTCAGGACAATGTCCCGTTGTGCCGCCGTATGGGTGGCAGCTGTGCTTTTCACCGCAGCCGTGCCTGCCGCGCGGGCTGCCTCCACCTCCGAAGACTTCGGGACGATCTTCGTCTCGAAATATTTCCTCAACAACAACGTCTGGGGCCAGGACGACTCCCCGAACGGTTGGAACGCAATTTGGAATTCCAACAGCGCCTCGCCCGTCTGGTGGGGCACGGCATACAACTGGCCGGTCAACGGCAACCCCTATTCGGTGAAAGCCTATCCCAGCATCGTTTCCGGCTGGCATTGGGGTACCTGGTCCAACAATTCCGGCCTGCCGGTCCGCGTCTGGGATAACAGGAACGTCTCCACGGGCGGCAACTTCTCCCTGCAAAATGCGGGCGTCCAGAACGTCGCCTACGATTGCTGGTTCCACACCATGTCGAATCCGACATGGGAGAACCAACCCTCCGACGAGCTGATGATTTGGGTGGCAGCCTATGGCGGGGCGGGCCCTCTCGGCACCTATCAGGAAACGGTGACGATTGCCGGCACCCAGTGGAAGGTTTACAAGGGGAACATCGGCTGGAACGTGTATTCCTTCGTGCGGGTTTCCAACACCACGTCGTGGAGCTTCAATATCCGGGATTTCACCAACTACGTGACCTACTCGAAAGGCTGGATGTCCAATGCCAAGTTCCTGACCAGTGTTCAGTTCGGAACGGAAGTATTCAGCACCAACGGGAATGGCCAACTCGATGTGGGAAATTATCGCGTGGATGTGAACTGATAATCCCCGGCGATATCGGTTTCTCCGGGGGGCGGGCGCCCCACGAAGGTGGGGGCGCGACCATTGATCCTTGACTCCGCGAGGCAGGGGAGTGAGTGAGAAGATCGTTCTTTCCTCTTCCCATGAATCGAAAGCCCGCTGCCAGGTCCGCTCATCCCAGGAGAAAATCCCGGGCTGTCTCGTTCTTTTTCCAGTTCGCCGTGACCACCGGACTGGGACTGACGGCCCCGGGCTTGGCGGAAACCGTCGCGGTTCCAGCAAAGGGGCGGGCCATCCGTTCCGGCGAGGTCTGGCCAGACACCGACGGCAAGCCGCTCAACGCCCACGGCGGCGGCGTGCTTTTTCACGACGGCACGTACTACTGGTATGGCGAGATCAAGCAGGGAAAGACCTACTTGCCAAAGGTCAATGCGTCATGGGGCGGCACCCGAGTCGATGTCACGGGCGTCTCCTGCTATTCCTCGAAGGATCTGCTGGAATGGAAGAACCTCGGCAACGTGCTTCCTGCTGTCGCGGATGATCCGGAGCACGATCTTCACCCGGGCAAAGTCCTCGAACGCCCGAAGGTGATCTACAATGCGAAGACGAAGAAATTCGTGATGTGGTTTCACAGCGACAGTCTGGACTACGCTGCGGCGAAGTGCGGAGTTGCCGTCGCCGACACGCCCGCCGGCCCGTTCAAATATCTCGGCAGTTTCCGGCCGAACGCTGGCAAGTGGCCGGACAACGTCACCGATAGCGACAAGAAGGATGCCAAGGCCCCTCTCGTCTGCGATCACGAAGTCGGCCAGATGGCCCGGGACATGACGGTCTTCGTCGATGACGATGGGAAGGCCTACCTTTTCACCGCGTCGGAGGACAATGCGACGATGCACGTTTCGGAGCTAACCGATGACTACCTCGGCACCACCGGCAAATACATCCGTATTTTCCCGGGACGGCTGATGGAGGCTCCCGCGGTCTTCAAGCGGCAGGGGAAGTATTACCTCATCGCTTCCGGTTGCACGGCGTGGGCGCCGAATGCCGCACGCTCCGCTGTCGCGGATTCGATCTGGGGGCCATGGAAGGAATTGGGAAATCCCTGCCAAGGCGACAAGGCCGAGATCACCTTCCACTCCCAGGGAACCTATGTGCTGCCGGTGGGAAAGAAGTTCGTCTTCATGGCCGATCGTTGGAACAAGGACGATCTTCCCGACTCGCGCTACGTCTGGCTTCCCCTGGGCTTTGAAGATGAAAAGCCCGTGTTGCGGTGGATGGATGCGTGGACTCCGAGGTAAGCAGCTGTTCCTACGGAATCCCTGATTCTTCGGGCTTCCCGTGAAATGGAGGGCGTGATACTTCTCTTCCCATGAAGTTTCCTTTCGTGGTGGCAATGCTGGCACTGTCAGCGGTTTGCTTCCACTGCGCGCAGGTGGATCCGTTGCCGGGGCAGCGGGATGAAGTAGTTGGAATGTGGGGGATTGCACCGGATGGCTCGAGAACGGCACCGCAGCAGCAGGTGAGCTCGCCCACCTCGGCGTCGGGCTTGAATCGCGAGATCAACCTGAAGGTGGACATGGTTCGGAAGGGCAGCCACGGGCGAAAGGTGGTCCGGCCGATGAAGCCGCGCTACATTACGATCCACTCGACCCAGAATTACTCCGCGGATGCCGAGCGCCATTCGCTTGCCCTCAAGCGTGGGGCCCTACGCTCGCCCAAGCGACGCGGGGGCAATCGCATCGGCTACCTGATCTGGCATTTCACCGTGGATGACCGGGTGGCGATCCAGCACATGCCGACCAGCGAGCAAGGGGAGCACGCGGACTTCGATGGGCCAGGCAACCGCTATTCGGTCGGCATCGAAATGTGCGAGCACCGCGGTTGCAACCGCTCCGCCACCATCGAGCGTACCGCCAAGCTGACGGCGAAACTGATGCATGACAACGGGATCCCGCTCAGCCGGGTGGTGCCGCACTATCACTGGCCACGGCGGGGAAAGAGCCCGGCGAACAAGAATTGCCCGCATTTCCTCCTCGATAACGGACGCCCCGGTGCGAAGTGGCGCTGGTTCCTTAGCCGGGTTGACCACCACTACAAGAGGGCCTACCAGCACACCTATGTCTCGCGCTGAACCGGTGCTGCCGACCCGGGAGCCGTCCCACGGCAGTCCCGGGAACCGGCTTACCCTGCTGGATCCCGGTCATTTCTACGTCTGCCAACGCTGCACCGCATGCTGCAAGTGGCCGGGGGACGTGCGGATCGAGGAAGACGAGATTGCCCCCATTGCTAGCTACCTCGGCATGACGGAGGAGGCATTCATTGCGGAGTATACCCGCCTCCGGACGAACCGGAACGGGCTCTCGCTTATCGAGAAAGAGAATCACGAATGCATCATGCTGGAAGCCGGGGGGTGCCGCATCCATGTGGTGAAGCCCGAACAGTGCCGGGGCTTTCCGAACAAGTGGAACTTCCCCGGTTGGCGGGAGGTATGCGAGGCGAAGCCGGTGCCGATGGAGGAGGCGAGGGCGAAAGGACTCTGCTGAATTGGCGAATGGTCGTCTGCTTGCGCGCAGAGCCAGTTCGCCGGTCAGATGCGGCGGCGGCGAAGAAGGCCCAGCAAACCCAATGCTCCGAGGAGCCCCGAGGATGTTTCCGGTACCGATACCACAAGGTTGTCCAACACCAGGGTAGGGGCGTTGGCGGCGGTGCCTTGCCGGAGGCGGATCGTCGAAATGCTGGCTGCATCAATACCGACGGTGGTGGCTGCCACATAAGGGGTATCACCACTGCCATCGGCCGTTGTCGGATTGACGAACAAGGCGCCGGTGTCGTTGGTTGCGCCGCTCACGAAATCGTATCGCACCAGGATGGTTTGCATCGTGTTGAACGGCAGTACCGTGGTTCCGTAAGTCGGGGTGCCACTGCTTGTTCCCACGGCCATGACGTAGCCGGCGCCGCTCGATTTGATGAAGGTGCGGGCGTAGAAGTTGCTGGTGCCCGCGTCGCCGAAGTGGAGGAAGTAATCCCCGGTTGCCTGGGCTGCGGAGACGGTGATGTCCACGCTGAAGTAAATGCTGCCGGTCGTGTAGGAAGTATCGAGGGCGTGGTTGACGTCCTGGCCGTTGGTGGTCAGCGGAATCGTTCCGTTCGTGGCAACGTTGGCGACGCCAATAGGATTGACGACCGAGGTGCCGGTGATCGCCCAGTTATCTTGGCCGATCAAACCTCCATCAGCATATGTCGGAGAATCGAAACCAGTCGAAAAGATTACCGTGACGGCGTGCGAAGAACCAACGGTGGCAAAGGAGGCAAGGGCTGCAACGAGAACCAATTGGAAGAAACGGGGGCTTTTCATTGGCGGGGCATGTCAGGAGGATTGGTCGTCGAGCGTCCAGAGCAGCTCAATAGACCAACGCCCACGGGAGCAATCGCGGTGCCATCGAAAAAGGAAACTTGTGTGACCAATGTGTCGCCGGGGCTCGCGACGAAAAACGGCCTCCTGTTGGTAAACAGGAGGCCGTTCGAGGGTAATGAAGTCGCCGACGGCGATTTTACGTCACGTCGCCTGCTCGCCCCGGGCCATCACCACCTTGCCGGTGCGCACGGTTTCGATGATCTCGAATTGGGAGAACATGGCTACGGCGGCGTCCACCTTCGGGCTGTCGCCGGTGATCATCACGATCATCGACGCCGGAGTGAGATCCACGGTCTTGCCGTCGAAGTGTTCGGTGATCTGGAGTGCCTGCGAGCGGTCGGCCGGGGAGCACTTGATCTTGATGAGGATCATCTCCTTCGTCACCGAGTCGTCCGAGGTGTGCTCGAAGCAATGGATCACATCGATCAGCTTGGAGACCTGCTTGATGATCTGGTCGAGGCCCTGGGGATCGCCGCTGATGCCGATGGTCATCCGTGAGAAGTTAGGATTGCGGCCTTCGGAAACGACGAGCGAGTCGATGTTGAAACCGCGGCGGGAGAAGACCTGACAGATGCGCATGAGGACCCCTGGCTCGTTGGTCACGAGGATGGAGAGGGTATGCATGGCACCGCGGCGTGCGGGCGCGACAGCGCTTGGAGTCTCGGTTGTCACGATGGTTTGGTTCATGGTGAAGTTACAGGTGGCGAATCGGGAGCGGGCCCGGAAGGGGTTTCTGCGAAGATAGGGAAGAAGATGTCGGGGCGTCCGCTTGCGTTGCCGCGGGCCGGGGTTTCGTCGGAGGCTTGGCCGTGGAGGATGAAACCGTAGTCAACGGCACCGCGCAGGCCGACGACGACCTTGGGATTCTCGCTGCCGAGGCCGCGAGCCATCGAGCGGGCGAGTGTCCACGCCGAGCTCACCAGTGCATCCTTGGTTTCGGTGTCCGCATACTTGCGGAGATCCGGGACGTGGCAGAGGAAGAGTACCGTGTCATTGCCCTGATGGCAGTACGTGAGGAAGTCGCCCTTGGTTAGAAACGGCTTGTCGCTTCCGCCGGTGAAAAGGGTCTCGCAGATCACCCGCATGGCCATGGAGAAACCCCGGGCCGCTTCGGTCGACTTGGCGTTGTTGCCATGGAAGACGCCGGATTTTGAGGAGAAGATCTTTCTATTGGCGGCTTGGAATTCCGCGTAGCCGGGCGTGGCGGCGAGTTCCTTCTCCCCTTGGGCGGCAAGGTATTCAAACCCGCAGACCGGCAGGAGCATGATCGCGAAGAGCCAAGTCCAGGCCTTCGCCGGGATGAAGAAGAGGCTATGCTTCCTCGGCGGCGGACTATCGGCGTGCACGGGCTTTGGCGCGACGCGCTTCCACAGGACGTGGTTCAGCAGGGCAGCGAGCGCGAAGCCGAGCACGAAGCCGCCGGGAATCTTGAGCGCGGTGCCGGCCACGATTCCCAAAATCAGGGCGAACCCGAAAAGGGGAATGATCAGGATGCCGAAGCCTTTCCAGATGATCATGGCGGCGAATGAACAGGGTGGATGATCCGGGCGAAGGCGAACCGTTCGCCCGGATCGAAATCGACCATCACGTGGAACCCACGGGCTTCTCCATCTTGGTCTTCGGAGCTTCGGTGATCATGTCTTCCAACGCGGCACCGGCCGGGATCATCGGGAAGACGTTGTCCGTCTTCACGCACTCGGCGTGGATCAGGATCGGGCCATCATTGTAGGCGAGGGCCTTCTCGAGCTGCTTGGTGACATCGGCCGGGCGCTTGATGTAGACGCTCGGGATGCCGTAGGCGGCGGCGAGCTTGCAGAAGTCGGGGTTGCCGATCAGGTCCACGCCGCTCTCGCGGTTTTCGAAGAAAAGCTCCTGCCACTGGCGGACCATGCCGAGGTAGTGGTTGTTCAGCACCACGATCTTGATCGGCAGCTTGTGGATCTGCGCGGTGGCCAATTCGAAGAGGGTCATCTGGAAGCCGCCGTCTCCGGAGATGGAGATCACGGTCTTCTTCGGGTGGGCGAGCTGGGCGCCGATGGCGGCGGGGAAGCCGAAGCCCATGGTGCCGGCACCACCGGAGGAGAGCCAGTGGAAGGACTCGCTGTTCTTGTAGAATTGCGCGGCCCACATCTGGTGCTGGCCCACGTCGGTGGAGACGATCGCCTTGCCTTCGGTGAGTTCGTAGAGCTCATCGATCACCTGCTGCATGCGCAGGCCGCCCTGCTTCTTGTAGGTGAGCGGGAACTTCTTCTTGTAGCCATCGAGCTTGGTGATCCACTCGCTGGTTTCCAGCGGGCCGATCTTCTCGTTGATCTCGGCGAGCGCGGCCTTGGCATCGCCCACGATCATCACGTCGGGCTTGATCATCTTGTTGCCCTCGGCGGGGTCGATGTCGATGTGGATGATCTTCGCGTCCTTACAGAACTTCGAGGGCTGGCCGATGATTCGGTCGTCGAAGCGGGAGCCGATGTTGATCAGCAGGTCGCACTCGACCATCGCCTTGTTCGCATAAGCGGTGCCGTGCATGCCGAGCATGCCGAGCGAAAGCGGGTGGGTCTCCGGGAAGACGCCCTTGCCCAGCAGGGTGCTGGTCACCGGGGCATTCAGGGTTTCGGCGAGGTAGCGCAGTTCCTTGTCGGCGCGGGCGATCATCGCGCCTTGGCCGGCGAGGATCACGGGGCGCTTGGCCTTCATGATCAGCGCGGCGGCTTCTTTCACGGCGGCGTCTTCGATCTTGAAAGCACCGCTCGGATCGTAGCCGGGCAGGTTGAAGGGCGGGTTCATCTCGCCATTGAAAGGTCCTTGGGAGATGTCCTTCGGGATGTCGATCAGCACCGGGCCGGGACGGCCGGTGGTGGCGATGTGGTACGCCTCGCGGGCGATGCGGGGCAGCGAGTTGCTGTCCTTCACCAGATAGTTGTGCTTCACCACCGGGATGGTGATCCCGAAGATGTCAGCTTCCTGGAAGGCGTCCTTGCCGAGCATCCAGGTCACCGTCTGGCCGGAGATCACGATCATCGGCACGGAGTCCATCATGGCCGTCATCAGACCGGTCACGGTGTTGCCAGCGCCGGGGCCGGAGGTCACGAGCACTGCGGCGGGCTTGCCGGTCGCCCGGGCGTAACCATCTGCCATGTGGACGGCACCTTGCTCATGGCGGACGAGGATGAACTTCATCTTCGTCTTGACCGTTTCAAGTGCATCGAAGATGGGGATCGCCGCTCCACCGGAGTAGCCGAAAATGTACTCGATCCCGAGATCGTCGAGTGTCTTAATGAGCGCTTGCGCGCCGTCGAGGGTGTCCTTGCTCATGGCAAAAATGGGGTTCCGGGGGAGAAGTAGGGTGGATTTGCGGATCGGGCAATGCGAAAATGCGGATAAAATCCCCTAAAATGGGAAGTTTGCCCCGGTTGTCCTGCTGAATATTGGTGAAAATCGGACAAAGTGGGGTGGTGTTTGGCCTTGGTGTTTGGAAAAACGGATTGAAAGGCAGAATCACCAATCATCAATCTGCCAATCATCAATCAGAGTGCGCTTCGCGGGAACTGGGAGTAGGAGTTCGGTAGGCAGCCGGTTGGGATTGTGCGGTACCGTTTCTTCACCTGTTCCACCTGATAAGCAGGTGAGGAACAGGTGAAACTTGCCGGGGGCGAGGGTACCATTGGGGTTGGTTGTCCCCGGCAAACACGTCCCCCCGGCGACGCGAGTGTCGAGGCTTCTTACGCTCCCGCATCCGGCGAAGCCATAAGGAGAGGGGACACTCCTGTCCCCGGCAAACACGTCCCCCCCAGCGACAAGAGTGTCGCGGCTCCTTACGCTTCCGCTCGAGGCGCGGATCGTCCGGGATTCGGTTTCGTTCATGAATGAGAAGATATCGTTCGATGCGGCCCGTTGCCGCTGAAGTCGGGCGGTCATAGACCGCCATTTTGCGGGACCGCTCCTGCGGAGCGCGGGAAGGAAGCGGATGGGCGGTTGGCGGCGCCGCGGGCCGCGTCGCCCTACCGTTCAAGGTGCCCTACCGTTCAAGGTGCCCTACCGTTCAAGGCGCCCTACCGTTCAAGGCGCCCTACCGTTCAAGGCGCCCTACCGTTCAAGGCGCCCTACCGTTCAAGGCGCCCTACCGTTCAAGGCGCCCTACAGTTCAAGAGGATCTGGAGATCCGCGGTCCCAGTTCCCGGAGTGAAGTGCATAGGCGGCAAGATGCCATGGGGGATTCCCATGATCCACTTCCACCGGTGGTCCCCGCCGCCGATCACTTCTCCACGATCTTCAAGATCGGCCCGCCGTGATCCACGATGTAAACGTTCCCCACCGCGTCTTCGCCGAAAGATGAAATCATTCCCAGCTTTCCTCCGTCGGGCTGGAAGTCATCCGTGTGATCTTCGAATTTCGTCGGCTTACCGTTCTTCGGCACAAAGGACCAGACCCTCTTGTTGTTGTAGTCGCCGAAAATATAGCGCCCTTCCAGATCCTTCACCGGCCCGCGGTAAACATAGCCGCCGGTGACTGACAGTCCCTCCTTCGGGCCGCCGCCGTGATCGTAAACGTAAACCGGCTCGATCGCGCCCTTCGGGGCATCCCCGCCGGGGCCGGGCGTTGGCTTGTCGCCTTCCCGCAAGCGCCAGCCGAAGTTCGCACCGGCGCCCTTGCCCTTCGGCAGGTAGTCGATTTCCTCCCATCTGTTCTGGCCCACATCGCCGATCCAGAAATCCCCGGTCTCCCGGTCGAAGGAGCAACGCCACGGATTTCGCAGGCCGAGAGCCCAGATTTCAGGCTTCACGCCTTCCTTGCCCACGAAGGGATTGTCTTTCGGAACCGAATATCCGGCTTCCGGCGAGACGTCGATGCGCAGGAACTTGCCGAGGTAGGTGTCCATCGCCTGCGCGCGCTGGTTGGGATCATTCGCGGCGCCGCCATCGCCATTGCCGATGTAGAGCATGCCATCCGGACCGAAGCAGATCCATCCGCCGTTGTGGTTCTCGAAGTCCTGTTTGAAGGAAAGCAGGACCTCCTGGCTGCTGCTATCGGTGGTCGAGAAGTCCGGGCCCTTTGCCGTGAAACGTGAGATCCGGGTGTTCTGCTGCTTGTCCACGAAGTTCACGTAAAAGCGGCCGGTTTTCTGAAAGTCGGCGGCGAATGCGAGACCGAGCAGGCCCTCTTCGTTGCCCTTGCGGCGCACCTGCGACACGATGTCGAGAAAGGGCGTGTCGCCCCACTTGCCGGTCGCCAGATCGACAATCCATACCTTGCCCGCCTGCTCCATCACCCAAAGGTGATCCTTGTCGTGGCTCGGAGCGCCAACCCAGACCGGGCGCTCAAAACCCTTGGCCACGGTCTCGACACCGGGCTTGGCATGAACCGTGGCGACGACCGATGAAAGGGCAGCGGCGAGGAGAAGTTTGCGCATGATGCGCGAGGCTAGCGCAGGGCAGCAGGAGCGCAACCCGCCAGCGTGTCCCTCCGAATCCCCTAAACGAGTAGGCTCTAGTTCCGACGCCGTCGGCCAGCGAGCCCGGCGGCAGCCATGATCGCGAGGGCGAGCGACGAAGGCTCCGGCACCACGAAAACCGGTGCCGCCAGGGACCCGGACTGGATCATGCTCATATCACCATCGATGGCACCGAAGACGCCGTTGTTGTTCGGGCTGTTGCTCTTGGTGTTCGCGATCATCTGCAACTGGATCGAACTGGTGTTCTGGTATCGCAGGATGAAAGCGGTGCGCGGATCGGTCTCGTCGCGAACGGCACCCGGCCCCGTGAAGAGGAAGTAGCCATCGCCTTGATCGGCGACGGCGATCTCGCTGGTGCTGAAGAGTTGGTAACTCACCAGCCCGTTGTCCGCGAAGGCAGCGACGGCCTCGTCCTGGGAGCCCTCGCCGTCGATGTCGTAGATCATGATCCGGAAGTCCGGGATGGCGAAGGGATCGGTGAAACCGCTGCCGCCGCGGAAGAACTCCAGATTGTAGGTCAGGCCGCCGGTGCCGAAGTCACCGCTGGGCCCCGTGCCCCCGTTGTAGGCAAAAAGAAACCCGAGGTCGCCCCCGGGTTCGCCTTCCGCGCCGCTGTAGTCGGGTAGGGAGCCGTTGTAGGTATAGCGGGGTGAGGTGATCCCGGTAACCGTCAACCTCATGTCAACGTTCTGACCGGAGGCCGGCGCGACATTCAGGAAATCGAAGGTCGTGCCGGTGTAATAGTTGCCCAGTTGCGAATGGTAGGCATTCGTCGTCTGGACCGGATTGTTGAAGACCAGATCGGTATAGGTCTGGCTGTAAGCGGGGGCCGCGCTAATTAGAATCGCGACCACGCAGGCGAAACGTGGCGGGACATTCATAATTCGAGGGGAATCCTCCGTATGAAAGGCAAACCGGCGAAATACGCAATCCGAAAAGGTCAATGATTCCGAAATATTTCCGAACGGCTCAGGATCGCTCGGGAAAGGAGTGCTTCCAGACCGCGAGGGCATCCCGCACTTCCTCGGTTTTCCGCGTCGGGCTCAACTCCCAGACCAGCGGACACCCCGCGGGAAAAAATGGGAGCAATTCGCTGTAATCAAGTGTGCCGGTGAATGGCGTACGGTGATCGCGCTGCGGCCACTGGACGTCATGCACGTGGCCGCCGATAAGGTGAGGGGAGATGCGCCGGAGCCATTCGACGTGATCGAGCAGGCCGATGTTGTGCTTGAGCTGCACGTGTCCGAAGTCATGCCAATAGCCCACCCACGGATTGTCGGCGAAATGCTCCTGAAGCCGCACCATTTCCCGTTCCGACGGCATGTCCTCGTAGCGCGAGCGGGATTCGACGGCGAGCTTCACGCCGTATTCCGCGGCTTTTTCGGCAAGGGTTCCAAGCGCATCGATGGCGCGTTGGTAGTAGAGAGGGGCGAGCTTCTCGCGCTTCTTCACGAAGGCGATTTTCTCGGCCGCATATTCGGGGCCGTTGCGGCCGTTCTCCGCGACGATAGCGGTGAGGCGCTTCGTCCACTTGCGGGTGTTGAGCGGCACCGAACCCATGTGGAGGACCACGTAGATCGCCTTGAACTCCGCGGCGAGTTCGAGGGTCTTCAGAGTCATCTCCATCGCCCGCTGCCGGTCAAAGGGTCGGTGCGAGGTATACTCGTAGGCGTCCGGCGCATCGATCATCACCTCGACGGGAGAGGGGAAGTAGTTGTGCACGCCGGAGCAGGTGAACTTTCCCGCCGCGAAGGCCTTCTTGATGCCGGGAAGCTTCGCGATCGTCATCCCGTGCGAGAGTTCGATGTTCGTGAACCCGAGTTCGACGATTTCATCGATCATCGCCTCGCCGTCGTGATGACGGGAGTTGTTCCAGCAGGTCGAGAAAGCGAGCACGGGGGGAGAATCCAATGAAAAGTGAGAAGTGAAAAGTGCGAAGGGAGGCCGGACACCGGGTAGATGCCCACTAGCTTACCGCTCGCTGCGATTGATCCCAGCACTGTTGATTCGCTGATCAGCGATATGCTTCAAAGCGGCTGCGCCGCCTTCTTGGGGGATCAATCTTCGTCCCGCTCGCGCTTCCGCTTTTCCTCTTCGCCCGCGATCAGAAAGACGATCTCGCCCTTAGGGGCATGCACCTTGAAGTGGGAGAGAAGCTCCGCTGCGGTGCCGCGATGGTAAGTCTCGAATTTCTTCGTGAGTTCCCGCGCGACACAGCAAGGCGCTTCGGGACGAGCTTCCGCAAGCAACTCCAGCGTGGAGAGAAGCCGGTGCGGCGACTCGAAGAAGATGCTCGTTCCCTCGGTGGAAAGCGAGTCTTCCAGGATCTTGAGACGCTTGCCTTTCTTGATCGGCAGGAAACCGAGGAAGCGGAAGGCATGCACTGGAAATCCGGAGCCGACCAGAGCGGTGAGCACGGCAGATGGGCCGGGAAGCACCTCGAAGGGGATGCCGTGTTCGATGCATGCTTGGACGACGCGATAGCCGGGATCGGAAACCGCGGGCATACCGGCGTCCGTCACCACCGCGATCATTTCGCCGGCACGAGCGGCATCTAACAATTCCGGCAGCCGCCGCGCTTCATTGTGATCGTGGAGCGAGACGAGCGGCTTTCCGGTGATGCCGAGTTTGGAAAGGAGAGGGGAGGAGTGCCGGGTGTCCTCACAGGCGATGCGGTTCGCCTCTTTCAGGACCTCGATCGCCCGCAAGGTGATATCGCCCATGTTGCCGATCGGCGTGGGTACGAGCACGAAACGGCCGGGTTCGCTCATGGTTCAGATCTTGGAAGATCGGGGAAAGCCCCGGATCTGTTAGAAGCCGTTTGCCAGCTTGGAAACCATCGATTCCGTGGCGCGCTGGAGTGCGTCCGGCAGCGCGTTGGTGCGCGAGGTCTGGAGATTCGAGTCGACGAAGAAACGGCTGGTGCCGGTGGAGATCCCGGAGGCAAGGGTCTTCGTGGGATCCCTGGCATCCTTCAGCTTCCAATTGAGCGTGACGGTATTCTGAAGCTCTTCCGGACGCAGCGTGTCGAGACGTGTGGTCCGGATCGCCATATAGTCCACGGTGTGAACCGTGCCCTCAAGGACTGCATCCGCCTTGTCGAGCGAAGTGATCCGGTAAGTGCCGTCCTGCACGATGGCATCCGCCGCAGCGCTGGTCGCGAGGGCTTCGGCCCTCGGGTGGAGCGTGTCGTTGTGGAACATCGGGACGTTGATGTTCTGCACGTCCTTCAGGACCGCGGGCTTGGCACCGCCCAGCTGATAGCCGGTGCAAGAGGTGGCGGCGAGGGCGATGGCGGGCAGGAGAAAGGCGAGGCGCATGGAAAATGGGGATCGTGTAGTTTCAATGACCGAGCGACGCGAGACGGGCTTTCGCCTTGTCGTGCAGGTCTCCCGACTTCGCCTTGCTCACCACTTCCTCGTAGTAGAAGCGTGCCGATCCGACATCGCCTTTCCGCTCGTAGAACTGGGCGATTTCGAAGGAGCGCTTGATGTCCTGGCCGCCGATGTTCGAGATGAGCTGGCGGGCTTCGCCGTTTTTCCCGTGGCCGGGATACTGGCGGATGTAGTCCTGCAGCGCTTCCTTGGCGCGGTCGAGGTTGGCCTGGTCCTGGTTGCCGCGGCGGGCCTCCTCGATCAGGATTTTTCCGACCCGGAACTGGGCTTCGGGAGCCTCCTTGCTGTCGGGGAACTCGACGACCAGTTCCTTGTAAGCGGCGATCGCCTTGGTGGAGCCAGCGGAGTTGCCCTGGCTTTCCCACACCTCACCGATCGTGAATTGCGCCTTCGAGGCGGCGGGGGAGCGGGGAGCGTTCGCCCGCACCTTCGCGAGCATGTCGGTGATTTTCTCGTTGGAGATGGACGCCTTCAGGCCGAGGAAGCTCGTCTTCACGTGGCCGTCGGCAGCGGATTGGGCCATGCTGGCCTGGCGGTTGAGCGCCTTTTCGTAGAGGCCGCTGCTGTTGTAACGGGTGAGGAAGTCCTGATAGGCATCGAACGCCTTGCGGACTTCGCCCTCTTGTTCCAGCAGTTCGCCCTGGCGGAAACGGGCCTCCGGGGCGCGCGTCGAGATCGGCATCTCGTCCGCGAGGGTATCGTAGAGCTTGATGGCCTTGGCCCGCTTACCCGCGCTTTCGGCGGCTTGGGCTTGGCTGTAGAGCGCCTCGGCGCGTTCGTTATTGGTGGCCGTGGATCCGACGAGTGGCGGCAGGTCGGCGTCATCGCCGCAGGAAGCAAGGAGGGCTGCCAGGACGGGAAGAACGAGGCGCTGGAATCGCATGGAGGGAAAATAGGAAGGGTGGAAAGGATGCGGAAAGCCAAAATCACGCGGCGCGGTCAGGAGCCGCCGAGTTCGGCGGAGCGGCGGGCGGCCGTATGGACCGCTTCGATGAATGCGGAACGCACGCCATGCTTCTCCAGTTCGGCCAGACCGGCGATCGTCGTGCCGCCGGGAGAGGCCACCATGTCCTTGAGTGCTCCGGGATGGAGGCCGGTGTCCAGGACCATGGCCGCCGACCCCAAAACCGTCTGGGCGGCGAGTTTCAGGGCTTCTGCCCGGGGGAGGCCCGCCCGGACCCCGCCGTCTGCCATGGCCTCGATCATGATATAGACAAAGGCAGGTCCGCTGCCGGAAAGGCCGGTCACAGCATCCATGAGGGATTCGGGGAGCTCTACGGCCAGTCCGACGGAGCCGAGGAGCAACTGGGCGGCTTCCGAATCGGTCGAGGTCGCGGCTTTGCCTTTGCAAAAGGCGGCGGCGCCTTTTCCGACAAGGGCGGGGGTGTTTGGCATGCAGCGGATGACCCGGACCCCGACGGGAACGCGTGTTTCCAGCCAGGAGGTCGTCAGGCCGGCGGCGACCGAAATCACGAGCGAGCTTTTCTCCGGCAGCCACCCCAACGCGGCTTCGGCGTGCTGCGGCTTCGTGCAGAGCAGGTAGGTATCGGCCTCCAGTGCCCCGATCGTATCGACAACCGAAGCGCCTGTGGCCGCGGCAAATGCCTTCGCGGCGTCCGGCGAAGCGTCACATCCGGTAATGTCTTCCGCCTTGATCGCCCCGGAACGGATGGCTCCTTCCACCAAGGCACTGCCCATTTTCCCACAGCCAATCACACCGAGTTTCATGCCGCGGCAGACTAGGGCGGGTGCGTGCCGGGCGGCGAGCGTCATTTTGGGCAGCAATGCACCTGCTCCTTTGCAATCGGAACCTTGCTTTTCATGCGGGTGGAAATCGCACGCTGATGTCTGGCCGAAGGGATTCATTTTACTTGAGGGTCGGCAAACGGGGGACATCGTCGGGGCATGAGATACCTCGTGGCGGTCCTCGCCTCCCTCGGTCTAGCGGCAGCGGCGGAAGAAGATGCGGTGCCCGGCGTGGACGCCGTGATCGCCAGCCGGGTCGCCAGCCTGCCGGAGCCGACCCCCGTGCCGATTCCGAAGGGGATGACGATGGCGATTACCTCGTCCGATCCCAAGGCACAAAAGCATGTGCTGGATGGTATCTCGAATCTCCATGGCGGCTGGGACTTCGAGGCCTACCGCCATTTCTGCGCGGCGCTGAAGCTCGATCCCGACTGTCTGATGGCGCATTGGGGTGTCGTGGTCGCGCTGATCGATCCCGAGCCGGATCTCGTGGACGAGCGTTCGGCAGCACTCCGGCGCATGGTTGAATTGGTGGAGAAGCAGACCGGAACCGAACTGGAGCGTTCCTATGCCTTTGCCATCGCCACCTTCTTCCAAAAGGGCGCCGCGGCGACTGCCGGTGTCTTCCAAGCGGTTTCGGAAAAGTTCCCGAACGATCCTCAGCTCAAGATGCTGGCAGCGGCATTCGGACGCACCGGCTACGACGAGGAAGGGAAGCCGAATCCCGAGCAGGAGCGGGCTGAAGCCTTGCTGGACCAGATGCTCACGCAGGATCCGGATCATCCGCTCTACCTTTATGCTTATCTGACCATTCGTGCGGAGGCACCGGATCTCCGCGGTGACCTGGCCCGCGCGCGCCGCCTTTGTCAGATCGCTCCGGGATATGCCCCGGCCCTCCACATGCTGGGACACTATGAACTGCGGAATGGAAACGTCGCGCAGGCGATCGACGCATTCTCCCAATCCGGCGAAGCCTACCGGCAGTGGATGAAGGCGACGGGCGTGACCCATGCCGACTGCCCGGGATGGGTGAAGGCCGAGTGCTATCGCGCGGCGGCGCTCGCGACGAAAGGGGACTATGCGAATGCGCTGGCCGTGGGGAAGTCGGTGGCCGCCATCGAACTACCGCCCGAGCGGGCGAGAAGCGAGGGAGGGCAGTTGTTGCTTTGGGAGGGACGCACCCTTGAAACGCGGCTGCTGATGCGTCGCGGCGCAGCGGGAGATACCGCGGCGGCATTGGCAGCGCTTCCGGCTCCGGAGAAGCAGAAGGTCTATGGCAAGACCACCCACTCCGTATGGTTTTACCAAGGCTTGGCGTTTATCCTGGAGGCGCGCAAGGCGCTCCAAGCCGGGAACCTCGAAGAATGCCGCAAGATCGCCGACGCGGTAACGCTGCATGGCGAAAAGATGGCGGAGAACCGGGATGCGGCGGCTGCAGCTGGCGAGCGTTCCGCGTGGATCCGCGCTTTCAATGCACTGGAGGTTTACGCGGGCGAATTGCGGGGTGCGATGGCCATGGCCGGACCGAAGGAAGATATCGGCTCCGCCTTCAACTGGTATCGCGCGGCGCTGGATCGACAGGGTCCGCCGACGATGCTGATGCCGCCCACCGTGCTGCTGCCGATGCAGGCGCGGCTCGCGGAATATTACGTCGCAAAGGGCACGCCGGACGCGGCTGTTGACATCCTCATTCAAGCCCAGGGTCGCCACACGAACGACGTCGAGATCCTGACCCGGCTCCAGACGGCACTCACCAAGGCGGGGCACAAGAAACAGGCGGAAGAGGTTGGCGAAGAGATTGAGAAGGTGCGTTCGGAGTGAATCCGGAGGGCCGGCCCGCTTCTGCCATCCGGCATCGAGTTCATTTCAAGTTGCCGTCGCCACTAAGCGGGTTGAAAACCCGCTCTCCCCGCGCTTGCACTCCGGCGGCAATATCGCGAGCATTTGTCCCATGAAACGCAGGAACTTCCTTCGCACCACCGCCGCTTCCTCGATTGCCTTTGGAACCACCGGAGGCCTGCTTGCGGCGCTTTCGCCGGACAACGTCTATCGCAAGAACATCGGCATCCAGCTCTACACGCTGCGCGATGCTCTTTCGAAGGATGCCGCAGGCACGTTGAAGGCCGTGGCGGCGGCGGGTTACAAGCAGGTGGAGCCTTACGGGTTCCCCAATTGCCAGCCGCTGCTCGATGGAGCGAAAGATGCCGGACTCGCGATCAATTCCACCCATTTCGAGTGGGATAGCGTCGTCAATCCGAAGGACGAAGGCATGTCCGACTTCAAGAAGATCCTGGATCGGGCGAAAGAGATCGAGCTTACGCACCTCGTCATCCCGTTCCTCCAGGACGGCAATCGGAAGACGCTCGACGACTACAAGAAGGTCGCGGAGAACGCGAACAAGGCGGCGGCGCTAACGAAGGCTGCCGGGATCCAGCTCTGCTATCACAACCACGCCTTCGAATTCCAACCGAAGGAAGGCGGCAAGTGCGGTTACGATGTCTTCATCGAGGAATTCTCTCCTGACATGCAGTTCGAGGTGGATGTATTCTGGGTCAAGGTTGGCGGTCACGAACCGGCCGAGCTGATCAAGAAGCTCGCGGGACGGGTGTCCCAGCTTCACCTCAAGGATCTCAAGAAGGGTATGAAGCTTCCGGAATTCGGCAGCGTGCCGCAGGATGCGTTCAAGGAGCTTGGCAATGGCATGATCCCGATGGAGCCGATCCTCGAAGCCGCGGAGAAAGCGGGAGTGAAACACTGCCACGTGGAGCAGGACTTCTCTCCGCATCCTTTGGAGAGCATCAAGGAGAGCGTCGAGTATCTCGGGAAGCTCTGAATATCGCGGTGCGCTGCGGCGTGGGATCGGTTAGGGTTTTCACATCCGCTGGTCCGCGCTGCGCATCAGGATGTCCCCGATTTCCACGTGGGGAGGAGCTTCCAAGATGGTGATGATGGCGTGGGCAACGTCCTCCGGCGCGAGCATCGCCATCGTCTCCTTGGTCTTTTGCAAGACGTCCTCGCGGCCCCGGAAATATAGCTCTAACAAGGGCGTGTCCACGAAGCCCGGCGAGACACAGGAGACCTGCACGGGGAGGCCCGCGGACTTGAGCTCCAGGCGCAGGGCATCCGTCACGGCACGCACGGCGAATTTGGTGGGAGCATAGAAGCCGCCGGTCGGAGGGACGCGATGACCGCTCATCGACGATACGTTCACGATGCGTCCGCCCTCGCGCGGGAAATGGCGCAGCGAAAGTTGGCAGCAGAGCGTCAGGGCGAAGACGTTCACCCGCCACATCTCTTCCCAGTCGGCAGGATTGCCATCGACGATCCGCGAGAGATACGCGACGCCCGCACAATTCACCAAGGCGGCGATCTGTCCTAGATCCTGGAACATCCCGTGGATGTCCTCCCGCTTGGTTAGGTCCGCGGTGATCGGAATGATCCCGGGCAGAAGAGAGGCGGGACGACGGCTGACGCCAAGGACCATGGCACCCCGATCCAGCAGCATCCTCGACAAGGCGCGGCCAATCCCGCTGGAGGCGCCGGTGACGAGGATGGTGATACCGGTCAGGTTGCTCATGCGCTGACTTTTTCACCCGCAGCGACGGGGCGCAACCCTTCGAAGAGACCAGGAAGGTCCGGCAGGGTCGGAGGCGGAGCGGGCGGCTTGGCTTGAGATGATCCGGAGGACTGCCTCTCCCTTGACCGGCCGGGGGCGTCCTGTCCATGTTCCCGGCCATGCGCATTTTGACCGGGCTGCAACCCAGCGGGAAACTCCATGTAGGCAACTATTTCGGAGCGATGGAGCCCGCCGTACGCCTGCAGGACGAGGGGGAGGCCTTCTATTTCATCGCGAACTACCATGCGATGACCACCGTCAAAAACCCGGCTGAACTCCGTGCCTTCACCCGGGAACTGGCGATCGATTTCCTGGCGGCCGGTCTCGATCCCGACCGTTCCACTTTTTTCCTGCAAAGCGCCGTGCCGGAGGTGAATGAACTGGCATGGATTCTTTCCAACGTCTGTCCGGTCAGCCAGTTGGAGAAAGCTCACTCCTACAAGGACAAGATCGCCCACGGCTTCTCCCCGTACCACGGACTCTTCGCCTATCCGGTGCTGATGGCGGCGGATATCCTGCTTTACGACACGAATTGCGTGCCGGTCGGGAAGGACCAGAAACAGCATCTCGAAATCACCCGGGACTTGGCGGGGAAGATTAACGAAGCCTACGGGGAAGGGACTCTCGTGGTGCCGGAGCCGATGATCCGGGAGGCAACGGGCGTGGTTCCGGGCCTCGATGGCCAGAAGATGAGCAAAAGCTACGGGAATACCCTCCCGCTCTACGGAGACCCGGCAGAGGTGAAAAAGCTCATCATGAAGAAGCTGGTGACGGACGCGACGCCGCTGGAGGCACCGAAACCGAAGGAGTGTTCCACGCTGCTTGCCCTCTACCGGCTGATGGCCAGTGATGCGGATGTCGCCACGATGGAAGCGGATTATGACCGGGGCGGTATCGGCTACGGGGAGTTCAAAAAGCGCTTGCTGGAGGCCTATCTGGAGCGTTTCGAGCCGATGCGCGTCCGCCGGCAGGAGATTCTCGCGGACACAGGATACGTCGATGAGGTCCTTGCGAAAGGTGCCGAGAAAGCCCGTGCCGCCGCCGCTCCGGTGATTGACCGCGTGCGGAGAGCCGTGGGTTTGGCGTAGGACGAAGCTTTCCAAGGAAGCCGGTTCCCTTGCTCAAGATATAGTGGTGTGGCCTGTGCCTTGCCACCATCCGGCGGGAGGCGGCTGCGAAGAGCGAAATTTTTGCTTTGCCAAACGGCGAAGGAGGGGCAAAGTGCCTTCAGTCCGATGGACGTCGGCGGCCGCTGGTGTTGCAGCCGCTTCCGGGTTTGAAAACCTTGCCGCGCTTGGATCCGCACTTTGGCAAGGGTTCCCCATACCCGGTCACTCCGTTGTTCAACATCCCTTCAAGCATTTCCTAACAGGGAATGGAACCGTGCCCCCGCGCACCTCTTTCCCTTTTGTTTTTCTCATTCAAGCGATCATGGCTGGTCACAACAAGTGGTCCAAGGTCAAGCACATCAAGGCACGCGTCGATGTCATCAAGGGCAGGGTGTTCAGCAAATGCGCCCATGAAATCGCCCTCGCAGCCCGCTCCGGCGGCGGTGATGTCAACATGAATGCCCGCCTGCGCGCCGCCGTGGACAACGCCAAGGCCGTCTCCATGCCGAAGGACAATATTGATCGTGCGATCAAAAAAGGCCTCGGCGAGTTGGGTGGTGAAGCCATCCAGGAAGTGACCTACGAAGGCTACGGGCCGTCCGGCATCGCCTTCCTGATCGAAGCCGCCACTGACAATCTCAACCGTGCCGCTGCGGACCTCCGCACGATTTTTTCAAAGAACGGCGGAAGCGTCGCCACGCCCGGAAGCGTCGCCTATCAATTCGACCGCAAGGGGGAGATCCGCATTGCGGCCGCAGGGATCGATGACGACCGGATGATGGAAGCGGCGATCCTTGCCGGTGCGGATGACGTGCAAAGCGACGAAGCCGAACACGTTGTTTTCACCTCGCCGACCGAACTCGCTGCCGTGGCGACGGAATTGCGCGGCGCCGGCTTTTCCATCGCATCGGAGAAACTCGTTTCCGTCCCCCAGAATCCCTCCGTGGTCGCCGATCCGGAGATCGCCCGCCAGGTCATGAAACTCTACGACCTCCTCGACGGGTACGATGACACGCTGAATGTATTCACCAATTTCGAAGTGGCCGACGAAGTTCTCGAGGCCCTCGAAGCATGATCGGCCGGAAATGCCCGGCCACGCCCCTTTTTTTAATGAGCCACAATACGCCCCAGGACACCGCGGGATATGAATCCGCTGCGGAAACCTCGTCCGCCGAAATCAAGCCGACCGCCCGCAAAGCGGCGAAGAAGGCTGCCAAGAAAGCCGCGACGAAGGTAGCGGCGAAGAAAACGACAGCCAAGAAGGCGGCGAAGAAGGCAGCGGCAAATCTCAAGGCCGAGGAGTCTGTCCCAGCACAAGCAGTGCTTCCTTTGGACGTGCCGGCAAAGCCCGCGCCGAAGGCCAAGAAGGCTGCCCGCAAGAAGGCCGCAGTCGAAGAATCTTTTACCTTGGCAGAGCCGCCGGCATCAAAGCCACGTGAAGTGGCTCCTGCTCCCGCTGCCGAAGCGAAGCAGGCAGAGCGACCCGCCGCGGAGCCACAGAAAGCTCCTGCCGAAGCACCCACAGGAGAGGGAAGGCCTGCTTTCGGTCGCGTGCCCGGTGGTGGCCGTGTGATTCCTCGTGAAGATCGCGAGCAGCAGCGCGAGCCGCGTGAACAACGTGAGCCCCGCGAGCAGCGTGACCAGAATCGCCCGCCTCATCAACCGCAGCAGCGCCAAGACGGGTCAGGGGACCGTACGGATGCCAACCGTGAACGCCGCAAGCGGCGCCGCAAGCGCCGTCGTGAACGCGAGCGCGAAGGACGCCAAGGCGGCGGCGAGCAGGGTGAACAACGTGACCAGCGTGAACAGCGCCCCCATGCTGAAAAGCAAGGCGGCGGTGAGCCTGTCGAGCGCGCGCCCGCGTTCTCCGGACCGAAGGTCGAGGTCAATGGCATGCTCGAACTCGCCCCGAAGGGATTCGGTTTCCTGCGGGTTCCTGCGAAGAATTTCGAGCAGGCCCGCGATGACGTGTTCGTTTCGCCCGAGATGGTACGTCGTTACGGTTTGCGCCCCGGGGTGTGGATCCACGGTCTTGCCCAAGACGGTTCGCGCGGCCAGCAATTGGTCGAGCTCACGACGATCAATGACATGACGCCGGACCAAGCCAAACGGCTTCCCGCGTTCGAAGAACTCAAGGCGGTCAATCCGAACAAGCGCATCAGCTTGGAAACCACCGCGGAGCGCTTCACCACCCGCGTGGTGGATCTGATGGCGCCGGTTGGACGTGGGCAGCGGGGACTGATTGTTTCTCCGCCGCGCTCGGGCAAGACGACGCTGCTACTTCACATCGCGGAAGCGGTGCGCGAGTTGCACGACGAAACGATGCATCTCATGATCCTGTTGGTCGATGAACGGCCGGAGGAAGTCACCGAGTTCCGCCGCACGCTTCCGGGAGCCGAGATCTACGCGAGCTCGAATGACGAAGGTTCGCGCAACCACTGCCGCATTGCAGAGATGTGCATCGAGCGCGCGAAGCGTTTGGTCGAAGGTGGCAAGCACGTCTTCCTGTTGATGGATTCCATCACGCGCCTCGCCCGTGCCTACAATGGCGGCATGCGCCAGCAGGGCAGGGGAATCGGCTCCGGTGGGATCACCGTCGGCGCGCTGGAAGCTCCGCGCCGTCTCTTCGCCGCCGCCCGCAATACCCGCGAGGCGGGATCGCTGACCATCCTGGCCACAGCGCTGATCCAGACGAACAGCCGTGCGGACGAGGCCATTTATCAGGAGTTCAAGGGCACCGGAAACATGGAGCTCGTTCTCGATCGCAAGATCGCGGAGAACTACATCTACCCTGCGGTCGATATCTTCAAATCCGGAACGCGCCGTGAGGAGCTGCTATTGCCGGAGCACATGCTCCACAAGATCCACCTCATCCGCCGCGGTCTTTCCGGGCATCGCCCGGTGGAGGCAATGGAACGTCTGCTCTACTTCCTGAAGAAGTTCCCGAACAATCCGCAGATGCTGCTGGAGATTAAAGGATGAGGTGTCGATGCCCGTTGATCCATTTCGCGGCCTGAAGCGAATCCGGGAATCGGGGGTCAACGTCAACCTACCGTAGCCGCGCGCATCGCTTCGAGGGCTTCAAAGCGGGCGAGAAGCTCGAGGGCCACGGGGCGAATGGACGGGGAAGGGGGAGCAGATGCGTGTGCCATGTGGCCATGCTTCGCATCCTGACCGGCCCTTGCTTTTGCCTCTGACCATCCGTCCTCTGAGAGGCCGAGTGAAGGCCCCAGCTTCTCCCATACGAATTCGGGAAGCTGCGAGTAGGCGATTGGGAAAACGGTTCCTCCCTGCACCGCAGATACTCCTTGCTGGAAAATCGCGGAGAGAACCCGCTCGGCGTAGCCATCGAGATCCGCGGGATTCACGCTGGCCGGATCAATGCCGAAGTACCAGCTATCGACCAATCCCGGAACCATCTGACTGCCGCGTTCGCGGCGATGTGACCGGAGGATCGCCTCCGGTTCGCGATAGAGGAAAAAGCATGGTGTCCGTGGGAAGGTCCGCTGGAGCCGTTCCAGGTGTGGCAGGTGCCAGCAGTCGAGCTTGAGAAAGAGCTTCGGGGGAACTCCTCCATCCGGCTTCGCAAAGGAATGAATCAGGCCTGAGATGAGTTCGTCGTCTGCTGTCGGCAGGTTAAGCAGCGTGTCCACGATCGGCGGCTCCGAGAGGGCCCGGCAACCGGCGACTCTGCCCAGCAGTTGCATCAGCAGGGTCGATCCACACCGGGACGCATGGAAGAAGATCGCCCTTGGATCCGGAGTGTCGGGATTGCTTCCTCTCAGGATTTCCAGTGGCGTTTTCAGCGAGGGAGTGCTGCGTCGGTGGCGGCGGATGGTGTCCTCGAAGAAAGGTTCGAGGAACCTTTGTCCCGGGAGATGAAGCCATGTCAGTTCCCGTCTGGCGGCATCCAATTCGACCGGATACCAATCGGGCGCGGAGACAGGGTCATGGTCCATCACCTCAAAAAGAAAAGACGCGGTTGCCGGTATCAAGCCCGCAACCGCGTCCTACTAGGACAAAACCAATCAACGCCGACGACGTGCCAGCAAGGGCAGCGCGGCGAGGCTCAGCAACAGCGATGAGGGCTCGGGAACCGTCTCCAAGGTGAGGCTCCACGAAATGATCCGGTGCTCACCGCCGCCGGAAAGATCGGCGACGAAGAGCGTCCAATCACCGCTCACCGCGGCATCGGCGAAGACATCCAGTCCGGCGGTGGAAGCATCGGTATCGAGCACCAGCGCGGGATCGATATCGCGGCCATCCGGTAGCCAGGTTCCGGTCAACGGTCCCGTGAGGGCGGTGGTGGCATTGCCATTCAGCACGACGCGGTAGTTGTGGATATTGGAGGCACCGGTGCTGGAGAAGGTGACGTTCAATGTTTGATCGTCACTGTATCCGGCCAGAGACGTGGCGGTGCGGCCGAGGCGGTTGATCAGCACCGCCTTGTCCGTGCCATTGCTCAGATAAACGTAGAGATCGCCGAGGAAGGCGTCTTGACCCGGAGCGGCTTCGATCTGGAGCTGCACTTCTGCCGACACCACCGACTCGGAGTTGCCTGCGATGGTGATGAGGCTGGCGAGCCCGGAGGACGAGCCGTCAGGGATGTTCGCGGCGGTATTGTTGGAGAAGGTCACGATCGCGGCATCTGCTGCAAGAGCGAAACCGAGGACGAGGGCCAGCAAACCGGCTTTTGAGAAAAAGGTATTCATAAAGGTAGGGGCTGGAGATCTCAAGGTGTGACTTCAATCACGCGGTAGAAGCGGGTGGGCGGAAGCGGTCCTTCATCCAAGAAGCTCATCGTGCCCGACGCCGGACAGACGATCGGGGAGCCCGAGTTGGTCCAGGCCGTGAGGTCGCCGGAGAATTGCAGACGGTAGCCGCGGCCGGGGATGCCGAGTGTCAGCACGCGCTTGTCATCGGCTTCATCCACCAGCTTGAAGATGTTCACCGTGGCTCCGGTTTCCGCGGATGCGGTGATCGACACGGTGCCCGTGACCGTCTGCACGCCATCGGTGATGGTGAAGGTGAAGCTGTCCGGACCGGAGTATCCTGCGGGCGGCTGGTAGTAGATCCAGCCGTCCACGATGGTTACCGTACCACCTTGGGCAGTCGGAAGATTCTGTACGGACACGAGGCTGACAGGACGGCCTTCCACGATGGTGGTCAGCGCGAGCAAGTCCGCGATCTTCAGCTTGCCGGAAGCCCCGATCTTTACGGCGAGGGCACCATTGCCCGCGACGAGCAACGGATCGTCGTCCGTGATGGTGCCGGTGGCAGTGACCGTTCCGAGCGAAACGCTGCGTCCGCTGGCAGCAAGATTGGTCAGCGAAGCATCAACCGTTTCATCCGACTCGACATCGTTGTCGCCGCTTGCAGCGACATTGAAGTTAACCGAGGTCTGGCCTGCCGGGATCGTGAAACCTGCGGTTGCAAGCGCCGTGAAATCGGTGCCGGCCGTGGCCGAGCCGGTGGCCAGCGTCTGGCGATCTACCGTGATGTCGGTGTCCACCGCATTCGTGAGGGACACCGTGAAGGGAAGATTGACCGTGCTACTGTCGCCTTCAGCCACCGTGCTGCCAGCGAGGGAAATCACGGCCGAATCATCGTTCGTGATCGTGCCCGTGGCAGCGGCCGTCGTGATCTGGCCAATGCTCGGATTCGAGATGGTGGCAGTGAACGTTTCGCTCAGCTCCACCACGCTGTCCCCCGTGATGGGGACGACGATATTGGCGACAGCCTGGCCGTCGACGAAGTTCACCGTGCCGCCGGTAGCCGTGAAGTCGGTGCCCGCGGTGGCAGTTACACCGGCGAGCGTGTAGGACAAGCTGGCCGCGCCGGATGTTCCGCCCGTGCGGGTCACCGGAATGGTCACCGAGCCGCTGTTTTCGAGAGCGGATCCGGCCGCTACCGCGAAGGTCACCAGGTCACCGGTGATGCGGAGATTGTCGAAGATGATGCGCTCGCCGGCGCTGCTGGTTACCGCCACGACGCGCACCCCGAGAGTGGTGGCTGTCGGCAGGTTAAAGCTGAAGTTCTGCAATGCGGAGCCGAGCTGCGGCGTGTCACCGCTGCCGTTCAAGTCCACATCCAAGGCCATCGGCGAGTTCACCGAGCCGGTCGCGCGGAACTGGCCGACGGACGTCCATGCGCCGCCGTCCACCTGAGCTTCCACCGTAAGGAGATCGTTGAGCTGTTCGAAGTCGGTGCCGACCGTGCCAGCGAGAAGCTGCGCCTTCAGATTCGTGTAACCCTGGGTGTTGAGCTCCACGGTCACGGCCTCAAGCGGAGCCGGGTCGAAATCGGTATCCTCCACGACGAAGACGAAGGAACCATCCGCCACGGTCACCGGAGCAGGCGTGGCCAGCCGTGCGAAGATCGAGCTGCCATTCTGGAAGCCGCCCGCCACCGCGTAGCGTGTGCCACGGCCGTCGGTCTCGAAACTCTCGGTGTAGGGAACGGACTGGACCGGGACGATGTCGTTGATCTGGATTGCCCGGATCACGGCATTGCTCGGATTCGTTCCATCGTTGGCGACGATGGTCACCTGGCGTTCGGCAGGATCCGGACTGGTCAGGTTCGAGTTCCGATAGGTCACGCTGCGAAGCACCGCCTGGTAGTCGGCGAGGGACGCGACCTTGTTGATCGTTACGGCTCCTCCCGCGATGACGATGTCGCCTGCGGAGATTGCTCCCGAGGGAGTGGCAGCAAGGAGGTCTTCGGCGGCTCGATAGTTTTGTGAAATGGTGACGCTGGCGGAGCTCAGCGTCGCGCTGTCGGTATCCGTGACCGTCAGGGCGGGGGCAATCGCCTTGGCTGCTTCACCCTCCGTGAAGGACAACGCACCGGCGCTCACGCCACCGATCGACGGCGGATTGGTTGCCGCGGTCTCCCCGAAGACACGGATGTTGTCGAAGAGGATGTACTCCGCCGTGGCATTGGTGTAGAACACCACGCGCACCACCACCGAATTCCCCGTGGGAATCGACAGGTCGAGCTCGCGGAAACTCTGGCCAAGCGTGTCCGCGGTATTGTCTCCGGCTCCGTTGAGATCCGTATCGCGGGAAAGATAGGAGTTCGTCCCGGCTGTTCCTCCCGTCACCTCCGGTGCATACTGGGCGAGCACTTGGAAAGGGCTGCCATCGAGGCTAGCCTCCACCCGAACGTAGTCGGTGACGGCCACGTTCGCGGGATTGTAATCATATTCATCGCGGTCCACGGCGCTCCGCCCCGGAGCCGCGAGCAGGATCTTCACGGAGGTGTTGATCTTGCCGGCGATGTTCACGCCATTGAGCGTGACCATGCCCTGTGCGGTGGGAGCGGTGGAGTCGATGTCCTCCGCGCCGAACATGCGGGAGCCATCCCCACTGGCGATGACGCGGCCATCGAGGATTCGCGTGCCATTGTTCGGGATCGCCGCGCAGTAGTCGGCGTTCGTGCCGGAGTCGAAGCCATTGGTCACGGCAAAGCCGATTCCCGGAACAACCTCGAACGATTCCTTGGCGATTTCCACCGGTACCGCAAACGCCGGTCCGGTTAGAAGCCCCAAGGCTAGCAGGGAAGATAATTTCATGGAGGAGCGATGGGAGGGGATTCTTTTCCGGACTCAGTTGCGGGAGGGGTAGATCCCCTCGACAGCGATGATGAAATTCATCCCTAGAAATGGATCACGGATGCTGAATGGCTGGCTGCCACCGCTGATCCCGACTGTCGGCTGCGTAACGGTGAGCGGTGCCATGGTCGCATTTCCTGTGGCGGCGTATTGCTCATCGCCACCTGAACTCACCGCCAGCACCGCACCGGAAGGATCATCGCTATTTCCTGCCCCGGTCGAGCAGGGCTGGGACACTTGCACCGGGGTGAGAGCGTGGCTGTGCGCCGGCATATTGGTGATCACCAGCGTCGTTGATTCCGCGCCGGACACTTCGCCGAGACTGATGAAACTAAGTCCCGGACCTTGTCCCGTGCCTACCGGGGTACGGCTGCGGAAGTCGGGAAGAGCGAAAGTCGTTTGTCCATTGCCGCCGTAGGTCGTTCCTAGCAGGGAGAACAGTGCCGTATTCTGCGCGATGGAGAGGATTTGTCCTTGGCAGAACATCCAGCTGCGCGGCGCGAAATTGCCGGCGAACATTCTGATTTCAGCGAGCATTGGGGTCATGGGAGTATGGGCAGTGTTGGGGTTGGAGAATCGTATGTGTCAGGCGGTGGGATCTTCGACCTCGCGGAGCCAGCAGCTCATTCGAGGAAAGGCCGAGGTCATGCGGTACCAGCACAGCATCGGAACGCCGACGCCACCACCGGTGGAGAACTGGGAGATCAAGTGCTGGCCACCCGATTTGTAGCCGCCCTCGTGGAAAACGATTGCCGGGTCGATCCCGCATTCGACAGCGGCGGCATAGGACCATGCCAAGGCAGCCATTTCATCCGCGGGCGTTACCTCAAGCTTCCCGCCAAGCGAGGGACGCAGTGAGGGCGGAGTGACCGCGATGTGGCCGGCTTCGTGAAGCAGATCGCCAGGAAAGGTAAGGCGCTCCGGATCGAACTTCAGCACGCCATCCTCGATGCGGATGCCGGGCAGGAATTCGGAATCTGTTAGGGTGGCAGGGGACCACGGGATGCCGATGCGATCAAGGAAACCCGTGATTTGATCGACTACGGAATGCTCAAGCAACGAGGGCATGGTCTTGAGTAGGTTCGAATCGTTGAATGAAGGCGGCTTCCTCGGTGGTCAGCTCAGCCGGAGGAATCCATGCGGTTTGGGGATGATTCAGCTTCACCGAGAGCACCCCGCGATCGATCCGCGAGCAACCGGTGAACTTCTCCAATTCCGGGAGGATCGCTTCGGGATTATCTAACAGATCCGCCAGCTTCAGACTGAAAACGGGGAGTCGCTTCGGAAGGTCAGCCAATGCCTTGCGGCTCGCATGGGCTTCCTGGATGAAGCGGGAAAAATCGGGTCCGGGCCCTACCATGGAAGCAGCCTTCGCGGAGCGTGCCGTACTCGCGAGGTCGCGGTCCACGTGGATCACGCGTGCCTTCGGCAACATCCCGGGCAGCAAACCGATGAACCATGCCTGCGCGCCCGCATGCTTCCATCCCCAGAGGGTACGTCCCTCGGTCCTGGCGATGTTCCGGCAGTGGGCGAGAGGGCCGGCAGCCATCGCCTCCAATGCCTCGAGGTAGGCTTCGGAGGGAGGCGTGAGATCGGCGATGAAATCGGAGGTGTTCCCTGACAGCAATCCGGCGAACATCGGATCGGTGCGCGGTGCCTGACAGCGGATCGCGAATTGCTTTGAAGAAAGGTAGGAGGCGAAGAATGCGGCATCGTGGCCGATGGTATCGCCGAAAATCAGGCAATCGTTTGCGGAGCACAGCAACCGCTGCACCAGCGTGGTGCCCATCCGCGGAGCGGCGGAGATGACGATGATGGGATCGAGGTCCTTCACGCGGCCACCTCCGTTTCCACATCAAGCGTGGCGATCCACGCCTCGAGCTCGGGGCTACGCCGCGCATCGATGACCAGATGCACGCGGTCGGTCTTGCCGTGATTCTCCACCGAATGCCGATCGCTGAGGCGGAGATACCAGGAAGTGCCTTCGCGGAGATCGAGGCGGGTGCCATTGAGCCGGAAATCGACACCGGGATTCGTGGTGACGGGCACGTGGATGCGGACCGCGCCGCATTCGAAGGCGAGATCGTGATCGCGATGTTCCTTGATCAGGGAGCCGGGTGTCAGCTTCATCAAGCGCACCGCGTCCAGAGGGAAAGGAAAAGCCCCCAGAACCTCCGGGAAGTATTCGCAGCGTGCCAGGAAGGGTGTGTCGGCGAATTCCGTGCAGGAAGGGTCGGAATACATCATCAGCACCGGATGAGTGGCGCCTGCCGTGCCCCGCAGCGGGATGATGCTCCAGTCTCCGTCGAAATTCTGCTTCACGAAGTGCTGCATCCATTCGCCCGCTTCCAAGCGCTTGAGATCCGCCTGCATCCGCGGCACATCGAAGTGCAGCGGGAGGAGGACGCGGTCGGGAAGGGCGGGGAGGGATGACATCGTTTCGCGATTTCAGGCGTTGAGCTCCATCAGGATCCGGCGTCCCTGCCGCTGGAAGGACAGCGCGTTTCCTTTTGCTTGGACCTTGCCATCGCCAAGCGCCGCAGCTTTCCGCGCGAGGGCATCGAAGTTATCCACTTTGCAGCGGATGCGGAGGAGGGCCCCCTCCTCGCGGATACTCCATCCGCTTACTCCGGCGTCTTTCAGGGCGGAGTCGAGTTCAAGAGGGGCTTCTTCGGCAGAAGCAATGCCGGTGCTACCGGCGACGCCCGCAAGGGCGCAGAGGCGGAGGAATTCTAGACGTTTCATCGGGGAGGCGGAATCGGGAGTGAATCCGTGAAGCCCAGCCCTATGGAAGTAGTATTTGATAATCAAGTAATGTCTGCTTTTACCCCGCATGAAATTTTTTCAGTGCCGAAAATGACATGTTTAAAGGATTATCTGACGACGTATCTGAAGGGTATGGGAAACGTTTCCCGGTATCGGATCCGGCTGCCGGTGTAACGGAGGACCGCTTCCAACTTAGGGCTGAAGTTCGAATTGCCGCGCGCGGCGGATCAGCGAAGATCTGCCTGTGCCTAACACCATTGAAGCTGAAGTTCTGGAGATCGACGGCAGCCCGCCGCCACCTCCGAACGTTCAAGAACCGAAGTATTCCCATCGCCCGCAAGCTCCATGGGAATCGCTGCGGGGAAAGGTGGTCGGGCTGGACCGCCGCTGGTGGCCCCTGTGGGTATTTCTGGGAACTATTGCGCTCGCGCTCCTGCTCACCGTGGGTGTCGTGATCGCGGTGATGGTCATCGTGGCCAAGGTCATTGGTGGAATCCTGCGCTTTTTGTTCGGGGGCGTTTCCAACGGCTCTGGAACCGGCCTATCACGACGGTCGTTTTGAATGGCTGTTTGCGGAAAATCGGCAGGTTATTCACAATTGACCCATCGGCCGCTGTTCCGCGCAAAACTTCGCCGATCAAGGGCTTTCACGAGCTTCCTCGTGCTTATGGGCACCGCTTCGCAAGATGTGAATAACTTGTGGGTAATCCGTGTGTAACGGATTTGTAACTCGGTAATCATCGGAGGCGGAGCGAGTTATGGGGACTTGTCCGATTTTTCTACCAGATCGTGACGGTGAACAAGCGGTGGAAAGGAGAGGCGTCACGGATCGACATTTTTCCACCCTTCGAGTTCCCTCCTGACAATCGGCGCGGGGTCTGCTTTTGCGACGAAGGAGCTTTTCGGGACTGTTCCCAAGTTATTCACAATTTGGAGGAGGTCACCCAGCAACAGGGCTTTCTTTGCGTGGGCAGCAAATGGATTTCATTTCCTGCGGTCCTCCCCCATTTGCGGAGGGCAATCCATGAAAGATCGGGCGGACTCCTGTCGTCCACGCCGGACATGTCATACCCGAATAAAACCTCTGGCCATGGACCATTGCCAAGCCCGCGACGACCGCTAGCGTCCTCGCCCATGAGAACGCATTTGCTTTGCGCCTCGGGGCTGCTGCTCGCCACCGGCTCGTCGCTGGCGGCCACGAAGGTGCTCCAGGCATTTGAGGGGGATGGATACGGGGACTGGAAAGTCGAGGGTCCGGCCTTCGGCTTGGCACCGAGCGGGGGACAAATGGAGGGCCTCACCGCCGAATTGAGGGGATATTCCCAAGAGTCGGTCGCTTGCTCCGCACACGGCGGGGATGCTAGCAAGGGCTCGCTCACGTCGCCCGAGTTCAAGGTGACGGAGGACTACCTCTGCTTCCTGATTGCCGGGGGCAAGCATCCCGGCAAGGTGGGCGTACAGTTCCTTGTCGATGGCAAGGTGGAGCTTGAAGCCACGGGCGAGAATTCCCTCCAATTCCGCACGCAGGTTTGGAATGTTTCCCAGTTCAAGGGGAAGAACGCGCGCATTCGCATTTATGATGAGGAAGAAGGCGGCTGGGGAATCATCGCGGCGGATCACTTCCAGATGACGGATTACGCCAATCAGAAGTTCCCGCCGTCCACCAAGGGCGGCAAACCGCACGCGGCGGGTCTCGTCGCCAGCGACGCCATCGGCGGTCTGACCATTCCCGAGGGGACGAAGGCAAAGGTCGTGGCGGATCATAAGAACGGCGGCATCACTTCGCCGACCGCGCTCGCCTTCGGTGAAAAGGGCGAAATCTACGTGACCGAGACCCACCGCTTCCGTCATGGCGTGGCGGACAATCGCGATCACCTCTACTGGTATCTCGATGACATCGCCGCCCGCTCCACTGCGGACCGGCTGAAGCTGCACGAGAAATGGTACGGCAAAGAGGAGAGGACCTCGAAGAAGTTTTTTACCGAGGTTGATGAAGTCGTGCGCGTGCTGTCCAAGCCCGGGGAGGACGGCAAGTCGGCGAAGAGCGAGGTCTTTGCCCGCGATTTCAAGGACGTGCTCGATGGTCCAGCTGCCGGTATCTTTGAATACGAAGGCACCGTCTACTTGGCGTGCATTCCGAAGATTTGGGCGCTGCACGATAAGGATGGCGACGGCAAGGCCGACAAGCCCGAGGAACGGGACGCTCTCTTCGATGGCTTCGGCGTGCGTGTTTCATTTTCCGGTCACGATCTGAATGGGTTCGCGCTGGGGCCCGACGGCCGCATCTACGGAACGTTGGGTGATCGCGGGATGAACGTCACGACCAAGGAAGGGAAGCACTACGAGTATCCCGACCAAGGCTGCGTGTTCCGCTTTGATCCCGATGGCTCGAACTTCGAGGTGGTTCACACCGGTCTCCGCAATCCGAAGGAAATCGCCTTCGACGAATACGGCAATGCGATCTCGGTGGACAATAACTCCGACCAAGGGGACCAGGCTCGCGTGGTCTATGTGATGGATGGCGCCGACTCCGGCTGGACGATGGATCATCAAGCGATGCACAGCTTCCACCGTCAGATCGGCATGGAGGAACACCCGCCGAACCGCTGGATGGAAGAGCGCATGTGGGCTCCGCTGAATGACGCGCAGCCATCCTACATCGTCCCACCGGTGGCGAATCTGACCTCCGGCCCCTCCGGTCTCACCTATCATCCGGGCGCGGGCTTTCTTGAGAGCGAAGCCGGTCGTTTCCTGATCTGCGACTATCGCGGTGGTGCGGCGAACTCTGGGATCTGGTCCTTCAAGATGGAGCCCTCCGGTGCCGGGATGAAGGTGGCGGACTCCCGACAGATGAACTGGGGAGCCGCCGTGACGGATGTCGAGTATTCGTGGGACGGGAAGCTCTACATCACCGACTTTATCGGTGGCTGGGCATCCCATGACGATGGCCGCGTCTATTCGCTCGAGGCTGACAAGATGTGGCGTCAGGAGGACGCGGAGTATGCTTCCGAGATCATCGCGGAAGGATTTGAGAAGCGTCCGGTACCGGCACTTGAGAAGCTGATGACCCACCCGGACATGCGGGTGCGAGTGCGTGCGCAACTGGCGTTGACCCGCAGGACTGAAGGCCTCGATGTCTTCACCCGGGTCTCAAAGGAAGGGAAGACCACCATCCAGCGTCTTCATGGCGTATGGGGCTTGGGAGTGATCGCTCGGCGTGGATCGGCCATGCTTCCTCCGTCCACGGATGCATTCGTCACGCTGCCTGGAAAGCAGATCCGGGACAAAGCCGGCGAGGCATTGGTGGCCCTGCTTTCCGATAAGGATGCTGAAGTGCGCGCACAGGCGATTAAGGCGCTCGGCGAATCGGGCTTGCCCGCGGGCCGTATCCAGTTTGCCACCATGCTTGCCGACGAATCCCCGCGGATGCGTGCCTTCACCGCGATCGCGGCGGGCCGCATGAAAGCGATCAGTTCCATCCCGTTCATCTGGGAGATGCTGAAAGGGAATGAAGATCCCTACATCCGCCATGCGGGTTCCTTCGCACTTTCAATGCTGTGTGAACCCCGCCAGATCTCGGTGCTTTCCACCGAAGAGGATCCGGCGCTTCGCCTGGCAGGTGTCATTGCCCTGCGCCGTCTGAAGCATCCTCTGGTCGCGAGCTTCCTGCATGATGAAGATCCCAAGGTCGCGCGCGAAGCCCTGAGCGCGATTCATGACGCGGGAATCGAAAAGGCGCGGCCGATGGTCGCGGCCCTGCTCGACGAGCCGCCTGCCTATCTCACCACGATGGATTGGCGCCGTGTGCTTCATAGTGCGTTCCGCCTTGGCGATGACGCGAATCTCAACCGGGTCCTGAAAATTGTAATGGACCCGAAGGCACCCGCCGCGGCCCGCGAAGAAGGGCTCCGCCTGGTAGGCCTCTGGAGCAAGCCGAACCCGGTGGATCAATCGCTCGGCCGCTGGGCTCCGCTTCCGGAGCGCGATCCCGTGAAGGTGCGCGATGTCCTGATGCCAATGCTTGGCAGCATCCTGAAGCTGGATGGCAAGCTGGCTGAACCAGCGCTCGCACTCATCGGCAAGTATAAGCTCGATCTTTCCGCGGTGGACGATGCCACGCTGAAGGGTCTGGTCACGAACGAGGAACTGCCCGGTGGGGCTCGCTCCGAGGCGCTGGATCTCTATTCCTTCCGCAAGCCGGAAGGTCTGGATGGCCTGTTAGCCAGCCTTACAAAGGGCAAGGATGACGACCTCGCCATCGGTGCCATCAAGCGTCTCTCGGCCGATCATCCGACGGCGGCCTTGGAAAGCATTCGTGCTGCGGTGTCTCATTCGAGCGCCCATCGCCAGCAGGAAGGATGGAAGCTTGCCGCCGATCTCAAGGCTCCGGGGATCGAATCCCTCTTTGTTGATAGCCTCGGCAAATTGAAGGAGAAACAGGGTATGTCGCCATCCACCCTCGAGCTTCTGGATGCCGCGGCCAAGCGCCCGGAAGCCGGCGTGAAGAAGGCACTGGAAGACTACAAGGCTGCGATCGCAGCGTCAGCCGATCCTCTTGCTCCATTCCTTGGCTCCCTCTTGGGCGGCAATGAAAAGAAGGGTGGCGAGCTCTTCGAATCCCAGCCGGCGGCCCAGTGCATGCGCTGTCACGCGGCAGGCGGTGGGCATGGTGGCGGCGATGCCGGCCCGGATCTCTCCGCGGTGGGCAAGCGCGGCGATGCCAAATTCTTCCTGGAATCCCTTGTGAATCCAGGGGCGAAAGTGGCGACGGGCTTTGGCCTCTCAAGCGTCACGTTGAAGGGCGGAAAGACCGTCGGTGGGATCGTCCTCGCAGATACCGCCGATCACGTGGACCTGGATAGCAGTGGCAAGGTGCTGCGCGTGAAGAAGAGCGACATTGAATCGATGCTTCCGCCCGTATCCGCCATGCCGCCGATGGGGGCCATCCTTTCCCCGAGTGAGCTGCGCGACGTCGTCGCCTGGCTCGGCACGCGAAAAGGCAAGGACCCCGAACCAAAGAAGCGCGGCGAGCCGGAGTTGGTCACGCCGTAGTTCGGCGGCGTTCGCCGCCGAAGCATCAATCATCAATCTTCCAATCATCAATCGGTCAGCGACCGCTGGCCGGTTGATGGAGGAGTGGGGGCGGATTGTTAGAATTTAGGAAGGGGACGCGGGTTGCGTCCCCTTTTTCTTGGTCCGGGCGCGCGTCTCCAAGGTCCCAGGAGCCAACCGTTTACTTCGGCTTTCCACAGCCACAGCCGCTGCCGCAGCCTTTCTTCTTCCGCTTCGTCTTAGTGACGAGGAAGAGCACCGCGAGCAGCACCGCCGCGAGGGCGGCCCATGTTTGCCAATCGTTCATTTCAGAAGAAGAGCAGGGCGATCCTGTAAACGATGAAGGCCGCGACCCAGGCAAAGACGCTCATGAAGACGAACTGCCCGACGGCCCATTTCAAAGATCCGGCCTCCCGCGCCACCACCGCAGAGGTGGGCAGGCACTGGAGCGCGTAGATGAAGAATACCAGCAGCGAGAGGACCGCCGGAATCGTGAACATCGGCCTGCCATCGGGCCATTTTTCCACCTCAAGCCGCGAGCGTAGCGAGGTCCAGGTTTCTTCATCGGTCTCGCCTTCCTCCACGTGGAAGAGCTGCGTCATCGTGGAAACGAACACCTCGCGTGCGGCGAAGGAGGTGAGGATCGCAGTGCCGCCGCGCCAATCGAGGCCGAGCGGCCTTACCAGGGGCTCCGTGATGTGGCCGATCCGGCCCATGACGCTGTGATCGAGCTGCTCCGCCGGATCGTCGCTGCCGGACTTCGGGTAAGTCTGGATCGCCCAGAGCACGATGCAGATGGCGAGGATGATTGTCCCTGCCTTTTGGAGGAATGCCCATGCCCGACCGAAGACGTGGCGGAAGACATAACTCCACTGCGGCAGGCGATATGGCGGCAGCTCCAGCATGAAGTGCTTCTTCACTTCATCCGGCCCCAGCTTCCCGCGCAGGATGCGGGCAACGATGAGCGCCGTAAGTGTTCCGAGTGCATAGATCCCGAAGAAGACCAGCGCCTGCGTAAAGCCGCCTTCTTTTCCGAGCAGCAGCGGCACCAGCACCAGATACACCGGCAAGCGAGCCGAACAGCTCATCCATGGCGCGACGAAGATGGTCACGAGCCGCTCCTTTGCGGAGTCGATCGTGCGCGTCGCCATCACGCCCGGAATCGCGCAGGCGTAGGAGCTGAAAAGGGGAAGGAAGGCTTTTCCGCTCAGCCCCGCCTTGCCCATCAGGCCATCCATCATGAAAGCCGCACGGGCCATGTAGCCGGAGCTCTCCAGCAGGCCGATGAAGAAGAACAGCAGCACGATCTGCGGCAGGAAGACCACCACGCTGCCGACACCGCCGATGATGCCGTCCACCAGCAGGCCCCGCAGGTCGCCCTCGGGCATCGACTGCGTGACTTTGTCGGCGAGCAAGCCTTGGAGATTTTCGATCCAACCCATGGGGATCGAGGCGAAGGAGAAGATCGACCAGAAGATCAGCAGCATGATGCCGATGAAGGCCATCCAGCCGACGACCGGGTGGAGAAGCCAGCGGTCGATCTTGTCGGAGATGGTGGAAGTGTGGCCATCGGGGCGGCGGGCGGCGACATCGCAGATGCGGAGCACCAGCGCGCGGCGGCGTTCGCCGATCTGTTCCTCCGGGCCGCTCTGCCATGGCGCGTCGGCGGCGGGAGGGAAGGGGTGCCGCAGTGCTTGCTTCAGCTCTACGATGCCTTTTCCGGCATTTGCCTGAATGGGCACCACCGGCACGCCGAGTTCCTCGGAAAGCTTCGCGGGATCCAGCCGGAGTCCGGCTCTTTCGGCGACATCGACCATGTTCAGCGCGACTACCACCGGCAGACCGGCTTCGATGACTTGCAGTGTCAGGACCAAATGCCGCTCGAGGTTCGAGGCATCCACCACGCAGACGACAATGTCCGGCCTGGCTTCGCCCTCGATCTCTCCCATCAGCGACTTGCGCGCGATCTCCTGGTCAGGGCTGCGGCCTTCCAGCGAGTAGCAGCCGGGCAGATCGACGACCCTCAGCTTTTTGCCATGCGGGGTGAACATTTCCCCGGATTTCCGCTCCACGGTCACGCCGGCATAGTTGCCGGTGCGCTGGGAGGAGCCGGTCAGGGCGTTGAAAAGCGTGGTTTTTCCGGCGTTGGGATTGCCGGCGAGGGCGACGGTTTCGAGTGAACCGGACATTGGAAAATCAAGCGACGGCCACCATTACCTGGCTGGCCAACTCGCGGCTAAGGGCAAGGCGGGTGCCACAGACCGAACAGATCAGATTTCGTCCATCCGCCAACTTCCTCACTTGCAGGGTCTCGCAAAAGCCGAGGTCACGCAACTGGTCGCAGGCTGGTCCCGTAAGCAGCTTGATCTGAAAGTCACAGCCGACTTTGGCCTGGCTCAGGCTGAGCAGGCTGTCGGCTTGGAGATCGTTGGCCTTCGCAAGCGCCATCGCGGTTAGGCTCCTGTAATTGAGATGGGTTTGCAACAAGAATTCCCTCGACACGCGGAAATCCGGTTCTCTTCGCAAAACAGGGTAATAGATGCGCATTACCTCATTCCATTTTGAGCGGTTTTGACACTCAATCCTTCTATTCATGACGGTTTCCGCACCTACACTCACCGACATCACGATTGCCTGTGTTCCGGTTCTCGACCCGGGATTCCTGCCTGCCGTCCTATGGAACAAGTCCTACCGGGGACTTGCCAAGGACGTGGCCGGCTCCCGCATGCTCGAGCTTGCGCTGGTGAGGCAAGATGGAACCGCCTTTCGCTGGTCCTCTCCGCTGCTCCCTGATGCTCCGGTTCATGCACCGGCGACCCTGCATTACGTCGAGCGTGCCCTGAAATTCCTCCTCTGGCAAAAGGGCGGCAGCCGCGTGCTGATCGCCGGTGCCCCTGAACTGGTCCCTGCGCTCGCCGCCATCTACGGACCCGGTGGGGCCCGCGGGTTTGATAGCGAGTTCATCGGCAAAAAGATCTTCGGCGAGGCCCTTACCTTTGAGGCGGTGGATTCCTCGGCACTGCCGGAGGAATCCGGTGACGCGATCGCCCTAGGCCGTCACCTCGGCGGCTGCCGCATCGGCTTTGATCTCGGCGGCTCCGACCGCAAGTGCGCGGCGTTGATCGATGGTGAGGTGGTATTTTCCGAGGAGATTGTCTGGGATCCCTACTTCCAGAGCGACCCGGCTTACCACATCGAGGGTGTGCAGGATTCCCTGATGCGAGCGGCGGCTCATTTACCCCGCGTCGATGCGATCGGCGGGAGTTCCGCCGGGGTGTATGTGAACAACGAAGTCCGGGCTGCTTCGCTCTTCCGGGGGGTCAGCGAGGCCGACTTCGAGGCGCGGATCCGGCGGATGTTTTTCGAGCTGAAGGACCGCTGGAAGGGCATTCCTTTCGAAGTGGTGAACGACGGCGAGGTCACCGCGCTCGCGGGCTCGATGTCGCTAAATGAAAACGCCGTGCTCGGCGTTGCCATGGGCACTAGCGAGGCAGCTGGCTATGTCGATCCGAACGGCTCGATCCGCCCCTGGCTGAATGAACTCGCCTTCGCTCCCGTGGACTACCGCGAGAACGGCCCGAAAGACGAATGGAGCGGTGACGAAGGCTGCGGCGTGCAGTTCTTTTCGCAGCAGGGCGTTGTCCGGCTCGCGAAGGTTGCTGGCTTTGAATTTGGCAGCATGCCTTTCCCCGAACAACTGGTAGAGGTTCAGAAGGCCATGAAGGCGGGTGACGACCGCGCGCGGAAGATCTACCAGACGATCGGCACTTGCTTCGGCTACGCGATCGCCCACTACGCGGACTTTTACGAGATCCGGAATCTCCTGATTCTCGGCCGGGTGACTTCGGGAGAAGGGGGAGACATCATCATCCAGGAAGCCGAGAAGGTCCTCGCCACCGAGTTTCCTGCCCTGAGCATCAAGCTTGTCGTCCCTGACGAAAAGACCAAGCGTCACGGCCAAGCCGTCGCCGCGGCCAGCTTGGCCGCGATCTGAGGATCGAGCGGGCTCGCCAACCTCCAGCTTGGCCGAGCCTGCCAACAGGGCCTCGCACTGATTCGCCTCACTTCGACAGCTCACCTGCCGTCCAGGGCCTGCCGCTGCGCTCCTTCGTCGCCTCGCGCTGTTTCTTCACCACCGATGGCGAGACCGCCGATGCCTTGTTCGCCCATTCATTGCGGACGTAGGTGGCGATGTCCGCCATCTTCTCGTCCGTGAACATGGGATTCATCCCAAGCGCGGGCATGTCTGCCGTCGACGTGTAGGTTTGTCCATCCACGGTGATCGGTCCCGTCAATCCGTGGAGCATGATGTTAATCAACGTTTCCGGCTTCCCGGTCACCCATTCGGAACCATCAAGCGGCGGGCCCAGCGCGGTCACGCCGCTGCCATCCGGACCGTGACAACTGAAGCACACGGCTTCACCGGCGTAGAGAGCCTTGCCGCGATTCCATGACGCGAGCTCCGCTCCTTTCAACGACGGCCCTTGCGGCTTGGCGACCGCGTTCCTCTCGCCTTGGTCCAGCCAGGCCAGGAAGGCCTTGTCACCGGTGCCGGCCAGTGGCTTGAACTCCGCCTCGTGGCCATGCAGGCCGGAAATCGCCGCCTCCTTGATGAAACGGGCATTCGGCTCGTCCTTCAACAGCTTGGCCAAAGCAGCCAGTGAATCCGGGGTTCCCACCGACCCAAGGGCGCGAGCGAGATAGGGAGCATCCTCCTTCGCCGCCGGTTTCAAAGATGCCAAGGCCGCGCCCAGCTTCGAAAGCTCGGCCGCATCCAGCGTCGTCGCGGCCCACAGGGCGGATGCCTGGAGTTTCGCGTCCTTGTCCTTCAGCGCCGCAGTGAGATGTTCCGCCTTCAGCGCGCCCATGCCTTGCAGGGTCCAGATCGCGTGGATGCGGGCCACCGGCGTGCCGCTCGCGGCAAGCTTCGCGAGGAAGGGAATGGTGGCCGCGTCCTTCCGTTCCACGAGGACGCGTTGTGCGGCCTCACGATGCCAGGAGTTCGCGTGCATCAGCATTTTCACGAGATCCAAGCCCTGCAGCGCGCCGATATCCACCTTCGGCTCCAGTTTGCCTGAAGTACTACGGATGCGGTAGATGCGGCCATTGCCGAACCCCGGCTTGTCGAGCCCGCGAGAGAGGTGCTGGTTGCGGAGGTAGGTGGTCTGGTAGGTCTTGTGCTGGATGATGCCGTGATACATGTCCAGCAGGTAGAGGGATCCATCCGGCGCGGTATAGACGTTCACCGGGCGGAAGCGCTCGTCGGTGGAGGCCAGGAATTCCTTTTCGCCCAACGGATGGCTGCCGCTTGGCTTGCCGTCTTTTTCCTCGATCCTGATGGCTTTCACCAGATTCACCGAGGATTCCGTCGCGAAGCCGGTGCCATACCAGTCCTTCGGGAAATTCGTGCCGCGATACAAGGTCAGCCCGGCGGCGGCGGTGCAGTTGATCAGCTTGTGCGTGCGGGGATCGAGCGTCTGCTCGTTGTAACCGTTCGCCTTTGACATGTACGCGCGATTGACACCGGGCGTCACACGGATCGGCCAGGTGCGGTTATTGCCGAGCGCGTTCGCGTCGTTGTACTTCAGCTTCACCGCCGGGTTTCCTTGCAGAAGATTCGGCGCGAGGCTTTCGCCGAACATGAAGGCGGAGTTGTGATTGTGGTAAAGGCGGCCGTAGTCGTCGCGGGCGATGCCCCATTGGCCGCGGAAGGTCGTTGGCTCCATTTCCCATTTATCGCCGACCCGCTTGATCCGCTTCTCCGACTTCGCGAGGTAAAGATAGTTGTCGAGGTTTGGCATCAGGCCGTTCGGCTTGTGCTCCACATTGCCTCCGCCATTGAAATCGCCATCCACCACCACCGGCTCGCCGACTGCCTTCAAGCCATCGCGCTTCTGCCACAGCAGGCGGTGCTCATCGAGGTAAAGGACGCCATCCCCATAGACGACCACGGCCCGGGGCAGCAGCACCTTCTCCCGGAAGACCGTCTTCTTGTCGGCCTTGCCGTCGCCATCGCTGTCCTCCAGCACGCTGATGCGGCCTTGGGGGTCGCTCTCGCCCTTGCCGTCGATGTCCGGCATGTAGCCGCGCATCTCGCAGACCCACATCCGTCCCGCCGGGTCGAAATCGAGGCACACCGGCTTCTCCACCAACGGCTCGGTGACGACCGGCTCGATCACGAAGCCGGGCGCGATCTTGAAACTCTTCAGCGCGTCCTCAACCGAAAGCACGGGAGAAGGAGGAATCTCTTTTTCCGGCACCACCGGATCCATATTGCCGTGTTCTTTCTTGTCACCCTGCTGGGCGGCAAGCGGGAGAATGCCGAGGGCGATGGCCAGAAGGGTATGCGGGCGCATGGGTTTTTTTGATACGGTGGGCGTTGAGAAGATTTTCCCAAGATCGCGGGGAAAGTCAAAATTTGTATGACAGAAAGTTCTGGTGACGGGTGATGTCTTCTCTTGGACGCGAGGGTCCTGCGCGCCTTCGGCGATTGACCTCGGGGTGAACGGCCCCCCAACCTTTTGGGATGTCCTTGTCCGAGGAGATGGCTTTACCGTCCGAGGTGCCCCGCCGCTCCCGCGTGCCGGGGGGATTCCTCGGATCATTCTTAAGGATCTTGGAAGGGGCCTTTTTCGGGGCGAACTTTGCGCTCGCTCTCTATCCCTTAGGGTTCAATCCGTCCTTGGTCGTGGGAGCCGCGTTGTATGGCGTGTCCTTGCTCTTGCGCCACCTGGCCTACCGCTGGCCAGCAAGGCGTGAGCTGCTGCTTCGAGATCACGCGGTCATTGCTGCAGTTGCGTGGTTTCTCGTCGTCCTGAATGTTCCGTTCAATGCCGATGCGATTCCGCCTTACTGAGCGAATCTTCTTTTCGGGCAACGATCGGGCACGCCTTGAGCCGGGCCGATCGTAGAAAGGCAGAATAACCCATCATCGACCTGCCAATCATCAATCAGAGTGCGCTTCCCGGGAGCAGGGAATGCGGAGAGTTCGCGGTTCTGATTCTTCATCGAATTCCTCACCTGATAAGCAGGTGAGGAACAGGTGAAACTTGCTGGGCCGAGGCATTGGGGTTGGCTCGTTGATGGCAAGCACGCCCCCCGCGACAGGAGTGTCGCGGCTCCTTACGCTTCCGCTCCGGCGGAGCCCTTAAGGAGAGGGGACACTCCTGTCCCCGGCAAACAACTCCCCGGCGAGAAGAGTGTCGCCGCTCCTTACGCTCCCGCATCAATGTAGGCATGGCTGACAGCATGCCATGGGGAATTCCCTTCATCCACTTCCACCGGTGGTCCCCGCCGGGGCGAACAGCGACCTTGATCGTCCCGCACCTGAACGAGGCGAGGAAGCGGCGGACAAAGCCGAAGCTCCCTGAGCCGGGCGCCATGGAGGTAGAGGGCTAGGCCTATTCCTTCACCCGTTTCAGGGTGAAGGGATGCATGCCACCGGGCTTGCCCTCCTGGTAGAGCGTCCAATCGTGCTCCAGCGTGTCGGCATCGACGAAGGTGAGCTTCAGCGCGTGCATGTGCGTTTCCTTCGCGGCGTCGATCCCGCAGGAGGGATCGAAATCGAAGACGAGGCTCTTGTCCTCGCTGCCTTTGAGGATCATCGATGGCTGGTTTCCCATTGCGCAATAGTGCGTCAGCCCGAGCTTTCCCGATTTGTCGTGATACATTGTAATCATCTCCTTGGGGGTGCCGGCGAAGAGGCTTTCCTGAATCGCAGTGCCATTGGAGACGAGGCGGTATTCCGCAGCGAATTCGACGTTGTTGTCGCCCATTTTCATGGTGCCGGTCCACTTGCCGACGAGGGACTTGAGCTTCTGGAACTCTTTCGAACCTTCGTAAGGCGGCATGCTTTCGTCGCCAGCAAAAGCGGAGAGGCAAAGTAGGAGGGGAGCCAAAAGGAAAGAAATCGCTTTCATAGCGATCCACAACCAAGCGCAGCTCGCGGGGAGGGTCAAGTTGACAACCCTCCCGCATGCTTCGCGGGCTTCACAAAAAAAAGCCGGGCGAAAGATGACGCCCGGCTATGGAAAGAGCGGTGGAATTCCCCAACTGGATCAGGTCGGGTCCGGGCCGAATTGGTTCGGTCCTTCGGTGCCGCGCAGGAAGCCGCACTCGACAAGGGCCCAGAGTCCCCCAACGAAGGGAATCAAGTTGATAAGGACCCACCAGCCGGATTTACCGCGGTCGTGCCAGCGCTTCACTTGGAGGGCGAGGCTGAACCAGACCACCGGAATGTACAGAACCACCATCAGGAGAGCTCCGATGGCCGATAGGCCCCCTCCGCCGCCTGCTGGATCCGGCGGCGTGCCAAATGCCACGGCGAGGATGGAGAATGCGATGGCAGCCACGACTCCCACGGCAATGCCCCAGATCCAAAAGATTCTCCGCGGGATTCTACCGGAGAAAGACGTTAGGACATCTTTCGCGGAGGACTTGATCGCGGCGATGCCGCTGGCTTGTGAGGGGGACTGATACGGATTGTTTGGTTCCATATAGTCTGGCTAGATGACACAACGAAAAATCAAACACAACATCAAACGTTCTCCTTTTCGAGATCGTCGTCTTCCGTTTTCGTCACGGGAATTGGGTAGGGCGCTTCGCTGACAGGCGGCGAGGCTGCCTACGCGGTTCGAGCAGCGGCTGCGTTGGTGGGCGGTAGCGGGCTGGATTGTCCATGCGCCGGCCCCCTTTGCCTACAATCAGGCGTGCTGTAGATAGCGCCGCTGAGCTTCCGCTTCGGGATTGTGAGGCACGGCCTCGTTTTCCGGCTTGGTGTCGGCGATGAGTTCGTCGCGGAACTTCGCGATGATCGCTTCCACCGGCCAGGACGAGGCTTCGCCGAAGGCGCAGATGGTGCGGCCGTCGATCTGGTATGCCACGCTCTCCAACGTCGCGATGTCTTTGGGCGAGGCTTCGCCAGCAACGATGCGGTCGGAGATTTTCTTCATCCACATCGAGCCTTCGCGGCAGGGTGTGCACTGGCCGCAGGATTCGTGGGCGTAGAAGGAGTTCAGGTTGTTGAGGACCCACGACATCTTGCGCGTGTTGTCCATCACGATGACCCCACCCGAGCCGGCCATCGAGCCGCAGGCGGCGAGGGAGTCGAAATCCATCGGAATGTCCCAGAAGGAAAGCTTGAGGTCGCTTCCCTCCGGTCCCTTGCCCTTGAGGGTAAATTCCTCGTCGCAACGGAGGATCTTGGCCGAAGATCCGCCGGGGATCACGGCCTTGAACTCGCGACCATCCTTCGGGCCACCGCACATGTCGTAGAGTAGCTCGCGCATGGTCACCTTGCCCACTTCCACTTCGAAGTAGCCGGGCTTCTTCACATCGCCGGAAACGCAGAGGATGCGGGTTCCGGTGTTATTCTTCACGCCGAGCTTCGCGTAATCCTCGCCACCCATGCGCACGATGTGTTTCACGTGGCAGAGCGACTCCACGTTGTTCACGATCGTCGGGCACATGTAGAGGCCGAGCGCCGCGGGGAAATAGGGGGGCTTGATGCGCGGGTAGGCGCGCTTGCCTTCGAGGGATTCGATCAGGCCGGTTTCCTCGCCGCAGATGTAGGCAGCGGCGCCGCGGTGGACATAGATCTCCACGTCGAAGCCGGAGCCAAGCACGTTCGGACCGACAAAGTTCTTTGCGCGTGCTTCGGCGATCGCGTTCTCAAGGATGAGCGCGGCCTCCGGGAACTCCTCGCGGATGTAGATGTAGGCGACCTTCGCGCCGACGGCGAAGCAGGAGATCACCATGCCCTCGACCAACTGGTGAGGATCCTGGTGGACGATGTAGCGGTCCTTGAAGGTGCCCGGCTCGGATTCGTCGCAATTGCAGATCAGGTAAACCGGCTTGGTGTTGTTCGGCGGGATGAAAGTCCACTTCAGGCCGGTCGGGAAACCTGCACCGCCACGACCGCGCAGGCCGGACTTCTTCACTTCCTCCGTAATGGCCTTCGGCTCCATGCCGAGCGCCTTCTTCAGCTCTTCGTAGCCACCATCGCGGATGTAGCAATCGATGGAAGGATCCCAGCCCTCGCGATCGACGTTCTTGAAGATGAGGCGATACTCGCGGGAGTCGGGCTGCTTGCCGGCTTTGTAGGTGACCATTGCGGGTGATCAGTGGGAAGTGTTGGAAGCTTCGTAGGAGTCGAGCAGGCCTTGGGCCTTGTCCGCGGAGACACCTTCGTGGAAATCGTCATTCACCAGGCACACCGGGGCAGTGCCGCAGGAGGCGAGGCATTCGGCGAATTCCACCGACCATTTGCCGCAGGGCGAGACGGTCACCGGGTGATGATGGGAATCCGCCTCGCTGCGATCGATTCCGGTCAGCTCGCAAAGCTTCTCCATCAGCTCGTGCGAGCCGCCCATCGCGCAGGATAGGGTGCGGCAGACGCGGATGTGGAATTTGCCCGGTGCCGATTGGCGGAAGCCGGGATAGAAGGTCACCACTTCCAGCACCTTGATGGGAGCGATCTCCAAGCGGTTCGCCACCCAATCGATGGCCTCCGCGGAGATGAAGCCGTGGTGGTGCTGGATGAAATGGAGCAGGGGAAGGACGGCGGACCGCATCTGATCCCCGGGAAACTGGGCAAGACGTTTGTCGGCTTCCGCTTCGAGCGCGGCAGTCGGTACGAAGGGCGGGAAGAACTTCGAGCCCGGCGTTTCGTGAGAGGCGATGGTTTCCTCGAGGATCGAGTGGGACATGATGGCGATGGATCGACGGAGAAGGCGGGAAGCTACTCTTTGAGAAGGGAGCCGAGGTGGTTCATCACAACCGCCGGGCCCTTGTAATCGGTGCCTTCATAGCTGGCCTTGATGATCTTTCCCTGGAGGTCGGTGAGCACGAGATTGGGGATGCCGCCGCCGGGGTGTTTGAACTCCTTGCGGAATTTCTCCACCTTGGAGAGCTTGAGCTGCGGCCACTTCATTTGCTTGTCCTTGGCGTAGGACTCCATGTCGCCCTCGTCGCTGTCGCTGGTGATCAGCACGACTTCGAACTCGTCGCTCTTCGGCTTATGGGTGTCGTAGAACTCCACCAGGGAAGGGGTGAACTTCTGGCAGGGACCGCACCAGGAGGCGGTGTAGTAGAAGAGATAGTATTTCGTCGGTTTCGTGGCGTCGTCGCAACGCTTGAGCGACTTGCCCTGAAGGCTGACGAGATTCCCGTCCAAGATGTCGTCGAAGACACTCGCGGAAGCGGCAGTGGCAGCAGCTTCGCCAGCCACGGGTTTCCAAGCGTCGAGGCGGGCGGCTTCGCCATCGGCGAGGTCGGTCGCTTTCAGCGTCACGGTCTTGCCGGCGCGGGTCTTGAACTCGCCGGCTTTCACGCCGCCGGCGTCGGTGACCTTCACGAGATCAAGTTCGGCGACCTTGCCGTCCTTGTTCGTCCACTTCTCGAATCCGGCCAAAGAGACGCCGGTCATCAGAAGGCTGAGCAGAATCGTCTTTTTCATAGCGAATCTCCTATACGATCAACGGTCGCATTCGCCCATCACGAAATCCAGCGAGCCGAGGACGGCCGGGATGTCGGAAACCATGTGCCCCGGCAGCAGGATCGAGAGCGGGGAAAGATTGCAGAAGGAGGGGCTGCGGATTTTCAGGCGGTGCGGCACCCCGCCACCGGTCGAGTGGATGTAGAAACCGAGCTCGCCCTTGGGGTTTTCCGCGCCGAAGTAGACTTCGCCCGGAGGGGCGTCGATGCCTTGGGTGGCGACGAGGAAGTGGTGGATCAGCTCCTCCATCGACATGAGCACCTTTTCCTTGTCCGGAAGCATGCTCTTGGAGTTTGCCAGGTTCACCGGCCCGGAGGGCATGGTATCGAGCACCTGGCGGCAAATCTTGATCGACTGGCGGAGCTCTTCCATCCGCACCTGGTAGCGGGCGTAGCAATCGCCTTCATCGGCGACGATCACGTCGAAATCGTATTTCTCGTAGCCGAGATAGGGGCGGTCCTTGCGGAGATCCCGCGGCACGCCGGAAGCGCGGAGGTTCGGGCCGGTGAGGCCCCACGCGATCGCCGCTTCCTTCGAGATGACCCCGATATCGCACATGCGGTCGCGGTAGATCTTGTTCTTGTCGAGGAGCTTGGAGACCTCGTCGATGGTCACCGAGCACTCGTCGAGGAAGGTGCGCACCGCCTGGTCGAAGCCCGGAGGCATGTCGCGGACCTGGCCGCCGACGCGGGTGTAGGAGGTGGTGAAGCGGGCTCCGGTGAGCTGTTCGCAGAGATTGTAGATCTTTTCCCGCTCCGTGAAGGTGTAGAGGAAAACGGTCATCGCGCCCACGTCCATGGCGCAGACGCCCACGCCGAGCATGTGGGAGGAAATGCGGGCGAGCTCGCAGCAAAGGACGCGCAGGGCTTGGCCGCGCGGCGGAAGGTCCCAGCCCATCAGCTTTTCGACCGCACAGGCGTAGGCGACGTTGTTGGCGAGCGGAGCGAGGTAATCCAGCCGGTCCGTGTAGGGCACGAACTGGTTGTAGTGCATGTTTTCCGCGATCTTCTCGTCCCCGCGGTGGAGGAAGCCGATATCCGGATCCGCCTTGGTGATGATTTCACCGTCCAGCTCAAGGATCAGGCGCAGCACACCGTGCGTGGCGGGGTGGGAGGGTCCCATGTTCAGGACCATCTTTTCGCCCATCAGGTCCGTCGTCTCCTCGTGGTATTCAGCGGCCTTTGCCGCGACGTCGGGGGCTTGGTATTCGGTCGTGGAGATGCTGCTCATGGAAATCCCGGCGGCGGAATCAGGCCCGAAGTCGGCCCCTCGGGCAAGGGGTTTGTGAAATTTTTCACAAAGTCCGATGGGCGGGTTTTGTGGTGTTGCCTGGCGGAAATCAATTGTCGGAGAATCCGTCGAATTGGACGCGATAGTAACGGCACGCTTCGTCCGAGGTGAGGGGGATGCCCTGCATGGTTTCGGTGTCGTAGGAGGGTTCGGAGAGGGTGGACGGCTTTCTGGAAGATCGGAGGGGGGTGGAGAGCTTCTCCCAGTGCTGGAGGTCGCAACTGGTTTCGACCCACGCCGATGCATCGGGGTGGATGTAGGGAACCTCCAGAATCCGGACAGGTGCTCCCTGATTGGCGGAAATGATGCGCAAATCGGGCGGTTTGGACTCAAAATCGAGCGGATTGGTCCCAAAACAGCGCTCAAGTTCATCGCTGCTTCCGTCGCCGTCGGAATCCATTGAGGATGAACGGTCGGGAGGTGGCGGCGAAGTCGCAGAAGTCGCGGAAAAGGCCGATTCTGAAAATACTTCCAAGTCGTCCACCCATCCTTGGAGATCCGGATCGTCAGAATCGGTGACATACTCCCGCCATAGCCGCGTCTTCAACGCCATGAGCCGGAAGGTGATATCGTGGGTTCCGGAGGGGACCTCCACCGCGATTTCCTGCCAAGCTCCGTTGGTCGTCGCTTCGATCTTTGCTCGAGCCGCGCCATCCACTTCGACGGAGAGATGCTGGCTGAGGGTTTGCGGATAGCCGCCGGGACCGATGATGATGCTTTCGGAAGACGCGGGCGAGATCACGTTTCCTTGCGGGTAACCGTCGAAGCAGCGTGCCTTGAAGCGGAGCTGGGCCGGGCCTTGGACGGTCGTTTTCAGAACACGTGAGCCAGAGATTACCCTTGCCGCTTCGGTCCACGAGCCGTCCGCTTCCTTGTAGCTGACCGGGTGCCATGGGAGGGCACCCGGGGTGCTGGCGGTGGTGTCCAAGACGAAAGCAGGATCTGTCGCAGCGACCTGAGACAAGGTGAGGCCATCAGTCTGTCGAATCGTCAAGCCATCCAGCGATGCCTCGGCGGCGGGGCTGAGATGGCCTTGTCCTTGGGTCGCGTGAACCCATTGGACTGAATGCTCCCCGGTGCCGAGGTTGAACTCGACCTGAGTCCAGGAGTCCGGGGGTTCCGGAACGGGGATGAATCCTCCATCCACCTTCAGGCGGAGGATTCCCGGGCCGGCTTTCTTCCACCAGTAGGAGACGCGGGCGGGACCGGTCAGGGTGGTGGTGGCCAGTTCGGTTACGCCGCCGCTCCCGATCAGGGAACAGCCGTAGTCCCTGTCTGACTTCGCCCGGGAGGAAACCATGCCCAACCAATCCTCGGATTCCACCTCTTGCTTCGACTCGATGGCGCTGGCAAGCGAGCGTGGCGCGCGCGTGTCGACGGTCAATGCGTCCAAGTAGGGAGGCCGGATTTCAGGATCTGCCCAGTGATCGGGTTCATAGGTGAACTCAAGGTGTGATCCCTCCCGTAGCAGGCGCGAATGATCCCGCCAGCCCGCTTCATCGCTCTGCAACAACGTGTAGTAGTCGAACAGGTCGCTGAGGTAGAGGATGCCACTGCCGCCATCCGGCCGGCCCCAGCGGAAATCATATCTTCCGGATTTTCCGGGAGAGAACAGGTAGAGGGTGCTTGCGCCACCGGGCTCCCAGACGTCGTTGCCACCCACCATCTTCAAGGTCCCTCCGTCATCGCCGCGTTCCAAGGCGAAGAGAGAGGGTGCATCGAGGGCGCGTGCCAAGAGAGAGAGGCCTTGCTTGATCTCCATGCCGCCGATCCTCCAGGTGCTGTCGAAGGCCAACCCCGTTTCCTCGGGAGACGGCTCTTCATCGTAACCCCAAGGTTCGCTAACCCAGCGCAGCACGTGAGCGCCGGCGGGCAAGGTCAGTCGCATGCGCTCCCACTCGTGCTCGTAGAAATCCATCACACGTTTTCCATCGATCATCAGCGAGATCCGCGAGTCGCCTGCTTGCCAATTCATGCTGGCGGTGGAATCCCAAGAGACTTCGCAAGGGCCCTTGACTGTCGTCTGCATCCAACTCGTGGCGTCCGTGCCCGTCCTCATCAGCGCTGCCGGTGCTCCATCCCGGCCCGCGCCCTGCATGCCCGCGGGCGAGCGCTTGGGATCCACTTTCCAAATGTTTTTCTTCAGTCCCGTGGCACGTACCAGCGGCATCGAGCCCATGGGAATCCAGCTTACTTGATCCACCGCACCGGCAAACAGGTCGTATCCATCCACCGGGTTTTTCAGGGTCAGGCGGATCCTGTGAGGACCGTCACCCGTGATCCACTGTGCCGGCCAAGTCGTGCCATCGATCGCGACGGGCTGGTCGTCGATGGTAAGCGACCAGTAGTCCCATAGATCCCAGGAGAGCTCGAAGCCGGGAACTTCCCGCAGCCAGAAATCGAAGAGCCCGGGGCCGTTCACGGTAGCCTCCAGCCAAGCCTCTTGCCCCTCTTTCACGGCGACATAAGCGGAGCTTCCTCCGACGGCTCCGGGATCATCCCGACCCGTGAAGGGAGTGTCGGCAGAGGTCTTCCATCTGACGGCGGAAGGCGCATCCAAGACCTGCTCCAGCGGCCGAACCGGCAGGGGAGTCCAGACGACTTCATCCACTCCAATCCAGCTATCGCTCTCCGTCGCCCACTCCCGGCCCTTTGCGATCCAGTGCAAGAGGGCCGGCCCGGTCGATGGAATGAAATATTCCTCGCGATCTCCATCCGAGTAAACCCCGATGGCAGGTCCGTCGGGAACTTGAAATTCGCCTTGCACGGTGTTCGACCCGAATCGCTTCCATCTGAAAGAGATGGTGCCCGGTCCTTCAACTTCGGCTTCCAAGATCGCGGATTGTCCGGCAGTGAGATTCGGAGAGATGGCCACATCGTTCGAGGGGGACTCGACCACAAATCCGGTCCACGGTGCATATGGCGTGGTTTCCCATACCAGCGAGGGAGCATCAACCGCCTCGCCCAGGGATGCCGCCGGGGACGGCGTGAATTTAATCTGATCCAGAGCCGTGAGCGCAACCTCATCTGGCCAACCTTCGACATTCCACCGGAACAAAGCGTCACCCGGCGGAAGCCAGAGCTGCTCCCGCTTCCATCCGGGAGCCTCGCTCGCGTCGCGACGTAGTTCCTCGTCGCCGGCGCGCTCGCCTTCGAAGAACCAGCGGGCAGAGCCACTACTCGCCACGGGAGGAGCGGCGTACCACCAGAAGGACAATAGGCCGGGGCCCGTGAACCGCGACTTGATCTCGTAGTCGGCCGTCGAGTGCGGGTTCATGTTCTCCAGCGGCGGGGCCTGGAGTGCTGGAGTGCCATTTTGGGTGAATGTACCGGAGGCAGACCACCCCGGGGGGAAGACCACCGGCTGGTCCAAGCCAAGGGCGGAGAGTGCCCCGCCGTTTGGTGGTATCGGCAGGATCTCCGGCGTTGCGATGTACGCCGTGTTGGGTCCTAGCCAGCTTGAACGGGGGGCGCGTGCCACCCAGCGGACCTTGTGGCTCCCGGCAGGGACCTCGATGCGGACCTGTGACGACGAGACGTAGCCGTTCATCGCTTCGAGTTCCTTGCCGTCCACCTGAACCGAGAAGTCCCGGTTGTAGTTGTAGGTTCCGGATTTCCAGAAGAAGCGGACCTCAGCCGGACCTTCGACCGGCATCTCCAGCCATGATTCCTCGTGCCCGTAAGGGACCTCGATGCGGGCGCCAAATCCGCCGAGCTCCTCGTAAGGTGAAACCGTCCATGCATCCGGCCCTCCCGAAGTGAGAATTCCTTCGGCAAGGCCCAGAGTCGAAGAGAGGGTGGGCGGCGGAGCGAGGAACTCCACCTTATCGATCTCGGTATTGTACGACCCAGCAAGCGTCAGCTCCATCGCTTCGTCCGGCAGAGCCCTTGCTACCACCTCCCATCCATGCGCATCCGGACCCTCGATTCTCAGGCCGCCGGTAGTAAAGTAACCATCGACACTGATGCCCGGTGTATTGCCCCGGTAGCGGATCTTAAGCAATGCCGGCCCGCTGACGGGCGTGCTGATTCCGGTTCCAAAACCTGTCACCATTGATCCGCCCGAAGCATCGGGATCGGGAATACCATAGGCTTGGGTGGCGTCGCCGCTCGCGGGTGCCGCGGTCCACTCGCGGCCGGGGGTCTCCAACGCGGTGGCGAATGGGATCAAAGGTAGCAACTGGATTTCATCCACCGCCATATCGAAGGAGCTGCGTTGCGCCGATCCCGGATAAGAGGTTGCGCGCCATTCCGCCACGTGGGGACCGGCCCCTACCAGCCGGCGGGTGCGTTTCCATTCGTGGGAATAGATGTGGGAGTCGCTGCCATTGTCGAAGCGGAGGGTAGCCTGCCCATTTCCGTAGGTCCGGTGCCAGAAGGTAAAGATTCCCGGGCCTTCAAAGGTCGCCCTCAAGGGTGCGTCTGTGGATACTTGGCCGGTCGGGAGCGGGTCGACCTTCAAGCCGGACCAAGCCCCCGCGCCATCGCCGTGATGCAGGGCATCCTGGCCGATCCATGGGTTCAGACCGGGACTCGACAGGGTTACGCCTTCGCCGACGAGGGCCGAGTTCAGGGGCGTCTCGGTGAATGGCTTCCAAGATGCATGCTGCAGGTCGAGTTGGGAGTAGCTGGGCTTGTTGGTGCGGACAAATTGCCAACGGACCGTGTGGACACCCGGACCGACTTGGGCGCGAGGGGCTCCGTATCCATCGGTCAAGATGGCTCCGGACTGCACGCCGTCGATCCAGACGGTTTGGTTGAAGAGTTCCCAGTAGGACTGGTAGCTATTCAGGCCGGCGACACCGGGGCCGGTGACCGTGGCCTCGATCCAAGCCGACGATCCCGTAGGAACGTTTGCCAAGTGGACTCCGCTGGCATCAACGGTCCAAGGGGTGGCCTCGGGATTGGAAACCGCCCAAGTCATTCCTGCCGGGCTCCGCATGGCGGTAGCGATCTGGGCTTGGGGCAGTTCCGCATTCGACGATGCGATCGTGGCGAGGAAGACAGCGAGGGCCGCGAAGATATTGCGGGGGGAGAGGGGCATGCGGAGGGGGGACTATCAAAAAGTTGATACGAGTCTCTCGAAGGGAGGCGTCGAGGCAAGGTTCGAGATTGGGCCGGGGCGGTCGGTTGTGCCGCAGGTGCCGGTGATGCAGGCCTCCTTGTCGCCCCGTTGGGGCTTTGGATGCGAGGTTTGTGTCGCCGCTTCGCTTGACTACCGGGTTGTCGGTTTTGACGGTCGTCCCATCGGGGTGAAGGAGGCAGCGGCCCGGGCCGGCCCGCCCTACCGTTTGGGGGCATGTATCTCCGTTTTGACGGCCGTCCCGGCGGGGTGTAGGAGGCAGCGGTCCGGGCCGGACCGCCCTACCGTTTAGGAGGCTTGTATCTGCGTTTTGACGGCCGTCCCGGCGGAGTGAAGAAGGCAAGCGGTCCGGGCCGGACCGCCCTACCTATGCGAGCAGGCGGTGGCTTTTCCGGAAGATGAGGGCTCCGGCGAGGGTGCCGACGAGGTCGGCGGAGAGATCCGCGGGGTCGTTGCCGCTGCGGCCGGGGACGTGGCTTTGGTGCCACTCGTCCAAGACGCCGGTGAGGCCGACGGCGAGGAAGGTCAGGATGAAGATGCGCCGCCAGTTGGGGCGCTCAGGCTGAAGCCGGAAGAGGAAGGCGGCGAAGAGCCCGGCTCCGCCAAAGAAGTAGCCGAAGTGGATGAGCTTGTCGCTGAACCGGAAATCCAATCCGGGAGGGAAGTATTGAACTTCCGACGAGAGCCACCACAAGATGCCGAACCATAAGAGGAACGCACCAAGCCATAGGGCTGGATGTCGAACGACGCGGCGCATGGGCGAATGCGATCGGCCGCGCGGGGAACTCACTGCTTGCGCAGCTCGTCTTCCAGACGCTCCGCCAGCCATTGCTTCATCATCGACTGATAGTTCAGGAAGCGGGAGCGGGCGATGCGCTTGATTCGCGAAAGCATGCGGGGATCGAAGCGCAGCGTGATCGTGGTGGACTCGCGCGAATCGGGCTCATGGATGGAGCCGGACATCAGGCGTGCGTCCAGTTCATGGGATTCCCAGAACTTGGCTTCCGCTTCTTCGTCGTCAAAGGCCGGGATATCCGACCACCGGGAGATGGGCTGCATGGGCTGGCTCATTTGAACTCGGCGTATTTCCGCTCGTAAAACCGTTGTTCACCATCCGTCATCGGGCGGGCGGCGATCACGCGGGTGCGCTTCCCATCCGTCCAGAAGCAGACGAAGAGCAGCCGGTCGGCCACGGTTCGTCCCAAGGCGTAGAAGCGGCTTTCGCCCGTTTCGTGATCAGGCAGCAGGCGCAAGCCGAACGGATCCTCGAGGGCTTCCTCGAGTTCGCGCGGCTTGATGGACTTCAGGTCGAAGTGGACGTCGATGAGGTCGAGTTCCATGGGAAACGGTTGCGGGCGGCAGAAAACACCAGATGCGCGGGATGGGGAAGCGGAAAGCTCGGAGAATCAAGATTCCTCAAAGAATCCTGCTCTTCCGGCCGTGCTTGCCATGCTCAATCGTCCCCAAACAGATCGACGGCGAGGCGCCGGACCGTATCCACCCCGAGACTGAAGGGGTGCGGGTCCGAGTCCACCCGGCCGTAGAAAATCCGGTTGTCCGGGGCGTCGCTGGCGGGGGCTAGCAGCAAGGTGCGGGGGGTCACGCCGGAGAATTCCCCCTTTGCATCGACCGTCTTCACCGCGAGCGAGAAGCGCATCACCGGCCGTGCGAGAGCCCGGTTGGCCTCCACGTTGTCCGGTGACAGCCAGCCGTCGGATTGCAGCTCTATCAGGAGTTTCAGCAGTTGATTGGCGCGCTCCGTGGCGAGTTCCGCGCTGCGGTCGATCCCGTTGACCTTTGCCTTCCACGATTGTTCCAGGAAGCGATACTCCAGGAACAAGGGAGGCTGGCCTTCCACGGTCCGCTCGATGCCGGTGAGATCCACCTGTGGAATCGACCAGATCTCCGGGGGCCTCCACTCCCAGAGGTGGGTGGAGATTTCGCTGATGAATTGATCGTCGAGCTTCATCACCGTGGGAACCCCGGTCCGCATCGCGTACCAGGTGCCATCCAGAGAGCGGCCGAAAACGAGCTCGAATCCCTCGCTGCCGAAAGATGCGAATCGGATGGATAGGGACGGACGGTCCAAGCCATAGGGGGCGAGATCCACCGCCGCATCGGTGACAAATCCCAGCACCTTGGTCTCGGTGGCGGCCTTCAGCAGGCGGGCCAAGGTGAAGATGTTCGCGGGTTCCATGCTGCCCGCGGCAGTCCGGTACTGCCAGCGCGACCCCTTCTTCTCGTCACGTGCCAGGAAGATCTCTTCCCCGGTCGCCGGTGCGATGAGGATTCCTTGAAGGGAAGTCACATCAAGGTTCGTGAGCATCGGATTCCTCAGGTCATTCACGGTATCCGGAAGACCGGCGAGCGAGACCAGTGCTTCTTCGGGGGCTGCCGTCTTGGTCGGCCAAGGCTCGCTGGCGAGCACGGGAGCCACCGGTTTCAAGGGCAGCTCGAAGACCGCACCGGGACGATCGCTCACGGTGGCGTAAACCGAATCCGCTTCCGGCAGCTTCGGCGGATAGATATCGAGGATCACCTCTTCGGACTGGCCGAAATGTTTGATCGCGATCTGTTTGCGTCCGGTCGCGTCATCGGCCGGAAGCGTGACTTCCGATCGATTCGCCACGCGGAGGGCGCGGAGCTTGGAGAGATCCGTGATCAGCTTGACGACTGCCTGAGGATTCGTCCGGAGTTCCAGGGGCTTGGTGATACGCCATGGGGCGTTCTTTGGTGCGCTCCTGGAGAGCAGCAGCTCGCCCTCGCTATTCTGGATCCTCACGGTGTGGAGCGCGTAGGGATTCAGGAGGAGGGGGTAGTGGTCCCGCAGGTGGCGGAGGCCGTCCTTGAAAATCGGGTGAATGTCGCCGGTGGTGGCGTAGGTGTAGTTTCCGCGGTTGTTCTCCGCCGGTTGGATGAAGACGGTGGGATCTTCCACCTTCGTCTCAGGATTCCGATCCACCCATTCGGTCTTCCGGCCGAGCAGGTACCTCGCAAGAGTCTTGCCGTCCTTGCCCTCGATGTGGATGCCGATGGTGCCCTCCTTCAGCAGGATCTTCGTGGTATCCAGCTTGCCTTCGGGGATGATGTCCACCACGCGCGTCCCGATGGTGAATTGCAAGATGGCCTCGGCCGCACGCGGGTCCATGCGATCCTGCCACGGCTTGGTCATCTTCCAAATGCCGTCTTCAAACACGCACTCCGCCTGCACTCCGTTTCCGGAAAGCTGGATGCGCCGGATGTCCTTGATCTCCTCCGGGGAGATGGGGAAGAGATTCGCGCCCGCCGGCGTGAAGCGGGAGCCGAAGATTTCGTTGAAGCCTCCCTCGCGGAGGCTCAGCACCGCCATCACCGTGACACCTGCGGTGACGATCAGGAGAAGCAGCGTGAAGGCGATGGAACGCATGATGATACTCAGGCGCGGCGCGACGACCAGACGATCGAGCCGATGACCAAGGCAATGGCGGGAAGGAAGAACAGGTTCACCTTGTTGATGAAGGACACCTGGCTATCCAGCAGCGGCAGTTTGTAAGTGCCCAGCGTGCGGGGTCCGAATCCCGTGAGTTCCTCGCGACCGATCAGCCAGTTCGCCGAACTGGCGACGAAATTTCGGTTCAAGTCGGTGAGATACTTCGGGGCGAGGAAGTCCGAGTTGGCGATGACGACCATCTTCGAGGCCTCGTCGCCCACGTCGTCGCGAGTCGCAGCGCCGCGGATGACGGCTCCGGCCAGGCGCACGGGACCCGCGCTATCTTCACGGGAGTCATAGGTGGGATTCGGCGCGGAGAATCCCGTCTCGCCCCAGAACTCCTGACCGGTTTCGAGGATGGTCAGAGGATTGATCCTGCGATTGATCAGGTCCTCGTTGTCCTTGTCGCGGATATCGAGGCTGCTGGTGGAGCCTTCGAAGGTGGCGGTCTTATCCCAAAAGTCCTTTGTGAATTCCAAGCCGCCCTTGAAGGTGCCCTGAACGGTGGAGATCACCTGATCTCCTTTCTTGGTGATGACCCGGTCGCGACCCGGAGTGATGCCAAGATTGCGCAGGAATGCGCGGAGGCGCGGAGGCGCGTCCGGAGATCCCAAGGTGATCAGGATCGAGGATCGCGGACGGTTCCAGTATTCGCCCAGCACTTCCAGCTCCTGCGGGGTGAAATCGTAAATAGGGTTGATGATCGCCACCGCCGCCGCTTCGTCGGGGATCCGATCCAATTGGGCGATCGGCGTGCGGATCGTCAGGGCATTTTGGGAAAGCAGGATGCCTTCGAAATTCGCGAGCGGTGAATCCGATCCATCGGTGGTGAAGCCGGTCTTATCGGTCAGCAGGTAAACTTGGCGGGGCTTGCCCTCGATCGCGGCGACGAGACCGGTGGTGAGCGCGTCTTCACCGACGAAGCCGGTGATCTTGCGCTGCCCCTTGAGGTCCGTTTCAAAGCGGGCCATGTTTTCCGATTCGATGAAGCGGATGTGGGGGCTGGCAGTGCCGTTGTTCCCCGCGGTCACCAGCTGCTCCTTCTCTTCCTTCGAGCGGGCATCGATGATGACCAGATCCGAGCTGAAGATGGTCTTTCCGAAAGCCTCGCCGAAGACCTTCCGGTAGGCCTCCTTGATCTGCTGGGTGCGGTCGGGCGAGCGGATGGGATCGAGCAGCTCCAGCTTCACCTTGCCATTGGAAAGGCGCATGTACTCCTCGCCGAGGGCGCGGACGCGATCGTAGAAGCCGTTGTTCCGCCGGAACGCGATCAGCATGCGGATCGGTTCATCGCGATCCCGGATCACCGGTGACTCCAGATAGCGGCGCGTCGCGGGCGAGAGTGTGAACGCGGCATCCGCGCTGAGGTCCTTCGGCGTGAAGTATTGGGAACTCAGGTAGTTCACCCCCACGAAGAGGAGGGCGAAGCAGATGACTTGAAGGACCGACAGCGTGCCGGTGCCGAAGCGCCGGATCGGCTTTGTCGCCTTTTTTTCCGAGGGTTTATCGGACTCCTTGCTCATGATTTCAACGGCGCCAGCGGCGGTAATCGACCACCTGATAGGTGATGAAGAGGATGAAAATCGCCACGCTCAGGTAGTAAACGGCCGGCCGGGTATCGAGCACGCCGCGCGAGAAGTAGTGCAGGTGCTCCTGGCTGGAGATGTAGTGGAAGAGCGGCGCGGCGCGGAAGCTTTCCCCCCAAATCACCGTCACGTAGCCCAGGAAATACTGGATGACGAGCAGGCCGATGGTCAGCAGCCCGGCAATGATCTGGCTGGAGGTCAGGGCGGAGGCCAGGCAACCGATCGCGGTGAAAGCCGTGCCCATGAGGAGGATGATGGCATAGGCCCCGAGCATCGCGCCGGGAGCGTAAGCAGGTGGAACGTCGGTCACCCACTCATACATGCGGAACTGAATGAAACTCGGGATCCAAAGCAGCATGTAGAAGGTCAGCGCGGCACCGTATTTCGAGAAGACGACCTGCCATGTCCGCACCGGTGCGGTCAGCAGGCCTTCGAGCGTTCCGCTGCGTTCCTCCTCCGCGAAGCTTCGCATGGTGATGAGGGGGAAGATGAAAAGGAACCAGAACCAGAAGAGCGGCGTGTGGAAAACCGCCCATACCAAGCTGTCCTGGCGAGGTGAATCGCGGAAGCCCTTCATCGCGGTGGACAGGGCGGCTCCCTGCATCGCGGTGACGAAGGCGAACACCACCCAGCCGAAGGGATTGAGGAAATATCCCTTCAGCTCTTTGCGGAGCATGATGAACAACAGGCGCATGATTTCGGGTCGGTCCCTTGCGGGGCCGCTTGTTTAGGGAAAGACCCTGCGGGCGGGAAGGGGAAAGAATGGGGGAAAGACGAACGCCGGATGCCGGGCGTTCCAGGTAGAATGCCGAATGAGGCTCAGGGTGGATTAAGTCTTTGATAACGAGTTGGAAGTGGGTGCCTCGAAGTGTGGTTCGTGGCGCTAGGCTCTGCCCTTCGTGTTCCTGTAGGGATACCATTCCGATTCGCCAGCACCAAAGGTGATGACGGCTCTTCCCAACCATGTGGCGAGGCAGGCGCCTCGCGGTCCCGGGGCTCAGGGAGACAAGCGGCTCAGCTCCCAACCCTTGTCCTTTCGCTCGTAGAAAAAGCGGTCATGCAGCCTGGCCGGACCGCCTTGCCAGAATTCGATCGTTTCCGGCACCACCCGGTAGCCGCCCCAGAAAGAGGGCAGTGGAATTTCACCTTTGCCGAATTTTTCCGATACTTCCGCAAGCTTTTGCATCAGGAGCCTGCGGGAGGACACCACCGAGCTCTGGTTCGAGACCCAAGCCCCGAGCTGGGATTCGCGGGGCCGAGAGATGAAGTATTTCAGGGACTCCGCCATGGAGATCTTCTCGGCGCGGCCCTGAATGATCACCTGACGCTCGAGAATGATCCATGGGAAGAGCAGGGAGACCTGCGGATTTTCCGCGATGTGCCTGGCTTTCCGGCTTTCGTAGTTCGTGAAGAACACGAATCCCGAGGCATTGAAATACTTCAGAAGCACCGTCCGCAGCAGCGGTCGACCCATCGCATCCACCGTCGCGAGGCTCATCGCGTTCGGTTCATGGAGCTCCAGCTCGACCGCCTGCTGGAACCATGCTTCGAATTGCCGGATGGGATCGGCATCCAGATCCTCACGGCGCAAGCCGCGGGTGGAGTATTCCTTGCGGAAATCGGACAAATCCATGCGCGGGGATAGTCCGGCGGGCGTTGGGGTGCAAGGGTGGTGACAGGGGTGCTCCGCAAGCGGTGCCGGGGACAAGGTTGTCCCCGCTCCTCATTTTAGTGCTCGATCACTTCTCTTCAGTATAGAGGGTCATGATCGTCAAAAGGGAACCGCTCTTCCCATACGCGAGAATCTCGATCCTCTTCTTCCCGCCAGCATAGCTGAGCTTCGATCTTTGGACACCATTGATCTCGACGGAACTGCGCGAGGTTGCGCTCGAAGTGAATAGCTTGCCCGCTTCCGTTTCGAAGAACTTCTCCACGTCCGCGATCGAATCCGTGGTCTCCATCACCAGGATCCCGTGAATTTTATCCGGCAGATCCTGATGGACCAAGGAAGCCACGCCGGTGGATGCGGGATAGCGCGGCACCCAAGCCGGGACTTTTGTGAGATCGCCTCGGAACAAGGGAACCGGAGTTCCCGAGGCATCCTCGATCATCACCTTGCCGTGGACGATGTCTTCAAAACGGGTCTTCACTTCCTTTCCCGTATCCTTTGCGACCAGCGTGATCGTTCCGTTGATCTCGTCGTAGGCTGGCTTATCCAGCTCCGGATGAGCAGCAAGGACCGCCTCCACCATCGGCAGGGCCGGGTGCTCCTTGAAGTTCTTCATCACGGACTTCCCCACCGACACGGCAAATATCGCGACCGCGACCAGTGCGATCAGGATCAAACCTCCGCAGCCGATGCCGGCCCAAGCGAGCGGTGGCAGACCTTTTTTCGGCGGAGCGGCGGGATAGGGAGGAGGGGACGCTTCGTTCATGGCGTATGGCTTATCCTCCCGATAGCCGCCCATCAAGGCCGCGTCTCAGCGTGAATTGACTACCCAAGTCTTGGTGATGGAGTCATGCCAGCCGCGGGCGTCCGAGCTGAGGAAGGAGAAGGGCTCGAAAGGGATGTAGCGGCAGATGCTTCGCAGGAGTGCGATGCCGAAGGTCGGAGGATTGCCGTTGGCGTCGACCACCTTCGTCCCGGTGATCAGCTTGCCCAAGCTCTTCCCGGTGAAGCCTTCCAAGAGAGTGTAGTAGGTGGTGCCGATGAGGATATTGATCAGGTAGTCCAGTAATCTGGAGGATGGCTCGTCCGGATCCGCCCCGCCAACCATCGCGAGGACCATGCCGATGACAAACAGGAACACGAACATCGCCATGCTGTCGATCAGCAGGTTCGCGAACCGCTTTCCCTGGCTTGCCGGCACGAAGTCGGCCTTCTGAGGCTCCAGCGGAGGCGCGTCAGCGGCAAGTGGAGCGGCGTAGGGATTTTCGGGATCACTCATACTTGCGCGTATATGCAAGATACGGTGTCACATGGCAATACCACGCTGGAATTCTAGAAAGGAAATTTCCCCTTCATTCCCTTCATGATGTCGTCGAGATTTCCCAAACCGCCACCGCCCATGCCGGGCATCTTGCCGAGATCGGGCATGCCGCCCATCTGCTTCATCATGTTCTTCATCTTGTTCGGCGAGCGCATCATTTTACGCATCTCGCCGAACTGTTTCAGAAGCTGGTTCACCTCCATGAGCTTGGTGCCGGATCCTTTGGCGATCCGTTCGCGGCGGGAGGCCTTGATGATCTCGGGACGGCGGCGCTCGTCCGGTGTCATGGACAGCACGATCGCTTCGGTGCGCTTCAGCCGCTTCGGGTCAAAGGCGGCGTCCGGGATCTGCTTCTTGATCTTATTGAAGCCGGGCATGAGGCCGAGGAGGCCCTTCATGTCGCCGAGCTTCTGGAGCATCTTCATCTGATCAAGGAAATCGTAGAAGTCGAACTTGCCCTCCGCGAGGCGCTGGATCGACTTCATGGCGTCCTTCTCGTCGATCTTCGACGCGACCTGTTCCACCATACCGACGATGTCGCCCATGCCGAGGATGCGGTCGGCCATGCGGTTCGGGTGGAATTCGAAGAGCTGGTCGAGCTTCTCGCCTTCGCCCGCGAACTTGATCGGCTTGCCGGTCACCGCACGCATCGAAAGCGCCGCACCGCCGCGGGCATCGCCATCGAGCTTGGTCAAGATGATGCCGGTGATGCCGACCGCTTCGTCGAAGTGCTTTGCCACCGAGATGGCCTGCTGGCCGGTGGCGGAGTCCGCGACGAGCAGCGTTTCCTTCGGCTGCAGAAAGGCGTGGAGCTGCTTGAGTTCCTCGATCAGCCGCTCGTCGATTTCCTGGCGGCCGGCGGTGTCGAAAATGATCAGCGTGTGATCCTGAGTCTCCGCCCACTTCAGCGCGTCCTTCGCGACCTTCACCACGTCCTTCTCGGAGGCATCCGGTGTGTAAACGGGGACGTCGATCTGCTTGCCGAGCACGGCGAGTTGATCGATCGCAGCCGGGCGGTAAAGGTCGCAGGCCACGAGCAGCGGGCGACGGCCCTCTTTCTTCAGGCGCAGGGCGAGCTTGCCCGCGGTGGTCGTCTTACCCGCGCCGTTGAGGCCGCAGAGCAGGATGTAGCCGGGGGCCGTGAGATCCAGGCCCACCTGATCGCCACCAAGGAGTTCGGCGAGCTCGTCGTGGAAGATTTTGACGATCTGCTCGCCCGGTTTGATCGACTTGAGGACATCGACCCCCATTGCCTTTTCCTTCACGTGGGCGACGAATTCCTTCGCCACGCCGAACTCCACGTCCGCCTCAAGCAGGGCGAGACGGATGTCGCGCAGGGCGTCGGTGATGTTGGCCTCGGAAATTTTCCCGACGCCGCGGAGGTTGCGGAAGGTTTTGTCGAGAGAGTCGGCGAGATTGGAGAACATGGCGGAAGTGGAAAGAAGAGATAGGAAAGAGGATCGGTTACTCCTCGGGCACGTAGGCGGCTTCGGGATCGATGCGGAAGGACCAGCGCAGCGGAACTTCGGGGGGCTTTCCCTTGCTGTCCAGCCAGGACACCGCGACCTGGCAGACGGGCGAGCGCAGACGGCGGTTTACTTGCCAGGAGTAGGATTTGGCGTTCGGGTCGAAGACCGCGGGCACGTCCCCGAAACCGCTGACCTTCATGGAAAGAGTGGCCGGATTCATGTCCTCCACGGCCGAGAGGTCCGCGCTGAGCAGGGGCAAGCGGCTATCGATCATCGCACCCGGCTCCGGGCTCACCGGATGCGGGGTGGTCTGTGGGGCGATCACCGCGTTGTTTGCGGCGGTAGCGCCGGCGACCTCGTTGAAGCCGGTGGCCAGATCGAAGATCCGGTCATGGGTGCCCAGGATGATGTAGCGGGGCAGGGTGTGGTCGTCGTTGGACCGGCGGATTTTGCCCGGCAGCACGGTGAAAAGGTGCTCGTAGCCGAATTCTTTCGCCAGCGGGTCCATCTCCGAGGTGTGGATGCCCCCGGGATAGGCGTAGGTGGTCACGCGGACGCCGAATTTCGAATCGAGGAACTTTTTCGACTCCCCGAGTTCCGTGCGCAGGAATTTCTCGTAGGCCGCAGGACCCTTGCGCCGGAAACTGCCGGGGTAGGAATGGCTCACCGAATGGCTGCCGATCGTCGCACCGTTCTTCTGCATTTCCTCGACCATGGCGGAGGTGAGCGCCTTTCCGCCGCCATCGATGTAATTTTTGTAGAGAAAGAGGGTGAAGGGATAGCCGAACTCCTTCAGGATCGGGAAAGCATCCGTGTAAACCGCCTTCCAGCCGTCATCGATGGTGATGACGATGCTCTTGTCCGCGATTTCCTTTTCCCCGCGTTTCCAGGCTTGGAAATCCTCCATCTTGATCACCGGCAGCCCTGCATTCTTGATCGCCTCCATCTGCTTCCGGAACTTCGAGGTCCGGATGATCATCTCCGTCTCCGTCGCGGTTTCGGAGAAATCGTGGTAGCCCAGCACGGAAACCCGCACCCCGTCGTCCGGCACCGCAGGTAGGGCAGGAGGCTCCACCGGGGCGGGCGCGGGCGTTTCCTGTGCGTGCAGCGGCAGGAGAAAGGCGAGCAGGAGAGCGAACTTCATCGGCGGCGGGAGTGTAGCGGCCCGATGCCGGGTGCGAAGCGCGAATTGGGGGAATGAGAGGGGGTGGGGGCCAGGATCTCCTGCCGCATTTTTCCAGCTCGTCCCGGTCCAGCTTCCAATTCTGCAGGATATCAGCCGTTTCCCGCGACCCATTTCCGCGGAGTGGTCACTCTCCTTGGCGGAAGCGCTGATGATATTCCGGATCGAGCGTCCCGAAGAGTTTGTCCCAGAAGAGTGTGTAGAAGCCGAAGTTGTACTTCGGATGCTCGTGGTGCTCCGCGTGGAAGGTCGAGGTGCCGATCAAGCGGAGAACCGGCAAGCGACCGATCGCAGCGGGGAAGGGCTCGACACCCGAGTGCCCCAGCGTCCCGAACAAAACGTTCAACGTGAGATAACCCATCAGCCCGCCGAAACTCATCGGATACAGGACAAGGAACAGGATCATCAGGCTGCCGAATCCGATCACCTCGATGGGATGGAGGACAAAGAGGCTGATCGGGTTCGTCGCTTCGTGGCGATGATGGAAGCGGTGCACGATCCGGAAGATGACCGGATGGTGGGCGATGCGATGGAAGCAATACATCCCGAGGTCCATCGCCAGAACCATGAACAGGCAATCGGCCACGGAACGGAAAATCCCGGCCGAACGGAGGGTGATCAGGCCGTGGGTCCATAACCACCAGCCTGCGACTGAGACGGCGGAGTTGAGAACTACGGCGGAAACCGCGGCCATGACCTCGATCGAGCGCAGCGGTTCCCATCGGTCGAAGATCCGCTTGCCCTTGAACGCGACGCCCAAGACCCAGCAAAGCAGGATCGATGCTCCGAAGATCGCAAGATTTGCGACGAGGAAGAACACCCCGATCTGAAAGACCGAGGCCGTTCCAAGTTGTTGGAGGATGTCAGAGCTATCCCAGATCATGCGGCGAGCGACATTGGTCAGGTCTCTTCTTCCCGGACCGTACAATCTTGTACAATGAGATCGAGGCAGAAGGCTTCGGCTTCGGTCTCATCTTCGACGAGCAGGGCGATAGGAGGCGGCCCTTGCCGGAGGGCAGCATCGAGCGCCTTGGACCATTCGTCGATCTGAGGCTACGAACTTGCCTACAGGGTAACAGCCTTTGTTGGAGAATCGGCGCTACCTCGTCTGTTCACCCAGATTCCACGCTACCTGCAAGGTCGCGCTACTTCTCTTGGGCGACCTGACGCAAGGTGTCCTCGATATGAGGATTCACCTCGTGCTCGTAGGTTTCCATGCCGACGCGGATGGCGTTCCTCACCGCGACGGCGGTAGAGCCGCCGTGGGCGATGATGACGACGCCATTGACGCCGAGCAGAGGACTGCCGCCGTAGCTTTCGGCGCTGGTGCGCTCCTTCATGGCGACGAAGGCGCCCTTGGCGATGCGGGCGCCGATCATGCGGACCTTGGTGGCCATGAGTTCCTGCTTCAGCCATTTGAACATGGCCTTGGCGGTGGCTTCGCAGGACTTCAGGACGACGTTGCCGGTGAAGCCGTCGCAAAGGACGACGTCCAACTCCGTCTCGAAGAGGTCGTGGCCTTCGACGTTGCCGATGAACTCGAAGGGTGCCTTGCCGGAGTCGGCGAACTCCTTGAGCAGGGCGAAGGTCTCCTTGGTGAAAGTGGTGCCTTTTTCGTCTTCCTCGCCATTCGACATGAGGCCTACCTTGGGACGCTTCGCTCCCTTCACGCCGGTGGCGAAGGCGCTGCCCATGATGGCGTAGGTGAGGAGGTGCTCCGGCTTGGCTTCCGGATTTGCGCCAGCGTCGAGCAGGTAGCAGACGCCGTGCTCATTCGGCAGGCCGGAGGCGATGCCCGCGCGGTCCACGCCTTCGATCAGGCGGAGCTTGATGGTGGCGGCGGCGACGGCGGCGCCGGTATTGCCGGCGGAGACGAAGGCATGGGCTTCGCCCGCCTTCACCATGTCCATCGCGATGTTGATGGAAGATTGCTTCTTGCGGCGCACCGTCTTGGCACCCGGTTCGGCCATGCCGATGGTTTCCGGAGCGTGGACGATCGCAACGCGCGGATCGGAAAGGGAAAGCCCCTGTTTCGAGCACTCCGCCTCCAGAACGGCTTGGTCTCCCACCAGGAAGATCTTTTCGATCGTGGGATAGAGCTGCAGGGCTTCCTTCGCCCCTCCGATATTGACGGCGGGGGCGTGGTCGCCGCCCATGGCATCGAGCGCTACTTTCATCGCGGGTGCTACGTGAGACCCGGATACAACAAATCACCGTGCCGGAGAAGCCGGCACGGCGATCGTTGAAAATCCGGGGCGGAGCGCTTCAGAGCGCATCCACTTCAAGAACCTTGCGGCCCGCGTAGTAACCGCAGGAAGGGCAAGCGATGTGCGAAGGCACGCGGCTGCCGCACTCGGAGCAAGACTTGAAGATCGGGGCGCGCCAGCGATTGGCGCCTCGGCGCATCTTTTGCCGGCTTTTGGACTGACGGCGCTTTGGTACGGCCATGGCGGTAAGGTATTAGCGTTCGGAATCTAGGTTATCCAGTGCATCAAGGGCCGACCAACGGTCGTCTCCTGCGGCGCGGGGGCGGGTCTCTACCGTATCCTCCGCGGGTTTGTCCACTGCCAAATATCGAGGATCGATCTCGCAGTGCATCGGTTCGTCGGCCTCATCGCAGCGCGGGTAGTCCGGAAGCGCCAGCAGGATCTCTTCCCGCAGGGCGTCGGTGACATCCATAGATCCCTCTTGCTCAATCTCCACGGAGATATTTGCCGGGTCCACGCGGAGGGTTTTCACGAAGGGATGAAGGGTGCGCACGCAGGTCAGCTCGAAGGGCGTGGAAAGTGTGCCGGTGAGCAATAATTCCGAGCCGAAGCGCTGGACGTGGAGGTCGTAGGAAAGGGGCCCCACGGGCTGGGCGTCATGTTCCGGGAGGTCGAAGATTTCGGCGGGGAGCTCCCCGCTGAAATTCTTGCCTTCCTCCGGCAGGGTGAACAGGTCGATGGACAGGCGAGAGGACATGGGCGGGCAGTGTGTAAGGTCGGCGAGAAGATTTCAACCGGCATCCGGCGATGTGCAAGGGGGAAAGGGAAAAGGCAGAGTGCCAAGTGATCAGCGGCCGCGTCCTCGTGCTTTTGCCTCGGGGGAAATTCCGAATGCCGAATTCCCGAATGCAGAATGAAGTGTCTTGAAGAGTGAAAATGAGGTGGCAGGCATGGTTTGCAGGGACACTTCCTGCCTTTCATTTGGCCCTCTGCCTTTTTACCGAATCCGATTGAGCGATGACGCCCTCCGATGCATGTTAGCCGCGGAACGTGTCAGGATTTCCGCCAGCCCAGATCATCCCGCCGCAAGTGCTGCTCGGCGCCTATGCGCAGGGTGTTTTCCCCATGGCCGACCAAGGGGAACTCACGTGGTTTTCCCCGCTGATGCGCGGGCTGATCCCTCTCGACGACGGCTTCCATATTCCCCATGGCCTGAAGCGGGCGATGAAGCGTTCGTCCTTCGTGGTGAAATGGAACACCGATTTCCGGGGGACGATGCTGGGTTGTGCCGCCCGTGAACGAACCTGGATCGACCAGACGATCCTGGAGAGCTACTGCCTGCTTCACCGCCTGGGCTATGCGCACTCGGTGGAGACGCACGATGAGGAGGGCTTGCAAGGGGGGCTCTATGGCGTGGCGCTCGGCAGGGCCTTCTTTGGCGAAAGCATGTTCTCGCGGAAGACGGATGCTTCGAAGTTCGCGCTCGTAGGCCTCGTGAAGGAGCTACAGGCCCGTGGTTTCGTCTTGCTCGATACCCAGTGGCTTACGGACCACCTGAGGAACTTCGGGGGCATCGAGGTCCCGCGGGATGATTACCAGCGCCGGCTAAAGGTGGCACTCGGCCAGCAGGAGGGGACCTTTCATCCTCCGGTGCTGGGTCCCGGATTGTGATTACCAAGCCTCGCGATTCGCGCGGACCGTCTCCAGGTCCGGGTCGTAAAGATTGAACTCGATGCGGTTGAACGCCGCGGCATCGAACTCCACGTCCCCGAACGGCTGGGCATAGCCCTTGAAGCGTCCCTCTGCCGCGCTTCCGAGCCGGAAGGTGACGCAGGTTCCATCCGTGAACCATGCGCGCACGTCGCCGATGTAGCGCTTGGGGATCTGGTAGAGATCCGGGTTCTTGCGGTTTTCCTTCGTGTGGAGGGTAAAGGTGCGGAGCCTCGAAACGGGGAGCAGCACTTCGCCGAACCGCGTCTTCAGCTTCACCTTGCCCTCCTCGATGCCGAGCATTTCGCCCGCGACCTGATCGTTGTTGCGGAGGCGGATGCGCGCGGGATCGGGCTCCGGCTCTTCCTTTTGCTGGGGAGTCTCGTCGTCGTCCATCAGGCCCTCCTCGTTGTCGGGAGCATTGCCTTCCACGACGCCATCCCACGAGGTCACTTCGATCCGCGAGATGCGGATGGGAGAGGAGTCCTGCGAATTGAAATGGATGCCGCCAGGCGGCTTGCCGGGGTCCGGGTCGGCATCGGTCCAATCCGCGGCGACGTTGCCATTGACGAGCAAACGGATGAAGCCGGTCTTCCGGTCGACGAGCAGCTCGAGCCGGATTTTCTCCTTGCTGAGCATCTCCGGGATATTGCTGAAGGTGCCGATGGGAGTGACCCCGGATCGCGAAGAGCGCTTGGCGAGCTGGACATAGCGGGCGCTCGCGAAAGTGAGTATGTAGCAATTGTCCGGATCGGTCGCCTTCACGTCATCGCTCTGGAAGATGAAGCGGAACTTCGGGCTGGAACGCCATGACAGGTCAAAGGCATAGCGGGCCTTCATCGGCACGCCGTCGATCTGCCGCGAGACGGTGCCGGGGCCCAAGGATCGGAGCGCACCTTGCTCCAAGGACCACGAAGGCGGATCATCCTGCGTCCATCCGGCAAGGTCGTTGGGGCCGGAGAACAAGAGTTCCGGGCGGTCTTCGATCTCGAGGCTGTCCACCATCTCGCGGCGGAACTTCAAGTCGCCGGCATACCAGGTCCGCAGGGAGATTTCCTTGTCGCTCACTCCGGTCAGTTCCCCACGGAGCGTGTCGCCATTGCTCAGCTTCACGGTGGCGATGTGGTCGCCCTTGAAGTCGCCACGCTTCGAGGGAAGGCTGATTTCAAGGATCCGCTCGACCTTCAGGGGCACGGGCGCGGCCAGGAAGTCGGCATCCAGACGGGCGCTTTCCGAGCCGATCTCCAGCAACGAGCCCTTCAAGCGGCTGCCATCGGTGCATTGCACCTCCGCCTCCGTGGCGGCTTGGCTTGCCAAGGCCGTGGCGATGAGAAGTGCGAGATGACGTGCAGGATTCATTCTTCCTCCTCCTTTTCCTCGTCCTTCGGAGTCTCCTCCTGCGTGCGTTCGAGCCGGGCGATCGCGTCGCGCTTGACGGATAAAGCGCCGAGCAGGGGATGCTCGGCGGTGATCCTGTCTGCCTCGAAAAGGCAGCCGGTAACCCCGATCGAGCCGCGACCGCGCAGGCCGAGCACCAGCGGCGGACGCTTGGCCGGTTCCTGCCCCGCGGAGCGTTCGAAGAACAAGGTGGACACGTCATCCACCGGGAGTTCCACCGGCTCGGAGGTGTGGGGGCCTTTGTAAAGAATGGCATCCGCGCCATTGCCGGTCTTCATGCCGATGATCTTTCCTTTGCCCCGATCGGAATTCCGCGTGATGACCACGTCCGCGCTCTCGTCCCCACGTGGTTCAGAGCGATGCCGGTCTGCCGAGGGATCCCATTCGCGGATCTCGATCGAATCGATGAACTGCGCGTCGTCGCCGCCGATATTGCTGCGGAACATCACTCCCTGACCCGAGGGCGCGCTATCAAGGGAGTCGTGGTACTTTTCCACGAACTCTCCATTCAAATACACGTGAACCATCGCGAGTTTCCGATCGACCCGCAGTTCCACGTCGAGATTGGAGTCCGGGAAATCCGAAGGTTCGCGCGGAATCGACGCCATGGCCAGATAGGGATGGCCGTCGTTGCTCTGCTGGCGCTTCAGCTCGAAGCCGGAGCTATTGAATGTCACGTAGTAGCGGTCCGCCTTGCCGGTGGTTTCGAGCGTGCTGTCGGCGAAGTAAACCTGGATATTCGGCGTGTTTCTCCAGGAGACCCGGAAGCGCAACGCGAAGGATCCGGAGATGTCGAAGGTCTTGGCAAGGGTGCCGCTGCCATCCGCCATGAAGCGCTTCCCTTCGAAACGCCAGCCGTTCTTGATCGTCCAACCTTCCTCACCATCCGGTCCGCGGTAAACCAGCTTCCGAGGCCGGACTCCGAATTGGATGGTGTTCACCGATTGACGCGGCACATCGATCGCTCCTGCAAAGCTGGTGTCGATCTGAATCGAATCGTCATCGATGCCCCGGAGGTCACAGGGGATCTCGTCGCCATTGGTCAGCACGAGCATCGCATCGTGCTCATCCGTCGCTTTTTTCGACTGTGAGAATTCAACGAGCCGGATGTGGTCCGCACGGAGTTGGAAGGGCTCGAAGGAAAGGGGACTGGCGAGCGAGACCTGGCCGGTGTCCGCCAAGGCGGTGACCGAGCCGGAAAGGCGCGAGCCATCGGCCAAGGTAACCTCGTCCGCCATGGCGGGAACGATCAACGCGAGAGTAAGTGCGAGACGGTGCACGGCAGGAAAGGAATCAGAGGTCGTCATCCCAGTCGTCGAGGAACCCTCCGGCGGATTGGAACTCGAGAACAACGGCCGGAGCAAGATCGAGATCGACCTTGCCGGCAAAGCGGGTGTCGAGCTGGATGCGCCCGTCGGCGGCCGAAAGGGGATTTCCGCTGACCCGGCCGACGGGTTGGAGATGCACGGTGATCTCGGAAGCGGGAGCTTCTTCGACCTTGCGCCGGCCGGTCCGGGCGAAATGGATCTCGGCAATTTCACTCAGGGGGATCTTCAGGCCCGCATACTTGGAATCGATCTCCACATTGCCATCGTGGACACCGCGGATATTTCCGGAAAATCGGTCGGTTCCGTTCGTCAGGAGCACGATATCCTGAGTATCGCTCTCCATGCTGCGCGCGGAATCGGTCATCCCGTTCCACTCTGCCACGACGATGTCGGAGATGCGCACTTGCGAGGCACCGCCTTGCACCTGGAAGCCGAAGGCTCCGCCGGGTGCCATGTAGGAGCGGGCGTCCTTGCCCTCCTCCTTTTCTTCCTCGTCGGTGTACCACTGGAGCGCGAATTCGCCGTCAATGTAAACGGCAATGCAACCTTCCTTGCGGTCGCAGCGGATTTCGAAGAGCGCGTCACCGGTATCCGGGAGACGGATGGAAATGCTACCTACGCGGACCTGTGAAATCTGCGGGTTTCCCTCGTCGTCGAACCAAGTGCGCTGGAGCCGGATATAGCCGGTATTGAAGCTGAGCACGTAGGCGGTACCGAAGAGGCGGGCGAAATGGGAGGAGCCGCCGAAGTTCGCGCGATGCTCCTCCACGTCTGCGCCCTCCTTCTTCTTCGGAGCGGGCTTCGCGAGGTCGGCATGGAAGGCGACGGCAATCGAGGGACGCGATCGCCAGCCCAGGCGGAAGCGCAGGAGCGAGCGATCCGGCATGTTCGCATCGTAGGTGATGGCGTCCCCTCCATTGCGCGAATACCATGCCGTTCCCGCGTGGGTCCACGAGGGCTTGCCATCGTCCGGGTTCTTTTTCGGGAGCAGGCCCCCGGCATTGCCGACGAAGGGGTCGTTTGCGTCAGCTCCTTGGGCGTCCGAACGGACGATGTTCCAACCCTTCTCATCGAAGGGACCGGCGTATAGCAGGCGGCCGCCGAAGGGATTCGGCGCCACGGCGGCGATGACATCCTTGGGAAGATTCAGAACGCCTGCGGCGGTGGTCTCCACGGTGAATTCGTTCTCATCGGCTGCGACGACCTTGCCGGGAATCCGGTCTCCATTCACCAGCGTGATGTGGCAGGGGTCTTCCATGGGCGAGATGGGCCGCGCCCCGTGGAGCACGATCTGCCGGACTTTCTCCCGCTGGAGTTCGATGGGCGCGACGAAGTCGGGGCGGTTCCAGAAGATCTTGCCGCTTTCATTGATCCCGCCGAAGCGTCCCCTCAATTGATCACCGTTGATGAAGCGGAGATGATCCGCCGCTTCCTCTTCTGCCGCGAGCGGAAGGACGAACAACGTGGCGATGACCAGACGACGAATCATTTTTCGTAGATGGGAAGAAACCTGTAGTTCAGGGCGAGGGAAAGCAGTGAGCCTGCCGTGTTGAAGGACTGGCCCTTGTTTCCCGGCCAAGAGCCATCACGGGATTGTAGCGTGGAAAGATAGCGGATGTTGCGGGAATTCCACTCTTCCCATGCGTCAGGGTCGGCGTGGAAGAGGGCCTGCGACATGTAATACTCGAAATAGTAGGGGTAGTGGCGGTCGCGGTAGGAAAGCTGCTTCCGCAGATAGTCCACCGAGGACTGGAATCCCTTGCCTTCCTTCTCCTTGGCGAGCGAGAGGCAGAGCACGCCGATCGCGGTGAGGGTGGGCTTGCCACCGCCTGCCGAGGTGTAGCCGTAGGCACCGTCACCGCCGCGGCAACGCGCCATGTAGGCGAGGCCCTTTTTCAACGCATCGTCCGGCACCCCGATGCCTGCATTCCGCGCGGCGAAAAGAGCCACGAGCTGGCAGCCGGAAACGGTGGTATCCGCGTCGGTGCTATCCGGCGTGTAACGCCACGCCTCCGAGCGGTTGCGCTTCTGCGCGCTCAGGATGAGATCCACGCATTTCTTCAGCGCCGGTGCGATCTTCGGGTTGTCCACGACGCCGTAGGCTTCCGCCAGGGCCAGGGTGGAGAAGCCGTGGTTATACATGCTGTTCCCGATGTAACCGTTGCTCTGGTTCTGCTGGGACAGCAGGTATTCGATGCCCTTCGTGATATTCTTCGCGTACAGGCCGTGATTCGGATCTTCGCCATGGGAGAGGAAGGCGACCACGCAAAGGCCGACGACGCCGGGTTCATTTCCCATGCTGTCGTTCCAAGCACCCTGCGGATTCTGCGACTTCGCCAAATAGGCGAGGCCGCGATCAAACATGGTGTCAACCTGCGCCGGAATCGGATCGTCCGGCCTGCGCGGCAGATCCTGTGCGACCACCGGAAGGAGGGCAGCAAGGAGAAGAGCGGCGGTGTGCTTGAACGTCATTTCGCGAGTTTTTCCGCAGCACGGTTGTAAGCGTCCAAGGCATCTTGGAATTCCCGTGGCAGGGCCTGCCCGGCGGTGCCGGAAGATTTAGGGATGCGGCGTTCCTCGGACTTGCCTTGTCCGGCGGCACCGCTGGCAGCGTTTCCCGTATCGGAGTCGCCGGTCATGCCTTCGCCCCCTTTGTCTCCGGGTTGATTGCCCGGTTGCTGGCCGGGCTTATCGCCATTCGGCTCCTTGCCCATCATCCGCTGCATCATGTCCAGCATCGCGCTGCCCCCTTCGCCTTGCTCGCCCTCCTTGCCTTGTTGCTTCTGCCGCTCCTTTGCGGCTTCGAAGATCTTTTCGATGACATCCGTTTCGGCCGCGATGGTCGTGCCACCGGTGTTGAATTCGAGGAGGAAGCCGGACGCTTCATCCATCGCATCTTCCACGCCTTCGAGGAGTTCGATCACCTTCGGATGCGTCTGTTCGATGATGAGCTGTTGGACATCGGCCGCGAGTTCATCCTGCTGTTCGGAAAGCTTTCGGGATCGCTCCTGGTGGTTGGCGATTTTAGCCGCCAAGTCTTCCTCCTCGGCGAGGCAGATCACGGGTAGGGCGAGAATGAGCGCGATGGTTTTCATGGCTCTTTGGTCGGGGTGCTATCGTAGGAACGGCGAAGCGTTTCGAGGGCGCGGGTGCGGGCCCGGAGATCCTGTTCCTGCTGGATCATCTTCATCACCCGCAGCATGAATTCGAAGTCTTCGTCCGGCTGATCTCCGCCGCCGCCTCCTCCACCGCCGCCGCCTTGCTGCTCGCCTTCGAGAAGCTTGGCCCACTCCTTCAGCTTGTTCGCCCAATGCTCCGCTTCCTCGCGGGCAAGGAAGCCGTGGTTCGCATCCAGCTGGCCACGGAGATCTTCGAGCTTGAGATCGATGCGGGACTCCATCATCGCATCCAGGATCTTGCGGTAGGCTTCCTTGTTGGTGCGGGTGAAGAAATGATTCAGGTCCTCCTGGATCCAGCGCACATCGGAAGTGATGTTCGATTGCTGGCGGATGGTATCCTGAAGTTTCCCCGCGTCCGCGGGATCGAGGTCGTCCAGCGACAAACCGCCGGTCCGCGAATAGGTGTCCCAGACGCTGGTGCCGATACCTTCTTCCTCGGAAGCGGCCTTTTTCAAGCGGTTCACGAAGGTGCTGGCCTCGAAGCGCTGGTTGGCGTCGTTCGCCTTGTCCACCGCGTCCTGAATCTTTTCGAGGACCTCCTTCTGCTCTTCCACCGCCTTCTCGACGTCCTGCTTGGTCTTCTCGTCCGTGTTGCGCTGGTCCTGCGCATCTCCGAGGGGTTTTTCGACCTCCGGCATGTCCTTTTCGGAAAGCTCGCGCATGGATTGCTGCGCGTCGGCCATCTTCTTGAGCGTCTCCTTGTCGATGGTCCCGTTCCGGGTGCTGTTCTGGAAAAGCTTTTCCATCTTTTCCGCCAGCTCCTTCATGCGCTCGGCCTGCTGCTTCTCGGCATCCTGCTGCGCTTCCAGGCGCTTGAGATTTTCCTCCTTCTTCAGGTCCTCCGGAGCAAGTCGCTCAAGTCGCTGATTTTCCTCATATAAATTTCGTTCGCGGCGGGCGATGTCTTCCAGCTCGCCGATCGCGCGGTCGAACTGGGTTTTCAGCATCTGGGCGTGCTCGTCGTGGGTGAGGATAAAGAGCGTCACCGGTTCGGAATAGGCGCGCTGGCGTCCGGGCATGTAGTCCTCCGACCAAGCCCGCAGGGTGAGCTTCTGCGGCCGGATCTGGTAGGCCTGTGGGGAAAAGGCGGCATTTCCCGATAGCCGGTTCATCGTCGGGCCACCGGACATCAATTCCAGTTCGCCACTGGCCGGCTTCTCGTCGGTGGCACGGGTGAACTCGCCGCTCCACTCCAATCCCACCCGCCGGATGCCGAAGTCGTCTTCCGAAAGGACTTCGAAATCCACCGTCTCCTCGGGCAGCATCACATGCTGGCGGGGCAGCCCTTGGATGTAGATGCCGGGTGCTTCGTCCGGCAGGAGATCCACGCGGATTTCAAAGCCATCATCCCCCTGGAGGCCGAGTTCGTCGGTCCACTCGATGGGCAGCGTGAAACTGGATTGCGAGACCTCGATGGGAGGGGTTTGCGCGGTAGTTCCGCTGACGACCATGTTTCCGGCTTTCCCCAGGATAGTTGCCGGCGGGGTTTGGGAAATCAGCGGGCCGAAGCGGGCACTCGCCAGATCGCGGGTGGCATCCACCATGACCGAGACCTTGCTGCCTTGAACTGCGGAAAGCACTCCGGAGCCCAGATCGACCTCGCGGTCGGGAATCTGGAGATATTCCGGATGCTTGAGGCTCGCGAATACCTTCCGGATGGCGGGGCGCAGGGTGGGGGTGACCTTGATGGATTGTTTTGCATCGCCGATCTCGATGCGCACGACTCCCGGATCCTGCTGCGCGGGGAATTGAAAACGATAGGTGGTGTCGTCTTCCAGTGCCGCAAAGACGGGATCCTGGCGGCCGTATTTGGCGGAACCCGAAATGGGGCGCCATTCGGTATCCTTGGCGAGGCGTAGCCGGATCTCGAAAGCCTCACCCTGGGGCACGGGAAGCCCGGCGGGAGTTGGTTCCAGCGAGGTGAAGGTATAGCGTTGGGTCGAGGAAAGGGGCATCAGCCACCGCTTCAACGAACTGATGCCGGCTTTCGGTGCCAGCACCAGCGCGGCACCGGCAGCAAGGGAAAGGCCGATCACCGCAAGCGACCAGGAGCGCTGCCGCGAAGCCGGCAAGGCATCCTCCAGCTTCCGGCGCTCGGCTTCGGCGGCGACTCTTTCCATGGCCGCCGCGCGCAGGCGAGGGGAGAGCGTGTCGGCATTTTCCACCTGTTGCTGGAGCTCGACGACGCCGAGCAGGCGGTCGCCGAGGCCGGGGAAGCGCTTCGCGATCAAGCGCGCCAGCTGATTCTCGCGGCGGTGCTTCCAGACCCAGCGGTGCATCCAGAGCGGCGCAAAGATCGCCATCAGCGAGGTGCCGCCGATCAGAATCGCGAGACGAAGGAGGCCGGGCGTCTGCCAAACGCGGTCCAGTGCAAAAACGAGCAGGTAGGAAAGAAGAAGGCCGAAAAATCCCGCGAGCACTGCCTCGGCGATTTTCGCCCGCCACAATTGACGGCGGAAATCGTCCAACTGTCTGCGCAGTGACTCGGGGATCGGGATTTCCACCGGCGTTTGTGGATTTTCAGCCATGGATTAAGGCAATAAACGTCGGTTGTCTCATCTGCTTTACGAAAGTCGCAGGTGAGGGGCTAAAATTCCAGCGGATTTCTCGGCTGTAAGTAGCGACACGAGAGCTGGGCTTTGCCTCTCTTTCAGTCGCCGACATACGGATTTTCAGCACGTTCCGCGCCGATTGTGGTGGCGGGACCGTGACCGGGGAAGACCCGGACCTCATTTGGCAGCGCGAAGAGCTTCTCCCGGATGCCATTCACCAACTGCGCCATGTTTCCACCGGGAAGGTCGGCCCGGCCGATCGAGCCGGCGAAAAGTGTGTCGCCGGAATAGAGTTCGCCGCTCTCCGGGACGAAAAAAGTCACACTGTCCGGGGCGTGACCCGGGACATGGGCAAGTTCCATGCGCAATCCTTCAATCTCCAGCCCGGTCCGGCCCTCGAGAAGTTCCCCGACGGCATAGGGTTCGATGTGAACGGGCATGCCCCATGAGCGCATCCGCTCGGCGAGGGTGAGCACTTCGGAGTACGGAGCCCACGCATAGACCTTGACGCCGAGCGCTGCGACCGCAGCCACATCCTCCACGTGATCGTAATGCTGGTGGGTCAGTAGGAGTGCCGCAGGGCGGATCTCCTGGCGTTCGAGCCACTCCGCTATTCCTTGCGGCGCATCGATCAAAACGTGGCCGCCAGCGGGTGTCGGGACCAGATAGCCGTTTGTTTGAACGAAGCCGCCGGTGAAGAGTTTGGGCATGCGGCGGATCAAGCGCGGCCCACGCCGTGCTGTCAAATCGCGAGCGGGCACCCGGGCCGGGGTCTGCCGGGGGGCGTCTTCACACGAGCCACTCGACATCGGTCTGGCACCACGACGATCCTCCAAACGGTTTGGAACGAACGGCTTCGATTTTGTTGGTGAATTGTTATCCGCCGGAAATAATATTGAAGTATCCTTATTTTTAAGGATTTGTATCAGAGGTTGTTCTTTCGCCTTCGATGAAATTTCACCTCCTTCTGCTGCCGCTGTGTTTCGTTGTCGGGGCGGAGGAACCGGCTCTGCCTGTCGCCGACCGCGCCGCGATCGAAAAAATCTATCACGATCACCGCACCGGAACGAAGCCGCCGTTCGAGCAAGCGATGCCGCCGACGCTACTCGAACAACTAGTCCAGGCCGACCGCCGCAAGGAGTCGGCGCTCCGGCAGGTCTACGGCGTCGAGGTGACCCCCGGGTTGGTCGAGGCCGAGGTTCAGCGGATCAACGCCACCACCCGGGCACCGGAGATGCTCGCGGAGATCAAACACGCGCTCGGCGATGATCCGGCCCGCTTCGCGCAGAGTATGGTGCGACCGATCGTGGTCGAACGGATCCTTCGCCAGCGCTTCGACAACGACGACACACTCCACGCTCCGCAGCGGGCCGCCGCGGACAAGGCCCGGCAGGCCTTGCTGGCGAAGGTGGCGGTCGAGGGAATGCAGGATAGTACCTGGGAACTGACCCCGCGCCCCGCGGAGGAGAACACCACGCCACCGACGCCTCCGGCAGAAGGTGACAAGACGCCGGTCCGTTCCACGAGCGGCAGCTACTCCAACGAAGCCACCGCCCAAGTGGCCCAGGTTCTCGGCGGAGGACAGGAAAAGCCCGGCGACCGGAAGCTCTACTTCGAGGACCTTGATCTTGAATTGCAAAACGTCCTCCGTGCCCAGCTTCAGAAACCCGGCGATGTCAGTGCCGTCATCGAAATCCCCGCCGGCTTTCTCGTTTTCCTGGCCAAGGAGAAATCCTCCTCAGCCCTCACCGCTTCCTGCCTCACCATTCCCAAGCGCAGCTACGACGAGTGGATCGCGCAACAGCCGGTCCCATCCCCATGAAAATGCTCCTCCGCCTGCTCGCACTGCTGCTGCTCGCGCCCTTGCTGCACGCGCAGGTCCCGCAATTGATCAACTACCAAGGCCGCGTCGCCGTGGGCACGACCAACTTCGAGGGCAACGGGCAGTTCAAGTTCGCGCTGGTGAACGGCGAGGGTAGCGTGACCTTCTGGAGCAACGACGGCACCAGCGGCAACGGCAGCCAGCCGACCAGTGCGGTGTCGCTGCCGGTGACCAAGGGGCTCTACTCGGTTCTGTTAGGCGACACGACCTTGCCGAACATGACCGCGATTCCTGCCAGCGTGTTCAACAACAGCGACGTGAGGCTGCGGGTGTGGTTTAACGACGGCACTAACGGCAGCCAGCAACTGACGCCCGACCAACGCTTTTCCGCCGTCGGCTACGCGATGGTGGCGGATGGGGTGAAAGCAGGCGGGGTGACCAGCGGCATGATCGCCAATGGTGCGGTGGGAGCGCCTCAACTCGCCAATGGTGCGGTCGGTTCCACGCAACTGGCCACCGGTGCGGCGGCTGCGAATCTTGAAGCCAGCGGTCAGAGCGGCGTGCCCAGCAGCGGACTGGTGTTGTCCGCCACGGAAAACACCACCCTGCTCAACGCCGGCTACGTCAAGATCGGCACGACGGTGACTGCGGATTCCTGGCAGCAGCGGGGCAATGGGGCGACCCCCGCCGCGCGCCGCTCCCACACGACAGTGTGGACGGGCAGCGAGATGATCGTCTGGGGCGGAACCAACGGCGGTAATTTTAACGACGGCGGTCGCTACAACCCGGCAGGCAACAGTTGGACGGCGACATCGGCCACCGGCGCGCCTGCCGCGCGCTCCAATCACACGGCGGTGTGGACCGGCAGCGAGATGATCGTCTGGGGCGGAGCCGGCAGCAGTGGCTTTGTGAACGACGGCGGGCGCTACAACCCGGCAAGCAACAGTTGGACGACGGTCACTCCCACCGGCGCGCCCGTCGCGCGTTACGAGCACACGGCGGTATGGACGGGTGATGAAATGATTGTTTGGGGTGGGTCGAACGGTGGATTTTTCAACGACGGCGCCCGTTTCAAACCGGCAAACAACACTTGGACCGAGTTGCCAGCAACCGGGGCTCCAGCCATACGCACGGTCCACTCGGCGGTGTGGACTGGCACGGAAATGATCGTGTGGGGTGGGCTTGGAGCCAGCAGCGCGCTGAACGACGGCGGGCGCTACAATCCGGCGGGCAACAGTTGGACGGGGGTGGCTCCTACCGGCGCACCCGCCGGGCGCTATTCTCACACGGCGGTGTGGACGGGCAGCGAGATGATCGTTTGGGGCGGAACCAACGGCAGCTATTTGAACGACGGCGGGCGCTACAATCCGGCGGACAACAGTTGGACGGTGGTGACCACCAACGGCGCGCCCGCCGGGCGCACTGGATACACGGCGGTGTGGACGGGCGGCGAGATGATCGTCTGGGGCGGAACCAACGGCGGTAATTTCGACGACGGCGGGCGCTACAATCCGGCGGGCAACAGTTGGACGGCGGTGACCGCCACCGGGGTGCCCGCCGCGCGCTACGCTCACACGGCGGTGTGGACGGGCAACGAGATGGTCGTCTGGGGCGGAACCAACGGCAGCAGCAATTTGAACGACGGAAGTCGCTATAATCCGGCGGGTAACAGTTGGACGGCGGTGAACCCCACAGGCACGCCTACCGGGCGCACCTATCACACGGCGGTGTGGACGGGCAGCGAGATGATCGTCTGGGGCGGGGACTACAACGGCAACAATTTTAACGACGGCGGGCGCTACAATCCGGCGGGCAACAATTGGACGGCGGTGACCACCATCAACGCGCCCGCCGGGCGCAAATGGCACACGGCGGTGTGGACGGGCAGCGAAATGATCGTCTGGGGCGGAGTAGGCAGCAGCTATTTTAACGACGGCGGACGCTACAATCCGGCGGGCAACAGTTGGACGGCGACATCGGCCACCGGCGCGCCTGCCGGGCGCACCAGTCACACGGCGGTGTGGACGGGCTACGAGATGATCGTCTGGGGCGGATACCGCAGTGGCTATTTGAGCGACGGCGGGCGCTACAATCCGGCAAGTAACAGTTGGACGACGGTGACTCTTACCGGAGCGCCCGGCGCGCGTTACGAGCACACGGCGGTGTGGACGGGCAGCGAGATGATCGTCTGGAGCGGAATTGGCAGCGGCGGCTCTTTGAACGACGGCGGGCGTTACAATCCGGCTGGCAACAGTTGGACGGCGACATCTACCAATGGCGCGCCCGCCGTGCGTAACGGGCACACGGCGGTGTGGACGGGCAGCGAGATGATCGTCTGGGGCGGATACGGCAGCAGTTCTTTGAACGACGGCGGGCGCTATAATCCGGCGGGGAACAGTTGGACGGCGGTGACTCCCACAGGCACGCCTGCCGGGCGCTCCTATCACACGGCGGTGTGGACGGGCAGCGAAATGATCGTCTGGGGCGGAGCAGGCAGCGGCTATTTGAACGACGGCGGGCGCTACAATCCGGCGGCTAACAGTTGGACGGCGGTAACCACCACCGGCGCGCCTGCCGGGCGCCGATATCACACTGTGGTTTGGACGGGCAGCGAGATGATCGTCTGGGGCGGACAAGGCAACATCGGCTCTCCGAACGACACCTTCAGCTACACTCCCGGCCGGACGATGTTCCTCTACCAGAGGCCGTGAGGAGGGATTTCATATTGGTGAAGAAACAGCCATGAAAACACATTCCTTCATCCTCGGGCTCGCCGCATCCGGTGCCGTGCCAGTGGCGATGGCGGCACCGTATCGCGTGCCCGCGAGCACGGTCGATGCCGGTGGCGCGCGTGCCACCAGCGCCAGCTACAGCCAGACCGGCAGCGTGGGCGGGATCGCCGGGGTTTCGACGGCGGCAGCGCCTGCGGAAACCGCGAAACATGGCTACATTGGCCAGTTGTATGAAGAGGCGGGTCTGCAACTCGCGGCATCCCCGACAACCGTGAATGAAGCAACGGCCCGCCAGCTCACTGCCGCGCAAGTGCTCGATGACGCGACAACGCTGGCGGTGGACGCCACGGCCGTGAACTGGAGCGTGGTGAGCGGTCCAATCGGCTCGGTTTCCGCGTCGGGGCTGGCCATGGCATCACCGGTCTATCAAACCACCGGTGCCACGGTGCAGGGCGGGATGGCCGGTCACATCGGTACGCTCGGGCTGACCGTGGTAAACGTGGCGAAGGACGATTACCAAGCCTACGCCGCGGATGGCATCGACGACGACTGGCAGGTACAGTACTTCGGCACGCCGCCGAACGCGAACGCCGGCCCCACTGCCGATCCGGACGGTGACGGGCAGAAGAACCTGTTGGAGTTCCTGGCGGGCGTGACTCCGAACGATGCGGCGTCGCGGTTCTTGTTCCGCATCGGGCCGGTGGCCGGCCAGCCCTTGCAGAAGAAACTGGTCTTCAGCCCGCGTTTTGCAGACCGGACCTACACCGTGCAGACGAACCCCGACCTCGGCCTCACGTGGACCACCTTGACGGGCACGACGTTCCTCGACAATGGCACGGAGCGTACGGTGACCGACCCGAACGCCGGTGCGGCGAAAAAGTTCTACCGCGTGAACATCAGCAAGCCGTAGGTCCCGGGTGCTCGGCCGGATCCTGGACGTGGTGACTCCTGCGGCGAGCAAGGCGCTGCGGGTTCGTTGGAAGGGAGGCCCTTCGCCCAAGTGACCGAAAGCGACGTGCGTTTCAACCCATGCGTGGGAAACTGCGGGAATCGGTCGTTGGTGTCTTGCCGGTCACCAACTCGTCCGGTCCGGCTGATTCTCGAATTCCCGATGCGGAAACAGGCGGCTTGAAGGAGATTCTCCCGCTGTGGTGGGGGCGCGCGGATGCCCTCTACGTGCATTTGCGCAAAAAGTAAGGGAGAGGTTTTTATTGCCCCCTCGCAAAAGCGGGGTCTATCGTCGCGGCCCGCCGTCGCGTCCATCCAGCAGGGTGCCGGAAAATGCGAGGCGGACTTTTCGCAATCTTGCAATGAATCCGGACAGAGCGACGCTGAATTTCCTCAATAGCTTTCCCGAGGACGCCCGCAAACGCGGGGAAAAGCTCCAGAAAGACGGGGCCGTCACTCAAATCTTCGGCAATCACCTTTTTATCCAAGGTCGTGTCGAAGATGAGTCGGGAACTTTCCGCACCAGTCTTCGTCTCCAGGGCAACCGCTGGTTCGGTTCCTGTACGGCGGAAGACGAGTTGGTTTCCGGCGCGTGCCAGTACGCGACGATGATGGAGCGCATGCACCGCGGAGAGGATCTCCCGGAATCGCCCAATGAATTCGACGACACTCCGGTGCTCGACATCATCGAGGAGAAGCTGGGCCGCGAACTGGACGACAAGGAGGCCGACTTCGTTTCCAAGATCGAGAAGCGCTATCGCCGCTACGTGATCGAAGGCGAGCTGCACGACCACGACATGGTCCGCATCACGCCGCGCTGGGAAATCACCACCTACGAGCCGCTCGAACTGTGGCCGATGCCGCCGGGCGATATCCTGGAGTTCTGGAACTACCTCGCCTACGCCTTCTACAAGAAGAAGCTGCCGTACCCGGAGTTCATGAACGTGATCACCGATCTGGCGCACGTTCAGAAGAAGATGGCGGATTGGGAGCAGGAGCGCGAGGTCGCTTCCTGGTATGACCGCATCGAGCAGGTCAACGAGCGTCCGCCCCAGGATCCTCCGGTGGAAGTGGCGTTCCGTTTGGTCGCGACGATCAACGAAGCGCGCTTGGAGTCCAAGGAGGGCAACGGCCTCTGGAGCCAGATCCGCGAGAAGGGCGAGATCGAGCGTCTGGTGCAAATGCACCACCAGGCCGCGCTGCGGATGGACGCTTCCAGCCAGGTGCTGTGGGAGCATTTCCTGTCGTATTACCGCGATCAGAACGAAACGACCTTCGACTTTGACCAGGAAGAAGCCTGCCGTTTCATGAACCGCGTCTTCCGCCAGCCGGCCTTGAAGGGCTATCTGGTGAACCTCGACGAGCGTGAGTTCAAGGTCGTCACCGAAGCCCTGAAGTGGGTCTGCGAGGACGATCCTTACGATCCGAACAGTTTCGCGCTGCAACTCGTCACCGACTCGGGCGAGAATGTATCCCACTCGGTGCGCATGCTGCCGGGTCGCAAGGAGCTTTACCAATCCGACGAAACGGTGTTTCCGGGTCCTCCGCGCTGGCTGGAGGAGACGGAAGTGATGCCGCGCTACCTCATTCCCAAGCGCGTGATCGACTCGCTGGAAGGGGTGGAGTTCCTGCGCAAGATCGGTGCTTCGCTGCCGGAGTCGCTGAAGAAGCGCGTCGTCGATCTCGAGCTGAAGCCGAAGTTCGAGCTCAAGCTCGTGGCCGGCCTCACCGCTGCGGAAACCGAGCACCTCGTGGTGGATGTCACCGCGATCGAATCGAAGGAACGCCGCACCGAGCGCCTCACGAAGGAAGGCTGGGAGCTGGTCGAGCAATCGCCGCTCAAGGGCAAGCAGCTCCTCCGCTTTGCGCGTGAGGAACTTTACCCGGTGCCGAGCCTTCTCGATGAGATGGGCCTCACCTACGACGAGAAGCTCCTTTCCTTCAAGTCGCGCATCACCAAGCAATTCCCGGAGAAATTCGCCGAGTGGATCAAGGCGATGCCGGAGTCGGTCACGCTCGATATCGACCTTCGCCTGAAGTCGATCCTGAACGACCCGGTTACAGCCGCGGTCCGCTTCGAAGTCATCAACCAGGAGATCGACTGGTTCGACCTGCGGATCGTCATCGATGTGGAAGGCGTCAATCTTTCCAAGGCACAGATCCGCCAGCTGGTGGCTGCCCGTGGTGGCTACGTCCGCATGGAAGATGGCTCGTGGATGCGGCTTGAGATCAAGCTCGATGCCGACCAGCGCGAAGCCGTCACCCGTCTCGGTCTCGATCCCTTCGACCTTTCTGGTGAAACGCACCGCATGCACGCGCTGCAACTCGCCGATCCGAAGGCCGCCGATGTCTTCGACCCGAAGGCATGGAAGCGTATCAAAGACCGTGCGGGAGACATCCAGATCGAGGTGCTGCCACCGGTTCCGGAGAAGCTCAACGCCACGCTGCGTCCATATCAGGTCGATGGCTTCCGTTTCCTCGCCTACCTTGCGACCAACGGCTTCGGTGGCATCCTTGCCGATGACATGGGTCTCGGGAAGACGATCCAGTCCCTGACCTACGTCCTCTGGCTGATGGAAGAGGCGGAGAAGAACAAGGAAGACCACCGCCCGGTGCTCGTCGTTTGTCCGAAGTCCGTCTTGGACGTGTGGGCGAGCGAGGCCGTGAAGTTCGCTCCGGGGATCCGCGTGAAGGTGCTTCGCAACCGCGAAGATCTCAACGTCAAGGAAACCCAGGAAGATATCGACATGCTGGTGCTGAACTACGCCCAGCTCCGCGTTTGCGGCGATCTCCTCAACGAGATCAAGTGGCTCACCACGATCCTTGACGAAGGCCAGCAGATCAAGAACCCGGACTCCAAGGCCGCCAAGTGCGCCCGCGAGCTGGACTCCGCGAACCGCCTGGTCCTCACCGGTACTCCGATCGAGAACCGCCTTCTGGACATGTGGTCGCTGATGGCCTTCGCCATGCCGGGCGTGCTCGGCAGCCGCGCCTACTTCAAGAAGCGCTTCGACAAGCGGAAGGACCCGCTTTCGCAGAACCGCCTGGCCGCCCGCCTGCGTCCCTTCCTGCTCCGCCGCACCAAGTTGCAGGTGGCCCAGGACCTGCCGCCGCGGACGGAAGAGGAGGTTTACTCCAAGATGGAGAACATCCAGCAGGAGCTCTACAAGGCCGAGCTGAAGCGTATCCAGAAGGCTCTCCTCGGACTCGATTCCGACGAGGCGGTGAAGAAGAACTCCTTCGCGATTCTGCAAGGCCTCATGCGCCTCCGCCAGATCTGCTGTCACCCGGGCCTGATCGATCCGAAGTATCTCAAGGAGGAAAGCGCCAAGATGGAGTCGCTCTTCTACTTGCTCGATCAGCTTCACGAAGAAGGTCACAAGGTGCTCGTCTTCTCGCAGTTCGTCTCGATGCTGGACCTGATCAAGGCCCGCCTCGAACTCGAAGCGCGTCCCTTCCACTACCTCACGGGCCAGACGAAGGACCGCAAGGGCGAGATCGAGCGCTTCCAGACGACCAAGGACCCGTCCGTCTTCATGCTCTCGCTGAAGGCCGGTGGTGCCGGTCTGAACCTGACCTCCGCGTCCTACGTTATCCTCTACGATCCGTGGTGGAACCCGGCCGTGGAAAACCAGGCCATCGACCGTACGCACCGTATCGGTCAGAAGAACAAGGTCATCGCGTATCGTCTGCTCACCCGCGACACCGTGGAAGAGAAGATCCGCATCCTCCAGCACCAGAAGACCCAGCTCGTGACGAATGTGCTCGGGGACGAAGGCTTCGCCTCGAACCTGGGACTGGAAGACCTGCAGTTCATCCTCAATCACGGGGGAGAGGACGAGGAGAACGGCTGAGAAACGCCTGCGCCTGAACAAATATCATGAAGGCGACCGCTTCTCACGAGGCGGTCGCTTTCTTCTTTTGAGGATCCACTTCACCTCTTGGCTTGAAATTGGAGGAGAAGTCCTGGAGGGACGTTCATGGGCTACGACGTAAGAATTATCCGGGGTGAAGATCCAAGCGGCAATCTCTCGCACCGAATCACTGTCGAAGAGTGGGTGGACTATGTGGAGTCTGACACCCGGATCTTCGTTTCGCAGAAGAGGGGAAACCTTACTACCAACCGTACTTAGCTCTTCTGCCCCCCGGCTCCGAAGATCCGGAGGGGTGGCCGCGGCTCAGTTGGTCCGGCGGAACTATCTCCGCCAAGTACCCACAGCATCCGACCCTCTTGAAAATGATTGGAATTGCGAAGCACTTCGGAGCTCAAGTCATTGGCGACGAGGGTGAGACTTATAGTGTCGACGAAAACGGGAAGATATCCGTTTCCGGATTCTAATGAACATATCGGAAAGATATCTCTGCGGAGAATTCCTTCATAGGGAGAAATACAGCATCAAGGCAGAGAGGCGGGACGCCTCTCAAACGGACTGGGGCAAGATGCCCCAGCCACATTTTTCAGACGGTCTCTAGCGCGCCAACGGGCCTTACGCCAAAGGCTGCAAACCGTGGGTTCCGCCCTTCGCAACCTTGCTTTGGCCCGGAGGTTTGTGATTCAATCCCTCCCTGTGATGAAACCCTCTCTCCTCATCCTCTTGTTCGTCGCCGTCGCCTCCACAGCCCACGCACAGAGCCGTGGCAAGGTGCCAAGGAATGTCCGGGCCGCGCGGCTCTTCGATCTTTCCGAACTCGCCGCACAGCGGGAGAAGTTCGAGGTGTTCCGCAATGGGAAGCTGCTGGGCGGCGACTACTATGCGCAGCCGGATGTCCGTCTTGCAAGGCGCCACGCGGAGATCTATCGCAGAATCGAGAAGGCCACCTCCGAGGGGCGGCTGGACGATGCCCAGGCAAGCGGGTTCATCGACGAACTGATGGCGCTCGGCGAGAAGGCGAAGACGGCGCGCGGCGATGCCGCTTCCCTGGATGCCGAAGCTTCCAAGGCGAGCGCCGCGGCCTTGGACGAATTGGCAAAGAAGGCCCAGACGGCAGCCTCCGCAGTCGGAGGCCCGGAAAAGCTCACTCTCCAGTTGCAGGAGTCGCAGTGGACCATGGGCGAGTTGCTGCGCTTCGGACGGACCGGAGCGATGTCGAATTCCGATCTGACGGGAATCGAGCGCCGTCTCCATGATCTCGCAAAGAAGGAGGACAAGGCGCAGCAGGATGGCGAAATCGACGACCGGGAGCGGGAGGACCTCCACGAGGAAGCTCGTGAGACTTGGAAGAAGGTCGCCGATGCGCTGGACTGAAGTGTGCGCCGGAAAAGAGACGCCGCGGGGTGATCAGATGGACGATCGCGCGGCCATCGTGATCGGGTTTCCGTGAATCCAAGGCAGCGGAAGTTTCGGGGAGGTTCACATACACAACGCCTTTGGCGTAGGCATTTCACAGCCGTCTACCTGGGGTAGCTTCGTAACCCCGGGAAGTCTCATTGTGACTTTTGAAACCACAGCGGGCATTGAACTGGCTGCGGGAAAATGTGGGTGGTGCGGCACCGCAGTCCCCGGGGTGTTTGGGATGAAGTGGGATGGGTTGGAAGTTTCGATGCCAGGCTGGAGCCTGGCGAGCCCGGGATGGCGGAGCCGACATGTCGGCACCGGGGTGGGCGCAGAGGTGGTGGGCTTTTCGTAAAGCGGCGTCGTGCCGCCGCACTCCCATAAGCCTGCCCGGTGCCGGCGGATTGGAGTGTCCGCCCTCCAGAAATGGCCTACCGGTGCCGGGGACAGGAGGGTCCCCGCTCCTTAGTTCAGGATCTCCGCGGCAAAGGTGGTCCGGCTTTCGCATGAAGAAGGCAGAGCTGGAGGTGGCCGCTGGGCCTAACGCGGCTAGAAAGCCGGATTTTTTCGCGTATACTGCGCCCGTGAAGAAATTCCTGGCCGTGATTTTCGCCCTGATTTCGGGCATTTATGTGATTTTCGGTCCCTTCCCGGATCCGCTTCCCTTTTTGGATGAGGCGACGGCGCTGCTCATTTTCGTGAAGTCGATGGCGGTCCTCGGATTCGACATGAGCCGGTTCATCCCGTTTCTCGGGAAGAAAGGAAAGACGTCCCCGAAGCCGCCCGGTCCGGTGGTTGATGTTTGAACTTTCTGGTCTTTCCGTCGAAAAAACCGCCCGTAACCCGCGTAAAGAGACGTAGCGCCCATGACCGAAACAGAAAATCCCCGCCGTTCGCTGACAGGTCCCGTATTTCTCACGATCTTCGGCCTGCTGGTGATCGCAGCGCTTGCGGCGCTGCCGTTCTGGGCTGGTCCGCCTCCGGAAGACGGTCTGCCGGACATGGCAAAGTTTTTCGGCCGCTTCCACCCGGTGATTCTCCACCTGCCGATCGGCATGCTGCTTCTTGTGCTGGTGCTGGAGACCGGCCGCTTGTTTTCCAAGAACAAGTCCACGGCATCGACCCAAGTGGCGATGTTCTTTGTCGCCGCCTCGGCGGTGGTCGCGGTGCTGCTTGGCTTCGTGCTCTACTACAGCATGCCCGGCGATTACGATAAGGAGCTGGGCGAGCGCCACCTGAATGGTGGCCTGATCTTCGCGTGCGGCACGGTCGCCGCATTCGTCGTGAAGGTCTGGGTGGATGTCGCGGGTGGCAAGGGAGCCTGGATTTACTGGACGCTGCTGCTTGGCAGCTCGACGGTCATGGGAATTGCCAGCCATGACGGTGCGTCGCTGACGCACGGGAAGGACTATCTCACGCAGTATGCACCGAATCCGGTTCGAGAAGCCATCGGTCTCCCGGTGAAGGAGGAGAAGAAGGCCAAGCCATCGGCGGGTTCCACGACCCTCGCTTCGAAGGAGTCGGGCTCGCAGGGATCCGGTGCCACGCCGGTCGCCGTGGTGAAGGCTCCGGGCGAGGAGATCGTTTACACGGATATCATCGTTCCGATCCTCGAGCAGAAATGCTATTCCTGCCACAATGCCGAGAAGCAGAAGGGCAAGTTCCGGATGGACGAGTATGAGCTGCTCGTGAAGGGCGGCAAGGAGGGTGAAGGCCTGGTCCACGGCAAGGCGGCTGACAGCAATATCATCGTCCGTATCGACCTGCCGGAAGATGACGACGAGCACATGCCGCCGGAGGGCAAGAAGGATCTCGAAGCGCATGAAGTCCAGCTCATCAAATGGTGGATCGACGGGGGCGCTTCGAAGGACGCGAAGCTGGCGGACCTGAAGGCTCCTGAAGAGATCAAGACCGCGCTGAGCAAGGTCGTGCCCCCGGAAGTGCTCGCCCAGCAAAAGGCGGCTGCCGAGAAAGAAGTGAAGGAAGCCGCCGGCAAGCGTGAATCCGTGAAGGTCGAAGTGGAACGCCTGCGCAAGGAATTCCCCGCTGCCTTGAATTTCGAGTCCCAGTCTTCGAGCGGAGTGACTTTCACCGCGGTGAGCATGCGGAAGGACTTCGGCGATGACGACCTGGCCAAGCTGGGTCCGGTGATGCCCGCGCTGGTCTCTCTCGATCTTTCGGCCTGCACGGTCACGGACAATGGCGCGAAGCTCTTGAAGAATGCGGCCGAGTTGAAATCGCTGCGCCTTTCGGAAACTGGAGTGACCGATGCCGGTCTCGAGATCCTTGCCGGACTGCCAAAGCTTGAGTCGCTCAATCTCTACGGCACACAGGTGACGAATGCGGGCATCATCAAGCTCGCGGGCCTTGCCAATCTCAAGAAGCTCTACCTCTGGCAGACCAAGGTGGATGACGCCGGATTGCAGGCGCTGAAGGCAAAGCTGCCAGGGTGTGAGATCGTGATGGGGCTGTGAGGGGGGCAGTTTGCTAGTTTTTCAGTGTTCAGGAACAGCCAAAGGCAGGTGCCGAGTGGTCGGAGATCAGTGAGCAGTGGAAAGGCAGGCTCGCATCGTGGCGACTGCTCCGGTGAACTGCGGGGGCCGAGGGACCACTCGTCCGCTCAGGGGACTGAGCGGACTACCTTTGCCAAGCGGACTACCTTTGCGGCATTATCCGAGTAGTGTGGCGAGTTCCTCTTCGCTTATCACCTTCACTCCCAGCTTTTCGGCTTTGTCGCGCTTCGAGCCACCGCCTTCGCCGGAGAGCAGGTAGCTGGTCTTGGCCGAGATGGAGCCGGAAACCTTCGCGCCTTTCGATTCGAGGAAGTGTTTCATTTCATCCCGGTCCATCGAGAGCGTGCCGGTGATGACGAAGGTCTTTCCTGCCAGCGGGAGTGCAGAGAGATCGGCTTCGGCGGGTTTTGGCAGATAGTTGTCGGACCTGGGATTGATACGAAGCTCTGCCATGCGCTCCAGGACATGCTTGCCACCTTCGGATTCGAAAAATGCGAGCACCGCTTCGGCGACTACTTGGGCGACATCGGCGGAGATGGCGTAGGGGATCAGCTTCTCGTTCTTCTTCTTCGCATCGGTGCGGCCGTCGGCCCTCAGTTCTGTTAGAATTTCCGAGGTCGCAAGCTCCGTGAGGGATTCGTGGAGACGGGAAAGCTCTTTGGCGGCGGCTTCGCCGACCTGGCGGATGCCCATCGCGAATAGCCAGCGATCCAGCGGCTTCTTGCGGGCCCTTTGGAGGGCATCGATGACTTTGACCGCGTTCTTCTCGCCGAAGCGGCGCTGCTCCTCGTCCGTGCCAAGATTGAGCGTGGCCAGGCTTTCGGCTGTTAGAGTGAAGAGATCGAGTGGCGTACGGCAGAGACCACGGTTCACGAGGGCCTCCGCGACGATTCCTCCGACTGCTTCGATGTCGAGAGCCTTGCGGGAGGCGAACTGCTTGATCTTCGAGACGGCTTGGGCGGGGCATTCGAAGTTCGTGCAGCGCCAGGCAACGAAGCCTTCCTCCTTCGATACCGGGCCGCCGCATGACGGACAGACGCCGTGGATGTAGTCGAACAGCGAGAATGGCTTCGCCTCCGGAGGGCGCTTCTCAAGCACAACTTTCACCACTGCCGGGATGATCTCGCCCGCCTTTTCAATGATGACCGTATCGCCGATGCGCACGTCCTTCCGCTGGATCTCCTCTTCGTTGTGAAGGGTGGCCCGCGAAACTGTCGTGCCCGAAACGAACACCGGTTCAAGCTCCGCGACGGGAGTGAGAACGCCGGTCCTGCCGACTTGGATGGTGATGGTCTTGAGCAGCGTTTCCTTCTGCTCCGGCAGGAACTTGTAGGCGGCGGCCCATCGTGGTGCGCGCGAGGTATAGCCGAGCTTTTCGCGTTCCGCACGATCCAGCACTTTCACCACGGCACCGTCCGTGCCGTAACCGAGGTCATGCCGTTCCACATCGATCTTCCTGACGGCCGCGAGCAATTCCTCAAGGTTTGCTGCGATCTGCACCGGCCGGTTGCGGGGGATACCCATCGCTTCCAGCAGATGGTGGAAGTCGGACTCGGAGGTCAGCGGAGGACCTTCGTACGCTCCAAGACCATGGGCGAGGAAGGCGAGGGGACGCTTGGCGACCAGCTTCGGATCGAGCTGCTTGAGCGCGCCGGCGCTGGCATTGCGTGGATTCACGAAGGTCGGCAGGCCTGCTTCGTCCCGCTCCGCATTCATCGCGGCGAAGGCCTCGTTCGGCATGTAGATTTCCCCGCGCACCTCCAGCAGTGCTGGAGCGCCCTCGCCGAGCGTGAGAGGGATGGCACGAATGGTGCGGACGTTGTTCGTGATATCGTCGCCCGTGGTGCCATCGCCGCGGGTCGCGGCGTAGGAGAAGGTGCCATTGCGATAAACGATCGAGACCGCGACGCCATCGATCTTCGGCTCCACGGTGACGGCGACATCCTGGCGCCCGAGGTTCTTTTGAAGGCGGCGATAGAAGTCGATAAGCTCCGTCTCCGGAACTTCGGCATCCTTCAGCTCGAACACGTCATCGATGCTGAGCATCCGCACCAAATGCCGGATCTGCTTGAAGCTATCGAGCGGTGCTCCGCCAACACGCTTTGTCGGGGAATTCGGATCGTCGAACTCGGGATGCTTCTTCTCGAGATCCTCCAGCTCGCGATAGAGCTTGTCGTAGTCCGCGTCGGAAATCTCCGGTGTGGCCTCCATGTAGTAGAGGCGATTGTGCCGCTCCAAATCGAGGCGGAGCTGGCGGATGCGGTCTTCGGCTCCGGCGAGGCAGGTGTTGAAAAGGTCGTCCATTCGGAAGCGAGTTGATGAAGGATCTGCGACGGAGCGAGCCCGCGAGCGGGTCACCGGTCCATGGCAGCGGCAAAGTTGACGGCCCGGCGACCGCTGCTCAAGCCGGGATCCTCGCTCACTTCACCTTGGCCGACAGGGGGCGGCTCAACTTCTCGTCAAGCGGCTGTGCGCCAATCGCCCATTCATCCGACAGCACCCTTGTGATTTCAAACTGTCGCGGGTCGGCACCCTCCTGGTGGAGGATTTCCAGGGTCACGCGGACCGATTTCCCCCGGGCACCCGGCCTAGCTGGTCCTGCGGAATCTCCGGCAGTGATCTTGCCCAGCGCCTCGAATTGACTGCTCGTCCGGGGGACATAGCCGTACATCAGGGTGTCATTATCGGGCGATGCGATTGCGAAGCAGGCCCAAGCCGTTTCGTCGCGATAGATGCCGTTGTAGTAGAAATCGGGAGAGGTGAAGACTCTCACCAAGCCGGTGACCGGCTTTCCAGCGAGGAGGGTCGTCCAATCCGGTGAGGAATGGCGATCGAAGGCATCGAAATCCACTCGCCATTTTCCGTCGGTATCGGGAGAAATGAGCGCGAGGCGGTTGCGGCCGCCTTCGAAGTCCACCACGACCCCTTCGAGTTGCAGAGCCCGGCTGTCGACCGGTCCGAGGTGCCGCAGGGAATCGACCTTTCCATCGCTTTTTTCAAGGTCCGCAAGCTTCCCAACGATGACTGCCGGGTCTTGGCTGGAGGGGCGGATCAAGGGCTCCAGGTCCGCTGGGGCCCTCGCTGCCAAGAAAGCCCTGACCAGTTTCAGCGCGGTTTCCTCTTCCGGTGCGGCGGCCAAGGGGATGCGCACTGCTGTTGGAATCATGGGGGTCAGAGCTGGATTTCCGGTTTCACGCGCCACCGGCTTCCGCTGGGCACGGACCACCCAGATCACGCCACCGGCGACGAGTCCCGCCATGACCACCAGCACGGCCGCTACTGCCCATCCCAAGGCAGGGTTAGGACCATTCCCGAGGCGACTCCTTCTCCGGACGTGGCGGCCAGCCCGGGATTCCGAGCCCTTGTGCATGCGGGGCACGTAGCCGATCGATGGGGCATCCCCCACATCCCGTGAGGGCTTTGTGGGTCGGTGTTCGAAGGAATTGGAACTCATCGGGAGGAAATGAGATCGGGCGGTCAGCGGGGATAGACCGTGATCCTATGGGGATCATAGCGGTCATCCGGCCGGAAGAGCCAGCCCGGATTACGGTTCACCACCTCGTAGCCTGTCAGCATGAAGGTGGGCAGGAACTGGTTGCTATTCGGATCGTAGGTTTCCCGACCGGTGAAATAGCCGTTCAGGCGATATTCGAAGTTTTGGTCGTAGCCATAGCGCTGGCCCTCGGGGCCGTTCTCCGGAAGCCGGTCCGGCTGGCGCTTCTTGTCTTCTTGGAAAATGACCATTTTCGCCTTGTCCCACGATTGGCGGGGACGCCGCACATAGCCCCAGAAGCGTGTCTTCTCGACGTAGTAGCGGCGACCGTAGAAAAAGTCGCCGGTGGGTTCGGAGGCGATGGCCGCTTTCCGTTCTTCGACGGTAGGGCCGCCCATGTTTCCGGTGCCCATGCTGCCGCATTGGCAGAGCACCCCTGTTCCGAGAATCACGAATCCGCGCAAGATGAGGCGCATAGGCGGCGAAGCTAAGGAGGCGGGGGCAGCCACCGCAAGCGCCAATCCCCGGCCGCCGAAGCCTTGATGCTAAACCGCAAATCCGCTTGCAAAAGAGTATGCCCGCGGGTAACTCCGGCCCCCCCGCGCCGATTGGCGGGAATCGATCTTTTCCAACGAAACATGAAGCTGGCGAACCTCCTTTCTCCGAACAGGATCATCCTTGAGATGTCCGCCGGGGAACATTGGCCGGCCATCGTGGAACTGATCGATCATCTGGTGAGTGACAATTCGCTGGATGCCGCGCTGCGGGATGAGGTGCTGGATGCGCTGAAAATCCGCGAAGAGCAGGTGAGCACGGGGGTCGGCCATGGCGTGGCGATCCCTCATGCGTTCTCGGAGAAGCTGGACAAGGTGGTGGCCGTTTTCGGGCGCTCGAAGGATGGAATCGACTTCGAGGCACTGGACGAAAAGCCGGTGCATTTCGTGATCCTCTTCCTGGTGCCGAAAAAGGATTATCATCTTCATCTCCAGACCCTTGCGGCGATCGCCAAGATGTTCACCAACATCGAGATCCGACGACGTCTGGGCGAGGCCGGGCAGCATCAGGAGATCCTCGACATTTTCGCGGGGAAGCCTTCGAGGGCCGCCGCGAATGGTGCGGCTTGATGCCGGGCAGCTCGTCCCGCAGGCTTCCTTTCTCCGATGTCCGCCGGTGCATATTTCCCGGCACCATCCCTTTCTTTTTCCCATGACCCTCATTCAGGACCTTGAATCCCGGCTTTCCACGGCCTTCCAGACCGTGCTCGGTGAAACTTTCAGCGTGCCCGTGGTGGCTGCCGCGGACCTGCGTTTCGGCGACTACCAGAGCAACGCCGCGATGGCGCTCGCCAAGCAGCGCAAGACCAACCCGCGTGCCTTGGCGGAGCAGGTGATCGCCGCGCTGGACCTCGGCGATCTCGGCAGCGCGGACATCGCGGGCCCCGGATTCATCAATTTCCGCATTTCTCCGGAAACCTATGCGGCCCGCGCGAAGACGCAGCTGGCCGATCCGCGCCTGGGGATTCCCCTGGTGGAAAATCCCCGCACGATCGTGGTCGATTTCTCCGCGCCGAACGTGGCGAAGCCCATGCACGTGGGGCACATCCGCTCCACGATCATCGGGGACGCTCTCTCCCGGGTCGCGCGCTGCCTCGGCCACCAGGTGATCACCGACAATCACATCGGCGATTGGGGCAAGCAGTTCGGCATGGTCACATGGGCTTGGAAGAATTGTCTCGATGAGAAGGCATTGGAGGCTGACCCCCTGCAGGAGCTGCTGCGGCTCTACCGTCATGCCAGCGATTCGTCCAAAGCGGACGAAGCGATCAGCGAGGCGTGCCGCATGGAGCTGGTGAAACTCCAGCAGGGCGATGAGGAGAACTTCGCGATTTGGCAGCGCTGCATCGAGCTTTCCCGCGCCGGGCTCGACCTGATCTATGACCGGCTGGATGTTTCCTTCGATCACTGGCTGGGTGAAAGCGCCTACAATGATGCATTGGCCCCGCTGGTGGACCGCTTGCTCGCCGAGGGATTCGCCCGCGAGAGCGGTGGCGCGGTTTGCATCTTCTCAAACGGCGTGCCGGAAGATCCCGCGAAAGATCCGTTCCTGGTGAGGAAGGACGGCGAGTGGGGCGACTTTCCGATGATCATCCGCAAGAGCGACGGAGGTTTCAACTACGCCTCCACCGACATCGCGACCATCGAGTTCCGCCGCAAGGAATGGCAAGCGGATGCCGCGTGGTATGTGGTGGATCATCGCCAGTCGTTGCATTTCCAACAGCTCTTCTCCGTCGCGGAGCGCATGGGCTATGAGGACATGGACCTGCGGCATATCTCCTTTGGCACGATCCTCGGGTTGGATGGCAAGCCGCTGAAAACGAGGGCAGGGGATCTTCCCCAACTTGACGATGTGCTGGATGAAGCGGTGGCCGCAGCAGCGGTCGCGGTGGCAGAGCGCAGCCGGGTGGAGACGGATCAGGAACGGGCGGAACTCGCGGAACTCATCGGCATCAGTGCGGTGAAGTTCACGGAGCTCTCTCATCACCGGCTTTCTGACTACGTCTTCGATCTCGACAAGATGCTGGCTCTTCAAGGCGACACTGCCCCGTATCTGCAGAATAGCGTGGTGCGCTGCCGCTCGATTTTCCGGAAGCTGGAGGAAGAAGTGGATCTTTCGGCGGTCGCTCCCGTCCTCACGGAGGATGCGGAGATTCATCTGGCACGGCACCTTGCGAGATATGGGGAAATTGTTCCGATGATCCTGGACGATCACCGGCCGAATTTGCTGGCGAACTATCTGCTCGAACTGGCCCGGGCTTATCACTCGTTCTACGAGGCCTGTCCGGTTCTGAAAGCGGAAGAGAACGTCCGCAACAGCCGCTTGGTAATCTGTGAATTGACCAGCCAGGTGCTCATCCACGGACTGGGTCTGCTGGGCATCCGCTGCCCTGAAAGGATGTAATGGCGTTGTCCCCTCCGCTGCCGGTGCGGGGTGCAGAACGCACCCCCTCCTTGCCGTTTACGATATCTGCTGCATCATCCGCCCGCCGGGCTGCCCGCCAGCAACCCTTTCAATCCACGACTATACTCCCGCATGGAGCCGCCACGCCGCAGTCTTCCCTTCTACGTCATCGGTCACAAGAACCCTGACACGGACGCGATTTGCTCCGCGATCGGGAATGCAGCCCTGCTGCGCGCCACCGGGGAGCCGACGGCGATGGCCGCGCGTTGCGGCGAAGTCCCGGCGCGGACCGCGTGGGTGCTTGAGAAGGCGGGAATCGAGACACCGCCGCTCGTCACCGACGTGCGCGCGACTGCTGGCATGATCTGTCGCCGCGATGTCGTGCAGGTTTCTCCGACCGATACTTTCATCGTCGCCTACCGGCGGATGCTGGCCAGCGGGGTGCGCTGCGTGCCCGTTGCCAATGGCGACGGAAGCGTGCAGGGGATGCTGCGCTATCTCGATCTGCTGGAACTGCTGGTGCCCGGCGATGCCAGCGGCCTGCAGGCTCGGACCGTGAATGTCGCCTTGGCGAAGATCGCGACCACCCTTCAAGCGGAGAGTGTCGGTGCGGAGATGCCGGCCGGGGATGATGAGGAAGAGTTGATCCTGCTCGTCGGGGCTTCTTCCCAATCGACGGTCGAGCGGCGTCTCAAGCTTGCCGCTAGGGAAGGCAACGTCAGCCGGTTCTTCGTGATCTGCGGCGACCGCCCCGTGGTGCAGCACTATGCCATCGAAAATGGTGCCCGGGCGCTTCTGGTCACGGGAGGAAACGGAGTGGAGCCCGCGCTGCGCGAGCTCGCCCGCAAGCGGGGGGTGATCGTCCTGCTTTGCTCGCAGGATACCGCAAGTTGCTCCACCTTGATCCGCTGCTCGCGAACGGTCCGCCACGTGATGGATCCCTCTTTCACCACGATCTCCGCGAGCGAGCCCGTCTCCCGCTTGAGAAAGGCGCTGGCTACTTCAGAGCAGGATCTTTTCCCGGTGAATGATCCGATCACGAAGCAGATGATCGGCGTGCTTTCGAAGTCCGACCTTATCGATCCGCCGCGGACGCGTCTCGCCTTGGTTGATCACAATGAATTTGCCCAAGCGGTGACCGGCGTCGACGAATCGGAGATTGTCGAGGTGATCGACCACCACCGCCTCGCCGGGGATCTGGTATCGCGCGAGCCGATCCGGTTCCTGAACGAGCCGGTCGGTTCCACCTCCACGCTCGTTGCGCGCAAGTTCCGCCATCGTTATCTGGAGCCGGACCGGGGCACGGCCATGTGCCTCTGCGCGGGCATCATCGCGGATACGCTTTGCCTGACCTCTCCGACCACGACGGAGCTGGATCACGAGATGCTCGGATGGCTCAGCGGTCTGGCGGAGATCGATCCCGCGAAGTTCAAGGAAGAGTTCTTCGCCGTCGGTTCCTTGCTCGCGACCGGAACGCCGGACGCGATCTTGAATGCCGACCGCAAGGAGTTCGCGGACGAGGGGGTGAAGGTCACCATCGCGCAGGTCGAGGAACTCGGGCTGCACGCATTCCCGCCGCGTCGTGAAGAGCTGGAGACGGCGCTGAAGCATCTTGCCGAAGAGAACGGCTATGAACTCGCGGTTCTCGTCGTCACCGATATTGCGGAACACCACAGCCTCGTCCTCGCGGCTGGAGATCCGAAGTTCGTGGCGAACATTCCCTATGGGAGGATCGATGCGAGCCTCTACGATGCGCCCGGGGTGGTGAGCCGGAAGAAGCAGATCTTTCCCGCGGTTTGCCAAGCGTTGCGGAAGGCGGGGTGAGGGGAGAAATCACCAATCATCAATCTTCCAATCATCAATCGGAATGTGCTTCGCGAAGAGGTGGCGGTAGGAACGAGCACGGAATGCCGCTAAATCTAGGCGTGTTTTTTCTGCGCCTTTGGCGTGGAGATACGGATCTTGAGATAAGGTGGTCCGGTAGGATCGGGTCGGCCGAGGGCGAAGAGTTCCCGTGCCTGCCGAAGGAACTCAGTCCATTCCGAAGTCTTCGACGAATCGGGCGTCGATGCGGTAATCTTTCTCCGTGATTCCCAGTTGGTCCAAGGTCGTCAACTTGATGATCCGGTCGATCTCGTCCCTTTCCATGGACAGACCTTCTTCCTCGAGGATTTTGGCAATTGCCTCAGCTGCCATGGCGGGAGTGACGATTTGCCCGGCCACGCGATCGGGAATCGAGATCGAGAAGGCCTCTTCCCACTTCATCACGAGTTCAACGGAATCCAGTCCCATGGAAGGCGGAGTTTACTTGCGATCCTTTGCGCGGAGGTAGCGCGAGCGGCGCTCGGTGCTTTCCTCGGTTTCCTCGGCGGTGACCTTTGGTTTCTCTTCGTGAACGACGACGGGTTTGGGGGCCGGAGCGGCTTTTACCTTCTTCACTTTGACCACTTTCTCGCGCGGCGCCCAATCTGGCATCGAGGGGATCGGAAGCTTCCACCCGGTGCGGGTCAGCAAGGCTTCCGCGACAAGGAAGACGAGCATGGCCAAGGCAATCCACATGCGCAGCGAAACATCCTGACGGCTGGGTGGCCGCAACCATGCCTGCGAAAGATCCAGCAGCTCGCGACCCCCGGTTTGCTTTGAAACCGTGCGCAGGTCATCCAATCGCTCGGGATCGAGGGACCACTCGATGGCGGAACCCACGGTGACCGGTCCGAAGGGCAGGGCATACTCGCCGACCTGGATGGCACCACGGACGATGGCCCCTTCATCGAGATCGCGCGTGACCGAGAAATGGCCGGGAGCGATGCGCTTCCACGGAACATCGTAAGGCTCCGCTCCCGCGCCGCTTTCCAGCAGGCGGATCTTGGGCGGGCTTACGGCGAGTTTCTTCGACCACTCTTCCGTGTCGTAGAGCAAGTCCAGCGTGAGACGGGTTCCATCAAGGCGATGCTTGATGCCGATGCCTGGTGGGAGATCCATGCCCATCAGCCAACGGGTCGTCGTTTGCACGAAGTCGCCGTAGCTATTCCAATCCCGGATGCCTTGGGAGAACTCGCCGCCGAGCGGGAAGGATACCGCCGCACTGCGACCGAGGCCGCGGCGTGCATGCGCGACCAAGGGAGCAACGTATTCATCCCGGCTGACCAAGGAGGTCGTGGCGTCCTCCCGGGCATACGAGAGATTGTAGCCGTCCACTTGTGGCAGCCATTCGATGAGCTTTGGCGAAATCTCCGCCCAGCGGCCGGTCGGTTGTGCGCCTACCGGATCTTCGATGAAGGCGGAGCGAGCGATCGTCACCGTTTCTTGGGCGAAGATCTTCGGGATATCGACAGGCCGGTCAGTGAAGAAGACACGGCCGTCGCCGCGCTTGCCGATGTCCTCGACCAGCTTCGCATCGGCATCCATCTTCGTGCCGAGGCCGATCACCGAGACGGTGCAGCCTTCCTTCTTCATCTCTTCCAGCAGCCGCTTGTAGTCGCCGGGTTCTTCGGTGTCGTTGGCGTCGGTGAAGAGGATCACGTGGCGGGTGCCGACGTCCGCTTTCTTCAACTCATCCCATGCGGCTTTGAGTCCTTCGTAGACGAAGATGCCGCCACCCATCGAGTGGACCTTGCGGATGCGCGCTTGCAGCTCCGCTTGCTTTCCTTGGATCTTGGTCAGCGGGAAGACCGCTTCAGGCGCGCTGTCGACGGCGAAGACACAGGCACTGTCCATCGGCCCGAGAAGACCGATTGCCTCCGCGGCACCGGCGTTCGCCAGATCCATCTTGGTGAGATTCTTCCCGCCGGCATTCACGCCCACCGCCATCGAGCCGGAGCGGTCGAGCACGATCGCGAGCGCGACGGCCAGCTTGCGATGCTCGTTCTTCAACTCCATCGAGATCGGCAGGAGGGGATCGATCGAGGATTGGAAGTAGCCGCCGGAGCCGAAGGATTGCTTGCCGCCCGCCATCAGGAAGCCACCCGCTTGCTCGCGGACGAAGAAATCCAAGGCATCCAGGAAAGGCTGCGGCACCTCGAAGGCGGGGATATTGTTGAAGATCACCGCGCGGGCTCCGGTGAGAAGCCCCGGCTGGAGATCCGCGGGGTTCGACACGACATCGACGGTGAAATCGAGCGAGGAGAGCACCTTGGCCACCGGATCGTCGGTGTATTTCGTCGCGAGGAGCACGCGCGGGCCGCCGGCGATCTCGATCCAGCGGGAAGCGCGGTTGTTGCCGGGGTGGGCGTCTTTCACGGGCGACTCGCCGCCGACGAGAATCTCGGCTTCATACTGGAAGGAGCCGGCGCGGGGGATCCGGTCGGTGAACTCGACCCTGCCGATCCCGTTCGCCACTTTAACCTTGGTCTCGGTCAAGGTCTGGCCGCCGCGGCGGATGATGAGATTCAGATCCGCGTCCGTCAGGCCACGGACGGTGGCGGCAAGGAGGAAGGGTTCGCCCGCCTGGACCCGCTCCGGCAACTCAAGGCGCGCAAGACGGAAGTCATCGAAGGATTCCTCGCGGATCAGACGGAAGTCCAGCGGGATGCCGCGCGCCTGAAGCTCCGCGGCGGCTTCGTGCAAGGGTTCGGTCGCGTAGCCGTCGGTAAAGACCAGCACACGTGCCGGGCGGTTCTCTTTCGTCAGCGCGGCGACGTGCGATAGCGCGAGGCCGGTCCGGGTAAGCTTGCGCGAGCCGGTGAAGCCGCCCGTGCCATCGGCACCGAGTTCGACGATCTCCGCGCCGTAGTCGAACGTGTAGATCTTGTCCTTGCTGCCCGGTTTCGCTTTTTCGAGCAGCCGCTGCCACTCGGGCAGGCCCTTGTCCACGAGATCCTCGGTCGAGTCCGAGCGATCCAACAGCACCCACAGGTCGAGCGAGTCCTCCTGCACGTTGATCTTCGGATCCGCAAGGCCGAAGGCGGCGAGCAAGACGAGAATCAAGCGCAGCGGGGACCACAGGCGCAGGCTTTTCCAGAACCAGCCGATGAACAGGCTGGCAGGCAGGATGAGAAACCACTCTGGGGAGCCGAATGTCATGGAATGAGCCAGTGATAGAAGGGCCTCGGCGCCGTCTCATCGACGAGCTTGTGCGCGCCGTTGACCCGTGCCTGCTGCCAGGCGGTGCCGTGCTTTTCCGCGAGGCGGACCTCGATGCGCGATGAGTTTGTCGTATCGACGAAGCCAGTGCACTTCAGCGGTGCGGCGGAGCTTCCCCGCGCGAGGGCTTTCCGATAGACGGATAAATTTTCCGCATTGGTGATCTGGCCGGGCTTGGCACCGACGATCCAGTAATTCGTCGGGGAACCCCTGAAGATCATGCCGCGTTGGGAAACCGTGATCGTCTGGTCGGCATGGCGATAGCCTTTCGTCGCCGTGCAACTCGCGAGGGCGAGCGGGATCAGGCAAGTCGTGAGAAGGATCGCGGTTTTCATTCGCTTCAGGAAGCTCCTTGGGGGTTAAGGGCGGCAGTCTGGGACTTCCTCGCCTCCCGTTCACGCGTGAAATGCCAGGAAACCAAGAGAGCGCCGAGCAGCAGGAGGAACCAGGCACGCCACCAGTGATCCTCGTCGGTATGACGCTGGATTGCGGCGGTCTTTCCCTCTTCAAGCGTGTTCATCGGCGCGCATCCGGAGAAATCGGCTTCGCGGGTGTCGGCGAAGTGGACGCTGGCGGAGACAAGCTCGGTGTCGCCCTGGCGGACCCGCAGGAAGCCGGACTCCTGGGGTGTGTCGAATTGGACGGACTCCGCGGTGGGAAGAGAAAGGGTCTTCAGCACCTTGCCATCGAGATCGATCATCTCCAGGCGGATGGGAGGCGCATCCGCGTCCGTGTTTGCGGCGAAAGCGACGGGCTGGTTGGTCTCCAGATTTTCCGAGATGGGTGCGATCTTCGCGGTCCGCAATTCCTCGGCGAAGCGATGTAGCATGACGATGAAGGCGGGCTGCGTCCCCGCATTGGAAAGCCGCATGTCGAAATTGAAGAAGAGCTGCCGGTAGGCTGGCGTCTTCTCGGTGGTCTCGGTCTTTTCCGTGGCCGCCATCTCCCGCAGGAAGATGAGGGGGCGAGGACCTTGCCAAAGGAGCACGGTATCGCTCGTGCGACGTTGGAGCTGGATGGTCTCGCGGACCAGCAGCGACTGCCAGTTCAAGCCATCGATCAGCGGATGCTTCTCGGCGACGATGCCACCTTTCAAATACGCTCCGCCACGCGTCTCGTCCTTCACGAAGACGACCGCATTTCCCGGCGGGATGACGGGGTCGAGCGGATCGTAAGAGAGGATCGTGAGATCGGCGCTGGCGGCGTCATTCACCGGGGTGGTCGCCTCAAGCGAACGCTGAAGCTTCTTGCCCAGTTCGTCGTAGGCCCCGCCGGTGGCTGCGAAGAGGGAAAGGGCCTTGGGTTTCGGCAAGACCATCGGCAAGGTGTCATCGAGCGTGAAGGCATCCGCCGAGAGCACGAGTTTGGCGCGTTCGGCATTCGCCGGGAAAGCCGCCTGCAAGGTGGAGATGGCGCCTGCTTCCAGATTGAACTCCTTCGGTTCGGTTCGGCGTCCATCCGGCATTTCAAGATGCCAGGTGCGCGATGTACTGCGCTTGGAGTAGTTCCGGACCATCGCCTGCCAGACCGTGGCGCCTTCCTTTTCGCCGAGGGTCAAACCCGTGAAGCCGACATTCTCCAGAGGCTCGCCAAGCGAGAGCACCCGCGCATCGAAGGGCGGAGTCTCTACCGGAGTGTCGGTGACATAAACGACGATTCCGAGCGGGCCGACGAGCGAGCGCGAGAGACGCAGCACCTGGGATGGATCCGTGAGGCCGGAGCGAGGTTGCCAGGCATCGATCGCGGCCGCGAATTCTTCAGGCGAGGACCCGGCGTAGAGCCTCGGCTTGCCGGGCGTGCTCTCAAAGACAACGAGCTCCAGCGCGGTCGCGGCTCCCTTCAGATCGGGCAGGGAGGCGACGAGTTTTTCCTTCAGCTTGTCCTTGCCCACGGACATGGACGCCGACGAATCGAGCACGATGGCCACCGGTTGGATGCTGACATCCTTCTGATAGCGGGGCTCGGCCAGGAGCCAGGTGAGCAGCAGCACGCCGAGCAACTGCATCCACAGCGGCACCGAATTCATCAGGCGGTCGAAGCGCCGGCCGCTGGCGGACTCCCGCTGCGTTTTCTCTAACAGGAAAAGCGTGGAGATCGGCAGGATCACCGCCTGCCGCTGGAGGAAATGGATCGCCAGCACCGCGGGAATCCCGAGGAGAGCCCAAAGGCCGGCTGGATTGGAGAAGGTGAGCAAGGGAAGGGGAGGCTAGGCGTGATGACCGGTCAATTCGTGGTCTCCAAAGCGCCACTCGGCAATGCTTCGGCGAAGAGCGAGGTCTGGAGATCCGGCTCGCAGGCGACCCGCGCCATCCGGCATTGATGGCGGCGTGCGGCGTTCTTCCACATTCCGAAATGGTTGACGTAGCTCTCCTTGTAGCGCCGGAGGACCGAGGGCTCCACACGGTGCTGGTGGCGTGAGTTCCGCTCGGCATCCACGAACTCGTAGTTCCCGGTCCATTCGGGCGTCGCCTCTTTCTGGAGAAAGGGGATCAACAGGATCGGGCTGCCTTGCCGTGCGGTCAGCAGGCGGATGGGATGATCCGGGTCGCCGGGAAAGAGGAGGTCGGAGACCAGCACCCGGATCGCATTTCCCCGGAAAGGGATGCGGGAGAAATCCGGAGGCATCGCCGGATCGGTGGCTTTCATCGCGCGGGCTTCATCCAGCCAGCGATGGACGGCGATGGTTTCCGGGGGGAGCGGCCGGGTGGAATCCCCCCGCACCAGATGGACGGCGGTGGCGGCACCGGAACGGCGTGCGGACTCCACGGCGAAGCAGAAGAGCTCGGCGACCCGGATCGCCTTCTGCGGATCGAAGAACATGGACTCGGAGGCATCCAGCACCACGTCCACGACAGGCCTGACCTCCTCCCGATAGAGCTTCATGGTGTACTGGCCGGTACGGGCGTAGGCCTGCCAGTTGATATGCCGCGGATCGTCGCCGGGCACATAGGTCCGGTGATCCTGGAAATCGAGCGAGGAGCCGACCCCGGCACCCTGGAACTCGCCGGCCTGGCCTTTCCACACCCGCGAGCGAAGCGGCAGGCGCAGGCGGCCCGCGGCGGCAAGCGCCCGGGCGTGGCAGCGGGAGATCTCTTCGTGAGTCACGGTTGTGGGGCCGGGTTGGAGGAGGCTTCATTTTCCACTTCCCGGAAGAAGGAAAAGTTCTTCACGGCGCAGGCCAGCAGGAAGGCCCCGCAGGTTGCCACCGTGCCAATGCCGATTTTCAGCACCGGGTGGAAATCGGGAATCGCGCCAGCCGGGACGATCTGAGCGTAGTGCTTCTCGCTCACGACATTTGCCAAGACGACCTGGACCGGCGGAATCCACGAGAGGAACCAGACGAAGGCATCGCTCTCCGCTTCGATGGTGGCGATCATGACGGCCACCGCGATCGCGATCGTGGCGGCAAGAATCATCATGTAGAAGGGCAGGGCGTTCTTCACCTTCTTCGAGAAGAAACGCAGGATCACCCCCGGGAAGAGAAGGGTGCCAATGGCTGACACCAGCGACACTTTCAAATGTTCGTTGCCGGGAGGCCGGCCGATCACGAAGGCACCGAAGGCGATGATAACAAGGATTCCCACGAAGATGACGCCCGAAGCCCAGCCGGGATAGAGGATGCGGCCGGCAAGCTTGCCCATCGCGCCGAAGTGGAGGAAGGGCCGCGCTACCGGCGGAAGCATGTTCATCGGCTCGGTCAGCGCGATGGCAATGGCGGGAGCACAGAAGAGAATGAGGAGGGGACCGGTGACGTCGTCGTCGAACTTGCCTAGCAAGCCGAGCAGGCCCACGGCGATGACCGCTCCCAGCGCGATCAGCCGCCGCACGGTGCTGTGATTTTCCGCCATGGGAGCGATCGCGGATGCGCCGAGTGCCAATGCGGACCAGCCGCCATAGGCCGCGGTAACCACCCCCGCGAGCAAGACCCACCCGGAGTGAGGCGCGGTGAGCGTGCAGAAATCGATCATCTTCTTCAGCTCCCCATCGAAGATCACCGCGAAGATGCAGACGCCCAGATAGATCGCCACGAAGAGCGGGAGCAATCCGCGGACAAGGATCGATGGAAGCGCGGACAGACCCACCGTTACCGCCGTGAAGACCGCGGAACCCAAGAAGACCAGCATGAGCAGAAGGAGCTCCGCGAAGAGATCCATCCGCCCGAAGAAATAGCGGAGGATCAGATACGGTGCGATCGCTGCGAGCAGCAGTGCCGATTGGCCGACGATCGCCACCCACTTGCCGAGCACGATGCGCCAGGTGCCCATCCTCGTCAGGACCATCAGGTCGATGGTGTTCCCGCGGATTTCATTGTGCAGCGAGCCGATGCCCCGCAAGGGCTGCACGACCAGCACGGCCAGCGAGAAGAAAAAGAAGATCACGGAGCTGACCACATGCCCCGCGTTCGTGGAGGAGGTGGCCCCCACGGAGATGAGGAGCACGAAGGTGAGCAGTGCCTGAAGTGCGAGGAAAACGATGACGAAGGTCTTGGCCCGCAAGCCCTGGCGCAGCTCTTTCACGAGCATCGGCGAGAGCTTGTCGCTGAAGTCGTCGAGCCTTCCTGCCATCGGAGGAGGTCCGGCCGGTGGTGCGGGTGTGGCGGCGCTGGTGCTCATCGCTCAGTTCGACAATTCCGGCGGGGTGAATGCCGGGACCTGCGGTTTGTGCGCTGGTGGCAAGGCGCCCTCTCCTCGGTCGATGCGGCCGAGCATGTCGATGAAGGCGTCTTCCAGATTACGCTGCTCCTTGTGGAATTCCGTGATCTTCATCCCGTCCTTGATCATGCGGGCGAGCACTTCGGCCGCGCGGGCAGGGTCGCTGGATTCGATCCGGACGCGTCCGCCTGCCTTGCGCGATTCGAGGAACTCGACATGGGGATTGATCACGCACCAATCGGCCACCGCCTGTGGGTCGCCGAGCACCTGGATGTCGTAGAGCATGCCGCCATTCGAATCGGTGCCCTGCTTGAGCGTCTCGGCATCGCCGTGGTGAACGATGCGCCCACCATTCACGAAGAGCAGCGAATCGCACATCTCACCGAGTTCGGAGAGGATGTGGGAGGAAATGAAGATGGTCTTTCCCTCCTGCGCCAGCACGCGGATGAGGTGCTTCAGCTCGACGCGGGCCTTCGGATCCAGACCGGCGGCCGGCTCATCCATGATGAGCACCTGCGGGTCATGCAGCAGCGCGCGGCCGAGGCAGAGCCGCTGGGTCATGCCCTTCGAGAGCTTGTTAGAGAAACGGTCGGCCAAGGGAATGAGGTCGGTGAACTCCATCACTTCCTGAACGCGGGTCTTCCGGTCCTTCCCGGAATAGCCGAAAGCACGCGCATAGAAGTCGAGGTACTCCAGCACTGTCATGTGCTCGTAGTTGCCGAAATGATCCGGCATCCATCCGATGAGACGGCGCACTTCCTCGGGATGATGCACCACGTTGATGCCGCAAATCTCGGCCACACCCATGGTGGGGTAGTCGAGGGAGGCGAGAATCCTCATGGTGGTGGTCTTGCCCGCGCCATTGGCACCGACAAATCCGCAGACCGAGCCGTGGGGAATCTCGAAACTGATTCCGTTCACCGCCTTCAGTTGACCGAAGTAGCGGTAAAGATTGTGAACTTTGATGGCGGGAGCGTCGCTCATGGCGTGGCAATCGGGCCGGTGATGTAGGTGCGGGTCTTCTGCCATTTGATGCCCTCGAAGGTATCGATGCCGGGAGCATTCTCGGTGAAGGCGATGAAATGGTTGCCGCGTGCGGCGAGGGAATTGGTCTTGCTGCGGAGGAGCGCCTTGCGCGATCTCGGCGACAGTTCATTTCCGGCGTCCTGTGCGAACGCCTCGGCGGTGCCGGCATTGGAGGTCGTGCAGGTGAAGGCCTTGCCCGGCTCTAAGTTATCGGCGCGCCAGAAAGCCCCTGCCTGATCGCAGAAGTAGAGGGTTTGGATCGGGAAGTCGAAGGTGGAGATCAGGGATGGCGTGCCGGAGAGGTTGCGGGCTTCGATTCTCCCGCGGGTCGGAATCACGGCGCGGACGAGCTGGCCTTGCTCGGAGCGGCTCTGGAACCAATCTCCGGCGACCTGCAGCTTGCCATCGCGGAAGTTCGCCTCGTAGCGCATGCCCTGTCCCCAGTTTTCATCGGTCAGGCGTGCCCACTGGTTGTCGGCGCTATCGAGTACCACCGGCGTGATGGCCGCCGGTTCGGAAACCGAGAAGCTCTTGTCCATCAGGATGCCCGTCCTGCTGATCTGTTCCTGCAAGACATAGGCAGAGTTTTCCCCGTTGTCCGGGCGGATCTCCATGAGCTGGATCCGCGACCCGCGGCCCCCGAAGCCATCGATCAGGATGATCATCGCCACCAGCAGAGCACTGGTCCCGAGGGCGATAAGCGGCGTGGTGATGAAGAGCCGGTGGCGGCGTCCCGATTTGGCGAAGACGAAAAGGTTCACCGGTCCCACCAGCACGCCGAAGGCGACGAGGATGAGAATGAACAGCGCATAGTTATACCGCTGGACACCGAAGTTGGTCTTGAGCGGCCATGCCGAGCGGAAATCGTTCCGGACCGATTGAACGACCGTCGGCAGGTTCGTTGCCCGGCTGAAGAGATCGACGGTCGCCGGAGGATCGAGCTTCAGATCCGAGCCGATGGAGAGGATCGAGACCGTGCCGAAGCTGCGGTCGGCTTCGCGGGCACCGCTCGCGGAGTCCGAAATGCCAAGCGTCGAAAAATTCGTGCTGCTTGAAAGCGCATAGATCACCAGTTGTCCGCCCAAGCGGTTCCAGCGCAAGATGGCGTTGCGGGCACCCGGCGTGAGCAGTCCCCAGTCTGCATCCGTCATTCCCACGCCATCATAGCCGGAATAGGCCTGCCAATCCTCCGGCATGGAAGTGGGACTGAAGCGTCCCGCGAAGGTCTGCCCTCCGCGATAGCCTCCGCCGCGGGAGCTGGACGTCAGCTCCGAGTCCAGCATGGAGGCATTCGGCGTATAGAGGGGCTCGCTCAACAACACCGCGGGCTGGTTTTCGGAATAGGCAGCGGAGAGGTTGTTTGAGATCGAACCGAAGGAGCCCGACATCCGGACGGAGACGTTGATGGTGCCCTCCGATCCTCCCGAATAGTTCATCAGGGTGCAGCACGGCACCAGGATGTCGTGCCGCGTGGACTTCTCCGCAGGGGCATCGAAGGCAAAGGAGGAATTGAGGAGACTATCCTCCCGATAGCCGCTGGCAGTACAGGTGGTGGCGAGTTCGATTTTGCCCTCCTGATCCGACCCGTTGTTCACGGTGATGCGGACAGGCAGGAAGCCCCCCGGTGAAGGCCGGCTGAACAGGGCGACCGCCTCGATTCTCGTCTTCGACTTGGGATCGGGGACGTGAAGAAAGAGATTCTCCTGCGCGGCAAGCGGCGCGACAACCAAGGCGGCGATCAAAAGGGCACGCGAAAGCATGGGCAGCGTGGTAAGGGAATCAGGCCGTGGTGACAGGCTTCAAGGTCTTGGGGGTGGCGCCGCCTTGGAACGGGATTTCCTCGAGCAGGCTGCGCACGATGTCGTTGTTGGTCAGGCCTTCGACCCGCGCATTGTATTCGAGGACGATCCGGTGACGAAGCACGGCCGGGGCCACGAAACGGACGTCTTCAAAGGAGGCGTGGGCGCGTTCGTTCATCAGGGCACGGGCCTTTGCCGCGGACGCGAGCGACAGCGCGGCACGCGGGCTGGCACCGTAGCGGATGCCGCGCGAGGCATTGCTCTGCCCCGGATGCGTGGCGTCCACCAGCCGCGCGATGTAGTTTGCGACCACATCCGGCAGGTAAATGCGGCGGACGAGATTGAGCACTTCATCCAGGGTGGAGGCATCCATGATGGCATCCACCACCGGTTCCGTGCCGAGTTCGCGCTGGGTCACGATGCGCTCCAGCGTTTCCACGTTGTTCTTCATCACCTCCAGCTTGAAGAGGAAACGGTCGAGCTGGGCTTCGGGCAAGGGGTAGGTGCCTTCCAGCTCGATCGGGTTCTGCGTGGCGAGAACGAAGAAAGGGCGGGGGAGATCGTGCGTTTCACCGAGCACGGTTACCCGGCGCTCTTGCATGGCCTCCAGCAGGGCGGACTGGGTCTTCGGCGAGGCGCGGTTGATTTCATCTGCGAGCACGATGTTCGTGAAAAGCGGGCCGGGTTGGAACACGAAGGCGCGGCGTCCGTCGATCTCCTGAAGGACGGGGTTGCCCGTGATATCGCCCGGGAGAAGGTCGGGCGTGAACTGCACCCGCTTGGTGCCGAGGCGCAGGGTTTTCGACAGGCCCTTCACGAGCTCGGTCTTCCCCAAGCCGGGCAAACCCTCGAGCAGGATGTGGCCACGGGCCAGAACCCCGGTCAGCACGAGATCGATCAATTCCTCCTGGCCGAAGAGGACCTGATTGAGGGCCGTGGAAAGCGATCGGACGTGCTTCCCGGCGGAAATGACTTCGGTTTCAGAGGCGTATTCCATGATAGCTGGATTCTAACGATTTCGACCGTCACGGGTGTATCGGAAAACCTCATGAAGATGCCATGAAAAATCCACCGGATCGTTGGAATGCCGGTGGAAATCCACATGTTTCAAATGGGATGTATGGGCACGGTCCTCACATGGCAGTCCCGTGCCCGGCCCGACGCGAAGGGTAACCTTCCCGTTCCGGTCACTTGTCCGGATGGATGAGCACCTTCAAGACGTTCTTTTCCAAGAGGAACCGCTTCGCGACGGCATCGAGGTCCTTTGAAGTGATCGAGGCGTAGTCGGCGTCCCTGCCGCGGATCAGGTCGAGGCGCTCCTTGTCCTCCTGCGATTGAGCCAGCACGGTGCCCAGCCAGTAGGTATTGTCGCGTTTCGACTTCTCGAGCTGGGCTTGCAGCGGCTTGCGGGCGCGCTCGAGTTCGTCGTCGTCCGTGCCTTCCTTTGCGAGCGTCTCGGCCAGCTGCGCCGCGATGTCGGCGAGGCGCTTGGTGTCTTCCGCCTTGCCCACGCATTCCGCGGCCAGGAACCCAAAGCCTTCGAGGCCCTCGGAACCGTTTGCACCGGCATTCGGGCTATAGGAGGCACCGAGCTTCTCGCGGATCTCCTTGCGCAGGCGGTCGGTCAGGATCTCGCTCAGTAGATTGAGGCGGCGGAAAAGCTTGGTGTTGCCCCGGAGACCGTCGGTCTTCCAGATGATCATGGCCGTGCCCTGCGGGATCTTGCTCTCGTAGGTGAAGGTTTTCTCCGCGGGGGTCTTGGGGAAGGTGACCTTGCGCGCGGCGGCGAGCGCCGGCTTCTCTTCCGCCCGGGTGGGCAGCGCGCCGAAGGTTTTCAGGACGAGAGGCAGCAGCGTGCTCTCTTCAAAGTCTCCCACGATGCTCAGTTCGAGGTAGTCCTGCGTCAGTGCGGGGGTCAGCCATTTCTTGGCGTCGTCCATCGTGTAGGAAGCCAGCTTGGCCTCATCCGGCACTCCCCAACGGGAGTCATTTCCATGCATCCACGCATCCATCCCGGCCTGAGCCCCGGCGGGGGAGTGGCGGAGTTGCTGGAAAATCATGGGAATGGCCTTCTTGAACTGTGACAGTGCTTCCTCGCGGTAGCCGGGATCGGTGATCTGGGCGCACATCAGTTGGAGCTGGAGTTCCAGGTCCTCCGGCGTCGTGCGGCCGGAGAGGGTGAAGGTGTCATCGGAGATGCCGAAGCCGGTGCCGACGTTCTTCCCCGCGAGGATCTGCTGGAGGTCGTCCACCGAATGCTTTCCGAGGCCGCCCGCGTCGAAGACGCTGCCGACGAACAGATCGAGGCCCGGCGTGTCCTTCGGCTGGGTCAGTTTTCCGGACCCGAAGCGCGTGTGCAGGCGGATGGTACCCTTTTCAAAGTCGGTCTTCTTGAAGTTGAAGCGGATGCCATTCGAGAGGATGCACTGCGTGAGGGAAAGATCCTTGGCATCCTTGCGGGACTTCACCGTTCCGGCAGGGCCGAAGTCGGTGTAGCCGAAGACGGTCATGTTCTTCTGCTCGGGAGCCTCGACCTCTTTGCTACGGGATTCCTCGTAGATGGTCAGCAGGGTGCCGCGGGCATTGTCCGGTTCGACTTTCGTCGTCAGGACGAGGTGCAGGCCACGGTCCGCCCAGAAGTCGCGGAAGGCGGCATGGCAGGTTTCCGGACTGGCGGTGTCCAAGCCCTTCTCAATGATCTCAAGATCGGTCTCGGGAGTTGAGAAGACGGTTCCTTCGTTGAGGGAACGTGCAATCCCCGACGCCAGGCTTTCCGACTTGCGGGTGGGAGCGGTCTTCACCGCCTGCTGGTAGGCGTTGAGGATGTTCGCTTTCGCTTCAGCGATCTCGGAGTCGGTGAACCCGAACTCAAGCGCGCGGCGGTATTCCTGCTCAAGGATCGGCAGTGCCTCCTGCCAGCGGTCGTCGGTCACCGTGACATCGAAGGACCCGAGTTCGGCGTAGTTGAAAAGTTCATCGCGGCTTGCGCTGCCCTTTGCGATTGCCGAGCCCTCCTGCTTCGCGATGCGCTCGAAACGGCGGCCGATCGCGGCGTGGGCGATTCCCAAGGGAAGCATCGAGAGGCGGCGGGTGGTGCTGTCCGCGACCCGGCTGAAGGGGCGGACGGACACCAGCGAAAGCTCGGTGGCGGAGACTTCCTTGTCCGAGAAGACGGCGGGCTTGATCCCTTCCGGCGAGACGATTTCACCCAGCGGCGGATTTTTTCCGGGTTCGGCCGGGTTTGCCATGCTGGCGAAGCTGTCCTTGATCCGGGCTTCAATGGTGGCGGGATCCACGTCGCCGACCACGACGAAAGTCATGCGTTCCGGCGTGTAGAAGCGGGTGTAGAAATCAACAAAGCGCTCGCGCGGCGCCTTCGAGATCACGTCCTCGACGCCGATCGGGAAGCGCTTCGTCACGAGCGAATCCGGCAGCAGCTCCTCGAACTGCTGCTCCATCAGACGGTAGCTCACGGAGTCACGGCTGGTCTTTTCCGACAGGATCACGCCGCGTTCCTTGTCGATCTCGGCGGTATCGAGCTTGGCCCCGTCGCCGAAGTCGCGCATCACGGTGAAGCCGAGATCGAGCATGTCCTTGGACAGATCCGGTAGGTCGAGCATGTACACCGTCTCATCGAAGGAGGTGTAGGCATTGACGTGTGCGCCGAAGGCGATGCCCAGCCGCTGCATGCGGGGGATGAGTTCTTCCGGCGTGAAGTTCTTCGAGCCATTGAAGACCATGTGCTCCAGGAAGTGGGCAAGTCCGCGCTGGTCCTCCGCTTCCATCAGGGAACCGGCCGCGATGTGGAGACGCAGCGAAACCCGGCCCGGCGGCTCGGCATTCGGGTAGATCAGGTAGCGCATGCCATTCGGCAGCTTGCCGAAGACCGCCTTAGGATCGGCAGGGATGTCACTCTGCTCCTGCGGCCAGGTTTTGGCAGGAGCCTCGACGGCGGCGGTGTCCGTCTTGACAGTCGGGGTGGGGGCCGGGGGCGCGGCCTCCTTCGGCTTCGCTTCGGCCACGGCCGCCGGAGCTTCTTGGGCGGGAGGTGCAGGCGGCGGCGCGTCCGGGCTGCGGATGAGGAGGAAAGCCGCCACGGCGGCGAGCAGGAGGCTGAGGATAATGGGCGCGGGGTTCCGCATGGTGGTTTGAAGCTGGATTGCCGGGGCCGGGATTGGCAACGGTGAAAGCGCCGCCGGGCCGTGTGATTTTTTCCGAAGAATCAGTATTGCAAAAATCCGCAACCCGTGATGCTTTCGCGGCCCGCCGATCCGGCGGGACAAAAAGATGCGCGCGTGGCGGAATTGGTAGACGCGCTAGATTCAGGTTCTAGTGGGGGCAACCCCGTGGAGGTTCGAGTCCTCTCGCGCGCACCATCTGATTTTCAAGGATTCCCGAAGTCGAAAGGCTCCGGGATTTTTTGTATAGGAGACCGTGGTGTGCCCACAGTGTGCCTAATCCTGCCACCGCTTAACATCGTGAACGAAAAGGAGGTGGTTACTGCGGAGCAGGCTCTGAAAGCGCGGGGCGCGACCGGCCAGCGCAGCTGAAGCGGATCAAAGAAAAGGTTAGAAACTATTCGCGCACGGAGGAATGGAAAACGACGGAGGTTCGAGAGATTTTCAACGGCCTCGACTCAATGTTGGAATCAGGATCGCTTGCCGGACCCCACCGCTTTGTGCAGGCCTGCGCCGATCCGGCCTTTGATCCAGGAGAAATGCAGAATTACGCGCGGGCTCTGCTCAAGGGACGAGGGTCAATCGATGACTACGTGGCTGCCTGGAGCGAGGAATGGGAGCGCCACGTCAATTGACCGGTGAGGTCGCCGGGGCTCCACGTTGCAAACCGGAACCAAGACACCGAAACCTGTATCCAAGGAAGAAGCCGAGAAGATCGCCACCAAGCTCGTGTCAGGAAAGCTCGCCAAGGGTTACACCGTTGAAGCCGATGGGACACCCTATCGTTCCAGCGGGGATGAAGGCAGGGACACGGGAATCCGCTACCAACTACTGAACCCCGTCGAGGAAGATCAAGTTCCATTGCTTCTCCGCAACAGCCGTCACGTGATGCAGGAGAAGCATGATGGGAGACGCTTGCTGGTTAGGAAGCAAGGGGATGAGATCATAGGGATCAACCGTCGTGGACTTATTGTGTCTCTTCCGGCTACAATTGATGCCGCTGCCCGTGAGATCCCCGTGGACTTCCTGATCGATGGCGAAGCAGTGGGGGATATCCTCCATGCTTTCGATCTGCTGGAAGTCGGTGGCATTGATGTTCGGCAACGTGGATACTTCGATCGCTTCACGGGCTTGCTCCGCGTCTTGGGTGATTCCTCCTCAATCCATCCTGTGCGCACCTTTGTGGAGTCAAAGGAGAAGCAGGAGGAATTCAACCGTCTGCTTCAAGCTGGAGTCGAGGGAGTCGTCTTCAAGGATCGCGATGCTTGGTTCAACCCCGGTCGTCCTGCATCGGGTGGTTCGCAGTTGAAGTTCAAGTTTGTCGCCACGGCTTCGTTTATCGTTGGAGCCGTAAACAAGCGTCGCAGTGTTTCCCTGCTGCTACTGGATGGAGCCAGGGAGGTCCCGGCGGGCAATGTCACCATTCCTCCGTCGATGGTGATGCCTGGTGAAGGAAACATCGTGGAGGTTCGCTATCTCTATCCCTTCAAGGGTAGCGGGAGTGTCTACCAGCCTGTCTTCCTAGGAGTGAGGAACGACTTGGAGCGAAGCGAGTGCCATGTGGACCAGCTCAAATTCAAGTCGAGTGAGGAGGTGTTGGTCTAAACCTTGCGAACAGAAAGCCTTCGCGTCATGCGAGGTGCTTTCTTTTAGGTGGCTGGATCAACAAACTTCACCTCGATACTTATCTATCAGTTTTTGCACCACGGTGGGTGGTTTTTATCTCTGAGGCGAGGGTTGGCGAGTATGCATAAGGGCCGCGCAGATGGCTTTAGCCATGGAGATCTGCGGATGGCGGTTGAGATAGGAGGATCTCAAAAGGTCAGGCCGTTACGGCACCACCGTCACGGGACTGGCTTTCACTTGTAGGCGCTCCCGATCGATGCGGATTACTCTCCTTGAACGGAGCGCGTGTTTGGAGAATAGAGCCCCGCGCTCCGATGGAAGGAGCACGTGGCAGCGGGGCGGGTCGCGTCAGGGAGCGATGGAAATCAGCCACTGCTGATTGGGGGCTCCCAGGTAGTCCCACTGGATGATGTTGGCGCCATTGGCGGTGCTGCCGCCACTGACGTCGGCGACCTTGCCGCTGTGGATGGCGGTGAGCTTGAAGCCGCCGTTGCCGACGGGGGTAGCGGTCCACTTCTGATTATTGGCGTTCAGCCAATCCCAGAGGTGGATTTGCGCGCCGTTGGCGGTGCTGGTGCCCGACACATCCATCACCCGGCCGCTGCCGACGCCGGTGATTTTATACTGACCGTTGCCTTGGTCGGCGAAGGTCCACTTTTGGTGGTTGGAGCCGGAGTAGTCCCACTGGTCGAGCGCCGTGCCGTTGGAGGTGGCACCTCCGCCGGCGCCGATCGCCTTGAGGCTCTTGCGGCTCAACACGCGGTAGGTGCCGTTCGGGATCGTGCGGCCGGTGTCGGACCAGAGGCCGAGCTCGGAGAGCTGCGTGGAGCCGTCGCCGCCATTGGCGGTGACGTTCAGCCGGTAGTAGCGGTAGGCGGTGGTGTTGCCGATATTGTAGGTGTTTACCTTGAACCGAGCGGCGAAGCTCTGGTTGCTGCGGGTGTCGAGCGTCGTCCAGGCCGATCCATCGTTGGAGCCTTGGAACTGCCAGTCTTTCGGGTCGCGCGCCGGCACGTCGTTGGCGCTGGTGATGGTGTAGCGCTTGATCGTCTGCGTGACTCCGGAGCCGAAGTCATACTGCAGCCAGCTCACCGCCGAGGAGAGCCATTTCGAGCCGGAGGTCCAGTCGAACGCCTTCGCGGCGCCCTGGGTGCCGTTCGGGTTGTTGCCGATGTCGTTGGGCGCGCCGCCGAAGGCGACGTTCACCATCGGGCTGACTGGCGTCACGCTGTCCTCGGGCGAATTGGCGCTCGTGCCGGCGGAGTTGGTCGCCGTGACGACGTAGTAATAGGTCGTGCCGCTCGCCGCTGTCGTATCCGTGTAGCTGCTGGCGGTGATGCCCGAGGCGACGGTCGAGTAGGCGCCGCCGCTGGAGGTGGCGCGCCTGACCGTGTAGCTGGTGGCTCCGAAGGACGGCTGCCAGCGCAGCGGGACGGCCTTCTCGCCCGGCGAGGCCAGGAGGGCGACGGGCGCGGCGGGAGTGACGACTGGCGCACCGCCGTTGCCGCCGGTGATATGGACGTTGCTGAAGGTGGAGGTGTTCAGCGTGCCATTGGCGACCGAGCAGACCACCAGGCCGACATACCACGTGGCCGGAGGATTATCGAGGCGGCCGACATCGGTGGCCGCCCAGTTGGTGCCATCGGGAGAAACATAGCCGGTGACGATGTTCCCGATGCGCTCGAGCTTTACCCAATACGAGGAGCTGGGGATGTCGTAGCCTTTATTGGCGTAGTTGTTGCTGCCATACACGGCGAGTCCTTGGATGTTTTGCTCGAACTTGATAGCGGGAATGATGGCCATCCAGGCGCGGGGAGCGCCTTGGCTGAGGCTCGTGCGGATCATCACGCCGGCTTTGGCGGAAATGCTGGTGTTCTGGACCGAATTGACCTTCGCGATGATGGCGCAGTCGCCGGTGACTGCTTTGTAGGTGAAGTGGCAACTGTCGTTCGAGCCCCACATTTCACTGCCGCCGCCCTGCACCGTCCAGATGCCGCCGGAGTAGGACGCCCCGCCGGTGGGGGAAGCGCCCCCGATTTCGACGTTGCTGAACCCCGTGGTGATCGAGGTGGTAGCGGGGATCGGCAGCGCCGCCGCCGGCGTCGCCGCGGAGGTGTCGGCATCCTTGAGGAACATGAAGCTGTCCGCACTTACCGTCATGTCCTGAAGTCTCCGAGTAATATAGGGGGCAGGGAGGCCCTTGCGGACGACATAGGCGCCGTGGAGGATACTGAGCGCCGTGTTTCCGCCCCCCCAGCCGGGAGCACCCCAGTTGCTGAGGTAATACTGATCGGTGGTGCCGAAGGGAAGAGACGGCGTGGGGACGAGGTCGTTTACCCGTGCAAAATACTCGCCGGCGGCCAGCAGGCGGTTGTCGGAGTCGGAATAGACGTCGATGCCCTGCTTCCAGAGCGCTTCGGCGAGCATGGCCAGCGAGAGAAGCTGCCCATGGGCATGGCCTTGGTCGCGGAGGGAATCGCCGAGCATGCCGATGTCGTTCGAACTGCGCAGGCCGATATGCGCGAGGGTGCGAACCTGATACGCGATCGTGTTGAGCCTGGCGGTGTCGTCGTTGAAAATCGAAATCAGCCCGCCGGCGACGAGGGCCAGCGCGCCTTTGTTCGCGGCGCCGAACATGCTTTCGCCATACGGATTGGTGGCGGGCAGAAGGACGTTGCCGAAATAAGCCTTCACCGTGGTCGTGTCGGCCGCCGTCCATCCCGGCCAGGTGCCGCGCAGGATGTCCGCGCCGCCCACGAACATGTAGGCGAAGTCTCCGAGATCGAGCATTGATTCCCCGCCCGAGAACTCGGTCTGCGTGGTTGCCCACGCGAGCAGGATGTCGTGCGCCTTCTGCGCGTAGTCGGTGTTGCCGGTGAAATACCACATGCGCGAGAGATTCCACACCGCGGTCATGTCGCTGAACCACTCGTTGCGGTTTAGATGGGGGGCGCGGCTCACAATCGTCTTCGGCCCCTGCATGGTGTAAGTGAGCTGGGACTGCGGTCTGGACGCCAAAGCCGCATAGCCGGATTTCCACGGCTCCCTGTTATTGTCGACATTCGCCTTCAGGACCTGGAGATCCGAGAGACTGAGGGGGGCGCCTGGATGCGTATAGGCACGCACGGGGGATGCCATCGCCCCGAAGAGCGCGACGGCAATGATTACAACGAGTTTTTTCATTTTTATGTAGGGTGGAAGTGAGTTGGAGCGGGAGGCCTTGAGCGTGGTCGGTTGTTCGCCGGTGCATGGAGGTCTCTGGATTTCTGGGTTCGTTTCTCCGGCATCAGGGTTGCGTGGGAGGCAAGATATCCCGTGCAATTTGGAGAGTGGAGAGGGGCGAAGATCGCCTCGGTTGACGAATTCCACGAAAATTGCCCCGCGCTCCTTTGATCGGAACGCGGGGCGAGCAGAGGGGAGTGTCAGGGAGCGGTGGAGATCCGCCATTGTTGGTTATCAGCGCCGCTGTAGGGCCATTGGAGGACATTGGCCCCGTCGGCGGTGCTGCCGCTGCTCACGTCGACTGCTTTGCCGCTGTGGACTGCGGTGAGTTTGAAGAAGCCGTCGCCGGTGGGGGTGACGGTCCACTTCTGATTGTTGGCGTTCAACCAATCCCAAAGGTGGAGCAGCGCGCCGTTGGCCGTGCTCACTCCCGTCACATCCATCACCCGGCCGCTGGCGACGCCGGTGACTTTATATTGGCCATTGCCCTGGTTGGTCAGGGTCCACTTCTGCTCGTTGCCACCGCCCCAACTCCACTGAACAAGCGCCGTGTCATTGGCCGTTCCGCCGTTCGAGGCCGTCAACGCCTTCTTGCTCTTCTTACTGAAGACGCGGTAGGTGCCGTCCGCTATCGTGCGGCCGGTGTCGGACCAGAGGCCGAGCTCGGCGATCGCCAGCACGGTGCCGCCGTTGTTGGCGGTGACATCGATCCGGTAGTAGCGGTAGGCGGTCGTGTTGCCGATGTTGTAGACGTTTGCGTGGTTCCGATTGACGAAGGCCTGGTTGCTCTGCGTGTCGAGCGTCGTCCAGGTCGAACCGTCGTTCGAGCCTTGGAAGGTCCAAGTTTTCGGGTCGCGGTCCGCCACGTCGGCACTGACCACCGTGTAGCGCTTCACGGTCTGTGCGTTGCCCGCGCCGAAGTCGTAGCGGAGCCAGCCGGTGGGGCCGGGGTTGGTGGCGTTGCCGTTAAACCATTTTGAGCCGGAGTTGCGGTTGAATGCCTGGTCGGGCGTCTCCCAGGACGGGGCGCCAACCACGCTGGAGCTGGCCGTGCCGCCGAAGGCGACGTTCACCATCGGGCGGATCGGCGTCGCGCTGTCCTCGGGCGAATTGGCGCCCGTGCCGGCGGAATTGACCGCGTTGACGACGTAGTAATAGGTCGTGCCGTTGGTCACGGTCGTGTCCGTGTAGCTGCTGGCGGTGACGCCCGTGGCGACGGTCGAATAGGTGCCGCCGCTGGTGGTGGCGCGCTTGATCGTGTAGCCGGTGGCCCCGAAGGACGGCTGCCAGCGCAGCGAGACGGCATTTTCGCCCCCGGCAGCCAGGAAGGCGGCGGGTGCGGCGGGAATGACGATGGGTGCGCCGCCGTTGCCGCCGGTGATCTGGACGTTGCTGAAGGTGGAGGTGTTCAGCGAGCCGCTCGTCGCGCTGACCACCAGGCCGACATACCACGTGGCCGGAGAATTATCGAGGCGGCCGACTTCGGTGGCCGCCCAGTTGGTGCCGTCGGGGGAAATAGATCCGGTGACGATGTTCCCGAGACGCTCCAGCTTCACCCAATACGAGGGCTGGGGGATGCCGGCAGCAACTTTATTGCCGTAGTTGTTGCCGGCATACACGGCGATGCCCTGGATGTTTTGCTGAACTGTTTTGCCGGGAGTGACGGCCATCCAGACCCGGGGAGCGCCGGCGCTGAGGCTCGTGCGGAGCATCACGCCGGCTCTGGCGTCGTTGTGGGTGTTCTGGACCGACTCGACTTTCGCGATGATGGCGCAGTCGCCGGTGACCGCTTTATAGGTAAAGTGGCAACCATCGTCGGTTGGGCCCCAGATGCTCCAGCCGGCGCCCTGCACCGTCCAAATGCCGCCGGAGTAGGAGGAATTGCCGGCGGGGGAAGCGCCTCCGATTTCAGCGTCGGAGAATCCCGAGGTGATTGAGGTGGTGGCGGGGATCGCCAGCGCTGGCGGCGTGGCCGTGGAGAGATCGGCATCCTTCAGGAACAGCCAGTCCGACGGCATCTCCTGGAGTCTCCGGGTGATATTGGGAGTCGGGAGGCCCTTGCGGATGCCATAGGCGTTACGGAGGATGCTGAGCGCCGTGGCTCCAGCGTGAAAGCCGTGATTGGTGACGTCGTTGTTGTAATAGGCATCGGTGCTGCCGAAGGGGAGAAACGGCGTGGTGACAGCGAGATCGTTCACCCGCGCGTAATATTCGCCGGCCGCGAGCAGGCGGTTGTTATAGTCGGAGTAGATGTCGATGCCCTGCTTCCAGAGCGCTTCGGCAAGCACGGTCAGCGAGTAAAGCTGCACCTGGGCGTGGCCCTGGTCGCGGAGGGAGTCGCCGAGCATGCCGATATCATTGGAACTGCGCAGGCCGACGTGCGCCAGCGTGCGAGCCTGATACGTGATCCGGTCGACCGTGGCGGTGTCGTCATTGAAGATCGCCATCAGCCCTTGGGCCACCATGGCCAGCGCCCCTTTGTTCGCCGCGCCATACATGCTTTCGCCCCATGGATTGGCGCCGGGCTGAAGGACATTGGCGAAATAAGCCTTCACCGCGGTCGTGTCGGCCTCCGTCCAGCCCGGCCAAGTGCCACGCAGGATTTCTGCTGCGCCCACGAACCTGGGGGCGTAGTCGCCCAGATCGAGCATCGACTCGTTGCCCGAAAACTCCGTTTGCGTGTTCGCCCACGCGATGAGGATGTCGCGCGCCTTTTGCGCGTAGGCGGTGTCGCCGGTGAAATACCACATGCGCGAGAGGTTCCAGATGTTGCTCATGTCGACCCGCCATTCATTGAGGTTTCCGTCGTAAGCCCCCACCCGGCTGACCTTCGCGTACGGGCCCCGCATGGGATAGGTGAGGGAGGTGGCGGCGGCGAGCGATGCGTAGCCGGATTTCCACGGCTCCTGGTTGGCGTCGATTTTCGCCTTCAGGGCTTGGAGATCCGCCAGGTTAAGCATGGCGCCCGGATGGGTGAAGGCGTGCGCTTGGGGCAGGCCCAGGGCGAATGGCAGCATCAAGGACGCCAGCCAGTTTCTGATGTGTCGGTGCATGGATTTTTCAGGGTGTTTTTTTGGGTGTTTTTTGTGTTCTCAAGTTTGCACGGGAAAGTGCCCCGTGTGGCCAAGGAGAGTGGAGATGCCCTTTCATGAGGGCGTTTCGATCCGGTTACTGAACCTCCTGTAAGGAAGTCGCCAGGTGGCGGAGATTCGAGATCTCCGCGAGCGCGCGCTCGCGGAGGGTGGGTTCGCAGAATGCTTCCGCCCACCGGAGAGCGGCGGAGGAGTCTTGGAGCTCCCATTGGTGGAGCACGGCCATGGCCGCTTCGTCCTGCAGGTTTCCCGGCTCCAAGCTGGAAACGAGATGCGCCGCCGCAGCCGGATCCGATTTGGAAAGCACGAAGGAAACTCTCGCCAACAGGCGGTCCCGCCATTCGCCCGGCGGTTGCTCGCGCGCCCAGTCGAGAACGGTTTCGGCTTCCTTCTCGCACCACTGCATCGTCAGGCTCTCGAGCAGTCCGCCTTGGTCGTCCTCGTCCGCACCATGGGCGAGCGCGAGCACGACGGCCCGGCGCGGGTCTTTTTCCGCCACGGCCAGACAAACGGTGGAGCGGGCGGAACGCCGGGCTGCCGGATCCTCGAGCGACGAAACCCAGTTCAGTGCAGCCTCAGCATCCCGCGAAGCCCACCCGAAAAGTAGATCGCGGATGCGGCTCTCTCGTTCGCTCCCTGTTTCCAGTGTGAATGCCTGGGCCAGCGCACGGGCCGGATCGGTAGCACGGGTGAGGCTGTTAGCTTGCTCGCTTGAAGTTTTTTCACCGCTGGGATGTGCCGTCCCGGTCTGTTTTGCGGTGTCGCGTTCGGGCGATCCAGCCGCCCAGACAAACACCAGGACGGCAGCCGCGCTAAGGCCAACTGCCGCCATCAGCGGATACACCAGCGCCTCAATAGGGGCGCAAAGAAACCGGATAGGGTTCTTCACGAGGGTTTTTAGGATGGGTTGGGTTTTTTTGGCCCTTGATCTGAACACCATGTTGGAGCCAATCGGGTAAATTGCTGTCAAAGGTCGCCCCAGGGGCAATGGTTAAGCCACTTGATCGTTTAAGTGAATAGTGCGATTGCGCCGCAACCGAGTTCCCGTCTTCCTTGAGGCCGTGGAACGGATCGGAAGGCCTGACCAGCCTCGACCCCGGAGGGACGGATCACGTCATGGTTCGGTCATTGGACCGGAGCTTTCCCGGGGTAGGCGTTCGTTCCTCCCACCAACTCCGGGCTGGAAGGCTCAACACTGCTGGTGATAAAGACCTCCGTCCAATCCCTAGAGGCATTGAGGCTAAACCGAACCAGCCTCTGCCCCGTCCGAAAGGGGCGTGCCGACCAACGGTCTCGGAACAGGAAAATGCACTGGGGCAGACTGCGCGACTTATCGAAACGGAAGGCTTTTCCCATCCGCCCATTCGCCTGGCACTAATATTTCACGAGCGAATTTCGGCTTGCCGAAGTCGTTGTCGTGAATGAGAGAGACAATTGCCAAGGTGGTAACCCGGCCGATTTCCTCGGGGTTTTGGTCAATCCCGGCATCTACTTTCATGTCGCGCACGTTGGTCGCCGCAAGCCCGATGTCCTCAGGGACGCAATAGCCGGCTTTTTCCAACATGGTTGGCACCGCGAGGCTGTCCGTTAGGATGGCGTCCGGCTTCGTTTTCTCAAGCCATTGTTCAAACTGGCCTTGCTGGTCCAGTTCGGGAGTCTCCTTCGAGAAAAGAAACGGCGGCACGCGAGACCGCAACGACGGATCGTGTTGCGACCAAAGGAAGCCCGCGCCAAACATTCGTGCCTTGTCCCAGTATCCGGCGAATCCGATGCGTGTGTAGCCGCGTTCGCGCATTTTATCGAAGGCCAGCATCGTGTTGGTGGCTTGTGCGCTGGTCACGTAGTGAAAGGGTGGTGATTGCTCGCGGAATCCGCAGCGCACCGCCGAAAATTTGTTCCAGGCAAACGAGTCCCAGTTCACCCCGGAGTCTGCGGGCGGCAACGGTCCGAGGATGATGCCGCGAATGTTGCGCGTGAGAAAGATCCGCTCCAGCCGCTTGAGCGGCTGCTTCTCGTTTACGGGAAATTCTTCCAGGCGGTATCCGAATTTCTCCGCAGCCATGGTGGCTCCGCGCCACCAATCCTCGAAGGCGGGTTTAGCGTGTAGTTCTGCCGGATCCGGATAGGTGTTGATGAAGGCGAGTGCAGCCTGCACCGGATGAAAGCGCGACTGCTGCCGGTGACGTGCGAGCGCGGTCGCCATGGCGTTGGGTCGATAGCCCAAGCGTGCGGCCGCGGCGTGGATTTCTTCGCGGCGGGCTTCGGAAATGGACGGGTGGTTTTTCAAGGCGAGAGATACCGCTGCTATCGTCACGCCGACCTCCCGTGCGACGTGCTTCAAGGTGACTCTCGGTTCTGGCGAGGTGGAACCCTCGGTTCGTTGCGTGGTAGGGTGATCGGGTTTGCTCACGAAAAGACGAATAGCGCGGCAGCTTAATCGCTCAAGTGCGATCGCGTTCGCCTCGTTTGTGTGTTTCGCTTCAATCTAATCCGCAGACAAACGCCCGGGCCATCGCTTTCGGCGCAGGCATTTCCAAACCTATGCGCCGGCCATGTCCTCGCCTTCCACCCAGCAGCCGCCGGGGAAGCGGGAGAAGGCGGGTTTCAGCGAGTTCATCACCGACGAGAACTCCCTGGCGGAGCCGTGCAAAGTCGCACCGCGCACCGAGGAACTCACGCTTCCAGGTCCGCTCTTCACCCGCAGCTTCCTAGGAAATTCCCTCACCGTCCTGCGAATCCCCGTGGCAAAGTAGGCAAAGACACTTCAAACGCTCCTCCGATTCTCCCGCCCGCCACACACCTCGCTCACCATGTTTCGCTTAAAACGCATTGCCTTTTTCCTGCTCTCGCTGGCCCTTGGCCTGGCCTCCCCGGCTTCAGCCCAACCCTTCGTTCATCCCGGCGGTTTGCATTCCCAAGCCGACATTGATCGGATGAAAGCCAAGGTGGCCGCGCGCGAGAGTCCGTGGATCGATGGCTGGAATGAGCTCATCCGGGACTCCAAGGCACAGTCCGACTACAAGCCCGGCCCCCACCGTCACATGATGGACCGCGGGCGGGCACAGCGGGATGCCAGCGCCGCCTACCTCAACGCCCTGCGCTGGCTCATTTCCGGTGATACCGCGCATGCCGACTGCGCCGTGCGCATCCTCAACGGCTGGTCTGGAAAGGTGAACGAGGTTTCCCATGGCAATGATCAGCCGGGCTTGGGCGGCATCCCCATCGGCACCTTCGCCATCGCCGCGGAGCTGATGCGTTCCTACTCCGGCTGGTCCGCACCCGACCAAGAGCGCTTCAAGCGCATGCTCGTGGATTACTTCTATCCCGTCTGCCACGATTTTCTCACCCGCCATAACGGCCGCTGCGACTCAGCGTTCTGGGCCAATTGGGACACCTGCAACATGCGCGCGATCATGGCCATCGGCGTCTTCTGCGACGACCGCGCGAAATTCGACGAAGCCGTCGAGTATTTCAAAAACGGCCGCGGCACCGGCTCGATCCGCAACGTCGCGCCCTTCCGTTTCGAAGAGGGCCTCGTCCAATGGCAGGAGAGTGGTCGCGACTACGCCCACGTCATGGGAGGTCAGGGCCTGCTCATGGAGATGTGCCAGATCGCGTGGAACCAAGGGCTCGACCTCTTCGGTTACGACGACAACCGCCTGCTCGGCGCCGCCGAACACGCCGCGCAATACACCCTCTGGAAGAGCGTTCCCTACACCTATTATAACAATTGCGACAACGCCAACCAGTTCTACATCTCCGAGAACTACCACGGGCGCCTCGACGCCTCCCACTTCGAGCTGGTTTACAACCACTACGTCGTCCGCCAAGGGCTGAAAGCTCCGCACGTCAAACTCTTCGCCGCGCTGCGTCGCCCTGAGCCGGGTGAAATCGACGTCATGGGCTACGGCACGCTCACCTACACGCTTGATGCCAAGGCGTCCCCGCTGCAGACCGAGCCGCCGCCGGTGCCGCGTGAGGTCAGCGCCACGCCGGGCTTGGCGCGGGTCGAGTTGAAATGGTCGCCCTCCGGCGCCTACAGCGCGCACGGCTACGAGGTCAGCCGGTCCGCCGCTCCGGGCGGTCCGTTCACCTCCATCTACTCGACCAACCGATGGACCACGCCCGCCTACACCGACACCGATGTCGAGCCGGGTCGCACCTACCACTACACCGTCGCCGCGCTCAACAAGGCCGGCAAAAGCCCGCCCTCCACTTCCGTGAGCGCCGTCCCTGCCAAGGGAGAAGCGCTGCCCCCCGACATTCGGCGCGTCTCCGTCCAGGGAGCGCTCTATTCCAAAGCCGCGGGCAACTCGTTCCAGGTACCCGCCACGGGCCGCGAATTGGACGGGAGCTTCGCGGGCCAACCCATGGACGGCGACTTCAGCATCACCGCGCGACTGATAGACTGGAAGGGGCCGGTCGGCATGATGGGCCTGACGGTTCGGGAACCGGGATCGAACAAGCCACGCGCCATGGCGGTGACCTTGGGCGAAGTCGGCGGTCGGCTCGCGCGCTTTCGCACGCGGGTCGACGGCAAGACCACCGTCCAGCGCGGCTGCGACTATACTTGGCTGCCCGTCTGGCTTCGCATCCGACGCGTAGGCGACGAGTTCACCGCCTACCAATCTTCCAACGGAATCGAATGGTTCGAGGTCGGCAAAAGTACCGTCGCGCTACCCCGCACCGCGTTGGTCGGATTGCTCGCGAGCACCGGCGGCACTCCGCCCGGACGAAAAGCGACGGACTCGCCTCAAGGCGTTTTCGACCATGTATTAATCGAGCGGCAACCGTCTGCTCCGCCCGCCGCCCCTGCCGCGCTCGCTGCGACCGCGCGAGGCGACCGCGTAGTGCGCCTGGATTGGAAAAATGCCTCCGGAACATCTCAATCCGGCGTGAAGATCGAGGCCTCGCTGGACGGCGCGCCGTTCTACGAGGTTGCCGATCTCGACGCCGACGCCTCTAGTTTCGAAAATACAGGCATCGAGCGACCCGCCGCCCTCCGTTACCGCGTCCGCACCTACAACACCGGAGGCTACTCGCCCTACTCGAACGTCGCTCCGGCCACGCCCGTGCCGCAGAACAAATGACCCGCGCGCTCCGCATGGCCGACACCACCAGCCAGCCCTCTTTCTCTCATTGATGAAGTTCCCGTTCTCCCTTCACTCTGTGCGCCTTCGCCGCCGTGGCCTCGACGGTTTCGCCCGCCCGGGCTCCGAGGTGCCTTCCGTCGCGCCCGCGCCGCTCTTCCCGAATCCCGAGCGCATCCGCTACGACAGACATTGACTTCAAATCGAAGGTGCGGACCTCGTCGGCTTTACTGCCCCCGCTTCAATTTCGGTCGTGTTCGGCCTGTGCTGCTGGGTCAAGGCGCACTGAGTTCGACTCGTCCGCGCAAGGCCGTGCGCATCATAAGGGTCAGGCCGGCGTCAACGCGCGGGCGGTTGAAAAATAATCCGGCGATAGCCCGTCAGACGGGGGGTGCCGTCATCCGTGACCTCGCAAATCACGTGGAAACTTTTGCCGGCGGCATCCGACGGGATGATCAACAGGGCGGTGTTCGTGTCGGCGTTGGCGAGCGTGATCTCCGACGGGTAGGTGCCAGCCTCGGGCAGAATCCACCACTTGAAGGAAAGTTTGTCTCCGTCGGGATCGGTGGATTTTGAGGCGTCGAGCGTGACGGTCGTGCCCGCGGCGGAGGTGTTGGTCAGAATGCCGAGGCCCCGGTCATCCTTGATGGCGACGATCGGGTTGCGGTTGCCCCTGCCGTCTTGGGCCCACGCCATGCGGGCGGCGAAATTATTGAAGATCGCGGGATAAAACTGCTTTTGATACTTCGTGGACGTCGCGTTGGCCGAGCCCTGTTGGTTCACGTAGGCCACGGTGGCGTTGTCCGGGCCCTGTCCGCGTTCGAAAAATCCGCCCCAGCCGCCCTGACCGGGAACCTCGGGGTCGCTGAGCCCGACGGGCAGGAGATAGAGGAACGCAGGCGTGTCGCCCTCCACGCCATATTTGTATTTCGGATAAAGGCTGCCGAGGTTGCCGTGGTTTTGAACCAAGGCCTCATACTCGGCCCAGTGGCTTTTGCCGGTGTCGTTTTGAAATTTCCACGCGCACTCGTCCCACAGGAACATGAGATCATCGGCAAATTCGCGGCGCATCCATTGGTGCGAGCTGTCGGGATAATTGATGGTGTTGCCGGTTTTCTGGGCAGCGTCCTGATCGGTGATGGTATAGACGCGGAGCTTGTGCAGAAACGCCTTCAAATCCGCCGGGCTGCGCGTCTGCTGGACCTGCCAGATGGCTTGGGCCACCGTATTGCCGCCGCCCCAGACGGCGACCCAGAGCGGGCGGTCGTCCTTCTCGTCGGCCAGTCGGACGATGAGATCGCTACCGGGCGAACGATTAGCCTCACCGATGAATGCCTGGCCAAGCGTTTTCGTGCCGAGCATCGTGCGCTCGCGCAGGTAACGCGGGCTGGGCCAGTAACCGATCTGCTGGCGCGACTCGTCGGGCAAAAACTCCTGCGGCGCGGAACGTTTCAGCAGGTTGGGTAGATCCTTTTCATAGGCGTTGATCAAATCGTGGAGGATGTCGGGACGCTCCAAGCCGCCGCCATTGCTCCACCCAGTGGTGGCCACGAGCGCCTCGATCTCGAACAGGTCGGCGTGCACCAGCAGCCGGATCGTGGATTCGGTGTCATCGGGCTCCACATGGTTGGGCGCGATATCAGTCAGCACCACCATGCGCGGCTTGAGTGGGCTGGCCGGAAAGGCTGGCGCCACCATGATCAGGCACAACAACAGGAGGGCGGTCGGACGATGGAGTTTCATGGGAGGGGAGGATCGGCTACCACGGCAAGGCCTGCCAACACCGATACATCGTTTGAATAACCGGGTTGAGCGCGAATGTCGCCATGGGCAGCGAGGCCAACACGGACAAGAGAACGACAGCGGAGCGGGTTGTTTTTTCATGGGGTTCGGAAAATGGGGAGGCAGACCGTTGTCAACTGGGGCAGCAATCTCTATCACTTCGCGCAAAAGCTTTTCAGATAATCTCTGAAGTCACTGCGGAAGTTCTCCCGCCCCCTCAACGATTGGATTCGGAACGGTATTGGGCGATGCCGTCGATTTCAGCGATGGCGCGGGTCCGCAGTCCGCCTTCGGGGAAAAGCTTGACCCATTCCGCGGCGGCGGCGGGATCGCGCATGGTCCATTGGTGCAGCACGGCCATGACGGCTTCGGTCTGGGTTCCGCCCTCGGGGATTTCTTTCACCACAAATGTGGCGGCTTCCAGCGGGGAGTCTTCTGCTAGGTGAAGGGCAATGCGGGCGATGAACCGGTCGCGCCGCTCACCTGCGGGGCGGGACAAGGCCCAGTCGCGGGCGGCGGGAAAGTCATTTTCCGCCCACCGCTGGGCAAGCGCTTCCAGCCCGCCGTACGGGTTTTCTCCGGGGGCATGTTGGCTGAGTGTCCGGACGGCTTCCGCCGGGTCGCGTTCGGAGAATTGCAGGCAGACATCGGTGACGAGGGCATCGCGCTCGCCCGGAGTTGGCAGCTTTACGGCCCATTCGAGAGCGGTCCCGGCATCGCGCGCGGCCCACAGTTGGGCGACGCGGTGGAGGATCAATTCCCGAGTGCCGGCGAGGTCGATGGTTTCGGCGAAATGGGCGGCGGCTTGGGGATCGGCGCGAACCAGGGCCGCGAGCAGATGGGAAAAAACGACCGTGTGATCGGCGGGATCGGTGGAGGCCAGCGCATTGCGGATCTGGCCGAGGAGTTCCGCAGGGTCGGTCTCCTGATGTGGGCGGGTTGTTCTGGAATGGCCGGTCTGCCCGTTTCCCGGGGCCGCGGACGGCGCGGACTGGCGGGAGGCGGAATGCCAAACGATGACGGCACAGATCGTGGCGAGGCCGAGGGTGTAGAGGATGGTGTGGGTTTTCATGCGATGGATTCAGATTTCCGGCTCGGGTTTGAATTCGAGCCAGGCATGTTTCATGGTTTCAGGGAAGTCGGCTTCGCCGAGCCATTGCCTGGCGGCGGCGGGGTCCCATGCCAGCCAGATTTTGAAACACTTTCCGACGAGGTTCCGCCGCGCTTCCGGATTCAGGGTCTCGCTGGCAAGGCGGGTGGCAATTTCAGGGTTCCACTGGCAGGCGGTTTCGGCATGCGTGGCGATCGCGCTTTCCCGAAGCGGGCCGGGCGGAAGTTCTCTCACCTTGCAGGCTGACTCTTCCGGGGCGGTCGTCGCGTAAACATTCAGGACGCTGGCGAGCGCGGCTTCGGACAAATTCGCGGCCCACTCGAACGCCTGCCGTGGATCTTGGGTGGCCCATCGCTCAAGGGCGGCGGAAACGGCGCGTTGCCGAAGCTCCGGGGTGGGGAGTTTCCGCGCGAATTCCGCAGCGGCGGCGGGTGCGATGTCCGCCCATGCTTCCGCAACGGTCACCAGCGCGAGGTGCCTTTCCGGCTCGGAGGGCAGCGACTCCGCCCACTGGAGCGCGCCGTCCGCGTCCCGCGCCACCCAGTTTCCCGCTACATTCATGATGAGCGCGTTCTTGGTGGCTCCGTCGGGCAGCTTGGCCACGACAGGTGCCATACCCGCAGGATCCTGACGCGCGCGGATGAAATGGATGTTCCGCAGGGCCGCGTCTTTGGGGAAGCCTTCGGGCAGGTCCGTGACCCATCGGATCGCGGCCTGCGCGTCGTCGTTCGCCATGATTTCGGCGAGCATGAGCACGGCTTCGTTGCGCGTGCGTCCGGGCTTCAACGCCACCGCGGCCTTGGCGACGGCGCTTGGATTTTTCACGAAGAGGGACGGTAGCACACCTCGTAGCGATTCGAGTTTCATGACGCCTTCGGGCATTTCAGCGACGTATGTGAACGCCTCCACAGGGGCCAATTCACCCCAGCGTTTCAGCACGGAGGCGGTCAGCACCACGCGCTCGCGCAAGGATTTTAGTTGGTCCGCCTGACGAAGTGCTTCCGGGATTTCGGCCAGGGCCAGGGTTTTTCCCACATCGGCCAAGGCGGCGAGACGCGGGTTGAGTTCCGGTGTCGAGCCCGCCTCTGCGATGCGGGCCGCCGGGCTGGAGAAAAGGGTGGGGGAGGCGTCTCCGGCGGGTGCCGCCAGCAGAATGGCAGGCAGAAGGAGCAGCGCCATCCACCTGCGGCTGTTCGGTTTCATTGGGTGTGAAAAAGTGCGGCAGCGGGAAACTCCCACTGCCGCACAGGTTCAGGAACGCTTACGGGGCTTGGAATCCCCACTGCTGGTTGACGCCACCGCCCCAGCTCCAGAGGTGGATTTTCGCGCCGTCGGCGGTCGAGTAGCTGCTCACGTCCAGGCAGGAGCCCGTCGCGCTCTGGGGCGTGATGCGGTAGTATCCGTCGCCGGACGCGGTGATGGAGAACCTCTGGTTGGTTCCGTCGAAGTAATCCCAGAGCTGGACTTTGGTTCCGTTCGCGCTTTGCCAGGCATCGATATCGATGCTCTTGCCGCTATGGACGCCCAGAATGCGGTAGGTATCGTCGCTGTTCTTCGTCACGGACCACTTTTGGTTGGCCCCGCCCCAGTAGCCCCATTGCTGGATCTGGGTGCCGTTGGCGGTTTGGAATCCGTCGGTTTCCAGCGCCTTGCCACTGTGCCTGGAGATGAGGCGATAGGTGCCATTGGCCACCGGTGCATTGGCTGAAGTGAGCGTCGAATAGATCACGCCGCCAAATCCCGTGGTGGAGTAGCAACGGCCGTAGATGTTCCTGTCCGCGGTGATCGCGACAGTCAGCGATCCATATTGGCGGGCACTGTCATCAGTCATCAGCGTCCAGTTGGCTCCTCCGTCATCGGATCTGTAGATTCCAAAAGTGGAACCGATGCGGCCGCCCATATAGACCGCAGGATAACTTTGCCCGGGCGCAGCCTTGCCGAAGCCGACGGTCCAGGCCTCCGCAACGTTCGATAGTTTGGTCCAACTGCTCCCGGAATTGGTGGAGTGCCAGAGGCCATCGGTTCTCCCCGCCAGCCAGATGTCACCTGGTCTTCCAAATACGGGCCGCATGTCTCCCCAGATCGGAAGCCCGGAAGCGGTGGCGGTAAAATTCGCTCCCTGATTTGTCGAAACATAGAAGTTTCCAAAGAGGAATCCATAGAACTTGCCTGGGGTCACACGGTCCGCCCGAACCTGGGCATCCGCCGGTATACCCGTCGATGAAGACCAACTGTTGCCCCCGTTTGTCGAATAAGAAACAGGCACCGAGACATCTCCCACCCCCGGCCCGGGTGCCCAGACCATGTTCGCGGTCCCACTGCAACTGCTGGCGACAGTGCCGCCGTGAAGCGTGTTGGCCGGCTGATTCGGCACCGTCCAAGTGATGCCATTATCACCGGAAATGGCGATGGAACGCCCGGGATCTCCATTGTCAGCTTGGCCCTTGCCCACCCGGACGATCTGGTTGGGATCGTTCTCGGCGAAATCAATACTGGAATTTGCAAACCACATCACGGGGTGGCGGGTGGTCGGAGAGACGGTAAGATCCGTATGACGAAAGCCTCCCAAATCCAGCATCGTCGTAATTAGAGGTGCTCCGGAAGGAGGACTGATCATGTCGGTTATGCCATTGCCTTGGATTCCGCGCGAGCCGACGGTGAGGGTGCAGGTTCCGCTGCCTCCCGGCACCCAGTTGGTCAGGTTCGTGCTCCGCCATAAACCGGCCCATCCACCGGAGACGAAGACGTTGTTCGAGTTGAAAGGATCAATCGCAATTCCATCTATCGCGGTTCCAAGGTGGACGCTATACGCCGGCGCTGTATATGTCCCGGGGTTTGCCATCCATGGGGCGGCGGAAACATCCAGGACAGTCCTGAAAGACCGGCTGGCACCGTTGTTGGTATATTCCCACGATTTGCTCCACGTGGCACCACCATCAATACTCCTCCACACAGCCCCGTCGGGATAATAAGAGCTCTGCGTCCCCACCATGAGGGTTGAAGGATTCGATCGGTCGATCCCGATTCCGTTATATCCCCACCCCAAGCTCGGATCCGAGGACGGCACCGGACTGATGCGCGTCCAGGTCGCCGAAGCGATCGAGTATTTCCAAACATCACCTTTCCCACCGATAAACGGGCCGGCGGAATCATTCCAAGTCGTGTAGAGATAGCCAAGGGTGGGTTCAACAATCCCGCGGTGGCAGAGGAAGCCCGTGGGCTGTCCTGCCAGGCGTGACCAGGAGGCTCCACCGTTGTTGCTGACGTAGATGCCATTGTTCATATCGGCAACACCGACATAGATAGTCTGGGTCGCGTTCCCCGACGTTCCGGTGCGCTTGTCAAAAGCGACCCAGACGACGCCCGGAGTGCGATTGTTAATACCAATGGGATCCGTTGCGGCAGGAGACCAATTCCCGGAATTCGGGAACGCGGTGACCTTCACCCAGTTGATCCCGCCGTTGGAACTCTTCCAGAGGCCGTTCCCGTCGGATGCGGCAAAGAACATGATGCTGTCGTTATTCGGATCGTAGGCAAGTCTCTCGCCCATGCCCCGGCCCGGCATGTTCCCCCCGATTTTGAACGGCATCACGGTCTTCGTCCATGTGGCACCCTGATTGTTTGAGGTCAGGATCACGCCGTTCAGCGGATCCCAGTCGTTTGTGTAGAGGCCGCAGGCAAGAGCCACCTTGTTGGCATTCTGCGGGCTTGCCGCCACCGAAAGCACACCGTTGAGGTGGGATTCTGCCCAGGTGGTGGAATCCAGCAGGGACACCCACTGGCTTGTAACATTGTCCCAGCGGTAGGCACCGGCCACGTCAGTTCTTGCATAGGCCAAGCCCTGTTGGATCTCGCTGAAAACGACGGTGGGCGTATAACAGCCACCACCGGTTTGGACCCGGTCCCAGTTTGTCGCCGATTCGGCAGGCGTGGCGATCAGCGAATACAAGGGCAGTGATAAGTAGAGACGTATCTTTCCGATTTTTGATATCATTTGTTAGGGTTTGTTGGGTTTAAGGAGAGAGGCAAAACTCCCCGGAGAGAGCCCCCGGGGAGTGATGGTCATGTTTAGGCGTTGAAAAAGAGTCGAATCCTAAGATTTATGACTTCTGATGTAACCCTACCCGCCATTACGGGTATTCAATGCTCCATTGCTGACCGGCACCTCCCCAGTAGGTCCATTGCTGGATGGTGGCTCCGTCCGCGGTGGAGATCCCGGTGACGTCCAGGCAGGAGTTTGGAGAACTGACAGGAGTAATTCGGAAGTAGCCGCTGTCGGTAGGAGTGAACGTGAATTTCTGCATGGGTCCTCCCCAGTTACTGTAGAGCTGCACTTTGGCTCCGTCGTTGGTCGACCCAAATTCAATGTCGAGAGTCTTTCCACTTTGAACTCCAACGATGCTGTATTGGTCATTGCCGGTGTGGGTAACCGTCCATTGTTGCATCGGTCCGCCCCAATAGGGCCACTGGATGATCTGTGTGCCATCACCGGTTCCCATGGCGTCTAGCGCTTTGCCACTGAGCCTGGAGATGAGGCGATAGGTGCCATTGGCGACCGGTGCAGTGGCCACCGGTGCATCGGTTGACAGGCCTGGAATCGGGGGATACGAGTAAATTCCAAGGATGGAATTAAGCTTGTCCCAGTTCTGGACCGCACCAGTCGTTGGGTGGAAGGGGTCACCCTGGCCCGAAAAGAAGGTGCCACTAAACCCGAAGCTCGATATGGTATTCTCCATGAACTTGTTATAGTACGTGACCGACCGGAAGTTCTGGTCCTTATATACGCCGGTTAGCTCAGCCAATTCCGGCTTCGGCTGCCCAGCCCATTCGCCAATCAAAACGGGATAACCCCTGTCCGCGAAATTGGTCTTCAACTTGGTAAATTCCGCCTGAAGGAAGCTTTCTTCTTGGGATGGTGAACAGTTGCGATACGCCAGATTGCCACTCACATGATAAGCACTTCCCCAGAAGTATTTCATTTGCCTCCCGCCGTTCGGTTCATCGGAACCATTAACGGTGAACTCGCCTGGCTCGTAGGTATGGGTTTCGATCATCAATTTACCTGCCGAATCGGCAGGCATATTGAGTCCATGGTTAAGAAGAATGTCCCAATTCCAGGGGCACGGTGCCTGGACAACCAGCCAGCGAACGGCATTGCCGCCGCCGTTGGCGCGCATGGCGTTGACCCAATTCTGGTAGTATTGGTACAATACATTGACCTGCGCCTGGGTCGCGGCGCCGGGTTCGTTGGCGCAGGCGAAAGACAATCTATCGCTATCGTACCATTTGAACCGGTTCGCGACCTGGGTCCAGATGCTTATCAACTTGCTGTTGAGGTTGGCGTCGTAGGAATTGAAGTCGTTGCGTTCGAACCAGCCACCGTCCCAGTGGTCGTTGATGATGACGTACATGCCTCTGGCGAGGGCCCAGTCGACCACATTGACGACCTGTTGCATGTACGCGGCATTGATCGTGCCGTTGGTGGAATTGAAATCCCAGGCACACGGCACGCGCAGGGTCTTGAACCCGACATCGGCTATGCTGTCGATCAACTCCTTGGTCGGCGGTGCATACCCCCAGGTGGATTCGAGGGTGTTGCCCAGGTTGAAACCGGGCGTCGGCATGACAGCCGCAGATACGGCTGAGGGAAACGCCAGACACGCGATGGCGCTGGCAACGAAGCACTTCAACTTGTTGATTTTTTCTAGCATTCGGGTTTTTGATATCATGTTTTATGCTGGTTGGGTTTATGGAGAGTGGCAAAAGCTGGAAATTGCAGATTCGTTACGGCTAAGGGCCTATGGGTTGGATTCGTTTACGTCCGCAATGCGGCGGGCCTTCGGACACTCACGGAGAATTACAGGCCTGGAATCGGGGGTAATGCGGAAACTCCAAGGATGGAATTAAGCTTGTCCCAGTTCTGGACCGCACCAGTCGTTGGGTGGAAGGGGTCGCCCTGGCCCGAAAAGAAGGTGCCACTAAACCCGAAGCTCCGGATGGTATTGTCCATGAACTTGTTATAGTATGTGACCGACCGGAAATTCTGGTCCTTATATACGCCGGTTAGGTCAGGCAATTCCGGCTTCGGCTGCCCAGCCCATTCGCCAATCAAAACGGGATAACCCCTGTCCGCGAAATTGGTCTTCAACTTGGTAAATTGCGCCTGCAGGTAGCTTTCTTCCATCGCTGATGACGCGTTGCGATTCGTCAGATTTTGACTCACATGATAACCACTTCCCCAGAAGTATTTCATACTCCTCCAGTCTTCATCGGAACCCTGAACGGTGAACTCGCCTGGGTCGTAGGTATGTTCTTCGATCATCAACTTATATGCCGGATCGGCAGGCATATTGAGTCCATAGTTAAGAAGAACGTTCCAATTCCAGGGGCACGGCGCCTGGACAATCAGCCAGCGAACGGCATTGCCGCCGCCGTTGGCGCGCATGGCGTTGATCCAATTCTGGTAGTATTGGTACAATACATTGACCTGCGCCTGGGTCCCGGGGTTGGGTTCGTTTGTGCAGGCGAAGGACAATCTATCGCTATTGTGCCATTTGAACCGGTTCGCGACCTGGGTCCAGATGTTTATCAATTTGCTGTTGAGGTTGCTGTCGTAGGAGTTGAAGCCGTTTGGTTCGCGTTCGAACCAGCCACCGTCCCAGTGGTCGTTGATGATGACGTACATGCCTCTGGCGAGTGCCCAGTCGACCACATTGGCGACCTGGGTCATGTACGCGGCATTGATCGTGCCGTTGGTGGAATTGAAATCCCAGGCACACGGCACGCGCAGGGTCTTGAAACCGACATCGGCTATGCTGTCGATCAGCGCCTTGGTCGGCGGCGCATACCCCCAGGTGGATTCGAGGGTGTTTCCCAGGTTGAAACCGGGCATCGGCATGACAGCCACAGATCCGGGGTCGGCAAGTTGCGCGTTTGCCTCCACGCGCAGGCGAAGGAAACGTCGCGGGTCGGAGGCAATCGTCTGTGTATCGGTTACCGTGGTCGCACGGGTTGCGCCGGTGCCGGTTTCGGCGACCGACGCGGGTCCCGTCCACGTATCGCTTGCCATCGGCAGGGTGGCAATGGTCGTCCAGGTGGACAACTCCGTGGAGGACTCGACCACGTAGTTGACGGGCGCGGGGCTCAGGCGCGTGAACTGGAGGGTCAGCGTGTTATTGACGGTGGAGAGCACGGTCGGGCTGGTGGCGGGCGTGCCGGGTGTCAGGCCGGTGGCGTACTTGAGCAGGATCGGCACGCCGTCGTTGTCCGGCGTGGCGGTGTCCGGGAGTGAGAGCGAAAGGCCGTTCAACAGTTTCCACTCCTGATAACCAGACAAGGGGGTGGCGCTCGCCTCGGACGACGGGACGCTTTCTTCCGCCGTATTCACGGTGGAAACGACATAGTAATAAGTGTCGCCGTTGGTCAGCCCGGTGTCGGTGTAACTCGTGGAGGTGATGCCGGAGGCAATCGTGGTGTAAATGCCACCGCTGGAGGTCGCGCGTTTGACGTTGTAGCTCGTGGCGCCCGAGGCGGCGCTCCAGCTCAACACGACCTGCGCGTGGCCTCCAGTCGCGCTCAGGCCGGCGGGGGCGGGAGGCACCGGGGCGACCAGCGAGATGTGATCGAACTGCGCGGCGGTGATCAGTGAGTTGTTGTGCGCGGTGGCCGCGAAGCCGACATAGCATGTCGTCGGCAGGGACAAGGTCACGGGTGCGGCCGTTTGAGTCCACGTAATGCCATCCTCCGAGTGGTAGGGCGTGAACACGTTGCCCGTGCGTTGGAGCTTCAGCCAATACGGGGCGGTGAGGCCGCCGATATTGCTAAACGTGGTGCTGCCACCCGTGCTGGAGCGGGATTGAAAGCTGATGCCGCTGCCCGGAGTAACGGTGATCAAGGCGTTGCGGGCATTGGAGCTCAAACTCTCGCGAAACATGAGGCCCGCCTTGGCCCAGCCATCGGTTGCGGAGAGGCCGTTGACGCGCGCGGTTAGCGTGCCGTCGCCGGTCCAGGTGCGCGAGACGTAGTGGAATTCGTCCGACCCGCCCCAGATGTCGCCGCCGGAGGCGGTCACATAAATGTCGTCGCCGGGCGAGCCCGAGTTCCCGGGCAGACCGGGCGAGCCGGAGCTCCCAGGGAAGCCGACAGAGCCGATGTCCTGACTCGCCCAGGGCCCAGCCAGCGCGCCGGCGGTGTCGTTGAACAACGCCAGCACGTCGCTTGCAGCGAGGTCATTGCCGTAGATGCGGAAGTCGTCCACGCACCCGTTGAGATATGGATCCGGATACTGGGAGCGACCGATCCAGTTTTGCGTGGTGGCGCCAAGGCTCATCGGGGTGAGCGTAAGCGCCTCGTTTCGACCGACTTCCACACCGTTTACGTAGAGAATGCCCAGGTTGCCGGCCACAGTCACGGCCACATGGGTCCACACACCTGTGGGCAACGCGGACGTGCCGTTGATCTGTTGCTCGTTGCCGCCGCCCGAGGTGGTGATAGCGAAGCGAACGGTGCCGGTCGCGCCGTTGGCGGGAGTCAGGAACATGTTGCTCGTGGTGCCCGAGCCGAAATCGAAGATCCGCGACCAAGGGCTGGCCGCATCCAGATTCACCCACGTGGAAATGGTGAAATCGATCAGAGAGCTCACGACGCCGGTCGGCAGGCTCACATGATCGTCGGTGCCGTCGAGATCCACCGCCTTGCCGCCTTTGCCGGTGACGCGCGTCGGGCCGTTGACCAGCGTGCTGTGCCGGGCGTTCACGGCGGAGTCAGCCGCCGTGGTGCCGCTGGCTTCGTTGAACAGGAGCAGGGTCTGCAGCGAGGGAAGAGCGGGGGCGGACTCCAAGAGTGCGAGGCGGTAAGGAAGAAGGACGTAGTCGGGCGGGTTGGCGCCGCGAGCAAAGCCTTGGTAAAGGAATCGCACGTTCTCTGGATCGAGCGTCATCGTCTCGTCGCTGCCCTCGCGGAGGAGTTCGCCGTGGCTGACGCCTTCGGCCCAGAACAGGCTGCCGTCGCTCGTGCGCAAGTTGGCGTCGCCCGCGAAGGGCGTCGCCTCGGAGTCCGCCCCCGGCAGCGGCGTCCACGCGCCGTCGAGGCGGTCGGCCACCCAGGCGCGGTAGTAGCGGTGCTTGCCGATGCACTCGACGAGGAGGAGGAACTGGTTGGTGCCCTGGATGCGATAGACGCAGGAGCCCTCGAAGAGATCGGCGGGGTCGGCCTCGTGCATAATGACGACGGGGTCCTCGAAGCCGCTCGGGAAATTCGCGAGGGTCGTGCGGCTGCGATACAGGCGGCCGTGGTCGTCGGGGAAAAACAAATACGCGTGGGTGTCGTCGCAGATGATCCAGTAGTCGAGCCAGCCATCGACGACGCTCTGCGGCGTGCCCGCGAAGAAGTTCTGCGGCGCGCTCCACGACATCGGGTCCGCGATGTTATTGGTGGTCGAGAAGCGCGGGTGCGCCGACTGGAAGATCAGATACCATTTGTTCTGCGGCCGGAAGTAGAAGACCTGCGGCGCGGCGTTGTAGCCGGCGAGGTTGGGGTTGTTGTCGAGGTAGAAGGGGGTGGCCTCGGGAGCCTCGTCCCAGCTGGCGAAATTGAAATAGGCCATGCCCCAGCCATTGCTCCCTGCGGTGGTGGCGAAGATGTGCCAGCGGCCATCGTGGAAAACGACGGAGGGGTCCTTCACCCCGGCGATGGGGTGACTCGCATCGGAGGTGGGATAGACGAGCGGATCGGTGGTGATCCAACTCCGCGGAGCGAGTCGGGTGGGCGCGGCGCTTGCCGCCGACGTGACGGCTAGGAAGCCGACGCAGGCGAGGGCCAGCTTGCGGAGGAGTTGGAAGCTATGATTCATCGAGTCGGGAAAGGGACTTATTCGTTGCTGAGGAAGAGCGAGGCGGGGAGGTGAGCGCGGTTGAAGAGATCAATGGGATCCGTTGCTTTAGGAGACCAATTCCCGGAATTCGGGAAGGCCGTGACCGCCCAGTTGATCCCGCCGTCGGAACTCTTCCAGAGGCCGTTCCCGTCGGATGCGGCATAGAACAGGATGCTGTCGTTATTCGGATCGTAGGCCAGTCGCTCCCCCATGCTCCGGCCCGGCATATTCCCGCCGATTTTGAATGGCATCACGGTCTTCGTCCAAGTGGCAACCTGATTGTCCGAGGTCAGGATGACTCCGTTCAGCGGATCCCATGCGTTGGTATAGAGGCCGCAGGCAAGTGCCACCTTGTTGGCATTCTGCGGGCTTGCCGCCACCGAAAGCACACCGTTGAGGTGGGTTTCCGCCCAGCTGGTGGAATTCAGCAGGAACACCCACTGGCTTGTGGCACTGTCCCAGCGGTAGGCGCCGCCCACGTCAGTTCTTGCATAGGCCAAGCCCTCTTGGACCTCGCTGTAAACGACGTTGGCCGTATAACAGCCACCACCGGTTTGGACCCAGTCCCAGTTTGTCGCCGATTCGGCAGGTGTTGCGATCAGCGAACAGGCGGCGAGCATGAAGCACAGGCCGACGGCCCGGGATGCGAAGCCGCCCCGACATTGGGTTTTTTCTGGATTTTGCATGCGGATGGGGAAATCGATGGCGGAAATTGTTAGTCAGAAGAGAAAAACGAACCCCCAAATGGACGGGCATCAACGCGGATAAGTGAAGATCGTATTGAACTGCGACCTGCCTCGCTCGGCTCAGGCTGAGTGCTTCTCAAGCTTCTTAAAATCAGCGTCCATCTGCGTCCATCTGGGGTTCATTTCTCTTTCCCGGACTAGTAGCTGAGTCCGAATCCAAGCGGGAAGAGCGAACCCTCCGGCGCGTTCTTCCCATGTCCCACGGGAACCTGCTCCATGGATTGCGGCCATGTGAACGAGAGTTTGCCGGTGGGCTTGTGATCGCCGAAGAGCACGTCGGCGACGCCCGCTCCCTCGGTGCCGGGAAGCCATGCGGCCAGCAGCGAGTCCGCTTGGACCGCGGACGAGTCGAGCAGCAGCGGGCGTCCTGACAGAAGCACCACCACCACTGGAACACCCGCGGCTTTGGCCGCGGAGATGGCGGCGGCGTCTTCCTTGGCCAACGAGAGATCCTCGTAGTCGCCCTTCATTTCGGCGTAAGGCTCCTCGCCGACCACGACGATGGCGACATCCGCGCCTGCCGCACCGGTGCCGTCCGCGCTGAGGGTGATCTTGGTGTCCTTCCCTGCGGCCGAGCGGATCGCTTCGAGAATCGTCGTGCCGCCGGGCATGACGGCACCGCGTTTGCCCTGCCAATCGACGGTCCAGCCTCCGCATTGCATGCCAAGGTCGTCCGCGCCACGACCGGTCACGTGGATGCGTGCCGCCTCGCGCGAGAGCGGCAGCACGCCACCTTCGTTTTTGAGCAGGACGAGCGAACGGCGGACCGCTTCGCGCGCCACTTCCCGGTGGGATTCCGAGCCGAACTTCGCGGCGAGGGTCGGGTCCGCCATGTTGGAGGCGTTCTTGTCCATCATGCCCATCGCGAGTTTCACGCGCAGGATGCGGGTGACGGCGTCGTCGATTCTGGAAACAGGCACCTTGCCTTCGTTCACCAGTTCCTGGAGCAGGCTGATATATTCGCGGTACTTGTCGGTCACCATCACCATGTCGATGCCGGCATTGATGGCGATTTCGATGCATTTCTTGTAATCCGATGCGGCGACCTGGCCGGAAGCGTTGTTGCTGGCCGGCAGGGTTGTGTCAGCGGCGGGAGCAACGAGTTGATCGATCGCGTTGTAGTCGGAAATCACGAAGCCTTCGAAGCCCAGTTCCCCTTTCAGAATGTCGGTGAGAAGCTTCTTGTTGCCGGTGCATTTCACGCCGTTCCAACTGCTGTAGGAAGGCATGATCGTGCCGACTCCCGCATCGATCGACGCGGGGTAACCGGCCATGTGGATGGAGCGCAGCGTGGCTTCGTCCACCCGGGTATCGCCCTGATCAAGCAAGCCGCTGCCAACCGCAGACTTGAAGGCCGTTCCACCGTCGCCGACGAAGTGCTTCGCACAGGCCAGCACGTTTTCCGGACCGGCAAGCCGCTCGCCCTGCAATCCTCTAACAGAAGCCTCGCCCAGCATGGTGGCCACAGCCGGATCTTCGGAAAACCCCTCATAAGTCCGGCCCCAGCGGATGTCCCGCGGCACGGCGACGCACGGTGCGAAGGTCCATTGGATTCCCGTGGCGCGGGTTTCCAAAGCGGTGACCTCGCCAATCCGCCGGATCAACCCGGGATCGCGCGTGCAGCCGAGTCCGATGTTGTGGGGAAACACCACTGCGCCTAACACGTTGTTATGGCCGTGCACGGCGTCCACGCCGAACACCAGGGGAATCGCGAGACGGGTGCCAAGCGCCTGCTTTTGCGCCTCCTCATACACGCCTGTCCAGTCCTTGAGCGTGTTACCCGAGTCCGGATCGGAACTGCCTCCGCAAAGCAACGAACCGAGAAACAGCCCGCCGATGTCCTTGCGATCCTTCAGCGCCTTCCAATCCGGCTGGGTCATCTGGCCGACCTTCTCGGCGAGTGTCATTTTCGCGACGAGAGCCCGGGCTTCCTCATCGCGGGCGGTAAGCCACGCGGGCGACGCGCCTTGCGCAGAGTGAATCGATAAAAGAGCGAACAAGGCGGCGGTTCCCCGTAGGGCGTTGATTGACAAAGGAAGACGTCCTCGGTTCATATGGATTTAATCGGAGATATGTTTTTTGTTTGTTCTATTCTCGCGGTTCGCCGCCGGTCAGCCAGGCATGCATCGCGGCAGGGCAAGCTAGGCAAGCTAGGCCATCTTGCCGTCATCGTGCAATGGGCGGAACCACCCATGCCGCTCCGGGGCATCAGTGCCCCCCGGATCGCGGCCACGCCTACAAATACGATTTGTGGTCGAAGGCGAACTTCAGCAGGCTGTGCGAGCCGCCGCCCGGCGTCACCGCGACGACCACACCATTCACGTCCGCAGCGGAGCCGTCTTCATCAATCGGAACGAGGCTCCGGTCGGCAAGGTCGGTGGACCAGCGGAAATTCAGCGTGGTGTCCGCCAGTGATTCGACGAGTCGATCTAAGGTGAAAAAAGAAGGCTCGTTTCATCTCGCGCCGGCATTGACGTTCGGAATCAGGGCGTTCGCGAGAGCCCAGGTGGGCTTAGACGTTCGGCAGTCAGTATTCCTTGGTTTTACGACGAAAAAGGCAGGGAGAATCCAACTCCCTGCCTTTGGTTTTTCGATTCAGGTGAGATTTTTCAATCTCCCCCGGGAGTGCCCAATTCACTCCGCATTAACCCGAACGAAGAGCTTGGACTCGGCGAGCGAAGTCGCGCTGAGCGTGACCGACATGGTCTGGACATCGCCATTGGTGGCGAAGACGGATTGGCCAGCCGTCGCGGTAGCGTCCGTTGTCCAATCCACCAGATTGGCGGACACCTTGACCGTGTAGGTGAGGCCGCTGACGCCGGGAGCGAGGCGGGTGTATTTGAAGACGCCGGTGGTCTTGTTAGGCAGCTCCGTGATCGGATTGACCGACGAGCCGCTGTTGGGATTGAGGCCGAAGGCGAACTCCAGGAAGTTGCTCATTCCGTCGCCGTCCGGATCGCCACCCGAAGTCTTGTCAGACAAGGCAGGGTAGTTTGTCTCGATCCACGCGGTGAAGGCACCGGCCGAGGGTGCTGCCATGATGGCCTGCACCTCATGGGCGAAGAGCTTCTGCTTGTAGATCCGGACATCGAACAACTTGCCGGAGAAGTAGGCGCCGAAATTCACGCCGTCGGTCTGCCGACCTCCCAGCACGAGGTGCTGGCCGGCGGCCATGTTCATCACGTCGCCGAGGGTGTTGACGTCGTGGGAAAGCACGCCGTCCACGTAGAGCGAGCGGACGCCGGTGATCTGGTCCCAGACGCCGACGAAGTGGTGCCAATTGGTGTCGTTGACGTTGACGTTGCTGCCAAAGTCATCCGGGTTGCCGAGGCCGCGGATGGTGAAGCAGGCGACCGGGTCCGAGGCGAACCGGCGCATTTGCCAGCCGATGCCGTCTTCACCGCCTTTCGCGACCCAAGGTGACCATACATCCGGGAATCCCTTGGCCCAGAAGGCAACGCTGATCTGGCTGCGGCTCTGGTCATCGAACGTGGTCAGGTAACCCCCGTCGCTGGTGGCGCTGTTCTGGATCATGATCGCGACATTGCCGGCCGACAGGTCCAGGGATTTGCCACTGAAGCCAGAGGGCACGTCGGTCGAGTAGGCGAGCAGTCCGGCATTGCCACCGACCGCGACGCCGTCATGCGTGCCGGGTGCTGTGTAGCCCGAGGTGTCGGCGAGTGTTTCCGCACCGGAACCCCAATGTCCGACCAAGGCGAGGGCGGGGTCAGGCATCACGGACACGGACACGGTGTACTGCTGGACGACCTGGGGGCCGGACTCGTTGGCGGGAGCCGAGGTGACCGTGTAGGTGACCGGATTGGTGAAGTCCTGGACGCTGCCGGAAGGGATGTCGCAGGTTGCCCCCGCACTCAGGGTGTAGGTCGGGGTGAGCGCCGTCACCGAGCTGCCGAAAGGAAGCGCGGGAAGGGTGATGTTGGTGCCGTCGATGACGCCGGCACCCTGGTAGGAGATGCTGGTGATCTTCGCCTCAGGGGTAGGAGGGATCACAGGGGCAAGCGTGCCGGGAATCGAGACGTTGTCCAAACGGGTCCAGCCCCAGCCGCCCTTGTTGTAGTCGATGAAGTCGAGGGTGTAGCGCTTGCCGTCGTTGGCATAGGGAGCCAGCTCGGCTTCGGTGAAGCTACCACTGGCATAAGTACCGTTGTTGCCGGAGCGTCGCTTGCTCAAGACGTAGGTGTTGGCGGCGACATCGCGCAAAGCGACGCCTTGGAAGCCGTTGTCGTTGGCAGCGATCTGCGGGATGGCGGAAGGGCCGACGCCGGGTGCGGCGAGAGGTCCTTGTCCGCCGGCCAATTGGAAGGAGAGCGGTCCCGAGCTGTTCAGGAAGAAGTCCGGCGAACGGCCGAAACGCGTGTTTGCTCCATCGTCCCCCCCGGTTCCGAGGCCTCCGGTGTTCCAATCCTCCCACAGTGGAAGAGTGCCGGGGACGGGCCAGATCTGGGTCCATCCCTGCAAGCCGTCGTTGAAGTCGTAGGTGATCGGATCGAAGACGATCACCGTCACGGTGTAGACCTTGGTGCTGCCGTTCTCGGCGGTGATGGTGTAGTTCTGCGGAGTGGTGAAATCCCTGGAACTGAAGGAAGGGAAGTTCTGATCCTCCTGCGCGAAGGGGGAAACCGTGTAGAAGACGAAGAGGTTCGTCAGATCGGCAGACGACGGCACGTATTTGACGATGTTGGTGCCGGAGATTGTGGCAGGTCCGTATGGTTCGACCTCGAAGGTGAGGATGTCCTTGGCCGCGCCTGCTACCGGGGTGGCGCTGATCTCAGCCGAATACGGGCCGCTGCCGCCGCCGTTGCTGCCCAGGATCTTGAAGAAATATGGGACGCCATTGGTGAGGCCTTCCTTGAGAAAGGGCGGCTCCGTGACGATGTCGGTGGTCACGGCGTTCGTGTTGCCATTCCTGGTCGAGATGGTGTATTCCGTTGCTCCGGCCGAGGGGGTCCAAGTCAGGTTGACCTTCTGACTGCCAACTGTCGCCGCAAGTCCTACCGGGGCGAGCTGCGGGATCAGATTGTAGACATCCTCCTGCTGGAGCGTGCTGTTGTAGATCCGGACATCGAACAAGAGGCCCGCGAAATAGGACTCGAAGCCCGTGTTGTTATTCTGTCGTCCGCCCAGCACCAGATGGGAACCAGGGGCAAGGTTCATCGTCTGATCGGAAGGGACGGTGATGGTGTGGGAAAAAACACCATCCACATAGAGCGTGCGGGTGCCAGCCGACTGATCCCAAACCGCCGCGAAATGGTGCCACTTGGGAGGGTCGTCGTTAACGTTGATGGTGCTGCCCCAGCCGTCGGAGTCCCAGAGCCCGCGAACCGTGAAGCCGGCGATCGGATCGCCGCCCATACGACGGACCTGCCAGCCGATGTTGTCTTCACCGCGCTTGGAAACCCAAGGTGACCAATTTCCAGGCATTCCTTTCGCCCAAAACGCGACGGTGAGCTGGCTGCTCACGCCTGAGTCAAAGGTGGGTAGGTAGGTTCCCCCATCGGTGGTGGCGCTGTTGGCGACCTGCACCGCGACATTGCCAGCCGTGAGGTCCAGCGTTTTGCCGGTGGTGAAGCCAGGTGGCAGGTCGGTGCTGTAGGCGAGCAGGCCGGCATTGTCGCCGACGGCCACGCCATCGTGTGTTCCGGCGGGGGTGTGTCCGGAGGTGTCTTCCAGGTTCTCGGCACCCGAAAGCCAATGTCCGACGAGATCGGCCCGGGCCGGTGTCGCGGTGGTGAAAAAAAGCGCGGCCGCTCCGATTGCCGAGGCAAGCGCGAGGGTTCTCAGATGAGCTCTGAGGTGCTGTATTTTATCGATGGGTTTCATGGTTCTTTCTAGGGCCTCCAGTTAACAAAATACGGGTGTGACCAAGGGGTTGGCGGACCGATATTCAGCACTGGGTTCAATTGGGGATGGGGAGATTGAATAGCCGAAATCGGGCTTTGGTTTGGCGGAAATCCACCCGGACAGCCATTGGGTATGACGGTAGACCTACCACCCCGCGTGGCGCCCGACTATAGGTGGAAACACCCATCGGAATGTGCCCCTGCATCACAACAAAGTCGACTGGGTGTTCCCACCTATTTCCAAGAATGGCGAGCGCCGATACGGTGAGGTTCAGTTGTGCAAATGAATGCCCGGGCATGGCACACCGCACCAAAGCCACCCAGTATCATCTTATGAAAAATACCCTCAGAACGACGTCCTTTGCCGCCCTGTTTACCTGCCTGACTGTTACGACGCATGCGGCAGTGGTCATCACGGCAGACGACTTCAATTCTTATCCCCTTGGTGCCGCTACTTTCCCAACGGCCGTACAGTTTGGCACAGCGACGGTTGTCCCGGATGTCGGCGGCGGAAATGCGGTGCTGGTAACGGGTACTGCAAGCGCAGGCGGTTTCTACGCCCCCGGTTTCGAATGGAATCCGATTGTCCAGCCAGGTCCAGCCGGCCCGAATACCACCACCAATCTCGCGGATTATACCATTTCTTTTGATCTGACCATCAACAGCGCGTACATCCCGGCGAATGGGTTCGAACTTTGGATCGCCTACGGAACCATGGATTTCACGGGAGGTGAAGCGATTCCGGATGACGGGTCCAATCTGTATCCCATCTCACTTGCTGGATTCACGACTGGCGTTACCCAGACTGTCACGGTCGCTATGGATGCTTTTCATTTCACTCCATTCCAATATGGCGATGCGTTCGATCCCACCGTCGATCAGTGGCATATCCATTTGAATGGCCTCGACTTCGGCTCAACCGCGGGCGACACACTGTCGTTCACAACTGATAACTTTCAGGTCGCGGTGATTCCCGAGCCATCAACCTATGCACTGCTTCTCGGTGGCATGTGCGCCCTGGTCGGATTACGCCGTCGGCAGAGTTAGCCTGATGGGCGGGCCTTTACAGGCCACAAACAATTAGAATGGTTGCCTTGATTCCCGGCGACGATTTCAAGACGACTTCCGGATGTCCGGCCGCATTCACAGGAAGGATTTGTGGTCGAAGGCGAACTTCAGCAGGCTGTGCGAGCCGTAAATGTTGAGCTTCCTGCAGATGTTGTGTCGGTGATTTTCGACGGTTTTCGTGCTGATTTTCAGCAGTTCGGCAATCTCCTTGCTGGTGCGGTCTTCGGCGATGAGTTTCAGGACGCGCTTCTCGGCGGTGGTGAGGGAGTCGAGGCTGGGTTTGCTGAGCAGCAGGGATTTCACGCGATCCTCGCGGCGGATGCCGATGGTGGCGAGAGCCGGGCTGAAGAATGTTTTTCCATCGGCCACTTTCAACAGCGCGGAGACGACTTCTTCGCCGGCGTTCTCCTTGAGCACGTAGCCCTTCACGCCGATGTCGAGAGCAGCGTTGAACAGGTCCTCGTCGTGATACATCGTTAGAAACACGATCTGCGCGGAGCTCTGCAGTCTCCTGAGTTCGCGGGCCATCTGCAGCCCGTTAAGATGCGGCATGTCCACATCAAGAACGATGATGTCGGGCTGCAACTCCGCGGCCATCCGCAGGCCAATCGCGCCGTCGGCGGCCTCGCCGACAATTTCAAACCTCGTGTTCTCCCCGATGATTTCGCGGAGTCCGCGACGAAACACGGGATGATCATCCACAATCAGCAGTTTCATTAGGGCTTTCATGATTGCGGCGGTTGGAGCGGTATTTGAATCTGCAGATTAACCCCTTGGCCGGGCACCGAGTCAATTCTAGCAGTTCCCCCCATGATTTCGGCACGTTCGCGGATGCCGCTGAGGCCGAAACCGGCATCGGACGTGGCACCGCCCGCAGCGAGTCCGCGGCCGTTGTCACGGATCGAGATGGAGAGGTTTCCGAGGGAGCTTTTGATCACGACCGTGGCCTCGGTGGCACCGGAGTGTTTGACGATGTTGTTGATGCCTTCCTGGATGATACGGTAAACGTGGATCTCGGAGTTGCTGTTGAAGATCCCGTCGATCTCATCCACATGGCACGCGAAGCTAACGGAGTGGCTCTCCGAGACCTTGCGCGTGAGGGCGCGGATGGATTGCGTCAGACCGAGACGATCCAGCTGAAAGGGTCTCAGGTTGTGGGTGATTTCCCGGACTTCATTGAGCGCCTGCACCGTCGTGTCGGAAATTTCCTCCAGCCGCTGGCACACGCCCGATTGATCCGCTATCGACTGGATCGCCAAATGGGCCTGGCTCCGGATGACCAACAGGTTCTGGCCAAGGCTGTCGTGAAGGCTGGCAGCGATGCGCCGGCGCTCGCTCTCCTGGCTTTCCAACATCCCGCGCGCGAACTCAAGCCGCGATGCCTGCTGCCTCGCGAAACGTCTCTTCAGGAATTCGATGCGCAGGAGCGAAGCGGCCAGAATCGTTAGAAGCAGGCCGATGGAGGTGGCGGTCCGTTGCCGCGTCAACCACGGCGGGCCTTGCAGCAGGACCGCATCGAGCGGAGTCCGCAACAATACTTGCGCCAGAGCCACGGATGAAGATTCTGTTTCCAAAACACAGACGCCGGTGACCCTTAGCAGGCTGCCTGTCGCGCCCGGCTGCATCTTGTTAGCCGGATTCTCGAGCACGGCTTCGAAAACATGCTGGTGGGCCTGCAATTCCAAGATTTGGTCCGCTCCCCGGGTTTTAGTGCCAAGCAGCCGCGCTTCGATTGTCACAAGCATGCCATTGCGTGCCGGATCGGGATTGTCAGGATCCAAATTTGCCGGCACCACCGGCTGGCTGGTCTCCAGTGAGCGCCAGGTGGTGTCAGTCAGTCGCGGCGCGGAATTCTCCGTTCCGGGAAATCCAACCGCTTCCACAGTCGTGCCGACGCGTGAGGGAGGTTCATCGTGTAGCTCGATCCTAACCCCGCCGGATTCATCCTGGAGATAGAAATAGCGGTCGCATCGATAGATGACCGTGCCGGCGACCTTCACTTGATGCGGCCAGCCATTTTCCGATCCGGACCTTATCAGGCTATTGGCCGGAACAGGTTTGGCGGGGAGCTCCGGAGCAGGCTCCACCACTTCGATAAAACCGCGGGATGGAACCAGCAACGCCGGACTCCCGAACAATTCCAGCGACATCACTCCGCGCATGCGCAGTGTCGAGTTGACGAGGTTTTCCAAACCCTCCCGATCCGTCCGTCCGACCCAGACGAGGAGCGGAACCCGCTTTCCCATGACCAGCACCGTCCCGTCGGCATTCACCGCGCGCGCCACCCCTTCAATCTCGGTCCATTGACCCTCCCGATAGCTCGCCGCAGGCGCCTCCGCCGATGGGATCACCGGGGTCGGCAAATTCTGCCAGCCGAGAATATTGACCACTGCGGGACGGATGCCCGGCGCATACTTGCCGGGCAAGAGAGGACCTCCGATCTTCACCGCCTGTCCCACTTGCAGTTGAGTGCGGAGTTCCCGCTCCGACTGGGAGACAAACATGCCGTTTTGCGCGTCCTGAATGAAGATGCACTCCTTGTCGCGCACCCGGTCGTTGAAAGTGACCACTCCGCGCGTGAAAAAGTAACCTCCTATCCCGGCTGCAACTGGGTCCATCAACGGCGGCTCAAGACCTTGCGGTGACTTGCCGGGTTCATCGAAAAATGACACGTCCCGCTCCGATGGTGCCCAGATGAGGCCCGTCATCAGATGTTCCGTCGCGTCACGCACCCCCTCCCGGACGCCCCGGAATCTGGCGCGCATGTGCTGACGCAGCGGCGGCATGCTTCCCTGCCAACTGGCCACCCGCACCAGCACGCGAGTTCCACCGACAGCGAGTTCCAAGGTCGCGGAGCTGCCGTCCGTTGCAAGGAATTCGACCGAGCCTTCCCCTTCCACCCACCGATAACCGTCCTCCACCGCCAATTCCTGGCTCGGATCGAAGGGTTGCGGATCCGGCCATGCTCCGTCGGCCAAAACGGCAATTTGCATCTCGTGCACCGTCAGTCCCACTTCGGCCGCCCTTCCGGCTTTGAGCGGCTCCAAGTTGCCCACCGAATAGTCGGTCCAGAATTCCCGCGAAATCCCTTGGGCCGTGCCGGAATCCGAACCCGCTGGCGGGACCTCGCCCGCCCCCCGCCAGGGAACAACGAAACGCCCGTCGATCACCGACTGTTTCAGCGTCGGTCCTTCCCACGCGACAGCCAGATGACTTTCTGCCGACTCCTGCTCCTGAAGCGCCTCGATATAATAAGATTTCCCCGCTTCCAAAAACAGAGACTCAGAGCGTTGGGAGGGAAATCGTGACCAGTCGTGCCGGTCAGTCCACCCCGACATAAAAGCGATTCTGCGCGCCATCGCTGGGTCAGTGCCCGTGCTCAACCACAATTCCGACGAATCGTCGCTGGCGATCCAGAAGGTATAATTGCCTGTGACCGGTGGATGTAGCCAGCCGCGCATGCGCGTCAAACGGAAGTTCCCCTCATTTTCCGGAGCTTCGAACAAGTCGCGAATATCCCGGCCCGAGGGTTGAAACGGGAATCCGGGAAGACTGGCGAAATAAGCCGCGCAGGCCGGTGCTTTCAGCGAAACCCGCTGGCCGGCCCGCACGGAAATGTCCGACGAGTCCGGATGCAGCGCCACCGCGCCGGTCGCATCCTGAAGGACGATCATGTTTCGACTCGCATCCACCAAGGTCACGACGCCAGTCAATGAAAGCGCACAAGTGTTGTTGGCAGAGAGGCCCCGCTGCGCGCGAATTTCAGCGACTGTCGTCAACGCGGGACTCCCGGCCCTGCATGGACAAACGATGTTCGACAGAATTAGGATTATTGTCAGAAAGCGGAGCATCAGTCTCATCGTAGTGCCGATTTATCCCTTCCTGGCTTGGATCCGAGTTGCTGCCGCAGGTCACGCGACTTTCGCGGATGAGATCCATGGGAATCGGAAGATCCCTGGCATTTGTCGTGGCCGCTCTAACAACAGCGACCTACGCGCATTGGCTATGCCGATGCGGCCAAAATAGATGATTTAGGGTTTGGGTTTCCCATCAAGTCGAACGACTGAGATCCTCAAAATGAGGGCTCCCAACCAAAGTGGGACGCGTCGATTTCGTCCACTGCGTTGAAGAGTGGTTTTCCCTTCCCCCGATCAGGGGAAAGGGAAAACCCCTCCTTGGCGCATTGGACGGAAACCTCGCGGTTGATATTTCCGGGGTTGCGAAGATCGTTTCGCAGTCCAAGAAGTAATCACGTAACTGTGGAAAATTATGAAGCATAGCGTGTTACAGCTTCATGCTGAGGATCTCCCCAAGCGGAATCCGCAACCGCAGGGTTTCACTTTAGGGAGATCGGCAGCATGACTCGGGGCCCACGGTCACGTGTTCCGAAATTCACTCCGCGGCGGAATCGGCATCATGAAGACCGGAGGCCAGTGAGCCACGGGCCGGAACCACCGATCAGCGTGAAGTGATATGCAAGCGTATGAATCCCTTGCTGCCATCCATCGGTATTCGGAAGACGTGGTGGTTCTCCTGCCCTTCATCGGCAAGAGTCTGCCAATCGCCTGCTTGGACGTCGCGGGTCCGGGAGGCACCGAAGTTTACCCCTATGTTTTCGGCCGAGGCGGTGAATTCGATGGTCAGGTAGCCCTCCTTGAGAATCGGTCGGGGCTGTGCGGCCGCACTTGCGATCCATGGGTCGGAGCCGAAGGCGTATTCAGCGATGTTGGCAAGACCGTCGTGGTCCGGATTGGCGTCATTGGCAGCCTCGCCGCTGTCCTCGGAGCGGTTGACGTGCTGTTGGCGCCATGTCACCAGGGAGGCAGCACCGCGCCGCCGGCGGATATAACGGCCGCTGTCGAGCCCGCATCCAAGGGAAGGGCCACGATCGACAAGGCGTGCGATGCCGACGAGCCGGTGAGCGCGGCCACCGGACGGCCGCCGTTCTCGGGCGGCGTCACCGCCACGGGTAGATCCGAACTCAGCGTGGAGCCATTCCCGAGCTGGCCGTTCGCGTTATCGCCCCAGGCCGCCATCGTTAGGACGCCTAGATTGCTGTGAATCGTCTATTCGCATTTGATACTCCCAAGAATCCAAAGCCCTCATTTATTTGCGCCCTTCGCGAACACAATAGCCCCTCCGGAGCTGGAACTCCATTTAAACAATTCACCACCTCTGATGATCCAAGTGACCGATTCATTAACGCTCCCCTTTGCAACTATAGCCTTATCTTCCAAATCAAACACCGCCCATTTATTGGAAAATCTGTCGGAGGAAAGGATCAAAACATGTGCAGCATCCAACCATACAACACGGCCTTCCACATCAAGGGATGCTACCTCGGTTAGTTTGTGCGTAGCTGTAGTCATCAATCCGATATAAGTCTTCGAGCCTCCCGTGTCGATAGATTGCTCGTAGATGAGGGGAACAGTTCCTGCCCGAGAATCCATACAAATCGACTTGATCTTAAATCCTTTGGGGCTATTTCGCAGGGGGGATTTTGGAGGTTCCGTTGGTTCGAGTCTCAAGTAAACGTTCCCAACAGATTCCAACAATGGAAAACCGGCGCCGCGAAATCGATCGGCCCCGAGCTCGATTGAGGCCGCATAATCTGGAGTGCATATCCTTAGATTCTTTAGGAATGCTCCTGAAACCTCTCCCTCAGCTGGGCATCTACGAGGCCTGGTGCTAGGACGGCGGACGAGAATCGGAGCTGGGGTTATACCCGAATCCAAGGTGCGCTAGCCAACCTCGGGCACAAACTTGGCCGTGGAACCATTGCAGGGATCCTGAAGAACGCAGGAGTGGGGCCTGCTCCGGAACGAGGGAAGGGGACTAGATGGGAAGAGTTCCTGCGCGCCCATTGGGAGATCCTTGGCGCGGCCGACTTCTTCCCCGTGGAGTTGTGGTCATGGGGGCGTCTTACCCGCTATCACGTGTTCTTCGTGATCCGTCTTGCGACTCGAAGCGTCCACGTAGCTGGGATCATCCAGGAGCCCGATGGCAGATGGATGAGGCAGGTTGGGCGCAACCTGACCGATTGCCAGGAGGGGTTCGTGCGAGAGTGCAGGTTCCTCATCCACGACCGGGCGACCGTGTTTACCAAGGAGTTTGTATCGATCCTTGGATATGCCGGCGTGGAGTCAATCCATCTTCCCGGGCGGTCGCCCAACCTGAATGCATTCGCTGAAAGGTTCGTCAGGTCGATCAAATCCGAGTGCCTCGATCATCTGATTCTCGTGGGAGAACGATCGCTCCGGAGGGCGGTTGACGATTTTTGCGCCCATTACCACGAGGAGCGGAATCACCAGGGGTGGACAACAAGCTGATCGAGGCAAGATTCTCTACCGGTGAGGCCGGGAATTTGAAGTGTCGGGAACGCTTGGGAGGATTGCTCCGATACTACCACAGGGAAGCAGCGTGAGGACAGTACGGGATTGAGCGCGACGACGGCAGATGACACCGCCTTGGTGAATTCGCGGAGGGTGTCCCAGTCGTGACCGGGGCGCGGGGCTTGGTTCGTTGGGTTGTAGGCGAAAATTAGAAGGCGAAGCAATCGCAGCCGGAGCCCCAGAGTTGGTTGAGGGCGGAGGGCTGTCGGGAAGTTGATTTTCCGGAGAACGAGCGCGCGTCCCTGCCGTCCCATAGCGGCGCGCCGTAGCCACCGAACTTTGCGACGGGCGACCACTCGGGCAGCACGGGGATCGGCGGGGCGTCGTGCTCGCGGAACGGACCGGCGGCATAGACCGGTTTGCCCCCGACGATCGTGAGCACTGATTGCAGGTCGCGGATGCGGTCCTCGGGGATGGTGAGGTAATCCTCGCTGGTGACGACGAGGTCGGCGAGTTGACCGGAAACGACGGCTCCTTTCACGCCGTCCTCGCCGGAGAACCACGAGCTGCCGACGGTGTACAGGCGCAACGCTTCCTCGCGGCTCATCCGGTTGGCCTCCGGGTAAAGTTCCAGCCCGCCGAGGGTGCGGCCGCTGACCAGCCACCACAGCGAGTTAAAGGAATTGTAGCTCGCGACACGGGTGGCATCGGTGCCAGCTCCGACCGGGATGCCTTTATCTAACATCTTTCGGATTGGCGGCGTGCGCTCGGCGGCCTTCGCGCCGTAGCGATCGACGAAGTATTCACCCTGAAATGCCATGCGGTGCTGTATGGCGATTCCACCGCCCATTGCGGCGACGCGGTCGAGGTTGCGGTCGCTGATGGTTTCGCAGTGATCGAGAAACCAGTGGAGGTTGTGGATCGGCACGTCGCGGTTCACGCGCTCGAAAACATCGAGAAAACGCGAGATGCTTTCGTCGTATGTCGCGTGGAGACGGAAAGGCCAGCCGTTCGAGGCGAGCGCCACGACGACGTCTCCGAGTTCGCTTTCCAACGTGGGTGCGAGGTCTGGGCGCGGCTCGAGGAAGTCCTCGAAGTCGGCGGCGGAGAAGACCAGCATTTCGCCCGCGCCGTTCATCCGGAAGAAGGCGTCGCCATCGCCGGGCTTGGTCATCTTCATCCAGCGGGCGAAGTCGTCCTTCTCCTGCTTCGGTTTCTGGGTGAAGAGGTTGTAGGCAATGCGAACCGTCATTTCGCCGCGCTCGTGGAGTGCGCGGATGATCTCGTAATCGTCCGGGTAGTTCTGAAAGCCACCGCCGGCATCGATGCAGCTTGTGATGCCAAGGCGGTTCAGCTCGCGCATGAAATGGCGGGTGGAATTGAGCTGGTGCTCGGGCGGCAACTTCGGGCCCTTGGCGAGGGTCGCGTAAAGGATCATTGCGTTCGGCCGGGCGATGAGCAGGCCGGTGGGATTGCCCTGCTTGTCGCGCTGGATTTCGCCGCCCGGAGGATCGGGCGAGTCCTTGGTGTAGCCGCAGGCTCGTAGCGCGGCCCGGTTCAGCAAGGCGCGGCAGTAGAGGTGGAGGATGAAGGCGGGCGTGTCCGGCGCGGCCTCGTTGATTTCATCGAGTGTCGGCATGCGTTGCTCGATGAACTGGAACTCGCTCCACGAACCGACCACGCGCACCCACTGGCCCGCGGGTGTGACGGCGGCTTGGACCTTGAGCATGCGCAGGGCATCGGCCAGCGACGGGATTCCGTCCCAACGCAGCTCCAGATTGTAGTTCAGCCCGCCGCGGATGAGGTGGAGATGCGAGTCGTTGAGGCCGGGAATGACGCGGTGGCCTTGAAGGTCGATGACCTTGGTGCCGGCACCGGGCTGGATGTCGTCATCACTGACGGCGAGGATATGGCCGTCCTTGATCGCGACGTGCTTTGCCTCGGGCTTCGCCGGATCGAGGGTGGTGATCCGGCCGTTGCGGAGAATGAGATCGGGATTCATGTTAGATCGTGGGAAAGAGCCAGCGACGGAGCAGTTTTGTTAGCAAGGGCATCACCACCCAGGACAGCAGGGCGACGACGAGCCCGGTGACGACGATGTTTCGTAGCAGTGGATGCCAGTAGGGCAGGAGCTTGCCGAAGAGCGGTGGAAGCACTGAAGTCAGCGGATAGACACCGAGGAACGTGACAAGTGCCATCTTCGGCTTCGGCGGCGGCTTGGCATGGGGTTTCCCGGGTACCGTGAACCAGCCGGAAAGTCCGCCCATTTCCTGAATGAAGGGGTCTTCTTCGGTCAGGGCCCGCAGCCGGCCCATCCACTCCTTGTAAGGTTCGGAGGCGGTGAAAGCCCGGCGGGCGGCGTTGTCGGCGAAGCGATCTACCACAGTGTATTCGCGGGGATTTCCCTGCTCGGAGCGCAGCACGTGGATCCCGAGATTTCCTGGAAAAGAGAGCGCGAAGCAGATGAATTCCTGCATCGCCTCCTCAAACGGCATCTCGCAACCCGGCTTCGTGCGGCGCCGCACGACGACGGTCACGGTGGTGTCTTCAGGGTGGGGCGACATGAGCGGAAGGGATGCAATTCTTGTTTTGGGAAGGGCGAAGAAGGCGTGACCGCTTTTCCTCAGAACTCACGGCGAAAGCTGGTC